>OOCU01000028.1_pt1 | contig 200571 bp, 167 predicted proteins | sample 1671781 | NCBI WGS metagenome assembly OOCU01 (sample SAMN06348192, study PRJEB24527) | human gut metagenome | reverse complement strand
GGGTTGCGCTCGTTGCGGGACTTAACCCAACATCTCACGACACGAGCTGACGACAACCATGCACCACCTGTCACTCTTGTTCCGAAGAAAAGGTCACATTACTGACCGGTCAAGAGGATGTCAAGACTTGGTAAGGTTCTTCGCGTTGCTTCGAATTAAACCACATGCTCCACCGCTTGTGCGGGTCCCCGTCAATTCCTTTGAGTTTCATTCTTGCGAACGTACTCCCCAGGTGGAATACTTATTGCGTTTGCTGCGGCACCGAAGCTCTTATGAGCCCCGACACCTAGTATTCATCGTTTACGGCGTGGACTACCAGGGTATCTAATCCTGTTTGCTCCCCACGCTTTCGAGCCTCAGCGTCAGTTATCGTCCAGTAAGCCGCCTTCGCCACTGGTGTTCCTCCTAATATCTACGCATTTCACCGCTACACTAGGAATTCCACTTGCCTCTCCTGCACTCCAGCTCCACAGTTTCAAAAGCAGTCCCGGGGTTGAGCCCCGGGCTTTCACTTCTGACTTGTGATGCCACCTACACTCCCTTTACACCCAGTAAATCCGGATAACGCTTGCTCCATACGTATTACCGCGGCTGCTGGCACGTATTTAGCCGGAGCTTCTTAGTCAGGTACCGTCACTATCTTCCCTGCTGATAGAGCTTTACATAACGAATTACTTCTTCACTCACGCGGCGTCGCTGCATCAGAGTTTCCTCCATTGTGCAATATTCCCCACTGCTGCCTCCCGTAGGAGTCTGGGCCGTGTCTCAGTCCCAATGTGGCCGGTCACCCTCTCAGGTCGGCTACTGATCGTCGCTTTGGTGGGCCGTTACCCCGCCAACTGGCTAATCAGACGCGGATCCATCTCACACCACCGGAGTTTTTCACACTGTACCATGCGGTACTGTGCGCTTATGCGGTATTATCAGCCGTTTCCAACTGCTATCCCCCTGTGTGAGGCAGGTTACCCACGCGTTACTCACCCGTCCGCCACTCAGTCATAAAAGTCTTCATCCCGAAAGAATCCGTCTTAAATGCTTCGTTCGACTTGCATGTGTTAAGCACGCCGCCAGCGTTCATCCTGAGCCAGGATCAAACTCTCATAAAAAGTGTTTGTCCGCCAGTTTTGAACAAACTAGCTTCAATAGTTTAGTTTCCGTTAAAACTTACTGTCTTAAAGGACGACATCTCATAATTTCTTATTTGATGTCAGTTCGTAAATTGAAAATTTCAAAGAATTTTCAGGGTTGTTTTACTGTTCAGTTATCAATGTTCATTTATCAATACCGGCTTAAAAGTCGTTGTTGATTTGTTTTATTTCGTTACCGCTGTGGGCTGTTTTTGTTGCCCTCGCTCGCGGCGACTTGATTATAATATCACCATTGGGTCAGGTTGTCAACATTATTTTTCAAGTTTTTTGGTTTTTTTTTGAAAGTTTTTGCATTGCCATCAAGAATCCCAGTGTTTATGCGGGTTTTCGGCATTTTATATTTACAATAAAATATCACATTTTGCAGAATTTTATTGTATTTTCTGCATTTTCTCTCTGTTTTTATCAACACTTTTCAGATGCGTATTGCATTTATGGCAGCATTTTTTTTATAACCGTACTTCCTGCAAAGCATTATCTATTACCCCGCGCGATTTTTTGTTTTACAAAAAGCAAAAAACTGCCGGAGCAGCCCCGGCAGTTTTTTCTTTTATTCTTTTTATCTATTATCTATAAGAAGTCTTTAGTCTTCTAAATCTGCGTGATGTACAAAGGCATCTTTATCTTCTGGTGGAAGACGCCACTCCCCATAATGTGTTGTAAGTTCTTCGTCATAACCTGCCGGTACCGGGAATTTTCTTCCCCTAATTACCCCATAATCTGTATTTTCAAATAAATCTGTCCGATAAAACGATAATTCGTCTACAAAATAATTACAGACATATCTCCAATTCGTCTTCTGTCCCATGTATTTCGTAGATGCCTTTTCCCATTTCCGGCATACTTTCTGCGTTGATGTAAATTTTCCTAAAAAACGCAGCACTGCAACCTGAAGTTTTTGCAGTCCGGTATATTTTTCATCCTTTAACTGATAACGCTTTGACATGCCCAATCCGTAAAGGACTTTATAATGAAACTTCATCATTTCTCTTTTAAATGCATCATCCGGTGCAACATCATAAATAAACACATCAATTCCAATGCGGTTCTGATAGTTTTTATAATATCTGTCCTCTGCCGTTTCTTCCCTTAACGGATACCGCTCATCATAGATTCTTGGAATAAAATCGTAAAATGCCGGGCTGTAATCCTGTGGTTCGATAAAATGCAGATACTCCGGTAAATGTTTTCTCATTGCTTCACAAAATGCCGGATAATCTTCTCTCATTACCTTAATGTCAATATCATCATCCCACGGAATAATATTCTGTTCCCTGAGTGAACCGATTTCCGTGCCGGAATCCAGAAACCACCGGACATTTTCTTTTTTACAAATGTCATCAATAATACATAATGTTTCAAATAACAGCTTATGCAATTCTTCTCTTTTCATCTTTTCGTACCCCTTATTTCTGACTTTGTGCCAGCGCATCTTTATATCCTAAGAACAAAGACACTGCCATTCTTAAAATACATACAACCAGTAATGCAATACAGAATGCCCACATATCTGCAAGGTAAAGCGTTACCGGAATACAGATTGCGCAGAATGCTGCTGCATATACTACATTAATATACAGCTGATACCTCGCTTTTGAAAAACGAAGCAGAATGACTGTAATTACATTTGTGACAAAATAAAAGACCTGTGCCATATTTGCAATAATAAAAAACTGCTTCACTTCATGATAATTCTGTGGATATAAAATGTATATCAGAATATGTGAGGCAATCGTACAAAGCAGCGTTCCAATCACAACTGCTGCCAGCGAAAATACAGTCACCAGATTCATAAATTTCAAATTCAAATTTCCCTTGTATTTTGCAAGGTAACCGATAATAACACTGTTAAGCGGTGTTGAAATCAATGAAACCGTCTTTCCCAACAGCGATGCGATATAATATACCGTTACCGCCGTTCCGTCAATAAATATTTTTAAAACCAGTCTGTCACCGTTAAATACGATATTGGAAATGATATCTGTGATAATTAAAACGATAACAACTTTAAAAACTTCTTTAAATGATTCTTTTGAAAATTCCGTATCCTTTTTGAAAACAGAACCTTTGGCAAAAACCATTATGAGTCCTGCGATTTCTCCCGGAATTAATGCCAATGCCCACATACCGGTTACTTTAAATAACACAATACCGATTAAATATCCGATACTGATAAAAAGGTAATATAAAAAGTAACCTTTGTAATTCAGATGCAGCCTGTACTCCACATCCGCATAAAAGCGCCACATTGTAAGAATCGTAAGAATTAAAAATGTAACCGCTTCAGTCACTGTCATCGGAACGCCGCAGAACTTTACAATGATGAGCATTACCGGAATCACGATTACAGAGGATGCCATAAGAATAATATTGTAATTGATATTCCATGTATCCTTTGTCGCGCTCTCTGTCATCCGGGCATAATTACATGCACTGCCGACAGAAATAGCGATAATGTTCATAATTGATATCAGATATAAAATGTTTCCGTATTCTTCACTGCCAAGGTGGTTGTTCCACACCGGATAAACTAAAAACTGAACAACAACGTTCATTAACATTAATCCTGCAATACTCCACATGGAATCCGTCAGCAGTGCTTTAATCTTTTCTTTCATACTTATTTCCATTCTGACTTCTATTTATTTGTATAAACTGAAAATGCTACGAACCCGAAAGTCCGTAGCATTTCTAGTCAGCGGAGAAAGAGGGATTTGAACCCTCGCGCCGGTTGCCCGACCTACACCCTTAGCAGGGGCGCCTCTTCAGCCTCTTGAGTATTTCTCCAGATTCTGTTACAAATCATATAATGTGTTAAACACGAATATTAGAATACCAAAGAAATATCTGTTTGTCAATATCATTTATCAACTTATTTGCAATATTTTTTTGCAGCCTGTTCGTAAAGGTCTGTTCCTTCACTGTCAATGACCACAATAACCGGGAAATCTTCAACTTCCAGTCTGCGGATGGCTTCTGTTCCAAGGTCATCATAAGCTATGACCTCAGATGATTTTATGCGCTGTGAAAGCAGTGCCCCCGCACCGCCGATTGCCGCAAAGTAAACGGCCTTGTTCCGCACAATGGCGTCCTTGACTGCCTGGGAGCGCTTTCCCTTTCCAATCATTCCCTTTAAACCGAGATCTAACAGGGTCGGCGCATACTTATCCATTCTGCTTGCCGTTGTCGGTCCTGCCGAACCGATTGGTCGTCCCTGTCTTGCCGGTGACGGTCCCATATAATAAATCACCGTATCCTGCATCTTTATCGGCAGTTCCTTATGTTCGCCGATTGTTTCATACATTCTTTTATGCGCAGCATCTCTTGCTGTATAAATCGTTCCCGTAATATATACATAATCCCCTGCTTTTAAATCTTTAATATCAGATTCCTTCAACGGGGCAGTAATGTGCTTTTCCATATTCTTCTCCATTTCTAAATTTATGAGCTGTTTTGTCGCGAAATGGCGATGAGAATTTCGCGCAGGCGATTTCTCATCTGCCATCATAGATGTTTGCGTTCGCTCAGAAGCAAACATCTGTGTGAACAAGCTTTCGTTTATGGCTTGTTCACACTTCGCAGGCATTTTAATGCCGGAGGAACCGCGGACTGAATTTATTCAGTTCTGCGATAAATCCAGAATTGTGACGCCTGCGGCACAATTCTGTTATGCGAAAATCTTTGATTTATGGATTTTCGCATTTCTCCTTTTCTAAACTTATGAACTGCTTTGTCGCGAAGTAGCGATGAGAATTTCGCGCAGGCGATTTCTCATCTGCCATATAAGTAGATTTGCTTTTGTCGCGCATCAGCGTTATTTTTCATACTTTATATCGTCCGTGTCACATGGCGGTTGACGTGACAGCAGATATTAACTGCCACCGGAAGTCCCGCGATGTGTGTCGGATAGGTTTCGATGTTGACTGCCAGCGCCGTTTTGGTTCCCCCAAGTCCACCCGGTCCGATGCCTAAACGGTTGATTTTTTCAAGCATTTCTTCCTCTAAGTTTCTGACATACTCTTTTTCCGGCTTTTCATGCAGATTTCTGGTCAGTGCCTTTTTCGCTAAAAATGCACATTTTTCAAATGTACCGCCGATACCGACACCCACAACCATTGGCGGACAGGCATTCGGACCTGCATCTTTAACGGCCGTTAAAATTGCTTCTTTCACACCTTCAATGCCGTCTGCCGGTTTTAACATGAAAACACGGCTCATATTTTCACTGCCAAAGCCCTTTGGCGCAACGATGATTTCCACTTTATCACCCGGCACGATGTCATAATGGATAACTGCCGGTGTATTGTCCTTAGTATTTTCACGGTAAATCGGGTCTTTGACAACGGATTTTCTTAAATATCCGTCAACGTATCCCTGACGCACGCCCTCATTGACCGCATCGGTAAGACCGCCGCCCGTGATATGGACTTCCTGTCCGACTTTAACAAAAACAACCGCCATACCGGTATCCTGACAAATCGGAATCATGTCTTCTCCTGCAATTTGCAGATTTTCCTGAAGCTGTCCTAAAATCTGTCTGCCAAGAGGAGATTCTTCCTCCACTGCTGCCGCATCATACACTTCTTTCATATCCTTTGACAGAAAATGATTCGCTTCAATACACATTTCCTTAATATTTTTGATAATTTCATTTACATCAACTTCCCGCATACCTTTGTCCCTTTCAAAAACGCAGTGTAAGGTTTTACTGCGTGTCATTACTCACATCTTCTTTATAGCGTATACCATTTTGATTCATAAGTCAAAAGTTTTCAAAATTTTTGATTTACCAGTGCAGAAAATCCAGAAATCTTTTCAGTTCCTCGTTCCAGAACTTCCACTCATGTCCAAGTTCCGGGATTTCATCATAGGTGTAATCAAATCCGGGGTGTGCCGTAAAATAATCGCGCAGAATGTGATTTTGCATAAGCCACGGATCTTTTCCACCACACGCATGGAAAATTCGCGGCTTATCCACATTTTCAGTCAAAAGTTTCCCCGCAAGGTGGGTAAGTCCGTAGTCATTTTCGTGTAAATCACCCTCACCAAACAACAGCATCCTGCTTTTTTGCTTTGCAGGTGATGAAAAATCAGAGTCCGCCTTATCGCCTGCCGAAAATGCACCGACACCCGCAAATTTTTGTGGATATGATAGCGCCGTATGCAGACAGCCGTATCCGCCGTTTGAAAATCCGGCAATGTAGTTGTCCTGTCTTTCACCGGAAATACACGCAAACATGTTCCAGATAACAGACGGCAATTCCTTTCCCACAAACGTACCAAAGGCATCCCCGATATTCATATTGACAAAACAGGATTCATGGACATTCGGAAGTACCGCTGCAAAATGCTTTTCCTCTGCCAGTTCAACCAGCGGTGTGTGATACAGCCATGCCGTATGATCGCCGCTTCCGCCGTGATACAGCCACAGACATTTCAGTTTCTCCCCTTTTTTTAGATTTTCAGGCAGTACAACCATACAGTCAATGCCGTAACGCAGTGTAATTGAAAACAGATTGATATTCATTACCGGCATATGCTCCTCCAATCTGGTGACACAGGCACCTTATCATTTAAAATCTGAATTGTATTTTGTATACACGCATCCCAGTACGTCCAGTCATGTCCGCCGGTTTCCGTGATATAATGCACATTAAAGTTTTCCTGCTTCATCGCCTCATACAGCTTCCGGCTCATTTCAATGCGCTTATCCTGTAATCCACAGGTAATGAAAATTTCCGGAAGGTTATCCACATTTCCCGATAAATTTATGCCGGTTTTGTGTGTAAGTTCAAATAAATCTGCTGCCACCGTGGAAAAATCCTCTTTTTCACCGAAAACCGGTTTTAAATCGAGTCCCTGCGGTCTTAAAAAACGCTCCGATATGTCAAGCAGTCCCGAATAGGAAAATGCTTTTCCGTATAATTCCGGTCTTTTTAACGCCGCATGAACCGCTCCGTATCCTCCCATCGACATTCCGGCGATGAAACGGTCTTCTTTTTTTGGCGAAAGGTCAAACCACGTTTCGCATTTTTCGATGAGTTCCTCTGTCAGAAATGTAAAATAGTCTTTTCCGTAACGGTTGTTGACATAACATTTGTTGTTGCCGGACGGCATCACCACTGCAATATTTTTTCCTTCTGCGTAATCCGCAACACGGGATTTTAGCAGCCATGATGCATAATCGCCCCCTGCGCCGTGTAAAAGATACAAGGTTTTATATCCGCCACGCCCCTGCGGCATTAAGACATTTGTCATGACCGGCATTCCCAATGCCTTGGATTCAAAATTTATACTTATCCATGCCATTTTTTTCTTACTCCTGTTTAAAAATTGCCGCACGAAGAAACGGCATCTTCTGATGTCCCCTCCATGCGGCAGTTTCAATGATTGTTTATTCACTCTCTGTGTTTTCTTCGTCGTTTTCTGTTTCTATTTCTTCGCCTTTTTCATTTTCAGGCTTTTTAGAAACTTTTGCAATCGTTGCAACAGTTACATTCTCATCAAGATTAATCAGTTTGACGCCGGATGTAATTCTGCCAAGCTTTGAAATGTCTTTACATTCAATCTGGATAATCACACCTTCTGTCGTAATTAACATGACTTCACGTGTGTCATCAACTGCCTTGACACCGACTACATTTCCGGTCTTTTCGCTGATCTTGTAACACTTGATTCCCTTGCCGCCTCTGTGCTGGACTGTAAATTCATTCATATCCGTGATTTTACCGAGTCCCTTTTCAGAAACGATTAACAGCGAATCGCCCTGTGTATCAAGCTGCATGCCGACTACTTCATCTTCGTCTAACAGATTCATGCCGATAACGCCCATAGAACTTCTGCCGGTCTTTCTTACATCAGATTCATGGAATCGGATACACTGTCCGAGTTTTGTTACAAGCAGAATATCCTTTGTGTTATCGGTTAATTTTACTTCAATTAATTCATCGTCATCACGCAGATTAATTGCCTGAAGACCTGTCTTTCTGATATTGGCATACTCTTTTAACTGGGTCTTTTTTACAATACCCTTCTTTGTTGCCATAAACATATAATCTGAATCATTAATATGTTTTGTATCCACAGGAATCACGGCTGTAATCTGTTCTTCCGGCTGGAGCTGCAGCAGATTAATAATTGCCGTTCCTCTTGAAGTTCTGCCGGACTCCGGAATTTCGTAAGCCTTTAACTTATAGGCACGTCCCTGGTTGGTAAAGAATGTCAGGCTGTGGTGTGATGTCGTCATGAATAAATCTTCAATAAAGTCATCTTCTAAGGTCTGCATTCCCTTAATGCCCTTGCCGCCTCTGTGCTGGCTCTTGAAATTATCCGGTGTCATGCGCTTGATGTATCCGAGATTGGTTCTTGCAATAATAACATCTTCATCCGGGATTAAATCTTCCATGGATAAATCGTATTCGTCAAATCCAATCTGTGTTCTTCTTTCATCGGCATATTTATCTGCAATGGCACTGATTTCTGTCTTGATGACGGTAAGGAGCTTTTTCTTGTCACTTAAAATTGCCTTGTATTCCGCAATCTTTGCAAGCAGTTCCTTTAATTCAGCTTCCAGCTTCTCTCTTTCCAGACCTGTCAGTGCACGCAGACGCATATCCACGATTGCCTGTGCCTGTGCTTCGGAAAGTCCGAATTCACTCATCAGCCCTTCCTTGGCAATCTGTACATTCTGCGAACCTCTGATAATCTGGATGACACGGTCAATATTGTCAAGCGCAATCATTAAGCCCTCTAAAATGTGGGCCCGTTCTTCAGCTTTATTTAAATCATACTGCGTTCTTCTTGTGACAACTTCTTCCTGATGCAGAAGGTAATACTTGAGCATATCGTAAAGGTTTAATACCTTTGGCTGGTTGTCAACAAGCGCCAGCATAATCACACCAAATGTATCCTGTAACTGGGTATGCTTGTACAGCTGGTTTAAAATGATGTTTGCATTGACATCACGGCGCAGTTCAATACAGATTCTCATACCGCTTCGGTCAGATTCATCACGCAGTGCCGTAATGCCGTCAATCTTTTTATCGCGGACCAGTTCCGCTATTTTCTGGATTAATTTGGCTTTGTTTACCATGTACGGAAGTTCCGTTACGATAATGCGGTGCTTTCCGTTTTCCATTGGCTCGATATTGGTCACGGCACGGACTTTAATCTTTCCGCGGCCTGTACGGTATGCTTCCTCAATGCCCATTTTACCGATAATGACACCGCCGGTCGGAAAATCCGGACCTTTGACAATCTGCAATACTTCATCAATCGACGTTTCGCGGTCTTCCTCGACTTTGTTATCAATCAGCCTGACAACGGCATCGACAACTTCACGCAGATTATGCGGCGGGATATTCGTTGCCATACCAACGGCAATACCAGACGTTCCGTTTACTAAAAGATTCGGATAACGGGACGGCAGTACAACCGGTTCTTTTTCCGTTTCATCAAAGTTTGGAATAAAATCCACGGTATTTTTATTAATATCGGCTGTCATTTCCATGGAAATGCGGCTTAAACGTGCTTCTGTATATCGCATGGCAGCGGCACCGTCACCATCGACAGAACCGAAATTACCGTGTCCGTCTACCAGCGGGTATCTTGTATTGAAATCCTGTGCCAGTTTTACCAGTGCTTCATAAATGGATAAATCTCCGTGCGGATGATATTTACCCATTGTATCACCGACAATACGCGCACATTTTCTGTGCGGCTTGTCAGGACCGTTATTTAATTCAATCATTGAGAATAAGATTCTTCGCTGTACCGGCTTTAAACCGTCCCTTACATCAGGAAGTGCACGGGAAGCGATAACGCTCATCGCATAGTCGATATAGTAATCTTCCATGGTCTGCTTCATATCCACTTCATGAATCTTATCAAAGATATGTTCGTCCATTTTCTACTCCATTCCGAGAACGCGTTTTAGAAAAAATCCATTATCACCCGGAGCGTTCTCAGTCCGTGTGACGGTACAAATTTTTATTAAATATCCAGATTCTTTACATACTTAGCATTGGCTTCAATGAATTCCCTGCGCGGCTCAACCTTATCGCCCATCAGCGTAGAGAACGTTACATCAATTTCTGATTCTGAATCCTCGTCCATGTTCACCCGTAATAAAATTCTCTTTTCCGGGTCCATGGTTGTTTCCCAGAGCTGGTCGGCATCCATTTCGCCAAGACCTTTGTAGCGCTGGACTTTGTTATTCTGGTCACGTCCGATTTCAAGCATAATCTGATTGAGTTCCTCATCACTGTATGCATACCAGACTTTTTTGTTCTTTTCAATCTTATAAAGCGGCGGCTGTGCAAGATATACGTGACCCTGCTTGATTAACTCCGGCATAAACCGGTAGAAAAAGGTAAGTAGCAGTGTTGCAATATGCGCACCGTCCACATCGGCATCGGTCATAATAATAATCTTGTGGTATCTTAATTTGCTGATATCAAAATCTTCATGAATGCCTGTACCGAATGCCGTAATCATAGCCTTGATTTCTTCGTTGCCTAAAATTCTGTCGAGTCTTGCTTTTTCAACATTTAAAATCTTGCCGCGCAGCGGAAGAATTGCCTGTGTTGCACGGCTTCTTGCCGTCTTTGCAGAACCGCCGGCAGAATCACCCTCAACAATATAGATTTCACAGTTTTTCGGGTCCCTGTCAGAGCAGTCCGCAAGTTTACCCGGAAGACTTGTATTTTCAAGCGCAGTCTTTCTTCTTGTCAGATCTCTTGCCTTTCTTGCCGCCTCTCTTGCGCGCTGTGCAAGAATGGATTTTTCACAGATAACCTTTGCAACTGCCGGATTCTGCTCTAAGAAAATCTCAAGCTGTTCACTGACAATGCTGTCAACGGCACTTCGTGCAACGGTGTTACCAAGCTTCTGCTTTGTCTGTCCCTCAAACTGCGGGTCTTCAATCTTGACACTGACAATCGCTGTCAGACCTTCACGGATGTCATCGCCGGAAAGGCTCTGCTCACTGTCTTTTATCAGTTTATTTTTCTTTGCATAATCATTAAATGTCTTTGTCAAGGCATTTTTAAAACCGGTCAGATGCGTTCCGCCTTCCGGTGTCTTGATGTTGTTGACAAAGGAATCCACAACTTCGTTGTAACCGTCATTGTGCTGGAATGCCACTTCAACCTGCACACCGTCTTTTAGACCCTCGCAGTAAATAATCTTATCATAAAGCGCATCCTTGCTCTTGTTTAAATATTCAACAAATTCCTTGATACCGCCCTCATAGTGGAATACTCTTTCCTGTTCAATGCCTTCTCTTGCATCCTTTAACACAATTTTGATGCCTTTTGTAAGAAAAGCCATTTCACGCAGACGGCTCTTTAAAATGTTATATTCATAAACAGTTGTTTCCTGAAAAATCTCTTTATCCGGTAAGAATGTAACCTTTGTACCGGTTTCTTCCAATGGGCAGTCCCCCACAATCTTTAACGGATAACATACATTACCACGTTCATAACGCTGGTTGTAGATGTGTCCGTCACGCTTTACATAGACTTCCATCCACTCGGATAAGGCATTTACAACGGATGCACCTACACCGTGCAGACCACCGGATACTTTATATCCCCCGCCGCCAAACTTACCGCCTGCGTGTAACATTGTATACACGACTTCAACTGCCGGTTTGCCGGTTTCGTGATTGACATCAACTGGAACGCCTCGTCCGTTATCAATAACCGTAATGGAATTATCCTGATTAATTGTGACTTCAATTGTATTGCAATATCCTGCCAAAGCCTCATCTACTGCATTATCGACAATTTCATAAACAAGGTGATGAAGCCCCCTTGATGATGTACTGCCGATATACATACCCGGTCTTTTCCGGACGGCTTCAAGACCTTTGAGAATCTGAATCTGGTCGCCACCATAATTATTCTCTGACACTGTGCATTCCTCCTTCAATGTTTTTCAGAAAACTAAATGTTATTTTCATGAATCACGGTACCGTTCTGAATCTGAAATGTTTTATGAACGGCAAACTGACTGTTTACAAATTCATCCAGCCCCGTACAGGTAATCACTGTCTGAATCTGCCCGATACTATTTAATAAAAACTGCTGCCGGTTACTGTCTAACTCTGACAGCACATCATCCAAAAGCAGCACCGGCGTATCCTTCACTACTTTTTTTACAAGTTCGATTTCCGCAAGTTTTAAAGACAGGGCGGCTGTACGCTGCTGTCCCTGCGAACCGTACTTTTTTACTTCGCTGCCGTTGATAAAAAAGATTAAATCGTCCTTATGTGGTCCAAAGCAGGTCGATTTCATCCGCAGATCCCGCTCCCGCATCTTTGTCACGGTATCTAAAAATGTTGTTTCTTCCACGCAGGGCTGATACTCAATCGTTAGTTTCTCTGTTCCGCCGGATAACTTTTCATGCAGTCCGCCGATAATTTCATTTAACTCCTGTACGAAACCGACACGCCTTTTCATGACTTCCGTTCCGTACTTCACAAGCTGCAAATCCCAGATATCCAGCGTTTCAAGCTTTTCTTCTGACGACTTAAATGACAGTTCTTTTAAAAGCTTGTTGCGCTGATTGACCACTTTATTGTAGTTAATCAGATTGCTTAAGTAGATTTTATCAAGCTGGCTCAGCTCCATATCCATAAACCGGCGGCGCTCCGCCGGTCCGTTTTTAATAATACTTAAATCCTCCGGTGAAAAACAGACAATATTTAAAATTCCAAACAGCTCTACCGCCCGTTTAATCGGAATACCGTTTACGGCAATTCCCTTGCTTTTATTTTTTTTCAGATGCATATCAATCCGGTACGGCAGTCCGTTTTTTTTCACATTCAGCTTGATATGTGCTTCATCACTGCCCATCCGTATCATTTCACGGTCTTTGCTTCCTTTGTGGGAACGCGATGTTGCGCAGACATAAAGCGCCTCTAAAATATTGGTCTTTCCCTGCGCATTATCACCGTAAATAATATTAATCTGCGGGTTAAAATTCATATTTAAAATTTTATAATTTCTGTAATCTTTTAAATCTACGGACTCAATTATCACGGTTACACCTGCAAATTACTTTTCTATTCTGATTTCCTGACCGTTATAGGAAATGACTTCCCCGCCTGTCAGTTTTTTTCCGCGCTGAAGCTCAGGCCTGCCATTGACAAGAACTTCTCCGTTCTGAATGACAATCTTTGCTTCTACACCGGATTCCACAAGACCTGCTGCCTTTAATGCCTGTCCCAGTTTAATAAACTCATCTCTGATTTTTATTGTTTCCATTGTTTCTCCATTCTTACTATTCAGCCGTAAAGTTTACCGGAAGAATCAGATAAATATAACTTTCCTCTTTGTCCTTAATAAAACATGGTGCTTTCGGATTTACCAGATAAATATAAATCTGTTCATCATCTATTACCTTTAATGCATCAATTAAGAACTTCGGATTAAAGCCAATCATGATATCCTTACCGTCTTTGTTAATATCAATATCTTCGTTTAACGAACCCATGGAAGAATTGACATGAACTTCCAGTGAACCATCGGTAATGCTTAAAATAATCGGTTTCTTTTCACTTTCTTTGATTAAAAGGGTTGCTCTGTCAATAGAATCTAAAAATTCTTTTTTGTTAATGGTTACTTTGGTTTCATAATCACTAGAAAGCATCTGGTTAATTCTGAAATACTCTCCTTCAATAAGACGGGATACAACGGTGGTATTGTCAAATTCAAATAAAATGTGATTATTTGTAAAGTATATTGTAACGGCATCTTCTGCATTTGTCGATAAAATTTTACTGATTTCAGAAAGTGTCTTTCCAGGAACAACAACTTTTACATCATCTGCATGACTGGTCAATTCAATATTGCGGATTGCAATACGGTGTCCGTCAAGACCTACAACCTTTAAAATACCGTTTGCAACTTCAAAAAGTTCACCGGTCATCATTTTATTGTTGTCATTCATTGCGATAGAAAACAGTGTCTGGTTAATGGTTTCTCTTAATGTAAATTGTGATAAAGTAATAAATTTGTCTTTTTCAATAATCGGTAAATAAGAAAAATCGTCCCCTGATTTACCGGCAATATTAAATTTACTCTTTTCACAGGTAATTAAAGAGGTGTAATTACTGTCTGTTTCGATGCAGATTTCATTATCCGGCAGTTTTCTGACGATTTCTGAGAAAATCTTTGCATCAATGGCAACTTTACCTTTTTCGATAATCTCACCTTCAACGATGGTTTCGATACCAAGTTCCATATCATTGGCGGTAAATTTAATTTCATTTGTAGTCGCATCGATTAAGATACATTCTAAAATGTTCATTGTTGTTTTGGCAGGAACTGCTTTCATAACAATGCCAACTGCTTTGGCAAGATTCGTTTTTGAAAAAACTAACTTCATAATTGTGTAAAACTCCTTTCAGCGAAAAAACAAAAAAACAAAAATAAATATATATAAATAAAAATCCGTAGTAGTAGTAGTAGGGGCTGTGAATTTGTTGATATGTGGTGTAAGCCCTTGTATCATGCGGGTTTGCGGTATCTAAAATCCCGGTAGATAAATCCGTTTTTGCCTGTGAAAAAATTTGGGATAACCGCAGACACAATAAAATTCCCAAATGGCCGTTGTGGACAAACAAAAAAATGTCAACATAAAATAAAGCATTTTTACACAGCTTTTCAACGGAAAAACCACAATAAATGTGGATAACTATTACGAAGGATCAATCTTCTTAATGAGAATATCCACAGTGTTCTTGGTTGTTTCATTGACGAGTACTTCTTTGGCAATCTTGTCCGCTCCGTGAATAATCGTCGTATGGTCCCTGTTTCCAAGGGCTTTGCCGATTCCCTGTAAGGCGACATTCGTCATCTGGCGGCACAGATACATCGTAATCTGTCGTGGATAAACAATGTCGGCGCTTCGTTTGGAAGAAAGAATATCCGCCGGTGAAATACCGAAGTGGTCCGCAACAATCTGGATAATCAGTTCCGGTGTGACTTCTTTTTTGGCATCCGGTGAAATCAGGTCTTTTAAAGTTTCTTCCGCAAACTCAACCGTAATCGGGCTGTGGGAAAGTGTTGCAAAAGCCGAAAGCTTGGTAAGTGCGCCTTCCAGCTCACGAATACTGGATTTAATATGGGTTGCAACATAATCCTGAACATCATCGGGAATGTTGTAGCCGCCAAGTTCGACTTTCTTCTTTAATATAGCACGTTTTGTTTCATACGTAGGAATCTGGATATCGACAGGCAGACCCATTTCAAAACGGGTACGCAGTCGTTCCGTCAGGGTTTCCATCTCTTTCGGCGGCCGGTCAGAAGAAATTACAATCTGCTTGCTGTCCTGATAGAGCGCATTAAAAGTATGGAAGAATTCTTCCTGCGTAGACTCTTTACCTATAATAAACTGAATATCGTCAATCAGTAACACATCAATATTGCGGTACTTTTTGCGGAATTCAGAGTTTTTCTGGTTCTTTACCGAATCAATCAGTTCATTGGTGAATGTTTCGGAGGTTACGTATAAAACCTTGCGTGTCGGGTCATTGGTAATAATAAAATGGGCAATCGCCTGCATCAGATGCGTCTTTCCAAGTCCAACGCCTCCGTAGATGAAAAGCGGGTTATAGACTTGTCCCGGTGTTTCGGCAACTGCAAGGGAAGCAGCGTGTGCTAAGTTATTATTTGTACCGACAACGAAGGTGTCAAAAGTATAGTTCGGATTCAGGTTCTGAAGACCGGAATTCTTCGCAGCAGAGCCGGTTGCGGCCTTTTTAATTTCCGCTGCCTGCTTATCTTTGGCTGTAATTAAGCGGACATCATATTCGTGGTTCATAATCTCACAAATCGTAATGCGAAGCATCTCCAGATATTTTTTTTCCACATAGGAAACAGCCATGTCGGGGTTCATAGAGGTACTCGACATAATCAGTGTAATGGTATCGTTTTCCACTGTATAAACTTCAATTGGCTTAATCCAGCTGTTAAAGGAAATATCCTGAAGCTCATAGCGTTCTTTAAAGGTCTGTAATATCAAATCCCAGTTCTGTTTTAAATCTTCCATATTATATCAATGCCTTTCTGGCTTTCGTTAAAGTAAATGTATTCTAATATATAATATAACAAATGTGGATTTTTAGCAAGAAGCCCATGAAAAAATAGTGGATAACTCAGTTAAAAGTGGACAAATCACAGTGCTGTTGACAACTTATAAACACGAAATATGCCCATAAATGCGCTTTTTCGTGTTTTTTTACACAGGATGTTGTAAATTTATCCCCAACTTATCCCCAATTTGTGGATAAGTTGGGGATTACTGTGCATAGCTTGTGGGTATTTGTGGAAAAGACAAAGAATACAAAAAATATCGAAAAAACACTTGACTTATAGATGTTTTATTCTTATAATTAGAAGCGATGTTTTTAAATTTGATTAGAAAATTCCTGCCATATACAATCATGGTGTGAAAAGGAGGTGCGTATAAATGAAGATGACATTTCAGCCTAAGACAAGACAGAGAGCTAAGGTTCACGGCTTCAGAGCAAGAATGAGTTCAGCAGGTGGAAGAAAAGTTTTAGCAGCAAGAAGAGCAAAAGGAAGAAAAAGACTTTCAGCTTAAGAGTTGTTTCAAGAAGGCAGATGAGTGCGGAACAAGGCATTTATCTGCCTTTTTTTACTTTTAAGATATAGTATGGAGGAGTAGTGTGAAAAATCCTTAAATCGGAGATTTTTCACACAAAACTTTGTGCCGCAGGCGTCACAAAGTTTCCGTTATCACAGAACTGAATAAATTCAGTCCGTGTTTCCTCCGGCATTAAAATGCCTGCGGAATGGAGGAGTTATGAAATATCAGAATTTTGAAACATTAAAGAAAAACAGTGAGTTTAAGAGCGTCTATCAGGCGAAACACTCTTATGCAAACAAGTATATCATTATGTATATACTTCAGAATGGAACGGATACAAACAGACTCGGCGTATCTGTGAGTAAAAAAGTCGGGAACAGTATTGTCCGGCACAGGCTGGCAAGGCTTATACGCGAAGCATTCCGGTTAAATGTTACACAGGTAGCACCCGGATATGACGTTGTGGTAATAGCAAGAGCCGGTCTGAAAGGAAAAGGTTATAAAGAAACCGAAAGTGCGATGCTCCATCTTTTAAAGCTGCATCATATTTATAATAAGGAAGAAAAAGTCCATGAAGAAAGTGATCATTAAACTAATACACTTTTACCAGAGGGCAGTTTCACCGTATAAAGGACGCAGCATGTGCATTTATTATCCGACCTGTTCCCAGTATGCCCTGGAAGCGGTCGAACAGTATGGCGCATTAAAAGGTGGATGGATGGCATTTAAAAGAATATTAAGGTGCAATCCTTTTGCAAAGGGCGGATATGATCCGGTACCCATTGTGTACAAGCCTAAAAAGGGAAAGCACTAAAAAATGGAGGTATCAGTTTGGGTTCAATTTATAATACAATTATCAACCCGATTGCGTGGGTATTCGGTAAAATACTGGATTTCCTGTTTATGGGACTGCACGCGATTGGATTGGGAAACATTGCAATTGCAATCATTGTATTTACATTTCTGGTAAAAATCCTTATGCTTCCGCTGACTGTAAAACAGTCCAAGATGATGAAATTAAACAATATCATCATGCCGGAGGTCCGTAAAATCCAGGATAAATACAAGGATAAGAGAAACGATCAGGAAGCCATGTTAAAAATGCAGGCAGAAACAAAGGCTGTCTATGAAAAATATGGTACATCACAGATGGGCGGCTGTATCCAGATGCTGATTCAGTTCCCAATCTTAATGGCAATGTACCGTGTTATCCAGTACATTCCAATGTACGTAGGACAGTTAAAAAATCTGTTTGTCAACATTTTGACAGGAACAGACGGCGGTATCATGAATGTTTCCGGCTATGCGGATATTATGGCGGAAAACTTCAAGATGACGGGCAGAATGACAAATGTGGACTGGGGTAATATTGATTCTGCGGTAACTGCAATGAATTCATTTTCAGCAGACCAGTGGGAAACATTAAAATCTTTATTCCCGGCATATGCAGGTGTGATTGCCGAAAATCAGACAAAGATTACGGAAATGAACACATTTTTAACAATTAATGTATCACAGAATCCGACCTTCGGATTGAGTATTGCTGTATTAATTCCAATTCTTTCCGGTCTTTCACAGTACATCAGTGTAAAGGTGTCACAGGGGAATACCCAGATGGATCCAGACGATCCGACAGCGGCATCAATGAAGATGATGACACTGTTTATGCCGATTATGTCAGCGTTTATCGCATTTTCTGTACCGGCAGGTCTTGGTGTATACTGGATTGCGACAGCCGTTTTCCAGACAATTTTACAGGTGCTTGTAAACCGTCATTATGATAAGATGGGTGTGGATGCGATTGTTGCAAAGAATGTAGAACGCATGAACAAGAAGCGTGCCAAGAAAGGTCTTCCGCCGGAAAAGATTGCTAAAAATGCAGTAACCAACACAAAGAAGCTTGATTCTATCGAAAAGAGCAGACAGCGTGTAGAAACACTTCAGGCAAAGAAGGAAGCCAATGACAAGAAGATGAAGGAAATTCTTTCATCGACAGAATATTATAAGTCAGCCAAACCGGGAAGCCTTGCAGAAAAGGCGGGAATGGTTGCCAGATATAATGAAAAGAACAAAAAAAATACAAAGAAGTAATCAACCTGCTTAACGCAAAAGGAGGAAATTATGGATTATATTGAAATTTCAGGAAAAACAGTAGATGATGCCTTAACGGAAGCGCTTGTAAAGCTTGAAACAACAAGCGATAAAGTGGATGTGGAAGTTGTGGAAAAGGGCAGCTCCGGAATCTTAGGATTGTTTAACAAACCGGCAGTCATCCGTGTACGCAGAAAAAAGGATAAAGACATCTTAGAAGAAGATGTGGTTGCAGAAGTATTCCATGAGGAAGCAAAAAAGGAAGAACCTGCCGTGGCACCGGCAACGGAAAAGAAGCCGGAAATGACAAGAGAAGAAGTAGAATCAAGAATCAGAAACTTCCTCTCAGACCTTTTTAACGCAATGGATATGGAAGTTGCCGTAGAGATTACATTTAATGATAAGGAAGAATGTATCAATGTCGAATTAAAGGGCGGCAATATGGGCGTTTTAATCGGCAAGAGAGGTCAGACACTCGATTCTATCCAGTATCTTACAAGCCTTGTAGTTAATAAGGGAAGAGAAAAGTATGTAAGAATCAAGATGGATACAGAGGATTACAGAAACAGAAGAAAAGAAACGCTTGAATCCCTTGCAAAAAATATTGCATATAAAGTAAAGCGCAGCAGACGTCCTGTAGCTTTAGAACCGATGAATCCATATGAGAGAAGAATCATTCACTCTGCATTACAGAATGATAAATTTGTATCGACAAAGAGCGAAGGTGAAGAACCGTTCAGACATGTTGTGATTTATCTTGATAAAGAAAAAAGTGCGAACAAATAGTATGAATTTTAAAATGGCTGTGGTATGATATACTACAGCTATTTTTGATTAGAAATGGAGTGTAGTTATGGAGGATACGATTGCGGCGATTTCCACAAGCACAGTCAGCAGCGGTGGAATCAGCGTTGTAAGAATCAGCGGGGAAAATGCACTGTCAGTGGCACAACAGGTATTCCGCTCAAAAAAGAATAAAAACGTAGAGGACATGGAAAGCCACACGGTCCACTATGGCAATATTTATAACGGTGAAGAACTCATTGATGAAGTGCTGATGGTTGTCATGAAAGCACCGAATACGTATACAAGGGAAGATGTTGTGGAAATTGACTGTCACGGCGGTATTCTGGTGACGAAAAAGGTACTGGAAGCTGTGCTTTCTGCGGGAGCGCGCCTTGCAGAGCCGGGGGAATTTACAAAAAGAGCCTTTTTAAACGGAAGAATCGACTTATCGCAGGCAGAAGCGGTGATTGATGTCATTCAGTCCAAGAACGAATATGCCTTAAAATCCTCTGTCAGACAGCTCAGTGGAAAACTTTCCGAAAAAATCAAAGGACTGCGCGAGCTGGTTTTAAACAATGTTGCCTATATTGAGGCGGCATTAGACGATCCGGAACACATTTCACTGGATAACTATGTGAATAAACTGTCAATCGATGTGGATAAGTGTGTGGATAATGTGGATAACTTGTTGAAAACATGTGATAACGGCAGGATTGCAAAGGAAGGTATCCGCACGGTGATTCTCGGTAAAACCAATGCAGGAAAGTCAAGTCTTCTTAATGCCCTTGCAAAGGAGGAGCGTGCTATTGTAACGGACATTGAGGGGACAACGAGGGATACGCTTGAAGAACAGATTACAATCGGCGGAATCCAGTTAAATCTTATTGATACGGCGGGTATCCGTGACACGGTGGATTTTGTGGAAAGTATCGGTGTGGAAAAAGCCAAGAAACTTGCCACGGAAGCAGATCTGGTTATTTTTGTCGTGGACAGCACGCGTACACTCGATGAAAATGATAAGGATATCATTTCACTGATACAGGACAAAAAAGTGATTACACTGCTTAATAAATCGGATCTGACACCGGTTGTTACGCCGGAGGAAATGAAAAAGCGGCTGGACTGCTGTGTCATTCCGATTTCCGCAAAAGAAGAAACGGGACTGGATAAGCTTGAAGATGCTATAAAAGAGCTGTTCTTTTCGGGAAATCTTGAATTAAATGAGGATATTTATATTGCCAATCAGCGGCAGAAACAGTTACTCATTGAAGCAAAAGAAGCCTTTCTTTTGGTAAAAGACGGCATTGAGAGCGGTATGAGTGAGGATTTCTTAACGATTGACTTAATGACTGCTTATGAAAAATTAGGATATATTATTGGTGAAGAAGTAGAAGATGACCTTGCAGATAAGATTTTTAAAAGCTTCTGCATGGGTAAATAAAGTGAAAGTTGTGCAGTGTCTGCCGTTGCGCGGACAGGTTGGAGGAAAATTATGCCGAATATACGGGAAGAATATGATGTAATAGTAGTAGGTGCCGGACATGCAGGCTGTGAGGCGGCACTGGCAGCGGCAAGAATGGGATTAAATACCATTTGTTTTACCGTCAGCTGTGAGAGTATAGCCATGATGCCATGTAATCCGAATATCGGAGGTAGTTCAAAAGGACATCTTGTAAGGGAAATTGATGCGCTGGGCGGTGAAATGGGGAAAAATATTGATGCAACCTTTATCCAGTCTAAAATGCTTAATAAATCCAAAGGTCCTGCGGTACATTCCCTTCGTGCGCAGGCGGATAAGTCGGATTACAGCCGCCGGATGAGAAAGGTTATGGAAAATACCGAAAATCTGTTTGTCAGACAGGCGGAGGTTACGGAAATTATGGTCAAAGATGGCGTGATTCAGGGTGTAAAGACACTCTCAGGCGCGCAGTATTTTGCAAAAGCCGTTGTACTTTGTACCGGTGTATATTTAAAGGCAAAATGTATCCACGGTGATGTCAGCTATGAAACCGGTCCAAACGGCTTACAGGCAGCCAATCATCTGACGGCATCTTTAATTGAAAACGGTATTGAAGTGCGCAGATTTAAGACGGGTACACCGGCAAGAGTGGACAAGCGTTCCATTGATTTTAGTAAGATGACAGAGCAGTTTGGTGACGAGCGCGTGGTGCCGTTTTCATTTACAACTGACCCGGAAACGGTACAAAAAGAACAGGTTTCCTGCTGGCTGACATATACAAATGAAGAAACACATCAGATTATCCGTGATAACCTGGATCGTTCCCCGCTGTATTCCGGTGTGATTCACGGTACAGGACCGAGATACTGTCCGTCTATTGAGGATAAGGTCGTTCGTTTTGCAGATAAAGACCGCCATCAGGTATTTATCGAGCCGGAAGGACTTTATACCAATGAAATGTATCTGGGCGGTATGTCCAGTTCCATGCCGGAGGACGTGCAGTATGCGATGTACCGCACCGTACCGGGGTTAGAGCATGTAAAGATTGTAAGAAATGCTTATGCGATTGAATATGACTGTATCAGTGCCGTACAGTTAAAGTCTTCGCTTGAATTTAAGAAAATCCGCGGTTTATTTGCAGGCGGACAGTTTAATGGAAGTTCAGGCTATGAAGAAGCGGCGGCACAGGGGATTGTTGCAGGTATTAATGCGGCGCAGTATGTCAAGGGCAAAGAACCGTTTATCTTAGACCGCTCTGAGGCTTATATCGGCGTTTTAATTGATGACCTTGTGACAAAGGAATCTACAGAGCCGTACCGTATGATGACATCCAGGGCAGAGTATCGTCTGCTGTTACGTCAGGATAATGCGGATTTACGTCTGACAAAGCGCGGATATGAGGTCGGATTAATCAGTAAGGAGCGTTATGAGGGCGTTCTTGAAAAGGAACGGCTGATTGCAGAAGAAATTGAGCGTGTAAAGTCCGTCAATATCGGAACAGGCGGACAGGTGCAGGCACTTATGCAGCAGTACGGCAGTACGGAATTAAAGACCGGTGCGACACTTGCAGAGCTGATTAAGCGTCCGGAGCTTTCTTATCAGGCACTGGCGCCGCTTGACACACACAGACCGCAGCTGCGGGAAGATATTGCGGAACAGGTCAATATCAACCTGAAATACGAAGGCTATATTGAAAGACAGTTACGTCAGGTAGAACATTTTAAAAAGCTGGAAAAGAGAATTATCCCGGAAACGATGGACTATACGGCAATTAACGGACTGCGTGTGGAGGCAATGCAGAAACTTGAAAAATTCCGTCCACATTCAATCGGACAGGCATCCAGAATTTCAGGTGTATCTCCGGCGGATATTTCGGTCCTTCTGGTTTATATGGAGCAGTTCAGAAGAAGAAAGTAATCATTTTTCCTCAGAAAATAAGGAGAATTATCAATATGAATTTTACAGAGCAGTTAAATGAAGTAGGCATTGTGTTAAATGATACGCAGAGAAGCCAGTTTGACAAATATTTTGAAATTTTGGTGGAATGGAATGGTTTTATGAATCTGACAGGCATTACGGAATATGAAGAAGTGCTTGTTAAGCATTTTTTAGACAGCCTTGCCGTCGGAAAATACAGTGAAAAGTTTGCGGGAAATCCTGAGCTTTCTATTATAGATGTAGGAACGGGCGCCGGATTTCCGGGACTTCCGTTAAAAATCGCTTATCCACAGGCAAAAGTGGTACTTCTGGATTCGTTAAATAAGCGTGTAAAATTCTTAGATGAAGTGATTACGCAGCTGGGACTTACGGGTATTACGGCGGTACATGCGCGCGCAGAGGAAGGTGCAAGAAATGCAGCTTACCGGGAGCAGTTTGACATTAGTGTGTCGCGGGCTGTGGCTAACTTATCGACACTTGTGGAATACTGCCTGCCGTTTGTAAAAGCCGGTGGATATTTCATTGCGTATAAGTCCGGGGATATTGATGCGGAAGCAGAGGGCGCAAAAAGGGCGGTATCCCTGCTTGGCGGAAGAATTGAAAGCGTGGAAAAGATGACACTGCCGGGAACGGACATTGAGCGGTCGTTTGTCTTTGTAAAAAAGGAGAAGCCGACACCGAAGAAATATCCGAGAAAAGCAGGACTGCCCTCAAAAGAGCCGTTGGGGTGAACGTATAGAAAAAAATGTGCAATTATAAGTGTAGATAGAAGTATAAAAATAAGCTGGAAGATAAAGAATGAAATCAGCCGTAGCGTATGTAAAAGAACATATGCCACGGCTGGTTTTTAAGTGAATATAACGGTAAATGTCTGTAAGATGTATCTGTGCGGTACGATAACAGTGTTACAAATCTGTTTGGATTGCACAGGCAGTATACAGATTAAATCTGGTTAATATAGATGTTTAAGGTATTGACAAATTCCTCCGGCTGTTCAATCTGCGGAAGAACCTTTGCATTTGGAATCAGATAGGTTTCAATCGCAGGATTTAAGTCGGTATATTCTTTAATAACGGCACGCATGTCGGTGTTTTTATCGCCGGATACGATATAAATGCAGTTATCAAGCTGGCTGACAGCACGTGATATGGAGGCCGTTGTATAATGGCACTGCGTACTGGCAAAGAGGTATTTGGCAGAAGCGCCGCCTAAATGCGCTGTTTCATGGTAAGCCTTGCAGGTTTCACGCGGAATCATATTCTGGTATGCAAACAGCTCGTTTGTAAATTTGCGGTTGATTTCGTGGCGGTTTACAAAAATATTGTAAAGCATTGTGCCAAGAACCGGCGTATTTAAAAGCATTTTACGGATATTGCTGTGCTTCCCCGGATTAATCATGGCATGGCGGATGCTTTCGGGGCTTACAAGAACAATCTTATCAAAAAGATATGGATTGTTATAAGCTGCCATAATGGTAAGCGGTGCAGACTGTCCGGTGGCAGCTACGCTTACACGGCGTGCAATTACATTTACAATAAAATCATTGAGCAGCTGGGTATACATATAGGCGGTGTAGGTAATATTCGGTTTGTCAGAATAGCCGCAGCCCAGCAGGTCAATGGTGTATACGGTGTGTTTTTTGGCGAGCGCTTTTACAACACGCTTCCATTCATAAGACGAACTTTCCGGTTTTAAATCGTGAATTAAAAGGAGCGGTGAACCCTTACCACAGACGGTGTAGGCAACATTTCCCAATCTCCATTTGTATTTTAAAATTGACTTGTTTTCGGTAATCTTATCTGAAACAGCAGCCTGAAAAATGCACTGGTTTATAATATGTGCGGTTGTAAAAGCTGCGGTCCCCATTCCGGCAGCAAGACCTAATTTTTTCCATTTATTCATAGCTATCTCCATTCCGCTGCATAGCAGCAATCGTTATAAAATAACGGGTAACCCGTCCCAATATTATTATCTCCTATTATAATGGAAAAAGGCTGAACTATCAACGATAAATGCACGAACACAAAAGAAATGAAAAAAACATTTTCAGGGATTAAAATAATCTAGTAGAAAAGTACTTTAAATATTCCACAAAATAGAGTATTATATATAGTAAAAGCATTAATACGTGATAGAATATAATATATATTAAATATAAAAAATATTCATGTACTATAAGGGGACAACGATGGATGAAATACAAAAATATCTGACGGAAGAATTACAGTCTGCAAAAGAAGAAAAAGAGAACCTGGAAGAGCAGATTCATAAGATTGAAATTGAGACAGAGCTGATTTGTCAGGCAATAGATAAAATTGTAATGAATCAGGATGCAACAAGCCTGGTATTTATGTCAGAGGAAGAATTTCAGGGATTTGACGGGACAGAGATAAAAAAGCTGAGTCAGAAAAAGACAGCTCTTGCAGAAGAAAAGCTACGGCTTCAGCAGACGGTTTCCCAGACAGCACGCCGGATTGCAAAGCTGGAGCGGCTGCTGAAACAAAGCACTGGAAAGTTGAAAGAAGATTCGACCGGGGCTAAAAAGGTTTATAATACATATGAAGTAATATATATGCAGGAGGCTGACCGTCAGAGAATTGCCAGAGATATTCATGATACCGTTGTCCAGGGGCTGACTGCTTTAATACATAAAAATGAATTTGTGGGAAAGATTTTTGAAACAGATAAGCAGCGGGCACAGTTGGAATTGAAAAAGAATAATAACGTTATCCGGGATTCCATTAACGAACTGCGCAATATTATATTTGATCTTCGACCCATGTCTTTAGATGATCTTGGATTTGAAAAAACATTTTATACAGCAATTGAAAAAATAAAAGGAACAACACAGATGGTTGTGAAAGCTGATTATCTGTGCGATACTGATTCAATGAATCCGATTATCGGAATTACGGTTATCCGGATAATACAGGAATTATGCAGCAATTCTATTAAATATTCAAAGGGAACAAAAATCCAGGTTACGATAAAGCAGGATAAGCAGAATGAACTGCTCATTTTGTATTCAGATAATGGAGAAGGATATGATTTGAACAAACCGACGGATTGTACAAAAAACAATACCGGATTTGGATTGAATATGATGCGGGAGAGGATTGCACTGTTACAGGGAAAAATGGAAGTGTGTTACAAAGACGGAGAACTTTCTTATACAATCCGGATTCCTTTAGATACACAGAAAATATGAAACTGGGAGGAATTATAAATGTCTGTTAATATATTATTAGCTGATGACCATTTGATGGTGCGGGAAGGATTAAAACAAGTATTGGAATTAGATCATGATATTGATGTAATCAGTGAGGCAAGCGATGGATATGAATGCCTGAATCTGATTAATAAGACACACCCGGATGTAGTGCTGCTTGATATTAATATGCCAAACCTTGACGGCTTACAGGTATTGTCGATTATGAAACAGCAGAAAATGAAAAGTAAGGTGATTATGCTTACGATTCATAAGGATGTAGATTATCTGATTGAGGCATTGGATGCCGGATGTGACGGTTACGTTTTAAAAGATTCAGATTCGGAAACATTGAAAAAAGCAATTTTTGATGTATATAATGGAGAAACATTTATTGAACCAAGCTTAACAGTATTGCTTAATTCAAGTCTGGCAGAGCGTGATGTAATGAAAGACAAACTCAGTGAACTGACAAAACGTGAAGTTGAAGTTTTGAAATTAATTGCAAGTGGAATGTTTAATAAAGAAATTGCATCTACTCTTTGTATCAGTGAACGGACAGTTAAAAATCATGTATCAAATATCTTTAAAAAGATAGAGGTATCAGACAGAACACAGGCAGCTGTATTTGCAATAAAAAATAATCTGGTTGATATTAAATAGCTCTCGTAAAAACAGCTTTTATAAAAGAAAATAATTGCTATTGTGTGATTGCAAATATATCGATAGATAAATGATAAATAAAATTATGGAGAATGGTATAAAGGAAATGAGTCTTTGTACCATTTTTTATTTTGCAGAAAAACAGATATGCAATATTTATATCTGAGAAAATACTTCTAAAAAAATGCAACGGTTATACAATGGTTTGGTTTTTGCAGGTGCTTTAATTTTTGAATGAAACAGACAGTGAGTTAAAATCACATTAAGCAATAAGCGAAATTAAATAAAAAGTGTTTCACGTGAAACATTGTGGCTTTTTATAGGAATCAAGTGAAAATAAAGAAAAAATGAAATTAAATAAAATGGGAAAATTCTATAGATATCTAATATAAAAAATGCTATAATATTTACGGTGTGTCTGGGTCAAAAGCTATTCATGTACATATGAGCATGATAAGACTTTTTGAATTTTTGACCTTAACATTTTTATGTTGGACGGCTAAAGTGTTTCACGTGAAACATTGATTAAGAATGCCGTCGGGATTGGAGAATAAATGGGGAGAATTATAGCAATTGCAAACCAAAAGGGCGGCGTTGGAAAGACGACAACAGCAATTAACTTGTCCGCCTGCCTGGCAGAAGCAAAACAGAGAGTATTAGTCATTGATATTGATCCGCAGGGAAATACCACAAGCGGTCTTGGAATTGATAAAGAAGAAAAAGAAAATACAATCTATGAAGTTATGCTGGGTGAAATTTCGATTGAACAGGCTATCTGTAAGGAAGCATTTGATTGTCTGGACGTAATCCCTTCTAATGTCAACCTTGCAGGTGCGGAAATCGACCTTATTGATATAGAAGACCGCGAGTATATTTTAAAGAAAAGTATCGCTCAGATCCGGAAAAACTATGATTATATTATATTGGACTGTCCGCCGTCTTTAAGTATGCTGACAGTCAACGCAATGACTGCAGCAGACACAGTACTTGTGCCGATTCAGTGCGAATACTATGCATTGGAAGGATTAACACAGCTGATACATACAATTCATCTGGTTCAGAAAAAATTAAATCCAAATCTGGAACTGGAGGGTGTTGTCTTTACAATGTATGATTCCAGAACCAATCTTTCATTACAGGTTGTGGAAAATGTAAAAGATAATTTAAAACAAAACATCTATAAGACAATTATTCCAAGAAATATCCGGTTAGCCGAAGCACCGAGCCATGGACTGCCAATCAATATTTATGATACAAAGTCCAGTGGTGCAGAAAGTTACCGCTTATTGGCACAGGAAGTAATGAACAATAGAAATGAGGGAAAATAAATGGCAGTAGCGAAGAAAAGCAAAGCATCTTCAAAAGGTCTTGGAAAAGGATTGGGAAATCTTATCCGGGAATCGGAAGAAGATGAAAATGTAGTAGTAAAGGAAGTAGTCAAAGAAGTTGTTGTAAAAGAACCGAGTGAAATGAAAGTTCGTCTGTCACAGATTGAACCAAACCGGGAACAGCCAAGAAAAGTATTTGATGAAGATGCGCTGATTGAATTGTCGGAATCGATTAAACAGTATGGCGTCTTACAGCCGCTTCTGGTTCAGAAAAAGGACAAGTATTATGAAATTATTGCCGGTGAAAGAAGATGGCGTGCAGCAAAGCTGGCAGGTGTCAAAGAAGTACCGGTTATTATAAAAGACTACTCTACACAGGAAGTCATGGAGATTGCGTTGATTGAAAATATTCAGCGTGAAGACTTAAATCCAATAGAAGAAGCGCAGGCATATCAGCGTTTAATCAAAGATTACCGGTTAAAGCAGGATGAAGTCGCGGAAAAGGTATCAAAGTCCCGTGCGGCAATTACGAATTCGCTGCGTCTGTTAAAGCTTGATGAACGTGTACAGGAAATGGTTATGGAAGGCAAATTAAGCAATGGTCATGCCAGAGCCATTATCGGAATAGAAGACGGCGACCAGCAGTATCAGGTAGCACAGAAAATTTTTGACGAGCAGATGAGTGTCCGTGAAACGGAAAAATTGATGAAAAATCTGAACCGTCCTGAAAAACCGGAAAAACAAAAGCCACAGAATGATTTTGTGTACCGGGATATTGAGGAAAAGATGAATAAAATTATGGGTACAAAAGTCGTTATTAAAAACCGGGAACACGATAAGGGTAAAATTGAAATTGAATATTATTCACAGGCAGAGCTGGAAAGAATCTATGATTTGCTGAAACAGATAAAAAATGAATAATTCAATATTTTTTACACTTATACTATAAATATAGGAGCAAACGATTATGATAAATTTTTTTGATTTATTTTCAGTGGATACCCTGTATATTGTCTTGGGACTTGCCGGGGTAAGCCTGATTACGCTGATTCTTGCAATTGTTGCGCTTTGTAAGGCAGCAAAGTTAAAAAAGAAATACCGTTCCTTTATGGAAGGTGCAGATGGAAAGTCGATTGAGAGTCTGATTCATGAACATCTCGATGAGATTGAAAGTATCCGGACAGTCGGTGAGAAAAACAGTGCGGCAGTGAAAGATATTTACGAAAAAATGCAGTATACATTTCAGAAGGTGGGCATTGTGAAGTATGATGCGTTTCATGAAATGGGTGGAAAGTTAAGCTTTGCATTATGTATGCTGGATAAAGTCAATAACGGATATATTATCAATGTAATGCACAGCAATAACGGCTGTTTTGCTTACATTAAAGAGGTTGTTGACGGAAAGTCGTACATTGAGCTGGGCGATGAGGAAAACCAGGCATTACAGCAGGCTGTGGCAGGACGCATGGGTGATGCTGATCTGGGCAGAAAAATCAATGATGCGATTCAAAAAGATGTTTCCGTAGATTAATTATGGGGAAAATTATATAAAAGACTGGAAATGAATAAAAAAACGTTGTATGATGGCAATGAATTGAAAAATTGAAATGGAGATTATGGAAAATGTTAGATTTAAAATTTGTAAGAGAAAATCCGGAAATTGTAAAGCAGAATATTAGAAATAAGTTTCAGGATAGAAAGCTTCCGCTGGTAGATGAAGTGATTGAACTGGACGAGCAGGCAAGAGCAACCCAGACAGAAGCCGATGAGTTAAGAGCAAACCGTAACAAGCTTTCAAAGCAGATTGGTGCATTAATGGCACAGGGCAAGAAAGAAGAAGCGGAAGAAGTAAAGGCAAAGGTCAATGCCGATGCAGAACGTTTAAAGGAACTGGAAGCAAAGGAAAGTGAATTAAACGCAAGAGTAAAGGAAATTATGATGACTATTCCGAACATCATTGACCCAAGCGTTCCTATCGGAAAAGACGACAGTGAAAATGTTGAAATTGAAAAGTTCGGTGAACCGGTTGTGCCGGATTATGAAATCCCATATCACACAGATATAATGGAGAAGTTTAACGGTATCGACTTAGAAGCTGCCGGAAAGGTTGCCGGTAACGGTTTCTATTATCTGATGGGAGATATTGCAAGACTTCATTCAGCTGTTATTTCTTATGCAAGGGATTTTATGATTGACAGAGGATTTACTTACTGTATTCCGCCGTTTATGATCCGCAGCAACGTTGTTACAGGCGTTATGAGCTTTGATGAAATGGATGCCATGATGTACAAGATTGAAGGCGAAGATTTATATCTGATTGGAACAAGCGAACATTCCATGATTGGTAAGTTTATTGATACCATTACACCGGAATCTGAACTGCCAAAGACTTTAACAAGTTATTCACCATGCTTTAGAAAAGAAAAGGGTGCGCATGGTATTGAAGAACGTGGTGTATACAGAATCCATCAGTTTGAAAAGCAGGAAATGATTGTTGTGTGTAAGCCGGAAGAAAGCAAGATGTGGTTTGACAAGCTGTGGCAGAATACCGTAGATTTATTCCGTTCACTGGATATTCCTGTAAGAACACTGGAATGCTGCTCTGGCGACCTTGCAGATTTAAAGGTGAAGTCTATTGACGTAGAAGCATGGTCACCTCGTCAGAAGAAGTATTTTGAAGTTGGTTCATGCTCTAACTTAGGAGATGCACAGGCAAGACGTTTAAAAATCAGAGTACAGGATGAAAATAAGAAGAAGTACTTTGCACATACATTAAACAATACAGTTGTTGCACCACCTAGAATGTTAATCGCATTTCTGGAAAACAACCTTCAGGCAGACGGAAGCGTAAAGATTCCAAAGGTACTTCAGCCATATATGGGTGGAAAGACAGAAATCCGATAAGTACCGTATGTAACCGTGCAGGGGAAAATGCTTAGAAAAGGCATTAAAATGCCTGCGGAATGGAGGTCCGTGTGAAAAATCCTTAAATCTAAGATTTTTCACACGGCACTTTGTGACACCTGTGTCACAAAGCTGCCTTTATCGCAGAACTGAATCAATTCAGTTCGCGATTCCTCCGGCATTAAAATGCCTGCGGAATGGAGGTTAGTGTGAAAAATCACACTGATGTGCTGATTGTTCACACGGCTATTTGTTTCTGAGCAAAAACAAATAGCTATGATGGCAGATGAGAAATCGCCTACGCGAATTTCTCACCGCCTCTTCGCAACAAGTTGCTCAGAAATGAGGGTTTGTGTGAGTAAAAAACTATTAGTAGTCATAGATATGCAGAATGACTTTATTACCGGTGCTTTAGGCAATGCACAATGCCGGGCGGTAGTTTCTAATGTCGTTAAAAAGGTAAATCACACCGATGCAGATATTGTGTATACATTGGATACACACGGAGAGGATTATCCGGACACACAGGAAGGCAGAAAGCTTCCTGTGAAACATTGTATAAAAGGAACACCGGGCTGGGAACTGATTCCTGAATTAGAACATATTCAGGAGAAGACACATTTTGAAAAAAATACGTTTGGTTCAACAGGACTGGCAGAATGGATTCGCAAACAGGGATATACAGAAGTGGAGCTTATCGGTGTCTGTACAGATATCTGTGTTATCAGCAATGCAATGACGATAAAGGCATTTAACCCTGAAGTAGAAATCAGTGTAGATGCCGGATGCTGTGCAGGAGTTACACCACAGTCCCATAAGACAGCACTTGATGCAATGAAGGGCTGTCAGATACGGATTGAGGAATAGATGCTTAAAAATGATGACAAGATGTTGACCTCTGATAGACAATGAATATCATGAGCCGGATAAGATAGCGCAGTCTTATCCGGCTCTGTTTTTTACTTCCGGTGTGTGTGTTTAATGCCGAATAATAAAAATTTTATGTAAAAGATATGTAATCCACAATGATTTCAGTATTTGTTAAAAGACAAAATGGTTATAATAAAAAAATGGGAAGTAGTGTGAAAAATAACGCTGATGCGCTTATTTTTCACACAGCACTTTGTGCCGCAGGCGTCACAAAGTCGCTTTTTATCGCAGAGCCAAATAAGATTTGGCTCGCGATTCCTCCGGCATTAAAATGCCTGCGGAATGGAGATTAGTGTGAAAAATCGCCGCTTTACAACAAGCTGTTCAGAAATGAGGATTATTATGGGAAAGTATCATTTTATAATTATTGGAGCGGGCTGGAGAGCCCTTTATTATGTAAGAATTGCAAAGGCAATGCCGGATATATTCTGTCTGGATGCGGTGTATTGCAGAACGCAGGAAAAGGCAGACAAGATTGCGCGGGAATATCAGATACATACCACAACATCAAAAGAGGAATGTGCTGCATATAAACCGGATTTTGCCGTTATAGCGGTGAATAAAGCGGAGATATGCAATGTGGCGGTGGAGTGGATGGACAGAGGCATAACAGTTCTTTCTGAAACACCGGCTGCGTTGGATATAGAAGCACTAAAGAAGCTTTACGGATATTATAAAGCCGGTAAAAAGCAGGTTGTTGCAGAACAGTACAGGGAATATCCATCCAATAAGGCAGCACTTAGACTGATTGGCAGCGGTATTATAGGCGATGTAAACTGTATGAATATTTCACTTGCGCATGAATATCACGGAGTGAGTCTTATGCGTGCTTATCTTGGAATCCGCCCGGATGAAAATTTTAAGGTATCAGGTAAAATGTATGAATTTCCAACAACAGAAACGCTTACAAGATATGAGCAGTTTACGGACGGAAGAATTGCCAATAAGAAAAGGTGTGTTGCGGCATTTGAATATGACTGTGGTAAGACGGCATGGTATGACTTTGATTCTGAACAGTACAGATCCCCTATCCGCCAAAATACCGTTAAAGTTCAGGGCATACGGGGTGAAATGATAGATGACCGCATTTATTATCTGGATAAGAACAACAAAGGGCAGGCGGATCAAATTATAACCGGTTTTCATATTACCCGGACGGATAATCCGAATCCAAATCTGTCAGAAATTTATGAGGTAGAAAAAATATCCTGCGCGGGAAAAGTATTATATGAACCACAATGGGGACTGCGCGGTTTATCAGAAGATGAAACGGCGGTTGCCACACTCATGATAAAAACGGCGTTATACAACAGGGATGAAGCGCCTGCACCGTACAGCGTGGAAGATGCAATTGCAGATGCATATGCCGCTATATTGCTGAAAGAGGCAGTAAAGACGGGGAAATGTATAAGAAGTGATATGAAATGGATTAAGGAATAAGAATATCGGGATATAGATGATATAGATAAGGAAGGACGGCGGAAAATATGCAGGATAAAGTATTAAAAATGGCACTGATAGGTGTAGGAAATATGGGAAAAAAGTATGCACAGATGATTGTATCGGGTGAAGTTTTGCATATGAAGCTGGCAGCTGTTGTTATAAGGCGGGATGAGCAGATAGCATGGGGAAAAACACTTGTAAATGTTGACGGACAGCCGGTGGAGATATTCAGAAGTGCAGATGAATTGTTTCATGCAGCAGAATCAGACCCGTCTTTATTTGATGCGGTGCTTATAGCAACACCCCATAAGACCCATAAGGAACTGGCGGTCAGAGCTTTTGAATTAAAAAAAGATGTCTTATGTGATAAACCGGCGGCGGCAGATATTGGTGAAGCACTTGCAATGAATGATGCAGCAGAAAAAAATGACAGAATTTACGGGCTGGTTTTTCACCAGAGATTATATCCTAAATATATGAAGATAAAAGAAATGATAGATTCCGGCGAAATAGGAACATTAAAAAGGGTCAGTCTTATCAATTCCAGATATTTAAGAACTTCACATTATCATAAGTCCGGTTCGTGGAGAAGCAGCTTTGCAGGTGAAGGCGGCGGAGCGCTTATTAATCAGGGACAGCATATTCTGGATATATTCCAGTATCTGTTTGGAATGCCGCAGAAATTGTTTGCAGTGATTCCGTTTGGCAAATACAATCCGTTTGCGGTTGATGATGAAGATACTATTGTGATGGAATACGATACGGGTATGACCGCTTCATTTATTTTAACCACGGGAGAGGCCTGCTGTGAAGAAAGAATGGAAATTATAGGGACAAAGGCAAGACTGCTTTTAGAGGATAACACGCTGTCAATTACAAGGTATGATGATATTGAAAAATATATAAAAACAGAAGATGTCAATTCAAGAGAGCATCTGCATTTTACGGAAGAAAAAATTATGTATGAAAAGTCAGCAGAGCCTTATACACAACTGCTTGAAAAATTTGCACAGGCTGCCTTAAAACACGACGAAGGCTGTCTGGTGGCAAAAGGTGCGGAAGGACTTCATTCACTGATGCTTTGTGCGGGGGCATATTATTCGGCATGTAAAGGGATTCGTGTTGACCTTCCCCTGGATGCGGTGCGGTATAAAGAATTGATGGATAACCTTATAGAAGATGAGAAAAACAGAGCAGAGTATCTGGCAGCAGATTGGAATAGTGGCAGTTGACAGGTATGGACACAAAAAGTAAAATAAATAAAGACTATTTATAATAGAAGGAGAACAAAGATGAGAATTGGCATTTTAGGTTATGGAAACCTCGGCAGAGGGGTAGAGTGTGCAATTAAGCAGAATCCGGATATGGAGCTGGCGGCTGTATTTACAAGACGTGCGCCGGAAACGGTGTCTATCCTGACAGAAGGTGCGGCAGTATGCTCCGTTGATGATGTGGAACAGTGGAAGGATAAGATTGACGTCATGATTCTGTGCGGTGGCAGTGCAACGGATTTACCGGAGCAGACACCAAAGTTTGCAAAGCTGTTTAACGTGGTAGACAGCTTTGATACACACGCAAGAATTCCGGAGCATTTTGACAATGTAGACACAGCGGCAAAGGAAAGCGGACATGTCGGCATTATTTCAGTCGGCTGGGACCCGGGTATGTTCTCATTAAACCGTATGTATGCAAATGCAATTTTACCGGACGGACAGGACTATACATTCTGGGGTAAGGGTGTAAGTCAGGGTCATTCCGATGCAATCCGCCGCGTAGAAGGCGTAAAGGACGGCAAGCAGTATACAATTCCTGTGGAAGCGGCACTTGAAGCAGTAAGAAACGGTGAAAATCCACAGCTTACCACAAGACAGAAGCACACAAGAGAGTGCTTTGTAGTACTTGAAGAAGGTGCAGATGCGGCAAAGGTAGAAGAAACCATTAAAAATATGCCGAACTACTTTGCAGATTATGACACAACGGTACATTTTATCAGCGAAGAAGAATTAAAGGAAAAGCACAGCGGCATACCGCACGGCGGATTTGTTATCCGTTCCGGAAACACCGGCTGGAATAAAGAAAACCAGCACGTGATTGAATACAGCTTAAAGCTGGATTCCAATCCGGAATTTACTTCCTGCGTTATCGTGGCTTACGCAAGAGCGGCATACCGTCTGTATAAGGAAGGTCAGACCGGCTGTAAGACAGTATTTGACATCGCACCGGCATATTTAAGTGCAAAAGACGGCGCTGAATTAAGAAAGAGCCTGCTGTAGAAAAATTATGACAGAAAAAGAAAAAATGCTCGCGGGACAGATATACGACCCATCAGATGAAGAACTGTTAAAGCTTCGTCAGAATGCGCATATTTTAAGCAAAAAGTATAATGACTGTTTTGAAACAGATGCGCAGAGGACGGATTTACTGCATGAGCTTATACCGCATATGGGTGAAAATGTGTATTTACAGGGTCCTGTCCAGTTTGATTACGGCTGTTTTACGGAAATTGGAAAGAATACATATGCAAATTTTAATTTCACGTGTCTGGACTGCGCACCGGTAAAAATCGGGAATGATGTATTTATCGGACCGAATGTTTCTTTGCTGACACCGGTACATCCGTTTCGGTTTCAGGACAGAAATATGTACCGGCGTGCAGATGGTGTATACGCAGACCGGGAATATGCCAGACCGATTACAATCGGGAACAACTGCTGGATTGCCGGAAATGTAACAGTGTGCGGCGGTGTCACGATTGGAATCGGTACGGTTATCGGTGCAGGCAGTGTGGTCACACACGATATTCCGGCGGGTGTCCTTGCGGCAGGCGTTCCGTGCCGGGTTATCCGTGAGATTACGGAGGAAGATGCGCTGTCATGCCACCCGGAATTATTTGGTGTATAGCAGGAAGGCTGTAGAACGCTTTCGAATAAAAAACGTATCTTTTCAAACGGCAATAGGTGCAACTGAAAAGATACGTTTTACTTTCAATTTTAAGATTCGGATGAAATTGTACGCGCCAGCTCTGCAACGGTTTCTGTTGGCAGTTCGGTAAGGTCTGCGGTGTCCCGGACACTGCTTCCGTTCTTTAAAAGCTTGGCGGCAAGCTGCATTTTTGCTTCCTTTATACCTTTGGCAAGTCCGGAGGCTTCATATATTCTATATATAAAATACTATACTGAAATAATATTTGCAACAGAAAAAATAAAATTCCCGTTTGTAATTGTATTTGATTTGCAAAGTGGTATGCAAAATAAGAAAATGACCAGTGATTTTATGGCAAGCAGTATCGGGACAAATCCCGTGATTGTAAGAAAAATTTTACAGCAGTTAAAGGCGGCGGGATTGGTTGAGGTATCCAGAGGAACCAGAAAAGGAAAAAGTAAGTTCATGGGAGTCTTTTTGAGTGTCATGCGGAAATTTCGTGTGATACTCCTTTTTTAATATCTTGAAAATAACTTCCGGTTATGCTATCTTATAAAACAAGGGAATGAAGTACTCCCGAAGTGAAAAACACTTAAACCGCTTATTAAGCTGATGACTTCTGCGATGAAATAAACGCAGAAGCTGTCAGCTTTTTTTGCGTAGAAAAGAGGAATGTATGTTATTAAGTATTGCATTGATTTTGCTGGTCGGAATGTCTATGGGCTGGATTTGCAGGAAAATAAAACTGCCGGGTCTGCTTGGAATGTTGATTACCGGTATTGTGCTAGGTCCGTATGTGTTAAATATGCTGGATATAAAGCTTCTTGGCATATCGGAAGATTTAAGAAAAATTGCCCTGATTATTATTCTGACAAGAGCGGGGCTTGGACTGGATTTAACGAGCTTAAAAAAAATCGGAAGACCTGCGGTTTTAATGTGCTTTGTGCCGGCAACGTTTGAACTGGCGGGTATGCTGCTTTTAGCGCCGCGCCTTATGGGAATGAACCTTCTGGAAGCGGCGGTCATGGGCGCGGTGCTTGCGGCAGTATCGCCTGCGGTCGTCGTTCCGCGCATGGTAAAGCTTATGGAAGAAGGCTACGGGGTCAAAGAAGGGATTCCGCAGTTGATTCTTGCGGGGGCATCGGTCGATGATGTCTATGTCATCGTGCTGTTTTCGACATTTTCGGGCATGATGCAGGGGGAAGGCGCATCGGTTATCCGTTTTGTCAATATTCCGGTGTCTATTATTTTAGGAATGATTATCGGTCTGACAATTGGCGTTCTGCTTGCATTTTATTTTCAAAAAGTGCATATTAGAGATACGGCAAAGGTACTGATTATTCTTGGTATTTCATTTCTGCTGGCAGCAGCCGAAGACAGCCTGACAACACCGGTTACATTTTCGGCGCTGATTGCCATTATGTTTATCGGTGTAGGATTGCAGAAAAAACGCGAAGCCGTTGCAAAAAGACTTGCTGTAAAATATGCAAAATTGTGGGTAGCGGCAGAGGTCTTTTTATTCGTGCTGGTCGGTGCAACTGTTAATATCGGTTATCTTGGCAGGGTTGGCGTGCGTGCATTGCTGATGATTGCAGGTGCATTGCTGTTTAGAATGGCGGGCGTTTGGGTCTGTCTGCTGGGTACGGGCTTGAAAAGAGGCGAAAAGGCATTTACAATGCTTGCGTATACACCGAAAGCCACAGTGCAGGCGGCAATCGGCGGGATTCCGCTGGCCCTGGGTTTTGCGTGCGGCGATACGGTACTGACGGTTGCGGTATTGGCAATTGTGTTGACTGCGCCGCTCGGGGCATTTGCGATTGATTTATCGTACCGGAAGCTGCTGACGAAAAGTAAGTAAGAATGGAGATTAGTGTGAACAAGCCATAAATGAAAGCTTGTTCACACAGCGCTTTGTGCCGCAGGCGTCACAAATCCGCTTTTTATCGCAGAACTGAATAAATTCAGTCCGCGATTCCTCCGGCATTAGAATGCCTGCGGAATGGAGATTAATATGCAGATAAAAAAAGTTGCGGTTTTAGGAGCGGGAGCGGTTGGCTCTTATGTAATATGGGGACTTTCACAGGCAGAGAATCTTAGCCTTGGAGTGATTGCGGAAGGGGAGCGCGCCGGGCGCTTAAAAGAAAACGGTTGTCTGATTAACGGACAGGTTTACCGTCCGGAGGTCTGGACACCAAAGGAAGCGCACGGCGCAGACCTTTTAATTGTATCGTTAAAATACGGCGCACTGCCGGGCGCATTGGACAGCATTGCGCAGGCGGTGGGAGAACACACAATCGTAATGAGTTTAATGAACGGTGTAGACAGCGAAGAAATTATTGCGCAGAAAGTGAATCCCGATAACATTTTGCATGCACTGATTAAAGTGGCATCCCACAAAGAAGAGAACGGTTACTGCTTTAATCCCGAAACGACAATCGGTATCATCTTCGGGGAAATCAAGCCGCCGTTTGAGAGTGAACGTGTACAGGCGGTGTGCACACTTTTTGAAAATGCGCAGATACATTTCCGTGTAACAGACTATATTAAGGAAGAAATGTGGAGCAAATTCCGCCTGAATGTGTGCAATAACCTGCCGCAGGCAATCTTAGGCGCGGGTGTCGGCTGTTACAGCGATAGCACGCATATGAAAGCCATCAGTGAAGGACTGAAAAAAGAGCTTGAAGCCATTGCACAGGCAAAGGGTATTGACATCGGAAAAGCCGACAAGTCATCTTCCTACGGCAGTGCAGTGCCGCCAAAGACACGCTATTCGACATTGCAGGACTTAGATGCGGGACGGCACACCGAGATTGATATGTTTTCCGGGGCGTTAATGCGGATGGGAAAAGAACTAGGCATTCCGACCCCGTATAATGAATATACCTATCACATAATTAAGGCGCTGGAAGAAAAAAATGACGGAAAATTTGATTACAGTAAAGATACGCAGGAACTGACGTGGTCAAAATAAAAATGCATCTAAATTTACGATTTATGACATTGAACTTCAATAGGTTTGAGAGTATAATTTAACATATGTATCAAAGGTATCAGGGAATGTTTCTATTTTACCTGAAATACGCATATTCTATTATGAAATGTTGGGGAGGACATGGTTATGGCTACATGGAAGAATTTAGACACACTGGAAACTTTTAAGGCACTTTCAGAGGTAAAACGCGTGAAACTGGCAGAGGTAATGTCAGGGGCAGAAGGTGCAGAGCGTGTAAAGAAGTACAGTGTACCGATGGCAGAGGGATTTTCTTATAATTTTGCCGCAAAGCAGGTGGATGATGAGGTGCTTGGCGCGTTAAAGGCACTGGCAGAAGAAGCACAGCTGGCAGAAAAATTTGAAGAACTCTACAATGGTGCGGTAATGAATACCGGGGAAAACAGACTGGTACTTCACCAGCTGACCCGTGGACAGCTGGGTAATGCAGTAGAAGCAGACGGCGTGGACAAGCGTGAATTTTACGTAAAACAGCAGGCGCGGATTGCGGAATTTGCCAATAAAGTACATAACGGCGAAATTACCAATGCCGCAGGCGAGAAGTTTACAACGGTTGTACAGATTGGTATCGGCGGCAGCGATTTAGGACCGCGCGCGATGTATCTGGCACTGGAAAACTGGGCAAAGAAGAACAATACGTTAAAGATGAAGGCGCAGTTTATCAGCAACGTAGACCCGGATGATGCCGCCGCAGTTTTAAATGCAGTGGACGTGGCACATGCCCTGTTCGTACTGGTGTCAAAGTCCGGCACAACCCTTGAAACATTAACCAATGAATCCTTTGTAAAGGAAGCGTTAAAGAAGGCAGGCTTAGATGCTTCAAAGCATATGATTGCCGTAACAAGCGAAACTTCACCGCTTGCAAAGAGTGATGATTATCTGGCTGCATTTTTCATGGACGACTATATCGGCGGCCGTTTTTCATCAACATCAGCCGTTGGCGGCGCTGTACTGTCACTGGCATTCGGACCGGACGTTTTTGCACAGTTCTTAGAGGGTGCGGCGGCAGAAGACAAGCTTTCAGCCAATAAAAATGTTATGGAAAATCCTGAAATGTTAGATGCACTTATCGGCGTATATGAGCGCAATGTACTGGGCTATCCGGGTACGGCAGTACTTCCGTATTCACAGGCATTAAGCCGCTTCCCGGCACATTTACAGCAGTTAGACATGGAATCTAACGGTAAGTCCGTGAACCGTTTTGGCGAACCGGTGGATTATCCGACAGGTCCGGTTATCTTTGGTGAACCGGGAACCAACGGACAGCACTCCTTCTATCAGCTGCTTCATCAGGGAACGGATATTGTGCCGTTGCAGTTTGTAGGTTTCAGAAACAGCCAGATTGGCACGGATATTGAAATTCAGGGCAGTACAAGCCAGCAGAAGCTGTGTGCAAATGTTGCCGCACAGATTGTTGCATTTGCCTGTGGTAAGTCAGATGACAACCGCAACAAGAATTTTGAAGGCGGACGTCCGTCCAGTATTATTATTGGTGATAGTCTTACACCAAAGTCACTGGGCGCTCTGCTTGCGCATTTTGAAAATAAGATTATGTTCCAGGGCTTCTTATGGAATGTCAACAGCTTCGACCAGGAAGGCGTACAGCTTGGCAAGGTGCTGGCAAAGCGTGTGCTTGCGCATGAAACGGACGGCGCATTAAAGGTTTACAGTGACTTGTTAAACATTTAACCAAGAGATAAAATACAGATTATAAGACGGATTTTAATCCCCCGGCTGGATATGTACTTAAATGGCATATCTTTCCGGGGGATTTGTCGCTGCCAGGATTGTGTTTAGCAGGGAAGGTCAACACCCGCCTGGTGGTACAGTAATTTTCCCCAATCGGCAAGTGCAATCACAACAGGAATCAGCGTTTTTCCCCATTCGGTTAAGGAATATTCTGTTTTAGGGGGAACGACAGGATGTTCATTGCAGAGCAATGAAAAATTTGACGATGATTGAACTGGCACAGATTTTAAAGCTCCCGGAAAATGAAGAGATTTTAATGCTTTTTGATCTGGGGACTGCCGCAGAGTGAACATGCGTGATATACGTGTTGTTTTCCTGTGGGGCTTATCTTTTGTAAACTTTTATAAAAAATTTACAAAAATACAATAAAATCAGTGGTTTTTACTAAAATACAGCCAAAAATCAGTTGTCGTCTTTTGTCGAATATAGTACTCTAGAACTACATAAGGCTAATTTCCATACAAAAGAAGAATGATACTAAGGAAAGGGAAAAAACAAAAAAGGAGAGAGAAAAATGGATAGAATTAAACGCAAAAAACCGGAATTCCGGCGGATTGCAGCGATGATTATGGCGGCAGCCATGATTATTTCCGTGATACCGTTTCCGGAAGGACTGTTTCATGTAACAGCGGCGGCAGCAGTAAAGATGTCGGCAACATGGACAGCTGCCAATTCAACATTAACCGATTCCGACGATGCCGAGGCGGCAAGTGTAAAAGGCGGAAAACTTACCAATGATACAGGCGATACGATTCAGATTTCAGGAACAGCCACATTTACAAAAAGGGATAGTGACTTTCTGGCAAATAACGGGGTGTCTTTGGACATTCCGGTTGTAGAGGGCGCAAAGACCTGTACGCTTACAATCGTATCTTACAGTGATATTACAGAAAGTAATGCAAATCCAGTGCTTGTAAGCGGCATGGAGAATGTAAAAATCACAAGAACAGGAACAGGCGACTGGTCAACTTATACGATTACCGGTACACCGGATAAAAATGTGTCGGCAGTGACACTCACCATGCAGAAGCAGGAGTATTTTAGGTCTGTACAGGCAGATTCTTCAACCAGTCTTGCAGTGACTTCTGCCAGCTTTGCAGACGGCGGGGACACGACGGCAGAATGGACTTACAGCAACGGCAGTGTGCTGGCATCCAATTCGACAAGTTCTATTCAGAAGACAACAGGAACTTATACGAATACAGACGGGGATGTTTTATATGTAGATGCATCTACAGGTAAATTTGCACCGTCCGGCAGTTATATCCAGATAAACAATACAACAAAGATGACAGTTCCGGTCATTGGGGATAAGGCAGTTTTAACGGCTGTTGTATACAAAGGCGGTACAGGAACGGACATTTCAGAAGTGCTTGACGGGTCGCATTTAAACCTTACAGGCACGGGACTTTTAAAAGCAGAATGTATTTCCAATGTGACAGCACCGGAGGATGCTAACAGCAGAAAAGTAGAGATTGTCTGCTATTTAGACGGACAGGAAGGCGAACTGACATTAGAGGTATTAACCAATACCTATTTCAAATCCCTTGCCATTTCCTGTGAAACACTGGATAAGGCAGTCATCAAAGGAAGTGTTACAGCGACAGGTTCCATTCCTGATGGAACAGCCATTGTTGCAACCAATCAGACAACGGGACTTTCCTATACAGGAACCATTACAAATGGCACGTATGCCATTGAAATTCCGGCTGAATCAGAAGAAATGACTTATGAACTGTCCGTCAGTGACCCGGAATATCAGATTGCATCGGGTGTTACAACGCATACAGTCAGCAATGCAAGTCTTTCAGATATTACAGCAAATTTAAAGCTGGTGAAATTAAGTACCTGTGTTGTAACAGGCAGTATCAGCGGATTTGCCGATGATTATGATATCAGCAGCCTGGATGTTTTGTTTAAGGCAGCTGGGGAAACAGAGTATGTGCCGGAAGTTACAGTAGATACAAAGAACAAGACCTATACGGCAAAGCTCGAAAAGGATATGCCGTACAGTGTAGCATTACAGGGTGTCAATGACTATGAACTGACTGCACCGGCAGAAAATGTTACCTATTCAGAAGACAGTACACTGAATATGACGGTAGCATTAAAGCCTACGTATCAGGTATCGCTTACGCTGCCGGATACACCGGATTTAAGCGGTAAAAATATCACGTATACCTATGTAAATCAGGATGATGGATATACTTATATATTTAGTAATAAGGAAGCAATCTCATTAAGAGACGGTACGTATCTGTTACAGCTTTCAGGAGATTTTCTTGCACAGCCGTATTGCGTAAAGAGTGGTTTATATGTAACGGTTGCAGGGAAAAAAGCTGCACAGACACTTACATTTGAAGAAGTGACAAGCTGGTCCTTTGTATACAGTGATGATGGAAATTACTATCAGCAGAGTATCAATGGAACAACCGGTTATTATAACGGACTTTATGTTGATGCAGCAACAGGTAAGCTTGTACCAAACGGTTCAACACCGAATTCAGCACAGTTTACGACAGGCGCAAAGATTTCCGTGCCGGTCAGCGGAAAATGTACGATTTCAGTTGAAGCATATCAGCCACAGTATGCGCTGTATACAATCGGAGGAACTGCGGCAGATACGACAACGGCGGTTTCTACCTATACCTATGATTCAGAAGAAGCCGGAACGGTAGAAATCGTATCAACGGGAGGCGCTTATCTTTCAAAAATATCCGTTGTCTATGCAGCAAAGGACGTAGAATATGTTGAACAGCCGGAAATGCCAAAGACATATGATTACGGTACGGCAGATTCACTGGTTGTACAGCCGACAGGTCAAAGACTGGTCGTTACACAGACAGGTGGTACTTTAACCGGAAAAGAAAGTATCAGTGACAGTGTCAGCTACTTTGGATTTGATGAAACAGCGGACATAAACAGGCTCACGGCAGATGTGACAATTTTAGAGTGCGGCACAAGCAGTTCTAACGGTGTGTTCTTTGGTGCATTTAACAAAAACGGCATTGCAACGGCAGGTATCCGCAAAGGTACGGAATTAAAGATGATTTATTCCAAATCTTCATCAGAAATGGTGGGTGCGGCAGGTACACTGACAGGAAATGTGACTTTAGGAACGCGTGTCAGATTTGAACTTGTAAAGACAGATGAAGGTCTGGCCATCAGCATTACACCAAAAGACGATAAAGAGCAGCAGATCGTTTATAAATACAGTTCAACAATGCTGCTTCAGACAGACCGTGAAAATACAGCCGTGTCCTATGGTTTTGTATTTGCAGGGGTCAAGGCTGTGATTCAGAATATGAAATATACAGCAGAAGACGGAACGGTTCGGTATGACCAGAATGCATGTTATTATGCGCAGGGTACGGCACCGGTAGTTGAAAGTGTAACAGCACAGCAGGCAGAAACAAGAGATTACATTACCGTAAGCTGGACGAATTCAGTAGAAGCAGACGGTGACGGTATGTATGTGCTTCAGGTATCAGATGACGGCGGTAAGACATGGGAAAATGTGGATACGGCTATTACAGATACAACATACCGGTATAAGCTGAAAAATGCCGGGGATTATAATTTCAGAGTCTGCGGAAAACTCGGTGTAAGCGGAGAGTACAATGACTTTGTTCAGACCGATGCGATTACGGTGATAGCACCGTTAAGTACACCGGTTGTCAGCATTTCCTCAACGGCAGACAAAGTAAAGATTACCTGGGCTAAGGTATATGATGCAACAGCGTATGATGTATACCGTTATTCTTATGATGAAACAGAGGAAAATGCTAAGAAAATTGCGACGACAACAGAATGTGCTTACGAGGATACGGACGTAACAGCAGAAATGCCGTATTACTATTATATTGTTGCCAATTCTTACATTGGAACCACATTAGATAACTACAGCAATCCGTCAGAAACGGTATGGGCAGTGCCGAGTGCCGGACATAAGGGAGATTATGTATACGAGGATGATGCGGTAGGATTTACGATTACAAAGAGGTCTTATGACACTGTATTTGATGGTAAGATTACCCTTGAAGGTGTCGTTGAAAAGGTGGCAGATGTTTCACTGGTGATTAACGGAGAAACAGTAGACACACAGAGTGTGAAAGCCAAAGAAACCTTTGCATTTGACGATAAGGAGATTGCACAGGGCAGAAATGATGTGGAATTACGGTTCACGGATAAAGATGGCAATATCACAAGAGAAACCTTTAATTATGTGTATCTGACGAATTATCAGAAAGTGGTTGATGCTGCTTATGATGGAACAGACGGCGAAGAGGTAAATGGAATTGCAACCTACAAGACCGTACAGGCAGCAGTCAATTCTGTAGCAGCGTCCAATACACGGCGCGTTGTGATTTTTGTTAAAGAAGGCGATTACGAAGAACATCTTTCAGTGACATCACCGTATATTACACTCATTGGTGAAGACAGTGAAAAGACAAGAATTTATTATGATACCAAAGAATGGGTCGGCGGTGACATGAGCCAGCGCTGTGCAGTCAGCATCGGAAAGGCGGCAGCCGGATTTTCAGCAGAAAACCTGACCATTGAAAATACATACAAATACCTTGGTGACGGTTCGCTTTCCAATGAATCCTGCGATGCATTAAGAAATGATGCAGAAAATACTTTGTATGTTAATGTAAGAATTTTAGGATATCAGGATACACTTTGTGCTAATGCAGGAACACAGTATTATTACAAGTGTTATATTGCAGGAAATGTAGACTTTATTTACGGAAATGAGCCAAGGGCATTCTTTAATGACTGTAAGCTTGTATTCCGTTATAGCGCAGCTAAAAATTCCGGCTATGTATGTGCTCCAAAGACAGGAGCTGATGCGACATACGGACTGACATTTTACAAGTGCCGTGTGCTTTCGGAAACGGGCTGTTCAGGCAGCAGATATTACCTTGCAAGACCGTGGGGAGCAGGTGCCTATATTACATGGATTGACTGTTACATGGGTAAAATTCTCCGTGCCAATACTGCAAATCCGTATTCGGATATGAGCGGAAATCCGGCAGCAGGCGCAAGATTCTTTGAATTTGGAAGCTTTGGACCGGGTTATGCAATTAATGTTAACAGAAGACAGATTTCATCCGCAAAGGCGGAAGAAATGACAACCACCGGTTATTTAGGCTGGGATCCATATACAATCGTAGCGATGATTGGCGGAAGATATGTGGGAACCGTAAATACCGGTATTGAGAACAAATTTGTTGAGAAAGAATACGTATCCGATACCTATTCCGGCATGGAAGGTGATGATACCGGACTGGATAAATATGTACTCGAAGGATACGCACAGAGCGGAAAGACAACCGGCGGCGGATTATTAATGGAATCCTCTAAGGATTATTACACCGCAGGTTCAGCCGAAGAATTTTTACAGACTATCCAGAGTATAAAAGCAAGCGGCAGACCGTCCGTGCTCGAACTGACAAGTGATATTGCACTGGGAACGAACGAGGTTGAGGGCTTTAATAATTACAAAGCATTTATTACGGCACATAAGCTTGCACCGCTGACACACCCGACACTGATACAGACAGGTGTATCCATGTTAAAGTTACAGGATATGAGTGACTTGACGATTTACTCAAAGAACGGTGCAAAGATTACACATACCTGCATTGATATTACAGGTTCAAGCAACATCATTATCAGAAACATCGAATTTGATGAAATCTGGGAGTGGGATGATGAAACTGAAGGCGCATATGACCGTAATGACTGGGACTACATGACAATTGAAAAGGGAAGTTCCAATATCTGGATTGACCATTGTACGTTCTATAAAGCATATGACGGTGTGATTGATGTTAAGACACCAGCAGACAGCAGCAATGTAACCATTTCATGGTGTGAATTTTTACCGGCGAGTGAAGACAGCGTATTTTTTGATACGATGATGAATGCCATGAAGGAAAATCCGGACAATTATCCGTATTATAAGCATTTACTGGAAGCGGGCATGACAGATCAGCAGATTTATAACTATGCATATGGACAGAAAAAGACACATCTGCTCGGACAGTCCGATACAGATACATCAGCTAAAAACATTACCGTAACACTGGCAAACAATTACTACAAGAATTCAATGGACAGAATGCCAAGACTGCGTTTTGGTACGGCACACGTTTATAATTGTATTATGGATGCACAGGATTTAAGAGATATGCGTCTGGATATCCAGAATACAGTCGGTTCGGCATTTTCACAGAAGATTGTAAGCAACGGCGCTTCTTCAAACTGCGGTGCGCACATGCTTCTTGAAAACTGCTATATGTCCGGCATGACTAACGCATTAATCAGTGGTAACGGTGACAGTGAGGCCGGCTATATTAATGCATTTAATACATTATATCTGCTGGACGGCAAAGAAGAAGATTTAAAAGTTGTTTTAAATACCAGCAAGGAAGGCGAAACGGCATTAGTTCAGGACAGAGGAGAATTTATAGAAAATCTTCCATACAGCGGCTATACCCTGTATGCGGCATCAAACCTTGAAACACAGGTGCAGCCTTACACAGGTGCCGGAAAGTTGACAATGACGACACTGCAGTGGGAAAAGACAGCTTACAATGATGTGCATAAAGAACATACAGAGCATACATGGAATGACGGAGCAATCGAAAAAGAAGCAACCTGTACCGAAGCGGGCGTAAAAGTTTATACTTGTACAGTCTGCGGAGACACAAAGAAAGAAGAAATTCCGGCAACAGGACATGTATGGGATGAAGGTAAGGTTACAACAGAAGCAACGACAGAAGCCGAAGGTGTAAAGACTTATACCTGTACAATCTGTGGGGATACAAAGACCGAAGCGATTCCGAAACTTGATGATAATGATAACAAAGGTGATACCGATGACGACAACAACGGTAAAACCGATGTAAGCATTGATGTTGTTGCAGGTGAAAATACACCGGCAGTTGCAGTTGAGGGTACAACCGATGACATTGTAAAGAAGGTTTTGACACAGGAAGAACAAAAGTCTGCGGCCAATGGTGCAAAGACAGCGATATCTCTTCATATAGCAGATATTACCGCAACCGTTTCAGATACAGAGAAGGAACTGATAGCAAAGAAGTTATCAGACGGACAGAGTGCCGGAATGTATCTTGATATTGTATTAAAAGCGGCAGTTGGAGAAAGTACCCGTGTTGTTACAGATACAAATGAGGCGCTGACAATGAAGATTACAGTTCCTGAGAGTCTTCGCAATACGGATACATCAAAGAAGAGAACGTATGATATTGTAAGAGTTCATGGAAAGGATGCAGTTGTTTTATCTTCTGAATTCAATCAGGATGATATGACCATTACATTTACAACCGGTCAGTTCTCAACTTACGCAGTTGTGTATAAAGATACAGCCGTGATACCGGAACAACCGACAACACCGGGACAGCCGACGACACCGACGCAGCCGACGACACCAGAACAGCCGACAATACCGGAACAGCCGACAACACCGGAACAGCCGACGACACCGGAACAGCCGACGACACCGACGCAGCCGACAACACCGGAACAGCCGACAATACCGGAACAGCCGACAACACCGGGACAGCCGACAACATCGGCACAGCCGACAACATCGGCACAGCCGGAAAATCCGACAATCCAGAATACGGAGAGTACGGAAAAAACAACAGCGGCAGACAATGCAGCAGAGGAAACACAGGTTCAGACAGGTGATTCTGTTTCATCTGGCAAGGTGGCTGGCATCGTGATTATTCTGATTGCCAGCATGGCAGTGATTGGTTTTGTACTTTTTAAAAAGAAAAAAAACGATACAGAAGAATAGTTGCAGATATCATAGGCGGGGAATTTTGACCGCAACATCTGATTGCATAAATAATTAAAAAAATGAAAAAAAGCGGGCGCTAAATGAGAGTTAGGCGCCCGCTTTGTCTTGTAAAAAATATAAATTTATGATATCTTTAATAGAAAGGATTGGATAAAAAATAAAAGCTGTATACAGGAATAAATTTATATGCAGAAGTTATTGGAGTAACGGATTGGAGTTATTATGATACGTGTGGATGTAAAAGATTTAAAAGGTGATGAAATACTGGCAGTCCCTGTGATGTCAGCATCTGATACGGTTCTTGTACAGTCCGATACAGAGTTAAAGGAAGAATATATTCAAAAGCTGACGGACCAGCGGATCGGCTATGTATATGTAAAAGAACAGACCGGCAGCGGACAGATTGTAAAAGAACGGAAAGAAGAAAAAGAGCCGCAGCAAAAGAAAATATACAGGCTGGATGAAACGACAGACCGTTCAAGGGAAATTGTCGCGGGGATTCTTGACAGACATATTTATAAACATAATTCGGATTTAAAAAAGATTGGAGAGGCGGCAGAAAATATTATTGATTCTGTACTTTCAGACCATGATGTCCTGACCAATGTGACGGAAATCCGCAATGTCAGTACAGATATGTATACACACTGTATTAATGTGTGTTCATTATCAACCATTCTGGCATTGAAGCTGAAGATGACAGATCGTCAGGTACATAATGTGGCACTTGGGGCGATTCTGCATGATATTGGTTTAAAGTATATCCGTGTACCGTACGAGAATATTAGTATTGAAGATATGAACTACAGGGATTTACTGGAATATAAAAAGCATACCATCTATGGATACAGTTCCGTAGAAAAAGAAGAATGGTTATCCGATACGGCAAAAGAGATTATTCTTCTTCACCATGAAAACGTAAAGGGAACAGGCTTTCCGTTCCAGCAGAGAAATGGCAAGTTAAAGGCAGAAGTGCGCTTAGTATCCGTTTGTGATGATTTTGACAGCCTGGTGAGTGGAATCGGCAACAGGAAGATGAAGATTTATGAAGCCATAGAGTATATCAAGGTGCATACGGGCATGGAATATGATGCAACCATTGCGAATAAGCTGCTTGAATCGGTAGCAGTGTATCCGGTTGGCATGAATGTCATGACGAATGAAGGAGAAATCGGTGTGGTTGTACGCCAGAACCGGGAGGTTACAGACCGTCCGGTAATCCGTATGCTGCGATATGCAGATGGAACAGATTATAAAGAAGAAGTGGAAAAAGATTTGTTAAAGTATCTGACGGTATTTATTGTCGATACATTATAAGCAGAGGAGTTTATTCAAAAATAATATATGAATTTATATATGAGAGCGCTTGGATTTTCAAGGATGGATTCCAAAGCTGAGGCAGAATTTATACAAGAGGGGATAAAAGAGTGCATTGATGAGGGGCTGGTGCTGAAAAATCAAAAATTAAACAGGGGTTCAATGGTGGTAGCAGTAGGCGAATCCATGGGTGTTTATATTTATGGAAGATATGAGGAAAACCGGTTTGTCTATGAATATCATTTTCCATTTTTAATGGGAAGCGTGGGAACGCTAAATGATGAGATTACGATAGAGCGGCATCTGGATAAGGAGTCGTTTGCAGCAGTCTGTGATGAGGCAAAGACAGGAGTTACGCTGATTTTTTATTTACAGAATATTATGGATTATCTGGATTATCTGGTTAAAGCAGCAGGGAATCAGAAGCTTCCGGAACTGCTGGACACAAGAGGTGCTTCCGTAAAAAATCCGGTTCCGGGTAAACGGGCAGTCATGACGGCATTATCCATTGGCGGGATGATACTGCTTCCAATCCGCAAAAAGCAGGAAAAGGATAAAGAAGCGGAGGAAAGCAGAAGACGGCGTATTGCGGCAGCTAAAAGGGGTGATGAACAGGCAATGGAGAGCCTGACCCTTGAAGATATTGATACTTATACGGAAATCTCACACCGTATTATCCATGAAGATGTGTTTTCCATCGTAGATTCAACATTTATGCCGTGCGGTGTCGAATGTGACCAGTATTCTGTGATGGGGGAAATTCTGGAGTTGTCGGAGGTAAGAAATACTTATACAGATGAGAAAGTCTACCAGATGACACTGGAATGTAACAATATGGTGTTCCGCATGGCGATTAACGAAGCGGATCTGCTGGGGGAACCGGCAGTCGGACGGCGTTTTAAGGGACAGGTATGGCTTCAGGGCAGAGTGCAATTTTAATAAAATGTTAATAAAATATTAATTTTGCAAAATAAATGGCAATTTATAGGAGATTGTGTTAGTATGAAACAGTGAATAACTATAAGAGTTTAAGAATATTAATAGGAGATGAAATTATGAGTAAGAAACTTCGTGGAATCGGAGTGCAGCTTGTCGGATTTTTTGTACTGGCAATTTTGATTCCAACATTGATACTTGCATTCAGGGCAATAGAAACAACAAAATCAGCCCAGACAGAAAATTTGAAGCTGACAAGTGTACAGACATTACAGGAAACCAAGATGGGATTTACTAATTATCTGAAAAATATCAGTCAGCCAATAGACCTTTTAACAAGAAATGATGCCGTAAAGCATCTGGAAGACAGGGGCGATTATGATACGAATGTAACAACAGTACAGGATGCATTAATTGCTTCCGTTAAAGTTACAAACGGTGCAGAAAGAGCGTATTTTTCAACTGTTACGGGACACCTGATCACAGGCTGGACAGAGTGGGATAATACAAAGAATAAGCTGGGTAACAAAAAGTCTATCCAGGACGGTGTGAATAATACAGCAAAAGACTGGTATAAGTCTACAATCGGTTCACCTGCAAGAAACAGCGTATATGCACAGTTTACAGATCCTTATACAGATTCACAGGGAAATACTGTCATTACCGTTTCACAGGAAATCAAGTATTCAGATAACAGCAACTATGGTGCAGTTGCCATGGATATTAATTTTGAAGAAATGACCAATTATGTACAGAGCATCGGTCTGTTAAATACAGGTTATGTGGTTCTTGTAAACAAAGATGGTAAGATTATTGTAAATAACGATAAGAATACATATTCTTCAGACAGTGTAAGCAGCTACAATTTCTGGAGTAAGTTAAACGCAGAGTCGCCGGAAGAAATTTACAATGTTCAGGATTTTGACGAAAAGATTAACGGAAAGACAGTACACGTTGTAGTAGCCAGAGATGAAATTACAGACTGGACACTGGTTGGTTTTATCAGTTCCAATGAAACAGCAAGCGTTGTGAATAAGATTGTTAATGCAACGATTTCATCCGGTATTATTTCATTTATCATCGGTATTGTCATTGCATTATTTGTAACAATGATGTTTACAAAGGAAATCAAGAAGATTAACAGTGTTATGCAGGCTGTTGCAGACGGTGATTTAACACAGAGAATTCCAATTAAGAAGAAGAATGAGTTTGGTGAACTTGAAGGTAACTTTAATGAAATGGTTGATAATGTATCCATACTGATTAAGGATGTGGAAGAACGTTCACAGGTTATTATCAAGGCATCAGATAATATTTCTGAGATTTCCAAGACAACAACCGAAACAACAAATCAGGTTTCTGAAGCAATCCAGAGTGTATCCATCGGGGCACAGGGGCAGGCGGAAAGCACGAACAATGCGACGAAGGAAGTTGAAAATCTCGCAGAGAGATTACACGAAACAAAGGCATATGTCAGTGATATTAACGATATGTCGATTGAAACCCAGCAGATGAGTAACAAGGGTATCACGATTGTAGAAGATTTAATCGGCAAGGGCGAGCAGTCTATTGAAAATTCAAAGATTTCCCAGTCCGTTGTAGATGAAATGATTCAGAGTATTGAAAAGATTAACTTCATTTCCAATGCCATTACAGAGATTACGGAACAGACGAATCTGTTATCACTGAATGCAAGTATTGAAGCGGCAAGAGCAGGTGAGAGCGGCAGAGGTTTCGCAGTTGTAGCAGATGAAATCAGAAAGCTTGCAGAACAGTCACAGCAGTCAACCGATGAAATCAAGCAGATTGTTGCCGAGATTACAGATAAGTCTGCACTGGTAGAAAAGACACTTGATGAAACGAACCAGATTATTACTGAACAGAACCAGTCTATTCAGGATACAAAGGATCTGTTTAATACAATTTCAACCTCTATCAACGCTTTAACGGAAGGTCTTGACAACATTGCCAAGTTAAATGAGCAGATGGATAACAGCAGAGGAAATGTAATTGACAGAATGGAAGATGTCGCTTCTATTTCTACAGAAACAGCAGCTGCATCCGAAGAAGTAACCGCTTCCGCAGAAGAAGTTAATGCAACAATGCACAACTTAAATCAGTGCACAGTAGAGCTTGATGAAATCGCAGTTGCATTAAAAGAAGCAATCAACAAGTTCAAGTTACAGTAGGCATAACGAGAAAGCAATTGACCGTTTTAGCTAATTGTGATAGAATAAGGACAGTCTGAAATCTTCAGACTGTCCTTATTTGTTCTCTTAGTTAAATGGATATAACGAGCGCCTCCTAAGCGCTAGTTGTGGGTTCGATTCCCGCAGGGAACATTGATTTTTTGCTTGAAAAAAACAGGCATGGTGGAGTATCGCTCAGATTAGATTAAAAATTCTAGTCTGGGCGATTTTTTTGTTTAGGGAACAAATTCTTCGTTCTATGGTAGGATAAGCTGAGAGAATTTTATGATTACATCATTATTGATTGTATCCAATACAGAAAAGGCAGAGCAGGCACCTAGGAAAATCAGCACTTATGGGGATGTTATCCAAACATCTGATCTCTGTATCGGATATGTGTATGGATGAGCAGCAGTATTCCAAAGAGCAGTGGGATGAGAAAATTACCGACTGTATTAACTATTTCCTGATTCTTCATGCGATTGTAGCTTTTGGTTCCACTGGGAGATAAGGAGAACCTCTTCGCAGAGATTCACCTTGATTTTAAACGGTAGGTTTTGTAGGTTTTACTGTAAGCTGTAAACCGAGATGCTGAAAAATATTAAGCAGTGTTCCGAGATTTGGGGTTGTTTTGCAGGATTCGATCCGTGCTACGGATGATTGTGGAATACCACACATAGCAGCAAGCTCTCTCTGGCTAAGTCCAAGAGAAGTACGCTGTTCCACCATGGCACTTACGATGGAGGAAATATTTTCAATTTCATCGATGTCTTTTCCAATTTCAGGATCAACGGTTCTTACATGTTCCTTATAGTCATTCCAGGTTTTCATAATCATTCAGCCTCCTTTCGGGCAAGATAATCATCACGTTCGGCCTTTGCTCGTTCAATTTCACGTTTGGGAGTCTTTTGAGTTTTCTTGCGGAATTGATGTAAAAGCACAAAGGTATCATTTTTGAAATAAAAATATAAAACACGGTTATTGCCTGGGCGAAGCTCCCAGATATCATCATCAAGGTGTTTTGCGATATTTTCATTAAGCCGTGTACAATTATCTTCGAGGAGCTGGATGTACAAACTTATTTGCTTGTATTGAATACGGGCATCTTTGTTTGTAGCTGCTTTGACTCGAAGAGATTCAAGAAAATCCCAAAGCTCTGATCTGCCATCAGAATGGAATTACCAGATTGCAGAAGCAATCCGAAAGCAGTTCGGAATTCTGAAAAAACTGATGGAAAGAGAGGATGTAACCGAATTAGTGGAAGCCACTGATGCCGGACGAGAGGGAGAGCTGATCTTCCGGCTTGTATATGATCAGGCAAAATGCAAAAAGCCATTCGAGCGCTTATGGATTTCTTCAATGGAGGACCAGGCGATTTCGGATGGTTTTTCTCATCTGAAAAATGGCAGGGAATATGATGATCTCTACCGGGCGGCACTATGCAGGGAGCGAGCGGACTGGATTGTGGGAATGAATGTAACCAGGTTATTTTCAACTTTGTATGGCCAGACACTGAATGTTGGAAGAGTCATGACACCGACACTTGCCATGATCGTACAGAGAGAGACAGAGATTGATGGCTTTAAGCCGGAACCAATTTACAGACTGTCTATCAGCTGCGGAGGCATTACAGCATTATCAGATTGTTTCGAGAAGAAACAGGATGCAGAGAATATCTTGAATGTGCTGAAGGAACAAAAGGTCGCACAGGTGACAAAGATTGATCCGGCAGATAAGCAGGAGAAGGCACCACAGCTCTACAGCCTTACTGCGTTGCAGAGAGATGACAACCGTTTTCTGGGATTCACGGCACAGCAGATACTTGATTATACACAGAGTCTTTATGAAAAGAAACTGGTAACCTATCCGAGAACAGACAGCCGTTTTCTCACAGAAGATATGGAAAGCATGATTCATGATCTGGCAGGAAAGATGGCTGCAAAATTTGGATATACCAGAAAAATGGTGGTTCATCCGAAACAGGTAATCAAAAACAGCAAGGTCAGTGATCACCATGCAATCATTCCTACGGTCAATGTGGCAGATGCAGAGTTTGGTGAACTGCCATCCGTGGAGCAGAAGGTATTGAGCCTGATTACAGGCAGACTGTTATTGGCTCTGGGAGATCCGGCAGTGAGAAATGAAGTAGATGTGGAATTTACCTGTGCAGACACAGTATTCAGAGCAAAGGCAAAGAACATCAGGGAAAAGAGATGGAGAGAGATTCAGGAATGAATCATGGGAGGCAGTGCAGAGAGCACAGATTCTGAAAATGACAGGAAGCAGACAGAGTTATGATAAACAGTGCAGCCAGCATTATATCAGGACAGAGGTTGTAAGAAAGCTGGTGCTGGAAACCATCAAAGCGGTCAGTGATTATGTGATTACCAATGAGGAGGAATTTATCAACAGGATATATTCCTCTTCGGGAGACAAGCAGAAAGAGAGCATAAAGTCTATGAAACGAAAAATTGCACAGGATACCAAGCGTGTAAACGAGCTGAATATGCTGATGAAGAAACTGTATGAGGATAATATCAGCGGAAAGCTGTCTGACAAGCGTTTTGAATTTATGCTCAGCGAGTTTGAAAATGAACAGGACACCCTTGAAATATCAATGGAAAATGCCAAAGCCGAGATTGAAAAATATGAGAGTGATACAGTCCGGGCAGACAAATTCATAGAACTTGTGAAACGCTATACAGATTTCAGTGAATTAACTACCCCCATGCTGAATGAATTTGTGGAAAAGATACTTGTCCATGAAGCGGATTATTCAAGTGGCGAGAGGGTACAGGAAGTGGAGATTTACCTGAACTTTATCGGGAAGTTTGAACTGCCTGTAAAAGAACCGACTGCGGAAGAAATTGCAGAGCACGAAAAGCTGAAAGCACGCAGGGCAAAAAAAGCAGAATATAACCGCAGATACATGGAAAAGCGGAGAAAGCGTATCGCAGAGGAAGAACAGAAATCAAAGGAAGTAACAGTAAACAGTTAAGGGTATGGAGGATAGAGAGCTTATGAAACAGGAAGAAATCAGAAAGTGTACAAAGGTTGTGGAACTGTTCCGCAGTATGATGGATGAATTGGGAGATATGTGTGTGGTATATGATGAAAGGTTCGGCTTTATTGTACTGGAGTATTACATGGATGGGTATTTTGAGAATAATTCCAACTACGACAATGCAGAGGACTTGTATCATCACTTGTTGGATAAATGGAAATTCTGCTGGATTGTGGATAAGGCAAAGGTCAACGGGACAGAAGAATTTGAAGATTATGAACCGTCATTGACAAAGGAACAGCGGAATATGCCTTGCATATCTTTTAACACGCTTAAAGGGCATAAAAAACGGAAAAAGGCTACATAATTTGAACATTTTGAAGGAGGGTATCGCAGTGGCGAGGATGGGCAAAAAAGAAAAATGGTTGTGGGTGTTCTTTTTGAATGACAAGAACAGGATACAGTATAATGACCAGTGCAAGAAGTGTGTGAATGACTGTAAGCAGAGCTTCCGGTGCAGGATTGTGTGGTGCGGGAAGTATTACTCTAAGCGGAGGAAAAGGTAGAACCAGAGAAACCAAAGACCAAGAGTCAGGAAGCAAGTTTATAAAGGTTTATGGAAAGAGCAGGTAGCAATCTATCTGCTTTTTCCTGTTATGTGGTTATCGTAAGCCGAGAAGGTTAAGTGACGAACAAAGGGAACAGGCAAGGTTACGGATGGAGAAAATCAATTCAGATGATAATTGTCGGGAAGATTAGAGTCCAGTCGCAACATTCAGAAGTCCAGTCACAACATTTCCGAATTAAAAGAAAGAAATCTGCCGATAATATAAATGAACAATAGATGATGTTATCCATATTTGATAATGAGCCATGAAAATGAGGTGGAATAGTTGAACATAGCAATTTGCGATGATGAGGAAAATATACGCATTTACATACGCAAGCTGATACAGAAGCAGGAACCTTTTTGTAAGATAACAGAGTTTTCATCGGGCAAGGAATTATTGGAGTTTCAGGATGAGACAAATGCAGAAGAAATAGACATACTTTTTCTGGATATCTCTATGGGAGATGAGGATGGAATGACTGTGGCAAAGCAGCTCAGGAGCCAGATGGAAAGCAAGAAAGAAGCAGTGTGGGGAAGCCTGCCGCTTCTGATATTTGTAACGGGATATCCGGAATATATGCAGGAGGCTTTTTCTGTTAATGCTTTTCAGTATATTGTAAAACCGATTCAGGAAAGCAATTTTGAGCAGGTTTTTGCACAGACCATACGGGAGTATCAATATTTGATGGCAAAGAAAAAGGAAAAACCAAAAGAAGTATTAGTTCGGAATGGAAATAGAACAAGAAGTGTTTCAGCAGATGATATTTACTATATTGAAAGCAGTAATCGAAAAGTGACCTTGTATTTGCGGCATGAAAAAATTGAATATTATGACAAGATCAGCTCACTGGAAAGCGAGCTTAAGCCGGATTTTTTCCGTATACACAAAGGGTATCTGGTCAACATAAAATATGTGGAACGATATGACCGGACAGAGGTGAAAATGAGAAACGGGGACAGTCTGCTGATATCCAAGTATAAATATCAGGACTTTGTAAAGCGTTATTTGGAATACATTTCGGAGGAAAGATAATTGAGTCAGGTTACATATGAAATCATTCGCAAGCTTTTTGAAATCTATCCTATTATTCTGCAAATCGTTCTTTTTCTGGTATTGTGGAATGTATTTTTTCGGTGGGAGAAAGGGATATGGATTGTTGCAGGAATATTGGCAGTGATGAATATCTGCATGGGGCTATGGCTGGAAAAGCCGGGGGTAATACGATATACAATGTCCGCTGTCATTGTGTTGGGATATTGTTTTTGCAAATACCAAAAACATTTGGAAAATGCGGTATTCATACTGCTGCTGTTTTACAATTTTCATGCGTTAAGTTATTTGATTGCAGACAGTATTTATCAATGTACAGTGGAGAGCATATTTAGAGGGTTGGATGTTCTGAGTGAGGAATATATATTTCGGGTTTATCTGGGTATGGCGATAGGTATGGGCATCCTGCTTTTATCGTACACGTTGGTATTCCTGATTATGACAGGTGTCGTGATAAAAATCGTAAAGAAACCGTTTATGCTGAGATGGCAGGAAACGATATTCCTTTCAGTACTGAATATTGTAGGGAGTATGATTGTAGGAATAAGCGTAGACCTTTCCGTAGTGCAAATCGAGGGTGGAGTTTTTCTGTTGTATGATGACAAGCAGGAAATGTTGTGGAAATTACCGATAATTGCGGTTCTTATCTATGTGGGGGAAATTTCGGCAATATACATCTACCAGAATTACAGGAAGCTTCAAAAAGAACGGCAGAAACATTTTGTGGAAGAACAACAGGTCAAAGCCATGAAGCAGAGACTGGAAGAAGCAGAGAACTTCTACGGGAGCATTCGCAGAGTAAGGCATGAGATGAAAAACCATATGACGAATATAAAAGGGCTGGTGGCAAGTGAGAAATATGATGAAGTAGAGAATTATATCGAAAAACTGGATGAAACCATACAGACTATGGACTATAAATTCAATACAGGAAATGCGGTCACAGATGTGATTATCAATGATAAATACCAGAAAGCGGAAAATGCAGGTATTTCGTTTCAAGTAAAATTTAACTTGGGGGAAACAGACACAATTTCTGCATTTGATATAGGTATCATTCTGAATAACCTTTTAGACAATGCCATAGAAGCCTGCGAGAAACTGGAGCAGGAACAGCGATATATCAATCTGACTTTAAAGAAAAAGAATCATTTCCTACTGATTGAAGTGGAAAACAGCTTTGATGGGAAAGTGATATGGGAAGATGGAGGTATCGTCCCGATGACAACGAAACAGAGCGATCTGCCGGATATTTTGATGGAGCATGGAATAGGGTTAAAAAATGTAAAGAATGTGGCAGACCATTATCTTGGAGATATGGATATCAAAATAAAAAACGATGTGTTTAAAGTCACAGTAATGCTGCAGCAGAAGGAAATAAAATAAAAAAATATGAAAAAGGAAGGAGAATGTAGTAATGGATGTAGGTTCAGTTTATGGCAGTTATTATGAAACAGCAAAGAGTTACATGGGTTTGAGGAAGGAGGAAAAACAAGCGGGATTTGCGGAAAAGGTCACAGACAAAAGTCAGGTTTCCTCGGAAGATATGACCTTGGAGGAATACAAGGAGTATTTTAATGAAAAGATGAGTGGCTTGTATACCCACCCTTCGCAGAGAGACATGAATTGGGTGATTGACATAACGGATGCGGCTTATAAGAGGATGCAGTCAGACCCGGAATATGAGAAGAAGATTCTGGATGCGTTGGCGAAGAACAAGGCTGTTGATTTCGGGGGAAATATCCCGGTGGTTGCGTATACTCATATAGATGACACATATGAGAAATGTTACGGCTATACGCAGGGCATGAAGGAGAATGACGGTTATTCCGGGAGTTCCTCCGCAAAGGGAACTGATGCCGGACGGCAGAAAAAGGCAAGGCAGAAGGAACTGCTGGAAGAATATTTGGAAAAGCGGGCGCAGATGAAGGAATTTCAGCAGGAGGCGTTGGAAGAAAAGATTGCAAAGCAGGAATTGGAGAGGAGCAGGCTGACAAAGGTGTGGAGCAGTAAGAGGCAGATGGCAGCGGCAACCAATGCATATGAATCAAATGTAATGACAGAGACATCGACGGGTAGCAATTCACTGCTTGGCTAAATGCGGGCATTAAGCGTGGACTAACCATAAGGGGGTATATCGTGCAATATTGCACATAGCAATTCCAACTGACAGAGGAATTGCAGAAACAGATAACAGCCGGAAATGGATTTCACAATATATCAAATTCAAGGGAGGATTCAAAGATGAGCATTAGTGGAATAGGTGAGAAATATTATCAGAACAATGTGACAACAATGAAAAGCACCAAAAATGTAAACAGCACAGAAGAATTCGCATTAGAAAAAAACAAGCGGAACGCAGGAATTGTCGGAAGCGGAAGAAATGGAATTGTAGCAACGGAGGTAAAGACAAACAGCAAGGACAAAGTGCAGGAATATTATGAGAAACTGTGTAAAAAGTTCCCGGAGATTACTTTTAATACGGGTAGCAGTCTTATGAGTGGAAATGAAAATAAAGTGGTAATAAATCTTTCTAGCGAATGTCTAAAGAAAATGGCAAATGATCCGGAATTTGCCAAGAAAGTAGAGTTTAATTTAACTGGTGCAGTACCGGGACAGAATAGAATGTTTGCACAAGCCAAAGCTGATAATGCAGTGATACATGGTGTTACAACTGTAATAGATGCCGATGGGAATGCTTCTGTTACTTGCGGAGGTATGACAAGAACCAGTGGTTCAAAACAAAATTCAACTACATTGAATGCGGAAAAGAAACAAAAAGAAAGATTAGAGAAAAAGCGTGAGGAAAGAAAAATCTCAGAAGAAAAGGCAGCTAAGAGACGGGCAGAGAAAAAGGCGCAGTTGGAGAAGCTGACAGAAGATGAAACGTTTACAATATCAGCTACTGGCACTGATGTAAAAAGTGTTACGCAGAACCTCTTAGCTGCGGTTTCTGGTACATCTGCGCCGACAGGGGCAAGTTTTGATATAAAGGCATAAGGAGAAATTGTTCATATTCCGCAAGGCGCATAAACCTTTGCTTTTGCGGACTGCCCGGACTTATTGCAAGGGGGCAGGGGCGGCAATATAAAAAATTGATGACAATGGAGGATTAGGAAATGGCTATTAATGGAGTCGGACATAATTATGATTATTTGGGAACGACTACAAATTATATACGGGGAAAAGCAACTGTTAGGGAAGCAATCTCAAAGATGGTGAAGCAGTCGGCAAATCTTTCTATTTCTGATGCAGGAAGAAATATGCTGCGGGAAATGGCAAGCAAATTTGAACCCGATTCGGATTATACCAATGTCAGGGAACTGACAATACAAAATACAAATGAGGTTGCTTGGGAACACTATACCGCAATGCGGGATATTAGCAGCCTAACATTAAAAGACGGGAATTATAATGTTGAAGATGTGATGAAGTCTATAATGGATACATATGAAACCCGTTATAATGAAATCGTAAAAGAACATGAAAATGGAGATCGTGAAGTTTCCTACGAACTTACGGGGAAAAGGTCATTGACACTTGACGAAGATTTAGCCGGATTGGACGAAGCCTTTAAAATGCGTCTGGCAAATTTAGAAGGATATATTACCTGTCAACAAACCAATAAAGCATTTGAAAACGCGGACAGTTCATGGTATTTCCGTAGAAATAGCCCTCAAAATGAAGTAAAAACACAAGATAAGGCTCAAATGTTTGATACAAAATATCAGAAAACCGCAGTATCAATAATGGAGCAGGCTAAAGAGAAGTTTTTGGTAGCATTTAAAAGTATAAATTACAAACAAGGAACAGCAACAAGCATACTATCGGATATTATGAAAAAGTGCTGATAAAGGAGGATTAAAAATGGCTATTAGTGGAGTAGGACAGAGTTATTATCAGAACAATGTTGCAACAACGAAAAGTACAAAGAGCGTAAACAGCACGGTAGAAACGGGCAATACAAAGGAATTATCAGAAGCGGAAGAAATGGCGATTTTCAAAAAGGAATTTTATGCTGAAATTGATAAGATACCCAGAAATAGAACTATAACCAATGTGGCTATCAACATATCAGAGGAAGCATTTAAGAATATGAAAGATGATCCGGAGTACAGGGAAAAGATATTATCAGCACTTAAACGTGACTTAACTTCGTCCTTTGCACCGTTGGAAGCTTCTATGGTGCTCACTGTAGGAGCTACTGCTAAAGATTATAGGGGCGATTCATGGTCTGGTGTTAATAATCAATCGGAATTTTATGCTCGTTCACAAAACAGTTTTTATAAAAAGACAAGCAACAAGAAAGATAGACAAAAAGAGCTTTTGGAAGAATATCTGGAAAAACGGGCGCAGGTTAAAAAACAGCAGCAGGAAATGTTGAATGAAAAGATTGCAAAGCAGGAACAGGAAAGAAGCCGATTATTACGGTCGTGGAACAATGAAAGGCTGTTGTCAAAAGCGTCTAATGCTTATGAAGCAATGCCATAGAAGCCTGCGAGAAACTGGAGCAGGAACAGCGATATATCAATCTGACTTTAAAGAAAAAGAATCATTTCCTACTGATTGAAGTGGAAAACAGCTTTGATGGGAAAGTGATATGGGAAGATGGAGGTATCGTCCCGATGACAACGAAACAGAGCGATCTGCCGGATATTTTGATGGAGCATGGAATAGGGTTAAAAAATGTAAAGAATGTGGCAGACCATTATCTTGGAGATATGGATATCAAAATAAAAAACGATGTGTTTAAAGTCACAGTAATGCTGCAGCAGAAGGAAATAAAATAAAAAAATATGAAAAAGGAAGGAGAATGTAGTAATGGATGTAGGTTCAGTTTATGGCAGTTATTATGAAACAGCAAAGAGTTACATGGGTTTGAGGAAGGAGGAAAAACAAGCGGGATTTGCGGAAAAGGTCACAGACAAAAGTCAGGTTTCCTCGGAAGATATGACCTTGGAGGAATACAAGGAGTATTTTAATGAAAAGATGAGTGGCTTGTATACCCACCCTTCGCAGAGAGACATGAATTGGGTGATTGACATAACGGATGCGGCTTATAAGAGGATGCAGTCAGACCCGGAATATGAGAAGAAGATTCTGGATGCGTTGGCGAAGAACAAGGCTGTTGATTTCGGGGGAAATATCCCGGTGGTTGCGTATACTCATATAGATGACACATATGAGAAATGTTACGGCTATACGCAGGGCATGAAGGAGAATGACGGTTATTCCGGGAGTTCCTCCGCAAAGGGAACTGATGCCGGACGGCAGAAAAAGGCAAGGCAGAAGGAACTGCTGGAAGAATATTTGGAAAAGCGGGCGCAGATGAAGGAATTTCAGCAGGAGGCGTTGGAAGAAAAGATTGCAAAGCAGGAATTGGAGAGGAGCAGGCTGACAAAGGCATGGAGCAGTAAGAGGCAGATGGCGATGGCTTCCAATGCTTATGACGCAAATGTTATGACGGAAACCGCGACAGGCAGTGAGGTATAGTGTAATGAATGGTGTATCATTATCAAACCAAGTAATCCATTGGAATCCGAAGAAATTTGCCGCGAAGCAGAATTTCAATAAAGTTATCAAGGAAAATGAAAAAGTTTTCAATGATTATTACTGAAAGAGTAATAAAGCTGAAGGCGTGGACTGCTTTGGGAGGACGATTGATCTGACTTCGCTTATCAACAAGCCGGACGGATATCTGCAGGGGAGCAACGGAGGGGAGAAACAGCAATCTTGCTGAAAAGAAGTTTACCCTGGCAAGGGGCGGTACGCTTACCTGCTCGAGCATGCAGTTACATAAAAACAACTTTGCAGTGGACTGTCTAAAATGGCAGGATTAGTAAATGGTCAATCATACGAGGAGAAAAATGTATGTCAATTAGTATTTCCAATTATCCTGTACATTTGCAGGATGGCTTTAAACCTAATAGAGAATGTTTGAAATCTCAGGGAAGTCAAAGTGAATACCAGAAAGTATTTCATAGGGATTCCTTAGAAGTTTCCCAATTATCGAAAAACAGGGAAATCTTAATGGATAAAATTAAGCATACAGTGGTGCAGTCGGCGGCATCACTCAGCGATATGAGAGCTGGAATATTAAAGGAAATCAGGGAAGAAAAAGGGCAGTATGGCTATTCGGATGTTGTGAATGCTTGTGGGCTGAGTTATGCAAGGCTGTATTCTGAAATTGAACAGCGCTATGAAAATGAACAGTATTATAAGGTAGATGGGACGCCGCTGACAAAAGAAGATGAGATAGAGTGGCTGGATATACAATTTGAGCAGGAAGTGGCATGGCAGAAATCCTGTGCCAGAATAACAGCCCAGGGGCAGGTCATTCAGGGGAATATTCCTGAAATGCCAACAGAGGAGATGGAAGAATTGGAGGACAGCTTTTATCAGGCTAAGGATGCCTATATGAAGCTGTACCGAGAAAACAGACGGGCAGAGAGACCGCTTGTTTTGCAAAGTTATATGTTTGGCAATAGCCAGATGTATCAAATATTGAATAGACTAGGAAATTTACAGGAGAGGGTGGTATAATGCAAGTTAATTCGTCCAATGGTTCATTACAACAAAGGTTCTTTTCTGGAACAGGCAGTATAGGCGGCATCCATCTGCCGGACTTCAATGACAAATATATTTTCTCTAAAAAGAAAAGCGGTGTCAGTGATAAAGAATACCGGAAGCAGATCAGGGAACAAGCTTATGAGGATTTTGAAAAAGGGCAGTTCCAAAACAAATCCGAAGGATTTAATAGGCTGATGAAAAGCTACACATCGGAAGTGTCCCCGGACAGAAAAGGGATTATTACTTCCGGGCTGAAAGCTATTTCAAGGAACAGACAGAATGTGCTGAAGCCAATAGATTTTGTGGCAACACTGCTTGAAGGGAAAGTGAAATATCAGAAACTGCCGTCAGGCAACAGCGATTACATAGAGTTTTACGATAAAAACGGGGAGATGGTGGCGACTTATTCCAATAATGGGTGGACGATGTATACGACTAATGCAGAGGCCGCCAGACAGACGGAAATGTGCATGATCTATAACGAGGCATGGGGAAATGCCAAGAGAGGGATTCCGATGGCAGGCGAAGAAATGGTAAACGTGGTAGATATGCAGAGTAGCTTTGATGCCAAAGCATAGCAGGAAATAAAACCCACAGCCCCGTATGCAATACTGCAAACCGCAGGTACAAAAAAAGATGAACCGATTGCGGCTGATAACTTGATAGAAACTCAGGAGACAAAAACTGGGGAGAAACAAATTACAGCTGAAGAAAAGATTAAACAGGCAGATGAGTTTTGGGCTCAGCATAGCAGGGGGGAACAAGGTCAAACTGACTGTTCACATGGGAAAAGATAGTTTCATTGAAGTTATCAAAGAAAAACCAAACAGCAGATAATGTACTTCTTGGCTGGACATAGGAATTATTCTTTTGTATTGACCAAAGCTTCAGCAGTAGATAAATGTAATAAGGCAGGTGATGTGTATGGGAAAATGTTAGTTCTGACATTTGAAGATAATGAGGATGATATGATGAACCGCATATTATCATTGATAAATACCAGAGAAGGCACGCGGTGGAGCCATGCATGATATCCTGAACGTGAGACACCTAAAAATTTCAACATTCCGGAGACGGAAACCCGGCGTCCAGCCTTTTTGGCAGCTTCCGTCTTTTCAGATACTTTGAGATAAATGACTTCCGTCATTTTCCCAGAATGTTGATTGCTTTTTTTAATACATCAAGAGCATCTTGGGCATCACGTAATTCACGTCTGAGACGAGCGATTTCCTTCTGCTCATCGGATGCGTAATTACCAGAACCCCGAGCAAGAATATCACCTGATTCCCGGAAGTCTTTCAGCCACTTTGTTAGTGTGCTGTATCCGATGCCAAGATTTTCAGCACATCCACGTACACCGGGATCTTTATGATCTTGATAATACTGGATTGCATCAAGTTTAAATTGTTTGTCATGTTGCGTTGCCATATGAGATCCTCCTTCAGCATATCTCTATTGTACCATGCTTATGTGTATTTGGAATTTCTCATTTTGGCTTGTACTATTTATATTCTAGCACCATACAATATATTTTTAATGTTTATCAAACGCATCTATTTTCTTGCTATTCTCAGGACTAATGGTAGAAATTAAAATATATGGTGCCTCCATCTTTATTCCTCCTTACATTAATCTCACTAAAATTCCAAACTATCCGCATTAAGTAGAAAATACTTCATTCCCATGATTACAAAGCCTTCCTCATTTCTCCAAGGCTTTTTTGTTCCATTTACAATAACAATCTTCTTGAATGAATCTGGAATATTCCTAAATGAATTAAGTTCCTGTGTCTGCTTTTCCTCAGAAGTCATATCATAGGCTACTTGAATATAATATCTTTGACTACCTTGATTCACTACAAAATCAACCTCAAACTGCTTACGAGTCGTTTTCCCTTCATCATTCTTTGCATACACTTCTACGATACCAACATCCACATTATAGCCTCTGATAAGTAGCTCATTATAGACAATATTTTCCATAATATGAGTAGGTTCCTGCTGTCTAAAATTCAATCTGGCATTTCTAAGTCCAACATCTGAAAAATAATATTTTAGATTAGCCCCCACATATTTTCTTCCCTTAATATCATACCGTTCCGCTTTAGAAATCAAAAAAGCCTCTGCCAGATAATCTATATGGTTGGATATAGTTTTATTGCTGTAATTGATCCCCCGTTCACTTTTAAAGGTATTTGATATTTTGGTTGGGTTGGTAGGTGCCCCTATGGCAGAAGCTAGAATATCTACTAAAGTTCCAATTTCGTCAACATTTTGAATCTTATTTTTCTCTACAACATCCTTGATATAGACATTGGTAAAAATATTTTTTAGATATTCTGCCTTTTGGCGTTCCACAGAAAATTGTGCCACCTGTGGTAACCCACCATATATCATATACTCCTCCCATGCATCATCATAATCTCCCTCATAAGCATTATAGAACTCTGCAAAGGATAGCGGATAAATTCTTATCTCATCTCCTCTGCCTCTAAATTCAGTTACAATATCACTGGATAAAAATTTCGAGTTGCTTCCGGTCACATATACATCAATATTGCTAATCCGAAGCAAACTGTTCAGCACTTCTTCAAATCGCGGCATAAACTGTACTTCATCTAAAAGCAAATAATATTTCTGTTCATCTTTCATTGCGTCCTTGATATACTGATAACACTTTTTCGGATCCCTCAGCTCCTCATTTTCAATACCATCTAAGGCAATCTCAATGATATGGTCATTATCTACACCACTCTCCAACAAATATTTCTTAAACAATACAAATAACAAGAATGATTTTCCGCATCTCCTGATTCCCGTGATAATCTTTATCATCCCATTATCTTTTCTTATCTTTAACTGTTCAAGGTATTCATTTCTCTTAATCTCCATATCTACACTCCTTATTTTTGTGTATCGGCACATTTTTTAGTAATAACATTATATCATCCAACGTTTATTTAATCAATGGCCATTACTATTTTATGTGTATTTGCACGTTTTTATGCAGTGGATAATCACAAAAAAAGACAACGCATAACCAATTTATCGATTTGCGCTGTCTATACGAAAAATAATACTACCAATTATGTATTACTTTTGACCAAATAACTTATACCCAAAACTTGATTTTATCTTTTTATTTTCCTGCTCTACATTCTTACATTTCATATCAAGCTTAGATAATCTATTCTTTATACTTTCCATCTATTAGCAAATCTGCTCTTCTCTTCAAAAATAATCATCTCCTTCTATAAACTCTTCATCTTCATAGTCATTACTGTAATAATTAGAATTGCTACCACCAACCTCAATTTCTGTTATTTCCTCTACAGAAACGCTATTATCAAGTACTATTCTTTTTGTATCTTCTGATGTCCTCATTAATTCATCTTCTAAATCACCCTCCATTAAAACTTTGGTGTAAGTGTTTTTCCAGTCTTACTTTTTACATAAATTAAAACCGCATCATAAGTTTCACCCTTTACTCCATGATTTGACAATGGATAAGTTTGTTGATTTTCATAAACAGTTAATGCAACATAATATAGACGATGTTATGTCATATAAAGATTTTTTGAAAATGTTTGCAACAGATGAAGAAACAATTGCTAAAATCAATGCATTATGGTATTGCCGAATCTGCTTGGAATAGACGACATCTGGCTGTCGATCACAACAGGCGAGATACTCAGTATGATCATGAGTATTTACTATTTTATGAAATACAGAAAAATATGGAGTGAGAAGTAAAAAGATTTCATTGATAAATCAAATCAGGAAAAAAATTGACACATAAAAATAGATGTACGATCACTTGAACAGGTGGATGTACATCTATTTTGGCATATGATATTAATTATTTTTTCAGGAAAAGCGTTCTACAATATTATTAATTTCCAACGCATTTTCTTTGTTATGATTTACGATAACGGACATTTCCTGTGTCGTTTCTTCTGTTTGTCTTGCCTTTTCTAAGATATCCTGACTGCTGATATGGTCGGAATCAGGAACATCTGAAATAGCATGGATCTGGTTTTGAATATTTTGTACTGTGTTGACAAAGGTTTCAGACTCTTCTGCAATTTCGGATATAATAACCTGAATTTCCTGAATGGATTGGTAGTAATCCTGGGTTTCCTGAACCAATTTTGTAAACTGTGTCTGGACGTCATTTTGCAGGAAGAAAATAATCTGATCGAAACAATTTTTGACATGTGATATATTGTTTTTAGTTTCATTACAGATAGCCTGAATATCTGTGGCTGTTTTGGATGAATTAGATGCGAGGTTACCGATTTCGCCTGCAACTACAGCAAATCCTTTTCCAGCATCTCCAACTCTTGCAGCTTCAATAGAAGCATTTAAGGACAGAAGGTTTGTCTGGCTTGTAATGTCTAAAATTTGAGATGCCATTTCATCAATTCGCATTAATGATTGTAATTCTTCCATTGCATTTTCGATAGCTTTTTGATTTTCTGCAATCTGGGTATTTGTATTTACCATGGAATTATTAGCTAAGGTCTGCATTTTTTCCACTTTTTGAAGTAACTCGCTGCTGTGGACATTACCCTGACGGATACGTTCTTCGATATCAGAAACAACCGTTGTCATTTCGGAAATCTGCTGTCCTACATCGTTTACAGTAGCGTTAATATCTTCTGAATGTTCTGCAAATGTCTGCGTGGATTTTGAGTTGTCTGCCACACAACTAAGCAGTGTTTCTGAAGAACGTTGCATTGCGGTCGCAGAGCTGCTAAGTGATGTTGAACAGTCAGATAAAGTGGCAATGATGCCACTGAGTGCATCATATAAAGAATTCATTGCAGTTGCAATTTTTCCAATTTCACTCTTGGTATTGATCCAAGGCGTAAGACGTTTGCTCTTTTCAAGTTTTAAATTGCTAAGCTGGATAATTGCATCTTCGACATATAACAGAGGTCTGACACTGATTGCAATTGTGATAAATGCCAGTACACTGATGATTAAAACGAAGATGATACATATCAGACCTAAGATGCGCATATTTTTGTGGACGTTCTCATAAATGTTCTTTTCACTGTCATAAGAAACCATTGCCCAGCCATGTTCTGCGATAGACTGATAGCTTGCTACAAAAGAATCGGAACCTTTTTTGTAGTTAAGATCACCACTGGTTTCGCCGGATTTAATTTTATCAATAATGTTTAACAGCATATCATCCTGAATATCGGTGGCAATCAAACTGCTGTCATCTGCAAAGATGTACATATTAGTTTCGGTATTGACCATATAGTAGCGGAGGGTGTCATTTTCGCTTTTTAAATTATATAACTGTTTTTCAAGCTCTTTTACAAAAGGTCCACCGCCTACATATCCAAGGATTGTTTTTCCATCTGTATCAAATACAGGGCAGTACATGGATAAAATAAGTTCACCGGAGGAAGGGGAGACAATAATACCGGCATCATACAGACCGTTTCTTTGTGTCATGGCATCCTGCAGGGCTTTTAAACTATCACCTTTACGGGTAGTCATTCCGATTACCTTTGGATTGGAATGAGCAACGATGTGCGTATTCCATTCACCGATATAAATACCTTCCCAGTTGTTAAGACCGCTATAATAGTCCGCTGTATAGCTCTGCACGATTGCCTGTTGCTCAGAATTATTGACATTCTTTAAAAAGTCGCGGACACAAGGTGTTTTACTGAAAGCAGTGAGGATGGATTCCTGACGTGCGACGTATTCGTTGAGCAGACTTGCTTGGGCATTCAGGGTATTTTTCATAACATTAAGCTCAGATTCCTGCATCATGCCAGTCATTGTCTTATTTGCAGTAAGGTAAAGCAGGCTCATGCAAATGATTACGATGATGGTAATGCCTAGTGTGATTTTAGTACCTAATTTCCAGTTCTTCATTCGTAAACTCCTTTCTTTAGACATGAAGTATTATATTGAATTATAACATATACAGATGAGATTGTGTATGCAAAATAACAATCGGTACAGAAATTTCGCTTTTAACTTTTTTATCTATGCATTTTTATAAATAATCCAGTTATCAGCATTCCATCTGCGGTTCATCATTTCACATAACACCCGGTAACCTGCCGTTTCCACAGCCTAGTACGCGCCAGTCAAGGATCAGATCAATGTCTTCTGAAAAAGGCTGATCAGATAAAATGCTTTTGAAAGGCTTGTTCCATCCTTAAAAGTGATGGAGTCTTTCCATGGACAGCAGTGAAATAAATAATCCAGGGTAAAGCATACCTAGAAGTCTTTTTCTACAATAGCATCATTTAAGCCCATTTTATCAGCGGTATTTCGGAAGAGCTCTCTTTTGTCATCATCTGGCAGACATGCAATTTTATATATTATTCGGGACAAAAATTCAATATAATCAATTAAGATTAAAATCAGTATTTCGTTTATAAATATTTTGATTCATTGAAAAAAGTCTATTCAGAACATACTTTTTGTCTTTTGTTTTGGGAACGATTTTTACTCTGTGTTTATCTACAATAATTCCTGTGAAGAAGAGTAAACAAAAGGATGCAAAGATAGTAAAACTTGATTTCTTCAAAAAACTGTTGACTCATACGTTGCGTAATAGTTTACAATATGCTTATCGAGAGGAGGAAATAACAATGATGACAGTGAATGAGGTAAGTAAATTAACAGGAGTGAGTATACGCACTCTGCAGTATTATGATACCATTGGACTCTTAAAACCTATTGAATATACAGAGTCAGGTTATAGGTTGTATGACGATACATCCTTGGAAAGGCTGCAACAAATTTTACTGTTTAAAGAATTGGAATTTCCGCTTAAGGAGATTAAAAAGATAATTGATGCCCCTAACTTTGACAGGAACAAAGCATTAGAGCAGCAGATTGAATTGCTTACTATGAAAAAAGAGCATCTTGAAAATCTTATTAGTTTCGCTCGAGGAATAAAAGGAATAGGAGTGAAATATATGGATTTTAAAGTATTTGATACAACAAAGATTGATGAGTATTCTAAACGAGCAAAAGAACAATGGGGACAAACCTCTGAGTATAAGGAGTTTGAAGAGAAAACAAAGAACTGGACGAAAGACGATGAAGCTACTGTTGCAAATGAGTTTATGCAATTATTTGTTGAATTCGGACAAATGAAAGAAATGGACCCAGAAGATGAACAGGTGCAGTTGCAGGTTAGGAAACTTCAGGATTACATTACAGATCATTTTTATACATGTTCTGATAAGATTTTATGCGGTCTTGGAAGAATGTATGCCGGTGGAGGAGAACTTACGGAAAATATTGATGATGTTGGAGGAGTAGGCACAGCAGAGTTTGTAAGTAAGGCCATCGACATCCGACCTCATACACGCTATAATGTAGATAATCTAATAAGAAAACAGTGTTATCATTACTGCTATAAATGAAATGGTAGCCATATTTATGAAAAAATCATTGGAACGGAATGGCTGAACCCTCAGGGTGACAATGTCAGCGATTTGACAGCGAAAACCATTTTTCTCAGATGATTTTCCGTTTTCTTATTTTGACAGAGATTTACAAAATAGTCAGGAAAATCAAGAATTTCCTTGACTCATATTTACTTAAAATAATCGGTGTTCCCAGTGTGAGCTCGAACTCCTAAGCGCTAGTTGTGGGTTCGATTCCCGCAGGGAACAGTTGAAAAGAATGCAGCAATGAATTTAAAATCATTGCTGCATTTTTTGTGCGCTACAAGCACATAGCTTATGCAGATTCAAACCGTCTGCTCCTGATATCATAAAATAAAATATGGATACTTTTTCTGTAGTTCATGCCATAAATCGCTAGAAAATGGCATTAAATTACAGTATTATTATAAATAGCAGAAATGAATGGATTATTTTATAATAAGGAGTAAATGATGGCAGATTCACGAAAAGGACAGATTGATATGACGATAGGTCATATTATGAAAAACATTATACTGTTTGCGATACCAATTATTATTGGAAATGTTTTGCAGCAGTTATATACAACAGTCGATGCACTTGTAATAGGTCAATATTGTGGTGATACATCCTTAGCGGCGGTCGGAACGAGTTCGCAGCCGGTTGAAGTATTATTATGTGTTTTCTTGGGAATAGGAACCGGTGTGTCTATTCTGATATCACAATATGCCGGTGCAAAGGAATCCGATAAGGTTGTTTCAATATGTGGAACCTCAATAACATTTATCTATATTATAGGAATTCCGGTTGGAATTCTGGGGTGGTTTGCAGCACCGTATATTCTTGAATTTATGAAGGTTCCGCAGGATGTATGGGATGCTGCACTAATCTATACGAGATTAGTATTCTTAGGTACGCTTGGTAATCTGGGCTATAACATGAATGCCGGAATATTAAGAGGACTTGGTGATAGTAAAGCTTCATTATGGTTTCTTGTTGTATCCTGTATTTCCAATATAGTGTTTGATTTAGTATTTGTTGCAGGATTTGGCATGGATGTGGCAGGTGCAGCACTTGCTACAAGTATAGCGATGTTTATTTCATGGCTTGTAAGTATTGCTTATATAAGAAAGATGTTTCCGGAGATTCAGTTTACATTCCTGCCACGAAGATTTTCAGGAAAAATGATGAAGGATATCCTGGCAATTGGTCTGCCTGTCGGACTTAATAATTCGCTGTATTCATTAGGACATGTTGCATTACAGACCTTTAATAACTCCCAGGGCGCCGTATTTATGGCAGGGGGTGCAGTAGCAGGAAGAATTACGGGCTGCTCCAATATAGCAATTACCGGCTTGTCTTCGGCAGCCACTACATTTTCAGGGCAGAATTACGGTGCAAAAAAATATGATAGAATTAAGGAGGGACACTGGAAAATTCCAATATGTTCCGGACTTATTACCCTTGGCTGTGGCTTATTTTTCATTATGATACATAAACCGTTGATACGTTTCTTTTCATCAGATGAAATGGTGCTGATGTATGCGAGCAGACATGTTGTTGTCATGTTGCTTTCCCAGTGGTTCTATGCTATTTTTAATTGTATAATATCTATTGTAAATGGAACAGGACGGGTGCGTTATACGACCATTGTTAATATTCTGATGCTTTGGGCAGTCAGAATTCCAAGTGCATATATTATTAACAGATATTTTGATGGAACATGGGTAATGCTGTGTTTTCCAATATCTTTCAGCTTTGGAATGTTTGCAATGATAGGTTATTACCTGTTCTCTCCGGCATGGAAGGAAGTTATGAGACTGGCAGAGAATAAACCACAAGATTATTGACATTTGTTTAACTCCCATGTATGCTGCGGCATCGCTTCCGGTGGGGGTATATGGATGCTATGCTTGTACTTCCTGCTAAAAGCCGTGGATTTATGGAGGAATAGAATAATGTCAAAGGATGAATATTTAATTACAGATGCACCTCTTAAAGCATTGACTGTTTTTGCAATGCCTATGATTCTGGGAAGCTTTTTCCAACAGATATATAATATGGCTGATTCAATTATTGTGGGTCAGTTTGTCGGCTCTTCTGCACTTGCGGCAGTTGGAGCCTGTGCTGCGCTTACGAATGTATTCATTTGTGTGGCACTTGGTGCCGGTGTAGGTGCAGGGGTGCTTGTGAGCCGCTACTTTGGCGCCAGGGATTATAGTAAAATGAAAACAATCGTATCAACATCATTGATTAGTTTTCTGATTCTAAGCATACTTCTGGGTGTATTTGGTTTTGGATTTTCTAATATAATGATGAATGCATTACAGACACCTGCTGATATACTGGATGAAGCAGTATTATACCTGCGTGTTTATTTTGTAGGATTTCCGTTTTTGTTTATGTATAATATCCTTTCAACGATGTTCACCTCAATCGGTGAGTCAAAGATTCCGCTGGGACTTCTGATATTTTCTTCTATTCTGAATATTTTTATGGATTTCTGGATGGTAGCAGGCTTAGGGCTTGGCGTGTTTGGTGCAGCGCTTGCAACGCTGATTGCACAGGGGATTTCTGCTGTTTTTTCACTTCTGATTTTCTTTTGCAGGATGCGCCGGTATAAAAGCAGCTTTAAACGGTTTGACAGGCAGGAGTTATATTCAATGCTTCAAATTGCTGTACCATCTGTTTTGCAGCAGTCTACAGTATCTATTGGCATGATGATAGTACAGGCGGTTGTAAATCCATTCGGTACACAGGCGCTTGCAGGTTATTCGGCAACAATGAGAGTAGAAAATGTTTTTTCCCTGATTTTTGTATCCATTGGAAATGCCGTTTCACCATATGTTTCCCAGAATCTGGGTGCAAAACAGAACCAGCGTATCAAAAAAGGATACCATGCTGCAATTGTATTAGATATATGTTTTGCAGTTCTTGCCTTTATAGTGATTGAAACATTACATACTCAGATTTCTTCGTTATTCCTGGGTAAGGATGGAACCGATTTAGCATATCAGGTGTCCGGGGATTATATGAAATGGCTTGGCTATTTTTTCATTTTTATGGGTATCAAGATGGCAACAGACGGGGTCCTTCGTGGACTTGGAATCATGCGGCCATTCCTCATTGCTAATATGGTAAATCTTGCAATCCGTCTGTTGGTTGCCCTTATATGTGCTCCGCGTTTTGGCATTGCATATGTATGGCTTGCTGTACCGGCCGGCTGGTTTGCCAACTTTCTAATTTCCTATGCGGCACTCAGAAAATCATGGCCGGCTGAAAAACCAGCCGGATTTTAATAAAACTGCAAATTACAATGTATAACGCCCTGTTAAAAACAGGATTGACAATTGGCAGTATAACAGATATAGTAAAAGATGCAAAAACAAATAGATGTGAACAGAGTAGAAGTCATGCGTAAAGTGTCAATGGACGGGAAGTTGCCATTGGACGAAAAATCCCTGTAAAGCGGATTTGCGATGTGCCTTCGCATCCGCTGTCAGAAAATATAAAGCATTCATTTCCTGAGAACGGGTATGAATGCTTTTTTGTTTACATAAAAAAAGAGGAAAAGATGGAGAGTGAAAAAATAAAAGCGGGTGTCCGGCTGATATTAGAAGGATTGGTGAAGACATGAAACGTGTAAATCTAATATATAGACATCCTTTATATCAGAAAAAATATAATGCGCTGCAAAAGGCTGAGGAACACCGGAAATTTTGTAATCATACGCTGGAGCATTTTCTGGATGTAGCAAGACTGATGTATATTTATTCGGTGGAACAGGAACTGTCCATATCAAAAGAGGTCATATATGCAGCGGCATTTATGCATGATATCGGAAGAATAGATCAGATAGAAAAAGGGATTCCACATGAAATGGCGGGAGCGGCCCTGTGTGACAGAATCCTGCCGGACTGCGGTTTTGCAAAAGAAGAAATCAGCCTGATAAAGGACTTTATTCTACATCACCGGATAAAAGACACCGGCGCGGACACGCCTTTATACGAAATGTTATACTGGGCGGATAAGAAATCAAGAAACTGTTTTGCGTGCGCGGCGCAGGCGGAATGTAACTGGGACAGACAGAAGATGAATCTGGAAATTGATTATTAATAAGCTGCAGGCAGCAGCAGATAAGGAATGGAGATTGTATGAAAATAGGTAATAAAGAGTTTGATTTAAGCAGCCACTGTTATATAATGGGAATTTTGAATGTAACACCGGATTCTTTTTCGGATGGCGGTAAATTTAATACGCTGGATGCAGCATTAAAGCATACAGAGGAAATGATACGGGACGGAGCGGACGTCATTGATATCGGAGGGGAATCCACCAGGCCGGGACATGTAGTGATTTCTGAAGAAGAAGAAATTGCAAGGGTAACACCGGTGATTGAGGCGGTGAAAAAGCATTTTGATATTCCGGTTTCAATTGATACCTATAAGGGGAAGGTTACACTTGCGGCATTGCAGGCGGGAGCGGACCTTGTAAACGATATCTGGGGCTTTAAGCATGACCCGGAAGTCGCAGCATATACAGCAAAATATAACGCGGCATGCTGCCTTATGCATAACAGGAATGAAGCCGTATATGATGATTTTCAAAAAGATTTTATCCGGGATATGCAGGAGTGCATTGCAATTGCAAAGAAAGCCAATGTACCCGATGATAAGATTATGCTGGACCCCGGCGTGGGATTTGGCAAAACGTATGAAATGAATCTTGAGATTATCAATCATCTTGAAATCATGAAGCAGCTCAATTATCCGGTATTACTTGGAACGTCCAGAAAATCCGTGATTGGACTGACACTTGATTTACCGGCGGACGAGCGGGTGGAGGGAACACTGGCGACAACGGTTATCGGTGTCATGAAAGGCTGTTCCTTTGTAAGAGTTCACGATGTAAAAGAAAATTACAGAATTATTAAGATGACAGAGGCAATCCTGTCAAAATAATAACAAAGATGGCAGATGAGAAATCGCCGCTTTACAACAAGCTGTTTAGAAATGAGGATTAACGTGGATAAAATTTCAATTGATAAATTAGTTGTGTTTGGAAACCATGGTGTTTTTGAAGCCGAGAATATGTTAGGACAGAAATTTCTGGTTTCTGTCGTGGTGTATACCGATACCCGGAAAGCGGGATTGACGGATGATCTGGCGTGTTCCGTAAATTATGGGGATGTAAGCCGGGATATTTTAAAGTTCTTTCAGAATAATACATTTAAACTGATTGAAACCGTTGCCGAGAAACTTGCACAGGAATTACTGCTGCGGTATGATTTGGCGGAAAAAGTAGATGTGAAAATAGAAAAACCGTGGGCACCGGTTGCGATTCCCGTAGACAGTGTCAGTGTTGAAATATCAAGAGGATGGCACAGGGCATATATTGCAACCGGGTCGAACATGGGCGATAAAAAAGCATATCTTGACGAAGCTGTAGAAAAACTAAAAAACCATCCGTATTGTAAGGTCGTAAAGGTATCCGATTATATTACGACAGAACCTTACGGCGGTGTTGAACAGGATGTCTTTTTAAATGGGGCATTAGAGATTAAAACCCTGCTGTATCCGGAAGAACTGCTGGCGCTTCTTAACAGAATTGAGGCAGAAGCGGGGCGTGAACGGACCATACACTGGGGACCGCGGACACTGGATCTGGACATTTTGTTTTATGATGACTGTATCATAGATACTCCGGCACTGACCGTGCCGCATATAGATATGCAGAACCGCGGTTTTGTATTAATTCCCATGGCACAGATTGCGCCGTATCACAGACATCCGGTTTTAGGCTGCACGGTAGGACAGCTGTTAAGCAGACTGGATGGTTCGTTATCATAAATTTAAAATCAAGAGGAAAAGTATGATATATACAGAAGCAGAGCATTTTATAAAGGAATCACATAATGAAGTCATAAGACTTGGTCTTGGCAGAATAGAAGAATTACTGGAAAGACTGGGCTGTCCGCAGAAAAAGCTTAAATTTATCCATGTTGCAGGAACCAATGGAAAAGGTTCTGTGTGCGCCATGACAGCAGAAATTCTTAAAGCGGCAGGATATAAGACAGGGCTTTTTACATCGCCGGTGATATCTGCGTACCGGGAACAGTTCAGGATAAACGGAGAAATGATTTCCGAAGAAGAATTTGTAAGATATGCAGAGTTGGTAAGAAGTGTATGTACGAAGATGACAGATGTTCCGTCTGAATTTGAAAAGGCTGTGGCACTTGCTTTTTTATATTTTAATGAAAACAGGTGTGATTTTGTGGTGCTGGAAGTCGGCATGGGCGGCTGTGACGATGCAACCAATGTAATTGAAGTTCCGGAGGTTGCAGCAATTGTCAATATTGATTATGACCATATGGGATTTCTGGGAACAACACTGGAAGAAATTGCGCAGAAAAAAGCAGGGATTATTAAAGAAAACGGAACGGTCGTAATAGCCGGACAGAGTGAAACCGTCATGAATGTACTGATAAAAAAATGTCAGGAAAAGAAAGCCGGTTTTAAAAGCACGGATGTACAAAATATTAAAATTACGGACAGAAGCATACATGGGCAGACCTTTGGGTATAAACAGTATGCAGGCATAAGACTTTCTTTATTGGGAGATTATCAGTGTGAAAATGCTGCGGTTGTACTGGAAATAATGGACTGTCTGACCCGGAAGGGATATCGGATACCCGTAAATGCAGTTTATGACGGAATGAAAAACGTTTACTGGCAGGGGCGGTTTGAAATTTTGTCAGAAGCACCGCTGTTTATTGTCGATGGTGCGCATAACCCGGATGGAATCAACGCGCTGCGCGCAAATTTAGAAAACTACTTTACAGGCGAAAAGTTTATTTTTATAACCGGAATCCTGCGCGACAAGGATTACAGTCAGATGCTTAGGACAATGCTTCCTTACGCAGCCTCTTTTATCACGATTGCACCGGACAGCCCGCGTGCCTTGAGTGCGGATGAGTGCGCAGATGCAGTCAGAAAATGCGGTTATACAGGAGAAGTATCTGTAATGGATACTATAGAGGAAGCAGTTCAGTTGGCATATAGGATGAGTCAAAAGAAAAATACCGGCGTGTGTGCGTTTGGCTCTTTATACAGCGTGGGAGCAATAAGCAGGGCAGGGACAATAAAGCTGCGATGAAACAATTTTAATAAATGACCTTCTTGCATAAAAAAATACATTGACATGTCAGTACTGACATGTTAGTATGATGATAACAAAGAAATCAGACATGTATTTTATATTTAAGGAGGTATTTTATAATGGAGATGACGTTAAGGTGGTACGGACCGGGATATGACAGTGTTACCCTTAAACAGATCAGACAGATTCCGGGAGTGAAGAATGTCATTACGACACTTTTTGGAAAGCAGGCAGGGGAATTATGGCTGCCAAAGGAAATCGCAGAGCTTAAAAAGATTGTCAACGATGCAGGACTTGGAATTGCAGGGATTGAATCTGTGAATGTGTCAGATGACATTAAGATTGGAACTGCAAAAAGAGATGAGCATATTGATAATTATATTAAAACGCTGCAGGCACTGGGCGAAGCGGATATTCATATGGTATGTTATAATTTTATGCCTGTATTTGACTGGACGCGGACAGAGCTTGCAAGGGTACGGCCGGACGGTTCGACGGTATTGGCATATAATCAGGACACCGTAGATATGATTGATCCGGAACATATGAGGGAATCCGTTGAAAAAATGTCCAATGGCTTTGTAATGCCGGGATGGGAGCCGGAGAGATTAGACAGATTAAAAGAGCTTTTCGAAATGTACCGGGATGTTGATGCAGAAAAGTTGTTTGACAATCTTGTATATTTTCTGGAAGCAATCGGACCGGTATGTGAAAAGTATGATATTAAGATGGGAATTCATCCGGATGATCCGGCATGGCCAATTTTTGGTCTTCCAAGAATTATGACAGGAAAGGATTCAGTTACCCGCCTTCTTGATGCAGTTGATAAGCCGTATAATGGTATTACCCTTTGTACAGGTTCATTTGGTTCAAATCAGAATAATGATATTTGTGAGATTATTAAAGCATGCAGAGGCAGAATTCCGTTTGCCCATGTAAGGAATCTTAAATATAATTCACCGAGGGATTTTGAAGAGGCTGCACATTTATCATCAGATGGCTCAATGGATATGTATAAGATTATTAAGACTTTATATGATACCGGATTTGATGGGGCAATAAGACCGGATCATGGCAGAATGATATGGGATGAAGTTGCAATGCCGGGATATGGTCTGTATGACAGGGCATTGGGAGCAGCTTATCTGAATGGCTTATGGGAAGCTGTAGACAAGTCAGGACAGTAATTTGCTTATACGGTACGTTGTAACGCAGATATTACACAGCCGGTTGTTTCTGAGCAAAAACAACCGGCTATAATGGCAGATGGGAAATTATCTTTGCGGATATCTCATTGCATTTTCGTAACAGGCTGCTCAGAAATGAGGATGAATATGAAACTTTCAATAGATGGAATTAAAGATAAAACAGCATGGGAAGAGGCAGGTATAAAACTGCCGGCATATGATGTCAGAAAGGTAGCAGAGAATACAAAGGCATCACCGGTATGGGTTCATTTTGGTATTGGCAATATCTTTAGAATTTTTATAGGCGGAATTGCTGATTCGTTAATTGAGCAGGGGGTGTCAGATAAAGGGATTACATGCGTGGAGACCTTTGATTTTGATGTTGTGGATAAGATTTATGAGCCGTTTGACAATCTTGTTATGGCGGTTACACTAAAAGAAGACGGAAGTACAGACAAGAGGGTACTCGGTTCTCTTACGGAAGCGGTGAAGGCACAGTCGGCATCAAGGCAAGCCTGGTCAAGATTAAAGGAGATTTTTGCAAATCCGCAGCTTGAGATGATCTCATTTACAATTACAGAGAAGGGATATGCCCTGCGTGATGCAAAGGGTGCATTTTTCCCATTTATCCAGAGTGATATAGATAACGGACCGGATAAGGCGGTATCGGCAATGGCAGTTGTGGCAGCACTTTTATTTGAAAGATTTAATACATGTAAAGCACCGCTTGCGGTCGTTTCTATGGATAACTGTTCACATAATGGAGAAAAGCTGAGAAATTCAATAACGGAAATGGTCCGCGAGTGGCAGAAAAAGGGCTATGTAGGACAGGATTTTGCGGACTATGTCAATGATGAAAATGTAATATCATTTCCATGGTCCATGATAGATAAAATAACACCAAGACCGGCAGATTCAGTGGCTGCAGCATTAGAGCAGGCAGGAGTTGAACAGATGAAGCCTGTGATTACGTCTAAGAAGACTTATATTGCGCCATTTGTTAATGCGGAAGGACCACAATATCTGGTTATTGAAGACAGATTTCCAAATGGAAGACCACAGCTTGAAAAAGCAGGTGTGTATATGACAGACAGGGATACTGTTAATAAAGTGGAGCGGATGAAGGTGACGACCTGTCTGAATCCGCTGCATACAGCACTCGCAGTATATGGATGCATTCTGGGATATAATCTTATTGCAGATGAAATGAAGGATAAGGAACTTTCAGAGCTTGTAAGACGGATAGGATTGGTTGAAGGGATGCCGGTGGTTACGGATCCGGGTATCATTTCGCCTGAAAAATTTGCAGATGAGGTACTTCATGTAAGAATACCGAATCCATTTATGCCGGATACACCGCAGAGAATTGCAACGGATACATCACAAAAAGTTGGCATACGATATGGCGAAACGATTAAAGCATACGTTGAAAAAGAGGGAAGTGCAGAATCACTTACGGCAATACCGCTTGCAATTGCCGGATGGTGCCGGTATCTTCTTGGCATTGATGACAATGGAGAAAGCTTTGAATTGTCAGCAGACCCTATGGCAGAAGAATTAAAGGCACAGCTTGATGGTGTAAGATTTGCAGAACCATCGTCCTATACAGGCCAGCTTAAAAATTTATTGTCAAATGCGAATATATTTGGTATAAATTTATATGAAGCGGGAATCGGTGATAAAATTGAAGAACTGTTTGTTGAAGAAATTGCAGGAAAAGGTGCAGTAAGAGCAACACTAAAAAAATATCTGTAATGTAGAACAGGCGGTTTCTTATGGATGGAAAGGCTGCGAAGCGATGGAAAAATCATTAAATGAAGAAACTTATGAAAAGCTGAAATATGACATCATGAATTTCAGGCTGTTGCCAGGAGATTCCATCAGTGCCCAGAAAGTTGCACTGCGGTATGATGTGTCAAGAACACCGGCAAGAGAAGCCATTGTGAATCTTGAGAAAGAAGGTCTTTTAAAGATTATTCCACAGTCCGGGACCTATGTGGCATGTATTAACTGCAGACGTTCTGCACAGGAGTGGTTTGTCAGAAAAAGTCTTGAGATGGGCATGGTTGATGCTGTTTTTGAAAATGCGGACAGTGAGCTGCTTGACAAAATGGCGATTCTGAATGAAAGACTGATTCATTACACGGAAGAAAATGAAAAAATTCCAAGAATAGAGATTGATAATGCGTTTCATGAGTTGATTTATGAGTGTTCCGGAGAATTGCTTGCCCAAAATATAATTCAGACACAGATGAGCCATTATAACAGAATCAGATATCTTGCAGAGTTGAATAGTTCTATCAGTGCAAAAACAAACGATGAACATGAGATGCTTATAGAAGCTATTAAAAAAAAGGACAAAAGAATGTATCTTAGAGTTATAAAGGCACATATCAGCAGAATTTTTAATGAACTGGACAAATTGAAGGGAATTTATCCACAGTATTTTGAGAAAGAGTAAAAAAAGCATTGAAAACCCATATCTGGGTTTTCAATGCTTTTTTTGTATCAATTCACGGTATTGTGTAGGTGTTTTATTTTTTGTTTTTTTAAACAGCTTCGTAAAATAATTGACATCATTTATTCCACACTGGACAGCAATATCCTGAATGGGAAGCATGGTAGTATTAAGAAGATAAATAGCATGATCCATCCGTTTGCCATTGACGTAATTTGTCAGGGTGGTACCGGTTTCTTTTTTAAACAGTGTCGACAGATAGCTGCTGTTTAAAGAAAATTCAGTGGAAATTGCAGTAAGGCTTAAATCTGCTGTCAGGTTAAAGGATATATAATTAATGATATTCTGTACGGGTTTGCTGTATGTCCGCAGCGAATAAGACTGCACAAGCATGCAGTATCGCCGTGTAATATCGCTTTCAAGGGCTTCAAGCTGGGCAATGGAAGTACAGGCCTCAATTTTAATTGCGAATTTGCGCGATATTTCATCCAGATGAACGGGATGTACATAAGCAGACTGGGCAGCTTTGCGGCAGATGGTATTAAGAATAATCATAAAATTCTTTCTGTCGCGTATGGTGTCTGTCAGGCGCGGCTTTATATCAGAAGCATTGAGATGCCTCATATTTTCAATGGATTTGTAATCTCCGTGTGCAATAGATTCCATGAGCAGGGTTTCTTCCTTATACCGCATTTCCAGCATTTCTATAGACTGTCGTGTCGGTTCGGGTGTTTTGTCATTATATATATATTGTTCATTATTTTTTGTCAGAACACGCTTTTTTTCAATTGTAAAATGTGTCCACAATTTGCTGCACAGTGAATTTATAATACTTTCGATAAAGCGCTCATCTGTAAAAACAGGGAGGGCTGCATAGTATAACTGCATAAATTCATTGAAACGGGCCGGGATGGAATTGTAAGTGCATAGCTCCGTTATCCGTTGGTTGGTAAATTTTTCAAACGAAAAAGGTCCGGCGATAAATATTTTATCTGAATCCGGTAATTTTAAATAAATATATTCGCAGCAAAAGCTGTCGTGTATTATTAATATTGTATTATCCTTACTGTAAGTGCTGACGAAACGATTAAAATCATTCATCTGGCTGCGGTGGGCAGCATCATTCCATATCGTTTTTCGAAGACCGCCATCATACTGTTCGTTCCAGATAAATGGTGAATCGATAATATGGCATGAAATTTTCAGATGGGATAATATATCCATTGTATAATCTAAATATATTTTATAATTCATATTACTCCCCATTTCTGAGCGACTTGTCGCGAAGATGCGATGAGAAATTCGCGTAGGCGGTTTCTCATCTGCAATCATGGCTATTTGTTTTCGCTACTCCCCGATAGTTATTTGTATATTTTGATCCATATGTGTAAAAATATTATAACAGAAGTTTACTTAAAAACCAAATTATAAAAAAACATTCGGATAATAAGTATAATTTTATGCTGACGGATAAACATTAACATGTCAATAATATAAATCTAACATGTTAGTAGAATATTAATGCATTATAGTATAATTTTTACCATAAAAATTGTACAAACAAAAATTGTACTAATTATACTAAATTTAGTAATAACCGGAATCTGTAAAACACGTTATGATTAAACCATAGAAAAGAAAACAAAATATTTAAGGACGGTCTTTAAAAATTATAAGGTGTACAGGAGTACAGGAAACGGAGGATATTATGAAAGAGAATAACGGAAAGGTAAAGCCTTTCGGGATGAAGGACAGACTGGGCTACATGTTCGGGGACTTCGGTAATGATTTTACATTTATATTGTCAACAATGTTTTTGCTTAAGTTTTATACGGATGTCATGGGTGTTTCAGCAGCAATAGTCGGTCTGATGATGATGGCAGCCAGATTTGTGGATGCGGTCACGGATGTTACGATGGGACAGATTGTAGACAGAAGCAGACCCGGGAAGAAGGGTAAATTCGCTCCATGGATTCGAAGAATGTGTGGTCCGGTTGCTTTAGCATCATTTCTGATGTATGCAACATATTTTAAAGGAATGCCAATGGGCTTTAAGATTTTCTGGATGTTTTTCACATATCTGCTCTGGGGCAGTATATGTTATACAGGCGTTAATATTCCTTATGGTTCAATGGCATCAGCAATTTCGGATAATCCAACGGACAGAGCTTCTCTTTCCAACTGGAGAACAATTGGTGCAACACTTGCACAGACAGTGATTGGCGTCGTATTACCGCTTGCAGTATACTATACAGATGCAGCAGGTAATAAAGTATTATCCGGTGAGAAAATGATGATAGGTGCGCTTGTATGTTCTATCGGAGCAGTCATCTGTTATATGCTCTGCTATCATATGACAACAGAGAGAGTAAAGGTTGAGCAGAATACACAGAAGTTTTCATTTAAGGAGCTTATTAGTGAAATCGCCCATAACAAGGCATTAATTGGCATCATAGTATGTGCGTTATTATTCCTGCTTGCACAGTTATCACTTAGCAACATGAATAACTATATATATCCGAATTATTTTGGTAATGTTTCAGCGATGTCGCTGGCAAACCTGGCAGGAATGGTTGTTATACTTGTTCTTTCTACTTTTATAGTAAAGCTGTCAGCAAAGGTCGGTAAGAAAGAATTATCAGTGATTGGAAGTATAATAAGTGCAGCCGCATTTTTAATATTATTCTTTATTCACACAGATAATGTATGGGTATGGATTGTACTGGTACTGATATCATCAGTAGGAACCGCAATGTTTAATATGGTGATATGGGCTATGATTACAGATGTAATTGATGATTCAGAAGTAAGAACAGGTGTCCGTCAGGATGGAACCATATATTCAGTATATTCATTTGCAAGAAAGTTAGGACAGGCCTGTTCGTCAGGAATATCAGGGGTACTGCTCTCAATCATAGGTTATACGGCAGCTACGGCACATGATCCTAAGGTGGTAGACGGCATTTACAATGTAACCTGTCTTGTGCCGGCATTAGGAATGATACTTCTCTTCCTTGCATTACAGTTTTTATATCCTCTTAATAAGAAGAGAGTGGAAGAAAATGCAAAGATTCTTAAGGAAAGAAGAGAAGCAAAGGTGCAGTAATATTTCCGGGCATTTACTGCCGGACATATTGAAGAATAAAATTTATTAATAAGTTTAAATATCAGGAGGAATGAATTATGTTATATCCAATTTTAACACAGTCAAGATTATTAAGCGATTTAAGCGGAGTATGGGATTTTAAGTTAGACAATGGCAAGGGGTTTGACGAAAAGTGGTATGAGGCTCCATTAAAGGATGCAGATACAATGCCGGTTCCTGCTTCATATAACGATTTAAAAGAAGGCGTTGATTTCAGAGATCATTATGGATGGGTATTTTATCAAAGAAATATTTCGGTTCCCGCATATGTAAAGAGCCAGAGAATTGTGCTTCGTTGTGCAGCCGTAACACATTTTGCGAAAATTTATCTGAATGGCAAGTTAATCTGTGAGCATAAGGGTGGATTTCTTCCATTTGAAGTTGAATTAAATGATGTATTAGAAGATGGAGATAATCTTCTTACAATTGCCGTAAATAATGTTATTGATTATTCTACACTTCCTGTAGGCGGCAAGGCAAATATGATGAGTGGATTGATGGGAGGCGTAGGTCAGAGTAGTTCCGGAAAGCCTCAGAATAATCCTAATTTTGACTTCTTTAACTATTGTGGTATTACAAGACCGGTTAAAATCTATACAACACCGAAGACATATATTCACGATATTACGGTGACATCAGATATTGACTTTGAAAAAGCTGTACCATCAGCAACACTTCATTATGAGGTAGAAATTGAAGGGGCGGATAAAGATAATACAGCATGTAAGGTAGAAGTATTTGATGCAGAAGGCAAAAAGGTTGCCGAAGCAGATGGCATTTCAGGGGAAATAAAACTTGATACGGTAAGATTATGGCAGCCGTTAAATGCGTATCTTTACCGGATTAAGGTAACGGCAGGGGAAGATGTATATACACTTCCTTATGGGGTAAGAAGCGTAAGAGTAGATGGAATCAGATTCCTTATTAATGAAAAGCCATTTTATTTCAAGGGATATGGAAAGCATGAGGACACATTCCCAAATGGACGCGGAATAAATCTTCCTATGAATACCAAGGATATAGCGATTATGAAGTGGCAGCATGCGAACAGTTTTAGAACGAGCCATTATCCATATAGTGAAGAAATGATGAGACAGTGCGATGAAGAAGGCATTGTAGTGATTGATGAAACAACGGCAGTAGGTGTTAATCTTAAGTTTGGCGGCGGTGCAAACTTCGGCGGTGAAAGAATCAGCACATTTGATAAGGAACACGGGGTGCAGACACAGGAACATCATAAGGATGTTATCCGTGACCTCATATCCAGAGATAAGAATCATGCTTGTGTTGTAATGTGGAGTATTGCCAATGAACCGGATTCATCGGATGAGGGAGCATATGATTACTTTAAGCCATTATATGACCTTGCAAGGGAACTGGATCCACAGAAGCGTCCTTGTACACTGGTAAGTGTTCAGGGAACGACGGCTGATAATGACTGTTCCGCTAAGTTAAGTGATGTTATCTGTCTTAACCGTTATTATGGCTGGTATTTTGGCGGCCCGGACCTTGAAGTATCTGAAGAAGGACTTCGTAAGGAACTTACAGACTGGGGTAAGCTTGGTAAGCCGGTTATGTTTACGGAATATGGTGCAGATACAGTCAGCGGACTTCATGATACGACATCTGTTATGTATACAGAGGAATATCAGGTTGAGTATTACGAGATGAATAACAGGGTATTTGATGAATTTGATTATGTAGTAGGTGAGCAGGCATGGAACTTTGCAGACTTTGCTACAAGCCAGAGTTTATTAAGAGTCCAGGGGAATAAGAAGGGCTTATTCACAAGAGACAGAAAACCTAAGATGGTAGCACATTATTTCCGTAACAGATGGAATAACATTCCTGAATTTGGTTACAAAAAATAAATGAAGCATTCTTTTTAGACAGCCGGTAAAAGCCATAAAAAAGACTTCCGTAAAAAAGGCGGTACCGTAAGGATAAAAATATCCTTGCGGTACCGCCTTTTACGGAACAATGCCGGAAGCATATTACCGGTATTTTCCAAGGCGCATTTTAAAATCCGAATAGCCAAAATTGGTGAGTTTTACAAAAGCGCCGTCTGTCTGCATTTTGTAAATATCCGGGAGCGGCATACCGTTAAATGTATTATTTTTGCAGGTAGAATAAATTGCCATATCCTGAAACACCAGCAGACTGCCCTCATGTAAAGGCGCGGCAAACGTATAATCGCCAATCACATCTCCGGCAAGACAGGTAGGCCCGGCTAACCGGTATACAAAATCAGGATGCTTTGAATCTGCGTTTGTGGCAGGTTTATCTGTCAACGCTTTGGCACCATAAAGTGGCGGCATATACGGCATTTCAATCACATCCGGCATATGGCAGGCGGCACTGGTATCCAGAATGGCAATGTGTGTCCCATTGTTTTCAACAATGTCTAAAACGCGGGTAATGAGATACCCGGCATTTAAGGCAACGGCTTCACCCGGCTCAAGGTACACACACAGATTCCATTGATCCTGTGCATAGGTGATACATTTTTCAAGCCGTGCAATGTCATAATCGTTGCGGGTGATGTGGTGTCCGCCACCCATATTCAGCCATTTCATCTGCGGCAGAATATCACCGAAGCTGCGTTCCACGGCGGCGAGTGTTGTTTCCAAATCATCGGAATCCTGCTCACACAGCGTATGAAAATGCAGACCGTCAAGCAGGGAAATCCATTCACTTGTCATTTCACGGTTCCATACGGCGCGCGTTGTACCAAGGCGGCTGCCGGGCGCACATGGGTCATAGATCGCATGTCCGTCCTGTGTGGAACATTCGGGATTAATGCGCAGGCCGATGCTTTTGCCTGCCGCTTTTGCTTTTTGTGCAAATTTTTTAAACTGATGCGGCGAGTTAAAGACAATATGGTCCGCGTAAGTTAAAAGCTCCTCAAATTCATCATCGCGGTAAGCTCCGCAGAATACGTGAACTTCTTTATCAGGCATTTCTTCCGCACCGAGCCTTGCCTCGTAAAGTCCGCTGGCTTCCGTACCCGACAGGTATCCGGAAAGCAGCGGGTAAAAATCATAATTGGAGAATGCTTTTTGTGCAAGCAGAATTTTACAGCCTGTGTGTGCGGCAACGGAGGCAAGAATTTCTCCGTTATGCCGCAGGACATTCTCATCAATGATATAGGACGGTGTCGGTAATGTGCCGAAAAGGTCTGTTATATGCGTTGATTTTTGGCTCATTAGTCCACCAGTACCGGGTTGTGATTTTCACGGCGAGGCAGACCGTATTTGTCGAGTGCATCAAGGAACGGGTCCGGATCAAATTCTTCCACGGTGTAGACACCAGGCTTGTCCCATTTCTTTGTCAGAAGCATTAATGCGCCGCACATGGCTGGTACGCCGGTTGTAAAGCTGATTGCCTGACTTTCCACTTCTTTGTAACATTCCTGATGGTCGCACACATTATAAATATAGTAGGTTTTGTCTTTACCGTCTTTCTTTCCGGTGAAAATGCAGCCGATATTGGTTTTTCCGTGTGTACGCGGACCAAGGCTTGCAGGGTCCGGCAGCAGTTCCTTTAAAAATTTAATCGGCACGATTTCATGCCCTTCAAAATTGACCGGAGTGGTTGAAAGCATACCCACATTTTCAAGGCATTTCATATGGGTCAGGTAGCTTTGTCCAAATGTCATAAAGAAGCGGATTCTTTTGACTTCCGGAATATTGACGGCGAGAGATTCCAGTTCCTCGTGGTGTAACAGATACATATCCTTTTCACCGACACTGTCAAAGTTATATTCACGCTTAATGCTCATCGCAGGAATTTCAACCCATTTGCCGTTTTCAATATAGCTGCCCGGAGCGGAAACCTCACGCAGGTTGACTTCCGGGTTGAAGTTCGTGGCAAAGGCATAGCCGTGGTCGCCGCCGTTGCAGTCCAGAATATCAATGGTATCAATTGTGTCAAATTCATGCTTTTTGGCATAGGCGCAGTAAGCCTGTGTCACACCCGGGTCAAAGCCGCAGCCAAGGAGTGCCGTCAGTCCCGCTTTTTCAAATTTTTCGCGGTAAGCCCACTGCCAGCTGTAGTCAAAGTAAGCGGAAAATCCGGCTTCCTTACAGCGTTTTTCATAAATGGCGCGCCACTTTGGGTCATCGGTATCTTCCGGTTCATAGTTGGCGGTATCCATGTAATTAACACCGCAGGCAAGGCAGGCATCCATAATTGTTAAATCCTGATACGGCAGGGCGATATTCATAACCAGCTCCGGCTGATAGGCTTTGATTAATGAAATCAGTTCGTCCACACTGTCTGCATCAACCTGTGCAGTTGTGATTTTTGTTGCGGTTTGGTCTTTAAGGCTTTCAGCTAAAGCATCACATTTTGATTTGGTACGGCTTGCAATACAGATTTCCGTAAAAATATCACTTGCCTGACAACATTTTCTGATAGCTACATTGGCAACGCCGCCGCAGCCGATAATTAAAACTCTACTCATACGAATCCTCTTTTCTATTACAACTTGTTGTGAAGCGAAAATCTTTGATATAAGGATTTTCGCGTTTAATACAGCGCCAGCAGCAGTTCGCGCAGCACCTTACATGCGCAGGCGGTAGAAGCACCGCTTGTATCCAGCATCGGCGCAAGTTCATTGATGTCCGCGCCTACGACATTTGTCTGGCTGACGAGCAGCAGGGCAGTAAGAAGCTGCGGGAAGGTTACCCCTCCGGCTTCCGGTGTACCCGTGCCAGGAAAAACGGACGGGTCCAGACAGTCTAAATCCACGGTCAGATAAACCGGTGTATTATCCTTTTGCAGCTGGGCGGTCAGCGCTTCCAGTCCGTCAAAATCAAACGGGTGCATATCTGTATGTTCTTTTGCAAATGCAAATTCTGACCGTTCACCGCTCCGGATACAAAACTGGTGAATCCGTCCGTCCCCTACAAGGTCAAAACAGCGGCGCATGACGCAGGCATGGCTTAATTTAGCGCCAAGGTAGTCATCACGCAAATCAGCATGGGCATCAAAGTGAATAATATGCAGACCGGGGTATTTGGCAAGGACGGCACGCACATTTGCCAGTGTCACCAGATGTTCGCCGCCGATTAGAAGCGGCAGTTTATTATCGTTTACAATCTGTGCCGCCGTTTTTTCAATGTCAGCCAGTGCCGATTCGGCAGAACCGAAACAAAGCTCTAAATCGCCGCAGTCAAATACGGAGATATCTTCCAGATCTTTATCCTGATACGGGCTGTACGTTTCCAGCCCGAAGCTTTCGTGGCGGATCGCGGCTGAGCCGAAGCGCGCACCGGGGCGGAAACTGGTGGTGGAATCAAACGGTGCACCGAATAAGACAATCCGTGCAGCAGCATAATCCGCGTCACAGCCGATAAATGTTTCAACATTTTGTTTCATGCTTCAACCTCCTCAAGCATTTTTTCAAGATAGGCAGGCAGATAAAACGAACCGATATGTAACTTGGTGGTGTAGTAGTTCGTGCTTAAATGCAGTGCCTGCCACTGACGGGCTTCAAAGTCGTCAACCGGGTGGTATTTTTTGCTGGCAAAGCCAAACAGCCAGTAACCGGCGGCATATGTCGGAATATGTGCCTGATAAACGCGGCTGATTGGGAACGTATTCACAATACGTTTGTGGCTTCTTTGCATGGCTTCCGCATCGTGCTTGTAAAACGGACTGCCCTGTTGGTTGACCATAATACCGTCTTCACGCAGTGCGTTGTAGCAGATACCGTAAAATTCGCGTGTAAAATATCCCTCTGACGGACCAAACGGGTCGTTGGAATCGACAATAATCAGGTCATATTCATTGGAACAGCGGCGGATAAACCGCAATGCATTGTCAAAATAAATATGCACACGGCTGTCATCTAATCGGCACGCATTTTCCGGCAGATAGGCACGGCACGCTTCAATTACTTCGCCGTCCATTTCCACGAGGTCAATGCGTTCTACGCGGTCATAGCGGGTCAGTTCCTTTACGACACCGCCGTCCCCCGCACCGATGACTAAAATATCCTTTGCATTTTTATGGACGGACATCGGAACGTGTGTAATCATTTCATCGTAAATAAATTCGTCCCGCTCGGTAAGCATGACGTTGCCGTCCAATGCCAGCACCCTGCCGAATTCCGGGGTATCAAAAATATCAATCTGCTGATATTCGCTTTTCTTTGAATATAAATGGCGGTTCACGCGCAGGCTGTGTTTGACGTCCGGCGCATGACATTCGCTAAACCATAATTCCATGAGGTTTTCCTCCGTCTGTTAAAATGTTGATATGCTCGATTTTCGGGTCTTCCGGACCGGTCATGGAACAGCCCTTTGACTTGGCATATTCAATATAATCAAGAATTTCACCGGTAATACGCTCGCCCGGTGCCAAAATCGGGATTCCCGGCGGATAGCACATGACAAATTCACTGCATACCGCACCGGCGCTTTCACGTATCGGTACGCTTTTCTTTTGTGCGTAAAATGCTTCCTGCGGACTGCATACAACCTCCGGGTCAATATACTCCTGACTTAACAGACCGGCAGAATCTTTCTGATACCGTCTGCGGATTTCCGCAAGCGCGCTCACAAGCCGTTCCAGCTCCTGCGGACGGTCGCCGATAGAAAGGTAGGCAAGAATATTTCCGATGTCGCCAAATTCAATCTGGATGTCGTATTCGTCCCGTAAAATGTCATAGACCTCGATTCCCGCAAGACCGATGTCACGGGTGTGGACACTTAACTTTGTCGGGTCAAAGTCGTAGATAGAATTGCCGTTTATCAGCTCCCTGCCAAAGGCGTAATAACCACCGACCGCATTAATTTCCTCGCGGGCGTAATCTGCCATTTCAATGACTTTACGGAAAACTTCCCTGCCGCGCAGTGCGAGATTGCGGCGGCTGATGTCAAGACTGGACATTAAAAGATAACTGCCGGAGGTCGTCTGTGTCAGGTTGATAATCTGGCGCACATGTCCGGGATTCATATTCGGACCGGTTAAAAGCAGGCTCGACTGCGTTAAGCTTCCGCCGCTTTTGTGCATGGAAACTGCCGCCATATCTGCGCCTGCCGCCATTGCGGAAACCGGCATATTTTCACCAAAGTAAAAGTGTGTGCCGTGTGCTTCGTCGGCAAGACAGAGCATTCCGGCGCGGTGCGCCATATCGACGATAGCGCGGATATCGCTGCAGATACCGTAGTAGGTCGGGTTGTTTACTAAGACCGCAACGGCATCCGGGTGCTTTTCGATGGCATTTTGTACCTGCTCACGGCTCATGCCGAGTGAAATGCCAAGGCGGTGATCCACATCGGGATTGACATACACGGGAATCGCACCGCATAAAACCAGCGCATTAATTACACTTCGGTGGACGTTTCGCGGCAGGATAATTTTATCGCCGCGTTTACAGCAGGATAAAACCATGCTCTGTACGGAGCTTGTTGTGCCGCCGACCATTAAAAAGGCATGGGCTGCGCCAAAGGCCTCTGCGGCAAGAATTTCCGCTTCTCGGATAACGGAAACGGGGTGGCATAAATTGTCAAGCGGCTTCATGCTGTTGACATCAATGCCGACGCACTGTTGACCGAGAAATTCCGTAAGTTCCGGGTTGCCCCTGCCGTGTTTGTGACCCGGGACATCAAATGGAACGACACGCATTTCGCGGAATTTTTGGAGCGCCTCGTAAATCGGCGCTCTGGACTGGTTGGATAAATTTTTCATAGTACACCTCAAAATAAAAAAAAACGCAGGCTGTAATTACACAACTTGCGTTCAATATCTCAAATATAAATATGTCATGATTCAAAATAAACTGCAACCGGCAGGACAAGGTACAAATCCATCCTGTGTACAGCAGAATATTTTTAAGACAGGGATATCATATCAGGCATACAGAGTCTATATAGCAACACTACTTTTACTACTCTTATTGACCATTTCACAAGTTTGCGTAAATACGCATTTCGGTTATAAAGTAACCAACTTATAAAACTGAGCTTCTAACTCAATCAATAAGGCGGCAAGCCGCCAATCGGCAGTGGACCCGGCTGTCCGTATGGCCTTGACTCTGAATAAAAGAGTGGTCCTTGTAAAAATCGCTTGTAAGACTCCGGCAGATACTTTTGCCTTGTCTTGAATCCGTTTTGAGTTTTTCCAAAACGGACAACGTAACATTCAATGTCACAATGGTCGTATTATAATACGCAAAATGTTTTAAGTCAATAGAAAATTAAAAAAGTCTTTGTTGTGCAAATTTAATAAAAATTTCAAATATTTCAAAAAAATATGGTAAAACAGTACAAAAATCTTAAAATGTGTGGTACGATATACCCAAAGTTTTAGGAATTGTATATACGGTAGAGGAGAAAGTGTATGTTTAAAAAGAAAAAGCAGCCGGGGCTGTTACCAGGGCAGGATACGCATCAGTTATTAGAAGCAATGGATAAGATTGCAAATGGGAATTTTGAGGAAGCAGATGTTACACAATTTAAAAATCCGGTATATGCAGAAAAAATCAATGCAATGCTGCACGCATTTAAGAATGCCAATAATCCGGTTGTGATGCGGTTAAATGAAACGATGGGCGTTATCGGGGATAATACACTCATTAAAGACACATTAGATCAGGTCGAAACCCAGACCAAATCAATACAGGATATGGAAAGTGCGAGCCGGCATCTGGAGAACTCCATTGAAAACATTTCAGAAGCCATGGGACATATCCGGGACAATACCCATGAAATTCTGTCGTCCTCGCAGAATGTAACCAATGATATGAATGACAGTATTGAAGCGGTTACGCAGTCGTCTACAAGAATACAGGCGATTAATGACCGTGTGCAGGATTTTAAGGGTAAAATCGGTAAAATCGAAGAAATTGTAGATTTAGTTAAAAAAGTTGCCAACCAGAGTAATCTTTTGGCGCTGAATGCATCTGTAGAAGCAGCCAGAGCCGGTGAATCCGGAAAAGGCTTTGCCGTTGTTGCAGACCAGGTGCGCCAGCTGTCTATCAATACCGCAGAGTCTGCCGAAGATATTGTAAAATACGTATCGGAGTTAAAAACGAATATTGACGAGCTTGCTACGGCGATGGAAGAAACGACACAGAGCCTTGGCGAGGGCAGTAAAAAGGTTGAAAAGTCCCTGGCGGCATTAGAGCAGATGAACGGACAGATGGACAGTATCCGCGGGCGTGTGGACAGTATTTTTGATGATATTGATACACAGACCGGCGTTACAAAATCCTTTGCAATGCAGATGGGAAATATTTCTGAAAGCTACAGTGTTTTATCCAAAGACTGCTTACAGTCGGGACACCGTATTTTTGAGGTGGGCCGGTATCTGGATAAGACAAGAAGTGATCTGGTACGCGGCTGTTCAGAAATTACACAGCAGGACTGGATGCGTGTATTTGAAGTGGATCACTATGTGCTGACCTGGCGTGTATACAATAATATTGTGGGATTTGAACATTTACAAAAAAAACAGGTGGACAATCCGGCAGGCTGTAAGCTTGGTAAGTGGTTAAACAGGCAGACCGATGAAAGGCTGGTGCGCAGCAGTGAATATACGGCACTGGTAAAGGCACACAACGATTTACATCATTTTGCAACACTGTCATGGCAGGCAAAGGAAGACGGCAATACAGAAAAAGCACTGGCGTATTTTAACAACACTTACGGAGCATTTATGGAGTATGACAAAGCTTTAAAACATTTGCAGCAGAGAATGAAAGAACTTGGCTACAATACCGATACACAGATTGCTGCTTTTGGCGGCAGATAAAACGCTTGAAAATTATCCTATCTTGTGCTATGCTCTCATTGGTTTTAGTATTGAGCGGCATTCGGAGATGAAGCTGCATCAGATGATAGTGCGTTGCCACACGATTACTCCGGCATAAGAAAAGCACAGCGAAGCATCATTACGAAAGTAAGAGCTATCGCGGCGGCAGGACTTGTGCGTAAGCGGGAGAAAATGAGGTGATAGCATAAGAATAGGAATTATCGGCGCCGGGAAAGTCGGTGTGACGTTAGGAAAATATCTTAGCGAAGCACACATTCCGGTAACAGGATTTTACAGTAGAACAAAGGAAAGCGCTGCATGGGCGGCAGCTTTTACAAAGACAGCCGTATTTGACGGCTTAAAAGAATTAATAACAGCAAGCGATACCCTTTTTATTACGACACCCGACGGTGTAATTGCAGATGTATGGGATTGTATTGCAGCGATGGATATGGATTTATCCGGTTATAAGATCTGCCATTTTAGCGGCTCATTATCATCTAATGTATTTTCAGGAATAGAACGCACCAAAGCGTGCGGTTGTTCTATTCATCCAATGTACGCGTTCAGCGATAAAGAAACTTCCTGGTTACAATTTCAAAAAGCATATCTGACAATGGAAGGCAGTGAAAAAGCGGTTGCGGTTATGCGCAGTCTGTTTGAAGGACTGGGACACACCGTATACGGGTTAGACAGTGCGGACAAGGTAAAATATCATGCGGCGGCAGTGCTTGCAAGCAACGCGGTCGTGGGGCTTTTTTATTCTGCACAGCAGCTTTTATCTGAATGCGGTTTTGCAGAAGAAGAAAGCAGAAAACTGCTTGCACCGCTGATAGCGGAAAATGTGTCTTCAATTGTAAAAAACGGGTGCGCAAAAGCCCTTACAGGTCCTGTCGAGCGGGCAGATGTACAGACTGTAAAAAATCACCTTGCGGCATTGCAGGGGAGTGACGAGGAAGCGGTTTACCGGAGTATTTCAAAAAAACTGACAGCGTTGGCAAAGTGCAGAAATCCGCAGCGGGATTATACGGCACTGGAAAGGATTATGGATGAAAAATACAGTACAGACCTTTAAAGAAGCAAAAAATAATCACACGAAGCTTGCAATGCTTACGGCATATGATTATTCAACCGCAAAATTGCAGGACGAGGCGGGAATCCATGGAATATTGGTGGGCGATTCCCTTGGTAATGTAATTTTAGGATATGAAGATACAATTTCCGTGACCATGGAAGATATGATTCATCACGGAGCGGCAGTTGCCAGAGGTGCGAAAAATGCACTGGTCGTTGTGGATATGCCATTTATGTCGTATCAGACCTCGGTGTATGACGCGGTGGTCAATGCGGGAAGGCTGATGAAGGAAGGCCGTGCCAATGCGGTAAAATTAGAGGGCGGCGTATCCGTATGCCCGCAGATTAAGGCGATTACCGATGCCGGAATCCCGGTTATGGCACACCTCGGTCTGACACCGCAGAGCATTAATGCATTCGGCGGCTTTAAGGTGCAGGGAAAAAATGAAGCGGCGGCACGAAAGCTGATTGACGATGCAAAGGCAGTTGAAGAAGCAGGCGCATTTGCGCTGGTATTAGAGTGTGTACCGGCAAAGCTGGCAAAAATCATTTCAGAGCAGCTGACCATTCCGACAATCGGAATTGGTGCGGGTGCAGGCTGTGACGGACAGATTCTGGTTTATCAGGATATGCTGGGCATGTTTTCGGATTATACGCCGAAATTTGTCAAGCGTTTTGCCGAGGTCGGCAGTGTTATGAAAGAAGCCTTTGCAAATTACATCAAAGAAGTGCAGGCGGAAACGTATCCGGCAGATGAGCATACGTTTAAAATAGATGATGGAGTTTTGGAAAAGCTCTACTAAATAAAAAAAGCAGACAAAATGTGCCTGCGGGAATGGAGATAAAGATTAAAATGAAGATAGTAGAAACGATTGCAGAAGTCAGGGCACAGGTAAAAGAATGGAGAGCACAGGGATTAAGTGTCGGTCTTGTGCCGACCATGGGATATTTGCATGAAGGTCATAAGAGCCTGATTGACAGAGCCGTTGCGGAAAATGATAAGGTTGTTGTCAGCGTGTTTGTCAATCCGATGCAGTTTGGTGTGGGTGAAGATCTGGAAAGTTATCCACGCGACATGGAGCGTGACAGCGCTTTGTGTGAAAATGCAGGTGCGGCGCTGATTTTCCACCCACAGCCGGAAGAAATGTACCACAAGGATTTCTCCTCTTTTGTGGATATGAATACGCTGACGAAAGGTCTTTGTGGAAAAACACGTCCGATTCATTTCCGCGGCGTGTGTACGGTTGTATCAAAATTATTCAACATTGTACAGCCGGATAAGGCATATTTCGGACAGAAGGATGCACAGCAGCTTGCCGTTATCCGCCACATGGTATCGGATTTGAATTTCGGCATTGAAATTGTGGGCTGCCCGATTGTCAGAGAAGCAGACGGACTGGCAAAAAGTTCAAGAAACACCTATTTAAACGAGCAGGAAAGAAAAGCGGCAGTTGTTTTAAACCAGTCTTTACAGGCAGCACAAGACCTTTACGAAAACGGAGAGCGCAGTGCGGCAGTACTGTCTGCGGCAATCTGTGAAAAGCTGGCGGCAGAACCGCTTGCAAAGCCGGACTATGTGGAAATTGTGGACTGGAATACGTTAGAGCCGGTAGAAACGATTCAGGATTCTGTCTTAATGGCGATTGCCGTATACATTGGAAAGACAAGACTGATTGATAACCGCATTTTATAAGAAAAATTTGAAAAAAATTTCGGAAGGAAAGAAAAACGATGCAGCTTACAATGTTAAAAGGAAAAATTCACAGAGCCGTTGTGAAACAGGCAGAATTAAATTATGTGGGAAGTATCACGATTGACCCAAAGCTTATGGAAGCGGCGGGCATTCTGGAATATGAGCAGGTACAGATTGTCGATGTGGAAAATGGAAACCGTTTTGAAACGTATACGATTGACGGAGAGCCGGGCAGCGGCATGATTTGTTTAAACGGTGCGGCGGCAAGACAGGTGCAGGTCGGCGACCATGTAATTATCATGGCATACTGCCAGATGGATACAAATGAAGCGAAGGAACACAAGCCGAAGGTTGTTTTTGTTGATGAAGACAATCACATCAGCCGCGTTTCCAATTACGAAAAGCACGGACAGCTATCGTAATGATTGTTGTGGAATTGTTGTTGTAAATAGTCCGTTAGGAAGCTGTCGGGAGAAGCGGGATAAAACCGGCTTCTCCCGATTATTACAATTGTTATAGGGAAAAATTGTTCATTTCTAAAATGCTATGGCTGCCCAGTGCAGGAATCCTGTATTTACAAGGGTTTCCCGGTAAGTGAGAGTAAAATAAGTAATTTATTCAGCGGATATACTCTGCTCCAGTTCCGCGACGATTTCTTGAGAAAGTTCTGTACGGGCTGATACCTCCTGGACACTTTTACCGCTTTTTAAAAGCTTTACAGCAGACTGGACTTTTTTAATTCCGGCAGCTTCGCCTTCGGTGCGTCCAGCTTCACGTCCTTCACGGCGTCCTTCCGCACGTCCACGGTTTAAGATATCTTTTGCTTCATAGTTTAATACTTTTCCACCCATCTTCTGGCTCACTCCTTTCGCAACATTTTTATATTTAACAGCAATATGTTCTATGACTTTACGCGACATATCAAGAATGGCGGCTTTGGCATACAGGGTTAAGTCACCCATCTGGCAGGCGATTTCAAGCCGTTCCCTGATTGAAGCATATTCTTCTTCCAGCTGCTTTAACTTTTTCTTGTTTTCTTCCAGTTCTTTAAAAGCTTTCTCATACGCAAAAATATGAAACGGTATCAGAAAAAACAGTTTCTTTTCAAACAGTTCATGAATCGTATAGCGTTTTACCTTTAATACCGGAACGGTATAGGATACCTTTCCGCCCGGTGTCAGCACTTTAACCATCATTTCTTCGGGCGTATTTTTAGTATGTCTAAGTGATACGATTGCTGAATCCGGGAATTGTACGGTCAAAATATTTGAGGTAAACTCTCTGTTTTCTAAAGCAAGCTGTGTATCATACTCAAACATTCGCACAATCATGGTGCCGTCCTCGGTACTCTGACATTCAATGTGATATCGTTTGCGCTGTGCTGTATTACAGTTGGCAGTTCGTCCATACGGCTGATTTTTCAGTGACTGTGCTATCGGTGCTGTTTCTTCACTGATAATTTCAAAGCTGGAATCTGTAATCCGTTCCTGCTCACTGCCGTCCGGCATTTTAATAAAATGCTCATTTTGTAATAAGCAGATGGTTTCTTTTCCCGTGTAGTGCGTATGAAAAATTTCATTGACGACCGGAATCATTAACTCCGTACAGTCGGTTAAAAGTGTACGGAATACATCATCATAAGGTGTATTATCCATGCATTGGTTCCTTTCTTTTATTATACTGGACTTGTGGGATTGTCGACAAGCATTTCAATGGATTTTCTAAAATTTTTTCAAGTCTTTTGGGATTTCAAACCGGTTATAAACGAGGTCTGAACGAATATAGAACAACATTTCAGAAGCCACAGTAAATTCCAAAAAACATGATAAAAAATACAGACGAAATCTAAAAAACCTAGATTTCAACAATTAATCAGATTTTAAACACGTAATAATTCATGTAAACCGTGCTTAAACCGAGATTTAGAATATATTCTATTAGTAAAATAACATACTATAATTTATTTTGCAATAGTAATTTAATATATTTCTAACTAATATTTTTGGCATAAAAATCTCCTTTTCCCAGAAATAAAAAAGACATAAAATATCAGTGGATGGCCACCAGACAAAAGCCATACCGATATTTTATGTCGTTCTTTTATTTTAATATTAAATTGATGTTGGGGGCAACCCCCTTATTCCTGCTTGTTCAGCCGCCGCTGTCTGCGGTGTTCGCGCTCCTGAATCTGGCGGTCATGCAGTTTTTCAGCACCCGCTTCATCAGTCTGCTTTAAAATTTTTACGGCATAATACTGTTCATCATCTGTATGCTTAATTTTAAAACGGCCTTTAATCAGACCATGTTCTTCGCAGAAAAATAAACCGTAGTATGTCTTTGCGTTGGTTGCAAACCATTTGATTTTCCGTTCCATCGGTTTTCCACATAAAAAGCAGTTGCAGGAACGCACGCGCCGGTCATTTGCCGCCTTTTCCCGTGTATCAAATGCCCTTGAAATATATTTGCTGTAATTGTCAAAATTCATGCAGATTTCTTCCTTGCGTCGCTGCGGCACCCGATAGGTATCAATACTGTAAAATGCTTTTACCTTTTTAAAGTCCAGCCGTTTCATAATCTGCGCCGTATAGCGTGCATCGGATAATGCCATGTGGTATTGCTCGTTTTCTGCAATGTGAAGCTGCTCAATGGCTGCCTGCAGTGACAGCCGTTCCTTTCCGTTTGAAAAGCACAAGCTGTATAATTTCTGGACATCGTAGAATAGAAATGGCATCGGAAAATCCGGCTCAATGGCATAGTGATTCAGATTTCTCTGGAGTTCCACCAAATCCATACTGCCCCATGTGCAGAAGGTATAATCCTGCCCGCACCAGGCAAGAAAATCCAATGCGGTATCCACAAAATGCTCTCCATCGGCAAGCATTTCCTGTGTAATCCCAGTCACTTCCCCGCAAATGGAATGGAGTACCGGATACACTTGCGGACACACCAGCCGGTCAAATTCATCTATGACTTCAAATTGTTCATTGAGTTTTACTGCACCTATCTGGATAATTTCAAACGGCATACCCGGCAGCGCATATTTTTTTCCCTTTGCGCTCTGATTCCACTCTAAATCGAATACAATATAATTCATCGTTATCACCAATCCGCTGTTTTTTCAGCTGCTTTTGTTCTTTGATTATATCAGAGTTTTATCTATCTGCAAAGTATCTGTTCACGTTTGTTCACGTTAAAACAAATCCAGTGTATTATCCAGATATATTTTCTCCCGGACGTGCAGCTGATACTCAGGTTTTGTCATATAATATAGTAAGAATTCTAAAATTAATGCACTGCCAAGACTTCTGCCTTCAATTTTAAAATTAGAAAATCCCATAGGCAGATAAACATTTTGGATATCATCAATACCGATAAAACCAGGATTTGTCATGGCTTTGGAAAAACGATAGCCATTAGCGGCATCGGGAGCGCTGCAAAGATGTTCGGGGCAGTTTTCGCCGAGATTTTTACGGCTGACGGTTTCGTAACAGCGTTTTCTGTCCGTACAGCCAAAGAAACAACATTCATTGCATAAAAATTCAACTTTATCCTTTTCGGACGGGGACAGGGTATTAAGCTGCTCCAACGCTTTATTTAAGCGGAAATCCGGTACAACATAAAGAAAATCCGGTCTTTTTATTTCATTTAAAAAATCCGCAAAATGGGTCAGCACTTTGGTCGTAGAAGATACAAAGTACAGTGCAGGATAGGCTGTTTTTAAATAGTCCAGCAATAAATCGGAGTGGATAATCACGCCATTTTGAATACTGCTGTTTTGAACGAAAAGCCTGCAAAGCGCATTGCATTTTTCATCGGAAAGGTGTTCCGGCTTCAGCCGGGAGTTGCTAAAGGTCAGCCGGGCAGAAATATGATATTCCTGTATCAGTGACAGCACATCCTGCGGTCGGCAGTTTCCGAAACCGACACGTCCGCCGCCCCAGATACAGTCGGACGGGGCGCCATAGACGGAGCCGATATCACACCAGTCATAAAAATATTCCCGGTGGCTGTAAAACAGCGGCAGAAAGACACTGTATAAATCGTAAAATTCAAACAGGCCGGGAAGGTGGTAGTATGCGGTTTTTGTGGTTGAGTGTTTCATAAATGCCTACAAAATCGCGTAAATAACAGCCAGTCCGATGACAATCTGAATAATCGCAAAACGAAAGACAACCTGAGCGTCAGACCATTCTTTGTTCTTGCGCATATGGTCATGAATCGGTGTGCGGATATTTTTCATCAGATTAATATGAAGGAAACGCATAAACGAAACCTTAATCAGTCCGAGACCGCCGTCTAAAATCAGCATAATCGCCACCGGAATGTATAAAAGCGGGTGGTGCAGCTTTAAGAATACAAATGCAATAAAAATACCGATTGCACGCGAACCGGCATCGCCCATTAACAATTTACTCGGTGAAGCGTTAAACCACAGATAGCCTAAAATACATACAATCATTAAAAGCACTGCATGACGGAAATACGGTTCAATGTCAAATACACGGAACAGCACGTAAGCAGTGGAAAGCGTTACGGCAGAAAGTGTGCCGCACAGTCCGTCCACGCCGTCAGAGCAGTTGGTCACATTAATACTTACCCAGATTAAAACGACAATTAAAAATCCGTAAATCAGCGGATGCAGTGTTACGGTTTTTGAAAAGAATGCCAGTTCAAAGGTATTCGGGTTGTAATGCAGATAAGTAAATGCTGCCATTAAGGCGATGACAAAGTCGATGAGTCCTTTTTTTAATTCTCCCCAAGGTGAAGAAGAACTGTCATCTAAATAACCGCTTAACATCGCAGCAAGCGTTAAAATCAGATAAATGATAATTTCCGCGTCCAGTTTAATAAATAATACGCAGGACAGAGTGAAAGTCAGTATAAAGATAATTCCGGCGCCACGCGGTTTGCCAACAGATTTTGAACCGTTGATGGCATAGGCACGTCCGGCATCGCGCGGAAGGATATTCTTGCCTAAAGCAATGGCTGCGCAGGTCAAAATAAATGCAAACAGCACACTGATAAAAGTAACTTCTTTTATCAAATCAGAACTGATTAAATTGTAAATCATTGTAATACGTACTCCTTTTTTGTATACATCATTATATATGTTTTTCCCAAAGTATAGCACACTTAGTTTTAGTTTTGTACAAAAAAGCAAAAAAAATATAAATAGTATTTATCTGTAGAGTATGGTACAATTAATAATCATAAACGTGCAGACAGCAGAATAAAATTTGTAAAGGCGGAGGCGGAATATTTATGGCTAAAAAAGACTCAACAGATGTATTTATGACAGAACTGGATGCGTATCTTTTTGGGGAAGGTACGCATTATGAGATTTACAACAAGATGGGCGCACATAAGGCAGTAAAGGACGGACAGGAAGGGGTCTATTTTGCGGTGTGGGCGCCTCATGCAAAGGATATTTTTGTAGTCGGTGATTTTAATGACTGGAAAGCCTACGGATACGATATGAAACCGGTATCAGACGGCGGCATATACGAATTGTTTATACCGGGTGCAAAGGTTGGTCAGATGTACAAGTTCTTAATTGTGACACCGCAGGGAGAAGCAATTTATAAAGCAGACCCGTATGCCAACGAAGCCCAGCTTCGCCCGGACAATGCATCTATTATTACGGATTTGACAGGTTTTCACTGGACCGATAAAAGCTGGGTTGAAAAGAAGAAAAAGGAAAATCATTTAGAAAGTCCGATGGCAATTTACGAATGTCATCTCGGCTCATGGAAAAAGAAAGAGGACGGCACCGAAGACGGTTTTATGAATTACCGTGAGATTGCGCCGGAGCTGGCAGACTATGTAAAGGATATGGGCTATACGCACGTGGAACTGATGGGTATTGCAGAATATCCGTTTGACGGTTCATGGGGCTATCAGGTAACAGGTTATTATGCGCCAACCAAACGCTACGGAACGCCAAAGGATTTTATGTATTTTGTGGATTACATGCACTCGAAGGGAATCGGGGTTATTTTAGACTGGGTACCGGCACATTTTCCAAAAGATGCATTCGGACTGGCGGAATTTGACGGACAGTGCCTGTATGAATATGCGGATTCCAGAAAGGGTGAGCATCCGGACTGGGGAACGAAAGTTTTTGATTACAGTAAAAATGAAGTATCCAATTTCCTGATTGCAAACGGCATGTACTGGGTGGATAAGTTCCACGTAGACGGTCTGAGGGTCGATGCGGTGGCATCCATGCTGTATCTGGATTACGGAAGGACAGAAGGTAACTGGATTCCGAATAAATACGGCGGCAACGGCAATCTTGAAGCGATGAGCTTTTTAAAGCATTTTAACAGTATGATGCGCAAGCGTTTTCCGCAGGCAGTTACGATTGCCGAGGAATCAACGGCATGGCCGATGGTCAGCGGTGACCCGGACAACGGAGAATGCCTTGGATTTACATTTAAGTGGAACATGGGCTGGATGCACGATTTCCTTGAATATATGAAGCTTGACCCGTATTTTAGAAAGTTTAACCACAGCAAGATGACGTTTAGTTTAATGTATGCGTACAGTGAACATTTTGTGCTGGTGCTTTCGCATGATGAGGTTGTTCATCTGAAATGTTCAATGCTTGGTAAAATGCCGGGCGACCGGGAAAGCAAGTTTGCCAACTTAAAGCTTGCATATGCCTATATGTGCGGACATCCGGGCAAGAAGCTGTTATTTATGGGGCAGGAATTTGCCCAGTGGAACGAGTGGAGCGAAGAACGTGCATTAGACTGGTATCTGTTAGATGATCCGTCCCACAAGGAAATGCAGCAGTTTACGAAAAAGTGTATGAAGCTCTACAGCAGTTATCCGTGCCTGTATGCGACGGATTATAAGCCGGAAGGTTTTGCATGGATTAATGCCAATGATGTGGACAACAGTGTGTATTCGTTTATCCGCATCAGTCCGGATGGCAAAAAAAACCTGTTGTTTGTACTAAACTTTACGCCAGTGGCAAGAAAACAGTTCCGTGTCGGTGTTCCGGCAGACTGCAAGTACCGTCTGGTGCTGGGCAGCCACGAAAAGACGCAGGCAAAGCAGCTGACTGTGGATAAAGGGGACTGCGACGGATATTCCCATTCCGTACTGGTTGATCTGCCGGAATATGGAATTGCGGTTTATGAATTTACGGCAAAGCAGCTTGAGAATAAAACACGGATCTAATAGGATATCAGGGTCAAAAGGTCTAAACCCACATGAGCTTGCTCATAGGTGGGTTAATGACCTTGCGACCCGCCCCAATAAATATGGACAAATGCAGCTTGTATTCTGTACATAGTCTGATATGATGAAAGAAGAAAGGGTGGAAAGGAGCATACACATGAAAAAAATTGGATTTATCGGTGTCGGCATTATGGGAAAATCTATGGTCAGAAACCTTATGAAAGCAGGATTTGAAGTGTCCATTTATGCGCGAACCAAGGCAAAGGTTGAAGATGTATTGCAGGAGGGTGCGTTGTGGTGTAATTCTATCGGAAGCTGTGCGGCAGGAAAAGATGCCGTGATTACGATTGTCGGTTTTCCGAAGGATGTGGAAGAAGTATATTTTGCGGAAGGAAATATACTTGACAGTGCCGCCGCCGGTACATACCTTATTGATATGACGACCACCAGTCCACAGCTTGCAATAAGAATCTATGAAAAAGCAAAGAAAAACGGACAGCACGCGCTGGATGCGCCGGTTACGGGTGGAGATACAGGTGCAAAAAACGGAACACTCTCGATTCTAGCAGGCGGTGAGGAGCAGGATTTTCATGTCTGTATGCCGCTTTTTGAAGCCATGGGGAAAACGATTGTATACGAAGGCAGCGCAGGCTGCGGACAGCACACAAAAATGGCAAATCAGATTATGATTGCGGGTGCATTGTCCGGCGTGTGCGAAGCATTTGCTTATGCGCAGAAGGCAGGACTTGATATGGATAAGCTGTACGCTTCCGTAAAGGACGGTGCGGCGGCGAGCTTTCAGCTTAGTTCCCTTGGCGCAAAGATTTTAAAGGACGATTACGCACCGGGATTTTTCTTGAAGCATTTTATCAAGGACATGAAGATTGCCGCGCAGGAAGCCAAAGACCGTGATGTCAATCTGGAAGTTTTAAATACGGTGCTTGAAATGTATGAAACGCTGGAAGACAAAGGCATGGGTGATTTAGGCACACAGGGACTGATGAAGTATTATGAGGAATCCTAAATCGGACTAAATGAAATGTAAAAATGTGACGAAATACTATCTATAAGACGGTGTGTCTATAGATAGTATTTTTTTGAGGTGAAAAGAATGGATTTAACAATTGCAGCATCAGAGCTGGCAAAAGGCACCGACAAAAGTCAGGGTGCATCAATTAATATAAAAAACAATACACAGACAGAGGGAAGCACAAAGGCAGCAGACTTTGCCAATGTGCTGATATCCGGTATGCAGGTGAATCAGAAGGAATTAGACCAGAACACATATCATTCTTTATTAAAGGAAACCGATGATGTCAAAGAACAGCTTATGCAGAGCGCGACCAATGCCAAAGCCAATTTAAAGGCACTGTTTCAGCGTCTTTCCGGCGCAGATGCCGTAAAGATTGACGAGGACGGATTTAATCTGAATGATTTGTCGCAGGAAGAAATGGTCGGCATCGTGGACCGCATTAAGATTGAACTGGCATCACACGGCAAGAAGGTCTATTTTGCAGGAGCGGGATTAAGCACTGATGAGATTGAACAGGTTGTTGGCAGTACGGGCATGGCAGAAGAAATTTCCAATCAGATGAGCGCAGGCAATCTTCCGGCAACACAGGAAAATGTGGAAGAACTTTCAGGCGCAGTGGATAAGGTTTCACAGATTTCCGATTTAAGTGGAGAAGCGAAAAATTATCTGGTGAAAAACCGGCTTGCACCGACAATTGATAATGTATACAAGGCAGAGTATATGCAGTCACAGGGCAGTCAGGGACAGCAGAACGCAAAGGTGACGGTAACGGAAGATGAATGGCAGCAGTTAATGCCGCAGGCGGCGGCGGTTATCGGACGCGCCGGTCTTGAAGCCAATGGGGCAACACTGTCAACCGCACGGAATCTACTGGAAAATGACATTCCAATCACCAAAGAAAATATTTTATATAAAGTACAGTTAGACAGCTTAAATATTTCGGATTTACAGTCCGGGGACGGCTTAAAACAGCTGATTGGCAGTATTGTAAACGGTATGGCACAGGGAGAGAATGCATCGGATACGCTGTTAATTAACAGTACGGGAACGTATCAGACGGTTGCCGATGCAATCAGTACCGTATATAATGCGGACATCCGCCATGTGGCCTATGTAACGGAAAATGATGAAACATTTAATATTGAAAATTTAAGAAATGCAATGAACAGTGTCGATGCGGCTTTTTACCGTTTTCAGTTTGAGATTGGAAGCAAAGAAAGCACCATGGATTTTGTGCAGGAGAATGTACAGGATTATCAAAATGAGCAGGTTTATGACCGCTACGAGCAGTTACAGCAGATTCGTATTTTAATGACTGCCGATGCCGGACTGTTTCTTGCAAAACAGGGGGTCAATTTAAATGCCGAGCCGATTGCAAGTCTTATTGAACAGCTTGATGCGTATCATCAGGCGGTGGCACTCTACGCTGAGGATTCACAGGCACAGCAGAATACGGCAGGTGGTATGGCACAGCAGACAGCCGGAACGGCCGGAGCAGCACAGAACAGCCTTGAAGGTCAGACACAGGCCGCAGTGGCAGGACTTTCCGGAACAGACAGCACAATGAATATGATTGTATCGTCTTACCAGACGGTAATGCAGGTCAAGCGCGCGCTGCATGATATTAAATATGCACCGGATGTATCGATGGGAGCGGTTGTCAAAGAAAAAGCCGAAAATGAAGTGATGACGATTGCCGACTTTGCGCAGAAGGGAAGTGCGTTCAGACAGCAGTTTGAGCAGGCGGGACAGGAATACAGGGCAGTCGGAACAGAAGTGCGTAAGGACCTTGGCGATTCGCTCAAAAAAGCCGTAGATGCCAGCACGGAAGACATTTTAAAGGAACTGAATCTTGAAAATACACAGGCAAACCGTGATGCAGTCCGTATTTTTGCGGAAAATCAGATGGAGATTACAAAAGAAGGTGTTGAAAATATCAAGGAAATCCACAGCACCCTTCAAAATCTGATTCGGAATATGAAACCGGAAACGGCACTTGCGATGATCCGTGAAAATATCAATCCGATGACAGAAGACATTCATACGGTCAATGCATACCTGACGGAAATGAATGCACAGCAGGATAACGATAAAGAGGAAAAATACAGCCGCTTTTTATATAAGTTAGATCAGACTGACGGAATTAGTGAGCAGGAGAGAAACCAGTTTATCGGCATTTACAAGATGATGAACATTTTTACAAAGGATGCCGGAGCGGCAATCGGAACACTGGTCAAGCAGAATGAAGAAATCACCATGGAAAATCTGTGCAAGGCATATAACAGCAGACGTGCCGCAGGCATGGATTATACGATAGATGATGAGGCAGCAATTCCACAGATTCAGGAAAAGGTGAATTATTTCGGTAATTTATTTGAAACAACAGGGGAGCATGTGACACCGCTGTCGTTAAAGACAGTACAGCAGGAACAGCCGATTGACGAACATTCGGTTGAAGCCTTCTGCGAGGATATTGAGGCAGCTTATGATGAAGATGCAGAAGCGGCTTATTATGATGAATACTTAAATACACTGCGTAGTTCATCTGCCATGGAAGAGGCGGTTATCAAAGAACTGACAGACAATGAACAGCCGGTAACGGTCAATCAGGTGCTTGCAATGGAACACATTATGCAGTCAGGCTATTATAACAGTGTATTTGGTGAAGATAAAAAAGACACTGCAAAAGCAGAGACATTTTTAGAAAAGTCAGGTGACAGACAGGCACTCGAAGCAGCGTATGATGATCTGGAAGAGGATGCCGCAAAAGACCTTGAAACGGCAGTTGCCGCAGATGACAACCAGGATTACGAAACAATCCGCGATTTGAGAATGCGTTACAGGGAAATCGGGTTAATCCGCAATTTAAGCCAAAGACATGATTACCGGATTCCAATGGTGACAGAGGAAGGTGTCGGCATGATTCACCTGACACTGGTACAGGATGCCAAAGAAAAGGGAAGAATTTCAGTTCACTTAAATACGCAGGAGCTTGGAACCGTTTCCGTAGAAGCAAAGGTTGGCAGTGACAGCGCCGAATTATACGGCATTTCCGATACGAGCGCCGATAAGCTTTCCGAAAAACTGGAGCAGGCGGCAGAAGAACTAAAGGAAAACAACGGATTCAAAGAGGTGGAGATCCACTGTCAGGATATCCGTACCGTACGCCGTGTAATGTATGATAAAGCGGCAGAAAGCGTGGCATCCGATAAACTGTACAAGGCGGCAAAGACGATAGTATATGCTTTGGCGGGAAAGACAGAAAACGCATAAGCGTAAACCGGCAAATGTGAAATTTTATGGAACAGGCTTATGGTTTCTTAGAAATAAACCGATATAATCAACAGATGTTTTATTCAGACAACAGAAAGGACGTATAGACAATGAGAATAGCTACAAATGTTTCTGCGATTGTTTCCAACAATGCTTTGCAGAAGTCACAGGACAGATTAACAAAGTCGATTGCAAGACTTTCATCAGGATATAAAATTAACAGTTCATCAGATGATGCCGCAGGATATGCAATTTCCGAAAAAATGAGATTACAGCTGCGTGGTTTAAATCAGGCGGATAACAATGCGGCAGACGGTGTATCCGTACTGCATACGGCAGAAGGTGCGATGGAAGAAATCCAGAGCATGCTTGCCAGAATGAAGGAGCTGTCTGTACAGGCAGCCAATGGAACAAACTCCGTTGATGAACGCAGTGCAATCCAGAGCGAAATTGACAGCTTAAATTCAGAAATCGACAGAATTTCAAGCAACACAGAATTTAATTCACAGACTTTAATCAGTGGTAATCTTTCAAGACGTGTTTACTCTAATTATGAAGGTGTCAATCAGATTGAAGTATCGGATAATTTTGTGGCCGGAAATTATGGCATTACCATTACACAGGATGCAAGACAGGCAATTGTGGTTGGTAACGGTGCGGTTACCATGAGTGATACTGCAACGGTTACAAAGGATCAGGCAGGAACAATCAGCATGAACGGCTATGGGATTGAAATTTCCGAGGGAGATACACTCGCAGGCATTATGGGTAAGCTGGTTGACGGTGCGGATAAGATTGGCGGATGTGTTTTTGCAATTACGGCAGGTGCCACAAACGATACAAAGGTAAACGGCACAGATTATGCAGGCTATGAACCGCAGACAAGCTATGCCGGTAATAATATTGTATTTATGACAAAAGAAAGCGGCAGTTCAAAAACCATGAATATCACATGCAGTAATGCAGAGTTAGCAAATATGCTTGGAATTGCCACAGCAGCAACAAATGGTGGCATGTATGCAGAAGGCAGTGACGTACAGGCCGAATTTACTCTGGACAATGACGGCAAGCGTGTGGGATTTGCAGACAGCGCAGTTATTTCAACAAGCGGCACAAGAGTAACGGTAAAGGATGTCAACAACAGAACATTTGTAACGGATGTACCGTCAAATGTGGCAGGTACACAGTTTTCTGATACAGCAAAAGCAGATGATAAGTCTACGGCAACAAGCACACAGACTGCAAAGGTTACACAGGAAGTAACAGATGTGGGAACGATGAGCGTTCATGTCGGTGCCAATGAAAATCAGGTGATTCTGATAGACATTCCGGCAGTTACAAGTTATACGCTCGGGACAGAAAATTTAAATGTCATGACATCGGTTACGGCAAGTGAAGCCATTGATACCATTGATACGGCTGTTGCTTATGCAAACCGTGTCCGTTCCCAGATGGGTGCTTACGAAAACCGTTTTGAGCATACAACCAACAACTTAGGAACAGCGTCTGAAAATCTGACATCAGCCATTTCAACCATGACCGATACAGATATGGCAGAAGAAATGACAGAATACACTTCATTAAATGTTATGACACAGGCGGCAACTTCTATTCTGGCCCAGGCCAATGAAAGACCGTCAACCGTACTTCAGATTCTTCAGTAAGAAGGTTTCAGATTATGAAAAGTGATTCGATTAAAACGTATTCTTACCGGGTGTCACAGGCATCAAAGTCGGATTTGATTGTTATTTTATATGATATTGCAATGGAGTCGGTGCAGGATGCGCAGGCGGCGTACCGGGAGAAAAACGATGATGAATATCATGCGTCCTTAAAGCGGGCGAAGCGTGTCGTAGATGAGCTGGAAAGCAGTCTGGATATGCAATATGATATTTCAAAGGAATTGTTTAAAATATATGTTTCCATGATGCGTTTTCTTGTAAAGGCAGATGCAGGGCATGATGTGACGGTACTGGATACAGTGCTTTCCATGCTTTCAAAGCTTCGGAAGTCATTTTATGAGGTCAGCAGACAGGATACAACCGGTCCAGTCATGCGCAATGCCGAACAGGTCTATGCGGGACTGACGTATTCTAATATGGGTACTTCAACCGAAATCGCTGAAAATGCATCGGGAAACAGAGGATATACCGTATAGCGGATACAGTATACGAAATACGATATACAACAGGACAAATACAAGATAAATCCAATAAGATATTTGCGGAATGCAAAAGTATATCGGAAAAACCAAAAAACTCCTTACAGGCTAAGCACCCTGTAAGGAGTTTTTTGGTTTAATAAAGCTGGTTGAATATTTTTTTACAGCTGTTACCGGCGGCGTCTGTGGTGTCTGCGTGCGTGCAGGCTGCGGCGTCTGGACATCTGATAATCCCTAATGAAGCAGATAAGAATGACAACGGCGGCAAAGACTGCCACAATTACCCAGATGCTGATAGAAAAGCACCAGCGCGGCTGAACCGTTTCAGTATCAGCATCCTGTGAAAGATACGGTAGGCGGTTATCCGTGTGTGCCGTGCCTTTACTGAATGTCAGTAAAGAAGTGGCAACCGTGTTATCGCCGTATTTAAAGCGGATCCCTGTTGTATAGGCATTGTCAATTTCTTCCGGCGTGTAATTTTCATTGACCGCCAGCGTAATATCGCTTACATTCGCATGATTTGGAATGGTCAGCGTAGAAGCACTCAGACTGAAATTTTCAGGATAGCGGCTGTATACAGCAGACTGATAATAATTTGAACCCGAAAAATAAGAGGAAATGGTATCGCTTGAAGCGGTAATTTTCTTAAAGTTATCAAATCCCCAGTCAAACAGTGTCCGTGTATCCGTAAAACGGATATTGGAATCGGAACAGTTAAAAACAACGCAGATCAGGCGCATATCATTTTTTTCCGCAAAGGTTACGAGTGTAAAACCGGACTGGTCCGTAAAACCGGTTTTGCCGCCTTTGCAGTATTCATAATACATCGGACGGCCTTTTAACATCTGGTGTCTGTGACGGAAAGTACGGCTTTCACCGGTCAGATTTGTAGGTCCGATGGTGTACGTATCTTCTGTCGAATCAATATTGACGAAAGTAGAGTTGTTATAACAGCCGCGGGCAATCATTGCCATATCGTAAGCCGTTGTATAATGGTTCGGGTCATAAAGACCGCTTGCGTTGGCAAAGTGGGTATTTACCGCACCCAGTTCTCTTGCACGGGCATTCATCATTTCTACAAAATTTTCCAAAGAACCACCGACATGCTCTGCAAGACCATAGGCAATTTCATTGGCGGAATACAGTAAAAGTCCGTACAAAGCCTGTTCAACCGTATACTGTTCGCCGACCTTTGTTGCAAGGTTAGAATCTTCCCATGTAACCGAATTGGCTGCGGCACGTGAAAAAGTAACAGTTTCGTCCATACTGCAGTTTTCCACGGTTAAAAGACCCGTTAAAATTTTTGTGGTACTTGCAGGATAACACTTGGTATAGGCATTTTTTTCATAAAGAATTGCCCCTGTATCGGCATCAATCAAAATCCCGTTCCCCGCCGAAATTTCCGGCGCCTCCGGCCATGAAACCCCAGACTGTGCGGACTGCTGTGTAGAAGCCCCTGCCTCCTCTGCATAAGCTGTTGTAAATGTATAAGAAACCGAAGTGGTCAATGTTGTAAAAAGTAAAGCAACAGACAGCACCCTGTTAATCCATTTGCTGCGCATAAAAACCTCCATATAACAAAAATTCAATTAAAATCGTTTAATTACTAGTTTACGCTAAGAAAAACTTTCTGTAAAGTAGTAGTTGTGTAAATATAGGGGAATATTATATAATGTGCGTAAGCAATGAGCCGTGCCTGACGAAAGAATAAAGCAGAACTGTGCTTGCACAAAGTTCTGCTTTAAGCTTGAGGAAGATAGGGCGAATGCCCGACAGTCCGGGAAAGCTGAAAGCTTTCTCGGACGAGCACGGCGAATAGAGCCAACACCCAGCAAAGCCGAAGGCGAGCGTCCGAGAGAAGCAATAGCGGCTGCGAAGCAGACATTTCCTTTTCTTGCGTTATTAACGAGCGAATATTCTGCGAAGCAGAATGCAGAGCGCGTCAGCGCGAATTCGCGAGTGCGGGTAGAGAGCAGAACTGTGCTTGCACAAAGTTCTGCTTTAAGCTTGAGGAAGATAGGGCGAATGCCCGACAGTCCGGGAAAGCAGAAAGCTTTCCCGGACAAGCACGGCGAATAAAGCCAAAAACCAGCAAAGCCGAAGGCGAGCGTCCGAGTAGAGCGGCTGCGTCAGCGCGAATTCGCGAGTGCGGGTAGAGAGCAGAGCAGTGCTTGCACAAATCATCCCCACATGGCACACAATATACGAAATCATTCAGTTAGGAGAAATAAATATGCGACTTAGAAATGTTCCCGGTGCAAGGGAAGTGATGGTAGAAAATGAATATGTATTTACAGAACCGGAAGGCATGAAAGGCACATGGCATGAAGTGTTTGGCAATGACAACCCGGTGCGGATTGAAATCGGCATGGGCAAGGGAAGGTTTATTTCAACACTTGCCGCACAAAATCCCGATATTAATTATGTAGGAATCGAAAAATATTCCAGCGTGCTGCTTCGTGCCGTTGAAAAACAGGAAGAATTGCAGCTGCCGAATCTGCGTTTTATCAGAATGGATGCAGAAAATATCTGCGAAGTATTCGGTGCGGGAGAAGTTGACCGCATTTATCTGAATTTCTCAGACCCGTGGCCAAAGGACAGACATGCAAAGCGACGTCTGACTTCACGCCAGTTTTTTGCGCGGTATAACGTCATTTTAAAACAGGACGGACAGGTCGAATTTAAAACAGACAACAAGGATTTATTTGATTTTTCCGTGGAAGAAGTCAAAGAGGCGGAATGGAAACTGACAGCCTGTACATATGATTTACACCACGATGCAGCTTTAAATGAAGGAAACGTCATGACAGAATATGAGGAACGTTTTTCCAAGGCCGGCAATCCAATCTGTAAACTGATTGCCAAGCGGTAATACTGCATATAATGATATCGGGGGCAAAAGCCCTCAACTATGATATCTTCGGATGATTCCGTGTTACGCACTCCCACGTCTACGATCCGCTTCGGTTCACGCTAAACGTATGCCACTGGCACATAGCACCCTGGTATCATATAATATAGAAAGAACATGAAACCGGAGCGTGAAAACAGTGCGTGTCTGTAAGTCAAGATGGCTCAACAGCCTTTCAAGAGAAGCGTATTGCAGAAAAAAAGTCAATAAAAAACTGCTTCGTTTTTGCAGAAGCTGGAATGAGGTCAAAAAAATGGTAAATACCCGTCCGGGCTGTAAATACAAATAAATGTACAGATAACAATACAAGAAATTTTGAAAAATATACAGAAAAAACGGTCAAAAGACACAGAATATAGGAAAAGATTTACAATAAATTAACAAAAGATATGCCAAAAGTCTCATTTTCATAAAAATAAGAGTATGCTACCATTACCCTTGCGATGACTAAAACGAAGGGAAGGTGTTTATGAAAATGAAAACAAATCGCAAAGTAAAAAAGCTGTTTTCCTATGTGCTGACGGCAGCCATGGTAATAACAGCAGTGACACCGGCTTTTGCAGGAAAAGTAAAAGCGGTGGCAGCAGGTCTGACACTGACAGAACAGTCCGGCTGGCTGGAAAGTGCATATGTGGAATGGCAGCCTGTTAAAAATGCAGAAGGCTATGTCGCATATGTAAAGGAGGCTTCCGCATCAGATGATGCGTATGAGAAGCTTGACGATACGTTAATCCGTCAGTACGCAGATTACTGGAGAGCAGATGCACTCGGTTTAAAAGAGGGCAGCTATGTGATGAAGGTAACAGCCGTATTAAAGGATGGAAAGACGGTTTCTGAATCAACTTCTTCATTAGAGGTTGAAAAGTACGACAGAAGCGGCTTTGCATTTTCTGAAAATTCAAAGTTTCAGACGGCTTCAGGTGCTTACAATGATGACGGTACATTAAAGAAAGATGCACAGGTAATCTATGTGACACCGGAAACAGCAAAGACCTGTACGGCCGTTGTAAACGGCAAGGAAGTAACAGGTTTCCAGTCAATTTTAGATGCAAAGCAGAGTGCAGGAACAAAAGATACTTCGTCGCTTGATTTTCGTATCGTAGGCTGTGTTACGGCAGATGATGTAGACCATTTTTCAAGTTCAGCAGAAGGTATTCAGCTGAAGGGTAAGAGTGCTTACACCGAAATGAATATCACAATCGAAGGTGTCGGTGAAGACGCAGCTGTTCATGGATTTGGTTTTCTTGTAAGAAACAGTGGAAATGTGGAATTCAGAAATTTTGCAGTAATGGCATTTATGGATGATGGTGTATCCTTAGATACAAAGAATTGCAATATCTGGGTTCACAATATGGATATTTTCTATGGCTCAACAGGTGGTGATTCAGACCAGGCAAAGGGTGATGGTTCTGTGGATATTAAGGGCGCATCTACCAATGTAACCGTATCGTATGTGCATTTCTGGGATTCCGGAAAATGCTCTTTATGCGGTATGAGTGACAGCGCAGAATTCCTTGTAACGTATCATCATAACTGGTTTGATCATTCTGATTCCCGTCATCCGAGAATCAGAGTTGCCTCAGTCCATATTTACAATAATTATTTTGACGGCAATGCCAAGTACGGTGTCGGAACAACCAAGGGAAGCTCCGCATTTGTAGAAGCAAACTACTACAGAAACTGCAAGAATCCGATGATGAGTTCAATGCAGGGTACAGATGCATTAGGACAGGGTACATTTTCAGGTGAAAACGGCGGTATGATTAAGGCATACAACAATATTACAGTTGGTGCTTCAAGCTTAATTTATGCCAATTCCGATGCCGGAACAGCCAAGGCGGATGCAGTAAGCTTTGATGCTTATCTTGCTTCTTCAAGAGAAGAAACCGTGCCATCTTCTTATAAGACCGTTGCGGGCGCAACAACGTACAATAACTTTGATACAAGCAGTGCCTATGATTTAGGCGTAGCAGAAGAAGATATTGATGATCCGCAGGATGTACCGTCAATTGTTACAAAATATGCAGGACGTATGAATGGCGGTGACTTTGACTGGACATTCCAAGAATCCGATGATACCAATTACAGCGTTGATACAGCCTTAAAGGCAAAGGTTGTTAATTACAAATCCTCTGTCCTTGCAATCGGCGGCTATAAAGGTGTAGACGTAGAACCGTCAACAACCGAAAAAGCAACTGAAAGCACAACAAAGGCAACTGAAAGCACGACAAAGGCTACGGAAGCTACAACCAAAGCAACCGAAAGCACGACAAAGGCTACGGAAGCCACAACAAAGGCAACTGAAAGTACAACAGAAGCCACAACAGAAGCTACGACAACAGCACCGGCAGAAACAACTGCAAAGGTACATAATTTCTCAACGGACGGAACAAGCAGTGATTTCTATACGATTTCCGGTAAACTTTCTTCCAATAAGGGAACAGTAAGTTATAACGGACTTTCGTTAGATACCTGCTTAAAGATTGAAAGCAAGACAAAGATTACATTTACAACGACAGACAAGGCAGAACTGGTACTGGTTTTCAATCAGAAGAACAGCAGTGACATCAAGGTAGACGGAACTGTTTACACATTGACAGACGGTATTTTAAGTCTTGAAATTGAGGCAGGCAGCCACGAAATTACAAAGGAAAGTACAGGTAATCTGTATTATATGTCTGTTTCACAGCAGTCAGAAACACCGACAACACCTGTGACACCGACAGAACCGACACAGCCGGAGCAGCCGACAACACCGTCTGAACCGGAAACACCGACAACTCCGTCAGAACCGGAACAGACAAAGTGTGATTTATACGTATCTCCATCCGGAAAGTCAACAGCAGCCGGTACACAGAATGCGCCGATGGATTTACTGACAGCGATTAACAGCATTTCAGCCGGATATACCATCTGGATGGAAGAAGGAACTTATAAGGCTTATGAACTGTATGGTGCGCCAATCGTAATTGCCGAGAGCAACAGCGGGGCAGAAGACGCTTATAAAACCATCAGCAGCATAAACGGCGGAACAGTTACCATTGACTTTAGCGGAATGGCAGAACTCGGAAGCAACAGAGGAATCGTGTTAGACGGTTCTTACTGGCATTTTTACGATATTGATATCTGCAATGCAGGCGATAACGGTATGTTATTATCCGGTGATAACAATATCATTGAACTGTGCCAGTTCTATGCAAACCATGACTCCGGTCTTCAGATCAGCAGATACAACACTTCTGCCGATACGATTGACTTATGGCCGTCGAACAACCTCATTTTAAATTGTACGGCATTTGATAACAAAGATGAAGCAACCTGTGAAAATGCAGATGGATTTGCAGCAAAGCTGACTTGTGGTGAGGGAAATGTCTTTGACGGATGTATTTCTTACTGCAACAGCGATGACGGCTGGGATTTATATGCAAAGCCGGCAACTGGTTCTACAGGCGTTGTAACGATTAAAAACAGTGTAGCTTTTGGTAACGGTAAATTAACCAACGGCGAAGGTTCGGCAAACGGCGATATGAACGGATTTAAGCTGGGCGGAAGCAATAAGCAGTGTCCGACACCGCATGTTGTTACCAACTGCATTGCATTTAACAACGGTGCAACAGGATTTACAGACAACGGAAACGGCGGTGCAGTGACACTGACCAACTGTACTTCTGTAAACAACGGTATGTATAATGCTGCAAAGGCAAATTATATGTGCTACAGAACATCAAAGGATGCAGCCTATACCAATCTGTTATCCTTTGCAGAGAAAAAGACTATGGCAACAGACCAGTTCTTAGGCACTGTAAGCCATACATTATATCACTATAAAGGTGTGGGCACATACTGGGTAAATAACTGGTTATGTACAGACGGTGCAAAGACCAAGTACAGCGGAAGCGAAGGCGCAGATTACACAGTCAGTGCATCGGATTTTGTAAGTACACAGATTCCGGGCTATGATGCTGCAACCGGTGCTTATACTGCAGATTATCACAGCATTTTCAGAAATGCAGACGGAAGCATAAATCTTTCCGGCTTATATGAAGTAAGCAGTGACAGCCCGCTGTATACAGCAGGTACACAAAATACAGCACTGGGTGCTTCCTTTTCAAAGTAAATGTCTGACTTGAAAAACACAAACCGGTAAACATAACATAAACAAATAAAACTGCCACAGAAAGCAGGCTTGCGGGACAAACACCCGGAAACCGCTTCCTGTGGCTTTTATTATTGCAAAAGTATTTCTGCGGAAATTACATTTCATCCGTATTGTCATACGGCGTAATATAAATATTTTTCTTTTTTAAAAAATGTTCGATTGCCAGATTTAAAATATAGCTTAGTACGGCAACACACGGAACACCTAAAAACATACCGACAACGCCGAATAAACTGCCGCCGACGGTAATGGAAAAGATAACCCACAGCGGGCGCAGTCCGGTCTTTTCGCCAAGTATTTTCGGACCCAGATACAGACCGTCAAATTGCTGGATAATTAAAATTAAAATTGCCCAGAAGATGACCTTTACGGGGCTGACAATCAAAATGACGACACCGCCGATAACACCGCCCATGTACGGACCAAAGTACGGAATAATATTGGTAATGCCGACAATCACACTCAGCAGCACGGCATATGGGAAACGGAAAATTGTTGTACATACAAAACAGATAATACCGATAATCAGGGAATCAATTGCTTTGCCGATAATAAAGCTGGAAAAAATATTACCGCTTTCACGTAGAATACTGCGTGTCGTATCAGCCGTCTGCTTTGGCATAATCGTGTACATCAGCCGTTTAAAATGGTAAAAAATAATCTTGTGGTCTGAAATCATATAAACAGACACAATAATTGCAATAACAAAATTTAATACGCCTTTAACAATTGCCATGGAGGCAGAAACAATAACAGGCAGAATATTAGTCATAATGCCGGTCAGATAATCTACGATTTTAGGCAGGGCGGAGTAAATTTTTTCGTTTAATACATTATAATCAATAAAGGAAAGTGCTGTGTGTGTTTCCTCAAACTGTTCTAAAAAGGCAACGGCATTGTTATACCATACCGGCAGCAGCTGTGTTAAATCACTCAGGCTTTCGTATATCTGCGGAATGATAAATACCAGAAGAACGGTGATGATACCGATTGCCAGCAGATAGGATACTAATATAGAAAGCATTTTTGCAGGGCGCACAGCCATCTTAAACCGTTTGGTAAAGACATCACGGTAAAGCAGATGCACCAGAGGATACAAAACAAATGCAATAAAAGCGCCGGTAATAAACGGAGAAAGCAGATGCGTAATCTGTCCAATCAGCCGCAGTGTCACATTAAAATGTCCGATAAAAATATAAATTAAAATCGCACCCAGAACAAAAGCCAGTGCATAGACTAAAATCGTAAAATACCGGCTGTTCGGTGTAAAATGATTTTTTGGAATGGGTTCATCGGTATGGTTTTTATCTTGATTTTCCATAGTAACTCCTATCTGTCATCTATATTTGTTAAAGACATTCACACGTTTATAAGCAGGTTTATATGGGCGAATGGCTTTGGAATTCTTGCTATTATAAAAATTATACGTTCTTTATTATATAGAAGCAATAGGAAAAGGCAGGAAAAGTATTAGAAATCTAAGAAAACTGTAAAAAAAGCGTAATTGTTTTTAAATAAATACAAAAATGGGGTTGCAATTTATAAAATTCTTTCGTATAATACCTTTTGTGCTTGAGAGAAACAAGCTGATGAATTAAATAAGCGCCGCTAGCTCAGTTGGTAGAGCACCTGACTCTTAATCAGGGTGTCCAGGGTTCGAACCCCTGGCGGCGCACTAAAAGAAGTCTTATGATTTGGTCACAGGAGCCAGGTTGTGGGGCTTTTTATTTTGCCTGAAAATCGCAGACTTAAATGTATACTAAAAAAATACTTGCATTTTTTGAAAAACTCGTATATACTTTCATTTGTTGTTAGCGCTTGCAGACAACAAAGAGAATATAAGCGCCGCTAGCTCAGTTGGTAGAGCACCTGACTCTTAATCAGGGTGTCCAGGGTTCGAACCCCTGGCGGCGCACTAAGGAAAGAACCGTAACTTCTGTATGGAGGTTGCGGTTTTTGTTTTATGTGCTTTGCACATTCTTTCTATACAATTACAGGAATTGCCGAAAATTTTATTGCAGAACGGAAAAGCTCCGGTTTGTGGACTACCGGCAGAAATGGAGAAAAAGAAAGATATGAAGATACAGACAGAGATTGCGGCAGTCCTGCTGGCAGCAGCAGTGGCTGCGCTTTTGCTTTACCGCTGCCATAAAAGACGGCAGTATCCTTACCGGCAGAAGTTTCTGCTGACAAAGACAGAATATGCATTTTATAAGATATTAGAAGAAAAATGTACAAAAAACGGACTGCGGATATGTCCCAAAGTACGTCTGGAGGATTTTATATCCGTTACCGGAACGAAAAATATCGGAAAATACAGAGGGTATATCAAATCCAGACATGTTGATTTTTTAATCTGTGATAAAGATTTACATATTAAGGCGGGGCTTGAATTAGACGATTCATCCCATGAAACCAGACAGGCGGCACAGACTGATAAATTTAAAAATGAGCTGTTTGAAAGCATCGGACTGCCGCTTTTCAGGATTAAAACCATCCGTTCCGAGTATGAGCGGCAGATTGATAAAATGATTTCGCAAATCCGGCGGATGCGGTAAAGGCAATGCTGTTTCCTATAAATAATGCAGGCATGGCAAATCCAAAGGGAATATTCGTAAAGAATCTATAAAGATTTTATAATTTCTTTTCTGTACGAATTGACGGCAAATCAAACTTGTTATATGATAGGCACAGACCGGAGTACAAAGAAGCGGTACTCCGGTTTTTGCGTAAAAAGATACAGAAAGATATAGAAAGATTACAGAAAAATTAAAGGAAAAGGAACCGCTCGGCATGTATGGATATGTGATTGTCAACAAACCGGAATTAAAGTTTAAGGAATATGACAGATACCGTTCCTATTACTGCGGGCTGTGTGACATTTTAAGAGAGCAGTATGGTATCCGGGGGCAGGTTTCTTTGAGTTATGATATGACGTTTCTGGTGATTCTGCTCACCGGGCTTTACGAGCCACAGACAGCGTATTTAGAAGAACGGTGCATCGTACATCCTGTGGCAAAACATCCGGTACGCAAAAATGAAGTGACATCGTATGTTGCGGATATGAATGTGCTGATGGCATATTATAAATGTGTGGATGACTGGAAAGATGAAAAGAAAGTTACAAGACTGACCTATTCCAGACTTTTAAAAGGGCAGGTAAAAAAGATCTGCGGAAAATATCCGCAGAAAGCAGAAGCAATCCGGCAGGCACTTTCCGGGCTTTCGGCTGCAGAAAAAGCGGGAGAAGAAAATATCGACCGCGCAGCGTCCTATTTTGCCACAGTGATGTCCGTTGTCATGGCGATGAAAGAGGATGAGTGGACAGAAGAACTGCAGAAAATGGGATACCAGTTAGGCAAGTTTATTTATCTGTGTGATGCGTATGAAGATGCAGAGGAAGATATAAAAGCCGGGCGGTATAATGTGTTTTGTACCCATGTGGACCAGCCGGGATTTGATGCTTATTGTGAAAGTATATTAAATGCCATGATGGCAGACTGTGTAAGGATATTTGAGCGGCTTCCGATAGTGGAAGAAGCGCAGCTTTTAAGGAATATATTGTATTCCGGTGTCTGGATAAGGTTTCAGGCGGCGAAGGAAAAACGAATAAAGGTTAAAAAGCAAGAAGGAGAAAACAGTGGCAGATCCGTATAAAATTCTCGGCGTATCAAGAGATGCTTCCGATGAGGAAATTAAAAAAGCATATAGGGCATTGAGCCGGAAATACCACCCGGATGCCAATATCAATAATCCGAATAAAACGCAGGCGGAAGAAATGTTTAAAACCGTCCAGCAGGCGTATAATCAGATTATGAAAGAAAAGGAAAATGCCGCTTCCGGCAGTTATGGTTACAATGCGGGCGGCTACGGCTATGACGGAGATGCGCAGAACCGCGGGCAGGGTGCGTATGGCGATTTCGGTGATTTTGGCGGATTCTGGGGGTATGGCCCTTTTGGCTACGGGTATAATCAGGGCGGACAAAGCAGGCAGAATACCGCAGATGACAAGAACAGCAATTATTTAAGAGCTGCCGCCAATTATATCAGAAGCGGCAGCTTTGCTGAAGCGTTAAATGTGCTTGACGGAATTGAAGACCGTGACGGGCGCTGGTACTTTTACAGTGCGCAGGCACATGCCGGAAAGGGTGAACAGGCAACGGCGATTGAACACGCCCAGCGTGCAGTGGCAATGGACCCGGATAATATGCAGTATCAGATGCTCTACCGCCAGTTAGTCAGCGGTGGTCAGTGGTATGCGGGGCAGGGCAGGGCATACGGACGTTCCTCTGCAGATAACGGCACGTGTGATTTTTGTGTAAAACTTCTGTTATTAAATATGTGCTGTAATTTGTGCGGCAGCGGATTGTGCTGTACAGGCGGCAGATATTACTAAAAAATAATGCCGGAAAAGTTTCATTGACAATGTGTGATAAAACTTTTCCGGCATTAAAGCTTTGTATGGCTTACTGTGCGGACTGCACACTGCACCAGTCCTCTAAGCGGTCAAACAGCATATCAAACGGCACAGACCCCATATCTAAAATATATTTGTGAAAGTCCGGATTGGAAAACGCGGAACCTGTCTGCGCCCGGGCTTCTTTTTTTAATTCTGAAAATCCAATCCAGCCAAGCACATATTTGCAGTAATTGCCGGGGTTGGAAACCATGGACAGATACATTTCATGCGCAACATTCTTGTCTGTAAATCCAAAATCAGCAATATAGGAAGCTACGTCATTTTCCGTCCAGCCAAGGGCATTAATTCCGAGGTCACATTTTGCATACAGACATAGAATTGTGGCGTAATTTGCCTGTGCAAGCATGTTGAGCAGGGGGTTTCCGGTGTCGGCATACGAATAGGAAAAAAGCTCACAGTAGGTAGCCCAGCCTTCCACATAACCGTCCGGTGCAATCAGATAGCGGATAAGGTCCGGGTCAGAATCCGCAAAATACGTAGTCTGATATAAATGCCCCGGATATCCTTCATGTGCCAGTGTCGGATAAAGCTGTGAGGAACGTGTGTCTTTCGGATTAATATAGATAGAATTAATATTCAGATTATCCAGCTGTGGCAGAAAGTACATGGCGGGACTGACCGAATCCTGCAGCGCTTCGGTAATATATTTAATATCATAGCTGACATCCGGTCCCTGCGGGAAATCTGCAGCAATTTTTGTCTTTAAATCAGTAAGGACCGCTGCCGGTTCGGTTATGGAAAACGAAAAATTGTTAAACTGGCTGGAAAGAGAAGAATCCTTTGCCATCAGTGTCTGCATTGTCAACAGGTTGGAGCGGATATAGCTATCCAGCAGCGTATTGTATTCATCGACAGACTTTGACCAGCCAAGCGAATGGTTTAAAAGATACCGGAAATACTTTTCGCCGTCCGGGTAATTGCAAAGACCGCCCTGATAACGGTTCGTGCCGGTAAGTTTTTTGAGTCCGTCTGTCAGAATGCGGTAGCCTTTTATAAGATGCCCGGTGACTGCCGCCTGATTGGCAGTTTTGTAAGCCGATTTATCGGCATCGGAAATGCCGGTTAAAGCATCTAATTTTTCATCAAAAGTCGTAATCAGATAGCTGTCCGGACTGCCGGCACTTTCGATAAAATTTTCACATTCTCCGGCAATCTGTGTGGCAAGCGCATCCTCCATAAAATAACCGTTCCGGCTGCGCAGGGCTTCGTAATCTGCAAGGCTTTGAAAATAGCCGTCCGAGTCTTCTAAAAGTGCTAAGTATTCTTTGACGTCTTTTTCTTCTTCAAAAGTGTATTCTGCGAGAATCAGCGGAAATTGTACGTGAAAACCGGTCGTTGTGCATAAACTGGTCTGGAAAAGGAATAAATCCGAGTATTCCAGTTCATTTTGCAGGTAAATAAGCAGTTCATCGTAGGTAATCTGCTGTTTTGGGGACAGCGTTGTGCGGTCAAAGCTTTTTAGAGCCGTGAGTTTACCGGTAATATCAGATGTATTGTCAAGAGCGGCAAGGTCATACCGTCCGAGTGTGACCTCGTAATTGTCAATGCCAAAGTCTGACGGATGTTCCATGTAGGAATGAAGGGTTATGGTATCCGTTGTGACGGTTTCCGTAAAAAGACGGTTTACATAGTCATTGAAGGCTTCATTACGGGTTTCAGAATGCGGGCTGTCTGTAATCTGTCCGGTATCATTGCCGGGATTTTTGGCTTCCGGAGAGTTAAAGCAGGCACTGCACGGCAGCAAAAGAACCGCACAAAGCAAAAGTGCCGCTGTCTTCTTAAAAAATAGACGTTTTTTGTTCATAAATGGGGATTCCTCCATAAAACTAAAATGATTATACTGACGATGAAGTTATTATACTTAATATCAATGAATATGACAAAGAAGTCAACTGTTTTTCGGAGCTGCAAACTTGACATCTTACCATAATTTCACTATCATTAGTCTATGTGTAAAAACGCGGGGAAATGCACCGCAATGGAGATTTGAAAGGAGAAAATAATATGCCACAGAATAAGGGACCGTTTTACATGACAACGGCAATTGCATATACATCAGGAAAGCCGCATATCGGCAATACTTATGAAATCGTGCTTGCAGACAGCATTGCAAGATTCAGAAGACAGGAAGGATATGATGTTCGTTTCCAGACAGGAACCGATGAACACGGACAGAAGATTGAATTAAAGGCAGAAGAAGCGGGCGTGACACCAAAGGAATTTGTAGACGGTGTATCCGGTGAAATCAAGCGTATCTGGGATTTAATGAATACTTCTTATGATAAATTTATCCGTACCACTGATGCAGACCACGAAAAGCAGGTGCAGAAGATTTTTAAGAAGCTCTACGATAAGGGTGACATTTACAAGGGACATTATGAAGGCATGTATTGTACACCTTGTGAATCCTTCTTTACGGCATCACAGCTGGTAGACGGCAAGTGTCCGGACTGCGGACGTCCCGTACAGCCTGCAAAGGAAGAAGCTTATTTCTTTAAGATGAGCAAGTATGCGGACCGCTTAATCAAGCATATTGAGGAACACCCGGAATTTATCCAGCCGGAATCCAGAAAGAATGAAATGATGAACAACTTCTTAAAGGCAGGTTTACAGGATTTATGTGTATCGAGAACTTCCTTTAAGTGGGGTATTCCTGTAGATTTTGATGACAAGCATGTTATCTATGTATGGATTGACGCGCTTTCAAACTATATCACAGGACTGGGCTATGACGTAGACGGTAACAACGATGCGTTATTTGAAAAATACTGGCCGGCAGACTTACATCTGATTGGAAAGGATATTCTGCGTTTCCACACCATTTACTGGCCGATTATGCTGATGGCACTCGACCTTCCGCTGCCAAAGCAGGTATTTGGACATCCTTGGCTGTTACAGGGTGACGGCAAGATGAGTAAGTCAAAAGGAAATGTAATTTACGCAGATGACCTTGTAGATTTATTCGGTGTCGATGCAGTCAGATATTTCGTGCTTCATGAAATGCCTTTTGAAAATGACGGTGTTATCACATGGGAACTGCTTGTAGAACGTTTAAATTCCGAGCTTGCCAATACACTCGGAAACCTTGTCAACAGAACCATTGCCATGTCCAATAAATACTTTGGCGGCGTTGTGACAAAGACCGGTGTGACTGAAGAAGTCGATGACGACTTAAAGGCAGTTGTGACTGCAACAAGAGCAAAGGCACAGGAAAAGATGGCAACCCTGCATGTAGCCGATGCAATTACAGAAGTCTTCTCATTATTTAAGAGATGTAATAAATATATTGATGAAACCATGCCTTGGGCGCTTGCAAAGGACGAAACAAAGCAGGACAGACTGGCAGAAGTACTTTACAACCTCGTAGAGAGCATTACAATCGGTGCAAACCTTTTAACATCCTTTATGCCGGAAACATCAGAGAGAATCCTTGCACAGCTTTATCCTGAAAATGCAGAAGACGGTGTGCGTGATTTTGATGATTTAGACAAGTTTGGTTTAAGAGCATCCGGTGTCAAGGTAACGGACAAGCCGGAAATTCTGTTTGCAAGACTGGATTTAGAAGAAGTTTTAAAGAAGGCAGAAGAAATCCAGGCAGCACAGAAAACAGCCGCAGGCGGTGTGCAGTACCCACAGGTAGAAGAAAAGCCGGAAATTACCATTGATGACTTTGATAAGATTCAGATTCGTGTCGGTGAAGTCTTAAAGTGTGAACCGGTGCCAAAGGCAAAGAAGCTGCTGGTTTCACAAATCCGTATCGGCGATGAAGTGCGCCAGATTGTATCCGGTATCGCAAAGTATTACAAGCCGGAAGAAATGGTTGGCAAGAAGGTTGCCGTGATTACAAACTTAAAGCCGTGTAAGCTTTGCGGCGTAGAATCACAGGGCATGATTCTGGCAGCAGCCGATGATGCGGACAACTTATCTGTACTGACAGTAGATAAGGACATGATTGCCGGAAGCGAAATCCGCTAGGCGGTTTCTGTTTTATAAGACACAAAAAGTATCAGAAGCACAGATTCAGGATTTATGACGGAAAGTTGTAAAAGTCAGGAGTGAGCAGATGATAAATAAAACAGATACAAAAAGGGCAGTGCCGCTGGTTTTAACAGCGGCGCTGCTGTTATCCGGGTGTGGTGTGAATGGCACATCTGCCGGACAGAATCAGAAGCCGGACGGCGTACAGGAGGAAACACAGGTACAGACCGCAGAAGTCAAAGAAGTTGCAATCCTTTCCACGGCAGAGAGCCGGATTGTGGCAGACAGCACGGATATAAAGGCGGGCACGGGAATTGCATATCAGGATACCGATTTTAGCACACCGGAGGATTATTTTTACAAATATTCCAATGTGGATTACGGGGAAATAGACGACCGTGTGACGTATTACAGCTCGACAATCGGTGAGGACAAGCAGTGCGGTGTCCTGCTCCCGCCGGGGTATGATACGTCTAATAAGTATCCGGTCGTGTATCTTTTACACGGCTTTGGCGGCGACCATTTTGATTGGAACCGCGGTGACTGCTATGTGCAGGACATTTACGGCAATATGCTGGCAAATAATACGGCAGTTCCGGCGATCGTTGTCATGCCGGATATGTATACCGCACCGGCAGACACCAAAGAAACGGCGGACGGTGAGCAGAAGCGGGCGGCATACGACAAACTGGTGTACGACCTTGAAAATGATCTGATGCCGTATATTGAAAGTCATTATGCTGTAAAGACCGGACGGGAAAACACAGCGATTATCGGTACTTCGCAGGGCGGAACAGAAGCGCTTGCAATCGGATTTTTATTGCAGGATAAAATCGGCTATATCGGTTCGCTTGCACCGTGTCCGGGCGTGATTCCCACACCGTATAATGAAGGAACATACTGGAACACGCCGTTAATGGACGATTTTACGATAGAAAGCCCGGCGATGGCACCGTACTATTTGCAGCTGGCAGCCGGAACGACAGACCCGTGGTGCTTAGAGCCGACAAAGTATTATGAAAATGTGCTGACCGATGAGCAGATTGCACACACATATTACCTGTTAGACGGTGCGGGACACGAGGATTCCGTATGGGAAAACGGACTGTATCAGTTTTTTAAACGCATTTTTAAACAGTAGCGGAGAAGAATAAAATTATGAAAATATTTGAAACACACGCACACTACGATGACGAAGCTTTTAGAGAAGACCGCGAAGCGCTTTTTGATGAAATGTTTGCAAACGATATTGATACGATTATCAATGTCGGCGCCAGCTTTGCGGGCTGTGAACAGTCCGTAGCCCTTGCAGACAGCCATGAAAAAATTTATGCGGCAGTCGGAATCCACCCGGAAGATGTGGAAGAATTAACGGAAGCACGCATGGCGTGGTTAAAAAAGACGGCATCGGAAAATCAAAAAGTGCTTGCAATCGGTGAAATCGGACTGGATTACCACTACCCGGAGCCGGCAAAAGAAATACAACAGCAGTGGTTCCGCAGACAGTTAAATCTCGCGGCAGATGTTAAAAAACCGGTGATTATCCATTCACGGGAAGCCTGTCAGGACACGCTTGCCTGCATGAGGGCAGAACATGCCGAACAGATTGGCGGCGTGATTCACTGCTATTCGTATTCCAAAGAAGCGGCACAGGAATTTTTAAAAATGGGCTTTTACTTCGGTTTTGGTGGTGTTGTGACGTTTAAAAATGCAAAAAAGGCAGTCGAAGCAGTAGAAGCCATTCCGATAGAGAAGATTCTTTTGGAAACAGACTGTCCGTATATGGCACCCGAACCCAACCGCGGCAAGAGAAATTACAGCGGCTACCTTCCGTATGTGGCGGAACGGATTGCGCAGATTAAGCAGATGACGGCACAGGAGGTCATTGATATTACCAATGCAAACGCAAGGAAGCTGTTCGGGCTTTCTGCGGTACAGGACTAAGAAAGGAAATGCAGCATGGCGGAAAAAGATTATAAAAATGTAATGCACCTCGGAAATCCCACCAATACAATCGCCGTATTGAACCGCTACGGATTTTCATTTCAAAAAAAATTCGGACAGAATTTCTTAATTGATGAAAATGTGGTCGAAAAAATTGTGCGTGATGCCGGTGTGACAAAAGACGACTTTGTACTGGAAATCGGACCGGGTATCGGAACGATGACACAGATTTTATGTGAAAATGCAAGAGAAGTCGTTGCTGTTGAAATTGACGATAAACTCATTCCGATTCTGACGGAGGATACGCTTTCGTGGTATGACAATGTTACGGTTATTCACGAAGACATTTTAAAGCTGGATATTGTAAAGCTTGCCAATGAGCGTAACGGCGGAAAGCCGATTAAGGTCGTTGCAAATCTTCCGTATTATATCACAACGCCGATTATTATGGGGCTGTTTGAAAGCCATGTGCCGTTAGACAGCATTACGATTATGGTGCAGAAGGAAGTGGCAGACCGTATGCAGGTCGGACCGGGAACGAAGGATTACGGTGCGCTTTCGCTTGCGGTGCAGTATTATGCAAAGCCGCAGATTTTATTAAATGTTCCGGCAAGCTGTTTTATGCCGCGTCCGAATGTGGACTCCGCTGTTATCCAGCTTACGCGTTATGAAAAGCCGCCGGTGGAAGTTGCTGACGAGCATCTGATGTTTCGTTTAATCCGTGCATCTTTCAATCAGCGTAGAAAGACGATGACAAACAGTGTCGGGAACAGTCCGGAGCTGTCCGTGTCCAAAGAACAGATGGCAGCAGCTCTTGAAAAATGCGGGCTTTCTGCAACCGTGCGCGGAGAAGCACTGACCCTTGCGCAGTTTGCCGAACTTGCAAATGTGCTTTCGGAAGATACAGGGAAGTAGTGTGAAGTATAAAAATTCGTCATATTTTAAAAATCCAATTCATAAGGTTGCGTTAGGAGTTCACTGCAAGCAGTCTATTAATAGTATGAATTGGAGGAAATATGGCGGATTATAAAAGACTGGTTTCATATATTTATGCGTACCCGGGCGGTGTCCGGGATAAAAATGTCGGGTTTGCCAAAGCGGAGGTCAGAAACGGACAGTTTAAGCTGACAGTTTCCGTAAAAGGCGTCTATACAGATACCCCTGAGTTATTTGGCGTTTATGTGATGGTTGATGGAAAGAAACATCAGCCGGGCGGGTTTACCCTGCTAAAAACAGGAACAGTCATGGTCAATCAGGGAATCGGACAGTATCAGGATTTATTCAATCCAATGAATATCAATCAATCGGGTTATACATTTGAAGATATCAGCGGCATTGCACTTGCAAGGGAAAATGAGGACTTTTACCGTATGTTCAGTCTGTGGGAGGATTGTATACTGAATACAGAGGACATTACATTTGCACAGCCGGAAGCAGCGGCGGCTTCAAATCCGGTGGCACAGGCAGGTTCAGAGGAAGTGTCTGTGAAAGAACAGGCAGATTCAGAGGAAGTGTCTGTGAAAGAACAGGTAAACCGGACAACAGGGCAGGAGGCGGAGAGAAAATCCGCGGAAATGTCCGGGAATGTGCGTGAATCTGAAACAGTGCGGCGGAACGCGGAAGATGTTTCAGAAAATGAGGTAGAAGAAGCGGCGGTAACATCAAAGCCGGCAACACCCGAATCCGCACAGTCAGCCGGTCAGCAGACGGATTTGCAACAGGAAACGGCACAGATGAAGGCACAGCAGGTACGCGCCATGGAAGCGGTGCAGGAGTTATTGTTCCGGAATACAAATCCGCAAGGCACAATGCCACAAAATACAAAACTGCAATACACAACGCCGCAAAATGCAAAGCCACAAGAGGAAATGCCGGCATTTGAAAAAGTATTTATCAACCGGGATTTTATAGATGCGTTTGAAGATGACTACTTTTATGACTGTGTGGAAGTGACACCGGAGCTTTTAAAGCAGCTTCCGATTGAGGACGACGCTGTTGTAAACAACAGCTTTCTAGTGCATGGATATTATAATTTTAAGCATATTCTTTTTGGAAAAGTCTGTGAAAATGACAATAACACCCGGTATTTTATCGGAGTTCCGGGAATGTACTGCAACCGGGAGCGGTTTATGGCATCGATGTTTGGCTTTTGCAACTTCAAAAAAAGCCACAGAAGCGACTATTCCAATCCATATTTCGGATACTGGTATCAGGAAATATAGACAAAGCGCAGGTGGTCTTCCCATTTGCCACGCAGATATACATAAGAGTAAGCAGTGCCTTCCGGAATAAATCCAAGCTTTGTGGCAAGTGAAATGGAAGCGGTGTTCTGCGGTGCAATATAGGCTTCTACGCGGTGCATGTGCATTTCCGTGACAAGAATTTTTAAAGCCATGGTCAGCATACGCCGTCCGTAACCTAAATGCTGGAATTCTTTGTCAATTTTATAACCGGTGGTGCAGGAACAAAATGCTCCCTTTTTGATGTCAGAAAAGGACACCGTTCCGATAATCTTGTCGGGGAAATTCGTATCAAACAAAAAGAAGCGGATGTGTTTTCCGGCAACAAAAGCGTTGTATTCCGCAGTTAAAAGGGACTGGATAAATGCTTTGGTGTAAAAATGGTCCGGCTTATCCGTTTCATAAATATCAAACTGTTCCCGGTTGCGCCGGTAAAAAGAAAGCACGGCATCGGCATATTCGGCGGTGAGAACGCGCAGTATCAGATGATTGTTTTTGTACTCAAATTTCACGATGGTTCCCTCCGCTTTGCTTTTTCCTGACGTAACTGTTTAAAAAAGGAAGAAAGCATGGTGGAACATTCTTCTTCCAGTACACCGCGGGTCACTTCACAGCGGTGGTTAAACTGCTCCATTTGCAGAATATTTAACACAGAACCGCCGCACCCGGCTTTCGGGTTCATCGAGCCGATAACAACCCTTGGAATCCGTGCCTGTACAATTGCCCCGGCGCACATCTGGCACGGTTCAAGTGTAATATAAATCGTACAGTCTTCCAGCCGCCAGTCGCCGATAACGCGGCTGGCTTTTTTGATTGCGGTAATTTCTGCATGTCCGAGTGTGGTCTTGTCGGTATTTCTGCGGTTGTACCCGCGCGCAATAATTTTGTCCTGATAGACAATGACACAGCCAATCGGGACTTCTTTTAATTTTAACGCTTTCTTAGCCTGTTTTATGGCTTCTTTCATATATTTGGTATCTAATTCATTCATAATAGAATTATTATAGTATATTTGACGGGAGATTGCCAGTGGGGAGAAGATAAAAAAGGACAGCCGCTCTAAAAATGAACAGCTGTCCTAAAAATATGTGAATAAATTTTTTATATCTTACTGAAACATATTCGCATTAATATGTACTGCCTGACGTTCTTCTTCAGAGGCGGCTAAAAGGTCTTTCTGGCGGAAGCCGAACAGTCCCGCAAAGATAGAACGCGGAAACATCATAATAGCGGTATTGTACTTTGTAACCGTATCATTGTAAAACTGGCGCGCCATAACGATTTTATTTTCCGTTTCCTTTAACTCCGACTGGAGCTGTAAGAAATTCTGGTTGGCCTTTAATTCCGGATACTGTTCACCCACAGCAAGAATGTGGGAAATTTCCCTGCCGAGTGCATTTCCGGCTTCAAAAGATTCTGCGGCAGAAGACGCATTTAAAACACGGCTTCTTAATTCGGTGATTTTTGATAAGGTTTCCTGCTCGTAGTGGGCGTAACCTTTGGTAGTTTCAAGTAAATTCGGAATCAGGTCGGCGCGGCGCTTTAACTGCACTTCAATCTGAGCCCCCTGATTGTCGACACGGTTTCTTAAAACAACCATGTGGTTATAAGTTTTGATAACGGCAATAATCAGCAGTATTACAACGACTGCGATGATACCTCCGATAAATGATGCATTCATAATGATTTCCTCCTTTTAATAATGTCATTGACAATCTGCTGGTTTTCTTCGAGAACAACAGCATAAACTAAATAATCGTCCCACAAAACCAATTCATTTTGTGTGGCTTCACTTAAATTTGAAAAATCGTGAATAAAATTTTTCATGCCGTAAATGTATTCGGTCATCTGATTTCCAAGGGTTGTCCGCTTAAAATGCGCTTTTGTAAATCCTGAACTAATCGTTCCTACAAAGACAAGCAGCGGAATAATAAGGCACAGGAAAAACAGCAAAACCATAATCATCAGGCCTGCCAGTACGGGGAGGTATTCCGGGTACTGAAGCAGATAATTGGTCTGTTCTCCAAAGGAAGCCGTTTCGGGAAGCGCATCTAAAATTTCAAAATAAGCATTTACACGGTCATTGAAGGCGTAAAACACAAAGCTCATAATGACAATAAAAAACAGCGGTGCCGAACAGCCTAATACACAGCGGCTGCAGGTGGAAGTGGTTTCTTTCTGCTTGTCGGTGGAAGAGAGGCGGCTGGTTAAATAACCGTCTGCCACGGCTTCATTTTGTAACATATAAATCCAGTTGCCTTCCTTCTGTGCGTTAAAAGTACCGTTGCATAAAGCATTTAAAAGAAAACGGTCACTCTCCCGTAGAGAAGCAAATTCGGGAACATCGGTATTGACGATATAGCGGTTTTCTTCCATTTTAAGAATTCCCATATTTTCATATTTTAAAATACAGGCGGCACGGTCTTTTTTCGGCTCGATTTTTAAATCTGTTAAAAGGCTGATTGTGCCGGGAGAAAGTCCGGTGAGCTTATCCCGGTAATAGTCCAGATCCTCAACGGTAATAAAGGAGTTATTTCGCATAATCTGTTTTCTTGCAAAATGAAAAAGCACCTTTGCAAGCAGAAACCAGAATCCGGCCTGCAAAGCGGTAACAAAAAGTATAGCAATAATTAAAGCTATAATGACCGCAGGGGAAGGGGAATCCTGTAAAACTTCCTCGATTTCAGAGTGTGTGTAAATGATTTCGCGCACAATAAATCCGACAGGAATCAGCCATGTCAGCCGTTCCAGCACAGTCAGCCGGTTCAAAGCCTGACTGTGAAAAGTCTTTTTACAGTTTGAATCAAACATAATCATCCTCGTTTCTGGGTAATTTATTTTTTATACAATTTTAAGTGTATTTTAATATAGTATAATGGAAAAAGGAAGTATTTGGCAATGGTACTTTGTGTGCATTTTATATACAAATGGTATTGAATCATGTGGAAAGCTGTAGTATAATTATTACTATAGTGAACGTAATACTAAAAATAAACAGCAGACTTTTGCGAATTTTTTATCGCCTCTTCGCAACAAGTTGCTCAGAAATGAGGAATACCATGGATAAAAAGAAAAAGATACTGATTGGAGCAGTGCTTACGGTGGTTATTCTGCTGGCAGGTGTGATGGCAGGATTTTTGATTGCCAATGCAGAAAAAAAAGGAAGCAGTCCGCAAAATGTTGAAAACGGTGCGCTGACAAATAACGAAAGACCTGTTTACGATGAAAAGGAAAGCACCGAAAGTCCAAAGAATCAGGAGGCACAGGCGCAGTTTACGCCGGGCAATGCATGGGAATCGGACGGGCGGAAGTACATACAGTATGAGTTAAATATTTTCAGTACCGGCAAAAAGAATATTGAAAGCTGGAAGATTACATTTCCGGCGGGAAGCGGTACAGTGATGGAGCAGAGCTGGAACTGCGGCGTTGAGAGCAGTACGGCAGAGGACGGAACGGTTTCATTTACATTATCGCCGGTGGACTATAACCGGGAGATTCCGGCGGGAGAACATACGCAGGGAATCGGTTTTATCATCAGCCGGACGGAAAACTATGAATTAAAGGCGTATCAACTGGAAGCTGTGATTGAAGGCGTTGCGGTTACGGTAACAGATGACGGACAGTCAGGGGACAGTCTGGCAGAGCAGGGGCAGGATAACCATCAGAGTGATGACAGTCAGACAGGTATTATAAAGGAAGAAACACAAAATGGACAGACAGGCGGCTCATCAGACGGTTCGCAAAATTCAGACAGTTCAGGTAAATCCGGCGGTTCATCGGGAACGGGGGGCAGTCCACGGCCGGCATCAGGCGGACTGCGGGTTTCCGGTACAATGCTTACCGATGCTTCCGGCAATGCCGTACAGCTTCGCGGTGTCAGCACACACGGACTGGCGTGGTTTCCTGAATATGTCAATAAAGAAGCATTTGAAACACTGCGGGACGACTGGGGCGCCAATGTAGTGCGCCTTGCGATGTATACCGAAGAATATGGCGGATACTGTAACGGCGGTGATAAGGAAGCTTTAAAACAGCTCATTGATGACGGTGTATCCTATGCGACAGAGCTTGGCATGTACGTCATTATTGACTGGCATATTTTAAGTGACGGGAATCCGAACCTGAATAAGGAAGAAGCCAAAGCATTTTTCTCAGAAATGGCAGATAAATATGCAGGGCATAACAATGTAATTTATGAAATCTGCAATGAACCGCAGAATTCTGACTGGAACGGCCAGATTAAACCGTATGCCGAGGACGTGATTTCCTGTATCCGGCAGTATGACAGCAGTGCGCTGATACTGGTGGGTACGAATACATGGTCGCAGGATATTGACGCAGTAGCGGGAAATGAGCTGGATGACGATAATGTGATGTACGTGCTTCATTTTTACGCGGGTACACATAAAGCTTCCCTGCGCAGTAAACTGGAGTCTGCGTTAAATGCTGGTGTGCCGGTATTTGTCAGTGAATGCAGTATTTGTGATGCTTCGGGAAACGGCGGCATTGATTATGATTCGGCACAAAGCTGGCTGGATTTGTTAAATGACAGAGGTGTCAGCTTCTTAGCATGGAGTCTTTCCAATAAAAATGAAACATCGGCACTTATCCAGCCGGGCTGTAGTAAAACCGGCGGCTGGACAGAAGATGATTTATCGGAAACCGGACGGTGGTTTAGAAAAGCAATACAGGGATAAGGGCGGCAGAGCCGTTTGGGAAAGGAGCAGCATGGCAAATTTATTTACACGGGTCAGTATCCGTAAATTTCAGGATAAAAAAATAGAAAAGAAAGATTTGGAATATATCCTGCGCGCGGCAATGGCGGCGCCGTCTGCGGGCAATCAGCAGCCGTGGGAGTTTTATGTCACGGACGATAAGATGCTTTTGCAGGAGCTTTCAAAGACAAGTCCATATGCAGGACTGCTTGCAGATGCACCGCAGGCAATTATCACGGCATACCGGAAAGATTGTAAAATACCGGAATATGCGCAGATTGATATGAGTATCGCCATGGAAAATATGTGGCTTGCGACTGATGAAATCGGACTGGGCGGCGTGTGGATCGGCATTGCGCCGGTTAAAGAGCGGATGCAGGCGGTAGAAGCAATTTTAAAACTGCCGGAAGACCAAAGTGCGTTTGGCATTTTTGCACTGGGATATCCGGCAGAAGAAAAGAAGCAGGAAGACCGGTACGATACGGAAAGGGTACATTTTCTTTAAAAATAATGAATAGAGCAGGCAGCAGATATCTGCTCACAGGAGGAAATCTGATGAATAGACATATTGAAAAAGCAATGGAACTTAGAAATGAAACACCGATGGTTAATAACTGTGCGCAGACGATTATGCGGGTTTATGCCGATGAACTGGGGATTGACGAAAATCTCTGTGCGGCGATTGGCTGTAATTTCGGTGGCGGCATGAAATGCGGCGGTACATGCGGTGCAATCACGGCAGGACTTATGGTGCTTGGCGCAAAGGGCGTTGATTCGCCTATGGCAGTCCAGCAATTCAGAAAAGGAATCGCAGAGAAACACGACGGCATGACAGATTGTGCGGATTTGTTAAGAGCCAATGCACAAAAAGGCGGGGATAAAAAGACCCACTGTGATAAAATGATTCAGGAAGCGATTGAACTGGCAGATAAGCTGATAGATGAAAAGCAGTAAAAAAGTAAATCAAATAAAACGTATCTTTTCAGACGGGTTTATAAATAGGTATTCTAAATTTTAGGATACATTAAGGGACTGCTGAAAAGATACGTTTTTTTATGCTTACTGTTCAGACTGTAGGGTCTGTGCCAGTTCTAAGACAGCTTCCTGCGGGAGTTCCGTAAGTTCTGCCACATATTCAACACTACTGCCGCTTTTTAGCAGTTTTGCGGCTAATTGAAATTTTTCCTCCATGCGTCCGCGGTTTAAAATATCTTTTGCTTCATATTCTAAAACTTTTCCACCCATTTTCCGGCTCACTCCTTTCGCGACTTTTTGATATTTTACAGCAAGATGTTCTATGACTTTATGTGACATGTTAAGAATGGCAACTTTTGGATATTCTGTTAAATCCCCCATTTGGCAGGCAATTTCAAGACGTTCCCTGATTGAGGCATATTCAGCTTCCAGCTGCTTTAATTTTTTATTGTTTTCTTCCAGTTCTTTGAAATCTTTTTCATACGCAAAAATATGAAACGGTATCAGAAAAAATAACTTTTTTTCAAACAGTTCGTTTATAGTGTAGCGCTTTACCTTTAATACCGGAACGGTGTAAGAAATTCTGCCGCCTGGGGTCTGTACTTTTACAGTCATTACTTCCGGAGTATTTTTTGAGTGCCTAAGTGATACAATCGCAGAATCCGGAAATCTCACAGTTAGGGTGTCTGCTGTCATCTCTTTGTTTTCCAATGCAAGCTGGACATCATATTCAAACATTCGTATAATCATACTGCCGTCTTCTGTACTCTGACATTCAATATGATAGCGCTTTCGCTGTATTTGAAGCTCCGGTGAGGTTTCTTTACGGATAATTTCAAAGCTGGAATCGGTAATGCGTTCCTGTTCACTGCCGTTGGGCATTTTGATAAAATGCTCGTTTTGAAGCAGGAAGATTGTTTCTTTTCCGGTATAGTCTGTATGAAAAATTTCATTGACTACCGGAATCATTAATTCCGTACAATCAGTCAACAGTGTACGGAATACATCATCGTATGGTGTATTGTCCATGCAGTTATCCTTTCTTTAATTATAATAGATTATTTGGATTGGCGACAAGAGTTTGAATGGATTTTCTAAATATTTTTATGGATTTGTAATGAATCCAAAGAAAATGCATAGAAAAGTCTGATTGAAAATGTTGATAAATCTAAAGCGTAACTTAGATTGGAAATATAAATTACACTTTAAATTTCTTTTTTAGAATATATTCTATATATAGAATAACATAGCATGACAATATTTGCAATAGTAATCAAAAATTTTATATCAATATTTTGCATTAAACTTCTAAAACAAAAAGAGGATAGACAGTCCCAACGGCTATCTATCCTTAAAAATTCTTATTTTAAGCTGTTTCCGGCAAACTCTTAATTAACCGAAGTATCTCTTTAACAGACCTTCAAAAGCCTTTCCGTGTCTAGCCTCATCGCGTGCCATTTCATGCACGGTATCGTGGATAGCATCCAGATTTGCAGCCTTAGCGCGTTTTGCTAAATCAGTCTTACCGGCAGTTGCGCCGTTTTCAGCTTCAACTCTCATTTCAAGGTTCTTCTTTGTGCTGTCTGTTACAACTTCACCAAGCAGTTCTGCGAATTTTGCAGCGTGTTCAGCTTCTTCATAAGCAGCCTTTTCATAGTACATACCGATTTCAGGATAGCCTTCTCTGTGAGCAACTCTTGCCATAGCAAGGTACATGCCGACTTCTGAACATTCACCTTCAAAGTTTGCTCTTAAATCAGCTAAGATGTCTTCGCTGACACCCTGTGCAACACCAACAACGTGTTCGGCAGCCCATGTCTTTTCGCCGGACTGGGCAACAAACTTGTCAGCGCCTGCATGACAGACCGGACATTCAGCCGGTGCAGCTTCTCCTTCATAAACGTAACCACAAATAGAACATACAAATTTCATAGCTTTAATCTCCTTTGCTTTTTTATTTTTAAAATAGTAATCATTATTGTTTTGCTGTGACTATAATATATCATGCGCCAAGTCATTTGTCAATAGAAAATAATAATAATTCCTATTTTTAATTCCTGCTTATAGTATGCCCGGTTTTTCGGGACATCATTAAAGCTTATTTGATATTTTATCAAAAATTTTAAAAGCGTTTACTGCTCGTTTTTATGTGCGCAGGAAGGGCATTTTCCGTAAAAGAAAGTGACGTTGCCCTCAATCTGTCCGTCGAAATTGCTGGCGGCGGCAGTACAGAACTGTCTGCTTTCTTCTGAACCGTCAAAATCCAGATCAATTACTGCACCACATTCTGTACATTGAAAATGATAATGCGGCATGACATTTCCGTCAAAGTGGACAGAGCCGTCTTCACAAGGAACTTTGACTGCCTGACCGTTATCAACCAGAAAAGAAAGATTGCGGTAAACTGTTCCAAGGCTGATATTCGGAAAAGCCTTTAAAACATGTTCATATACAACCTCAGCAGTCGGGTGGTCCTTGCGGGACATTAAAAAATTCTTAATCGCCTCACGCTGTCTGCTATATTTAACCGTAGCCATAAATCCTCCTTGTTTTACAAAATTCTAGTAACTATTCCTATTATTAGTCTAGTGCATTTTTATGGGAAAGTCAAGTGACATTTGAACAGGAAAAAACGACAGTTCACGGATTATGTGTTGTTTTTGGCAAGGTTGCGATATATTTAAGAAAATAAAAGAGAGTGTATCAGACACTTTATCAAAGAAATGGGGCGAGGGTAATGAAAAAAGAAATGATAAAGCGGGCAGGTGCGGGCATATTATCCGGGGTAATTTTAGCAGCGGCATTATCGTGCAGTCTGAGCGGGTGTAACACCGTACAAAATCAAACCGAACACCAAACAGAGCAAAAAACAGAACAAGAAGTGTCACAGGCGGCGCAGGGAGAAAATCAGGTTTCCGGCATCGAATTCAGACTACAATATCCGCAGGCAATGTGGCAGGGATTGAATCTGACATATGCCGATTATGGAAATGAGGAAGAATTTGAAAGAAAATTTCATAATGCGGTGCAGAAAATTACCGGGCTGACAGGAAATGCGGACTGGTATACAAAATACAATCCGAAGGCGGTTTATATCCGTGTTCTTATAAAAATAGCGGATATGAGTTACCGGAGCATAGGTGGACAATGTGATTGGCCGATAGTGGATGCGGCGGACGGGCTGTTTACGACCGTTTATATGGATAAAGATATGCAGGAGGCAGGTCAGCCGACCCTTGAACATGAACTGACACATATGATATGCGGCGAAACATTTTCAAACAGCCTTATGGACGGACTGGCAGAATACTGTGAACGGCAGGTTACGGGAAAAAGCAACAGCACTTTCAGCGTATATCCGGCAGATGATTTGTTAAAGGTTATAGAAAAGTATAACGCGGCAGAGGAGGAAGCGGGTGTGACAGGAAAGATTTCCCTAGAGGAAATCATGGACAAAATCGGAGCAGGCGAGAAAGAATATCCGTATAAAGATGTGAGTAAAGAGGCAAATCATCTGTGGTACATTTACAGTGAGTCTTTTGTGACGTGGCTCATAAACACATACGGTATGGAAAAAGTTATGGATTTATACAATAACGGACAATCCGAAGAAGATTATGAAAAACTTGAGACAGGCGGTTATGCGGCGGTGAAGGAAAAATGGAAAACGTATCTTTCAGAGTATGAGCAGCAAAATAGCACAGAGGATATTTTAGCGGAGCAGGAAGTCATTGCACAGCAGATAAAGGAAATCAAACTGCGTTGACGGCAAAGCTGTTTAAACCGTCAAAAATAAAATTTAAAATAAAAACAGAGTGTGATAAAAGCGGCAGTTGTGCAAACCTATTGTCACACTCTGTTTTATATAGCTTTATAAAATTACTTGGAATTTGCTGTAATCAGTTCCATGATTTTGCCGATAGCGTCATTCTGCTCGCTTAAAGCCATGTTATTGACATAAGTCATGCGCTTCTGATACAGGTCGCGCACGGCCGCAAGCAGTGTTTCCGGTGTAATGTCTTCTTCCATTAAAACAGCGGAGTAGCCGTGTTTTTTAAAGGAGTTGGCATTTAAAATCTGGTCGCCGCGGCTTGCATTGGCAGAAAGCGGAATCAAAAGATTCGGCTTCTTTAAGGCAAGCAGTTCGCAGATTGCATTGGCACCGGCACGCGAAATGACAATATCGCTCATTGCAAATAAATCGCGCATTTCCTTGCTGATATATTCAAACTGGACATAGCCTTCTTTATTTTCAAAGCTTTTATCGGTTTTGCCCTTGCCGCACAGATGAACCACCTGGAAATCCTTTAACAGCTCCGGTAAAATGGCACGCACGGCATTGTTGACCTTTACGGCGCCGGTGCTTCCGCCGACAACAAGAATAACCGGTTTTTCTGTGTTGAAATGACACAGATTCAGTCCGGCAAGTTTATTGCCCTGTAACAGTTCCTTCCGGATAGGAGAACCGGTAAGCACAGCTTTCTGTTGTGGGAGATACTGAACCGTTTCCGGGAAATTACAGCAGATTTTCGTTGCGGAACGCATGGCAATTTTATTGGCAAGTCCCGGTGTCATATCAGATTCGTGGATAATAACCGGAATCCGCTTATGTCCTGCCGCTAAAACAACCGGCACGGATACAAAACCGCCCTTGGAAAAGACGATATCCGGCTTGATTTTGCGCATCAGCGTCCTTGCCTGAAAATACCCTTTGAGAACGCGGAACGGGTCGGAAAGGTTTTTAAGGCTTTTGTAGCGTCTTAATTTTCCGGAAGAAATGCCGTAATACGGGATTTCAAGGTCTTCAATCAGCTGTTTTTCAATGCCGGTATAAGAACCGATGTAAAAAACTTCATATCCGGCTTCCTTTAAGCTCGGAAGTAGTGCAATATTCGGTGTAACGTGTCCGGCAGTACCGCCGCCGGTAAGTACAATCCGTTTCATAATAATCCTCATTTCTGAGCAGCTTGTTGTAAAGAGGCGATGAGAAATTTGCGAAAGCGGTTTTTCATCTGCCATCATAGCTATTTGTTTTTGCTCATAAACAATATAGCCAACGTCAAGATACGCTTGCCGTGTAAAAAATAAATAATCCGTTAAATACTACATTTTATGGGAAAAACGTTCTTTAAAGCTGCAATGCCGGCACAGTGGTTCAACGGCACGTTTGGCACGGAAGCCTTCTATAAAACGCACACTCCGTTCCCCGGCAAGAATGTCCTTTAGTGGTGTTGTAAAAATATTGCCGAGCGCCATGGCGGCATTGCCGTCTAAGCAGCACGGAACGACCGTTCCGTCACTTAAAACCGCCATATGCTGGCGCAGTCCCTGACAAAAGCCCCTGTCGTTGCAGTACGCATTATCAAGTGCAGGCCATTCAAAAGGTGACTGCACATTGACGTACAAATGTCGTTTAATTACGCAGTTTTTTTCTCCGAACAGTGTCGGAACACCGGTGGTATTCCACAGCCGTAGGGAAATCTCAGTATCCGTCTGTGCAAGCAGTGTTTCACAGGAGGCAAATAACTGCGCAATGTAAGTATCCATGTCAATGCAGTCATTGTCGTCTGCGCTGTGCAGGGAAACATTCATCTGATGGGGAGGCTGTGCAAGCAGTATGGGAAGTTTTTGCGCAAGCAGTGTCCCGTTTGTTGTAAGATTTACGGTTACACCTGCCCTGCGGCACAGCGCAAGAATTTCATCAAGCTGCGGATGCAGCAGCGGTTCGCCCTTTACATGCAGATAAATGTAGTTGGTGTACGGACGAATCTGCTGTAAGGTATGTGCAAATTCATCGACAGACATAAAATGCGGACTGCGCAGGGTTTCCTGACAAAAAGAACATTTTAAATTACAGGAACTGGTGATTTCTATATAAATGCGCTTAAAACGCGCCACATTTCCCATAATTAATTTTGAGCCTTATACTGCTTTAAAGCCGTTGCAAGCTGGTCCGGGCAGGAAGTAGACTTAAATCCGCAGCGGATACCTTCCATACGGCGGATGGCTTCATCAATATCCATGCCTTCTACTAAAGCAGCAACACCCTGTGTATTGCCGGAGCAGCCGCCCTCAAAAGCTACATTGGTTACTTTATTATCAACAACATCAAAATGAATGGCGCGTGAACAGACGCCCTGTGTTTTATAATTCATCATTTTCTCTCCTTTGTTTTTTGCATTGTCATGGTATCATAAAATGAAGCGGGATACAAGAAAATTTATCTAAACAAAGGATAATTGTGCCATGATGTCCGGTAAGGAATCAACAGGATAAAGTTGCAAATTACGAGTGGTATGGGTATAATTATTAATATGCGGTAAAAGCCGCACAATGAAGAAAAATTTGTATAAAATGCTATGAGTGTCAAATCTACATTTTCCGCTCATAGAAGGATTGAAAACGGAGTAGCAAATGGCACGGAAAAAGAAGAAAAAACGGCGCCTGAAAAAGGGGGCTGCACTCGTTTTAAAATGGTCCATTGCAATGATTATCATAGGAACAGCTGCATTTTTTCTGATGAATATGGTATATAACAGGGGCATTTATGTAAAGACACACCCGCTGGTACTCGATATGGAAGAAGATGTATCGGCAGAGGATTTTATTGAAACGTATGATGACACAGAGGTGCTGGTCACTTTTGTAGATATGCCGGTGCATCAGATTGGAAAGCAGACGGTTGAGTTTGTAGTGGAAAATAAAAAGGGAAGAAGTAAAAAATATACACAGACACTCGAATGGGTGCATAAAGATAAAACAGCGCCGCAGATTAACGGTGTACATAACATCACAGTGACCATCGGGGATACTGTTTCATATCTGGACGGGGTCAGTGCCGTGGATGATGTGGACGGACCGGTGAATGTAACGGTTGAAAAGGTGTCTGTCAATACAAGACAGACGGGAACGTACCCTATCGCTTATCTGGCAACAGACAGTGCGGGCAACCTGGCAAAGGTCAATGCAAGCGTAACCGTGGTGGAACGCGCACAGGACTGGCAGGAGGCATATGCGCTGGTTGACAGTGTACTGGCAAAGATTACAACACCGCAGATGTCACTCGGACAAAAGGCAAAAGCCATTTTTGATTATGCGCATAACAATATTACGTATGCGGGCGTGCGCCTTGCAGATGACTGGGATGCGGAATGGTATGCAGGACTTCAGAATATTGAGCAGAACGGCACGACAGGCGGCGACTGCTATACGTATTATGCTGTTGCAAATGTGCTGTTACAGCGTGCCGGAGCGGAAACCATGCGTGTGGAGCGGCAGAACGCAGGGGACGGCAGCCACCACTACTGGATTTTGTGTAATGTTGGGACAGGCTGGTATCATTTTGATGCCACACAGATTTCCAACGGATTTACGTGTTTTATGCTGACGGATAAGCAGGTGCGCGACTTTACACAGATAAAGCCGAATTTCTATGATTTTGCCGCAGACCGGTATCCTGCAACACCGCAGACGGAATTTGTCCTGCAATAAGCAATCCGTTTATTATGGAAGGAAAAGAAAATGAAGACACTGGGAATTTTAGGCGGAATGGGACCGATGGCGACTGCCTGTTTTATGGAACGGATAACCGCAATGACAGCGGCAGATACCGACCAGGAGCAGATACCGGTGATTGTATACAGCAATACACAGATTCCTGACAGAAGTGCGTATCTTTTAGGCAGACCGCAGGCGGAAAATCCTGTGACGGCATTACGGCAGACGGCGCATTTTTTAGACGGTGCATGTGATTATATTGCAATGCCGTGTGTGACAGCACATGCGTTTTATACGCAGATACAACAGGAACTTTCCCATGCCGTGCTTTTCAATATGGTTGAACTGACGGTGCAGTCCTTAAAGGCACAGAACATAAAAAAAGCGGGACTGCTGGCAACGGACGGCACGATTGCAGGCGGTGTATTTAAAGAAAGTTTAAAAAATGCAGGAATCGAGAGTGTTCTGCCGGGTGCGCTGTCACAAAAAAGCCTTATGGCGCTGATTTACCGGATAAAAGCGGGAAAAGAGCCGGATATGGCGGCGTTTAACCGCATTTTACAGGAACTCGTATCCGGCGGCGCAGAAAGAATTGTACTTGGCTGTACGGAAATTTCCATTTTAAATTTAAAAGAAAAATGTCCGTGTGCCGTACCGTATACAGACTGTATGGAACTGCTGGCGGAGGCGGCGGTGGCAGCGTGCGGCGGACAAGTCGCTCTTTATCGCAGAGCCAAATAAGATTTGGCTCGCGATTCCTCCGGCATTAAAATGCCTGCGGAATGAGGAAAATGCGAAAAATATGCTTGAGAGCATATTTTCACACGGAGATTTGTTTCTGAGCGAAAACAAATCTCCCTGATTGCAGATGAGAAATCGCCTGCGCGAATTTCTCATCGCAGCTTCGCGACAAAGTCGCTTAGGAATGGAGGCAAATGCGAAAATCCATAAATTAAAGATTTTCGCACATCAAGCGTAGCTTGATGTTTCACTTTGTGTCGCAGGCGTCACAAAGTCGTTTTATCGCAGAGCCAAATAAGATTTGGCTCGCGATTCCTCCGGCATTAAAATGCCTGCGGAATGAGGTAGTATGAGAAATGTATTAGAATATCTGGAAGCGGCATATCTGAAAGCACCGGAAAAGACGGCATATGCCAGTGAAACGGACAGCCTTACGTTCCGGCAGGTTTATATGCAGGCGCGGTCTGTCGGAACAGTGCTTTTAAAAGATGGATTGTATAAAAAGCCGGTGGTGGTTTTTATGGAAAAAAGCCCGCAGACGATTACTGCATTTTTAGGTGTGGTTTATGCGGGGTGCTATTATGTGCCGGTTGATGAGGAAATGCCGTCTTACAGAATGGAACTGATTTTTAAGACCCTTTCGCCGCAGGCGGTAATCTGCGATAAAACAACAATCGATAAGCTTTATAAAATGGGTTATCAGGGACAGGCATATTTATATGAGCAGATATCAGCCACACTACAGGATACGAAAGTGCTTGCGGCTGTGCGGGAGAAAAGCATTGACACTGATGCATTGTATATTGTATTCACATCGGGTTCAACAGGCATCCCAAAAGGTGTTGTAGCCTGCCACCGTTCAGTCATTGATTATATTGAAAATCTTTCAGCAGTGTTGCAGGTATCGGAGGATACCGTGTTTGGCAATCAGGCACCGCTGTATGTCGATGCCTGTTTAAAGGAAATATATCCGACCTTAAAATTTGCGGCAACGGCATACCTGATACCAAAGCAGTTATTTATGTTTCCGGTGAAGCTTGTTGAATTTATCAATGCTCATCAGATTAATACCATCTGCTGGGTTGTTCCGGCACTGACGATGATATCGGGACTGGGCGCATTTGAAAAAGCAGTGCCGTCATCTTTAAAGACGATTGCATTCGGCAGTGAAGTGTTTCCGGCAAGACAGCTTGCACTCTGGAGAAAATATGTCCCCAATGCACGGTACATCAATCTGTACGGACCGACGGAAGCAACCGGAATGTCCTGCTACTATGTTGTGGACAGGGAATTTAAGGAAGACGAAGTGATTCCGATTGGCAGACCGTTTCCCAATACCGGCATTCTGCTTTTAAATGAAGACGGAAAAGAAGTAACGCAGGGAGAAAAGGGCGAAATCTGTATCCGCGGAACGGCGGTGACCATGGGATATTACCGCCAGCCGGAAAAGACTGCCGGGAATTTTGTGCAGAATCCGCTCAATAAGGACTATCCGGAGATTATTTATAAGACCGGAGATTTGGGTTATTATAATGACCGCGGAGAATTAATGTTTGCTTCCCGTAAGGATTATCAGATTAAACATATGGGACATCGTATTGAACTTGGTGAAATTGAAGGCAGTGTAAACTGCATGGAAAAAATCGCAGGCGGCTGTTGTATTTATGATGAGGAAAAGAAAAAAATTGTATTATTTTATGCGGGAGAAGTACAGCCGGCAGAGGTGCTTGCCTTTTTAAAGGAGCGCCTTCCACGCTACATGGTGCCGAGCGTTTTACGACAGGTGGATAGATTGCCGCTGACCTTAAACGGCAAAGTCGACCGCATGAAATTAAAAGAGATGTATGCTGGAGAATAGAAGAAATATGGAACAATTAATTGAAATTTTAAAAGAACTGCACCCGGATGTGGATTATGAAAACTGTACCACATTGATTACGGATAAGATTCTGGATTCGTTTGACATGATTACGATTATCGCCGAGGTGCATAACCGGTTTGATGTTGTCATTCCGGCAGATGAATTAGGACCGGAAAACTTTAATTCGGCACAGGCGCTGTATGCGCTGATTACACGTTTAGAGGATGAATAACCATGCTTTTTACATCATTTGAATTTGTGGCATTTCTAGCGTGTGTGCTGGTGCTGTATTATCTGATTCCGGTGCGGTTTCAGTGGATTTTACTGCTTGTTGCAAATGTATTTTTTTACGCACGTTCCGGGCTTTACGGGCTGCTGTTTATGGGAGTTACGATTGTGACCTCATATGCCGCCGCCCGTATCATGTCTGCGGTGCAGTACCACATGGATGACACGGTAAAGGCACACAAAGAAGTCTGGTCAAAGCAGGAGCGTAAAGCGTACAAACAGCAGATAAAGCGTAAAAAGCGCATGATTTTTATAGGTTGTCTTCTTGTGAATCTTGGAATTCTTGCGGTTTTAAAATATACGAATTTTGCGATTGCCAATGTAAACGGCATTGCGGCGCTGTTTACCGGCAGACACTCCATTGCCCGTGTGAATCTGGTACTGCCGCTTGGCATTTCCTTTTATACGTTTCAGACAATGGGATATGTGATTGACGTTTACCGCGGTAAGGCCGAAGCAGAAAAAAATATTTTTAAAATGGCGCTGTTTACGTCCTTTTTTCCACAGCTGATACAGGGACCCATCAGTCGTTTCGGCGAACTGTCACAGACATTGTATGCGCCGCATCGGTTTGATTTCAGGACGGTGTGGTTCGGGCTGGAGCGTGTGCTGTGGGGCTATTTTAAAAAGCTGGTCATCGCAGACCGTATCGTGGTGGCGGTCAATGCCATTGTGGGACAGCCGGATATTTACAGCGGATTCTACGTATTTTGCGGCATGCTTTTTTATGCGGCAGAATTATATGCCGACTTTACCGGTGGCATTGATATTACAATCGGTATTGCGCAGATGTTTGGCATACAGCTTGCCGAAAACTTTGAACGACCGTATTTTTCAAAAAATATTGCGGAATACTGGCGCAGATGGCACATTACCATGGGAACGTGGTTTAAGGATTATCTGTTTTATCCGCTGTCTGCGTCCATGCCGGTGCTGTCGATGTCTACATTCTGCCGGAAACATTTCGGCGCGGCGGCAGGCAGGCGGATTCCGGTGTATTTTGTAACACTGGTGGTATGGTTTGCCACGGGAATCTGGCACGGCGCAAGCTGGAATTTCATTGTGTGGGGGCTGTTAAATGCCGTAGTCATTCTGCTTTCACAGGAATGTCGTCCGCTTTATGAAAAATTTCACGCACGTTTTCCAGGCATACAAAAAAAATATGCCTACCGTATTTTTCAGGTGGTGCGCACGGTGCTTTTGATGTCCTCACTGCGTATGCTGGACTGTTACCGGAATGTCGGGCTGACTTTTAAAATGTTTGGGACGATGTTTACGGACTGGAATATGACAGCGGCGATGAAGGGACTGTTACAGCTCGGTCTGACAGCGGCGGATTATGCGGTTGTGGCAGTGGCAGTTGTTCTGGTGCTGTGTGTCAGCTTAAAACAGCGGAGAGGCAGTATCCGGGAGCGGCTTTATGAAAGAACAGCGGCAGTGCAGTATCTTGTCGTTTTTGCGCTTTTATTTGCCATTTTAATTTTCGGCGCGTACGGAATCGGGTACGATGCGAATCAGTTCATATATAACCAGTTTTAAAAAATGTTTGTACATAAAGAGGTTTGGGAAGACACGGCGGTTTCATGCTTTAAACCGTGTATTATAATGAAGAAAGGACAGAAATGGTACGTAGTAAAATAAAAACTTTAGGCATTGTGGCAGTTCTTATGGTGCTTTCTGTCCTTGCCCTGTACTTTGCCCAGGCACTGCTCATGCCAAAGTATATGTCAAATGTAAAGGAAGGCGCACTCATTGCCGAGTATTATAAAGCACCGAAAAACAATGATGTCATATTTATCGGGGACTGTGAGGTTTATGAAAATATTTCTCCGGTTACACTCTGGCAGGAATACGGCATTACAAGCTATATCCGCGGCAGCGCGCAGCAGCTGATCTGGCAGTCGTATTATTTATTGGAAGAAACCCTGCGGTATGAAACACCAAAGGTGGTCGTGTTTAACGTGCTGTCCATGAAGTACAATGAACCGCAGAATGAAGCGTATAACCGCATGACTTTAGACGGCATGAAGTGGTCGGATAGCAAGGCGGCATCCATACGGGCTTCCATGACAGAAAAAGAAAGTTTTATAAGCTATGTATTTCCACTGCTTCGGTTTCATTCGCGGTGGAGTGCATTGACAAAAGAAGATTTCCGGTATATGTTTTCAAAAGACACGGTTTCGTATAACGGGTATCTGATGCAGACGGGGAAAAAGGGTGTGACAACACAGCCGAGGAAAACGCCGCTCGCTGATTATTCATTTGGTGAAAATGCGTGGGACTATCTGGATAAAATCACGCAGCTTTGCAAGGAAAAAAATATCCATCTGGTGCTGATGAAAGCACCGACAATTTATCCGGTGTGGTATGATGAATGGGAAGAACAGATCAAAGATTATGCCGCGCAGAAGGATTTGCCGTATTACAATTTTCTGGAGTCCATGCAGGAATCCGGGATTGATTTGACAACCGATACTTATGATGCGGGACTGCACTTAAATGTGTGGGGAGCGGAAAAGCTTTCCCGCTATTTCGGACAGATTCTGCGGACAGAATGTGATCTGCCTGATCACAGGCAGGACAGTGCGGTTTTATCCTACTGGCAGGAAATGGAAGAACGATATGAAGCAGAGAAAGGAACAGCAGATTGATGAAAAAATTTTGGATAACGGCGCTGTGTATTGCAGTGACCGTAATTTCACTTGCAGGCTGCGGCACAGCATCCGGCAGCAGTGCAAAAAATCAGCAGAGCGGTTACATTTTTACCACAGGTGACCAGCAGATTTATATTAATGAAGACGCCCAGACGGTAACAGATGCACTTGGAGCACCGCCTAGCGGCACATATGAGGCATTAAGCTGTGCATTCGAAGGAAAAGATACCTTTTATTATTATGATGGCTTTACCTTGCAGACGTATGAAAAAGACGGCAAAAAGTATATCTATACAATTACGCTCGAAGATGATACAGTAAATACGGCAGAAGGTATTAAAATCGGTGACAGCTTTGCGGCAGTGACAAAGGCATACGGCACGGATTACGTTGCAGCAGGCAACACCTATGCGTATTCTAAGGATAAAATGACCCTGACATTTGTCATGAATAACGATAAAGTCAGCACGATTTCATATTCACTGCTGACAAGTAAATAAAAAGGAGAATATTATGATAGGAATTATCGGAGCAATGGATGAAGAAGTGGAACAGATTGTAGCAGTCATGGACATTGAACGCGAGGAAACAAAGGCGCAGATGACATTTAAAGCCGGAAAGCTTGCCGGAAAAGATGTTGTCATTGTAAGAAGTGGTATCGGTAAGGTCAATGCGGCGGTCTGCACACAGATTTTAGTGGACGATTTCGGCGTGGATTATGTGATTAATACAGGCATTGCCGGTTCTTTAAAAAATGAAATTAACATTGCAGACATTGTTATTTCGGATGATGTACTGCATCACGATATGGATGCAACAGGCTTTGGCTATGCACCCGGTCAGATTCCGAGAATGGATACGCTCTCATTTAAGGCCGATGCAAAACTGATTGAACTGGCAAAGGAAAGCTGTGCAAAGGTTGTGCCGCAGATTGGCGTGCATGTGGGCAGAGTTGTCAGCGGCGATCAGTTTATTTCAGACAAGGCGGTAAAGGAAAGAATCAGTGCCAATTTTGACGGTTACTGCACGGAAATGGAGGGCGCAGCGATTGCACAGGCTGCATATTTAAATGGTGTGCCGTTTGTCATCTTACGTGCAATTTCCGATAAGGCAGATGACAGCGCGACCATGGATTATCCGACATTTGAAAAACAGGCAATCCACAACTCTGTTCTTTTATTAAAGGAACTTGTTTCCCGCATTGCCTAGTCGCAAAAGCTTAAAATAAGACGAATATCCCCGATATTTGACGAACGATTTATCGCAGAAATGCTTTTCAATTTAGCATTTCTGCGATATTATTATGTTACGTAATTGAAAGGCAGTATGGCTTATGGGAAAGGAGTGTAAACAAGCCTTAAATGAAAGCTTGTTTGCAACAAGTTGTTCAGAAATGGGGGAAGTATGAAAATAATAGTAGTGTTGATGGCAGTGGTGTTTATAGCGGGGATGGCTATCTGGCTGTTTTTATTTAAAAATTGCTATGAGATGATACAGGATATCCGCAGCGGAACAAGAAAAGTGCCGGTGATCCGCAAGGCAGTCGACAAGTATGATGACTGCTGTAAGCTGGAGATTGCAGTGAATAACACCGAAGTTTTTGTGGAAAAGATTATCGAAAATGAGAAAATTTGTGGACTGCGCATGAAAGCATGGCAGCGGATTGCGGGAATGGTCAAATATGGGATTGCTTTACTGGGAATATTTTCGGCGGTTCTTTTTAAGGGAAATACAGATGAAGTCTATATCTGTGCGGCGGTCGCGGCGATGTGCTGTGTGTCCCTGCATTTTATGGACTGTATGGCAGATGTGGACGGCTATTTAAAGGATACGGTCGTGGAACTGGTGGATTATCTGGAAAACAGTGGCGCCGTGCGCAGTGAAGCGGGAAAAGTGATGGCTGCAAAATTAAAAGGGAAAGCCGCCAGTGAGTTTATGAAAATGAACAGAAGATATGATAAAATCTGTGCGGCAAAAGGACATTTTTCTTGAAAAAACAACGTCAAATGTTATAATTTGATTAATAAAAGAACTGTACAAACAGACGAAAGGAGTTTTGACAATGAAGATACTGATACTGGATTCAATTACTTTAGGGGATGATATTTCGCTGGATAAGTTAAAGGAACTCGGCGAAGTGATTACATATCCGCAAAGCAGCAGGGAAGAAGCAAAACAGCGGATTACAGAACACAATCCGGAAGTCATTATTACCAATAAAGTTGTGATTGACGAAGCGGTATTATCCGGTGCACCGGCGGTAAAAATGATTGCAGAAACCGCCACAGGCTATAACAACATTGACCTTGCCTATGCAAAGGCACATGGCATAACGGTTGCCAATGTTGCGGGATATTCCACACAGTCTGTCATTCAGCATACCTTTGCGCTGTGTTTCTATCTGCTTGAAAAGTTGAGCTATTATGATAACTATGTAAAATCCGGTGCATATATTAACAGTCCGTGTTTTACGCATTTTGATGCAAAATTCCATGAACTTGCAGGCAAGACATGGGGCATTATCGGACTCGGTGCGATTGGCAGGGGCGTGGCAAAAATCGCAGAAAGCTTTGGCTGCAAGGTGATTTATTATTCAGCAAGCGGACATACTTATGATGTACCGTATGAGCGTGTTGAATTTGATGAAATTTTAGCGCAGTCAGACATTTTATCCATTCATGCACCGCTGAATCAGAATACGGAAAATCTGATGAATAAGGCAGCATTTGAGAAGATGAAAAACAGCGCCATTTTAATCAATGTCGGACGTGGCCCGATTGTAAATGATGCGGATCTGGTAGAGGCTTTGAATAATAATCAGATTGCGGCAGCAGGACTGGATGTGCTGACAAAAGAGCCGGTTGAAGCAGACAATCCGCTCAATTCCATAAAAGACAGTACAAAACTCATTGTAACGCCGCACATTGCCTGGGCAACCGTAGAAGCCCGTACAAGACTGATGGATGAGGTCTATGAAAATATTAAGGCATTTACGGAAGGCAAAGCTCGGAATGTCGTTGGATAATAATAAAAGGCTGTCTGCCCTGAATGGGAGAACCGCTTTCTCGTCAAGTAGACAATTGAAAAATATAAAATTTTCCTGCCAACAGAAATAATCTGTTGGCAGTTTTTGTGCTACTTGTAAATAAATTCTATTATTTGCAAGAAATCTTCTAGTGAACTATTATCAATACACATTCCAACCCTAGATACTCTTATTTTGGTATTTCGATTTTTCTAATTTAATTTAGCCTGAAGTCATTCTATCTCAGCAAGAGGGTTAAATGACGTTCTTTTTTCGTGATTGTTATGTAAGGCATCAAGTTTGTTCTTTTCATATTTTATTGTATCAATGCTTGTTTGCTGATAAGAAACGTCAAATCATAGACTCTTACACTTGAAATATGCTCCCGTCTAGATGACAAGTTTTTATTATTTCACTTATCTACCTAGAAGGGGGATATTGCTATATCTTTAATCTATGAATTTGAATTCTGATTTTTATATTTGTCTAAGGAATATTTAGCAGCTTTAATAATATCTCTGAGTATGTAAAAATCCTGAGTTGAACAATTACTTATAATATCAAGGATTTCTTCTTTTAAATAGGAATTTTTGATGTTTGTATCATATAGTAATTCGTCTGTTTGAACGGATAAACAATCAGCAATATTTACAAGCACCTGCAGACTGAGTTTTGTGTTTCCGGTTTCAATATGGCTTAGATGAGTGACAGATATTCCGATTTTTTCAGCAAGTTGTTCTTGTGATAAGTTGTTTGCTTTGCGAAATTTCCTAATGCGTTGACCAATTTTATAGTAATCCATAGTGCACCTACCTATATAATATAATGATACTTGAATTGTATAGGCATTTATGATATTATTTAATAAACTACAAGGGCAAAAAAATGTGCATGTACTTAAAGAAAAGGAGAGAATGATTATGAGAAAATATATATTAATAATTGGAATTGCCTTATTATTATTAGCAGGGTGCTCACATAAAACAAATGACATTGAAAATAAAAGCGAGATGGTTAATGTATCAGATCAAAAAGAAAATCAATCTACAGAAATAAATAATATAGTTGATGTTAAATTAAAAAGTGTGAAATACACAGGAGATTGTGATGAGCGTTTTTTAGGAGTTTCTGATGATAAAGTATATTTGTTTGATGAAAATGGACAGATTTTAAACGAGTATAATGGTGATAGTTGCCCAACAGAGTTTTTTTATACAATATATGCAAAACAATATATTAATAGTGCAAAACAAAACTCATATTACAAAATTACAGATGTGACTGGAAATGATATATCTTATAAATATATAAATTCAAATGATAAATTTTATAATATATATTTGGTTGATAAAAGTCCTATGATATTAGCAACTATATTTGAAGAAAATCCTACTTCAAGTGTTGCAAAATTAGTGTTCAAAGATGTAAAAGGTGATATTCAATATTCAGTTAGTACCGATGATGAAAGTTTGAAAAGTAATAAAATAGATGTAAAATATTTAAAATCATCAACATTAAAAGTGGACTATATTGGTGATGGTATAGTTTATTTAAAAGATATGCCATATTCATATTTTGTAAACATAAAAACCAAAGAGGTGTTTAAAGATATATATCAAGCTCATAGTAGTTATATAAATGGCTATATGTCATATAGAAGTGTAGACGGTAATGGAATATTAGATGTACATGGTAATCAGGTACTTGGTAGTACATCTAAAACGTTAGATTGTACATATAGCAATGGAGTTTATTATAATTATACAAATAAGAAATTTTATGATTTAGATGGAAATACAATTATTGATTTGTCAGAATTTGATGTGGAAAGCTCTGATAAGTATTCAGGTATTAGTGCTGAAAAGAAATTAGGAGAGTATGTCTTTGATGAATGTGGTTATTGCAATATTGTTATAAACAATCCTTCTGGAAAGAAGTATTATGGAATAATAAATAAAAATGGTGAATGGATTAAGGAACTACAGAGTACTGAAATTAGATATAAGAAAGAATTGTATGAAGATGTAATATTGTATGAAGATCATGAGGGATATAAAGTATACGATGTAAAAAATAAAAAAGATATTGGAATTACTATGACAAGTACAAATCAGTCGTTTGTAAAAGATAACTTCTTTAAGGAAAATTACATCGATATTAAAGATGGAAAAATATATATGTATAATTTCAAAGAAAATAAATCTAAAATAATAGAATTGTTCAAATTATAGAGGAGAATTGCTATGAAAAAAATACTTTTGATGTGGTGTATATTTTTGGCATTGTTTTCTTTATCGGCTTGCAATGAAAGGAATGTTATAAATAATGAAGAAACAACTACAGAGTTAAGTGAAACAGATAAGCGACAGCAAGAATGGCAAAATAAAAAGAATGAAATAATGAATTCTATAAATGAAGAAAATGCTGAATATAAAGGAAAATGTGGAGCATATGCTAATTGGTATTATAAAGATAATATATTTGTTATAAAAGGTAAAGGGGGCGTGATAAAAGATTGGAAAGATTATTTAAGAGAAAATAATATATCTTTGGATATTAAAACGATAGCAATAGATGATAATATATCAGAAATGTATCCAGGGGCTTTTATGTATTCAGATGTTGAAAATGTATACTGGTCAAATGGAATGGATGAAATCACAACAGATGCATTTTTTAATTGCAATGAACTGAAGGAAATATATATACCAAGCAATGTAAAAAAAATAGGTCATTCTGCATTTATGGGGTGTCAAAATCTAGAAAAAATAGAGAATAGTGAGCAGTTAGAAAAAATAGATGATTTTGCCTTTGCATTGTGTAAGCAGTTAAAAGAAATTATTATTTCCAATAATGTTGAAATAGGTGAACAGGCTTTTTATAGGAATACGGTTGTAACAAAAAGGTAAAAATTGGTTTGTAAGGTGGCAAATGAAAAAATATATTATATGAATTTACATAATAATGAAAGTGAGGAATAATCAATGAAAAAGAAAAAAATATTAATAACTGTGTTAATTTTAGTTTTAGTATGTTTAAGTGCGTGTGGAAAAAAAGAAGTAGATAGCAATTCCAAAGATAATTTATTAGGTAAATGGACATTGGTAGAAATGCCAGTGATAAAATGCGAAAATGCAAAGTATATGTATAGTGTTGGATATGATAAGCTTGAGTTGTTTAGCGATGGTTCTGCTATAGAGAACGGGTATTCAGAAAAATGGATAGCTGAGAATGGAAGGCTTAAAATAGGTGATGATGTTTCTAGTTATGAATTATCAGGGGATAAGTTAAAGGTAACAGACGATGATGGTTGTCAAAGAATATATGAAAGAAATTAATTAGTCTATTTGAATATTTGTATAATTTAATGGCACTCAATTTAATACTATAAGAATGAATGTATATAAAACAAAGTGTGTAGGTTATGATGAGACCGTTTCAAGTTTTGTGTAAACGTTAAAAACTGATATAAGATTTGTGAATAGTTACAAATGGGCAGAGCCGATTTTCCGGATTCTGCCCATATCTGCATTATACAGGAGTTTTTTGGCATGTCAATAAAACCTGCCTAAAACAAGCTGTTTTTACAGGTTGTGTCCGATTAGACGTTCTTCAAAATAGATTTCCAGCTGGGAATGGATCTGCCCCCAGTCCTGCCTGTGTCCGGTCCATTTTTTCGTGATATCCATAGTTGCCAGATACAGCATTTTTAAAAGGCTATCATCTGACGGAAAAACTGTCTTGCTTTTGGTCACTTTCCGAAGCTGACGGTTGAATCCTTCAATGGCATTTGTGGTATAAATCAAACGTCTTACAGCTTCTGGATACTTGAAATAAGTGGACAGTGTTGCCCAGTTATCATGCCAGGATTTATAGATTTTCGGGTACTTGGAATCCCATTTATCTTTGAACAATTCTAACTCATTTAAAGCTGTTTCTTCCGTTGGAGCCGCATATACAAGCTTCAGATCAGCCATCAGTTTTTTGATATCTTTGTAGGAGACAAACTTCGTTGAATTGCGGATCTGGTGAATGATACACTGCTGAATCTCTGTTTTTGGATAAACCGCCTCGATTGCCAGTGGAAATCCATTTAAACCATCAACGCATGCAATCAGGATATCCTCAACACCTCTGTTTTTTAATCCATTCATGATAGAAAGCCAGAACTTTGCATTTTCGTTTTCCCCAACATACATTCCAAGGACATCTTTTTTTCCATTCATGTCGATACCAAGAGCAATGTAAACCGCACGTTTTACAATACGTCCTTCACTGCGGACATGATAATGGATTGCATCCATAAATACTACAGCATACACTTCTTCCAGAGGGCGTTCCTGCCATTCTTTTACAATCGGCAGGATTTTATCTGTGATCCTGCTGATTGTACTGTCAGAAATATCAATATCGTATAATTCACGCATGTGGGATTCAATGTCTCCGGTTGTCATTCCCTTGGCATACATGGAAAGTATTTTTTCTTCCATGTCCTGAGTTACGGTATTTTGATATTTTTTAATCAGCTGTGGTTCATAATCACCGTTACGATCCCTTGGAATCGCCACATCCACATCTCCATAACTGGTGTGCATGGTTTTGCTGGAATGACCGTTTCTGCTGTTGTCTGTTTCTTTGTTACGATAATCATACTTGGAATATCCTAATTCCTCATCCAGTTCTTCATCCAAAGCACCTTCCAAAAGGACAGACATCATGTCACGCATGATGCTATTTACATCGGTACCATCTTTGATGCTGATATCATTATTTTTCAGATAGTCACGCATCATTTCTCTCATTGCTGCTTTTTGTGGGCTGTCTTTTCTTCTTGCCATAAAAATAACCTCCAAACTGAGTAATTTTATCTTACATCAGTTTGGAGGTTTACACAAACTTTGGGATACTCCCGTTATGATCATCAGGCAGAACCTAATACACTTTGTTTTTAACTTAAAAAAGTTTTAAATACTATTGCAAATAAAATAAAGATATGTTATTTTATTAATAGAATATATTCTAAAACTCAAATTAAGCACGGTTTTATATCAATTATTACGTGTTTGAAATCTGATTAATTGTTGAAATCTAAGTTTTTTAGATTTCGTCTGTATTTTTATCATTTTTTTTGGAATTTACTGCGGATTCTGAAATGTTGTTCTATATTCGTTCAGACCCCATTTATAACTGGTTTGAAATCCCAAAAGACTTGAAAAAATTTTAGAAAATCCATTGAAATGCTTGTCGACAATCCCACAAGTCCAGTATAATAAAAGAAAGGAAGAATGCATGGATAATACACCATACGATGACGTATTCCGTACACTTTTAACCGACTGTACGGAGTTAATGATTCCGGTTGTGAATGAAATTTTTCATACAAAATATACCGGAAAAGAAACTATCTGCCTGCTTCAAAACGAGCATTTTATCAAGATGCCGGACGGCAGTGAGCAGGAACGGATTACAGATTCCAGCTTTGAAATCATCAGTGAAGAAACAGCACCGACAGCACAGCCACTGAAAAATCAGGTTTACGGCGGTTCTGCCAGCTGTAACACATCACAGCGCAAACGGTATCACATTGAATGTCAGAGTACGGAGGACGGCACCATGATTGTGCGAATGTTTGAGTACGATACACAGCTTGCATTAGAAAACAGAGAGTTTACATCAAATATTTTGACAGTACAATTCCCAGATTCAGCGATTGTATCCCTCCGGCATACCCAAAACACCCCGGAACACATGACGGTTAAAGTCTTAACTCCGGGCGGAAAGGTATCCTATATTGTGCCGGTATTAAAAGTAAAACGCTATACGATTCATGAACTGTTTGAGAAAAAACTGTTCTTTCTGATACCGTTTCATATCTTTGTGTATGAAAAGGATTTTAAAGAACTCGAAGAAAATAAGAAAAAGTTAAAACAGCTGGAGGAAGAATATGCCGCAATCCATGAACGGCTTGAAATTGCCTGCCAGATGGGTGATTTAACGGAGTATCCGAAAGTTGTAATTCTTGCAATGTCACGCAAAGTAATAGAGCATTTAGCGGCAAAGTACGAAAAAGTAGCGAAGGGAGTGAGTCAGCAAATGGGCGGAAAAGTATTAAACTATGAAGCAAAAGACATCTTAAACCGGGGACGCGCGGAAGGACGGCGTGAGGGAGAAGAACAGACCAAAATCCAGATTGCAAAAAAACTGCTTGCACTTGGCAATGACATTCAATCGGTAGCAGACTTGGCAGAACTGCCAGAAGAAACAGTTGAGAAGCTGGCACGGTCGATGAATCAGACAAAACGCTGATACACAGATATTTTTGTTACAGTCTAAAAAGTTCCAATACACATTTACAAAAATAAATGAGTATTGGAACTGTATTTATTAAAAAAAATTATTGCAAGAATAGTCTTTTGTATTAGTCTTCTTCAATCACCTGAATTTCCATATAAGAAAAGTCAATGCTGTCAATAAAATTATCCTGATAGAAACGGACTTTGGAATGACGTTTAAACTCCGCAACATTGGAATCCAGCCAGATAGGCTCGCTTAAATCAAAGGCATAGCAGGCACTGTGGATACCGTCAAAAATTTTTCGGGTACGGTTTGTGGCCGCATCATCATTTTCCACCACCATATCCTTGAGCAGATGATTGCTGTCATCAAATAATTTACACCATAATCGGAACATCTTAATTTTCCCGCCTTTCATTTGAGGATTCTTTGAAAAAATCACGGCTGTCTAAGACAACGGTAAACGGACCGTCATTTTCAAGGTCAACACGCATATGTGCACCGAAGCTTCCGGTTTCTACTTTGGTGACTTTTTCGCGGCACAATGCAACAAATTTCTCGTATAAAGCATCGGCACGGTCCGGTTCAAGGGCATCAAAAAAGCTTGGACGGTTTCCCTTGCGGCAGTCTGCGTAAAGTGTAAACTGGCTTACGACAAGCAGTTCGCCACCTACGTCCAAAAGGGAAAGATTGATTTTGTCATTTTCATCAGAGAAAATCCGCAGCTTTGTGATTTTATCCACAAACTTTGGCAGCATTTCTTCAGTATCTCCTTTTCCGGCGCCGAATAAAATCAGCAGTCCTTTACCGATAGAACCGACAGTTTCACCGTCAACGGTGACACTTGCGTGATTGACACGCTGTATTACAAATTTCATTTTTAAATCTCCATTCTTCAAAAAACAGCCGGCAGTCCGTTAAAAGAAGCGGCTGTCCGTGTATATTCATATTTTTAAGATACAGTGATTGTAATGGATAATCGGGAGAATGACAAGGGGAAGAACAAAAAATTATTATATTGGAAAAATTTAAAAATAAAAATCCCCGGTCAGCCGAGACACGGGTTTCCGGGGATTTCACCTAAAATGTTATTCAGTTTTAGAAATTGACATTTAAATGTCTTGGAAGACCGTCAACCATAATTGGTGAAAGTTCAGCCTGAATGAGTGGTCTGATATAGTGAATCAGATCATCTGTAACATAGTCGTCATCTGTAATCCATTCTAACGGAATCTTCTTTTCCACATTGGCAATATCATGAACATCATGTGTTTCTGTAATGCACATATATGGGTCATCAGAAATTCTCTTTAAGACAACAACCTGTCCTGTAGCACCCTCAAAAGCTGCCTTTACAGCTGCACCACCTACGTTGAAGGCCTCTGTGATATCCGTACGGGAAGTCATGTGTGCGGCACAACGCTGCATGGTAGAAAGTTCAATTGCTCTTGTCTTGATGCCGAGTTCAGAACCAATCTTGTTTGCAAGGAACTTTGCAGAACCTGCTAACTGCTTGTGTCCGAATGCATCGACAAATTCTACGTGGTCAGAAAGTTCAAATACGTATCTGCCGTCAGCAACCTTAATACCTTCTGAAATCGCAATAACCATAGAACGACCCTGTTCGCTTAAAGATTTTACTCTTGCCATGAACTTGTCAATATCAAATACCTTTTCAGGAAGGTAAATCATATCTACGCCTTCACAGTCTTCACCCTTTGCAAGAGCAGCAGCAGCAGTCAGCCATCCAGCATTACGTCCCATGATTTCAACAATTGTGATTGTCGGATAATCATAAACAAGACCGTCACGGATAATTTCTTTCATCGTTGCCGCAATATACTTGGCAGCACTACCGTAACCCGGTGTGTGGTCAGTAACAGCGAGGTCATTATCGATAGTTTTTGGAACACCCATAAATTTAATGTCACTGTTTACAAGATTTGCATAATCGGAAAGCTTCTTAATGGTATCCATGGAATCGTTACCACCGATGTAGAAGAAGTATTTTACTTCCAAATCTTCAAGTGTCTTAAAGATTTTTTCATATACAGCTTTATCTTCATTTACCTCCGGCAGTTTGTAACGACAGGAACCCAGATAAGAAGATGGGGTTCTCTTTAACAAATCGATGTCAATATCAGTCTTAATCTTTTCAGAAAGGTCAACATACTGTCCGTCCAGCAGCCCCTTGATGCCGTGAAGCATACCGTATACTTTTTTTGCCCCTCTGTCACGTGCAGTTTTGTATACACCTACCAGACTTGAGTTAATTACTGATGTTGGACCACCAGACTGACCAACGATTACATTTCCAATCATAAAATCCTCCATTCCTCCGCATTTGCGGTAATATCATCGTGGGACGACACAACTTTAAAAGGCATAAAACCCCCTTGGAAAGGCGGAAAATATGTAATCTTTTCTATGATGTTCCACGAATTCTTATAATTGCATTGTAGCATAAATAAATAAGATGTACAAGTAGCATAAAATAGAACTAAAAAAAATAAAAATTTAATAAAAACTCAAAAAAGACAGAAAATAAAAACAATTGTAACCACAGGGATTTAATACAACCCCCATTTGTGGTAAAATGTGCGTAAGCAATGAGCCGTGCCGGTTAAAAGCGGAAAGAAGTGCCGTGCTTGCACAGGGCGGCAGAAATGGAGAGAAATATGTATTTAGATAAAGAAAAAGCTGTAAAAGCATTTATGGGAACGGGAGAAAAAAACGCAGCCGGAGAAGATTTAGTCACATTTTTGGAAAAATATGACCCGCATAAATACCAGAATCCGTGCAATACCGTAGATATGGCGGTATTTGCCTATAATGAATCCGAAAAGAAAGTGACCAAAGTACTGCTGATTCAGCGGGGAAACCACCCAAGCATCGGATGGTGGGCGCTGCCGGGCGGATTTGTGGAGTACAGGGAAAATCTCGAAACGGCGGCAGCAAGAGAATTACAGGAAGAAACAGGAATTGAGCATTTAAGCTTTGAACAGTTAAAAACATATGGTGCATATGACAGGGACCCGCGTACGCGGATTATCACAACTGCCTATATTGCGCTGGTGCCGGAGGGACTTCTGCATGAAAAAGCTGGCGATGATGCTAAAAATGCAGGCTGGTTTACAATAAAAGATACCGAAATTTCAAGAAAAAACAACGCAGACGGTACAGTCTGCGCGACGCATCGGTTATGCCTTGAAAATAAGGAACTGGCGGTCCGCACGGAATCCCAGGTCCGTGTAGAGTGGAGTCCGGGTGCGGTACTTGAAAATAAAACCTATACGATGGAACACACGACCCTGCTGGCTTCTGACCACAGTGCCGTCATTCTGGAAGGATATGAGTATCTGGTAAAAAGACTGGCGGACAGACCGTAGCTGCCATTTTGCGGGTCGGAAAAAAGACCGATGTGCGGTGGATAAAAGGTAAAAAGCATGAATAAAAATGTCACAAATACCAGTACAAAAACAGGCAGAATCAGCGGAACCGGACGATGCGGTTTGTGGTAGGAAAATGTATTATAATATGGAAGACACGCATACCGGTAAAAGGTATAGTGGGCGTATAAAACAGCAATAAAATAAATAGCGATGTTTACCCAGTCCAGATTAAACCCTAAAATACCGTTGATGCCGTAAAATAAGACGACAACGGCTGCCATGCCGCAGAGTTCGCCAAATGCCGCGCCGTCCCAGTAGCAGGATAAAAACATTTTTTTCAGACTGCGGTTGGAAATAGGTGCATTGCCGCCTGCAATACCGGCAAAACAGCCGATTACAAGCAGTAAAAGAAACGGAAAAAACAATAGCTTTAAATGTTCCCATGTAGACTCATTGACAGGAACAAAAGGGGCAATCAGACGGCTCTGACCGAAAAAATCAAAGGCAAAGTGACAGGCAGTGCCAAGCGCCGCAGTAAGGATAAAAGAAACTGCGGTAAATATTTTTAAGCGCGTAAGTTTCTGGGTGACAGTATTCATAAAACTCCAATCCGCCGGAATACGGCATATACAAAGGTTTGATGATGACATCATAAGATAGTGTATCCATAAAAGAATGCAAATATAACACAGAAACCGAATACAAAAATCAGAAAGGACATTTAAAAATGGCAAAACAGACGTGGAAACCGGGAAATATGTTATATCCCGTACCGGCAGTGATGGTGAGCTGCCAGCGCGAGGGCGGAAAACCGAATATTATTACCGTGGCATGGGCAGGAACAATCTGTTCAGATCCGGCAATGCTTTCAATTTCCGTAAGGAAAAACCGATATTCCTATGACATTATAAAGGAAACAAAAGAATTTGTTGTAAATCTGACGACAAAGCAGTTATGCCGTGCAACCGATTACTGTGGTGTGCGTTCCGGCAGGGATGTTGATAAGTTTCAGGAAATGCACCTGACACCACAGCCGTCAGAAAAGGTAAAAGCACCGGGCATTGCGGAAAGTCCGGTCAATATAGAGTGCCGTGTGACACAGGTGCTTGAACTGGGCACACACGATATGTTTCTGGCAGAAGTCGTGGCGGTGCGGGTTGATGATGATTACATGGATGAAAAAGGCAGATTTGACTTAAATGCGGCAGATTTAGTGGCATATTCCCACGGTGAATATTTTACACTGGGTAAAAAGCTTGGCACATTCGGATATTCCGTAGCAAAAAACAAACCCCAAAGCATTGCCGGAAACAACCCGAAACACAAGTCTAAAAGCAGCACAAAAAAAGGTGTAAAAGCGAAAGGCAGAAGCGGTAAACATACCCGAAAAGAAAAAGGAAAAAAGTAAGACAAAAAGGGGGCATTTTCGTTGAAAATCACACAGTTGTCCATTAAAAATTTTAAATCCGTAGAGGAACTGGTAATCCGCGATATTGAAGACGTACTTATTTTAGTCGGAAGAAACAATGCCGGAAAATCTGTCATGCTTGATGCAATCCGCGCGGTATCCGGCGATTATGCCATATCCGAAGCGGATTTTCACCACCGGGACGGCAATATTACCATCGGCATACAGCTTCTGATTACAGATGAAGATTTAGAGTATCTGCATCAGAACGGCATTGTCGGTAATTTCAAGCAGTTCTCACTGTGGAAAGAAAATTTTTGTAAAAAGCTGCCGTCCTATCAGGAAACGGAGGATGGCGGCACGCTTGAATTTGAATACATTTACGGCAGAAACGGCATTGTACGCTATAAAGACGGTTATTTTAAAAACAACCGTTATATCAAAAGTATTTTTCCGAAAATCTATTTCGTGGACCAGTACCGTGACAAAGAAGATATCAGTCAGGATTTGATTTTATTACAGCAGGATACCGGACTGCAGGCACTGCGGGACGACCGGTGCATTTTTGATGAAAAACGCAAATGCCACCAGTGCTTTGAATGTATCGGCGTAATCCAGAAAAAAACGCCGGAACAGCTGACACTGATGGAAACGAGCCGCCTGTTGCAGTACAAATTATTTACGTGTAATTTAAACCGGTTGTCAGAGCGTTTAAACTACTATTTCAGCCGCAACGGCGGGCAGTCCCATGAAATTCATTATGAGATTAAATTTGATGCGGACGAATTGTTTAAAATTGATACCGTTGTGCGTATGCGCGGCAGCAAAAAAGAGGGCGGACTGGATGCGCTCGGTGAAGGCTTAAAAAGCATTTACATTTTATCCCTGCTTCAGACCTATGTGGATACAAAAAACACAGCACCGTATATTATTATGGTAGATACACCAGAAATTTATCTGCACCCGCAGTTAAAAAAGGTTGCGAGTGAAATCCTTTACCGGCTGTCCAAAAAGAATCAGGTTATATTTTCCACGCACGAGCCGGAGATGCTGTTTAACTTTACATCGGGACAGATCCGTCAGGTGTATTCCGACAGCAGGTACAATACGTGTGTACGTGAAGACACCGACTTGGATGCCATTTTAAATGATCTGGGTTACACGGCAAATGACTTGATGAATGTGAGCTTTGTCTTTATTGTTGAGGGTAAGCAGGATAAGAGCCGCCTGCCGCTGCTGCTTAAAAAATATTATTCCGAGGTCTATGATGAGTCCGGACAGCTCAAGCGCATTGCGATTATTTCCACCAACAGCTGTACGAATATCAAGACGTATGCCAATTTAAAATACATTAATTCCGTTTATTTAAAGGACAGTTTTATGATGATCCGGGACAGCGACGGCAAAAACAGGATGCAGTTAGGACAGCAGCTCTGCAAATATTACGGCGACCGGTCACATGAAGATAAAGGCAATCTTCCACGGGTTACGGAGAAAAATGTGCTGATTTTAAAATATTATTCGTTTGAGAATTATTTTCTGTTTCCGGAAGTCATGGCGCAGATTGGTGTTGTAAAAAGTGTCGATGCGTTTTACGACATTTTGTGGAGTAAATATCAGGAATATCTCTATAAATTAACAAGTGTGAAAGCTATGTTAAAAAAAACGGGGATAAAGATACAGTCCCGTCAGGACATTGTGGATAACATTGAAAATATCCGGATTTACGTGCGCGGTCACAACCTGTACGATATTTTCTACGGCCATTATAAAAAGCAGGAAAATGAAATCCTGACGAAATACATTGAAGCTGCGCCGCGGGAAATTTTCGCGGATATTCTTGAAAAAATAGATGCGTTTGTCTACTTTGATTCGCGTAAAAAAGAAGAATAACACTACAGGCTTAAAGGGGCGGACATCAAAGATGCCCGCTCTTTACAAATTGCTCCGGATATGGTAACATGACAAATATTACAAAAGTGTTACAAAACAGTAAACTACACAGTTTATGGATTATGTTATAGATTATGATAGAAATGCCGTCACACGGCAGAAATGGAGAGAGTCATGTCACATTTTACCAAATATGGGAAAAGAATGAGACTGATGCTGCTGACAGCAATGTTTGTTGCCAGTATGGTATGCTTATTTGCAATACCGTTTGTAGAAAAGAATCTTTTAAATAATCAGGTAGCGTATTACCGTATAGAAGTAAACGGAACAGAAGTCGGGGCTGTCAATTCCCGCGCAGATGCGGCAAAAGCGCTTGCAGATGCAAGAGGACGGCTTTCCCGCATTTATCCTGATGTTGTATATATGGAGCCGGAGTATACGGTAATTAAAGAGAGCCATCTTACGGCGGAACGCATGAGTGAGGAAGAACTCTCAGACAGTATCTATAGTGCATTATTTTCCAGTATAACAGATGTGAATTCACAGATTGCCTATATGGTCAGAATGGACGATGCAACGGTTACACTTGCAAGTCTGGATGATGTGTATACGCTGCTTTCCCGTGTGGAACAGCAGTATGACACCCAAAAAGAGTATACGGTGCAGTTAAATCCCACAGGCAGCAGCGGAGATTATACCGTCAGCTTTGAAAAGACCCAGACGGATGCCAGCAAAGACATTGTATCTGCGGTACTAAGCGGACAGGCATCCACGACACAGGAAGACGGAACGGTCGTGCATGACGGGATTACATCCATTGATTTTGCGCAGAATGTAACTGTCAGCGAAGTGCTTCTTGCAAAGACCGGGATTGTCAATGTGGACACGGCTTACGAAGCAGTGACAAAATCATCAGAAAACCGTGTGTTATATGAAGTAAAGGCGGGAGAAACCGTTGAATCCGTCGCTTCCGATTACAGAATTGATAAAGAACAGATTTACGAATGGAATACGCAGCTGGATACGGATTCGGTGCTTGCAGAGGGTGAGATGATAACACTTTCTGTACCGGAAACCCTGCTGTCTGTTGTGATGACAAAGCGTGAAACATATGATGAGGCGTATCGTGCAACACCGCAGTATATACAGGATGAGGAAGCACAGAAGGGTAAGAATACGATAGAGGAAGAAGGAAGCACAGGAACCAGAAAGGTTACGGCAGAGGTTTCCTATATTAATGGAAGACGGACAGATACGAAGATTATAGATGAAAAAGTCCAGACAGAATCGCAGCCACAGGTGATTTCAGTGGGTACGAAGTCAGACAGTGCGTATGGGTTACCGGTTTCCGGACAGTTTGGCGGAAATGTAAATAACGGTGTCATCTGGCTTGCAAAAGAGCGGACATCTGTTTATGCGGCGGCAGAGGGTACAGTGACACGTACCGGATGGTATGCAGATTACGGATATTGTATTGACATTACACATAAAGACGGCTCCGTAACAAGATATGGACACCTTGATGCAATTGGTGTGGTAAAAGGGCAGAATGTGACAGCAGGACAGCTGATTGCCAACAGCGGCAGTACCGGAAACTGCGATGAACCGTGTCTGTATTTTGAGCTGTGGATAAACGGCAGCACCGTAAATCCACTGCGTTTTATTCAGTAAAAGATAGTTCTTATGTATCAGATAAAGCATATACTGTAAATGCGCCTTTGCAAAACAAAGCTATTTTCGCAAGGTTTTTTTGGCTGTACTCTTTACAAATGTGATGTTTATGTTATAATTTAACAGAATATGTTGAAAATAATAATGAAGTTGATATAGATAAGATAGAGGTGCATAACAATGGAACAGTATGTGATTAAGGGTGGAGTACGCCTTCAAGGAGAAGTTTCCATAGGTGGAGCAAAGAATGCAGCACTCGGCATTCTCGCTGCTGCGATTATGACAGATGAAACGGTAACGATAGAAAACGTGCCGAATGTACGGGATATTCGTGTACTTTTACAGGCAATTGAGGGGATTGGTGCAAAGGTTACTTATGTATACAATAATTCCGTTCAGATTAACGGTGGTTCTATCAGTGATATTAATGTAGATTACGAATATATTAAGAAAATCAGGGCGTCATATTATTTACTGGGCGCACTGCTTGGAAAGTACAAGGAATCCCAGGTGGCTCTTCCGGGCGGATGTAATATCGGAAGCCGTCCGATTGACCAGCACATTAAGGGCTTTAAGGCTCTGGGTGCGGAAGTGGATATTTCCTACGGAAAGATTCATACAAAGGCAGAAAAGCTTGTGGGCAGCCACATTTATTTTGATGTCGTGACAGTCGGCGCAACAATTAACCTGATGTTAGCTTCCTGCATGGCAGAAGGCGATACGATTCTTGAAAATGCAGCGAAAGAGCCGCATATCGTAGATGTAGCGAACTTCTTAAATGCAATGGGCGCGAATATCAAAGGTGCCGGAACAGACGTTATCCGTATTAAAGGCGTTTCCCGTCTGCACGGTACGACGTATTCGATTATTCCGGATCAGATTGAAGCGGGAACATTTATGTTTGCGGCAGCAGCAACCAAAGGTGATATTACGGTAAGAGATGTCATTCCAAAACATTTGGAATCTTTATCTGCAAAGCTGCTTGAAATCGGATGTCAGGTCATTGAAGGTGATGACAGCGTACGTGTTATTGGCAGTGAAGAATTAAAATCTACCAATGTAAAGACACTCCCGTATCCGGGATTTCCAACGGATATGCAGCCACAGATGGCAGTTGTTCTTGCACTTGCCAACGGTTCAAGCATGGTAACGGAAAGCATTTTTGAAAACCGTTTTAAATATGTAGACGAATTAAACCGCATGGGCAGCAAGATTAAGGTAGAGGGTAATACCGCTTATATCGAAGGTGTATCCGGATTTACAGGCGCACAGCTTGCAGCACCGGATTTACGTGCGGGTGCGGCACTTGTACTTGCAGCACTTGCAGCGGAAGGCATTTCCGAAATTGAGGACATTGAATATATTCAGAGAGGGTACGAAGATTTTGAAGGAAAATTAAGAAGTCTTGGTGCTTTAATTGAACGTGTCGATTCAGAAAGAGATGTACAGAAATTTAAATTAAAAATCGGCTGATGAAAACTGGTATACACTGATGTGGAAACGTGGGTGTGTACCAGCTTTTTTACTTTTATTACTAATATTTAATAAAATTTATTGTTTGTTTTGATAAAAATAAGACAATTTGTGATATGATAAATTTAGTATTTATCTATTTCACACACGCATTTTGTGTCCGTGCGCACAGAACACAAATTCATTATGCGGACCGGAATCATATAGGCTGCAGAATATAGCTAAAATAGACGTAGGGCGTGCGCAGAAATGAAGATGACAATGAAACTGAAAAATAAATTAATATTAACTTTTTGCATTATGAGTATTCTTCCGATGGTTCTGTGCGGACTGGTTATCTGCGGCATGTATAAAATCCATGCACAGAATATGTACCAGACCTATGAGATAGACAGTCAGACATTTCTGATTGATTTTTACTCGCCGATGGAACTGATGGGAAAGATTACGGAAAATATTTATGACGATATCCGTGAAATTGCAGAGGAAAATCCGGAAAAGTTTAACGATGAAAGCTATCTGGAGCATATTGATTACAGACTGTCAGAGAAGCTCTCAGAGCTGGTTGTCCGTAAGAACGGTTTCTATACATATCAGTCAGAGGTGCTTAAAGGAAAAAATATTGATGAGCTGCTTCCGGCATATGATGAAGATGAGAACATTTGTGATGTGGCACTTTATAAGGGCGGCGACTACCAGACACTGGTAAAGCAGATTAATTTTTCCGACAGTCAGGGCAATGAATACAGTGTATCCATTCTGACATCATTAAATCAGATTGTACCGCAGCTGAAAATGTTTGCAATCGAACTGTTTGCGGCAGTTTTTCTGATACTGGTGATTACAAGCCTGATACTGAATCTGTGGATATACCGTTCCGTTGTGACACCGCTTAATAAGCTGAAGCTGGCGACACATAATATACAGGCGGGTAATTTTGATTTTGAAATGCCGAATGTCCCGAAAAATGAAATCGGTGATGTGTGCCGTGATTTTGAGGAAATGCGTGTCATTTTAAAGCAGTCGTCCGAAGACAAGATTCGTTCCGATATGGAAGAAAAAGAGCTGATCCGCAATATTTCACATGATTTAAAGACACCGCTGACGGCGATTAAAGGTTATGTGGAAGGGATTCAGGACGGTATCGCGGATACACCGCAGAAGCAGGAAAAGTATCTGCGTACAATTGCCAATAAGGTCAATGATATGGACAAGCTGATTGATGAGTTGACGATTTATTCCAAACTGGATACCAACCGTGTGCCGTATTCTTTTGCAAAGATTCCGATTAAGGGATATTTTGATGACTGCTGTGAGGAGATTAAGATTGACTTAGAAGCGCAGGGCATTGATCTGGATTACCGCTGTTATGCGGGGGATGATGTGTTTGTCGTTGCAGATGCGGAACAGTTAAAGCGTGTCATCAACAATATTGTCAGCAACTCCGTAAAATACCGCGACGAAAGCCGGAAAGAAAAAATTACAATTGCCGTTTATGACGAGGGTGATTATGTACACATTCTGCTGGCAGACAACGGAAAAGGCATTGGGGCAAGAGAACTGCCGCGTATTTTTGAACGTTTTTACAGAACGGATTCATCAAGAAACAGCAGGCAGGGCGGAAGCGGTATCGGACTTGCCATTGTTAAAAAAATTATTGAAGACCACAAGGGAAAAATCTGGGCAGAAAGTGTGGAGGGCGAAGGAACAGCCATGCATATCAATCTGTTAAAATATAAAGATAATTCCCATTATTGTATAGAAGATAAAAGTGGAAAAAAGAGTGCAAAGGGACTCAGATAAAATGTAACACAGAAATGTAAAACAGAAAGGAAATTGGGGTATGAGCAGAGTATTAATAGTAGAAGATGAAGAAGCCATTGCAGAAATTGAAAAAGATTATCTGGAATTAAGTGATTTTGAAGTTGTCATTAAGTCAGACGGTACACAGGGACTGGCAACCGCTTTAAATGAAGATTTTGATATTATGATTTTAGATGTCATGCTGCCGGGAACGGACGGTTATGAAATCTGCCGTCAGGTCCGTGAAGTCAAAAACACACCGATTATCATGGTATCGGCAAAGAAAGAAGACATTGATAAAATCCGCGGACTGGGTGTCGGCGCAGATGATTATATGACAAAGCCGTTCAGTCCGAGCGAACTGGTGGCAAGAGTAAAAGCACATCTGGCAAGATATGAGCGCTTGGTCAGCAGTGCAAAGCAGGAAAATGATGTGATTGAAATCCGCGGCATTAAGATTGACAAGACGGCAAGACGTGTTTTTGTCAACGGCGAGGAAAAAGTTTTTACGACGAAGGAATTTGATCTGCTGACATTCCTTGCAGAGCACCCAAACCACGTATTTACAAAGGACGAACTGTTTAAAGAAATCTGGGATATGGATTCTATCGGTGATATTGCAACCGTTACCGTGCATATCAAAAAGATTCGTGAAAAGATTGAGTATGATACGTCAAAGCCGCAGTATATTGAAACCATCTGGGGTGTCGGATACAGATTTAAAATGTAATATAGGGTATGATAACAGCCTGTGGTGTTTTGCATCATAGGCTTTTACTATGAAAATGAAGAAAAGGGTATGGATAAAATGGCTAGGAAAACAAAATACGAAATACGAACGTTAAAAACAGAAACAGATGATGTCAATCAGTATAATGCGCTGCTCCGGTACGCCTTTCAGGTGACGGAACAGGAACTGGCAGAAACCGGCTGGCGGGACGATGAAATCAAGCAGTCAAAATTCCCGGTGTTAGACCGTGCGGACGTGCTGGGCTGTTTTGACGGAAAAACACTCATTTCGCAGTTTGCGGTTTATCCGCTCAAAATGAATATATACGATACAGTCTTTCAGATTGGATTTGTAACAAGTGTCTGCACCTATCCGGAATATTCCGGACACGGTATTATGAAAAAACTGATGGTAAAAAGTTTGACCAATATGCGGCATAAGGGACAGTCTTTCGCACTGCTTTATCCGTATTCCATTCCGCTGTATCACAAGCTGGGCTGGGAAATTGTATCCAATAAAATTTCTTATACGGTCAAGGACCGCCAGATACCGGCGAAAGCGACCGCACCGGGCTATGTGCGTCGCGTGGACTGGGAAAATGCGGATTTTATGAATCTTCATTCGACCTTTGCTTCCGTCACACACGGCTGTCTGTTCCGCAATACACTGGCATGGGAAGAATACTGGCGCTGGGACGAGGACGACACCAACGTGGCAGTCTATTACAATGAAGCGGACAAGCCGTGCGGTTACATGGTTTATCTGATCAAGTCCGACATTATGCACATAAAAGAAATGATTTATTTAAACCGTGAGGCACAGCAAGGCTTGTGGGAGTATATCCGTGCGCATGAATCCATGATTGATGAAGTCCGCGGAAACACCTATTTTAGCGAGCCGATAGCCTTTGAAATGGATGACGGCGATATCCGCGAAATGATTCGTCCGTACTGCATGGGTAGAATTGTCGATGTGGAGCAGTTCTTTGAAAATTATCCGTGTGACCCGGACGAAAAACCGGTGCGGATTGCGTTTGAACTGCATGATGAACTGCTTTCATGGAATAATAAAACGGTGACGGTGCTGTTTGAGGACGGACACTGTAAAATTACAAAAGAACCCGCAGATTATACCTTAAAAATGAGCATTGCGACACTCACAACTCTGCTTTTAGGATACAAGACCGCAGAACGTCTGTATGAAATGGAGCGGATAGAAGGCACGGAGGAAGCTGCAGAACATTTAGATGATGTATTGTTTCACAAGATTCCGTATATTTCGGACTATATTTAATAAGAATTTTATATTTATCGGCAGGAACAGGGGAGTTGACAGCATTGGTATAATAAAAGATAAGGAAAAGATTAGAACTTGCCGTAAAGGCAGAAAGGAAGATAATCATGACAAAAGTAGATATTATTTCAGGATTTTTAGGTGCAGGAAAAACCACTTTAATCAGTAAATTATTAAAAGAAGCATTAAAGGACGAGCAGGTCGTTCTGATAGAAAACGAATTTGGCGAAATCGGTATTGACGGTGGATTTTTAAAGGATTCCGGCGTGGAAATCAGGGAAATGAATTCCGGCTGTATCTGCTGTTCACTGGTAGGCGACTTCGGTACATCTTTAAAGGAAGTTGTTGACAAGTACCATCCGGACAGAATCATCATCGAGCCGTCAGGTGTCGGCAAGCTCTCCGATGTCATTAAGGCAGTAAAGGACCTTCATATCGAAAATGAAATCCGCTTAAACAGTGCATCAACTGTAGCAGATGCTTCTAAAGTAAAAGTATACATGAAGAACTTCGGTGAATTCTTCAACAACCAGATTGAACATGCAGGCACAATCATTTTAAGCCGTACACAGAATGTCAGCGAAGACAAGTTAAAGAAGGCAATCGAACTGATTCGTACAGTTAATGCTAATGCACACATCATTACAACACCTTGGGACGACTTAGAAGGCGCACAGATTTTAGGTGCCATGGAAAATGTAACCAACCTCGAACTGGAAATGCTTGCAGAAGCAGCTGAAAAAGCGCATGAAGAACATGAACACGAGCATCATCACCATCATGACGGCGAGGAGTGCTGCTGTGGTCATCATCACGATGAGGACGAACACGAACATCACCATCACGGACATGACGAGGAATGTGGCTGCGGACATGACCATGACCATGAGGAACATGAACATCATCATCACGACCATGATGGCGAATGTGGCTGCGGACATGACCATCACCATGAAGGACATCATCATGCAGATGACGTATTCTCAAGCTGGGGTACAGAAACACCGAATAAATACGACAAAGAAACACTTGAAGACATCTTAAAGAAGCTTGCCAATACAGAAGAATACGGTAAGATTCTGCGTTCAAAGGGTATGCTTCCTTGCACGGACGGCACATGGATGTATTTTGATTTAGTACCGGGAGAATACGAAATCCGTGACGGCAAGGCAGATTTCACAGGAAGAATCTGTGTCATCGGTGCTGAATTAAAAGAAGATGCGTTAAAAACATTATTTGAAATCGCCTAAGCTCTGCGGCAATTCACAGGGACAGGAGTTGAAAGGAAGGACATATGGCAGAAGAAGAATACCAGATTCCGATATTTTTTATTAACGGACAGTTAGACAGCGGAAAGACCCGTTTTATAACAGAAACAATTGAGATGGGACAGTTTGCGGAAGCAAAAAATAAGCTGCTTATTGTATGCGAAGAAGGCGAGGAGGAGTACGATGAAAAAATGCTCAAAGATAACGGTGTGAGCATGGTTGTACTTGAAAAAGAAGATTTAACCGAAGAAAAGTTAAAAGAACTGGATAAGCAGTATGACCCATGGATTGTTATTGTCGAGTACAACGGCATGTGGGACCCGGCACTTTTAATGGGAACTGCAAAGCCGTTTGGCTGGCAGATTTACCAGTCCATTACACTGGTGAATGCAGAAACCTTCGGTGTACAGTGGGCAAATATGAAATCCATCATGGCTGAAATGGTTAAAAATGTAGATATGGTTATTTTTAACCGCTGCAGCAGCGGCATGGATCTTGGCAGCTACAGAAGAAGCATGAAAGCGTTAAATTCATACGTACAGATAGTCTTTGAAGACAAAAACGGCGATATGATGTCCATTGCAGAGCAGCTTCCGTATGATGTCAATGCAAATGTGATTGAGGTCGATGACTGCGATTACGGCATCTGGTACATGGACGTTTCCGAGCGCCCTGAAGTGTATAAGGGTAAAACCGTACGCTTTAAGGGGCAGGTTTTAAAAAATAAATATTTTAAAGACAAAAATTTTGTACCGGGCAGAAAGGTCATGACCTGTTGTGCAGAGGATACTTCCTTTATCGGTTATATCAGTTTTTACGATAAAATATCTTCTCTTGAAAATAGACAGTGGATTACGGTAACGGCACAGATTGCATATGAGTTCCAGATGGCATATAAGAAAAAAGGACCGGTTCTTTATGTGCAGAAGGTAGAGCCGGCAGAAGCACCGGCAGACGAACTGGTTTACTTCTAAATAAAGAGAGGACAATACCGATGATTCAGGATATTTTACCACGCCATCTGGACAATCAGTTCAGGTGGCTGACACCGCAGAAAAGCGATATTATTCTTTTATTTGAGGGTTCCAGTGTGCTTGCAAAATGGCAGGATGAAAAAATTTATTATCCCGATTACGAAGAATTCTGCACACAGACAGATGCGGCAAAATACACGTTTATTTATGTATTGTCTGTTGATGAAATCCAGTATTTTCTGGCAATGCGCAAAGGAGAAGTGCTGGAGGGCAGCTTTCAGGGAGAGCTTTCCGATGCGAAAGTGCATGAGGAATATCAAAGCGAATTAGACGGCTATGATTTTTTAGGTGTCAATATCTTCCGCAGTGCCGTACCGAAATACAGGGCATTTGCAGCGATTACGGCATATCATTTATATGGCTGGTACCGTGACAACCGTTTCTGCGGCAGATGCGGAAAACCGATGGTACACGATAAAAAGGAACGCATGGTGCGATGCATGTGCTGCAACAATATGGTGTTCCCGAAAATTTGTCCGGCGGTGATTATCGGCGTGACAGACGGGGACAGAATATTGCTCACCAAATATGCGGGAAGAACATATAAAAATTATGCGCTGGTTGCCGGATTTACGGAAATCGGAGAAACGCTGGAACAGACCGTAGAGCGGGAAGTCATGGAAGAGGTAGGGCTTCACGTAAAAAATATCCGGTATTACAAGAGCCAGCCGTGGGCGTTAAGCGGTTCGCTGCTTGCGGGATTTTTTTGCGAACTGGACGGTGACGATACAATCAGCTTGCAGGAAGATGAGTTGTCTGTCGGGAAATGGGCCCATGCAGATGACCTTGAACTCGAAGATGACGGCATCAGCCTGACAAGAGAAATGATTTTAAAATTTAAAGAAGAACACGCCAAAAGATAAACGGATAACAGACATGCGGCAGAAAATTTACGCATATATTGAAGATGAATTTAGTATATTTCATGATTTCATATGGAAATGGAGCAGCATGTTAAATTATTTGTGGGCGGCAATGATTGTAATCGGAATTGTATACGGCGCTTTTACCGGCAATATGACAGCTGTATCGGACGGAGCGCTCGATTCGGCAAAAGAAGCGGTTACGTTGTGCATTACCATGCTTGGTGTGATGTCTCTTTGGACGGGGCTTATGGAAATTGCCAATCGCTCAGGACTGATTGATAAATGTACCAAAGCGATTCTGCCATTGATGCAGTGGCTGTTTCCGGGTGTACCAAAAGACCACGATGCGATGCAGCATATTACCACCAATGTCATCGCCAATTTTTTAGGGCTTGGCTGGGCGGCGACACCGGCGGGACTGCGTGCAATGAAAGCGCTTTCAGAGTTAAACGTGGAAAACAGCCGCGCCAGCACAGATATGTGTACCTTTCTTGTAATTAATATTTCTTCGATTCAGCTGATTCCGGTCAATATTATTGCATACCGCAGCCAGTACGGCAGTGTGAATCCGACGGCAATTGTAGCACCGGCAATTCTTGCGACCACAGTCAGTACACTGGCTGCGATTGTATTTTGTAAGATAATGGCAGGAAAATCGGCATAACATTTGTACTGACGTCATATATTTATAATAATGTACAAAATGACGGTGGTTTCATGGGATTTATCGTTGCAGTATCCGCATTTATTATTCCACTCATTATTTTTTATGTGGTTGTGGACGGAATCATACATCAGACGGATGTCTATGATGTATTTGTTGAAGGTGCAAAAGACGGCATGAAAACGGTGGTGTCCATTCTTCCGACACTGATTGGACTGATGATGGCAGTTGGAATTTTGCGGGCATCCGGTTTCCTTGCGTGGATTTCCGCAAAGATCGGAATACTGACAGACCCGTTTGGGATTCCCTCACAGATGATTCCTCTGATTATCGTCAGAATGTTCAGTTCTTCGGCGGCAACGGGGTTATCACTGGATTTGTTCCGGGAATATGGAACGGATTCTTACATAGGACTGATTACATCCATTATGATGAGCTGTACAGAAACGATATTTTATACAATGTCGGTCTATTTTCTGGCGGCAAAGGTGCGAAAGACGCGGTGGACGCTTGCGGGAGCACTTGTATCGACAGCAGCGGGAATTGCAGCAAGTGTTTTTCTGGCACGCCTGATGAGTTAAAAATAAAAAATGGAGGATTACAGGAAAATGAAAAAATATCTGGCAGAATTTCTCGGCACATTTATCCTGACATTTATGGTATGCGGGGCAGTCTCATTCACGGGTGGATATGCGGGGTATCTCGGTGTTGTCGGCATTGCGCTGACAGCCGGTTTTACGGTGGCGGTGCTGTTATACGTTTTTGCCACGGTATCGGGAGCACATTGTAATCCGGCAGTGTCAGCGGGCATGCTGATTGCCGGAAGGCTCAGTGTCGTGGATTTTATGGGTTATGTGGTATCACAGGTGTTTGGCGCACTTGCAGCGGCATTTGCCCTGTATGGATTGTCAAAGTCATTTGACGCACAGGTAATATCCCAGTATCAGTCCTATGGATATGATTTGGTCGGACTTGGCACAAATGGTTATGCAGATACATCGGCTTTCTTAAAAATTAATGTCTGGGGTGCATTTGTTACGGAGCTGCTCTTGACATTTGTCTTTGTGCTGGCATTTCTCAGTGTCACGGCGAAAACAGCGTACAAAAATGTGGCAGGGCTGGTAGCCGGTATGGCATTTTGCATGGCAGAACTGTTTGGACTGGTACTTACAGGCGCAGGGATCAATCCGGCAAAAAGCTTTGGTACAGCCTTTGTAAAGGCAGTTTTTGGTGATGTAAAGGCTCTTTCACAGGTCTGGGTATTTCTTGTGGCACCGCTTGTGGGCGGCCTGCTTGCGGGACTTTGCAGCCTTTATTTTTACGGAAAGCCAAGAAAAAAGATTTCCCGGAAGGAAACCGATGAAAAAGAAGCGCTGGAGCTTTTGGAAAAAGAAGAAACAACGGAACGGTAATAGGATAAATCAGGACAGATACGGTGTATCTGTCCTTTTTTCATGCAGGGATTTGTTTCTGAGCGAAAACAAATCTCTCTGATGGCAGATGAGAAATCTCCTGTGTCACAAAGTCATTCAGAAATACGGATTAGTGTACAAAATTCCTATGATTATAATATACTCTAAAAATATAAGAATAAGTATTGACAAATAGATTAAAATGGTGTATTATACCCATACAATACATCATACATCTGCGATATGAACAGTCTTTGCAGATGATTTTTCATATTCTTTTGCTTTTTGCAGAAGATATTTATAACGCTTCTGTTCGGAGTTGACCTGATAGATATAGCAGTCAATCAGATCCGGGTCGGTAGCGTTGTCAAAGTTTGAATAAGCGGCGCTTAAAGCTCTCTTTGTCAGGGCAATTTCCTGCAAGAGGTACTGGTTTTCCTGCGTGACAGGCTTATTATTCTTTTTTAATAATTTCACTAAGAATCCCTCACTTTATAGTTCGTTAATAGAATGATTTGCAAATATAATCGACGACTATATTATATTTTCAGTATAGACAGACAGCCGTCTGAATATACAAAAAAAGGAAAAATTTTTAAGGAGGAACTGGATGGTTTCGTATTTACCGGAAATCCGTGCAGGTATGGCATTGTTACTGGCGTTTTGCGCCATGGTCCAGGATCTGCGGAATTTTAAAATCGGCAACCGGCAGATTTTAGTGGGGTTACTCGGGGCAGCAGGATGTATGGCGTATGAGTGGATGATGGGAGGTGTGTGTGCAGAACAACTGACAGCGGGATTTAGTATATTGGGTGTATTGTATATGGTTTATCTGATTGGAGGTATCGGAGCAGGGGATGTAAAACTCCTTGCCGTGACAGGATTTATATGGGGCAGACCGGTCTGGAAGATTACGGTGCTTGCATTTTTAATCGCATCCGGCATGGGGCTTGCAGGGATTTTAAGTGGAAAGCTTAAAAAACGTGAAATGAATGTGATGAATTGTACATCAGTCCGTCTGCATGTTATGCATTTTGGAGCAGCAGTTTTTGCAGCGGAGCTGGTAACGGGGTGGCTTATGTTTTAATAACACAGTTACAAAAAGTAAGAGGGGCACAAGACAGCAGGGAAAAACAGAGGAGTAAAAGGCGGGGTGAGAAAAGACAACGGAGTAAAAAGATAAGGAAGCAGAGAAATAGAGGAAAGGAGAAGGTGGGTGTGCAGGAAAATTGTATTATTTTTGATACGGATGAGCAGTATGGAAAGCGGCTGATGTGTGCCATCAGCAGACATAAAAATCTGCCGTTTGGCGTTCAGTTATTTACCCGTGCAGATGAAATGGAGATTTATCTGGAGCATCATACGGCAGATATGATGGTTGTCAGTGAAACGTGCTGTGAATACGGCGCAGAAAAGCCATGTGAAAAACAAGCAAAAAAAATGCTGGTGCTGAAAGAAGAACAAAAGACAGCAGGGGAAAATAAATCCGGAAATACCGCAGAAGTGCGGGAAATATACAAATACCAGCCGGCAGATTCAATTTTAAGGGAAATTATCCAGTTTTTGGGCGGAAAAGAACAAAAGCAGGAAGATGTTGAACTGATAGGCGTATATTCTCCGGTCTATGAACCTTTGCGGAGTGCATTTGCACTGAGTCTGACACAGGTAATGGCAGAAAGCGGCAGAACACTGTATTGTAATCTGGAAGCATTTTCAGGGCTTGAAGAAGTGCTTGCCGCACAGGACAGGGAAAACTTATCAGATATGATATATTACTACAGAAACGCGGGTGCAAAAGTGACAGAACAGATGAAACAGATGATTGTGAGTCTGCCGGGTTTTGATTATATTGCGCCGGTGGAATTTGCGCAGGATATCAGCAGTATGCAGACACAGGAACTGACGGAGTTTTTCTTGAAAATTGCAAAGGAGTGCGGCTATCAGAAAGTTGTTCTGGAAATTTCGTCTGCGGTCGCATCACAGTGGAAAATGATTTTTGCGTGCAGCAGGGTCTATATGCCGGTCCGGCAGGATTATATTTCGGTCAGAAAGGTGCAGGCATTTGAAAAGTATCTGCTGATGGCAGGAATGGAGCATTTGTGGAACCGGATTGAAAAAGTGGAACTGCCGCAGAATAATCTGCAATTTAATGCGGCGTACATTGGAAGCAGGGAGGGAGAAGAAATGAATGGATTTGTTAGGACATTATTTACAGGACAGGCAGCAAAAAATCCGTAAAACAACAGATGGAATCAGAAGTGAAATTTATGAACAGTTAGACTGCGGAGAAGAAATTTCCGATGAACGGCTCGGACAGATAATTGATGAGAAGATCAGGCAGAAACAGGATATACAGCTTGCGCTTGAGGAGCGGGAAAGTATCCACCGAGAAATATTTGCCGCAATCCGTGGACTGGATGTATTACAGGAACTTTTGGAAGACGATTCCATTACAGAGATTATGGTCAACGGAACGCAGGATATTTTTCTGGAAAGGTGCGGCAGACTGGAACGGTGCAGTAAGCATTTTGAAAATAAGGCGCGGTTAAGTGATGTGGCACAGCGGATTGCGGCAGTGTCAAACAGACTGGTAAACGAATCTGTTCCGATACTGGACACCCATCTGGAGGACGGTTCAAGAGTGAGTATTGTACTGCCGCCGGTTGCGCTAAACGGGCCGGTCATTACAATTCGTAAATTTTACGACACACCGCTGACCATAGAACGCCTGACCGGTATGGGAGCAATAACCAAAGAGGCGGCACAGTTTTTGGAAAAAGCGGTGCGTGCAGGTTACAATATCTTTATCAGCGGAGGTACAGGGTGTGGAAAAACAACCTTTTTAAACGCACTGTCTAATTTTATTCCCAAAGATGAACGCATTATTACCATAGAAGATTCAGCAGAATTACAGATTAAAAATGCAGCAAATCTTGTGCGGCTGGAAGCAAGAAATGCCAATGTAGAGGGGAAAAACGAAGTGACTATCCGGGATTTGTTAAAGGCAAGCCTACGTATGCGTCCGGACAGGATTATTGTTGGTGAAATCCGCGGGGCAGAGGCAATTGATATGCTTCAGGCAATGAATACGGGTCATGACGGAAGTCTTTCCACGGGACACAGCAACAGTGCAAAAGATATGATTTCCAGACTGGAAACAATGGTGCTTATGGGAATGGATATGCCGTCGGCAGCCGTTAAACAGCAGATTGCATCAGCAATTGATTTGATTGTACATCTGGGAAGAATGCGCGATAAATCAAGAAAAGTATTGCAGATTGCAGAAGTTTTAAATTTACAGAATGGAGAGATTCCGCTCCGGACAATTTATGAATTTGAGGAGCAGGGGAAAGGAGAAGATGGAAAAGTGGAAGGAAAATTGGTACGAAGGGCGGAAACGCTGGAAAACAATGCCAAAATGGCTGCGGCAGGAATTACCGGATATTAAGAAAAGTACCGCAGCCGCATGGATTTACAGACGTTATGACATTTCTTTAAGGGATTTTTTAAAGATTACCCTGTCTGGCATTGGTTTGTTATTGATAACAGCCGATATCTTTTATCACAATTTACTGGCAGCAGCAGTGCTGTGTCCGTATTTGCATTTCCGTTTAAAAATCAAATCGGAAGAACTGCATAAACAGCGCAGGGAGCGGCTGAAAATGCAGTTTAAGGACGGAATGCAGTCAGTGGCTTTTTCTTTAAATTCAGGGTACTCCATAGAAAATGCGTGGAAAGAAGCAATTGTGGAAATGCGTCTTTTATATGGGGAAAACAGTGAAATCGTTACGGAATTCCAAAGAATTATCAATCGTCTGGAGAGAAATGAAAATATCGAAGATGTTTTAGAGGAATTCGCTAAAAAAAGCGGAGTCGCAGACATTGAGTATTTTGCGGCAGTATTCCGGTATGCCAAACGGTATGGCGGTGATTTAATTGCAATTATCCGTCATACGGCAGAAACCATTCGTGAAAAAAATGAAACCTATAATGAAATACAGACCATCATCAGCGGAAAGAAGATGGAACAGAAGGTCATGAGTGCCGTTCCGTTTTTTCTGCTGGGGTATATGAAACTGACAGCGTGGGATTTTATCTGCCCACTATACGGAAATCTGGCAGGTGTGCTGATGATGAGTATTTCTCTTATGGTATATATAGGAGCGGATTATATTGCAGGAAAAATTGTCGAAATTGAAGTATAAGTTTAAGACAGAAGTAAAATCCGGAAAGTCAGGTTATATGCTGTATGCGGCAGTGCTGGCGGGGATACTCTGTATTGCGGTTTTAAAGACAGGCGGAAAAGAGCAGTCGCAGACACAGACAATTGTACGGCCGGATTATACAGACAGTGCAGACAATATCGAACTGGAGGTGCTTGCAGAAGGAGAGGAAAAGCCTTTTTTGGTGGAACTGGAGGTATCACCCAGACAGTATGATGCACAGCAGATAGAAGGTATTTTTGATACTGTGTATGAACAGATTTTACAGGAAATGGTTTCCGGCAATGAAAGTCTTTCCTGTGTGCGGCAGAATTTAAAACTTGTGACAGAATCACAGGACTATCCGGTAACGGCAGAGTGGTATTCAGAGGATACTGCGGTTATTGATACAGATGGAACCGTGTACAATACAGAATTTGAGCCGGGACAAAAAGAAACAGTCCGGTTAGTTCTGATATTAAAATACGGAGAGTACCGGTGTGAATATCCGATAGAGGCAGTTGTATGGGAAGCACAGTATGATACGGCAGAACAAAAGCAGACAGGAATTGTAAATGTACTGACACAGCTTGAAAAGAACTCACAAGAGAAGGTGCTGACACTGCCGGATACCATACATGGCATGAAGGTAACTTATCAGAGCAGTCCGGTACAGAAATCCGGCATTTTAGGATTATGCGGACTGCTGCTTGTACCGCTGTTATTAAGCTTTCGTAAAAAAGAACAGAAGATGCAGGCTGAAAAGAGAAGAAAGGAGCAGCTTACGTATGACTATGCTGAAGTGATTTCAAAGCTGGTGCTGCTTGCAGGAGCGGGAATGACGATTCGCAGGGCATGGGGAAAAATTGCCGGTGATTATCAGAAAAAACCATGCGGCGGAAAACGGTATGTTTATGAAGAAATGGTAAGAACTTGTGCAGAGATGAATACGGGAATCCCGGAACGAAGCGCATATGAGCGGTTTGCAAGGAGGTGTGATACAAAAGAATACTTAAAACTGGCATCGCTTTTGTCCCAGAATGTAAAAAAAGGAACGACAGATATTTTAAAGCTTTTAGAGCAGGAGTCGCAGTCGGCATTTGAGCAGCACAAAAATCTGGCAAAGAAAAAAGGTGAAGAAGCAGGGACAAAACTCCTGTTTCCAATGATTCTTATGCTGATGACAGTAATGGCGATGCTGATGTTTCCGGCAATAGTGTCTTTTCAGACATTTTAAAATAAACATAGGCCAAACGGCGGAAAGGAGCAGTTATGAAACGGGGATTTAAAACATTTTTAAAAGAGGAAGATGGTATGGGAGTAGTAGAAATCATACTTATTATCGTAGTACTGGTGAGCCTTGTGGCGATTTTTAAGAAAGAGATTACAAGCGTTGTAAACACAATCTTAAAAAAGATATCATCGCAGGCAAAGGTAATTTAAATAGGAGTGCAGACCGGATGAACAAAAAAGTAAAAGCACAGATTACAGTATATGCAGCACTTTCAGTTTTTCTTGTCATAACACTTATTTGCACCTGTATCCGGTCGGCGGCAGTGTCTGCCGGCCGGGTAAGAGTGGAAATGGCATCAGTGCTTTCCATGGAAGCTGTATTTGCAGGGTATTCCAGTGAATTACTGGAAGAATTTGATATCTTTGCCCTGCAGGAAAGTGAACAGTTACAAAGTGTATTTTTACAGTATTTAAAGAAAAATACACAGACCGCAGCCGGACAGGAAAATGTACAGCCGGGCAGCCGGACGCGTGTGACTGCGGGCAGTCTGGATTCATTTACTTATATGACAGATGACGCCGGGGAATGTATCAATCAGGAAATTCTGTCTTACATGAAGTATGGTGTTTACAATATACCGCAGGAAAAGATTTTACAGCAGCAGGAGCTGGAAAAGCAGAAGAAGCAGTCGGAAGCCCTTAATGAAATAACACAGGAAATCGGAAAATGTGAGGAAACATTTTGTGAACAAGAGGAAGCGGTGCTGGGGATAATAGAACGGACCGGACAAATTTCTGTGGATAACGCACTGCAGTATGTGTCGGATGTAAAAGAGGATATCGATCTATATGAGGAAGTATCAGGCGAGGAAGAACCACAGGATGTACAGGATTTTTATAAAAGAAACCGGACCGCATTAAATAACGAACTGGAAGAAATACAGGAAAAAATACAGGCGGCACTGGAACAGACAGAAGTGTATGAAAACCAGCGGGAAAAGGTACAAAAGCAGGCAGAATTTTGTAAAAGTAAGGCAGAGCAAAAAAAAGAACAGTTCAGTGATGATTTATATAATGGGCTGATGCAGGACATAGATTCTTTTATCAGGAATGATGACAGGAACGGGCAGTGTGATATAGAAGCAGTTAAAAATGCACTCTATGCAGACAAAGAGGGGATAGAGACAGTCAGAGAGCAGATGCATGGCCTGCCAAAAGAACTTACACAGGAAAACAGTATGCAGGCAGAGGAGGTGCTTTACAATCTGGAAGAATGTCTGCCGGATTTGAATGGAGAAGAACTGGTTTCACAGTATTCAGCAATCAATGTGCCGCAGAATACAGAAGGATTAAAAAGTGTGCGGAATGTATTCAAGCAGTTAAAGAGCACAATGGTGGAACGGATAACGGGTCAGCAGGTTTCGGATAAAGAAATCGCTTATGAAAATCTTGCAGATACATTATATCAGCGCGGGGCGCAGAAAAAATCAGAAAGTATCTCCAATAAGGTTTTATACAACGAATATCTGTTTATGGAATTTGCATCGTATACAGACTATCTCAAAGAAGATAAAACACTTGAAACACAAACGCAGAAGCAGCTTGATTATATGCTTGAGTATATTTTATACGGAAAAACCTCTGATGAGGAAAACTTACAGCAGGGAATGACAGAACTGTCCCTGATGCGTGAAGGCGTGAATATGGCATATCTGCTTACCGATTCAGAAAAAAAGGCAGAAGCTTATGCAGTTGCTACGTCGCTGGTCGGATTTACAGGAAATATGGCTGCAGTAAAAGCGGCGCAGTATGTCATTTTAGGTGTATGGGCATATGGGGAGAGTATTGTGGAATTAAAACAGCTGTACCGGGGCGGCAGCATTGAACTGGTGAAGACAAGACAAAATTGGAAGCTGTCCTTACAGGAACTGCTGTCTATGGATTTGAACCAGGAATACAGTGATGAGAAAGGGTTGTCATATGAAGAATATTTAAAAATGCTGTTTTTACTGCAAAATGAACAAAAAAAATATTACCGGACAATGTCAGCCATGGAAATCAGAATGATAGAACTGGGAAATACGGACTTTCGCCTGAAAAACTATATTTACGGTGCACAAAGCAGGGCGGCTTTTAAAATCGGAACAATACCGCACAGCTATGAAAAAACGTGCAGTTATCATTACGGTTAAAATATGGGAATTTAAAATCCGGATAAAACACACAGGCAGGAGGTGGTAGACATGCCCTTTTATTACCGTACATCAATTTAAGAAAAATAAAAAAGAAAAGGATAAACGGATAGTCCTGACTGTATTTGCGCCAAAACGGAGTAAAAGGGTGTTTTTACCGGCTTCTGCAACAGTGGAAGCGTCACTTGTTATTCCACTCTATATCTATGCGGTGCTGGCAGTTGCTTATGTCATTCAGATTATAGGAATTAAAAGCACAATGTATAAGGCAATGTATAACAGTACAAGACAGCTTGCAGCATACGCTTATGCAGTAGAAAGGACGGAGCGTTTTTCCGGTGCAGCAGCTAAAAAAGCAGTGACTTCGGCGCTTGCAAAGCAGTATTTATTAAGCAGTCTGCCCGGAGAGTATATAAGTCAGAACAGAATCAGCCGGGGACAGTCCGGCATACGGGTTTATGCAGGATTTTCAGAACAATTGAATAATGAAATCAGCATAAAAGTGTCATATCAGTTAAATAATCCGTTTGATGTGTTTGGCATTGGAACGGTAGACATTACCCAGCAGTGTTCAAGTGCAGCGTGGCTGGGGCAGACATCAGGAGAAGATTTTGCGGATACAGACAGCAGTAAAGAGCGGGTGTATATTACGGCGCAGGGAACCGTTTATCACAAGAGCCGTCAGTGTACATACCTGAATCCGTCCATACGGCAGATTACACAGGAACAGCTGGATACAGCACGTAACAGTTCCGGGGCAAAGTATTATCTGTGTGAACGGTGTGGAAAAAGAAGCGGCAGCGGTATTTATATTACAGATTATGGAGAAAAGTACCATTATGATAAAAACTGCAGTGGCTTAAAAAGAAGCATTTTTTCCGTACCACTGTCAGAAGTGCAGGATAAAGGCGCCTGCTCAAAGTGTGCGGGATATAATTCCGGATAAAGGGAAAATTGGAAAGAAATACAGGATGAAGGAGGGAGAAGTGGTAAATGGCAGGTGTAATTATGGCAGTGCTCGGACTGCTGGCAGCAGAGGATTTAAAATATAAGGCAGTAACGGTGTGGAAGCTGGTGCTGTTTGGACTGGTGTGTACCATACAGGCAGTCCGGACCGGCATTTTAAGACAGTCGATAGAAGCAGATACATTTCTGGGTGTGTTGTTTGGTGTTATGGTACTGCTTATTTGTGTATGGACAAAACAGCTGGGAGCAGCGGACGGTATTATTATATTGTTTTTGGGGCTTGTGGGCGGAATTGTCCGTATACTGGGCATATTTCTTGCGGCTTTACTGCTGATGGGGCTTTGCGGGCTGATTCTGCTGATGACTGGAAGAGTGGACAAAAAGACGTCAATGCCGGTCATTCCGTTTGTCTTTCTGGCAGTAGTCTGGAGGGGATTGTAATGCAAAGCAGCGTAGCGCTAAAGAAGCAGTTTAAAAGGCCGGGGGCAAGGGTGCGGGCATCTTTTACACTTGAAAATGTATTTTTAATTCCGCTATTTACAATGATAATTGTCTTTCTAATGGGAGCAGGGCTGTATCTGCATGACAATATAATCATAAAAAATGCACTCATTCAGGGAACGGTTATTTTAGAGAAAAATATTTTAAAAGAAGCAGGGGAAGAACAGACGGGAAAGCAGCAGCTTTGCGGACAGATGCAGTCCTATATTTTAGAAAAAGCAGTCATGCTTGAAAATGTCAATATATCCTTTCATGTAACGGGAGAAGAAATTGAGGCGGAGTGCAGTGCGCGGTTTCAGCTGACATTTGTGCCGGGACTGGGGAAAAATATTTGTAGAAAGGAAAAGCTGAAAAGAAGTTATCCACCGGATGATATCCGCAGACTGCGGGCAGTAAAAAAGATGCTGGGGGATTCATAGGCGGGGAAATGAATATGGATAAAATCGGATATGAATATGAAAATAATACAAGTTATCTTACAATACAGGCGATGGAAAATCAAAAAACGGGGTATCAGATTAAAATGCTGTTGAATAACGATATTCCGGGGCTGTTAGATATCAGTATGAGAAGTATGAATAACCAGACTTATTATTATTATGATGTCACGTTCAAAAAGCCGCTTTCAAAGCTATATGAGTTTGGAAAGATGACATGGGAAGATGTTGTGTGTATTTGTAAAAGTATTGATACGCTTACAAAAGCGGTGGATATGTATCTTTTGGATATCAGCTGTGTTTTGATTCTGCCGGAGTATATGTATCTGAATGTATCGGATAAAGAGATAAGGTATGTATACTGCCCGGATGCCAACAGGGAATTCCAGACGATGTTAAAAGGATTGTTTGAATTTATCCTGGAGCATTATCAGCATGGAACAGATTGTAAGAATCAGATGAGAGTTTATGAAATCTATCAGAAAATTATAGACGGTAATTATAAAATACACTGTCTGGAGCAGCTTACAAAAGAAAGCAGTCATTCACCGGAAAAAGAAAAGACAATTGAATTTACGCATATACAGCAGGATGAACCGGTAGTAATTGAAGAGGTTGCACCGGAGCGTGTAGTGACAGAAGAAGAAAAGCAGCCGGTTCACAAGATATGGGGAATAGAAGTGGGTATAGGTATCTGTGCAGTACTGACGGTTTATGCGGCAGCAGTGCTGTTGTTTCCAGAAATGGCAGTTATCGATATGAGCGTATATTTTTGTATCTTTTTAATTCTGGCAGGTTGTGCGGGAGGTGTTTTCCTGCAGAAAAAAAGAAAAAAATTAAAAGAAATGGGAGAACTTACGCAGCTTACACAGGAAAAGAAATATTCATTTGTTCCTGAGGAGGAAGAAGAGCCGAAAAATAATGAAAAAGGGCAGAAACCGTATGAACCTCCAAAAGAAGCAGCGGGAAGCAATACGATACTGCTTTCCGATTATCTGCAGAAAAAGAAAGATCTGAATCTTACACTGGTGCTTCAAAACGGACAGGAACTGGAAAGCTATTATGAAGAACGCCTTTTGCCGGATACATTTCCGTGTGCAATCGGAAATATGGCGGCATATTGCAGTATAGTGATTCACAGTGAATTAATCAGCAGGCTTCATGCGTGTATTTACAGAGAAGACGGTGCTTTCTATCTGGAAGATATGAACTCTACAAACGGCACATTTTTAAACGGCAGACGGCTTTTGCCAAAGGAACGGCAGCTTTTATCTGACGGAGATATGGTAGGTTTTGCAAACCTCCTGTACAAGGTTGAAAAAAGCTAGTATTTATGCTATATTCTCCATAGTTGTGCTGCATTTAAAAGCAGTAACTTGATGTTGGCTATATTGTTTTTGGGCGAAAGCAGATAGCCCTGATGGCAGATGAAAAACGGGCGGAGTTTTTTCATGGATGCATTGTGACAGGTTCGCTCAGGAATGGAGAATTTGATGAAAGTTAATATTTATTATGGCGGCAGGGGTATGGTAGATGACCCTACAATTTTTGTAATGGGTAAAATCCAGGAAGTATTAGAAGAACTCAATGTAAATGTTACAAGATACAATCTCTACGAGATGAAAAATACAATTACGACATTGTCACAGACAGTCACGGAAGCAGATGCAGTCGTACTGGCAACAACAGTTGAATGGCTTGGAATGGGCGGATATATGCAGAGTTTTCTGGATTCCTGCTGGCTGTATGGGGATAAGGACCAGATTGGAAAGGTCTACATGTTCCCGGTTGTTATGGCAAAGACATATGGCGAACGTGAGGTTTCGCTTGCTCTTGCAAATTCGTGGGAAATTATCGGCGGACGGGTAGCACCGGCGCTGAATGCCTATGTAGATGATACGACGGAATTTGAATTTAATTCAGATTATGTGGGGATTATCGAAAATTATGCGGAAACAATCTACAGAACAGTTTCACAGAAAAGAAAAGGACTGCCGACAAGCAGCCAGGCAATTAAAAATAATGTTATTAAAGATACGATTAATTTTACACCACAGGAAAGTGAACAGCTGTCAAAGTATGCATCAGACGATGAATTTGTACAGACACAGAAAAAAGATATTGAATCACTTGCAAGCATATACAAAGAACTGCTGACCGATGAGAAAAACGGCGGGGATCATTATTATATTGATTCTTTTATGCAGCATGTTAATCCGCAGTGCCGTGTTAACAGTTCGTATATGCTGACAATTACAGATAAGAACAAGAATATTCTGATTGATGCGTCAGGCGGACGGGTCAATGTATCATTTGGTGAAAATCCGGCAGCAGATGTAATCTGCAGAATGGATAAAGATACTTTTGATAAATTGATTGACGGAAGAAGTTCATTCCACAAAGCCTTTATGACAGGTGAGATGACAGCAAGAGGTAATTTAAAAACACTTCGTATGTTAGATGAATTATTTACTTTTACCGCCTAGACCCAAACTTGTGTTTAAATGGTATTACGCATATCATCCATTGCAAGAATCGGAAAAGTGATGCCGGCAGTTGTAAAGCCGTTCCGGCTGTAAAGTTCAAATCCTGCGTGATGTGTGTGGCAAACCTGGGCTACAATGGACAGACCAAGACCGGCGTGATTTTCTTTTGTGCTGAAAAATGGAGTGCTAAGCTGTGCGGTCAGCGGTGCATCAGCATCAATCAGCGGATTGGTCTGCATTTCACTTGGATTAATTTCAGAAAGACTGCCCTTTCCGGTGACAGATACTGTCACCGTATGACCACAGGCATTGACATGGGAATGAATCTGTATACTGCCGCAGGAATTGTCTGCTTCGGCGGCATTGGAAAGCAGTTCCAAAAATGCGGACAACAGTCGTTTGGAATCGGCACAGATAAAGATATTGCGTGTATCCGTATCAAACTGAAAGGCATTTGCGCGGTTTGGGAATTGTTCATCAAAGACATCAGGTAGTGAATAAAGAAATTCCGTAAGATTTAATTTTGCAGGAACATATTTAAAACTATAACGGTACAGACTGGTGCGTTCCATATAAGAAATGATGTGGTTTACAGCATCGCCCAGTTCTGCCCAGAACGGAAAGCCTTTGGTTTCCGGGTGCTTTTTGGAAATCAGCTGATAGGAACTCCTGATAAACGAGAGCTGGTTATTGATTTCGTGAGAAGCAAAGGAAAGTTCACTGTGGCACTGTTCTGAGAGATGATTGATAAAATCAAAGGTTTCAGGCTGTGTTTTTTCTAATGTGTCCATGTAAAAAGAATCTTCTTTGTTCATATTATTACTTTTCTCCTTGTTTTGCAGGTGCTTTTGGGAAATAATTTCAGGTTTATCGGTGTTTGGTGTAAAAATACATTGCGATAAATACTGGTTTACGTTATCATAGTAAAGTATATACTTGTTGAAGAATCCTGTAAACAAAAGGATTTCGACAAAAAGTTACAAATTTTATGGAGGCAAGGACGATGAAAAAAGACGATTGCATATTTTGTAAGTTAAGCAATGGGGATATTCCAACCAATGCATTATATGAAGATGATGTAGTAAAAGTGATTTTTGATTTGAATCCAGCATCAAAAGGTCATGTACTGATTCTGCCGAAGAATCATTTTGATGACATTTACTCAATGGACGATGCAACAGCAGCACATGTATTTCAGGTAGCGGTAAAAGTCGCAAAGGCAATGAAAGAAACACTGGGCTGTGAAGGTTTAAATATTGTACAGAATAATGGTGAAATTGCAGGACAGACAGTATTTCATTTCCATATGCACATTATTCCAAGATACAAGGGCGATACCGTAAACATTGGCTGGACTCCGGGCAAAGCAGACGCTGATGAAATCAACGAATTAAAGGAAAAAATTGCAGCAGGTCTGTAAGGTCTTGCACAAAAAAGATTTTGATAGTAATATAATAGATATGAAGTTGTCAACTGACAGGAAAGAGGTAGAGAATGATTGAATTAAGCAAAGGCGGCGCTTATCTTTTAAATGGTACAGAAATCATCGAAGATGGCAGCAATGCAGCAGCAGAACTCTCAGCAAAGCTGGGAAACGCAGCACCTTCTAAGGAAGAAGCAGCAAAGAATACAATTGCCTATGGTATTTTAAATGCACATAATACTTCCGGCAGCATGGACAAGTTAAAGATTAAGTTCGATAAAATGACATCCCATGATATTACATTTGTCGGTATTATACAGACAGCAAGAGCATCAGGATTGGAAAAGTTCCCGATTCCTTATGTTTTAACCAACTGTCATAACAGTCTTTGTGCCGTTGGTGGAACAATTAATGAAGATGACCATATGTTTGGTCTGACCTGTGCAAAGAAGTACGGCGGAATTTATGTACCACCTCATCAGGCAGTTATCCACCAGTTTGCAAGAGAAATGCTGGCAGAAGGCGGTAAGATGATTTTAGGCTCTGACAGTCATACCCGTTATGGTGCATTAGGTACTATGGCAATGGGTGAAGGCGGTCCGGAACTTGTTAAGCAGCTGCTGAATAAGACTTATGATATTAATATGCCGGGTGTTGTGGCAATCTACCTGACAGGAGAACCGGCAAAGGGTGTAGGACCTCAGGACGTTGCGCTTGCAATTATCGGTGCGGTATTCGGAAACGGCTATGTAAAGAATAAGGTTATGGAATTTGTAGGACCGGGTGTTTCTAATTTAAGCGCAGATTTCAGAATCGGTATTGATGTTATGACAACTGAAACAACATGTCTTTCTTCTATCTGGAGAACAGATGAAAAGATTCAGGAATTTTATGATATTCACGGAAGAAGCGAAAGCTATAAGGAACTCAATCCGGGCAGTGTTGCGTACTATGATGGTGTAGTAAAGGTTGATTTAAGCAAGATTAAGCCGATGATTGCAATGCCGTTCCATCCAAGCAATACGTATACAATTGATGAGCTCAATGCAAATCTTGAAGATATCCTCCACGACTGTGAAAAGAAGGCTCTTGTCAGCTTAGACGGACAGGTAGACTTTAAGCTGACAGACAAGATTCATGACGGTAAGCTGTATGTGGATCAGGGTATTATCGCAGGCTGTGCAGGCGGTGGTTTTGAAAACATTTGTGCGGCAGCAGATATTTTAAGAGGACGTTCTATCGGTGCAGACGAATTTACATTAAGTGTATATCCGGCAAGTACACCGATTTATATGGAACTTGCACGGAACGGAAGACTTGCGGACTTAATGGCAACAGGTGCAATCGTAAAGACAGCATTCTGCGGACCGTGCTTCGGCGCAGGTGATACACCGGCAAATAACGCATTCTCAATCAGACACTCTACAAGAAACTTCCCGAACAGAGAAGGTTCTAAGCTGCAGAAGGGACAGATTGCTTCCGTTGCATTAATGGATGCACGTTCTATTGCGGCAACAGCAGCCAATAAGGGGTATCTTACAGCAGCAACGGATTGTGATGTGGAATTTACAGGTCCGACCTATCATTTTGATAAGACAATTTATGCAAACCGCGTATTTGACAGCAAGGGTGTTGCAGATCCGGATCAGGAAATCCAGTTTGGACCAAACATCAAAGACTGGCCGGAAATGGTTGCATTACCTGAAAATCTGATTATTAAAGTGGTTTCAGAAATTCACGATCCTGTTACAACAACAGATGAACTGATTCCTTCCGGAGAAACTTCTTCGTTCCGTTCTAACCCGTTAGGACTTGCGGAGTTTGCATTATCCAGAAAAGACCCAGCATATGTTGGCCGTGCAAAGGAAGTACAGAAGGCAGAAAAAGCAAGAGAAGCCGGACAGTGCATGGGCGAAGCTTTACCGGAGCTGCGTGATATTATGCACAAGATTAAAGAAACTTATGACGTATGTAAGGAAAATGTCGGTGTCGGAAGCACTATCTTTGCGGTAAAACCGGGCGACGGTTCAGCAAGAGAACAGGCAGCATCCTGTCAGAAGGTTCTCGGCGGATGGGCAAATATCGCAAATGAATACGCTACAAAGAGATACCGTTCAAATCTGATTAACTGGGGTATGCTTCCATTTATTATTGATGAAGGCGGTCTTCCGTTTACAAATGGAGATTATATCTTTATTCCTGAAATTGCAAAGGCAGTAAAGGAAAAGACTTCGGAAGTAAAGGCATATGTTGTAAATAAAGAAATGAAAGAATTTACACTGCGTCTTGGTGAACTTACAGATGATGAAAGACAGATTATTCTTGATGGATGTCTGATTAATTTCTATCGGAACCATCAGTAATAGACGTTTTATCCATAAAGTAACGTGTAAGAATGGAGAAAATGATGGCAGAGCAGAATATACTGGCTGGTGATGTAAATGTTCTTGACCAGATGATAAATGATTTAAATGTGCATAAAGAAACCATCGAGCGGCAGGGCAGACTGGCTGAAAGCATCGGGGATATTGCAAAGAACACAAAAGAAGCACAGCAGGCTGTACAGGATGAAATTGACAGCAGAGTCAAAGATAGTTCGGATGCAGTCTGCGCAGGCTTTGACAAGGCAATCGCAGGTGACAGGGAAAAGTTAAAGGAAGTCCAAAACAAGAGGGATAAAGCAAAGCTGGCAGGCGTAAAAGAACGCATTGCCGCGGAAACAGCACATATCCATAAGGAAAATGAAGCATTAAAAAATCAGGTAAAAGATGCATTTGCACAGGAAAACATACCGATGTTTTGTAACAGCCGCATTTATATTGCACTTTACAGAACAAAGCGCATGACAGATGTATTGATTTACCTGTTGTGTATCGCATTAGTATATGCGGCAGTTCCTTTTTTGTTAAGCGTAATACCACAGTTTCCGTTGTGGGGAATGATTTTGTACTATGTTGTAGTAATTTTAATCCAGTCCTTTACCAATAAGATGATTGTGGAAAAGACGCTTGTACGTCATGCGGAAACGATTGACATGGCAAAAAAACTCAAAGAACAGATACGCAGCAACCACAAAAAGATGAAGAAGATTGCAAAAAATATCAAAACGGACAGTAATGAAGAAATGTATGGACTTCATGAGTTCGATGACAAAATGAACGAAATCCGAGAAGATATGAAGCGTATTGAACAGGAAAAGGAAAAGGCGCTGGAAGATTTTGAAATGACGGTGAAGCCGGATATCATTGCAGAAATCGAAGGCAGGGAGAATGAGCGGATTAATGCAATGAAGGCAGAGCTGGATAAAAAATCAGCCGAGAACTTAAAGCTGGAAAATCTGATAAAGGAACAGCGCATCTATATTTCATCGAATTATGAAGCATATCTTGGGAAAGAATATGTGACAGTTGAAAAACTGACGGAATTAAAACAGGTTATGATATCTGGCGGTGCAGCAACGGTTGCGCAGGCACTTGCAGTGTATCGGGAGAAGCATTTGTAAGAAATGTCTGAACCAGCGCAGCAGTAATCGTATCTGCCAGTGTCATAATCATGGATAAACGGGTTGTCTGAAGCAGGACATGATCTGTAGCGCCGGAATTGTTTACAATGCCGGTAATATGGATATCTCCTACTTCGGGCAGCTTTTTTTTTACCCCAAGTCCCGGTTTTAAAGGACCTGTCCCGATGGTGATAAAACCGATGTGTTCTTTTTTGCCAAGAGATGCATCTAAGGCGATGATAAAAGGGCGCGAGTGTTGTCTACGGATTTTATCAATGGCGGCAGAAAGGTTAGCTGCATGAATCGGTGACTGCAGACAGCCGTAAACATGTACATTTTCAAACGTAAATTTAGACAACTTATAGCCGACAAGCGGACCTAAACTGTCACCGGTAGAACGGTCACTGCCAATGCACATTACAATGACAGGCTGACCGGGAAGTACATATTTTTTTAGCAGTATATTCAGGTGGAAACATATCGAATCAACAGCAGTTAAGCGGGAAGCGTCAAAGTAATGAATCATAAAAGTCGTCCTTTCACATAGAGAATATAACTTTAATGTATGTAATTTTTGAAAAATTTATGCGGCGAAAAAAAGAAAAACAGAAAAAATTTTAGCGGGTGACAAAATGTGATAAGATTTTTGTTTTATCAGTGATAATATGCAGGATAGATACTGTATGGCAAAAGGAGGAGCCGCTATGATAGAAATAATTTGTAATGGAGATGATGAAGCAAAAGAGAAAAACGAAAAAAATGAAAAAAATACGGCAATCAGAAGACCAAAAAACATTAAGCAGATTGGAGATGTCAGTTCAGACCGCAAAATTTATATAGAAGATTATGCTTTTACATATATTCGTTCAATTGCTTATGGAACACCGCAGGAAGAACAATCGGGGGTACTCCTCGGAGAATGTCAGAAATCCGGTGAAGAAAAATGTCTGTTTATTAAAGGGGTTATTAAGGCAAGACATTCAGGGGAAGACGGCAGACAGGATATCTATTTTGATGAAAAAGTGTGGAATGGCATTTATGCAGATGTTGAGAAATATTTTCCGAATTTGCAGGTTGTGGGCTGGTTTGCTGCGCTTCCGGATGTTACAACAGAACGGATGCAGTATCTGCGCCGTGTACATCTGGATAATTTTGCGGGAAACATGAAAACGATGTACCTTATTAATAAGGCAGAAAAAGATGAGAATTTTTATTTGTTTGAAAACGGAGATTTGAAAAAACAAAAAGGCTATGTGTGCTTTTATGAGAGGAATTATGAAATGCAGGAGTATATGCTGCAAAAACGCGGCGTAAAATCTGTGGAGGCGCCAGAAAAAGATAAAGTGATGAAATCAATCCGTGCCATTATTAACGAAAAAGAAGAACAGAAGCTTCAAAAGAAAAATGCCGTTTTTATGTACGGTATCAGTTCATTTATGGTGGTCGTGGTACTGGTAATCGGTATTAACCTGATGAACAGCTATGAAAAAATGAAAAATCTGGATCAGTCATTAAGCAGTATTGCATTGCAGATGTCCAACATGAATGACAATGGCAGTGAGGGGGAGGATACAGCCGGAGGCGTTGTATCGGTAAATAAACTGGATGGAAATGTATATCCGACCCGGCAGGCAGAGTCTGCACAGACGGATGTGCAGCAGCCACCGGTACAGACAGAGGGAGTCGTGCCGGATACCCAGCCTTCCGGTCAGAGCAGTATAGCCGCAAATCCGGAAATTAATCATGCAGGCAGTGGACAGGTACAGAATGGACAGGCTGAGGAAACAGATACAGCACCGCAGGTACAGACAGAAGCAGCACAGGATGTACAGGCTGGCGCTGCGTATGAAACTTATACGGTTCAGGATGGGGATACGGTCATGGGCATCTGCAAAAAATATTATGGCAGCATTTCTAAATTCAGTGAGGTCATTTCGCTGAATCATTTAGAAGATGCGGACCAATTATATGTGGGACAAGAGATAAAACTTCCTTGAATATTTTGTCTGATACTGTATAATAAATATCAGTATAGGGTGCAATGCCTTTGATAGAAAGGAATAATCGGATGGCTGATATTATATCAGGAAAGTCCAGATTTAATGGACAAAAAAAACAGACAGATTCTGGCAAGGTAATCCGGCTTAGAAGTCCGGAAGAAGAAAAAGATACATTGGATGAACAATATGTCAAGGAAAAAATAAAGCGGCACAGACGAAATGTACTGGTTGGCTGTCTGATTACGGCGGCAGCGGTTTTTATTCTTGTGCTTGCAGCATTGTTTTTGCTGGACGGACGTACATATTCACAGTACACCGTGCTTCATTCTGTCAACAGGGATGATACAGAATCTGCAAAATATGAAGCTTTTGCAGATGGTTATATCCGGTACAGCAATGATGGTGCGGCATATTATAATGCGAAAGGTATTGCGGAATGGAACCAGACATTTTCCATGCAGAATCCGCACATCAAAGTGTGTGGTGAATGGGCAGCCGTCGGAGATGTGAATGGAAGCACAATTTATATGTTTGGCGTGCAGGGGATGGTGGGTTCTGTAGATACATCGCTGTCAATTTCCCAGATAGAAGTTGCAAAGCAGGGAATTGTTGCGGCAGTATTAGAAGATACCACAGCAAATTACATCAATCTCTATAATACGGATGGCAGTAAGATTTACACTGTTAAGACCACGCTTGCAGGGGATGGATATCCGCTTGATATCAGTATTTCAGAAGATGCAACAAAACTGATTGCTTCATATCTGTATGTCAGCGGTGAAAGCATCAAGACCAATGTCGTTTTTTACAACTTTTCGGAAGTCGGACAAAATGAAACGGAGCGTGTAGTAGGTGGATTTAACCATTATGACAGTACAATTGTCGGTGATGTTGAATTTTTAAACAGTACGACAGCAGTTGCGGTTGGTGAAGATGTATTGAGCATTTATCATATTAAAGAGTATCCGTCGCTGACCAAAGAGATTCGGATTGACAGTGAAATCGAGCGGGTCTTTTTTGGAAACGGTTATATTGGGATTGTGTTAAAAAATTCTGATTCAGGGGATATTTATAAGCTGGTTGTTTATGATACATCCGCAAAAGAAGTTTGTGAAACAACATTTAATACACAATATGATACAATACAGTTTGACGGAAAAAGTGTATTGATGAGTAATGCATCTACTTTTGCGGTTATGAATCTGAAAGGGAAAATGCTGACTACCCAGAATTTTGATCTGCCGATTGAATCCGTGCTGCCGATGGGAACGCGTGGCAGATATATTATGGTGAATTCTAAATATATTCAGGATATCCGGTTACAGTAGAAGTCTGTTATAACTTATATGGCAAAAGTCTTACGGGAAATTCCATACGAGGATTCTGACATAAAAATGTTGACAATCTATAAAAGACATTGTAAGATAACAGACGTTACAACAGAATAATTGGTTATATTGGAAACGACACATTCTCCTTAGAATGATAACGAACAACACAGAAATTCTGATGATGTACGTATTATTTTAAGGAGGATTTTTTTATGCCAAAAACAAAGTTTCAGGAAGTAGTATTTACTATATTAATGGTGTTTGTCATGGTATATGCCATGATCTGTTATAACATTGCATTAAATATAGGTGGAATGAGCAACGAGGTCTTTTTATCAGCTTTTCATGAACTGGTTATTATGGGACCGGCTGCATTTGTATTGGATTTCTTTATTGTAGGAAATCTTGCAAAAAAGAAAGCGTTCCAAATTGTGCGTGTAGGACAGGACAATCCTTTTCATCTGGTGCTGGCAATTTCTGTAGTATCTGTAATATGGATGTGTCCGCTGATGAGTCTGGTGGCAACACTGTTATTTAAAAATGCCGGTTCACAGATTATTGCCGTGTGGTTAGAAACGACGGTATTGAACTTCCCGATGGCATTCTGCTGGCAGCTGTTTTTTGCCGGACCATTTGTACGTTTCCTGTTTAGAAATATCTTCAGGGAAAAAGAAGCAGAAAATGAAAATGTATATGCAGCGGATGCACAATAATATATAGAAGAAACACCAAGAATAAAATGATTTGGCAGACAACTACCGGGATAATTTCCGGTAGTTGTCTGTTTTTTTATGTAATAGGAAATTCCAATAGAATTTCCTATTACATAAAAGGAATTATGTGCCGGTGATGCACACTCGCGCGAAGCTGTAGTTTGTCGCAAGTGGCTGCGTTTGGCGAGGGAATGCGCTTTACACATTCGTTTTAAAAAAGTAAAAATGACGCAAACCCGCATAAACACTGGGATTCTTGATGGAAAAGCAAAAACTTTCAAAAAAATAACAAAAAACTTGAAAAATAATGTTGACAACCTGACCCAATGGTGATATTATAATCAAGTCGCCGCGAGCGAGGGCAACAAAAACAGCCCACAGCGGTAACGAAATAAAACAAATCAACAACGACTTTTAAGCCGGTATTGATAAATGAACATTGATAACTGAACAGTAAAACAACCCTGAAAATTCTTTGAAATTTTCAATTTACGAACTGACATCAAATAAGAAATTATGAGATGTCGTCCTTTAAGACAGTAAGTTTTAACGGAAACTAAACTATTGAAGCTAGTTTGTTCAAAACTGGCGGACAAACACTTTTTATGAGAGTTTGATCCTGGCTCAGGATGAACGCTGGCGGCGTGCTTAACACATGCAAG
>OOCU01000024.1_pt1 | contig 206621 bp, 168 predicted proteins | sample 1671781 | NCBI WGS metagenome assembly OOCU01 (sample SAMN06348192, study PRJEB24527) | human gut metagenome | reverse complement strand
ACGGTGGGTGGTGTGGAAGGGGCTGAGGATCAAAAGTCCTCACCCCTATCCGATTTCATACCGTGTCCTAGTGGGCATCCATGTGGGCCTTGAGCGCGCGGCCCGTATGGGTGTTCGTGGAGGTGAGCGTCTCGGGAGTGCCCGCGGCCACGACTCTGCCGCCGTTGGCTCCGCCCTCGGGGCCCATGTCGACGATCCAGTCGGCCTGCGCCATCAGGTCGAGATTGTGCTCGACGACAATCACCGTGTTGCCTGCGTCGACGAGGCGCTTGAGCACGCCGATGAGCTTGTCGACGTCGGCCATGTGCAGGCCCACCGTCGGTTCGTCAAGCACGTAGAGCGTGTGCGGACTCTTGCGTCCCCTGGTGGAGACGGAATCCTTGACCTTGGTGAGCTCGCTCACGAGCTTGATGCGCTGCGCCTCGCCGCCGGAAAGCGTGGGTGAGGGCTGGCCAAGCGTGAGGTAGCCCAGACCGATGTCCTGAAGGAGCTTGAGCGGGTGTGCGATCGTCGGCATCGAGTTGAAAAACTCGACTGCTTCATCGACCTGCATCTGCAGGATTTCTCCGATGTTTCGATCCTTCCAGGTGACGGCCAGCGTTTCCTGATTGAAGCGTGCGCCGTGGCACACCTCGCAGGGGACCTTGACGTCAGGCAGGAACGACATCTCGATTGTGCGCAGTCCCTGTCCGGCGCAGGCTTCGCAGCGGCCGCCCTCGTTGTTGAAGGAGAAGCGTCCCACGCCGTAACCCCGAGCCTTGCCTTCATTCGTGCCTGCAAAGAGCGCGCGGATTTTGTCAAAGAAGCCGACGTAGGTGGCGGGACACGATCTCGGCGTCTTGCCGATGGGGGTTTGATCCACTTCCAGAACACGCGCCACCGGTTCGCGGCCCGTGATTATGTCGCATCCCTTCCACTTCGCCTTGCTCGGATCGGAGCCGAGATTGCCGATCAGATTTTCAAAAAGCACTTCACGGGTCAGAGTGGACTTGCCGGAGCCGGAGACGCCCGTCACGACGGTCAGGCGGTTGAGCGGGAATTCCACGACTCCGCCTGCCAGATTGTGCATGCGGGGATTGATCACCGACAGCTTCGGGTCTGTCTCGGGATTGAAGGGACGGCTGGCAAAATGCCTGTGCTTGCTCGGATTTCTCAGGTATTCACCCGTAAGTGAGCGCTCGCACTTCATGATGTCGTCAACCGTGCCCTCGGCAACGAGTTCGCCGCCTCGAACGCCGGAGCCGGGACCGATGTCGATGATATGGTCCGCCTGACGGATCGTGTCCTCGTCATGCTCGACGACGAGCAGCGTGTTGCCCTGGTGGGTGAGCCGGTCGATGGCGTCAAGAAGGATGCGGTTGTCTCGAGGATGCAGTCCTATCGTCGGCTCGTCGAGCACGTAGCAGACACCCCTGAGGTTGCTGCCGAGCTGTGCGGCCAGACGAATGCGCTGGGCTTCACCGCCGGAAAGCGTCGGCGCGCTGCGGTCGAGCGTGAGGTATCCGAGTCCCACTTCCTGAAGGAAGGAGAGGCGAGACAGGATCTCGGCGACCGCGTCGTGAGCAATGGCCGCCTCGCGTCCCTCGAGCCTGAGGTTTCGGAAGAACTCCTCCACGCTGTCGATCGTCATTGCACCGAAGTCCGAAATGCTTCTGTCGTGCCAGCGCACCGCCCTTGCAACGGGATTCAGACGAGTCCCCAGACAGTCGGGGCAAAGCTCCGCCCCCTCCGTGTCGCTGAGGTCGGTGTTGAAGTCCTCCTTCTTTTTCTGCGCCTTCTTGAGCGCCGAAGTGATGAGACCGTAGCCTGAGCACTTCGGACACGCGCCTGCGCTCGAGTTGTAGGAGAAAAGCTTCGGATCCAGAGCAGGGAAGCTCTTGAGGCAGGAGGGGCAGGCTGCGAGCGTCGAGTAGAAGACGTCCTGTTCGAGCAGACCTGTCGTCGGTTCGTCGGGAAGCGAACGCGTCACAAGCAGGCGACCGTGCCCGTGAAGGAGCGCGGCGGCCACGATCTTTTCCAGCGCTTGCTCGTCGGCACCGCATATCCCGACGGCAAGCTCGAGCTCGTGTTCCGAATAACGGGCGAGCGAAGGGATTTTGAGGGATATGTCGATATATGCTCCATCGATGCGCATGATCCTGTGTCCGGCGACTGCGGCCGCCTCCATTTCCGCTCTGAAGATGCCCTTCTGGCGACGCACGATCGGCGCAAGCACGGCGATTTGGTCCGAGCCGAAGTCGCGGCGGATTGCCTTGATGATGTCGTCGTGGGACTGGGGGCTTGCCGGGATGCCGCAGTCCGGGCAGTACTGGGTGCCTAGCTTGACGAAAAGCAGGCGGAGGAAATGCAGGAGCTCCGTCGTCGTGCCGACGGTTGAGCGCAGGCCACCGCGCGAGGTACGCTGCTCAATGGCAACCGTGGGCGGAATGCCGCGGATTGAGTCGACCTCGGGGGCGGGAGCGGGCTGGACCATGCTTCGCGCATAGGCATTGAGGCTTTCAAGATAACGCCTCTGTCCTTCCGCGAAGACGAGGTCGAAGGCAAGCGTCGACTTGCCGGAGCCCGAGGGGCCCGTGACAACCGTGAACTTGTCCCGGGGAATCGTGACCGAGAGATTCTTGAGGTTGTGCTCCCTGGCGCCCTGAATGACGATCCGGGTGTTGTCCTCGGGGGCGCTGAGCTTCATCGGCGGGAAGTTGAAGAAGCTTTCCCGGGAGACTTCCTGCCCGTCAAGGACGTTTCGCCAGTCCCTGAGTGCGCGTCCCGTGAAGGAGCTGACCTCCTTGACGATCTGGTCGGGCGTGCCTTCGAAGACCACGAGGCCGCCCTGACGTCCGCCGGCGGGACCGAGTTCAATGATCCAGTCGGCCGTATTGAGGACGTCAAGGTTGTGTTCGATCACCAACACCGAATGTCCGAGGCAGATCAGTTCGTTAAATACGCAAACGAGCGTCGCCGTGTCGCCAAAGTGCAGTCCTGTCGTCGGTTCGTCGAAGACGAAGAGCTTCCCTGCGCTGTAGCCGCAGCGACGTCCGAGCGAAAGCCCCTCGGAGAGGGTGCCTGCGAGCTTGAGGCGCTGGCGTTCGCCGCCGGAAAGCGTGGTCAGCGGCTGCCCGAGCTTCAGATAGCCGAGGCCCACTTTGCAAAGCTGTTGGATTCCCCAGGTGATGCTGGGGTATTCAAAGAAAAGTCGCGTGGCTTCATCTGCCGTCATGTCTAGCACGTCGGCGATGCTGTAGTCGCGGTCGTCCGAGAGACGGATCTTCACCTCCAGAGTAGAGTCCTTGTAGCGCTTGCCGCCGCAGGCGGGGCAGGGCAGATAGACGTCCGAGAGGAACTGCATCTCGATGTGTTCGAAGCCGGCGCCGCCGCAGGTCGGACAGCGTCCCTTGCCGGAGTTGAACGAGAAGTCGCCGACGCTGAGCCCCAGATGGCGGGCCATGGGCGTGGCCGCAAAAAGCGATCGGATGCCGTCGAAGCTGCCGACGTAGCTCACGGGGTTCCCGCGGGTTGTGCGCCCGATGGGACTCTGGTCGACGTAGATCACATCATGGGGAATGCATCCCGCCAGTCCGTCGAACTTGCCGGGCTGGTCGGTGCTTTTGCCGGACTTGCGCTTAAGGGCGGGCACGAGGATGTCGGAGACGAGCGTCGATTTGCCCGAACCCGAGACGCCTGCGATGGCGACGATGGCCCCCATCGGAATGGCCACGTCGATGTGGCGGAGATTGTGTTCTGATGCACCCTTGATGATCAGGCGGGGCCTGTCGGCCGTCACGAATTCTGGATCGGGACGCCGCACGCGCCTGCGGCCCGACAGGTAGTCGCCTGTCAGGGTGCCAGCGTCGAGCACTTCACGCGTGCTGCCGTCGAAGATGATCCGGCCGCCGTCCGTGCCCGACCCCGGGCCCATGTCGATGAGGCGGTTTGCAGCGAGCATGACCTGAGGGTCATGCTCCACGACGACAAGCGTGTTGCCCGCTTCGGTCAGGCGGCGCATGATGCGGTTGACGCGATGCATGTCGCGCGGATGCAGGCCGATGGAAGGTTCGTCCAGAACAAACAGCGTGTTGACGAGGGCCGTGCCCAGTGCCGTCGTGAGGCTCACGCGCTGCACTTCACCGCCCGAGAGCGTGCGGCTCTGTCGGTCGAGCGTCAGGTAGCCGACGCCCACGTCGCAAAGGAACGTCAGGCGCGAGCAGATTTCGTCCAGCAGCATCTGCTCGGATTCGTCGGCGCGTGCGCGGCGTTTTTTGAAGAAGTCCCGCAGGTCTTCGATCGGGAGCGTCATGAGCTCGTGGTAGTTGAAGCCGGGCAGCTTCGCGTAGGCACGGTCGGAAAGGGTCATGCCGATCGGCTTGAAGACGCCGCCTTCGATGGTCTTTGCAAGCACGAGCTGCTTTTCCTCGAGGGTGCCGTATCGCCAGAAGAGCGACGGCTGCTTCAGGTGGGAGCCGCGGCACGAGGGGCACTCCGTGTAGGAACGGTAGCGTGACAGCAGCATGCGGACGTGCATCTTGTAGGCCTTGCTCTCGAGCCATTCGAAAAAGCGATTGATGCCGTACCACTGCGTGCGCCAGTTGCCCGTCCAGTCCTCGCCGCCCTCCCAGACCCAGCGCTTCTCCTCAGCCGTGAGCTTTTTGTAGGGCGTGTTGGTGCGAATGCCGCGCACGGCGGCGTAGGCAAGCATCTCCTGCTGGCATTCGTTGAAGGACTTTGTCGTCCATGGCTTGACGGCTCCCTCCTCGAGGGTTTTCGAGGGATCGGGGATCACGAGCGACGGATCCACCGTAATGATGCGGCCGAAGCCCCTGCATTTCTCGCAGGCGCCTACGGGAGAATTGAAGCTGAAGAGAGAAGCGGAGGGCAGGGAAAAGGACTTGTCGCAGTCTGCGCAGCCAAACCCCTTCCTGTAGGGGGCGAGCGGCGTCGAGCCTTCTTCGGTCTTGATGAGGACAGCCATCGCGCCGGCTCCCTTGTCAAGGGCCTGCTCGATCGCCTCGATCGCGCGCGACCGCTCGACGGATGATGCGCGGAAGCGGTCCGCCACGACCGTGAGAATCGTGCCGTCCTTGACGGCGCGGCGAGATTCGATGCGGGTGAACCCCTGTGCCGACAGACCTGTCTCGGCCGTTTCCAAGGCAAGCGCCTTGGGCACCTTCATGTCGAACGTGACGAGAACCCTGCTGTCCAGCCCCTCGGGCATTCCCGCGAGGCGCTCGAGCACGTCGTCCCAGATGCTCTGGGGCGTGTGCTCGACGACGCGTCGGCCGCATTTGGGGCAGTAAAGCTCTGCATGATGGGCGAAGAGCAGCTTTATGTGGTCGTTGAGTTCCGTCATCGTGCCCACCGTCGATCGCGACGTGCGCACAGTGCTGTTCTGGTCGATGGCGATCGCAGGCGGCACGCCGTCGATTCGATCGACATGCGGGCGGTCCATGCGGTCGAGGAACTGGCGCGCATACGGGCTGAAGGTCTCGACGTAGCGGCGCTGCCCCTCCGCATAAAGCGTGTCAAAGACAAGCGAGCTCTTGCCTGAGCCCGAAAGGCCCGTCACGACAGTGAAGTCTCCGGTGCGCAGGTCCAGATCGATGTTCTTCAGGTTGTTCTGTCTGGCTCCGCGGATGCGGATCAGGCCGTTGTTCGATGCGGTGTCGGTCATGCTCTTTCAGTCTGGGTTGTAAGATGCTTTCCGCAGACTACCGCAAGCAGGAGGAAAAGTGACGCCCGTCAGCCTCAAGAATGCCGGTGGGATGGGTTAATTACAAACAGTTACATTCTTGCCTTCGCTTTTCTGAAAAGTATGGTATAGTTTTGCTTCTCCACTTCTAGTGGGGGATTAGCTCAGCTGGGAGAGCGCTTGCATGGCATGCAAGAGGTCAGCGGTTCGATCCCGCTATCCTCCACCACGATCAAGGTCCCTATCGTCTAGAGGCCTAGGACACGACCCTTTCACGGTCGGTACCGGGGTTCGAATCCCCGTGGGGACGCCAGTTTCAAAGCCCGTCAGGTTAGCGCCTGGCGGGCTTTTGGCTATTTATGAGAGGGTATGATTTTTCAACCCTTTCAAAGTCTGGGGGATTAGCTCAGCTGGGAGAGCGCTTGCATGGCATGCAAGAGGTCAGCGGTTCGATCCCGCTATCCTCCACCACGATCAAGGTCCCTATCGTCTAGAGGCCTAGGACACGACCCTTTCACGGTCGGTACCGGGGTTCGAATCCCCGTGGGGACGCCACACTTTCTCCTGACGTTGGCGCGTTGTGGAGGAGGGAATGGCAGGCTGAGCACGACAGCTTAAAAAAGATGCAAAACTCGAACACGAATGCCGACAGTTGTGTTAGTATTCGGTTTCCAGCAAATGGGGGATTAGCTCAGCTGGGAGAGCGCTTGCATGGCATGCAAGAGGTCAGCGGTTCGATCCCGCTATCCTCCACCACGATCAAGGTCCCTATCGTCTAGAGGCCTAGGACACGACCCTTTCACGGTCGGTACCGGGGTTCGAATCCCCGTGGGGACGCCAATTTCAAAGCCCGTCAGGTTAGCGCCTGTCGGGCTTTTGGCTTTTATGTGCGGTGCTGTCCGCACGAACATAAAAAAGCGCCGGCATGCTTGTCCGGCGCTTTCGGGGACCCCGTCCGACCATTCAGGTACGGACGTAGGTCATTCCATTAGTGATTGCGGCGCTTTTCGGCCTCTTCCTTAACCGAGCGGCGAACCGTGTCAAACGCTTCGTTGAGCGCTGCCATCACATCCATGTTCGTGCGGTTCACGATGAGTTCCTGACCCGATGCCATCAGGTCGATGCGAATCGTGAAGGCGCCCATAGTCTGGTGACCTTCCTGGCTGACGGTCACTTTGCAGGCACCGAGCTGGTTGTCGAAGCGACGGAGCGCTTCAACCTTTTCGGTCACCGCAGTTTCGACAGCGGGCGAACGATTGATGCCGTGGAAGACGATCTGCAGAGATTGGGGCATATAACACCTCTCTTTTTGTTGTGGCTTTTTGATGGGACAACGCTCTTGTCCGTACTCCAAGTCTATATCCAATCCTTGCGCTTTGCACAAATTCCACTGGTTATCACTTAGAATGTGGCGATACGCTGTCGGGCAAGACGCCGCAGTCGTCGCCGGACAGTTAATCACAGCCTGAACCGCTACTCCCGCAAGGAAAGGGAGGCGGCAGGCCCCTTTGAAGAGATATGAGCAAAATGGATCGCAAACCTTGGCAGAACAACGGCCCGCATAGGGCTCCCTTTGGTTCCGACCGCCGCGAGGGCGGCCGCAGCGACCGTCGCGAAGGCGGCGAGCGCGGTTTCGGCCGTCGTGAATTCGGTGATCGCCGCGAATTCGGCGGTGAACGCCGCGGTTTTGGTGAACGCCGTGAGTTCGGTGACCGTCGTGAATTCGGCGGCGATCGCGGTGAACGTCGTCCGTTCGTGGCCGGCGAGCGTCGTGAGTTCAACGGTGAGCGCCGTGGCTTCGGCGATCGTCGCAAGTCCTTCGGCGGCGGCCAGCGTCGTCGCGAAGACTTCGGCGTTCGTTCCGGTCCGCGTGCCCGCGCGCTTGAAACCCGCCGCTTCTCCGAGCGCTCCGACTTCGCCAAGAACGCCGTCGTGAAACTTGACGCCGACATCGCCGACTACTTCAAGAGCGCCGAGGACGTCAACAAGGCCCTCCGCCTGGTGATCGAGCTCGGCAGGCTTGCCAAGAAGCCCGAGGTCAAGACGGAAGCTGAAAAGGTCGAGCAGGCCGAGGCTCCCGCCGTCGCCGCCGAAGAAGCCATGTTCACGGAAGACGTCTTCGAGGACGAGGACGTGGAGGCTGTCGCCGAAGCTGAGGAAACGGCTGAAGCCAAGTCCGAGGACAAGGCCGAATAAGGCTCTCTGACGGGTGACGCAGGTCACTTGAAAGCTTCGCTCCCGCAGGGAAAGCGGAGCTTTTTTCGTCTCTGGCGGATGGTGGTGGTCCACTCCCCTGCCATCGGGAATCTCCCCTAGGCAGGCACGGCCTTTTTAGTTAAACTTTCAAGGCTCAAAATCCGAAAACCACCCCCGTGCGTGCGCCGGGGCTGCGAGACCGGCCGCTTACATGAAATACATTCTTGCTCTTGATCAGGGGACCACGAGTTCCCGCGCCATTCTGCTGAATCACCGCGCCCAGATCGTTTCCCTGGAGCAGCTTGAGTTCCCGCAGCATTATCCGCAGCCCGGCTGGGTCGAGCACGACGCCATGGACATCTGGCGCACGCAGCTCGCCTGCGCCCAGAACTGCCTGAGAAAGGCGGGCGTCTCGGCCTCCGAGGTCAGCGCCATCGGCGTGACGAACCAGCGCGAGACGGCGGTCGTCTGGGACAGGACGACGGGGCTGCCGATTGCCCCTGCCATCGTCTGGCAGGACCGACGTACGGCTCCCTACTGCACGGAGCTGCAGAGAAGGGGCTTTGAAGTGCTCGTGCGTGAAAAGACGGGCCTTCGCATCGATCCGTACTTCTCCGCCACCAAGATCCGCTGGATTCTCGACAGGGTGCCCGGAGCGCGTGCGCGCGCAGAACGCGGCGAACTCGCCTTCGGCACGATCGACACGTGGCTCATCTGGAAGCTCACGGGCGGCCGCGTCTTCGTGACCGACATCACGAACGCCTCCCGCACGATGCTCTGCAATCTCGAAACCTGCAGGTGGGATGACGAACTTCTCGACATCTTCGGCATTCCCGCCTCGATGCTTCCCGAAATCGTGCCCAGCTCATGCGTGGTCGGCGAGGCGCTGCCCGAAATGCTCGGCGCCGCGATTCCCGTGGCGGGCATTGCGGGTGACCAGCAGGCCGCGACCTTCGGTCAGACGTGCTTTGAGGCCGGCTGCGCAAAGAACACCTACGGCACGGGCGGCTTCCTTCTGATGAACGTGGGAAGCGAGCCCCGCATGAGCCAGCACCGCCTGATCGGCACGGCCGCCTGGCAGCTCTGCTGCGAACGCACGCAGTATGCGCTTGAGGGCTCCGTCTTCATTGCCGGCGCCGTCGTGCAGTGGCTCAGGGACGGCCTGCAGTTCTTCAATTCCGCCGAGGAGATCGAGTCGCTCGCCAAGAGCGTGCCCGACAACGGCGGCGTCTATCTCGTTCCCGCCTTCGTGGGGCTCGGCGCCCCGCACTGGGACAGCGAGGCCCGCGGCATGATGATCGGGCTGACGAGAGGTACGACGAAGGCGCACGTCGCGCGCGCCGCGCTTGAGGGCATCGCCTTCCAGTGTGCGGAGGTGCTTGAGGCGATGCAACTTGATGCAGGGACCGAGCTCAAGGAGCTGCGCGTTGACGGTGGCGCCTCCCGCAACAACCTTCTCATGCAGTTTCAGGCGGACATCTCCGGCGTGCCGGTCATTCGTCCCGCCATTACCGAAACGACTGCGCTCGGGGCGGCGTTCCTTGCCGGCCTTTCGACGGGCGTCTGGGAGTCGTGTGAAGAAATTTCCGCCTTGTGGCGCGTCGACAGGGTGTTCGAGCCCTCGATGACCGCCGACAGGCGAGAGTATTTGATGAACCAATGGGCCCGAGCCGTCGGCCGCGCCCGCAACTGGAATAAGTGACCATGGCTGAAGTGAAAACCACCTGCCGCGAGGAACTGCTCGCCAAACTTCGTGAAGATCCCGTCTGGGACGTCGTCGTCATCGGCGGCGGCGCCACGGGCGCCGGTATTGCGGTCGACGCCGCCTCCCGCGGCCTCAAGACCGTCGTGCTGGAGGCCCAGGACTTTTCGTCCGGCACGTCGTCCCGTTCGACGAAGCTGATTCACGGCGGCGTGCGCTACATGAAGAATCCGCGTGACTGGGGGCTCGTGCGCGAAGCTCTGAAGGAACGCCGCATCCTCATCAAGAATGCTCCGCACCTCGTGCACTCCAAGCCCTTCATCCTGCCCTGCTACAAGAAGGGCGAGCGCGAGTTCTACACGATCGGCCTCGGCATCTACTCCGCCATGACCTACGGCGGCTACAACATCGGCCACACGTCGAGCCTCTCCCGTGAGGACACCCTCATGCGCCTGCCCGGCGTCAAGCCCGAAGGCCTGATGGGGGGCGTGCAGTTCTTCGACGGCCAGTTCGACGACGCGCGTCTTGACGTTGCGCTCATTCGCACGGCCTACGAACACGGCGCCGTACCGCTCAACTACATGCCCGTCGTTGGCGTCACCCGTGAAGGCGGCATGATCCGCTCCGTGACCGCGAAGGACAAGGAAACCGGCGAAGAGTTCGTCATCCGCACGAAGATGGTCTTCAACGCCGCCGGCGCCTGGGTCGATCCGATCCGCCGCATGGTTGATCCGGATGCCTCCACGCTCGTGCGCGTCTCCCGCGGCTCGCACATCCTGCTCGACAAGTCCTTCATGCCCGGCGACACCGGCATGCTCATCCCGAAGACCCGCGACGGCCGCGTGCTCTTCGCCATTCCCTGGCACGGCATGCTCCTCGTCGGCACGACCGACGTGGAACAGAAGGAAGCCGACTTCGATCCGAAGGTGAGCGACGCCGAAATCGACTTCATGATCGAGACGGCCTCCGGCTATCTTGAAAAGCCGATCACCCGCGCCGACGTCAAGGCCTCCTTCGCCGGCCTGCGTCCGCTCTTCAATCCGCAGGCCACGGGTTCCGCCGGCTCGACCGCCAAGGTTTCTCGCGAACACGCCGTCATTCCCGAATTCGGCAACATGATCACCGTGACGGGCGGCAAGTGGACGGCCTACCGCAAGATGGCCGAGCACGCCATGCTCGTCGCCACGCTGCGTCACCTCATCCCGCCGCGTCTCTGCGTCACGAAGGATCTGCCGATCTTCTGCGATCCCAACTGGGACCATGCTGCTCTTGAGATCGAGGCCGAAGCCGGTGACGCCGCCGACGAAAAGGTCGTTCAGTTCGCCCTCTACGCCCGCGACCACGAGTTCGCCCGCACGCCCGAGGACGTGCTCTTTCGCCGTCTGCGCCTCGGCCAGATGAACGAGGCCCGCACGAACGCCCTGCTGCCCAAGATCGCCGCTGCCTTCGGCCTGCCCGTCGAGGAATGCTGCTGCGCCGACGAAGCCTGCACCTGTGAAGAAGGCAAGTGCGAATGCGAGAAGGCCGAATGCGAATGCAAGGCCGAGGTCTGCGAAGCCGAAGTCTGCGAATGCAAGGCTGAGGAAAAGGCCGAGGCTGCGTCCGTTGAAGCCGAAAAGGTGATCGACGTCGAAGTCGTCGAGGAAAAGCCGGCCGAAGAGGCTGAGCAGAAGAAGTAAGACCGATGCCTGAAGGGCCCCCGGGCCCTTCGGCCGCCGGCCTTCGGTGCGGGCGACTCCATGGCGGAGGCGCCCGTGCCGTTTCTTTTGGCGTGCCGCGCCGTCTCTTGAGGACGGCGGCGGACGGAAATAAAAAAATCGGTCCTTCTTGTGGACAAGTAGGGGCGATTAGGGTAAAATCGCGATCCTGACTTTGCTTCACGGATTGCTTACCCCATCTTTTTCCACTGGCGCCGTGATTCACACGCGAAGTTCAGAACGCCATATTTCTAGGGCGAACCCAATTTCAGGTTCGCTTTTGTTTTTATTCAGCATCTGCATGTCAGCGCGGGTCCTCAGAAATGATGACGGACCGCGGCGCCATCCGTTGAGCGCTGCTGCAGCTGCCTTACTTATTAGGTGAAACGCAATGAAGACCTTCTCGGCCAAGCCGCTTGAGGTTAAGCGCGACTGGTTCGTGGTCGATGCCAGTGACAAGGTGCTCGGCCGTCTTGCCAGCGAAATCGCTCTGCGCCTTCGTGGCAAGCACAAGCCCGAATTCACGCCCCATGTCGACACGGGTGACTTTATCGTCGTGATCAACGCGGACAAGCTCAAGCTTTCCGCTGAAAAGGACACGAAGAAGACGTACTACCGCCACACGGGCTATCCCGGCGGCATCTACGAAACGACGTTCCGCGAAATGCAGGACAAGCACCCGGGCCGCGCTCTGGAAATCGCCGTCAAGGGCATGCTTCCGAAGGGCCCGCTCGGCTACGCCATGATCAAGAAGCTCAAGATCTACGCCGGCGCCGAACACCCGCACTCCGCCCAGCAACCCAAGGTTCTTGACCTCTAATTTCCGAAAGGCTTGAAAGATGATCGGTAACTACAACTACGGCACCGGCCGCCGCAAGAGCTCGGTCGCTCGTGTTTTCATCAAGCGCGGCACTGGCAAGATCGTGATCAACGGCCGTCCGCTGGAACAGTACTTCCACCGTGAAACGGGCCGCATGATCGTCATGCAGCCGCTTCAGCTCACGGAAAACACCGAAACGTTCGACATCATGGTCAACGTTTGCGGTGGTGGCGAATCCGGCCAGGCCGGCGCCATCCGTCACGGCATCACGCGCGCCCTCGTCGACTACGACGCCGGCCTCAAGAGCGTTCTCTCCAACGCCGGTCTCGTGACCCGCGACGCTCGTGAAGTCGAACGTAAGAAGGTCGGTCTGCGCAAGGCCCGCCGCGCCAAGCAGTTCTCCAAGCGCTAATCGCTTCGAGTACGGATTTGCAGAAGGCTCGTCCTTCTGCGGATCCCGGCAAAAAGAAGGTCGCCTGCATCAAGCAGCGCGGCCTTTTTTGTCGTCTGCGCGTGCCGAATCTGACGGCGAGACCCGTCACGAGCGCGCTTTTTCGTGTAGCATAGATGATCGCTTGAACAACGCCGTGAACGGCCTCCGCCCATCGTGGAAGAGAAGCCCCGGCGTCCCGTCACATTTTTGGAGGGCCGTCCTTTGGACGGCACATACCCCGATGACTGAAAAGATTGAAACGCCTCAGGAAGAAATGCCCGAGCTCATGCCCGATCCCATCAACTTCACCGACGCCGCCGTCGCGAAGGTCAAGGAGCTGATGGACGAAGAGGGCAATCCCAGCCTCAAGCTGCGCGTGTTCGTTCAGGGCGGCGGCTGCGCCGGCTTCCAGTACGGCTTTACGTTCGACGAGGTCCAGAACCCCGACGACGCCGTGATGGAAAAGGGCGGTGTGACGCTTCTCATCGATTCCATGAGCTACCAGTACCTCGTCGGCGCCAAGATCGACTTCAAGGACGACCTGAGCGGCGCTCAGTTCGTCATCGACAATCCCAATGCGGTGACGACCTGCGGCTGCGGCTCCTCCTTCGGAGTCTGATGCTGGAGGACCGAAGGCCCGACGACACAAAAACAAACGGACGACGTTCCATGCGAACGCCGTCCGTTTTTTCATAGACCTGCTTCCGTCCTGATCAGCGCGGATAGAGGGCGCCGAGAATTCGCGGTCCCGCCGCCCGCGTGACCGCAGGCAGGTTTCCGGGGAGGCTTGCGAGAAAGCGCTCCGCCAGCCAGGCGAAGGCAGCCGCCTCCACCTCCATGGGCGGCACGCCCAGAGCTTCGGTCGTGGCCGTGAGGCCGGGGAAATGCGAGGCGATGGCCTGCATGAGGGTCTTGTTGTAGACACCGCCGCCGCAGACGTAAAGCTCGGCGGCGTCAGGGGCGAACCGTGCGACGGTGTTCGTGATCGTGCGGGCGGTCAGTTCGACGAGCGTTCGTGCGACGTCTTCGGGCGGCAGGCTCTCATGGCCGCAAAGGCGGGCGTCGAGCCAGGCGGGCGAGAAGAGCTCCCTGCCCGTCGACTTCGGAATGGGAAGTGCAAAGTAGGGCTCGCTCAGAAGGTCGTCGAGAAGCGTCGTGCTGACGCGGCCTGAGGCCGCCCACCGGCCGTCCCGGTCGTAAAGGGCTCCCGTGATGCGCTGCGTCCATGTGTCGATGAGCATGTTGCCCGGACCCGTGTCGCCGCCGAGGATGGTGGGGGACTCGCTGCGAGCGGGCAGAACGGAGATGTTGGCGATGCCGCCGATGTTGAGGACGACGCGCGGGACGTCTCCCGTGAAGCATTCGGCGTGGAATGCGGGCACGAGCGGCGCTCCCTCGCCTCCTGCGGCCACGTCGCGGGAGCGCAGGTCCGCAACGACGTCGATGCCCGTGAGCTCTGCGACGAGCGCGGGATGATTGAGCTGCAGCGTGAAGCCCTTTTGAGGACGATGGCGGATCGTCTGGCCGTGCACGCCGAGTGCGGCGACGTCGGCGGGGGAGAGTCCCGTTCGGGCCAGAAGAAGGCCGGTGGCTTCTGCATAGTGGCGAGCAAGCGCGACGGAGGCTTCGCCCATGCGCTCGATTTCGTCGGGGCCGGGCAGCGTGAGCGCCGCGAGCGCAGCGCGCAGGTTGGGCGGAAAGGCGAGCGAGGAGTGCCCGAGACTCCTCATGACACGGCCGTCGAAGGCCATGGCGACGGCGTCCGTGCCGTCAAGGCTGGTGCCGGACATGAGTCCGATCGTAATGCGTTCGGTCATGGTGGTTCCCTGCGGAAATGGCGGACAAGGAAAAGCCGACGCCATGGCGCCGGCTTTCTGATGCCTGCATGGAGAAGGAATCAGTCTTCCTTCATCGAGGTGACGCAGTGCGCCACCCTGGAAGCGCCTTCGGCCTGCTCCTCGTCGCCGAGAAGATGCTTGGCGACGGCGGTTGCGTCGTCCCTGTGGGTGCGCAGGACGGTCGGAACGGGAAGCGACTCGCTTTCGGCAAGCAGGTCGAAGCGGGCCTGAATCGGACGGGCGATCGTCTTGAGCTGGGCCACCTGGAAGGCGGTCAGGTTTTCGGTGTCGGGCAGGTCGGCTGTGCGCGGATTGATCTGCACGCCGTCGAACATCAGTTCGTAGTGCAGATGCGGACCGGTGGCAAGGCCCGTGCGGCCCACGTAGCCGATCACGTCGCCGCGCTCGACCTTCTGGCCTGCGCGCAGGTTCTTGGTGATGCGGGACATGTGCGCGTAGAGCGTGGTGCGGCCGAGGCCGTGGTCGATCTTGACGTAGCGGCCGTAGCCCTTGCGCTCGTAGCCCACGAAGGTGACCACGCCGTCGGCGGCAGCGAAGATGCGGGAGCCCGAGGGGGCGCGGAAGTCGGTGCCGTTGTGCGGGCGCACGACGCCCGTGACGGGATGACGGCGAAGCGGCGCGAACTCGCTGCTCACGTCCTTGACGTCGAGCGGTACACGCATGAAGGTTTGCTGCGAGGCGCGGCCAGCGAGCGTGTAGAAGCCGCCGGCACGGCTGTCGTTCTCAAACCAGTAGGCCTCGTGGACGTCCTCGCCCGAGACCACCTGAACGGCAAGCAGCTGGCCGTTGCGGATGAAGTCGCCGCCTGCGAACTTGCGCTCGAAGACGAGGCGGAGCGAGTCGCCCTGCTTGAGGGTGCGGACGGGATTGTCGGCGCCCTCCCAGACGACCTTGAGCTGTTCGGCGATGTCGGCGGGAATGCGCAGGGACTCGACGGTGGCAGCGAAGCCCGAGGAGGCGACGCCGGAGATGCTTTCCTCGAGCGTGTCGAAGGCGACGGGGTATTCGGCGGCGGCGAAGAGCTCGCCCGTGCGGGTGACCTCGATGCGGCGGCTGTCCTGAGGGTGCGGGCCCTCGAGATAGAGGTGCAGGAAGGCAAGTCGGCCGTCGGGCAGAACGCCTGCGTTGACGTACTGGCCGTCCTGCGGCATGACGAGCGGACGCAGCATGCGCTGCGAGCGGATGTAGGAGACGGCCTGAGGGTCGACGACTTCAAGGCGTGCGAGCAGGGAGGAGAGGGTCTCGCCGTTGCGTACGGTCAGGCTGCGGGGCGTAACGGAGCCGTTGCGGCGCAGGGCGTCGAGCGCCTGCGTGAGAACGGAGTCGTCAACGGAGCCCGTCACGAAGTCCGCGCGGTGCTTTTCCTGCGCGAGACTGGGCGAGACGCCGAGCATGGCGCCCGTTGTTCCGATCACGACCATCGAGGCTATCCCCGCCGTTGCGGCCCCGGTACTCAGTCTGCACGCGTGGAGAAGCGGGGACGAGGCCCAGACCTTGAGCCAGGATCGAAACGCCCTCCCGGCGGTGCGGAGCTGCCGGGCAATGAGGGAGGGAGCGGTCATGATGAGTCGGAGTTGCGAAAGGCGCGGAAAAAGGGAACAATACTTAGATTGCCATTTTAAATCAGAACCGCTGTGCGTCCCGCCTAAAAAACCTTAAAAATGGTTACAGGCGGGCATTTCATGCGTCTCCGGGGCCTTTTGCATGACTTTGTGTGCAGATGAGCCTGCGAACGGGCGCTGCAACGCGGCGGCCTCAGTTTGTTTAAGTCATTGAAGGGATACTGATGACCGTTGAATTAGAGAAGGCTCAGGAGGCCAAGAAGCTCCCTGTTACCGACGACATCCGCGAGGCGATGGCCCTCATCCGCCGCGGCACCGACACGTTCCTCATTGAGGAGGAGTTCGAACAGAAGCTCGCCCGCTCCAAGATGACCGGTGAACCGCTGCGCTGCAAGCTCGGCCTCGACCCGACGGCTCCCGACATCCACATCGGCCACACGGTCGTGCTCAACAAGCTGCGCCAGCTTCAGGACCTCGGCCACACGGTGATCTTCCTCGTGGGCGACTTCACGGCCGCCATCGGCGATCCGTCCGGCCGCAACGCCACGCGTCCGCCGCTCTCGCACGAGCAGATCGTCCAGAACGCCCAGACCTACCTCAATCAGGCCGGCCTCGTGCTCGACCTTGACCGCACCGAAGTCCGCTACAACTCCGAATGGTGCAACAAGCTCGGCTCCGTGGGCCTCATTCAGCTTGCCTCCCGCTACACGCTCGCACGCCTTCTTGAGCGCGACGACTTCGCCAAGCGCTACGCCGAGCAGGCTCCGATCGCCATGCACGAGCTCATCTACCCGCTGATGCAGGGCTACGACTCCGTGGCCCTCAAGGCCGACCTCGAGCTCGGCGGCTCCGACCAGCGCTTCAACCTGCTCGTCGGCCGCGAACTCCAGCGCCAGTACGGTCAGGAGCCCCAGTGCATCCTGACGATGCCGCTTCTCGTGGGTCTTGACGGTCAGGTCAAGATGAGCAAGAGCAAGCACAACTACATCGGCATCACCGACGCTCCGAACGACATGTTCGGCAAGGTGATGTCCATCTCCGACTCGCTGATGTGGGACTGGTACGACCTGCTGAGCCTGCGCGGCAACGCCGAGATCGCCCAGCTCAAGAAGGAGTGCTCCGAGGGCCGTAATCCGCGCGACGCCAAGGTGCTGCTCGCCAAGGAGATCGTGGGCCGCTTCCATTCGGACTGCGCCGCCAATGCCGCCGAAGATGAATTCAACGCCCGCTTCCGCGCCGGCGCCATGCCGAGCGACATTCCCGAAGTGACGGTCGAGGCTCCCGCCGGCGAGATCGGCGTCGGCCAGATGCTCAAGGCCGCCGGTCTCGTCTCCTCCACGTCCGACGCCAATCGCAACATCGATCAGGGCGGCGTGAGGATCGAAGGCGAGAAGGTCTCCGACAAGGGGCTCAAGCTCAAGGCCGGCACCGTCGTGACGGTGCAGGTCGGCAAGCGCAAGTGGGCCCGCATCACGATCGCCTGAGAAGCGGATCATGATCGTTCTGATCCAGCGAGTGGCCGAAGCCTCGGTGAGCGTTGAAGGACGCGTGACCGGGGCCGTCGGCCGCGGGCTTCTTGCGCTGGTGTGCGGGGAGCCCGGCGACACGCCCGCCGTCATCGGGAAGCTCGCACGCAAGACCGCGAGACTTCGCATCTTCGAGGACGAGGCGGGCAGGATGAACAGGAGCGTCGTCGACGTCGGCGGCGATGTGCTCTGCGTCTCGCAGTTCACGCTTGCCGCGGACACGATGTCGGGCAACCGCCCGAGCTTCTCCAGAGCTGCGCCGCCCGAAGAGGGCCTTGCCGCCTTCAATGCGTTTGTGACGGCGCTCAGGGGCGAGGGGCTGTCCTGCCCCACAGGCGAATTCGGCGCGCACATGCGCGTCTCGCTCGTCAATGACGGACCGGCGACCTTCAGCCTCCACCTTAGGGCTGATGGTGCTGGCGCCGACTAGTCCCAATGCTCTAGACTGTGGTCTTGGGCCGAAAGTGATGATATAAATAGAGGACGCCGCCCGCTCCGGGCGGCTCCGCACGTGGAGAAGCACCCGGTGAAAATCACTTCCGACAACTTCAAACAGGGCGATTTCATTCCTGAAGCCCTTGCCTGGGGCCGAATCGGAGAGGACGGCTCGACCGTCCGCTCGACGAACCTCAATCCCCAGCTCTCCTGGACGGACGCGCCCGAGGGCACGGCGTCCTTCGTGCTTGCCTGCCTTGACGACGACGTGCCGACGGATCTCGCCGAGCGCGACGCCTCGGGCGAGATTCCTGTTTCCCAGCCCCGCCGCCGCTTCGTGCATTGGGTGCAGCCCAACTGCCCCGCTGACGTGACGAGCATCGCCGAAGGGGCGCTTGCGGAGGAGAGGAAGACGACGCCGGGCTTCGGCGCCGTTTGCATCAACGACTACAGCCGCGGCGGCACGCCTGCTCCGGGCGAAACGGGCACGGGCTACGATGGCCCCTGTCTGCCGTTCTTCGACGCACGCTGGCACTACTACCGGTTCATGGTCTTCGCGCTCGACGCCCCGAGGCTCGAGCTTCCTGAAAATGCGACATGGCAGGACGTCGACGCCGCCATGAAGGGCCATGTCCTCGCGTCGGCTGAGCTTGTTGGCCGCTATACGCTCAATCCCCGTCTGGCCGCCCTTTGAGACGACCGGCATTCACAGAATCCACGTCATTAACCTTCGGCGGCATCCGCCGCCGTCTTACTAAAGGAACTGAAGTCGTGTTCAAGCGCTCCAATACCATTGAGGCCGTCGATCCCGCCGTCTGGGACGTCATCAGCCACGAGACCGCCCGTCAGGAAGACCACATTGAGCTCATCGCGAGCGAAAACTACGCTTCCCCGGCGGTCATGCAGGCCCAGGGTTCCTGCCTCACGAACAAGTACGCGGAAGGCTATCCCGGCAAGCGCTACTACGGCGGCTGCGAGCACGTCGACGTCGTTGAACAGCTCGCCATCGACCGCGCCAAGAAGCTCTTCTGCGAGCCCGCAGGCGTCGAGATGGCCGTCAACGTGCAGCCCCACTCCGGCGCTCAGGCCAACTCCGCCGTGTACTTCGGCCTTCTCGAGGTCGGCGACACGATCATGGGCCTCTCGCTTGCCGAAGGCGGCCATCTGACGCACGGCATGCACCTCAACTATTCCGGCCGCTACTTCAAGGTCGTTCCCTACGGTCTTGACGCCAACGAGGCGATCGACTACGACCGCGTTGAACAGCTCGCCAGGGAATGCAAGCCGAAGATCATCGTCGCCGGCGCCTCCGCCTACTCGCTTCGCATCGACTTCAAGCGCTTTGCCGAAATCGCCCACTCCGTCGGCGCCTACCTGATGGTCGACATGGCCCACTATGCGGGCCTCATCGCCGCCGGCGTCTACCCGACCCCGTTCGGCCACGCCGACATCGTGACGACGACCACGCACAAGACGCTCCGCGGTCCGCGCGGCGGCCTCATCTTCTGCCGTCCCGACCTTGAGAAGAAGATCAACTCCGCCGTCTTCCCGGGCATGCAGGGCGGTCCGCTCATGCACGTCATCGCCGCCAAGGCCGTGGCCCTCGGCGAAGCCCTTGACCCGTCCTTCAAGGTCTACGGCGAGCAGGTGATGAAGAACGCCGCTGCCATGGCCGAAGAGCTCGTCAAGCGCGGCCTGCGCATCGTTTCCGGCCACACGGAAAGCCACGTGATGCTTGTCGACCTTCGTCCGCTCAAGATCACGGGCAAGGCCGCCGAAACGCTGCTCAACGCCGCTCACATCACGGTCAACAAGAACGCCATCCCGAACGATCCGGAAAAGCCCTTCGTGACGTCCGGCATCCGTCTCGGCTCTCCCGCCATGACGACCCGCGGCTTCGGCGAAGCCGAGGCCCGCAAGGTGGCGAACCTGATCGTCGATCTGCTCGAGGCGCCTGAAGACCAGGCCGTCTTCGAACGCGTCAAGGCCGAAGTGGCGAACCTCACCGCCGCCTTCCCGGTCTACGGCGACTAAGGCGCTCAGGCGGCCGCAGGGGAGGCTTCGGATCTCCCCGAAAACGCATGAAAACACAAGGGCTACCCTTTCGAGTGATTGGGTGGCCCTTATTTTGTGTTTGGGGACTTGAGTTTGCCTGCGGGCGGGCGCTAAACTTTCGGACACTTGTTCCTGATTTGGAAGTGTCTGCCGGCCGATGCGGTTCGGGACGGGCTTCCACCGTACGCAAGGAGTCTCCTCATGCGATGTCCCTTCTGCCAGAATCCGGATACCCAGGTGATCGATTCGCGCGCCCCTGAGGAGGGGTACGCGATCCGTCGCCGCCGCAAGTGTCCGGCCTGCGGCAAGCGCTTCACGACCTTCGAGAGGGCGCACCTGCCCATTCCCGCGGTCGTCAAGCGCAACGGCCAGCGCACCGACTACAACAGGGCGAAGCTTCAGGCCTCGATGACGCTGGCGCTGCGCAAGCGTCCCGTGACGCCCGAGCAGCTTGAGGAGGCGGTCGACTCCGTCGAGCAGGCGATGATCATGCTCGGAGACCGCGAGATCGAGTCGAGCGTCGTGGGCGAGCTCGTGCTCGGCGCCCTGCAGAAGCTCGACACCATCGCCTACATCAGGTTTGCGTCGGTGTACTTCAACATCGGCGATCCGCTTGCCTTTGCATCGATGATTCAGAATGCGGCCGTGCCCGACGGAAGCACCGACGGCGCGTTCGACGTGCTGAGGAAGTTCAGGCTCGAGCACGAGGCCGAGGTCGCCGCCCGCGAGGCGAAGAAAAAGGCCGCCGCCGAGCGTCGCGCCCGCAGGGATGCGGAGAGGAAGGCAGCGGAGGCGGAGGAGGCCAAATGACGGAATGCGCTGTGGATGAAGGTCGCGTGAAGGACGACGACTTCTGGATGGGGCTTGCGCTTGAGGAGGCCGCGAAGGCCCGCAGGCTTTCTCCGCCCAATCCTGCGGTCGGCGCCGTCATCGTGAGGGACGGCCGGGTGATCGGCCGGGGCTTCACGCAGCAGACGGGCGGTCCGCACGCCGAGGTGATGGCTCTGAGGGATGCCGCCGCGCGTGGAGAAAGCGTTGAGGGCGCGACGATCTACGTGACGCTCGAGCCATGCTCGCACTGGGGGCGCACGCCGCCTTGTGCGCTTGCGATCGTCGAGCACAGGATCGGCCGCGTCGTGACGTCGGTCGCCGACCCGAACCCCCAGGTGGCGGGGCGGGGTCTGAAGATGATCCGCGATGCGGGCATCGAGGTGACCGAAGGCGTCCGAAGCAAAGAGGGATGGCTCTCCAACAGGGGCTTTCTCACCCGTATGACGACGGGCAGGCCTTGGGTGAGGATGAAGTGCGCCGCGACGCTCGACGGCCGCACGGCCTTTCCCGACGGCCGATCCCAGTGGATCACGGGCCCTGCGGCGCGCGAGGACTCTCAGTACTGGCGTGCGGTGTCGGGGGCGGTCGTGACGGGCATCGGCACGGTGCTCGCCGACAATCCGAAGATGACGGTGAGGCTCCCTGATCAGGTGAGGTTCCCGTTCCGCGTGGTCGTGGATCCGAGGCTTGAGACGCCCGTCGGGGCGGAGATTCTCAAGGGCGGCGGCACGGTCCTCGTCTGTGCGCAGGCCGGCGAAGAGGCCGAGGCGGCGCTCGTCGCCGCAGGCGCCGAGGTGCTGAGGCTTCCCGATGCGGCGCATCCGGGACGCGTGGACCTCGGTGCGCTTCTCGACGAGCTTGGACGAAGGCAGGTCAACGAGGTCCATCTCGAGGCGGGTGCGGGGCTCAACGGGAGCTTTCTCTCCGAGGGACTTGTCGACGAGATCGTGCTGTATACTGCTCCCTGCCTTTTCGGCTCGGGGATGCCCGTTGCAAGCGTTCCGCTTCCCGAGGAACCCGGTCTGGCGCACCGCTGGACGATTGAAGACTTTACTCAGATCGGTGCCGATCTGCGTGTGATTTTGAGGAGATGACTCTAAATGTTTACCGGCATTATTCAGGCCATCGGCAAGGTTCGTGAACCGGAACCTCTCGGCAACGGCGTCCGCCTGACGATCTGCGCTCCCGATCTCGGTCTTGACGAGGTTCGCATCGGCGACTCGATCGCCGTCAACGGCGCGTGCATGACCGTCGTCGAGAAGACGGACACGGAATTCAAGGTCGACGTCTCCGCCGAGAGCCTCTCGAAGACTACGGGCCTCGACACGTTCGGCGAGGTCAACCTCGAGAAGGCCATGCGTCTCGGCGACCGCGTCGACGGCCATCTCGTGAGCGGTCACGTCGACGGCGTGGGTCAGGTTGAAAGCATGGAGCAGGTCGCCGAATCGTGGCGCCTCGTCATCCGCGCCCCCCGCGTCCTCTCTCCGTATCTCGCCTACAAGGGCTCGATCACGGTCAACGGCGTCTCGCTTACGATCAACAAGGTCGAGGATACGGCGATGGACACGCTCGTGACGATCAACCTCATCCCGCACACGGTCGAGGTGACGACGCTCAAGCACCTCAAGGCCCAGAGCTACGTCAATCTTGAGATCGACACGATCGCCCGCTACATCGAGCGCATGATGTCGCTTCGTAACGACGAGGACTCCCTCTTCTGATCAGGAAGAAGGCGTTCCGCATCATGAAAAGGCGGCGTTCTTCTGGTGAAGGGCGCCGTTTTTCGACAGCGGGGCCGAAAAAACGGCGCCCGCACCCGCCCGCCCTGCGTCACGCAGGTCTTTCGCGTTAAAATAAACGTCTATCAGTCGTCGCCGGCAGGCCGGCGGCGGCCCGAGGGCCTGGCCTTCGGGATCTTTTCAAAACGAATTTAGCTCCCGCCTGCAGAGGCCCCTAGGAGACAGACATGGCTGTTGATATTGTTCCCACCAAACTCGACGGTACCGACCTTCGCATCGGCATCGTGGTCGCCCGCTTCAACGAATATGCCGGCCGCGGTGAATTCGAGTCCTGCATGGACGAACTGCGCAAGCTCGGCGTGATGGAAGAGGACGTGACGAAGGTGTCCGTGCCGGGTGCCCTCGAAATCCCGTTCGCGCTGCAGAAGCTCGCCCAGACGGGCGAATACGACGCCCTGATCGCCCTCGGCGCCGTTATCCGCGGTGAAACCTACCACTTTGAGCTCGTGAGCAACGAGTCCGGCAGCGGCATCACCCGCGTCTGTCTTGACTACGACATTCCCATCGCCAACGGCGTGCTGACGACGGAAAACGACGAGCAGTGCGAGGAACGCATCGACATGAAGGGCCGCGACTGCGCACGCTGCGCCGTTGAAATGGCCAACTTCGCCAAGGAGTTCTGCGTCGACGAGTTCGACGAGGATTTCGATGAAGTGACCTCCGAAGACTGATGCCGTCATCAAAGGAATCTTGAAGAATGACTGAACACAAGGAAGGCCACCGCAAGTCGGCGGCGCACTCCGCCCGCCATCTGGCCCGCGTCTTCGTGATGCTCGGCCTCTACCAGTGGCTCGCCGATCCGTCCCAGGACTACGCCGGCATCGAAGCCCACCTCTCGAGCCTTCTGCACGACGAGGAAGAGCAGCTCGAAGGCAGCGACATCCGTCCGACGGACTTCGAGAAGGCCGATCGCGAGCTCTTCACGAAGCTGCTCGCCGGCGTGCTTGACCGTCATGCCGAAGTGGCGGACGCCATCGCCCGTCACGCCGACCGCGAACTCTCCCGCATTTCGCTCGTCGAACGTGCGGTGCTCATGATCGGCACGTACGAACTCATGGCCTGCCCGGAAACGCCCTGGCGCGTAATCCTCAACGAATCCATCGAGCTCGTCAAGCAGTTCGGCAGCGGCTACCGCTTCACGAACGCCGTTCTCGAGCTTGTCGCGCGCGAAGTTCGTCCCGAAGAGACGGCTGCGCCGCGCGCCTGACGAATCAGTCTCTGACTGATTCCCACAAACGGGCCGTTCCCTTCGGAGGGAGCGGCTCTTTTTCTTGGAAGCGTGCTTTTTTTCGGAGGTAGAAAAATGCGACGCGGAGAATTTCAGATCATCGACCGCTTCTTCACGCATGACGCGTTCGGAGAGTGGCGAAGTCAGGGCGTGGGCGACGACTGCGCCATCATCGACATGCCGGGCAACCGCATTGCGGTGACGACGGACATGATGGCCGTGGGCACGCACTTTCTGCCCGGCGCCAGGCCCGAGGACATCGGCTACAAGGCCCTCGCCGTCAATCTGTCGGACCTTGCGGCCGCAGGCGCGTCGCCGCGAGCGTTCTTTCTCTCGATCGGACTGCCAGAGCGTGACGACGAATGGCTTGCGGGCTTTTCCCGCGGCCTGATGGCCCTTGCGGAGAGCTCGGGCTGCGCGCTTCTCGGGGGCGACACGACCCGAACGGCTGAGGTCGGCGGCACGCATGCGCCCGTGACGATCTCGATCACGGCGATGGGCTCGCTTCCCGAAGGGAAGGGACTCACGCGCGCGGGCGCGAAGCCCGGCGACGACATCTGGGTCTCGGGCACGGTGGGCGACGCATATGCGGCGCTCAAGCACCGTTGGGGCCACTGGCAGCTGATGCCCGATGCGGCCGAGGCGCTTTTCCCCAGAATGGATCGCCCGACGCCGAGGAACATGCTCGGCTCAGCGCTTCTTGATCTTGCGACGGCCTGCGCGGACGTCTCGGACGGCCTGCTGGCGGATCTGGGGCACATTCTCGAACGCAGCGGCGTCTCGGGCAGCATTCTCTGGGAGGCCGTGCCCGTCTCGAGCGCGCTCAGGGCGCTCTCCCCCGCCGCACAGCAGGAGGCGGCGCTGACCGGCGGCGACGACTACGAGCTCGTCTTCACGGCCCCTCCCTCCGCCGCGCTTCGCATCGAGCAGGCGGGACTTTTGACAAAGACCAGACTTACCCGAATTGGTAAGATTTGCGAAAAAGTCTCGGGCGATAATCTCACTGTCCGCTCGCAAAACGGCGGCATCGTGACGACGCCCACGCAGGGGTTCGACCACTTTGCCGCCTGAGGCGAAGCGCCAGGACCCTGATCTCCGACCCCCAGCGCCGCAGGCCAAGCCTGCGGCGGCAACCAGGAAGTGAACATGCTGCAGAAGTACGACGACTCCAATCCTGCTAATCAGATCGAATTGACCAGCCGTTTCGTCTGGTCCCATCCGGCACACATGATCGCCACGTTCTTTGGTGCGGGTCTTCCGTCCAAGGCGCCCGGCACCTACGGCTCGCTCGCGGGCGCGCTCTCCTTCATCGTGCTCTCTCCGGCCATGACGACCGCCGCGTGGGTGATTCTCTCGATCGCCCTCTTCATCGCGGGCGCCTGGGCAGCGGGGAAGGTTGCGGCCGATCTCGGCGTCGAGGACCACAAGGGCGTCGTCGTCGACGAGGTGGTCGGCATCTGGCTTCTCTTCGCGTTCCTGCCTGCGGGCACCCTCTGGTGGGTCGCGGGCTTTGCGGCCTTCCGCTTCTTCGACATCATGAAGCTGCCGCCGGTCGACATCATCGATGAAAAGATGAAGAACGGCGCGGGCGTCATGCTCGACGACGTGGTCGCGGCCTTCTACGCCTGGGTCGTCGTCAGCATTCTCGGCTGGCTCTTCGGCTGAGGATCATGCCTGATCTCAACGAGCGCATAGCGCTGGCGGCCGAGCGTCTCGGCGTCGTCGCCGCAGAGAGGCGGCACGTCGTCGTGACGGCCGAAAGCTGCACGGGCGGCGGCATCGCCGCCGCCATCACCGAGGTGCCCGGCAGCTCCGCATGGTTCCGCGAGGGCTTCGTGACCTATGCGGCCGAAGCCAAGACATCGCTTCTCGACGTCGATCCGAAGATGATCGAGGAGGAAGGCGTCGTGAGCGAGGACGTGGCTCAGGCCATGGCCAGAGGTGCGCTCGCACGCTGTCCCGACTCGACGCTTGCCGTCGCCGTGACGGGCGTGGCGGGACCGACGGGCGGCACGCACCTCACGCCCGTGGGCACGGTGTGCATCGGCTGGGCCGAACGCTTCAACGAGCACATCGTCACGTACGTGCGCACGATCCATGCGCACGGCAGCCGCTCGATGGTGCGCAGGGCGACCGTGCTCACGGCCCTCGAGGGCTTGATTGAGCTCATGCGTTTCGGCAATCCCGCTGTGATGCCGTGCGAATATTGACTACAATTTGAGAACTGCAGTTCTACAACGGGCGCCTCCTGAATCGATTCGCAGGGCGCCTTTTTTTGTCTTTGCTTAAATCATGTCCAGTTGGTTTGACATATTGATTCTGGTGATCCTCATCGGCATGAACGGGGCCTTTGCGCTCAGCGAGGTCGCGCTCATCACGAGCCGCAGGGCGAGGCTTCAGCACATGGACGAGGAGAGTGTTCCCGGCGCGAGACGCGCCATGGACATGAATGCGGACCCCAACCGCGCGCTCTCGACCATTCAGGTGGGCATCACGTCCATCGGACTTCTCTCGGGCATCTTCGGCGAGTCCGCGCTCGCCAAGCCCGTGGCCGAATGGCTCGTCTCGCTCGGCATGGGCGAGGAGACAGCCTCGGCCGTCGGCATCACGCTCGTCGTGGTGCTGCTCACGTACTTCTCGATCGTGATGGGCGAGCTCGTCCCCAAGCGCATCGGCCAGATGGCGCCCGAACGCCTGGCGTGCCGCGTCTCTCCCGTCCTGCACATGCTTTCGCTTGCCGCCGCGCCGTTCGTGAAGCTGCTGTCGCTCTCCACGGCCTCGATCCTCAGGCTGATGCGCGTCGACACGCGCAGCCAGAACGCCGTGACGGAGGAGGAGATTCACGCGATGATCGACGAAGGCGAGGAGTCGGGCGTGATCGAGACGGTCGAGCGCGACATGGTGCGCAACGTCTTCAGGCTCGACGACCGTCAGGTGGCCTCGCTGATGACGCCGAGGGCCGACATCGACTGGATCGACCTCGAGGACTCGCCCGAGGTCAACATCGAGAAGATCCGCTCCTCGAAGCGTTCGCGGCTTCCCGTCTGCGTCGGCAGTCTTGACGACGTGAAGGGCTTTTGCTCGACGCGCTCGCTTCTGCAGCAGATGATGGAAAAGGGCCGCGCCGACTTCAAGGACAATCTCGTGGCGCCCGTCTACGTGCCCGAGTCGCTGACCGGCATGGAGCTTCTGGAGAACTTCAGGAAGACCGACACGCCTGTTGCGCTTGTCGTCGACGAGTACGGCGAAGTCCAGGGCATCGTGACGCCCAGGGACGTGCTCGAGGCCATTGCGGGCGAATTCAAGCCCGAACAGCCGGGCGACGCCTGGGTGACGAGGCGCGAGGACGGTTCGCTCCTGCTCGACGGCATGATTCCGATCCCCGAACTCAAGGACGTGCTCGACATCAAGAGCGTGCCCGAGGAGGACTTTGGACGCTACAACACGCTCGCCGGCATGATGATGCTCCTGCTCGGACGTCTTCCGAAGGAAGGTGACGTCGCCGAGTGGGACGGCTGGCGGCTTGAGATCATCGACATGGACCGCCGCCGCATCGACAAGGTGCTCGCAGTGAAGGTCAAGACCGCGCCGAAGCAGGAAGGCCGGGGCGAATAAAAGAAGAGAGAAAGGAGAAGGAGGATGGCAGTGAAGAAGGCATGGGTTGCGTGCGGTGCGGCTGTGGTGCTCGCCGCCGTTGCGTCGGGAGGCGTGTGGCTGCAGGGCCGCGTCTTCGATAGGCAGTTCGACGAGTTCGCCCGCGAGCTGGCCGACACGAGCGTGGATATGGGCTTTCTGCTGAGCGCAGAACAGACGGGCAGGGGCTTCGCGTACCGTGATCTGGCGATCAAGCTGCGCGGGAAGGATTTTCGCCTGTGCTGGACGGGGCGCGCGGAGTTCGGTCTCGGCATGACGGCAAGGTTGGCGCTTGACAAGGAATATGGCTCAATGGCGAATCTTCCCGATTACGGCATCGAGGGGCTTGACGACGAACTCGTCTTGAAGACGGGGCTGTTCTCCTCGAAGCCCGAACTCGCCTGGCGCGTGAAGCCCTTCAGGGTGGCCGCAGGCAGTCTGTTCTGCAGCGCGGGCGGCCTTGAGCTCACGTCGGGTGACGTCGAGCACGAGGGGCGACTCGTCTGGCGCGGGCTCTCCTGCTCGGAAGGCGGGGAAAGCCTTCGCACGGGAGACGTGACATTCGACGTGTCGGTTTCGAAGGACGGCCGCAGGGCCGAGATGAAGGCGATGTTTGAGGGAGGCTCCGCGGACGTCGAGGGCATGAACCTGAAGACGGGCGCCTTCGACATGGCGAGCACGATCGAGGAGACGAGGGCCGAAACCCAAGAGGACGATGCGCTCTACTCTCAGAGCTGGACGCTGAAGTCGGGTGAGCTGGATTATGACGGCGTGCGCGTCCTTGATGCCCTGACCTTCAGGGCGAACATGACCAACGTGCCCGAACGCCTCGTGGATGCGATGGCTCTGGGCGGCGCCGTGAGCCCCGTGATCCTCGAGATGGCGGCGGAGCAGGCGATCATGCAGGGCGGCATGACGTTCGACCTTGACGAATGCACGGTGACGCGCGGTGAGGGGACGCTGTCGGCCGCAGGGCGCGTGGCAAGGGACGGAGAGAGGATCGGAGCCTTCTCCGTGCGGTTGGATCCCGAGTTCGGAGCGGACGTCAAGGGATGACCCGAAGCCGTAGCTGAACTGAAGGCGAACGGCAGCCTCAGGACGGTCGAAGGACGCCTTGAGGCCCATGTGGAGCTTTCGACCGATGGCGTTGCCGTCAACGGCGTGAAGCTCGACTCGCTTTGACAGGGACTTAGACAAAGGAAAGGCCTGCAGGAGTGATCTTGCAGGCCTTTGACTTTGTTCTGGGCGGGCGGCGATCAGACGGCAGCCTGAATGGAGTCGCGCGTGGCGATGGCGGTCTTGCGGGCGGCTTCCTTCCAGTCGTCTTCGCGGCTCGCGTAGATGATGGCGCGGCCGGAGTTGATCACCATGCCGGTGCCTTCGGCGGTCTTGCCGGCCTCAACGCAGGCGCGGATGTCGCCGCCCTGAGCGCCGATCCCCGGCACGAGCAGGGGAAGGTTCGGCGCGATGCGGCGCACGTTGGCGAGTTCGGCGGGATAGGTGGCGCCGACGACGAGGCCGAGTTCGCCGTTGAGGTTCCACTCGGTGGCGGCAAGGCGCGCAAGGCGTTCGTAGATCTTCTCGCCGTTCACTTCAAGCATCTGGATGTCGTCGCCGCCGGGGTTGGAGGTGCGGCAGAGGATGAAGGCGCCCTTGTTCTCGTAGGCAAGGTAGGGCTTGATCGTGTCGAAGCCCATGAACGGGGAGAGCGTCACGCAGTCGGCCTCGTAGCGCTCGAAGGCTTCGCGGGCGTAGTGCTCGGCCGTGGAGCCGATGTCGCCGCGCTTGGCGTCGAGGATCACGGGAACCTTCGGATGATTGGCGTGAATGTAGTCGATCACGGCCTTGAGTTCGGCCTCGGCGCCGCAGGAGGCGAAGTAGGCGATCTGCGGCTTGAATGCGCAGACGAGGTCGGCCGTGGCGTCGATGATGCCGCAGCAGAAGTCGTAGAGGGCCGTGCTGCGGCCCGCGAGTTCGTGCGGGAAGCGGGTGGGGTTGGGGTCAAGCCCGACGCAGAGCATGGAACCGGCGTTCTGCCAGCGTTCGCTGAGCATTTCGGTGAACTTCATGGGGTGCCTTCCGAAGGTGGTTGTCAATCGGGCGGTATCTTAACAAATTCTTTCGCACTGCGGCCGTTCCTGAGGAATTGCGCTATGCTCGACGAAGCGGCTTCCGGAGAGGAGCCACGTCAAAAACGCCGTGTCATCAGGAGGACTGTGAAGATGATCACACGCAGACAGTTCATCGGGGCCGCAGGCCTCATGACGGTCGCCGCAACTGCGCCGGCCTTCGCCTACGAGAGCCGCTGGCCGAAGAAGCCGTCGGTGCCCACCGACCTCAATGCCGAGGAGTTCTTCACGGAGCTCGCCGAGAAGGGCTCGGGCTTTGTCGTCGGCAATGAGAAGGCCGATACGGTCGTGATGATGACGTTCGACACGCAGTGCCGCTGGTGTGTCTGGGAGTACGAGCAGTTCAAGCCCTTCCTTGACCGCGTGAAGTTCGTCTGGCATCCGGTTGCAGTGCTCAATCCCTGGAGCGAGCCGCAGGGGGCCGCCATTCTGGCCGCAAAGGATCCGAAGGCCATGTTCCTCGAGCACGAGGCGCACATGAAGGATGCCGTCTTCAAGGGGCTCGACGTGCGCAAGATGGAGATTCCATTTGAAAAACGCGAGGCAGTGTGGACCAATACTAAGGTATTCCGCCGTGCCGCGGCCCGAGAGGTGCCGTTCGGCGTCATGAAGAAGCCAGACGGCAGCTATGTCGCCGTTTGCGAGCAGACGGGTGAGTCGTTTGCCAAGCTTCTCGGCAAGTAAGGCGGAGCACAATAAGGAAGAGAGGCAAGGAAAAGGCCGGCGATCGAAAGATCGTCGGCCCTTGTCTTTTTAGGCCGCCCGTTCCTGAGAACGGGCGGCGGTCGGCTGGTCAGGCGTGATGGATTACATCATGCCGGGCATGCCGCCCATGCCTTCCATGCCGGCGGGCATCGGCTTGTCGTCCTGCGGAATGTCGGCGACCATGCAGTCCGTCGTGAGGATGAGGGACGCAACGGAAGCGGCGTTCTGAAGGGCGGTGCGGGTGACCTTCGTCGGGTCGAGAACGCCCATTTCAACGAGGTCACCGTATTCGCCGGTCTGGGCGTTGTAGCCGAAGTTGCCTTCGCCCTGAGCGACGGTGTTCACCACGACGCTCGGTTCGTCGCCGGCATTGGCGACGATCTGGCGGAGCGGTTCTTCCATGGCGCGCAGAACGATGCGGATGCCGGCGTTCTGTTCGTCGTTGTCGCCCTTGATGTCGCGGATGGCCTGCTTGGCGCGGATGAGCGCCACGCCGCCGCCGGCCACGATGCCTTCCTCAACGGCGGCACGGGTGGCGTGCAGGGCGTCTTCGACGCGGGCCTTCTTTTCCTTCATTTCGACTTCGGTGGCGGCACCGACCTTGATGAGGGCCACGCCGCCGGCGAGCTTGGCAACGCGTTCCTGAAGCTTTTCACGGTCGTAGTCGCTCGTGGCGGCTTCGATCTGCGTGCGGATGTTCCTGACGCGGTTTTCGATGGCTTCGGCCTGGCCGGCGCCGTCGATGATCGTCGTGTTTTCCTTCGTGACTTCAACCTTCTTGGCCGTGCCAAGCTGTTCGAGCGTGGCCTTGTCGAGCGTGAGGCCGACGTTGGTCGAGATGACCGTGCCGCCGGTCAGGACGGCGATGTCCTCGAGCATGGCGGCGCGACGGTCGCCGAAGCCCGGGGCCTTGACGGCCACGACCTTGAGGATGCCGCGGATGGAGTTCACGACGAGGGTGGCGAGGGCTTCACCGTCGATGTCTTCAGCGATGATGACGAGCGGACGGGCGGCTTTGGCGACCTGTTCGAGCACGGGGAGAAGTTCGCGGATGTTGCTGATCTTCTTGTCGTGCAGGAGGATGAACGGGTTGTCGAGAACGGCGGCCTGCTTTTCCGGCTGGTTGATGAAGTACGGGGAGAGGTAGCCGCGGTCGAACTGCATGCCTTCGACGACTTCGAGTTCGTTCTTGAGGGACTTGCCGTCTTCAACCGTGATCACGCCTTCCTTGCCCACCTTGTCCATGGCTTCGGAGATGATGTCGCCGATTTCAGCGTCGGAGTTGGCGGAGATGGCGCCGACCTGGGCGATTTCCTTGTTGGTCGTCGTCGGCTTGCTGATCTTGCGGAGCTCTTCGATGGCGGCGGCGACGGCCTTGTCGATGCCGCGCTTGAGATCCATCGGGTTCATGCCGGCGGCAACGAACTTCATGCCTTCGTCAACGATGGCCTGGGCGAGAACCGTGGCGGTCGTCGTGCCGTCGCCGGCGTTGTCGCTCGTCTTGGAGGCGACTTCACGCACCATGCAGGCGCCCATGTTTTCGAACTTGTCCTTGAGTTCGATTTCCTTGGCGACGGACACGCCGTCTTTCGTCACCGTCGGAGCGCCGAAGGCGCGGTCGAGCACGACGTTGCGGCCCTTCGGACCGAGCGTGACCTTGACGGCGTTGGCGAGAACATTGATGCCGCGGACCATCTTGGAGCGGGCGTCATCACCGAAAAGAACCTGCTTAGCAGCCATTTCTGTAATCCTTTACTTTCTTAGAAAAAACAAATGATGCAAGGCGTTGTCGAGCCTTTGATTAGGCGAGGACGCCCATGATGTCTTCTTCGCGCATGACGAGCAACTCTTCGCCGTCGACCTTGACGGTCTGGCCGGAGTACTTGCCAAAGAGAACGCGATCGCCGACCTTGACGTCGAGAGCGATGATGCGGCCGGCTTCGTCGCGCTTGCCCGGGCCGACGGCGATCACTTCGCCCTGGTCAGGCTTTTCACCGGCGGAGTCGGGGATGACGATGCCGAAGGAGGTGGTCGTTTCAGCAGCAAGACGCTTGATGATGACGCGGTCATGCAACGGACGGATCTGCATTTGTTGTTCTCCAAATAAAACGGTTTCCGGCGGGCGGTCGCATCGCCCCTTCTCAGGGCGGGGTTCGGCTGCCGGATGCAAAAAAACATTGCCTCGGCGGACCGCACGGGCGGCTTTGCCTTAGCATTTAAACCCTATATGGGGATGCCTCCTTGAAAAACAAGGGGGCTGTTGAAGAATTTTTACAGGTTGCCGAGGCGCTCCCGGGCGCCTTGGTGGAAATGCCTGCGGCGAGGGTGGAATGCGGTTTTCAACGAGAGGCTCCGCGGCCGTTTTTGCGGCTTTCGGAATGATGGCGGCGGGCCTTTGGTCCGTTTCGTGCAGCGGTTGGGCCGCCGAGCAGGGAAGGCTTCCGCCCATGCTCAGGAAGGCCGCCGCGGACTGCGGCGTCGACCCGAGGGCGGTGACGGTGTCGGTCGTCGCGCTCGACGGACTGAGGATGCCCGAGGGCGGCAGGATGCCCGTCGTCCGGCCCCTGCTTGCCGTCAACGCCGACAGGTCGGTGGCTCCCGCCTCGACCGCGAAGCTGGTGACGACGCTCGCGGGACTCGAACTTCTGGGCGCGGACTGGAAGTGGAGGACGGGGTTCTATGCAAAGGCGAGGCCTGATGCGGAGGGCCGCGTCAACGGCATCTGGCTCAGGGGCGGCGGCGATCCGACGCTCGTCGCCGAAAAGTTCGGGCTCCTCGTCGAGCGGATGGCGCAGATGGGCGTCAGGCGCATCGAGGGCGACCTGACGGTCGACCGCTCTTACTTCGACCTGCCCGAAGGAGATCCCTCCGCCTTCGACGGTCGGGGCTCCCGCCCCTACAACCAGCTGCCCGACGCGGCGGTGGCGGGCTATCGCAGCCTTTCCTTCGAGTTCGTTCCCGACGAGTCGTCGGGGACTGCGCGCATCATCAGCATGCCGCCGCTCTCGGGGCTTGAGGTTCCGTCGACGATCCGCCTCTCGCGCGGCGCCTGCGGCGACTGGAAGTCGACGATCGGCTACAGGCTCGAACACCTTTCCGACGGCAGGCTCGCAGCCAGGTTCGAGGGCTCGCTTCCCCTTTCCTGCGGACCGAAGACCTTCAGCGTGGTGTCCCTTTCTCAGAACGAATACCTCGAACGTCTCTTCAGGTGGTACTGGGAGCGCGACGGGCGCACCTGGACGGGACACGTCGCCGAGGGGCGCGTGCCCGAAGGCGCCCTGAAGCTCGCCGAGCGGGAGTCCGATGCGCTTCCCGTCGTGACGACGCTTGTCAACAAGTGGTCGAACAACCTGATCGCCCGTCACATCTTCCTTACGCTCGGCACGCTCAGAAACGCGCCCGACGAGGCGGACTCAGGATCCCGAACTGCAGGCGGAGCCTTTGCGCCCATGGAGCGCCCCCGCCCCGGCGTCGACACGGACGACGCACGAGCGGTGCTGGCGGGCTGGCTGGCTGAAAAGGGCGTGCCCGATGGCGCCGTCATGATCGACAACGGCTCGGGTCTCTCGCGCACCTCGCGCGTGACGGCGCGTGCAATGACGCAGATTCTTGCGGCGGGCTGGCTTTCGCCCCGCATGACCGAGTACGCGGCGTCGCTGCCCGTCTCGGGCGTCGACGGCACGATGAGAAAGCGCCTTGAGGCGACGGGCCGCACGCATCTGAAGACGGGCTACCTGCAGGACGTGCGCTCGATCGGCGGCTACGTCTATGCGAAGAACGGCAGGCGGTACGCGCTTTATGCCAGCGTGCACGGCGAGCGCAACATGGCAGGCGGTATCAGGTTCCTCGACAAGGTGGTCGAGTGGACCTACCTGCAGAAGTGAGGCCCTGCATCGCAGGCACTTCCTGAGGATTCGGGATCCTGAAACGAAGCTCGCCGCCCGGTATGGTGCCGGACGGCGAGCTTTTGCTTTTTCTGGATTTCCAGGGAAGGCCTCGTCTTATTGCTGCCCGCCCTTCACGGCGTCGAGCACGATGCCCGGCGTCAGGAGCTCGGGGAGCACCTGCACGGTTCCGTCCGGCCTGTAGAGGAGGTAGAGCGGCACGCCGGAGCGGCCGAAGCGGGAGAGGATGTCCGTGATGGCGGGATCGCGGTTCGTCCAGTCGCCCATGAGGAGCGTGACGTTTCCGTCCCTGAAGGCGGTCTGCACTTCGTCGCGGTCAAGAGCCGCGACCTTGTTGGCCTGACAGGTGACGCACCAGGCGGCGGTGAAGTCGACGAAGACGGGGCGGCCTTCGGCAAGGGAGGCCCTGACGGCCTCTTCGGACCAAGGCTGCCAGACGCCCCTGCCCTGTGCGGTGGCGGCGCGGTCGAATTCGCCCGTGGCGATGACGGCGATTGCGCCGGCCGCAAGAAAGGACGTGACGCCCATCAGGACGCGGTTGCGACCGCGGCCCCACTGCTCTCGGCCGAGCAGCCAGAGCGCGATGGCGGCGGAGCCGCAGCCCGCAAGCATCAGAAGCATGCCGTTGAGGCTGACCTGCTTGGAGAGCACCCAGCCGAGCCAGACGACGGCAAGCGCCATCGGAATCGCCATGACCTTGCGGAAGACGTCCATCCAGGCCCCCGGCCTCGGGAGCATTCTCGACCAGCCGGGGAAGATGCAGAGCAGAAGCCACGGAAGCGCCATGCCCAGACCGAGCGAGAGGAAGACGGCGATCGCCTCGACGGCGGGTTGCGTCACGGCGTAGCCCAGAGCGGCGCCCATGAAGGGGGCCGTGCAGGGGCTGGCGACGATGACGGCGAGGATGCCCGTGAAGAACGAGCTCGCGGCACCGGTTCTCGGCGCGCTGCGCGCAACGCGGGTGTCGGCGAGATGGCTTGCGGCAGTGAATTCAAAGACGCCAAGCAGGTTGATCGTGATGGCGACGAAGAGCACGAGCAGGAGCGAGACGACCCACGGACTCTGGAGCTGGAAGCCCCAACCGAGCGCCATGCCCACGCCCCTGAGGGCGAGAAGCGCACCCGCCAGCACACCCATCGTGACGAGGACGCCGCCCGTGAAGGCGATGCCGTGCGGCAGCAGTCTTTCGCCTCTGCGGTAGCCCTCGATGAGCTGCAGGATCTTGAGCGAGAGGATCGGGAAGACGCAGGGCATCAGGTTGAGGATGAGGCCGCCGAGGAACGCGAAGACGATGGCGGTGAGGGTCGTCACCGAGGCGCCCGAGCCTGCGACGGGAAGTGCGCCGGAGAAGACGGCGGGCTTGGGCACCGCGCCCTTTTCCAGCGGGAAGGAGGTTTCGATCGCCCAGCCGCCCGCAGCGGGGCCGCCGTCGCCCACGAAGACGCCCGAGAGCGTGGCGCGGGGCTCCTGCAGGAACTCGGGGGCGAGCGTCATGAGGATGGAGGCGCTGCCGTCCTCCTCGGTCTGGTGCTGCGGCTCGTCGGAGAGCTTCAGCACGCGCTCGTCAAGCGGGTAGAAGGAAAGGCTCTTCTCAACGTGCACTTCGGAGGCGGGTACCGTCACCTTGAGGCGGTCCTCCTCGTAGACGGCGCGCACGCCGCGGATGTCGGCCACTTCGGGCACGTTGACGATGGCGTTCGAAACGAGCTCGGCATCGGCCGAGGGCTTCGGCGCGACCTCGTAGGGCAGCGTGATTTCGGCCGTGCCCTCGCCGGGGATGCAGACGTCCTTGCAGGCGAGGTAGGAGACGTGGATGCTGATGCGCGCGGAGCGTCCCTCGGGGAAGCGGGGGATCTCGGCCTCGAACGGAAAGACGGCGGTGCCGCCGTAAGAGAAGCTCACGATTCCCTTGTCGTTGTGACGTTCGGGAAGCGGGAAGCGCGGATCCGTGAGGCGAACGTCCTTCGGCGTAGTGAAGCTGAACTGCGTCGTGAGGCCGGCGTCGCCTGGCATGCGCCAGTACGTGTGCCAGCCCGGCGCGTGCTCAAGCACCACGGCGAGAAGGTTTTCGGCCTGAGGCGTGAGGCCCTCGTTCTGGGCGACGAGCCGCACGGTGACGCTCGGCTCGGGTGCGGGCTGCGCCGCGCGGTCGAGCGTCGAGAGGAGATCCTGGGCCCCGGAGGCCCAGGTGGAGGCCGCAGCGGCGCAGAGCGCAGCTGCGGCAAGCCAGGTCTTGACGGAACCCATGATCGTCCTTTATGCAGGCGCCGCTCAGGCGGCGATTTCAGCAAACGTCTCGCGAGCGGCGGCGATGGTCGCGTCGATCACTTCGTCGGTGTGCATGATCGAGACGAAGCCTGCCTCGAAGACGGACGGGGCGAAGTAGACGCCGCGCTCGAGCATGCCGTGGAAGAAGCGGTTGAACGTCTCCGTGTCGGACTTCATCACGTCGGCGAAGCCGTGCGGGACGGACGGCAGGAAGTAGAGGCCGAACATGCCGCCGACGCTGTCGGCGCAGAACGTGATGCCGTTTTCCTGAGCGGCGGCCGTTAGGCCCTTGACGAGGCGGTCGGCGGCGCGGGAAAGCTTGTCTTGGAAGCCCGGAGCCTGAATGCCCTTGAGGGTCGCAAGACCGCAGGCGACGGCGACGGGGTTGCCGGAAAGCGTGCCGGCCTGGTAGACGGGACCGAGGGGAGCGATCTGCTGCATGATTTCGCGGCGACCGCCGAAGGCGGCAACGGGCATGCCACCGCCGATCACCTTGCCGAGCATCGTGAGGTCGGGCTCGATGCCGTAGAAGGCCTGGGCGCCGCCCTGAGCGACGCGGAAGCCCGTCATGACTTCGTCGACGATGAGGACGGCGCCGTGCTTCGTGCAGAGCTCGCGCATCGTGCGAAGGAATTCGGGGTTGCCGCGGACCATGTTCATGTTGCCGGCGACGGCTTCGACGATCACGCAGGCGATGTCGTCGCCCCACTGGGCGAAGGCGTCCTCAAGCTGCTGCGGGTTGTTGTACTCGAGCACGAGCGTGTGCTCCGTCACGGAGGCGGGAACACCGGCCGAGGACGGATTGCCGAAGGTGAGCATGCCGGAGCCCGCCTTGACGAGGAGAGAGTCGGAGTGGCCGTGGTAGCAGCCCTCGAACTTGATGATCTTGTTGCGACCCGTGTAGCCGCGGGCGAGGCGGATGGCGGACATGCCGGCCTCGGTGCCGGAGCTCACGAGGCGGACCTGGTCCATGGACGGCACGAGCTTGCGGACCTCTTCGGCGATGAGCGTCTCGCCCTGCGTGACGGCGCCGAAGGAGAGGCCCTTCGAGACGGCTTCGTCAACGGCGGCGATGACTTCGTCGTTGTTGTGGCCGAGGATCATCGGGCCCCAGGAGAGGATGTAGTCGATGAACTGCTTGCCCGTGGCGTCCCACATGTAGGGGCCCTTGGCGCGGTCGATGAAGCGCGGGGAGCCGCCCACGGAGCGGAAGGCTCGCACGGGGGAGTTCACGCCGCCCGGAATCGAGATCTGCGCACGCTGGAAGAGTTCGTCATTGAGGTCCATTTGTTCAACTCCTGAAAGCATGGAACGTGTCCGCGGCGGCCTCTCAAGGGTCGCGGCCGCCGGGACGGCAAATGAAAAAAAGGGCGGCCTTCGAAGCGGGCCGCCCGAAAAAACAATGAATTTTACCGAAACAGTCTGAACGCACCGTTAACGGGTGTTGCGTCCGGGACGGATTCGTGCGGCGTCAGAACGCCACGCCCAGGGAGAGCGTGAAGTCGGTCGCCATGGGCTTGAGCACGTAGTCGTCGCCGCGGGCCTCGACGGTGCCCTTGTAGCGGGCGAACGAGGTGAACATTTCGGCGTTGACGAAGACGTTCTTCGTGACCGCGTAGGTGGCGCCGAGCGACGTGACGGGGTGGAAGGAGTCGTCCTTGCCGGCGGGGCCCTTCATCTTGGAGTAGCCCAGACCGCCGCCCGCGTAGAGGCGGAGGCTGTCGAGGGCGTCGATGTTGTACTGAAGCTGGACGGCCCAGGTCTGGAAGCGGTAGGACTTGCTCGTGTCCGTGCCCGCCGTCTTGATGTCATGCTCGGAGCGGCGGTACGAAACGTCGGTCGCCCAGTGGCGGCCCGAGTAGTGGCGCATGCCGACGTGCCAGGAGCTGTCGTTCTTGACGTTGCTCGGAGAGAACTCCTCGCCGTTGTCCATGTACTCCCAGCCCCAGCCGCCGTAGAGGTAGTTGCGGTCTGCGCTCCAGGCGCTGGTGGCGGGCAGCGGAAGGTCGCGGCGCTTGGCGTCGTCGATCGTGATCGTGGAGTAGAAGAACACGTTCGTGACGGGGATGTACGTGCCGTAGAAGGAGATGTCGTCCGTGCCGATCTTCGCGACGGGCAGCGGCATCGGGAACGGAACCCACATGTAGTCGCCGCGGGCGGAGACGGCGGCGAGGTAGCCTGCGCCGACGTGCAGGCCCGTGCCCGCGACAGGCCAGCGGGCGACCCACTGGTAGCCCGCGACCGGTTCGGGACGGTAGTTAGAGTCGACGAAGGTCACGAGGAAGAAGGAGCGCTCGTTGCCGCGGTTGTCGATGACCTGACGGCCGAGACCCATGCCGAAGGGATAGCCGTTCTCTTCATGACGCTTGTCCCAGTCCCAGGTCGGGTGGTTCGTGTAGGTCGGAACGACCCAGAGGCTGTTGCCTTCCTTCATGATGGCCTTGGCACCGCGGACGGTGTCCTGCCAGAAGGAGCCGAAGTCGCCGGGGCGTTCGGCGGAGGAGGACACGTAGCCGGCCGGCGTCGTGTCGATCACGGCTTCAAGGAAGCCGGCATGAGCCTGGCCGGCGGCGCAGGCCGCAGCCGCCGTCGCGGCGGCAAGCGTCTTCATTTTGATGTTCATGGCTTTGCGGCCGCCCGCATCAGGCGGGGCGGCCTTCTTGTAAGTTGTCTGAATCGGGAGCGGAGATGCCGCGTCCAGGCGACGGGGTCCGCAGAACCCGTCATTGTCGCACAAGGCATCGAGGCGGGCGTCAAAAAAGCGGGAAAACTCGTCGAGCGAGTTGAAAAAATGCGCCAAAGCGGGTAGAGTGCGTCCCCTGACTGCGAAACTTTTCCAGACGATCGTCGGCGGAGCAATCCGCGGGAGGAAAGTCCGGACTCCGCAGGGCACCGTAGCAGCTAACGGCTGTCCGCCGCGAGGCGAGGATCAGAGCAACAGAGACGAGCCGGCGTTGGGGTCGGTTGAAACGGGCAATCTCTACGGGGAGCAACATCAAATAGGCAGCCTATGGTTCGGCCCGGACCGGTTGCGGGTAGATGGCTTGAGGCGTCGCGCGAGCGCCGTCCTAGACGAATGATCGTCACTGCGCCCTCGGGCGCGGAACATAATCCGGCTTATCGGGAGAGTTTCCGGTCATCAGACAACAGAAGAGGGGTTCGGCACAAGCCGAACCCCTCTTCGTTTATTTGCAATCGTCAGATCGATCAGGCGAGAGCCGATTCGGCCTCGCAGCGGCGCACCTTGATGCGGCCGTCGACGGCGATCGGCTCACCAGTCTTTTCCGAGATCATGAGCGGATTGATGTCAAGTTCGTCGATGAAGGGAAGGTCGGTCACGAGCTGGGAGAGACGCAGGAGCGTCTCCTCAACCTTGGCGATGTCGGCGGGCGTCGTGCCGCGGGCGCCCTGAAGAAGCTTGTAGGCCTTGACCGAGCGGACCATGTCGCGAGCGTCGGTGTCCGTGACGGGTGCGATGCGGAAGGCGACGTCCTTCATGACCTCGACGAAGACGCCGCCGAGGCCGAACATCAGCATCGGGCCGTACTGCGGGTCGGTGGCGATGCCGCAGACCATTTCGCGGGAGCCTTTGACCATTTCCTGAATGATGACGCCTTCAAGCCCGTCGAGCAGGCCGCGCTCGTCGAGCTTGGCGACGAGGTCGCGGTATTCGGCGCGAAGCGCCTCGGCTGAGCCGATGTTGACGCGCACGCCGCCCACGTCCGTCTTGTGGGACGTGGTCTTGGAGGTCATCTTCATGACGACGGGGTAGCCGATGCGGTCGGCAACGGCGACCGCTGCGTCCTCGTCTGCGGCAAAGCCGGCCCTGCACACGCGCACGCCGTAGGCGTCGAGAACGTCGATGCTCTCGCGCGTCGTAAGCTGGTCGCGGCCGTCGGCAAGCGCCGTGCGGATGATGTTGCGGGCGCGTTCGCCGTCAACCTTGAAGTCGGGAAGCACGCCCTCGGGGCGCTCGATCCAGAGGCGCTGCTCGTTGAGGCGCGCTAGGCCCTCGACCGCCTCCTCGACGTACATGAAGAAGGGCACGTTGACGTCGGCGGCGGAGAATGCCGTGAAGAACTCGCTCTTCGTCATGAAGACGCCGACGACGGGCTTTTCGGGATGTGCGGCCTTGATCTCCATGATCGCGCGGGCGACGTCGGTGTCCTTGAGGCCGAGGAACGGCAGGTAGATCGTGATGACCATGTCGACGTTCGGATCGGCGAGCACCGTTTCGAGCGTCTGGCGATAGTGCTCGATCGGAGCGGAGGCGATCATGTCGACGGGATTCCTGACGGAGGCGGCGGCAGGCAGGAAGCTCCGGAGCTTCGCCTTCGTTTCGTCCGTGAGCTCGGCCATCTTCATGCCCTTTTCGCAGATGGCGTCGGTGCCCATGATGCCGGGGCCGCCGGAGTTCGTGACGATGGCGACCCTGTCGCCCTTCGGAATCGGGCAGTTGGCGAAGACCTTGGCGGTTGCGAAGAGATTCTTGAGGGAGAACTCGCGGATGACGCCCGACTGGCGCAGGAGCGCGTCGGCGGCGAGGTCGGCGCCTGCAAGACTGCCCGTGTGGGAGGATGCGGCGGAGGCGCCTGCGGCCGAGCGGCCCGCCTTGAGTGCGAGCACGGGCTTCTTCTTGGAGAGGCGCGAGGCGATGCGGCGGAAGTTTACGGGATTCTGGATGGACTCCATGTAGAGAAGGATCTGCCTGACGTCTTTGTCTCCCTCCCAGTATTCAAGCGCGGTCTCGGCGTTCACGTCGGCCTGGTTGCCGATCGAAATGAACTGCGCGAAGCCGAGGTTGAGGTCGCGGAGAATGTTGAGGATGCCCCCACCGAGCGCACCGGATTGGGAGACGAAGCCGATGTTGCCGCGCTCGGGCAGCGCTTCGGCAAAGCAGGCGTCCATGCGCACGGCGGGATGCGTGTTGACGACGCCGAGACAGTTCGGCCCCACGCAGCGCATGCCGTAGCGGCGGACGCGTTCGAGAAGCTCGGCCTCGAGCCGGGCGCCTTCAGTCCCCGTTTCCTTGAAGCCTGCGGAGATCACGCACAGGCCCTTGATGCCCTTTTCGTGGCACTGGTCGATCGTCTGAAGCACGAAGCGTGCGTTCACGATGATGACGGCAAGGTCCACTTCGCCGGGAATGTCGAGCACCGTCGCATAGGCGGGTAGGCCTTCGATGACGCCGCCCTTCGGGTTGACAGGATAGACGGGGCCGGCGTAGCCGTATTCACGCAGGCGCTTCATGATGTCCGAGCCGATGGTGTGCTGCTTGGTGGAGGCGCCGACGACCGCGATCGAGCGGGGCTTCATGATCTTGTCGAGGATGTTCATAAGTCGTGTCAGATCGAAGGGTGGGTTCGAGGGGGCCTCTCTCGGTGAAAACGCGTGAGGATGAGACTGTACGGCGCTTTCGGAGAGGCAATCCATCAAGCCTATCACATGACGGACGGCTTGCTGTGCGGGCTAAGGCGAATTATCTAGTCCGGAGTCCCGCGCGGGAGCGGATGCGGGGCCTCGAAAAAAGATGTTGCCTGCCTTGACCGTCGGACGCCTTGACGCTAAAGTGAGACTGCAGAAGTGGGAAAAAGTGGGGGAGATCCGCCGCGGGCCGCAGGCTCGTGCGGCGAACGAAACGGCTGGTTGCGGGAGGACCGAGGGTGTTTCAAGGCACTTCGCTCTTGTCATTGGATCAGAAGGGACGCCTGTCGATGCCTGCAAGGCATCGGGAGGCTCTTGCCGTTTCGTGCGCGGGAAAAGTCACGGTGACGAGGCATCCCGACGGTTGTCTGGTGTTGTATCCGGCGCCCGTCTGGGAGGAGAAGCGCAGGGCGCTGGCGAAGCTGCCGTATTCGGCGCGCGCCTTCGTGCGCTATGTTCTCGGCAGCGCCGTCGATCTGGAGCCGGACCGTGCAGGCAGGATTCTGATTCCCTCCGAACTCAGGCAGATGTGCGGCCTCGACAGGGAGGTTGCGCTGATCGGCATGGGCGAGCACTTCGAGTTGTGGGACAGAAGCACGCTTGAGGCGCGTGAACGCGAGGCGCTCGCGGCCGGGCTTGATGCGGCGGACTTCTCGTTCTGATTGTGAAGAATTTTCGGGGCGGAGCGGTTGGTTCCGCCTCCATCGTTTGTGAGTTGCGGGCGTGAGCGAGGCATTCATTCATCTGTCGGTTTTGGGCGAGGAGGCGCCGGAGGCGCTTGTGGGAGACCCTGACGGACTGTACGTCGACGGAACATTCGGGCGCGGAGGTCATTCGCGTCGCATTCTTGAAAAGCTGTCCCCGAAGGGACGGCTCATTGCGTTCGATCGCGATCCCCAGGCGGTCGAGGTTGCCAGAAGCTGGACGGATCCGAGGTTCACGATCATTCACGAGCCCTTCTCGACGATGACGGAGTCTCTTGCCGCGATCGGCGTTCATCAGGCCGACGGCATCTTTCTCGACATCGGCGTCTCGTCCCCCCAGATCGACGACGCTGCGCGCGGCTTCTCCTTCCGCTTTGACGGTCCGCTCGACATGCGTATGGACACCACGCGCGGCATGACGGCGGCCGAGTGGCTGGCGCAGGCCGAGGAGCGCGACCTCCGCCACGTGATCAGCCTTTACGGCGAGGAGCGCTTTGCGGGACCGATTGCGCGTGCGATCGTCGCACGCAGGAAGACGAAGCCCCTGGAGACGACCCGCGAGCTTGCGGATCTGGTTGCAGGCGTCGTGCCTCGCAACCGCAAGGACATGGGCCAGCATCCCGCCACGCGCACCTTTCAGGCCGTGCGCATCGAGGTGAACCATGAGCTCGACGAGCTCAAGCAGGCGCTTGACGCCGCCGGAGGGCTTCTGAAGCCCGAGGGGCGTCTTGCCGTCATCACCTTCCACTCGCTCGAGGACCGCATCGTCAAGCACTTCTTCGACAGGGCGGCCCACCCCGAGCGCGGGCTCGATCCGAGGCTTCCTCTCACGAACGACATGCTGCCCAAGCCGCTCTTCGACAACATTGAGCGCATCAAGCCGTCCGAGGCCGAGTGCGAGGCGAATCCGCGCGCGCGTTCGGCGATTCTCCGCGTCGGCGTGCGAACCGTGTCGCCCTGGCGTCCGGAGGACGGGGCATGCGCCAGGTAAGCAAGATGGACCTGGTCGTCGTGGCCGTGCTGGGTCTCGTCCTCTTTGCGCTTGCCATCACGCTCGTCAACGTCCAGTACAGGGCGCGCACGCTCTTCGTGGAGCATGAGCGCGCCGTCGACGTGGGCCGCAGGCTCGCCGACGACGAGGCCCACCTTCTTCTCAAGGTCCGCAAGGCGTCGCTTCCCGGAAGCATCGCTGACGGCGCGGGTGCGCTCGGACTCGAGGTGGCCAGAGGCGAGAATACGGTGAACCTGGTGGTGGACGAACATCACAGGGTCACGTTTGCGCCCGACACGGCCGCAGCTCAGGCTGCGGCGGCCGATGGCAAGGCGGGGGCCTCCGAGGGCTCCAGAGGAGGCCGTCCATGAAGCTGTCGCTTCTCGAATGGATCGAGCGTTCCGTGCTCGCCGTCTGGGAGAAGATCGCGGACTTCCTCGCAAAGGACCGTGAGGCCAGAAAGGCTGCGCCCGAGCATGCCGCCGACCCCCTCATCATCATTCCCATTCCGAAGAACCGCACCTACCTTGCGTTTTTCGGAATCCTGATGCTTTTCTTCATTCTTGCGGGCAGAACCTTTTATCTGCAGGTCTTCAACAATGACTTCCTGCAGAACGAGGGCGAAAAGCGCTTTGCGCGCACGATCACGATCCAGGGGCCCCGAGGCGAGATCCTCGACCGCAACGGCATCGTGCTCGCGTCGAGCCAGCCCTGCCGTAGCGTCTGGGCGGACCCTGCGCTCGTGCCCCGCAGCACGAAGGAGGAGAAGCAGCAGCTGCGCGAGCTTGCGAAGCTGCTCGGCATCAAGTACTCGGAGCTGCTCAAGAAGCTTGACCACAGCTCGTCGCCCAACTTCGTCTATCTGGCCCGCAACCGCGATCTCGGCCTGGCCGAGGCCGTCGGTGCACTCAGGATCCCCGGCATCGGTATGTCGCCCGAAATGCGCCGCCGCTATCCCGACGGTCCCGCCATGGCTCACATCGTGGGATACACGGGTGCGGACGATCACGGACAGGAAGGCGTCGAACTTGCCCGCGACCATGTGCTGGCAGGGCGCGCGGGCTCGAGGCGCGTGATCCGCGACCGTCACGGCCGCATCGTCGACGACGTCTGGGCCAAGGAAAGCGAGGCGGGCACCGACGTGACCCTTGCGATCGACTCCAGAGTCCAGTTCATCGCCTACGAGGCGCTCAGGGCCGCCATCGAGCGACATCAGGCTAAGGCGGGCGCCGTCGTGGTGGCGGACGTCAACACGGGCGAGATCATCGCGCTGGCCAACGAGCCCACGTACGATCCGAACGATCGTTCCACGGTGCTTTTCGAGCGCGTGCGCAACCGCGTGCTCACCGACCAGTTCGAGCCCGGCTCTACGATGAAGCCGTTTGCCATTGCTAAGGCGCTCGACATGGGGCTTGTGGATCCGCTCACGACCATCCAGACGTCGCCCGGCAAGCTCACGATCGGCGACCGCACGATCGGCGATACGCACGACTACGGCCTTCTGACGGTGGCCGAGGTCGTGGCCAAGTCCTCCAACATCGGCACGGCGAAGATCGCCCTCGAAATCTCGCCACAGACGCTCTATGAGACGTATTCGGAGCTCGGCTTCGGCAATGCGCCCAAGATCGGCTTCCCCGGCGCGACCTCGGGCAGACTGCGTCCAGGCAAGACCTGGCGCCCCGTCGAGCAGGCGACGATTTCCTACGGACACGGCGTGACCGTCTCCCTCATGCAGCTTGTCAAGGCGTACACGGCGCTTGCGAGAAACGGCGACGTCATCGACCTCACGCTCTTCAAGCGAATGCCTGGCGAGACTGCCGCAGGCACGCAGGTCTTCAAGCCTGAAACCGCACGCCGCATGAGGGCCATGATGATGGCGACCGTCAAGCGCGGCGGCACGGCCTCCAACGTCAATGTGGCGGGCTACTCGGTCGCGGGCAAGACGGGCACGGCCAACAAGGTGAAGAACGGACAGTACACGAGGGACGTGGTGGCGAGCTTCGTGGGCATCGTGCCCGCGACCCAGCCCCGCTTCATCGTCGCCGTGATGGTCGACGAGCCCAAGAAAGGCCGCTTCGGCGGTCTGGTGGCCGCCCCCGTCTTCAACGAGGTGGCCACGGGTGCGCTGCGCACCCTGATGGTTTCGCCCGACGACAAGACGGCGCCTGCGGGCGGCGGGCTTCTCGCGAAGGTTAGACACTGACAACGCAATGGATTGAACACAAGATGAACAAGTCGATGAACGAAGTGACGGCCTGGCTCAAGGCCCTTGTGCATGACGGCGCCCATCTGCGGCTCGACAGCCGCAGCGTGAAGCCGGGCGACGTCTTCGTCGCCGTTCCCGGCCTCAAGGCCGATGGCCGCGCATTCATCCGCGTGGCGGCCGCGCGAGGCGCGGCGGGCGTGCTGATGGAGACGCGCAACGATGCGCCCGACGCCGAGCGCTTCCCGATCGCCAGCCTTTCCGTCGACGACCTCTCGAAGCACCTAGGAGAGGTGGCGGCCGCCTTCTACGGCGATCCGTCCTCGAGGATGACGGGCGTCGCCGTGACGGGCACGAACGGCAAGACGACGACCACGCACTGGATCGCCGCGCTTCTGACGAACTTCGGCACGCCCTGCGCCGTCATGGGCACGGTGGGCTGCAGGTTCGCGGGCGAGTCCTTCGACATGCCCGCGCTCACGACGCCCGACGCCGTGAGCCTTCAGGGCGTCTACGCCGACCTTGAAAAGGCTGGCGCGAAGGCCTTTGCCGTCGAGGCAAGTTCGATCGGGCTTGAGCAGGGCCGCATGACGGGATCCCATTTCGACACGGCCGTCTTCACAAATCTGACGCGCGATCATCTTGACTACCACGTTACCATGGACGCCTATGCCGAAGCCAAGGCCATTCTTTTCGGCTGGCCCGGCCTCAGGACCGCGGTCGTCAATGTCGACGACCCTTATGCGGGACTCATGGCCGAGACGGCGAGGAAGAACGGCGCGGCCGTCTGGGCGACGACCCTGACGGGCGTCGTGCCTTTTGCGGCCGACCATGTCGTCGAGGCCTCGGACATCGAGGCCACCGAGGCGGGCACGCGTTTCCTGATGAAGGTGGACGGAGCTGCGACGTCTGTGCACCTTGCGCAGGTGGGCGGCTTCAACGTCTCGAACTTCATTCAGGCGGCCACCGTGCTGCTTGCAAAGGGCTGCGAAGCAGACAGGCTCGCGGCCTGGGCCGAGTCGCTTGCGTCGCCTCCGGGCCGCATGCAGCTCATGCGCGCCGAGGGCGCGCCTCTTGCGGTGGTCGACTACAGCCATACGCCCGATGCGCTTGAAAAGGCGCTTGAGAGCCTGAGGCCTGTGGCACAGGCCCGCGGCGGTCGCCTCTGGGCGGTCTTTGGCTGCGGCGGCGACCGTGACGCAGGCAAGCGTCCCGTCATGGGCGGCATCGCCGTCAGGCTCGCCGACGAGGTCGTCGTCACGAGCGACAATCCGCGCACGGAGGATCCCGACGCGATCATCGCCGACATTTCGGCGGGCGCACCCGGCGCCCGAGTCGTGACGGACAGGGCCGAGGCGATTCATCACGCCGTTGCCGAGGCCGACGGAGCCGACGTTGTGCTCATCGCCGGCAAGGGCCATGAGGATTATCAGGAAATCAACGGCGTTAAGCACCACTTCAGCGATTCCGAAGTCGTGCGCGAGGCCTTCAACGAACGACGCGTGCAGATGCTGCGCGCGGTTGAGGGAGTCTGATCATGGAATGCCTGCAGCAGCTTCTTGAAGCGCTCGAGCCGGTTGTCGTTGCGGCGGCCGGAGACTTTTCGCAGTCCTACGAGGGCTTTTCGACGGACACCCGCACGGTGAAGGCGGGAAATGTCTTCGTTGCGCTTTCGGGCGAGCGTTTTGACGGGCACGACTTTGTTGTCGGAGCGGCCGAGGCGGGCGCCGTGTGCGCCATCGTCGAACGCAAGGTGGACGCCGCCATCACCCAGATCGTCGTCACGGACTCGGGGCTGGCCTTCGGGCTTGCGGCCAAGGCCTGGCGCGGACGCTTTGCGCTTCCGCTCGCTGTCGTCGCCGGCAGCAACGGCAAGACCACGACGACCCAGATGCTTGCATCGATCCTCCTCGTGCGATGGGGCGCCGAGCGCATGTGCGCGACCGAAGGCAACTTCAACAACGAGGTCGGCGTGCCCAAGATGCTTCTGAAGCTTGCCTTCGAGCACCGCGGTGCGGTGATCGAGTGCGGCATGAACCACAGGGGCGAAATGGCGAGGCTCGCCGACTGGACGCGTCCGACCGTGGCGCTGCTTACCAACGCGCAGCGCGAGCATCAGGAGTTCCTCAGGGGCGTCGAGGAGACGGCCCGTGAAAACGGACTCGTGATCGCCGCCCTCCCCGAGAGCGGCACGGCGGTCTATCCCGCCGACGACGCATGCGCGGACATCTGGGCCGACCTCGCGCTCGCGCGCGGCGTCGACGAGCTGACCTATTCGACTGATCCCGACGTCGAGGCCGACGTCATGGGCCGAGTCGAGAACGGAGAGCTCGTGATCTCGACGGACGAAGGCGACGTGGTGCGCACGAAGCTTCGCATTACGGGAAGCCACAACGTGCACAACGCCACGGGCGCTGCGGCTGCGGCTTTTGCCATGGGCATCGGCCCCGAGGCCGTTGCGGCGGGGCTCGGCGCCTTCGAGCCTGTTCCCGGACGCGGCACGCGTTTCGTCGGAAAGCACCTTGTTGTGATCGACGAGGCATACAATGCCAATCCCGACAGCGTGCGCGCCGCCATGAACGTCCTTGCGGGCGAGGCGGGCCCGAGGACCTTCATCCTGGGCGACATGGGCGAGATCGGCGACAGCGCCGAAGAAGCCCACCGCGAGGCCGGCGAGTACGCCAGATCGCTCGGCATCGACGCCCTCTACGCCTGCGGTCCGCTTTCCCGTCATGCGGCGGAGGCCTTCGGCGAAGGCGGCCGCTGGTTCGAGACCAGAGACGCCCTCATCGAGGCACTCAAGGGTCTCAGGGGGACGGCGACCGTCAAGGCGAGCCACTTCATGGGCTTTGCGGCCGTCGTGCGCGCCCTGCAGGACAACGAAGAATAAACCCAGCAATCCAAGAACAAAGAGAGCCTGAGCCTTCAGGCTTTGCAACATGCTTCTAGAACTTTTCCGCTCTCTGGCCGACGGTTTCCCGGCCCTCAACGTCTTCAACTACCTGACGCTGCGCGCGGTGCTTGCCGCGCTCACCTCCATGGGGATCGGGTTTGCGCTCGGTCCCTGGATGATCGCCCGCCTTAAGAACCTGCATTTCGGACAGGCCGTGCGCACCGACGGGCCCAAGACCCATCTCGTCAAGGACGGCACGCCGACGATGGGCGGCGCGCTCATTCTCTTCGCCATCACGGTTTCGACTCTGCTCTGGGCCGATCTCTCCAACCGCTTCATCTGGGTCGTGCTCTTCGTGACGCTCGGCTACGGCTCCATCGGCTGGATCGACGACTACCGCAAGGTCGTGCACCACAATCCCAAGGGCATGAGCGCGAGGGAGAAGTTCTCGTGGCAGTCCGTGATCGGCCTTGCCGCAGCCTTCTACCTTGTATTTGCGCTTTCCGTTCCTGCGGGCGGAACGCTCACCGAGACGATTGCGGGCTGGGTCGAGGCTGGCTTCCCGCTCGACATCTCGAGCAACCTTCACCTTCTCATCCCGTGCTTCAAGGACATCGCCCTTCCGCTCGGCCTGGTGGGCTTCATGGTCTTCACGTATGTGGTGATCGTCGGCAGCTCCAACGCCGTGAACCTCACCGACGGCCTCGACGGTCTTGCCATCCTTCCGAGCGTCATGGTGGGCGGTGCGCTGGGCATCTTCGCCTACGTCGTGGGACGTCCCGACTATGCGGGCTATCTGATCTTTCCCTACATTCCGGGGGCGGGCGAACTCGTCGTGATCGCAGGGGGCCTGCTCGGCGCAGGTCTCGCGTTCCTCTGGTACAACGCCCATCCCGCCCAGGTCTTCATGGGCGACGTGGGCGCGCTGGCGCTCGGCGGCTGCCTCGGCACCATGGCCGTCATCACCCGTCAGGAACTCGTGCTCGCCGTCATGGGCGGCATCTTCGTCGTGGAGACGCTCTCCGTCATGATTCAGACGGTCTACTTCCGCCTCTCCCACGGCAAGCGCATCTTCCTGATGGCTCCCGTCCATCATCACTTCGAGCTCAAGGGCTGGAAGGAGACCCAGGTCGTCACGCGCTTCTGGATCATCACGATGATCCTCGTGCTCATCGGCCTTTCGACGCTCAAGATCCGCTGACGGGCAGGGCGTTCCGCGGGGTTTGAAAAGGACAGTTTGATCATGAAGCAGGAAGTTGACAAGAAGACCGCCCTCATCGTTGGGCTCGGCGCCTCTGGGCTCGCCTGTGCGCATCATCTCGGTCGCCGCGGATGGAAAATCCGCGCGGCCGACACGCGCGAGGCGCCCGCCGGTGCGCAAAGGCTCGGGGCCGAGATGCCCGATGCGGAAATCCGCACGGGCGGCCTGCCCGAATCGCTCCTCGACGGAGTTTCGCTCGTCGTGATGTCCCCCGGGCTTTCCACCCGCTTCGGTGCGGCTGCACCGCTTGTCGCGAGCGCCAGGGCCCGCGACATTGAGGTCGTGGGCGAGATCGAACTCTTCGCCAGAGCGCTCGCAGACCTTGAGGCCCGCACGGGTTACCGCCCCGTCGTAATCGGCGTGACCGGCACGAACGGCAAGACGACCACGACGACGCTGGTCACGAAGATGGCCGCCGAGGGCGGCCGTCGTGCGACGGCTGCGGGCAACATCGGCCCCAACGCCGTGACCGAGCTCGACAAGGCGCTCGATGCAGGCGTTCTGCCCGAGGTCTGGGTGCTTGAGCTCTCGAGCTTTCAGCTCGACACGACGTCGAGCCTCAAGTGCGTATCCGCAGCTGTTCTGAACGTCACCGAGGACCACCTTGATTGGCACGGCGACATGAAGGCCTACGCCGAGGCGAAGGGGCGCATCTTCAAGCAGGACACCGTTCGCGTCGTCAATCGCGAGGACGCCGAGACGCTCCGTCTTGCACAGGGAGGTCCCGTGCGCACGTTCGGCGGCGGTGAGCCCGTCAAGGCGGGCGAATACGGCCTCGCCAGAGGGGCTGACGGCCTGCTGTGGCTTTCCAGGCTTGATGAGGGCGCGTCTGAGCCCACGCTCTTCTGCCCTGAAAAGTCGCTTCTCATTGCCGGCCGCCACAACGCGATGAACGCACTTGCCGCGCTCGCCCTCATCGAGGCTGCAGGCCTGCCCGTCGGACCTGCGCTCGCCGCGCTTGCCGCGTACGGGGGCGAGCCGCATCGAGTCGAGCGCGTGCTCGATTGTGACGGCGTTACCTTCATCGACGACTCGAAGGGCACCAACGTGGGCGCTGTGGCCGCTGCCGTTAAGGGCTTCGCAGCTCAGGGCCGCCGCATCCTCATCATTCTCGGCGGAGACGGCAAGGGGCAGGATTTCTCGCCTCTGGTCGAAGCCCTGAAAGGCACGGCTGGCGCCGTCGCCCTCATCGGGCGCGACGCGCCCCTGATCGAGGAGGCGCTTTCCGCTACGGGCATTCCCATGGCGCGTCAGACGACGCTTGAGGAAGCCGTGTACTGGCTCTGGGCAAGGCATGCGCAGGGAGACGTGCTTCTTCTCTCGCCCGCCTGCGCCTCCTGGGACATGTTCAGGGACTATGCCGAGCGAAGCGCCCGATTCATTGCCTGTGCCCGCGCGATTGCGGCCGAGGAGCAGGCGTGCTGAGCTTCGGACGGAAAAAGAAGAAGGAGGACTGGCAGACGCAGGGGCGCGCCGTCGCGACGCTCAAGGAGCGTGCGAACGCGAGCCTTGAGGTGATCATCTGCGTGGCCGCACTGCTCGGCATCGGCACCGTCATGGTGTACTCCGCCACGTCCGTCTTTGCCGACAACTCCCGTTACGGCGTCGACGCGCTCTACTTCGTCATGAAGCATCTGCAGAGCATCGTCGTCGGTGTCTGCGCGGGCTGGATCGTCACGAAGATTCCGATGAGCTTCTGGCAGCGCTACGCGCTCTGGGTGTTCTTCGGGGCGCTCATCCTGCTGGTGTGCGTGCTGCTGCCGGGCGTCGGCAAAACCGTCAACGGCGCGAAGCGCTGGATCAGTCTGGGCGTGATGAACCTACAGGTCTCGGAAATCATGAAGGTCGCGGCTCTGATCATGGCTGCATGGTTCGCCGTGATGAGGCAGGAATACATGCATTCCTTCCAGAAGGGCTTCATCCCGATGGCGTTCGCCATGGTGGCCATTGCGGCCCTCATCATTCAGCAGCCCGACCTCGGGGCCATGGTGGTCATCGTCGCCGAAATCATGGGCGTGCTGTTTTTAGGCGGCCTCTCCTTTAAAATCTTCACTTTTGTGATCTCGGTCGTCGTGGGCTTCGTCTTCTGGATGATCATCGACACGCCGTGGCGCTTGGGCAGAATCTTTGCATACTGGGATCCTTGGGCTCCCGAGCACGTGCTCGACAAGGCTTACCAGCTGTCGCACTCCCTGATCGCATTCGGACGCGGAGAACTCTTCGGCGTGGGCCTCGGCGGCTCGGTCGAGAAGCTCTACTACCTTCCCGAGGCGCACACCGACTTCATCATGGCGGTGATCGCCGAGGAGACGGGCTTCGTGGGCGTCTGCCTCGTTCTCTTCATTTACTATTGGCTTATTAGGCATGCGTTCGAGATCGGACGCGTGTCGATCAAATTGGAAAGATTCTTTCAGGGTCTTCTTGCGCAGGGCATCGGCGTATGGTTCGGCGTGCAGGTCTTCATTAACGTGGGCGTGGCCTCGGGGCTACTGCCGACCAAGGGTCTGACGCTTCCCTTCGTGAGCTTCGGGGGCAGCGCCTTGCTCTCGGGCCTCATCGCCATCGGCCTGCTGCTGCGCGTTGACAAGGAAAACAGAATGCTGATGCGCGGAGGTCAGGTGTGAGCACGGATTCGAAACATTTGGTGATTCTTGCGGCCGGTACGGGCGGTCACGTGATGCCCGGCCTTGCCGTGGCGAAGGTCATGGCCAGCAGGGGATGGAAGATCTCCTGGGTCGGCACGGTCGCAGGCATGGAGCGCGGGCTCGTGGAGCGCCACGGCATTCCGTTCCACGCACTCGACTTTCAGGGCGTGCGCGGCCGCGGTCCGCTCGGCGCGATCAAGGGCGGCTTCAAGCTGATCGGCGCATTCTTCGCGTCGATGAAGCTTCTCAATGAGCTAAAGCCCGACGCCGTCTTCTCGACGGGCGGCTACGTCGCCGTGCCGTTCGGCTTTGCCGCTCACCGCAGGAAGCTTCCGCTCGTGATGATGAACTGCGATGCGGACCTGCTGATGTCCACCAATACGCTGCTTCCCTTCTGCGACGCGCTCGCCTGCGGCTTTGCCGGCGGCGCGAGGACGTTTGCGAAGGAAAAGGGCCGCACGACGGGCAACCCCGTTCGTGAGGAGATTGTCGCCGTCTCACCCCCGCAGGACCGCATGGCGAACCGCACGGGGCCGCTGCGCGTCTTCATCTTCGGCGGCAGCCTCGGCGCCCAGGTCTTCAACGACAACATGCCCGCCGTCTTTGCGGCCATTCCGCAGGAGCAGCGTCCGATCATCGTTCATCAGACGGGCAAGGACCGCGACGCGCCCGTGCGCGAGGCCTATGAAAAGCTCGGCGTCAAGGCCGAGGTCGTTCCCTTCATCAACGACATGGCGGCCCGATACGAGGACTGCGACGTGGTGATCTGCCGCGCGGGCGCGACGAGCGTCTCCGAGCTTTGCGCGGCGGGCGTGGCGAGCATTCTCGTTCCGTTCGTCGCCAAGACGACGGCGCATCAGACGGGCAACGCGAAGTACATGGTCGAGCGTCATGCCGCGATCATGGTGCCGCAGCCCGAGTTTACGGTCGAGCGCATGGCCGAACTCATCTCGGGGCTCACCCGCGACCATCTGCTTGAGCTTGCGAAGAACGCCCGTGCGACGGCGCGTCCGCAGGCCGCCGAGGCCGTGGCGAACCTCATCGTCGAAACCGTCGCCCGCAGGACGGGAGCGCAGGACGCCAAGTAAAGGATTGACGGGCGGGATCCCTTTCCCGCCCTCTGAGGAGATTCAAGCGTGAAGTTTTTGGTCAACCATCTGCATTTCGTCGGCATCGGCGGTGCGGGCATGAGCGGCATCGCAGAGGTGATGCTCAATCTCGGCTACGTCGTGAGCGGCTCGGACCTCTCGAAGAGCGCCGTCACCGAGCGCCTGCAGTCGCTCGGTGCGCGCGTCTTCTGTGGCCACGACAAAAAGCACATCCGCGGCGCGGACGCCGTGGTGATTTCGTCGGCGGTGCATGAGGACAACCCGGAGGTCGTCGCCGCCCGCGAGCTCGGCATTCCCGTCGTGCCGCGCGCCGTGATGCTCGCCGAACTGATGCGTCTTCGCCGCGGAATCGCAATTGCGGGCGCCCACGGAAAGACTACGACCACGTCGCTCACTGCGTCGCTGCTCGCCGCAGGCGATCTTGATCCGACCTTCGTGATCGGCGGCCGTCTCAACAGCGCGGGTGCGAACGCCAGGCTCGGCACGGGCGAATTCCTCGTCGCCGAGGCGGATGAGTCGGACGCGTCATTCCTCAACCTCACACCCGTGATTTCCGCCGTCACCAACATCGACGAAGATCACATGGACACGTACGGCCACAGCTTCGAGAACCTGAAGTCCGCCTTCGTCGACTTCCTCGAGAGGCTCCCGTTTTACGGCGTGGCCGTGCTCTGCGCCGATGACGAGCATGTGCTCGAGATTCGTCCGCGCGTGACCAAGCCCGTGATTCTCTACGGTCTGTCGGCCGACGCTCAGGTGCGCGCGATCGACGTGCGCGCCGTCGGCACGCAGATGGCCTTCACGATCCTGAGGCCCGATCATCCGCCGCTTCCCGTCGTACTCAACCTGCCAGGCATCCACAACGTGAGGAATGCTCTGGCCGCCGTGGCGATCGCCACCGTGGTGGGCGTCTCCGACGAGGCCATTGTTCGTGGCCTCTCGGAATTCCGCGGCGTGGGCCGCCGCTTCACGCAATACGGCGACATTCCCGTGCGTGCCGCCGACGGAAGTGTGACGGGCCACTACAAGCTCATCGACGACTACGGTCATCATCCCCATGAAATGGCGGCGACGCTTGCCGCCGTGCGCGGCGTCTGGCCCGAAAAGCGCGTCATCGTCGCTTTCCAGCCGCATCGCTACACGCGCACCCGCGACTGCTTCGAGCAGTTCGTCGACGTGCTCGAGGACATCGACGGGCTCGTGCTCGCCGAGGTCTACCCTGCGGGCGAAGCTCTGATCGAAGGGGCGGACAGCGAGCATCTTGCCGCAGCCATTGCCGCCAAGGGCTTCCACCGACCCGTCGTCGTGCCCGTCGAGGGCGTGGCCGATGCGATCGCGGGCATGGTGCGCGACGGCGACGTCGTCATCACCATGGGCGCAGGCTCCATCGGTAGGGTCGCGCCTGCGATCGCCGACGGCGCGAAGTGACGCGGGAACTTTGAATTGAATCGAATGAATTGAACGGAAAGGATTAGTGAAGATGGAAAACTTAGGTCGTGTCGTGCTGCTGATGGGCGGCGTTTCCTCCGAGCGCGAGGTCTCTCTGATGTCCGGCGAAGGCGTCCACAAGGCGCTCGTGTCGAAGGGCGTTGACGTCCTCAAGTTCGACCCGAAGACGGACAGCCTTGAGACGCTTGAAAAGGGTGGCTTCGACCGCGCGTTCATCGCGCTGCACGGCCGTCTCGGCGAGGACGGCACCATTCAGGGCGTGCTCAACTATCTCGGCATCCCGTATACGGGGCCGGGCGTTACGGCGAGCGCCATGGCCATCGACAAGGATCTGACGAAGCGCGTGTGGCGCAGTGCGGGCATTCCCGTGCCCGAGGGCGTCATGATTGATCCGAAGGCGGACGACGCCGTGCTTGAAGAGGCCATTGCGTGTCTCGGCGCGACGGGTCTCGTGGTCAAGCCCGCTCACGACGGTTCCTCGATCGGCGTCACCAAGCTCGCCGAGCCGACCGTCGCCGCTCTCAGAAAGGCGCTTGAGGACGCTGCGGGCGTCCGCGGCGACGAGGTGCTTGTCGAGGAGTACATCCACGGCAGGGAGTTCACGGTCGCCGTGCTTGACGGTCGTGCGCTTCCCGTGATTGAGATCCGCGCTCCTGAAGGCGACTACGACTTCAACAACAAGTACTTCGGCGACGCAGTGCACTACGACTGCCCCGCGAAGCTCGAAGACGAAGCGGCCGCGACGCTCGGCTCGCTCTGCGAACGTGCGTTTGCCGCCGTAGGCGCACGCGGCTGGTCCCGCATCGACGCGCTGCAGCGCGCCGACGGCTCCTTCGCGCTGCTCGAGATCAATACGTCGCCCGGCATGACGCCTCATTCGCTCGTGCCGATGGCGGCCCGTGCGGTCGGCATGGATTATGCCGACCTGTGCCTCAAGGTTCTGTCGCTCGCCCGCTGCGACTGAGCGCGGGAGCGGATGACAGACGGAGTTTCGCAGGATGAAGGCTGAGAGTCCCGAAAACCCCGCGGAGGCCGTCACGCCTGAAGAGGCGATCGAGCGGCGTGCTCTGGCGCGTGCGCAGGAGGAGGCCCGCGAGGCCCGCCGCGCAAGCCTGCGCTTCTGGACGAAGACGGTCTGCGGTCTGGCTGCGGCGGCCGTCGTTGTGCTTGGCGCAGGCCGTGCGGCCGATGCGGTGATGCATCTGCCCGTCTTCGACTTCTCGACTCTGGAGGTCGAGGGGGATGTTGCGCGCGTGCCCGTCGAGCGCGTGAAGCAGGCGGTGGAGCCCGTCATTCGGGGCAACTTCTTCACCGAGGATCTCGACGAGGTCCGCAGGGCGGCCGAGACGGTGCCTTGGGTGAAGCGTGCCGTGGTGAGGAGAGTCTGGCCCGACGGCCTTCGCATTGCCGTCGAAACCTACAGCGCCTTCGCGGTCTATGAGGACGGTCGTCTTGTCGATCCAGACGGCGTGCTCTTTTCCGCCAATCCCGACGAGCGCGACAACCCGTCCGATCCGCTGCCCAACTTCTACGGTCCTGCAGGACAGACCGCTCAGATCGCCCGATACTACAGGGAGTTCTCCCGCGCGTTGAGCTCCATCGGCGCGACGGTGACGGACGTCGCCTGCAGCGATCGCGGCGGCTGGAGCCTCGTGATGGCTTCGGGCGACATTCCCGCAACGCGCGTGGAACTCGGCAGGGAGGACGCAGGCACGAACATCGTGGCGAAGGTTGCCGATCTGGCGGCGGCCTACCCGAGGGTCGTCGAGCTGATGGACGGACCGCCCGCCTCCATCGACCTGCGCTATGACAGGGCGTTTGCGGCCACGCTTCCCGACCGCGAAGCCATTCGAAAACTGCGGGAAGCCGAACAGAGAACGGATACGGATGTCCCGGACGAAGAGCCTGGGAGCGCACAGCACGATGAACAACCCGAATGATTATCTTGTCGGTCTCGACATCGGCTCCCACAAGGTGCTGTGCGTCGTTGCGCTCCCGTCGCCCAAGGGCGAGGGGCTCTACCGCATCTGCGGCTACAGCTTCAGGGATTCGCACGGCGTTCGAAACGGCATCGTGACGGATCTCAATGCCGCCGTCGACGACATCAAGGCGGCGGTGCGCGAGGCGCGCTCCGCAGGCAATCTTCCCGAGCTTTCGAATGCTTGGGTCGCCATCGGCGGCTCCTCGCTCACGAGCGAGAACTGCCTGGGCACGGCCGTCGTGCGAGGCAATGAGGTGAAGCCCGCGGACGTCGAGGCGGCGGAAAACAATGCGCGCGAGCACAGCCTGCGTCAGGGCAAGCAGCTCATCAAGATGATCCCGCAGGGCTATTCGTGCGGCGATACGTTTTCGCAGACGCCGGTCGGTCTGGTGGGCGACAAGGTGACGGCCTACTATCATGCCGTTTACGGCTCCGTGAAGAACGCCGAGAACATGAAGCGCAGCTTGCTGCGTTCCGGCATCGAACTTGCGGGATATGAGCCTCATCCGATCGCCGCCGCGCTTGCGGTGAGTACGGAAAGCGACCGCTACAACGGCACGCTCGTCCTCGACATGGGGGCAGAGACGACGTCGATGACGCTGGTGTACGAGCACAGGACGCTTCTGACGGCCGTCCGTCCCTTCGGGTCGGAATTCTTCACGCGCGACCTGAGCACGATCTTCGGCGTGTCGCTCGACCAAGCCGAAGAGCTCAAGATCCGCTTCGGAAGCTGCAGCATGGACGGCGTGCTGCCGGGCGAAAGCGTCCGCCCCTCGCTGGAGGATGTGCGCGGCACGCCGCTCTGCTCGCGAAGCCTGATCGTGCAGACCCTGTACGAGCGCGCGAAGGAGTTCTTCCGCATCTATCGCGACGTCATCGAGAAGGCGGGCCATCTCGACAAGGTCCATGCCGTGATCATCACGGGCGGAGGCGCGAACCTTCGCGCCATCGACGAAGTTGCGCGAGACGTGTTTGGAGTTCCCGTGCGCATTGGTGCGCCGCTCTGCTTTGATGAGAAGAATGCTCTCTCCATGAGGCCGAACGCCAGCGTTGCCGCAGGCCTGTTGATGGCGGCCGACAAGACGAGGGCCGCAGGCGACAGCCGAAGCTACAGAACGCCGTCTCTCCTGAACCTTTCGGGAAGGATAAGAACCGTGTTTTTCGGGGACTACTGAGCCCGCCTGCCGAAGCTGTTCGAGGCGGCTCCGGCAAGCAGAAAAGCCAAAAGTCCGCCATAATTAAAAAATTCGACATTTTGGGGTAGAAAATGCCTTTTGAGATCCTGCAGGAACTTGATCCTCTGAACACCGTCATCAAGGTGATCGGCGTGGGCGGCGGCGGTGGCAATGCCGTCGAGCACATGATCACGCATGGTGCGAAGGGCATCGAATTTATCGCCGCGAACACGGACCATCAGGCCCTGTCTCGTTCGCGTGCGCACGTGAACATCCAGCTCGGCTCCACGGGCCTCGGCGCTGGTGCCAGGCCTGAAGTCGGCGCGGCCGCAGCTCAGGAAAAGCGCGAGCAGGTGGCTGAGGCCATCCGCGGCGCGCATCTGCTCTTCATCACCGCTGGCATGGGCGGCGGCACGGGAACGGGCGCTGCTCCCGTCATCGCCGAGATCGCCAAGGAAATGGGCATCCTCACGGTTGCCGTCGTCACGAAGCCCTTCAGCTTCGAAGGCGGCCGTCGCATGCGTTGCGCGGAAAAGGGCATCGAGAACCTCAAGGACAAGGTCGACTCGATGATCGTGATTCTCAACGAGAAGCTCGAGAGCGAATGCCCCCCGAACGCCACGATGAAGGAATGCTTTGAAATGAGCAACGAAGTGCTCTACAAGGCATGCGTGGGCATTGCGGAAATCATCCACACGCCTGGCACCATCAACGTCGACTTCGAGGACCTGAAGACGGTCATGAGCGAACGCGGCACGGCCATCATCGGTCTGGCGTCCGCCTCCGGTCCGGACCGCGCCCGCGTGGCTGCGGAAAAGGCCATCGCCTGTCCGCTTCTCGAAGGTGCGAACCTCCAGGGCGCCCGCGGCCTGCTCGCCTACTTCACGGGCAACGAGTCGGTCACGCTTGCCGAAATCAAGGAGGCCATGGCGGTGCTCAACACCTTCGTCCACAAGAGCGCCATCGTGATCTTCGGCTCCGCCATCTCCGAGGAGATGGGCGACGAGATCCGCGTGACCCTCGTGGCGACCGGCCTCGACCGTCCGCTCGATGCGAACGAACCCGGCTCGGGCGTTCAGGCTCCCGCAGTCTTCAACGCCTCGTCCGAAGCCCCCGCTGGCCTTCAGACCCCGGTCTTCGGCCAGACGCTGGAGGCCCCTGCGCCCGAACCCGCCGCTCAGCAGGGGGATGCCGCGGTTGACGTGTCCAAGTTCGTCATTCCGACCTATCTGAAGTAAGCCGCTCCGTCGGGCACGGCCCGTTCGGGGACCCAGAAGGAAGCCGGCGCGTCAAGCGCCGGTTTTCGTACGGAGATCACTCATGTTCAAGCAGCGCACGCTCAGGCAGTCCGTCGAGACCGTCGGGATCGGGCTTCACAGCGGCCGCAAGGTGCACCTCGTGCTTCGCCCCGCGGAACCCGACACGGGCATTCTCTACAGGCGCGTGGACATTCGTCCCGCCGTCGAGATTCCCGCTCATCCCCTCAACGTGAACGACACGCGCATGGCCACGACGGTCAACGTCGGCAAGGCCGCCGTGGCGACCATAGAGCATCTGATGAGCGCCTTCAACGGTCTCGGCATCGACAATGTGATCATCGAGGTTGACTCCGCCGAGATTCCGATCATGGATGGCTCGGGGGCGAGCTTCGTCTTCCTGCTTCACCAGGCGGGCATCGTCGAGCAGGATGCGCCCAAGCGCTTCGTGCGGGTGCTCAAGCCCGTCGAGGTTCGCGAGGGCGACAAGCTCGCAAGGCTTGAGCCGCACGAGGGCTTTCGTCTCACGTTCACCATCGCCTTCGGTCATCCTGCGATCGACCGCACGGAGCAGAAGGCGGACGTCGACTTCTCGCGCGTCACGTACGAGCAGGCGGTCTCTCGCGCCCGCACGTTCGGTTTCGTGCAGGACGTGGAGATGCTTCGCCGCATGGGGCTCGCTCAGGGCGGTTCGCTCGAGAACGCCATCGTGATGGACGAGTTCCGCATTCTCAATCCGGGCGGCCTGCGCGAGAACGACGAGTTCGTCAAGCACAAGATTCTGGACGCAATGGGCGACCTCTACGTGCTTGGTCATCCGCTTCTGGCGCATTACGTTGCGCACAAGTCGGGTCACGGCCTCAACAACCAGCTCCTGCGCGCTCTTCTTGCAGACGAGACGGCCTGGGAGTGGGCGACGTTCGACAAGGCCGAGGACTGTCCCGTCGACTTCTGGACGCAGAAGACCGATCAGGTCAGACCGTAAAGTCCCTCTGCAATCGCACGCGCGTCCTGCGGACGCTCCGACAGCGCCTTGGCGGCTTCCAGAAGCTGCGCAAGGCGCTTCGTGTTTTCAGGCGTCGGATTCTCCAGCATGGAAAGGCGTTCGGCCTCTCTGCGGATGTCGGCGTGAAGGGCCTCGGGGTAGTGGGCCTCATCGGGAGCGAGGGTTGGAATGTGGCTCATCAGGGCCTTGCGCATGCGCGGGGACGGCGTTTCGCGCGCGAGCGACGCGATGGCGGCCGCTGCAGCGGCGGAAACGCGCGGTGCGGCGGGCGGCGCCTGAGGGGCTTCCTCGTCTTCGGGTGCGACGAGAGCGGCCTCGGCGGCCTGCGCGTCCGAGGGCAGAAGCTCAAGCGCGCGGTTGATGGCGTCGAGTCTGGCGTCGATTCGCTCGAGCCTGTGCACGGCGACAAGCCTGCGGTCCTTCTGTTCGGCCAGAAGCTCAAGCTTTCGCTCGCGCTCGGCCTCAAGTCTCGGATAGTCTCTGGCCTCCTCCTCGGTGGGGATGATCGCGGCGTTGATGCCGTGCGTCAGGTCCGCTACGAGCGTCGTGAGGCGCATGCGCTCGGTGCTCAGGTCGATCGATTCCCTGCCGAGACGCTCCTCGAGAAGACGCCGGCGGTTTTCCTCGCCGGGCTTGATCACGTTGCGAAGTCTTTCCATCGTGGCCTTGAGGGCGGGATCCTCGATGTCGTCAAGAATGCCCGAGATGGCGGCGGCACCCACTGCGGACGGCGCGCGCTCGATCCGCGGAATAGGAACGCCCGCCTGGGGTGCGGGGCGCTTCGGAATGATGCGGGCGTCGACGGCGGTGACGGGAAGACCCGCCGCTGCTGCGGCGGCGGCCAGTCTGGGGGTGAGCTGTCTGATTCTGTTTTGTTGGACGGCGCTTTCAGCCAGAAGCACGAGCGTGTGCCCCTCGACGCGGCAGTAGGCGGGATCTGTGAAGTCGATGCTCATCCTGAAGGGGCGAAGCACGTGGGCTGCGACTGCGCCTGCGCGCTTTGAAAGCGCGTAGGAGGCCATCAGCGGCTGCAGCTCGTCGCGGGCGAGGCAGCTGTCGATCGTCTGTCGTCCGATTCTTCGGCGGATGAAGTCTTGTGTCACATTGCGACCTTGTTGTAAGAGAAGGAAAACGCCTACAGAATAGCCCGTAGGTACAAATCAGGTGGCGGAATTCTGTGCGATAATCCAACAGCTATGCAGGTCGGGGCCTGCGGAGGGGCGCTACGCACGCCTTTCCAACAGGGAGGAGGCTCCGGCGCAACCGAAAACAGGGTAGCACGGAACAGCGCCGGCGTGAGCGGCGCGGCCATGCCGCATATGGTTCCGTCCGTGCCCTCAGATCCATTCTGGTTACACACAATGTTTGACGAACTTCTGACAAAAATCTTCGGTAGTCGCAACGACCGCCTGATCAAGCAATATCGCCGCAAGTGCGATGCCATCAACAAGCTCGAGCCCGCCATGCAGGCGCTCTCGGACGAAGAGTTGAAGGCCAAGACGCAGGAATTCCGCGACCGCATCGCCAAGGGCGCGACGACCGACGAGCTCCTCCCCGAAGCTTTTGCCGTGGTTCGTGAAGCCTCCGTGCGCGTGCTCGGCATGCGCCACTTCGACGTGCAGCTCATCGGCGCAATGGTTCTCAACGACGGCAAGATCGCTGAAATGCGCACGGGCGAAGGCAAGACACTCACCGCCACGCTCGCCGTGTACCTCAACGCCCTTCCCGGCAAGGGCTGCCACGTCGTGACCGTCAACGATTACCTTGCCTCCCGCGACGCGGACTGGATGGGCCGCCTCTACAACTGGCTCGGTCTTTCGGTCGGCAAGATCCTCTCGAATCAGAACAACGAGGAAAAGCGCGCCGCCTATGCCTCCGACATCACGTACGGCACGAACAACGAATTCGGCTTCGACTACCTGCGTGACAACATGGAGTACGACGTCGCCGCTCGCCGCCAGCGTCCGCTCTACTATGCGATCGTCGACGAAGTGGACTCGATTCTCATTGACGAGGCCCGCACGCCGCTCATCATCTCCGGCCCCGCCGACGACAACACGGAACTCTATCGTGCCGTCAACGACATTCCGCCGCTCCTTACCCGCCAAGCTGAGGAAAAGGGCGAGGGCGACTATTGGGTCGATGAGAAGGCCCATCAGGTCTACCTCTCCGAGGCCGGTCACGAGCATCTCGAGCAGATTCTCTCCGAGCGCGGTCTCGTGCAGCAGGGCGAGTCGCTCTATGCGCCGAAGAACATCATCCTGATGCACCACCTCAACGCCGCCCTGCGTGCGCACACGCTCTTCCACCGCGACCAGCACTACGTCGTGCAGAACGGCGAGATCGTCATCGTCGACGAGTTCACGGGCCGCCTGATGCCAGGCCGCCGCTGGAGCGAAGGTCTTCACCAGGCCGTCGAGGCCAAGGAAGGCGTGAAGATCCAGCAGGAAAACCAGACGATGGCGTCGATCACGTTCCAGAACTTCTTCCGCATGTACGGGAAGCTCTCCGGCATGACCGGCACGGCCGACACCGAAGCCTACGAATTCCAAGACATCTACGGCCTTGAAACGGTCGTCGTGCCGACGCATCGCAAGATGGTCCGCATCGACGAGCAGGACAAGGTCTACCGCACGGTCAACGAAAAGTACCGCGCGATCATCGACGACGTGAAGGCCTGCTACGAACGCCGTCAGCCGGTACTTCTCGGCACGACCTCGATCGAAAACTCCGAGCTTCTCTCCTCCATGCTCACGAAGGAAGGCATTCCGCACAACGTGCTCAATGCCAAGCAGCATGACAGGGAAGCCCAGATCGTTCTCGAAGCAGGCCGTCCCGGCGTCGTGACGATCGCCACGAACATGGCCGGCCGAGGCACCGACATCGTGCTCGGCGGCGGCATCAACAAGGCTGTCGACGCCATTCGTGCCGACGAGACGCTTACTGAAGAGCAGCGCGAGGCGAAGATCGCCGAAGTGAAGGCCGAATGGCAGAAGCTTCACGACATCGTCGTGGAGGCTGGCGGCCTGCGCATCATCGGTTCCGAACGTCACGAGTCCCGCCGCATCGACAACCAGCTCCGCGGCCGTGCAGGCCGTCAGGGCGACCCGGGTAGCTCCTGCTTCTATCTCTCGATGGAAGACCAGCTCCTGCGCATCTTCGGCGGCGACCGCATGCGTGCCATCGCCGATAAGCTCCGCCTTGAAGAAGGCGAGGCCATCGAGTCCAAGATGCTCACCCGCATGATCGAGTCCGCCCAGCGCAAGGTCGAAGGCCGCAACTACGACATCCGCAAGCAGCTGCTTGAGTTCGACGACGTCCAGAACGACCAGCGTCACGAAATCTACGGCCTGCGCAATCAGATCCTTGAGAGCGAGGACATCTCCGAGCTCGTCAAGAACCTGCGCGAAGGCCTCTTTACGGACCTCTTCCGCGCCTATGTGCCGGCCGAGACCGTTGAGGAGCAGTGGGATCTCGACGGTCTTCAGACGAAGCTTGCCGGCGAGTTCGGCATTGTGATCGACTTCAAGCAGCTTCTTGACTCGAACGACCAGTTCACGGACGACGACCTGCTCGAGGCGCTTCTCAAGCAGGCCGAGGCCCAGTACGTCGAGAAGGAGCAGATGGTCGGTCACGAGGCCTTCACGGGTTTTGCCCGCTCCCTTCTCCTTCAGATTCTCGACCAGCTGTGGCGCCAGCACATTTCCGCGCTTGAGGCCCTTCGTCAGGGCATCTACTTGCGCGGCTATGCTCAGAAGCAGCCCAAGCAGGAATACAAGCGCGAGGCCTTCAACATGTTCGAGCAGCTGCTCGACCAGATCCGCGAGACCCTCGTGCGCGTGCTCATGCAGGTTCAGATCAACGTGAAGCCCGCCGAAGAGCCCGCCCAGCAGCAGCCTGTCGAGGAACCTGCTCCCGCCGAGGCGACAGGCAGCGCGCTCGAGAACATGCCCAAGGAGGAACTCGATCCCGCGCTCTTCGCGCATGTCGGCCGCAATGATCCGTGCCCGTGCGGCTCCGGCCGCCGATTCAAGGACTGTCACGGCCGTCTCTCCTGAGAGGCTGACGAATAGTCCTGAATGACTTTCAGAGCCCGTCTTCGCGTTTCGTGAAGGCGGGCTTTTCCTTGGCGGTCGCCAATGTCAATGCTGGAGATTCGGACATGAGGAATGAACGATCAATTTCGCTCCCCGGCCTTCTACTGGGCTTTTCCGTTGATGGGGGCGTTGCGGCGGCCGCTGTTCCTGCGGCTGCGCGCACGGTTCTGTCGCTTCCGCAGGCTGCGCTTGGGGACGGCACGGCGCAGGCTCTGAGGATGCGCAGGATGTCGGGGTCGCGGACGGGCTGCATTCTGATGAGCAGGGGATATCCGATGTTCGGCGCGGGCGGTCTCTCTGATGCGGGGTTGAGCGCGTTCAGGCATGAGGCGCTCAGACGTCTGGAGCTTCCCGAGGATGCGCTCGCCCTCCTGCTTCAGGGAACCCGCAGGGAGCTGACGCCGGTCGGAGGGCTTGTCGAGCGATGCACCGAAGCCTGGAAAAGAGCAGGGGGCGAGGCACTGCTCCCGGAAGGGTGGACGGGATTCGAAATGCCCTTCATGACGCAGGACGGCGTGATGAGGGTCGGAGCACTTTCGGCAGGCGGTGCGGTCCCGACGGAAAACCGCGTCCTGCTGCTTGTGACCGATGTCCCTGTGCGGGAGGTGATCCTGCAGCGGATCGCCGACAGAGCGGCCGGTCCTCTCTTTGCGTGGCTCAGGGCTGTTGGCGTGCTGTCTGCCGCTGATGTCGTCATGGTCGTGTCGGCGGCGGGTCGAAGGCCTGTGGCGTCAATCGATGATCCTGCTGCGGAAATGCTTGCCAGAGCTCTTGAACTCGCCGTCGGACGCGTGTCGGAGGCATGGGCGGGGGCGCTGGGGAGGAACATCCGCGTGCGGCTCGAGGGACTGCGGGACGAAGAGGAGGCGGAGCATCTGATCGCGGCCCTTGCGGGCGTCGGCGGATGGCTGAGGGGAGCGGGAACACCTCGGGAGGTCTCCCTTGTGCTTCGGGCCGCGCTCGAACAGAGCGCTCTTCCGGGACTTGAGGCTTCGGGATTTGCCATGCGGCTGGGCGAGTGCGCCGACGCCCTGTCGCTTGCGTCGGCTCAGGAGCTTTCGAATCTGCAGGAAGGCAGGGCGGCCATCACGCTTTTCATGGCTCGGGGCAATCTTTCTACGACATTTTGCGTGTAGCGAAACGTCTGGAGAAGGAGTTAAGATTTTCTCTGTGCGCCTCGTTTGGGGGGCGGTCAGAAAGATAAAGGAAAAGCATCGTGAGTGAAGACAAGGTTGTGGATGTTGCCGTCGGCGTGCTGATTCGCGAAGATGGCCGAGTGCTTCTCGCCTCCCGCCCCGAAGGCAAGCCCTGGGCTGGATACTGGGAGTTCCCCGGCGGCAAGCTTGAGGATGGCGAAACGGTGCATCAGGCGCTTGTGCGCGAGCTCGACGAGGAGCTTGGCGTGCGTCTGGCCGATTCCTTCCCCTGGTTTGTGAAGGAGCATCGCTACGAGCATGCCCACGTGCGCCTTCACTTCCGCCGTTCGCGCGACTTCTTCGGCGAGGCGCTTTCCAAGGAAGGACAGGACTTCGGCTTTTATGCGGCCAACGAGCGCACACCGGGCGTTCTTCTTCCGATCGACCAGAACATTCTCAACCGAGTCGATCTTCCCGATGTCTGGGAGGACAGCACGGCCGTGCTGACGCTTTCCGAAAACGCGCTTCACGCCACTGTGGTTCGCGACCGCAAGTATCGCTTCGTCGGAGCCCGCTGCGGCAATCTTGACGACGTGATGAAGGCCGTCGCCATGGACTTCGACTTCGTGATCGTCAAGCCCGAGGTCTTTGAGGCCACGCTCTGGAAGGGCGAGCCTCGTCTTCCGACCTATGTTGAAGACGTGCCCGCCTCCGACCTGCGTCTCTGGCAGGACCGTGGTGCGCACGGCGTCAAGCCCTGACGATTCGCCTTCCGAGGCTTCGAAAATGAAAAAAAAGCCTGTTCAGTGCTGAACAGGCTTTTTTGTCGGCGGGCGTTCCTGCAGGAAGAGGCGTTCTCAGCGACGTCTGCCGCCCTTGCGCTCCTCGCGTTCGGCGGTGTAGCGGGCGACGCTCTCAAGCTCTTCGGGCGTCATGCGGTCAGCGGAGCCGGGATCGCCTTCGATCACATAGCCGTCTGAGGCCCATTCGCCGAGGTCAATGAGCTTGCAGCGTTCCGAGCAGAAGGGACGCCAGGGATTGGCGGAGGAGTATTCGATCTCCTTGCCGCAGGTGGGGCATTTGACTTTCATGATGTTTTTCGGTCAGGAAGGCGTGCAGAGCCCGAGACGGAACGGAATCTCCTCCGTGCGGGCCAGATGCAGCTTGTGGTTTTCGTCAGGGCGCGAGAAGCGGATCCAAAGCATGTACTTGTTGGCGCTCACCTCGGGAACAACCGTGCTGTCGGCGGGAAGCCAGATCTGGACGAGGGCGCAGTTCTGATTGCGGTTCATCGAGAACTGGTACGTGCCGTTGACGGCTGTAAGGCTCTGGCAGTGCGAGTTGGCGCGGAAGATGCGCAGAAGGAGCATCGTGCCCGTGCGGATGGGTTCCAGCGTGCTCACGTAGCTCTGCAGCTCCCTGCGACGGATTTCGGGAGCCGTGTTCATCCAGAGGTGCATCTGCGGCAGGTCGAATTCGCAGGTGCCGCCTGCAATGCTCTGGCGCGTGCGGATGATCTGCAACCATTGGTTTTCACGCACGCTCTGCGTCGTGCGTCCGACAGAATCCGAAACGGCCTGAATGGCTGCGCCGATCTCGGCGAGATGAGCGGCCATGTCGGGATCCGCCGAGGCGTTCTTGGCAATGAGGCGCTGGCGCTGGCGTTCGAGCTCCTGAATGAGTTCGTGGCGCAGGTCCGAGCGGGCGGTGGCGTCAAGCAGGTCGAAGAGGGCGGATATGCCGGCCTGATGCGCAATGGCGCTCGTCTGCTCGCAAAACCAGTCGAAGCGCTGGAAGAGCGCCTCCAACCGGAGATACGTGCGGATTTTCTCATTGCAGGGGAATTCGTAGAGAAGATGCTCGGCCGTGGACATGTCTGCTTACGCTCCAAGAAGGTGGACGCTGACCCTAAAAATACCACAGCCCTTCGGACTGCGGTCCTCGTTCATCGGGTAATTGCCATCCAGATGCGGCTGAGCGCGTCAAGGCGCTTGCGGAGCGCCGCTTCGTCGTCCTCGTTGACGATGAGGTCGTCGGCGCACTGCAGAATCCGGCTTCGCGGAGGCTGAGCCTTCATCATCAGGCGGGCGGTCTCCTCGGTGAGTCCGGGACGGGAGACGATGCGCGAGAGACGAACGTCGTCCGAGGCGTCGATGACCAGAACGCGGCTGACGGCAGGATGGCGGAAGTCGTCGCGCCAGAGAAGCGGGCAGTCGTAGATGACGATTGGAGACGCAGAGAGGGACTCGAACTCGCGTGTAACGGCAGCGCCGATGAGGGGATGGAGGCAGGCCTCGAGGCGCTTGAGTGCGCCTGCGTCCCGAAAGGCAAGTTCACGCATGCGGCGCCTGTCCATGGCGCCCTCGGGGGTGAGAAATTCCGGACCGAAGGCTTCCGCGACGGCGAGCGAGCCTGCTGCACCCGGGCCTGTGAGCGCGCGGGAGATGGCGTCCGCGTCGACGACGGGGAGGCCCGATGCGCGAAGGTGTGCGGATGCGGTGCTTTTTCCCGCGCCGATGCCGCCGGTGAGTCCGATGATGAGTGACATGGGATGATCTCGCCGAAAAGCAAAAAGGCACCGTCCGAAGACAGTGCCTTTCTGTGGAAACCTGGTCGGGGTGAGAGGATTCGAACCTCCGACTCCTACGTCCCGAACGTAGTACTCTACCAGGCTGAGCTACACCCCGAATTGTCTTGACAGCGTATTCCAACTGTCGAGGAAGAGCAGTATGCCAGAAAAATTCCCAAAAGTAAAGACCACTCCGAAAATTTTTCGGCTTCTTCCGAATGAAGTGGTCGGGGTGAGAGGATTCGAACCTCCGACTCCTACGTCCCGAACGTAGTACTCTACCAGGCTGAGCTACACCCCGACTTTCCTCACAAATCAACGATCACGCTGAACCGTGAAGGCGAGCAATTCTAGCAGAGAATCCCTGAAAATGGAAGGGGCGAGATTTTCAAGCGCTGCGCGCCCCCTGTCGAGCTCCTTCTCGGCGCGCAGGCGGCACTTCTCAAGCGCATCGGACTTCAGCACGATGGCGGCGATCGTCGGGAAGTCGCCGTCGCCGAGACGGATGGCTTCGTCGATCATGGCGCGCTCCTCGGGCGTGCAGGATTCGCGGGCGTAGATGATGGGCAGGGTCACCTTGCCCTCGCGCAGGTCGGCACCGAGGTTCTTGCCCGTGTCGACGGCGTTGCCGCGGTAGTCGAGCACGTCGTCGGCGATCTGGAAGGCGTTGCCGAGGGCGAGCGCATATTCGGCGACGGCCTCTTCCTTTTCAGGACCGCAGTCCGCAATGGCGGCGGCCATGCGTGCGCCCGCTTCGAAAAGGCAGGCGGTCTTGCGCTCAATGACGCGGAAGTAGCGGGTTTCGTCCACGCTGGGGTCGTGTGCATTGACCATCTGCACCACTTCGCCTTCGCTCAGGCGGTTGGCGGCGTCGGAAAGAGCCTCCATGACGCGCAGGTTTCCAGCCTTCACCATCATCTGGAAGGAGCGGGTGTAGAGGAAGTCGCCCACGAGCACGGCCGCGCCGTTGCCCCAGCGGCTGTTGGCCGTCGGGCGGCCGCGGCGCATGTCGCTTTCATCCACGACGTCGTCGTGCATCAGGGTTGCCGTATGCAGAAGCTCGATCGTGGCGCCGAGATACTGGTGCAGCATGCCCTCGTAGCCGAGCGCACGGCAGATGAGCATCAGAAGGGCGGGGCGCATGCGCTTGCCGCCCGCACTCGTGATGTATTCGCTGATTTCCTTCATGCGGGGCACGTCGCTGGCCAGTTCGCTGCGAATGACCGCATCGACGGCGGCCATGTCTTCGGCGATGGGGGCGAGAACCTTCTTGATGAGGGCCTTGGGATCCTGTTGGTTTTGCATATCGGACATCTGTCTTGAAAAAGCAGTTGAGTGCTGATTCTGGAAGTATAGCCAAGCGGAAAGCCTTCCGAAGAAGGCGGAAGATCGGCCGGAAGCGGCCTTCAGCCCCCGTTCCCGCAGGGGCGAGAAGAAAATCGCTGCTTTTGCTTGACTGAATGGAAGGAGCATGCAATAATCACGAGCTTTCCACGCAACCAAACGTGAGTTGGCGTCATTTGGGGAATGTCTCCTCAAGCGCGCTCACGCGATTACAAAAAGGTTCTGCAGAATCCGGCCGCATCAGGCGGACGGCGAAGCGGAACGGGCGAGGTTTATTACATGTACGCTATTATCAAGACTGGCGGTAAGCAGTACCGCGTTTCCGTCGGCGACAAGCTCAAGGTTGAAACCCTTGCTGTTGAAGCCGGCGCTCAGGTGACCCTCACCGAAGTTCTCGCCGTCAGCGGCGAAGAAGGCCTCAAGGTCGGCAATCCGACGATCGAAGGCGCTACGGTCACCGCGACCGTCCTTTCCCACGGCCGTGGCGAAAAGGTCCGCATCTTCAAGTTCCGCCGCCGCAAGCACTCCATGAAGTCTGCCGGCCATCGTCAGAACTACACCGAGCTCAAGATCGAAGCGATCGCGGCTTAATTTGCAACCGACTTTTTATAGAGAAGTACTAAAATGGCACACAAGAAAGGTGGCGGCTCTACCCGCAACGGTCGTGACTCCAAGGCCAAGCGTCTTGGCGTGAAGGTTTTCGGTGACGCTGCTGTCAACGCCGGCGGCATCATCATTCGTCAGCGTGGCACGAAGTTCCACGCCGGCAACAACGTCGGCATGGGCAAGGACCACACGCTCTACGCCCTCGTTGACGGCGTCGTGAAGTTCGAAGTCAAGGGTGCTTTCAACCGTCAGTACGTGAAGGTTGAACCCATCGCTGCCTAATTGAGGGCAGGCGTCCTCAGGGACGCGGACGACAGAAGAAAAGCCCAGTGCGGATCCTCCGGCTGGGCTTTCTTGTTGTCTGAAGCATCGGCTGCGTAAATATCCAGAAACGCGCCTTCGCATGCGTATTCGAGCCTGCCGATCTGCTATTGTGGCACTCGCGCAAGTGCGAATGCGAAAGCACGGCATTCCGAAACTGCAGGAACCTCTTCCATTGGTTCTGTTGTCAAAATATCCTCTGCGCAACAGGGAGTGTTCGCAGAGACTCAACTTCAGAAGGTGTACTCGTGAAGTTTGTTGATGAAGCAAAAATTGAAGTCCAGGGCGGCAAGGGCGGCAACGGTGCGGCAAGCTTCCGCCGCGAAAAGTTCATTCCGAAGGGTGGTCCCGACGGCGGTGATGGCGGCCGAGGCGGCTCCGTCTACGCGGTTGCCGACCGCAACATCAATACCCTCGTGGACTATCGCTACACGCGCAAGTTCTTCGCTCCCAACGGCGAGAACGGCCGCGGCGCGGACTGCTATGGCGCAGGCGGCGACGACATCGTTCTGCGCATGCCCGTGGGCACTCTTGTGCGCGACACGGATACCGGCGAGGTGATTGCCGACCTGAACGTTCACGGCGCTCGCCAGCTGCTCGCTGCGGGCGGCAAGGGCGGTCTCGGCAACCTTCACTTCAAGAGCTCGATCAATCGTGCGCCCAAGCAGGCGACTCCGGGCGAACCCGGTCAGTACCGTTCGCTCGAGCTTGAGCTTCAGGTGCTCGCCGACGTCGGTCTTCTCGGCATGCCCAACGCAGGCAAGTCGACCTTCATTACGGCCGTCTCCAACGCCCGTCCCAAGATCGCCGACTATCCGTTCACGACGCTCCATCCGCATCTCGGCGTGGTTCGTGTCGGTCCCGAGCAGAGCTTCGTGCTCGCCGACGTGCCCGGCCTCATCGAAGGTGCTGCCGAAGGCGCAGGTCTCGGTCATCTGTTCCTCCGTCATCTTTCCCGCACGAAGATTCTGCTTCACATGATCGACGCCGCTCCCTTCAATGAGGAGACGGATCCCGTTCAGGAAGCCAAGGCTCTGGTGCTGGAGCTTGAAAAGTATGATCCGGCGCTCGCCGCAAAGCCCCGCTGGATCGTGCTCAACAAGATCGACCTCGTCGAGGAGGCTGACCGCGACGCCCTCATCGAGCGCTACCGTTCCGAGCTGGCCGCCAACGGCGAACCCATCTTCGTCATCTCCGCTGCGACCCGTCAGGGCTGCGAAGAGCTTGTGAAGGCTCTCGCACAGCGCATCGATGACGATCGCCGCGAAGAGGTCGCGTTCGCCGACGACACCCGCTTCGATCCTGCCGAACACTAAGAAACGGCTCATTTCCGGAAGAGACTCGTCCGCTGCTGCGGGCCGGGTCTCTTTGTTTTTCCCGCAGGCCGGATACGGCGGGCGGTTTCCTCTCAATTCACTGATCGAACATCATGCAAGCATCAGTCGTTGAACGTCTCTTCAGCCTCAAGGAGAACGGCACTTCGGTTTCTCAGGAAGTCTCTGCCGGCGTCACCACCTTCATGGCGATGAGCTATCTCATATTCGTCATTCCCTCCATGCTCGCCGACGGCGGCATTCCCCGCGATGCGGCCACGAGCAGCGTGATTCTCGTCACGGTCGCGGTGACCCTGTTGATGGGCCTGTGGGCCCGATACCCCGTGGGCGTGGCCCCCGGCCTCGGCATTACGGCGTTCTTCGCCTACTATGTCTGCGGTCCCGCCGGCTTCACCTGGCAGGCGGGTCTTGGTGCGGTGTTCATTTCCGGCCTCGTCTTCTTCCTGCTCACGGTGACGCGCATCCGCCAGTTCATCGTGAACGCCGTTCCGATCGACCTCAAGCTCTCCATCGTGGTGGGCATCGGTGCCTTCATTGCGCTCATCGGTATGAAGAGCGCCGGTCTGGTCATTGCCGACCCGAGTACCTTCGTGGCGCTCGGCAACGTGACTCAGCCCGAGGTTCAGCTCTCCGTCTTCTGCTTCTTCCTCACGGCTGCGCTGATGGTGAAGGGTTTCAGGGCCGCCATGCTCATCGGCATTCTTGCGACGCCGGCGCTCGGCGTCATTCTTGGCGTGACGGAGCTTCCGAAGGGCGCCTGGGTGAGCCTCACGCTTCCCGACATCTCCGCCGTCTTCATGCAGATGGACCTTCAGGGCGCGCTTTCCCATGGCCTTCTCAGCATCATCTTCACGCTGACGATGGTCGACCTCTTCGACAACATGGGCGTGCTGATCGGTCTGGCCCGCAAGTGCGGCTTCATGAGGCCCGATGGTGAGATCCGCAACCTCGACAAGGCGTTCATCACCGACTCCATCGGCACGATGTTCTCCGCCTGCATGGGCACGACGACCGCCACCTCCTACCTCGAAAGCGCTTCGGGCGTCGCTGCGGGCGGCCGTACGGGCCTGACCGCCGTCACGACGGCCGGCTGCTTCGTGCTTGCGCTCTTCTTCATTCCGCTTGTGGGCGTCGTGCCCGCATATGCGACCGCTCCGATCCTCATCATCGTGGGTGCTCTCATGATGCAGGAGGTCGTGCACATCCGCTTCGAAAGGCTTGAAATCGCGATTCCCGCCTTCCTGACCATCATGACGATGCCCTTCACGTTCAACATCGCCACGGGCTTCGGCTTCGGCTTTGTGAGCTACACGGTCATCCACGTGCTGATGGGTCGCTGGCGCGAGGTCACGCCCTTCATGTACCTGATCTCCGCCTGCTTTGTAGCGAACTTCATCATGAGAACCTGATCCCGATCAGTCGTCCCCTTGGGACAAATCCACGCCTTTGCCAGATGCGATCCGGTCCTGACGGACGCCCTTCGGCATGAGGATGGGAGAGGCCCGTGAATTGCTTAATTCACGGGCCTCTCTGCATACTCATGGCAAGAATCCCCTCAAGTTCCCTTGCCGCAGGCGAGGATTCCGTTCGCTCGAACTCGGATGTTCGGACTCGAAAGGAGCGGTCTGCATGAGGTTGGATGCAACGGGCGGGAGGGGGCGGTGAAGGAGAGGACACGGCAGAATTTCTTGCTTTGCGCTATGCTCAAAGATCCCGTTCAATCCTTTCCAAAGGCTTTATCCATGGAATCACTTCTCAAGAACGCGCACCGGGTCGTCGTCAAGGTTGGCAGCGCGCTCGTCACCAACGACGGTCGCGGTCTCGACATTCAGGCCATCGAACGCTGGGCAACCCAGATTGCGGAACTGCAGAAGATGGGCCGCGAGGTCATCCTCGTGAGTTCGGGCGCCATTGCTGAAGGAGTCCTGCGCCTTGGCTGGGAAAAGCGTCCTTCGCATGTCCACCAGCTGCAGGCGGCTGCGGCCGTCGGTCAGATGGGCTTGGTCGAAGCCTATGAACGGCATTTCCGCAATCATGGCATCGGCACCGCCCAGGTGCTTCTGACGCACCAGAATCTGACGGACCGCGAGCAGTATCTCAATGCACGAATGACGATCAGGGAACTCCTGAGACTCGGCATCGTGCCCGTCATCAACGAGAACGACACCGTTGTGACGAGTGAAATCAAGGTGGGCGACAACGACACGCTCGGCGCCCTCGTGACCAACCTCGTTGAAGCAGACGTGCTCGTCATTCTCACCGACCAGCAGGGGCTTTACACGGCCGATCCGCGCAAGGATCCCGAGGCGATGTTCGTCAGCGTCGCGACTGCCGGCGATCCCGTGCTTGAAAAGATGGCGGGCGGTGCAGCCAGCTCCCTTTCCAAGGGCGGCATGATCACGAAGATTCTCGCGGCCAAGCGCGCCGCTCGATCCGGTGCGGGCACGATCATCGCATCGGGTCGTGAGACGGACGTGCTCACCCGTCTGGCCAGAGGCGAGCTCATCGGCACCCATCTTCGTCCCTCCTCCACCGTCCTGCATGCCCGCAAGCAGTGGATTGCAGACCATCTCCGCGCCTCCGGCAGCCTTGTGCTTGACGAAGGGGCGGCCAAGGCCCTCGTTGCCAAGCACACCTCGCTCCTGCCCGTGGGCGTCATCGGCGTCAAGGGCGAGTTCGTGCGTGGCGAGGTCGTCTCGTGTCTCACCGAGGACGGATGTGAAATCGCCCGCGGTCTCGTGAACTATTCGAGCGACGATGCGTCCCGTATTCTGCGCGCACACACGGAGGAGATCGAGGAGCGCCTCGGCTACATGGAACAGCCCGAGATGATTCATCGTGACAACATGGTGGTGCTCGCAGGCGAATGACCTCGCCCGCATGGCCGCTGCGGCCTCAAAACGCGCCTTTCGGGTTAGCGTTCAGAGGGGCTGGCGGTTAAAATAAACAGATTGCCTTTATTCAAGCGGCTTCCCGACGTCTGACGGAAGCCGCCGTTATTTTCAACAGACACACGTTAAGAAAAAATGCGCGCCCGTTCCTATTTCCTTTCCACGCTGAAAGAAGCGCCTGCCGATGCTGATGTGATCAGCCAGCAGTACATGATCCGTGCCGGCATGATCAAGAAGCTTGCCGCCGGCGTTTACACCTACATGCCGGTCGGCCTGCGCACGATCCGCAAGATCGAGAAGATCATCCGCGAGGAAATGGACCGCGCGGGCGCGATCGAACTCCTGATGCCGCTCGTGCAGCCTGCCGAGCTCTGGCAGGAGTCGGGCCGCTGGGAAAAGTACGGTGCCGAACTTCTCCGCTTCAAGGACCGTCATGATCGCGCCTTCGTGATTCAGCCGACTTCCGAAGAAGTCGTCACTGACATCGCCCGTCAGGAAATCAAGAGCTGGCGTCAGCTTCCCGTGAACTTCTACCACATCCAGACGAAGTTCCGCGACGAGCGTCGCCCCCGCTTCGGCGTCATGCGCGGCCGCGAGTTCACGATGAAGGATGCTTACTCCTTCGACCGTGACGCCGAGGGCGCCGCCGTTTCCTACGACAAGATGTACCAGGCCTATCAGCGTATCTTCACGCGCCTCGGCCTCATGTTCCGCGCTGTGCGCGCCGACACCGGCGCGATCGGCGGCAGCCGCTCCCACGAGTTCCAGGTCATCGCCAATGCCGGTGAAGACGTCATCGCCTACTGCCCCGACAGCGACTACGCCGCCAACATCGAGCTGGCCGAGGCCCGTTCGCTCATTGACGTCCGCGCCGCCGCTGCTGAAGAGATGGTGAAGCGTCCGACCCCGGGCAAGGAAAAGTGCCACGACGTGGCCGAATTCCTCGGTATTCCCTTTGAAAAGTCCGTCAAGAGCGTCGTGCTTGCCGCCGACCGCACTGACGAAAAGGGCAATCCGCTTCCCGCCAAGATCGTCCTCATCCTGCTCCGTGCCGACCACGACCTCAACGAAGTCAAGGCCGGTCATCTGCCTGAGCTCAAGGACGGCTTCCGCTTCGCGACCGACGCCGAGATCCTCGAGAACTTCGGTTCCAAGCCCGGCTATCTCGGCCCCGTCGGCATCAAGGAAGACGTTGCCGTCTATGCCGACCTGACCGTCGCCAACATGTCCGACTTCTGCTGCGGCGCCAATGAAGAGGGCTATCACTACACCGGCGTGAACTTCGGCCGCGACCTGCCCGAACCCAAGGTTGCCGACCTGCGCAACGTCGTCGAGGGCGACGCCTCTCCCGATGGCAAGGGCACGCTCCGCCTGCAGCGCGGCATTGAAGTCGGTCACGTTTTCTACCTTGGCACGAAGTACTCCGAAGCCCTCAACGCCACCTATCTAGATGAAAACGGCCAGCCGAAGGTTCTCGAAATGGGCTGCTACGGCATCGGAGTGACCCGTCTCGCCGGCGCTGCCATCGAGCAGAGCCACGACGAGCGCGGCATCATCTGGCCGGATTCTATCGCCCCGTTCGAAGTGGTGATCTGCCCGATGAACTACTCGAAGAGCGAAGCCGTGCGCGAAGCCGCCGACCGTCTCTATGAAGAGCTCAAGGCTCAGGGCGTCGACGTCATTCTCGACGACCGCGACATGCGTCCCGGCGTGATGTTCGCCGACTGGGAGCTCATCGGCGTGCCGCACCGCGTCGTCATCGGTGACCGCGGCCTCAAGAACGGCGAGGTCGAATACGCCAACCGTCGCAACCTTGCCGAAAAGGTGATGGTGAAGACGGAGGAAGCTGTCGAGTTCGTGACGAAGCAGATCAAGCGCTGAGCCTGACTGTACGGGTGTTCCTTTGCGGAGCACCCATGACGAATGACAAAAGAGGAGGTCCGGAGACCTCCTCTTTTTGTGTGCGGACGATGACGGGGCTCAGTGCCTGTCGTCGACGGGGTCGAAGCGCAGGCGGACTTCCTTCGGCATGTTGTAGCCCTTTTCCGGAACGGGGAAGGGCTTGCATTTAAGGATGGCGTTGCGCACGGCCGAGTCGTAGGCGTCCCATCCAGACTTCTTCGCGTAGACGGGAGCGCCGGCAAGTTCGCCGTTGGGCATCGGCCTGACGACGAATTCGGCGATGAACTGCCCGCGGCGGGTGGAGCTGGGCACGTCGATCGAAATGTTCGGACGCACGCAGGCGATGATGCGGGCGTTGTAGCTGGCCAGAGCCGACCCCGTGAGGTTCTGTCTCTGGGTGCGCTTGTCGCCCGAGGGCGTGCCCGAACGCTGGCTGTCCGGATCGATCTTGGCGTTGAGTCGTGCGAGTTCCTGCTGTCGGATGGCCTGGCGGATTCGCTCGCGTTCACGACGCTCTTCCGCAGCCTTCTTCTCGGCGGCGACACGCCGGATTTCAGCCTGACGCTTTTCTTCGGCAATTCGCGCCTCTTCAGCGCGCTTGGCTTCGGCCAGGCGCTTTTCCTCTGCGAGGCGAGCCTCTTCCTGACGACGGGCTTCAGCCTGAAGTTTGGCTTCCTCTGCGGCCTTGCGCTCCTGAGCAAGCTTTTCCTGAGCAAGACGCTCGGCTTCCTGCTGGGCGCGCTTCTCTTCGGCACGTCGCTCCGCCTCAATGGCGTCCTGACGGGCCTTCTCGATGCGTTCGGCCTCGGCACGCTCGGCTGCGACGCGAGCTTCCTCCGCGCGGCGGGCCTCTTCAGCCTCACGCGCCTCCTCGGCGGCCTTCTCGGCCTCGACACGTTCACGCTCGGCGGCGGCAAGCGCCTCCTGACGCTGTGCCTCACGCTGCGCCGCCTCCTCCTGCATGCGGGCCTGCTGAGCGGCAGCCTCGCGTTCGGCGGCTTCCTGAGCCTCCTGAGACTCGCGTTGCTCGTCGATCTCGTTGGGCTTGGGTTCAGGCGCTTCGGGCGGCTTGACGGCGACGCCCTTGGGGTCGTTGCCGCCCGAGACCGGCTCGGGAGCCCAGAGCTCCGCGTAGACGGTTTCGGAATCGGTCGTCCACTGGAAAACGGAGAAGAGTCCGACGAAAAGGATGACGTGCACGCAGCCCGAGAGGACGGCGGCGGGCACCATGTCCCTGCGGTCCTCTTTTCGGAAGCGGTCGTTGGTCTCTCTGTCGTTCATGACGAAATTGGGTTGCGTAATGGGTTAGCGGGCTTCGGCGCTTCGCTCGATGCGAAGGGCGAGACCGACTCGGGGCACGTCGGCGCTCTGAAGGAGCTTGAGGACATTGACGACGTCCTCGTAGCGGACGTCCTTGTCGGCGGCAATCACCACGGGAATGTTGCTTTTCTCGCCCTGAGCCGTCTTGACGGCGGCAACGAGGCCGGGAATGTCGACGGGCTTCATGTCCTTGCCCTGACGGATCGAAAGGCGGCTGTCGGGATAGACGATGACCTCGATCACCTGCTCGGGGGCCTTGGAGGCCTTGTTGACCGACGGCAGGTTGACGACGCTCGGATTCACGAAGGGCGCGGCGACCATCAGGATCACGACGAGCACGAGCATGACGTCGATGTACGGCACGACGTTCATCTCGGCCATCATGCCGCGGCGCTTGGTATTTCCACGCAGGGACATGGCTTAACTCCGGGCGTGCTGGCGCTGAAGAATGTTGAGGAACTCTTCGCTGAAGCCTTCGAGGCGGACCGTGAGGCGGCCGACGCGGTTGTTGTAGTAGTTGTAGGCGGCGACCGCAGGGATGGCGGCGAACAGGCCGATGGCGGTGGCGACCAGTGCTTCGGCGATGCCGGGAGCAACGACGGCGAGGCTCACGTTGTCGAGGGTGGAGAGGCCCGTGAAGGCGTTCATGATGCCCCAGACCGTGCCGAAGAGGCCGATGTAGGGAGAGGTGGAGCCGATCGAGGCGAGCAGGGGCAGGCTGCGCTCGAGATGGTCCATCTCGCGATTGTAGACGGCACGCATGGCGCGGGAGACGCTGTTGAGGGCGTTCGGATCCTGACGGCTCTGTTTGAGGTATTCGGTCATGCCCGCGCTGAAGATGCGCTCTTCGATGCCTGCGGTGTCGTGATTGCGCTTGGCGGTTTCAAGAAGCTGATTGAGCTCCGTGCCGCTCCAGAAGCGGGCCTCGAACTCCTCGACCTGTCGCGCGGCGCGGGAGATTGTGAAGTATTTCTGGAAGATGACCGTCCAGCTAGCGAGCGAGAGGAAGACGAGAATGGCCAATACGCACTTCACCACGAGGCTGGCGTTGGCGACAAGGGTCAGAATCGACAAATCGGCAGTGGGCTGCATTTTAGATAACCGCTTTTTGAATGGCGTTGAATGAAAGAGTGTTCGGCGAGGGGCGCTCAGGCTTCCTCTGCCATGAAGGCTTTGATCGTTTCGTAGAGGTCGTTGGGCAGGGGAGTCGGAACGAAGCTCCTTGCGCCGATGACGCCGACACGAACCTTGCCCGTGGCGATGGGCTCGTCGCTGCGCACGATGCGTTGCTCGAAGATGAGCGAGGCGCGCCCGAGCTTCTCAATGCTCGTGATCACCTCCAGGTCGTCGTCAAGCACCGCGGCGCGGTGATAGGCGATGTTGAGTGAGGCGACGACGAAGAGAACGCCGTCCTCACGGCCGCGCTGATCGTTCTGACCAAAGCCGATCCGTCGAAGCATGTCGCTGCGGGCGCGCTCCATGAACTTCAGGTAGTTGGCATGGTAGACGATGCCGCCGGCATCAGTGTCCTCCCAGTAGACGCGGACGGGAAATCTGATGTGGTTCATGACGAGTGTTGGTTGTGCATCGGGGTGCCGTCAGGCACCGGAAAGAAACTAGTATAGGGACTCGCGGCGTGTTCGGGAGACGAGCGGAGGTCGATTTTGCAAACGGATGCTTATGCGTCCGCTTAGGCCCTGATGTTGCGCCAGTAGGCGAAGACAAGGTACCAGAAGGCCGCGCAGGTGCCCCAAGGAAGAAGTCCAGCGACCATCGCCATGACGTCCGTGCCCGCAGCCGTGGTGCCCAGCACGTGCCAGTCGGGCCAGAGCAGCAGGAGCCACGTGAGAATCATCCAGAGCGCGGTCCCCGTGAGCATCCCGGGACGCCAGTAGAAGCTCGAGAGCATTGTGATGCCCGTTGCGAGATTTTGGCCTTTGCGCGCGCCGATGATGGCGGCCGTGAAGAGAATCGATGCAAAGCTCGTGACGCCGCCTGCGATCAGGGCGACGAGCGTGTACTTGATGATGTGGATGAGCGGAGGCGTCTCGGAGGAGAGCCTTTCGCCTGCGTGCATGAGCTGCCTGCCGTGGTCGTCGACGACGGCAAAGGGGGCGCTGGCGCTCATTTCGGGAAGACCTGCACCCGTGGCCTCGATGGTGGCCTGCAGCAGAGTGTCGGTCCTGCCGTTCCGATCGATGGGCATGGCGCTCAGAAGGGCTGCTCCGAGCGTGGCGGCCGCAAAGACGGCGAGCGCCTGACGGGCCGGGTGAGCGAGCAGCTCATGAAGGATGGCGCGGTGGCGTGCGCTTCGGATGAAGAGCACGCAGGCGGCGAACACGGCGGCTGAGGTGAGGCAGACGAGAACGGAGAGAATCGGGGAAAAGGGCATGGCGGAGGTCAGTAGGAGCCGAAAAGATCACGCGCGACGGGCGTGGGCGGCGCCAGGCGGAAGTGCTGCCAGGCGAGCGGCGTGGCGACTCGGCCGCGCGGCGTGCGCTGCACGAAGCCCTGCTGAATGAGGTAGGGCTCCACGACGTCCTCGAGCGTATCGCGGTCTTCGCCGACGGAGGCGGCGAGGTTCTCGATGCCGACGGGACCGCCCGAGAACTTCTCGATGATCGTCCTGAGAAAGTGAGTGTCGATCATGTCGAGGCCTTCGGGGTCGACGTTGAGCATCTTGAGGGCGGCCGCGGCCACTTCCTTCGTGATGCGGCCGTCGTGCTTCACTTCGGCATAATCGCGCACGCGCCTCAGAAGTCTGTTGGCGACGCGGGGCGTGCCGCGGCTGCGACGGGCGATTTCGAACGCGCCCGTCTCGTCGATGCCGACGTTGAGCAGGCCCGCCGAGCGGCGCACGATGCGGGAGAGCTCCTCGGGCGTGTAGAACTGCAGCTGGTTGACGATGCCGAAGCGGGCGCGCAGGGGATTTGTGAGCGAGCCTGCGCGCGTCGTGGCGCCGATGAGCGTGAAGGGCGGCAGGTCGATCTTGATCGAACGCGCGGCAGGACCCTCGCCGATCATGATGTCGATCTGGTAGTCCTCGAGTGCGGGGTAGAGGATTTCCTCAACCACAGGCGAGAGACGGTGGATTTCGTCGATGAAGAGGATGTCGTGCGGCTCGAGGTTGGTGAGCATGGCCGCCAGATCGCCGGGACGCTCGAGAACGGGCCCCGAGGTCTGGCGGAGATTGACGCCCATTTCGTGCGCGACGATGTGGGCTAGCGTCGTCTTGCCCAGGCCGGGAGGGCCGAAGAGCAGAAGGTGGTCGAGCGGCTCACCGCGGCGCTTGGCGGCGGCAATGAAGATCTGGAGCTGCTCGCGGATGGCCTCCTGCCCGACATATTCGTTGAGAAGCGACGGGCGCAGCGCGCGGTCGACGTTCTCTTCGTTGGGACTGGCCGTGCGGCCGTCGATGATGCGTTCTTCCTCAAGCATTCATGACCTCGTTCAGCGTGCAAGCGCCTTGAGGGCGAGACGGATGCCTTCGCTCACCGTCACTTCGGCGGGGAGCGCGCGCACGCTCGCCTGAGCCTCGCGTTCGGAATAGCCGAGCGCCATCAGGGCGCTCAGAATGTCGGCCTGGGCTGCGGATGCGGCTCCGCCCGCAGGCGCGAAAGCGTTGCCGGCGAGCTTGCCCTTGAGCTCGAGGACCAGACGGTCGGCCGTTTTCTTGCCGATGCCTGGCACGCGGGTGAGAAGCGTGGCGTTGCCCTGCTCGACGGCGTCTGCGAGATCCTGAGTGCTCATGCCTGAAAGCACGGCGAGCGCAATGCGCGGGCCGACGCCTGAAATGCGGATGAGAGCCCTGAAGGTCTGGCGTTCCGCCGCGGTTGCAAAGCCGTAGAGAAGTTGGGCATCCTCGCGCACGATGAAGTGGGTGAGGAGCGTGATCTCGGAGCCTTCGGCGGGCAGGTTGCAGAAGGTCGACATCGGAACGTCGACTTCGTAGCCGACGCCGCCGACGTCAACGAGGACCTGAGGCGGGGTCTTTTCAATGAGCTTGCCGTGCAGCCGTCCGATCATGATGTTTTCCCTTCCTTTGTGAAAAGCGCCGTCCAGGCGCTGCGCGCACCTGCGGCGCTGCGGCCGCGACGGGGCGTCGCATAGGTGCGAGTCGTGCTGCCCGCCTTTTCAAAGGCGCGCATGCGAATCGAGTTGGCGCAGCATACCGCGCAGGCGAGCGCGTCGGCCTCGTCGGCCTGAATGTCGCCTTCGATGCCGAGCAGCATGCCGATCATGCGCTGCACCATGGGTTTGTCGGCGCGTCCGGTGGCGCAAACGGCCTCCTTGATTTCGCTTGGCGTGAACTCCTCGACGGGCAGGCCGGCAAGGTCAGCGGCGACGAGCGCCGCGCCTCTGGCTTGGCCGAGGCGCAGCGTGCTCTGCGGGTTCACGTTGACGAAGACCCGCTCGGCGGAGGCGAGGTCGGGTTTCGTTCGTTCGATCACCTTCGAAAGCTCGCGTACGATGTGCCCGAGTCTGGCCGAGAGCTCGCCCTCGGGGACGCGGATCATGCCGCTGTCGACGCGGACGAACCGTCCGCTGGCGGCGTCGATGACGCCCCAGCCCGTGCGGTTGAGACCGGGGTCGAGGCCGAGGATGCGCATCGTGAAGCTCAGCGGCCGAAGCTGCCCATGCCGGGGAAGCCGCCGCGGCCTAACTGGCCGAGCGCGCGCATCATCTTGCCGAGACCGCCACGCTTCATGCGCTTCATCATGTCCTGCGTCTGCTCGAACTGCTTGAGAAGACGGTTGACCTCCTGCACGGGGACGCCCGCACCGGCGGCGATGCGCTTCTTGCGGCTGGCCTTGATGAGGTCGGGCTTGCGGCGCTCGAAGGGCGTCATGCTGTCGATGATGCCCATCGTGCGGCGGACGGACTTCTTGGCCTCTTCGTCGTTGACCTTGGAGGCGGCCTCCTGGAATTGCGCGGGGAGCTTCTCGAGAATGGAGGAGAAGCTCTCCATGTTGTTCATCTGGGCGAGCTGGGCGCGGAAGTCGTTGAGGTCGAACTTGTCGCCCTGACTGATCTTCTGCGCAAGCTTTTCGGCTTCGGCGATGTTGATCGACTTCTGAACGTCCTTGACGAGGCCGACGATGTCGCCCATGCCGAGAATGCGGGAGGCCATCGCCTCGGGATCGAAGGCGTCGAAGCCCGTGAGCTTCTCGGCGGTGCCGACGAACTTAATCGGCTTGCCGGTGACGTGACGCACGGAGAGCGCCGCACCGCCGCGGCTGTCGCCGTCGATCTTGGTGAGGACCACGCCGGTGAGCGGGAGGCGCTCGTTGAAGGCCTTGGCCGTGTTGACGGCGTCCTGGCCGAGCATGGCGTCGATCACGAAGAGCGTTTCAACGGGCTTGAGGAAGGTGTTGAGCTCGGCAACCTCCTGCATCATCGCCTCGTCGATGGCCAGACGGCCGGCCGTGTCGACGATGAGCACGTCGAAGAACTTGCGTCGGGCATGGTCGATGGCGGCAGCGGCAATCTCGAGCGGCTTCTGGCCGACGGTGCTCGGGAACCATTCGGCGCCCGCCTGTTCGGTCACCGTCTTGAGCTGTTCGATGGCGGCCGGACGATAAACGTCGGCGGACACCGTGAGAACCTTCTTGCGCTTCGTTTCGATGAGGTACTTGGCCAGCTTGCCAGCGCTCGTCGTCTTGCCCGCGCCCTGAAGACCGGCGAGAAGGATGACAGCGGGAGGCTGGGTGTGAAGATTGATGTCGCGTTCGGCGGCGGGCACGTCGCCGCCGATGATGGCGGTGAGCTCGCGCTGCACGACGCCCACCAAGGCCTGGCCGGGATTGAGGTTACCGACAACCTCTTCGCCCATGGCCTTTTCCTTGATGCGGGCGAGCACTTCACGCACGACGGGCAGGGCTACGTCGGCCTCGAGAAGCGCAATGCGAACCTCACGTAGCATGTCCTTCGTGTTTTCTTCCGTCAGACGCGCTTGACCGCGCATGGTCTTGACGATTTTGGAAAGGCGCTGGCTTAATGAGTCGAGCATGGTTTATGGATTCCTGGGGTTGACGGACAGGCGCCTGAAGGGCCTGTCCTGAGGACGGCGGGCGCGCAGCGCCGGCCGTCGCGGCTCCCGAAAGAGCGGGCTTGGGGGAGCGCTTCTGAAAATTGGAGTCCGAGACGCGATTTCAGGGATATCTAAGCCCGTTGCGGCTAGAATCATGTTTGCAAGGCGTGTCTTCGGATGCTGTTCGGGTCCGCCGCAGGCGTCGGGAGCGCTTCCGGCCCTTCAAGCCGGAGCGGCTTTCACCGTCCTTCGGCAAACTTCTCATTTTAGTGGGAACGGCCGAGTTTTGCATCGATCTCCAGCCTCCTCGAGCGCGCCGGCCAACGCCCGCGCCTCGATCGAACAAGTCAAAAAACAAGAGAACACAGAATGACCATTCTTACCATCTGCACCATCATTGCTGCGATCCTTTATCTGGGCTCAGGGATGGCCATCATCGGCTCGATGAAGGGCGAGGGCTCGGGAGCCTCCTCCCTCATCCGCTGGCCCGTGCTTGCCGGTCTGGTGATGCAGGGCTACGCCCTTCACGGCGAAATGTTCGGCGAAGGTGCAGTCAACTTCGGATTCGGCTTCGCGATGTCCGAAATGTTCTTTTTTGCGGTGATCATCCTTCTGATCGAGACGTGGATTCATCGTCTGCACGGCCAGTTCGGCATCGTGCTCATCGCTGCCGCCGTCGGCACGCTGAGCCCGCTCCTGTTCACCGGCCAGGTGATCCCCTCCGTCGAGTGGACGACGATCTTCCGCTGGCATCTGCTGCTTGCCATCGCGGCCTACGCCTTCCTCATGATCGCCTTCGTCCACGCCGTACTCATGGCGCTGATCAACCGCCGCCTGAAGAGCCCGGCGGTCGGCGAGACGTCGAAGTTCCTCGACTCCATGCCCGCTCTGGTCGTCATGGAGCGCATCTTCTTTCGAATCGTGGTCGTGGGCTTCCTCTTCATCACGCTCACGCTGATCGTCGGCGCACTTGCCACCCAGGAGGCCAAGGGCGTCTACTTCCTCTTTGACCACAAGACGATTCTCACGTGGCTTGCGTGGGTGTTCTTCGGCATCCTGCTTGCAGGCCGCCGCGTTGCGGGCTGGCGCGCCCGCACCGCCCTCAACTGGTTCTGGGCAGGCTTCGTCGTCTTCGTCGTGGCCTACTTCGGCTACAGCTTCATTCAGGAACTGGTCCGCTGAGGAGGATTCATGGGACGCATCCTCTTTTTCGTGGCGCTGGCTGTCGCCATGTGGGTTGCCTGGACGCTCAGTCGCAGGCGCAACAGTCTTGACAACGAGGAGCGCCGTGAACTCAAGCGCCTGCGTGCCAAGGAGCGCGAGGCTCAGGGAAAGTCTCGCGAGCCTTCAGGCGAGGTGATGGTCAAGTGCGACCACTGCGGCCTTTACTTTCCCAAACGCGAGGCCGTGCTCAGCAAGGAGCGCGTCTACTGCTCGAAGCGCTGCCGCGATGCGGCGCGGGACGGGCAATGACATCCCCCGACCGAGCCTTCGACGGGTGGCTGCCCGGCGTCGTGCGCCGGCCCTCTCCGCACTTCAACGAGCGTCCCGAAGGGGCGCTCGTTTCGCTGGCGGTCCTTCACTTCATCTCTCTGCCTGCAGGACGTTTCGGCGGGGAGGACGTCGACGCCCTCTTCATGGGGACCCTTGACGCCATGAACCGCCCCGAATACGAGTCCCTGAGGGGCCTGAGGGTCTCCTCCCATTTCTTCGTGCGCCGCACGGGAGAAGTCAGACAGTATGTGAGCGTTCTGGACAGGGCCTGGCATGCTGGCGTCTCGTCCTTCGAGGGGCACACGGGGTGCAACGACTTTTCCGTCGGAATCGAGCTCGAGGGCACGGGCGAGACGCCCTATGAAGACGCTCAGTACCTGGCGCTCGGAGAACTTCTGGGGACGCTGACAAGAGTGCTGCCCGTGGAAGCCGTGACGGGGCACGAGCACATCGCGCCCGGCCGCAAGCAGGACCCCGGCCCCTCCTTTGACTGGGATCGCGTCAGGGAAATGGTTCCGGGGCGCGTCAGGATCGTAACCGAACCTCAGGTCATGCCCTGAGGTCGGGATAGTCTGATATAGTCGACTGAATTCAAAATTCAGGTCTCCGTCGCCATGCCCACCCTTCTCACTGGACTCATTCAGTTTCTCTTCACGTCCGTCATGTCGATTCTCGGCGTGCTGCTTCTGTTGCGCGCCTGGGTCTACGTGTGGGCCTTTTCCCCGCGTCATCCGATCGTGCAGCTTGCGCGACGCGCGACGGACTGGCTTGTGGAGCCGCTCTCGAAACTCATTCCGAGGAGCGGTTCCTACGACTGGCCCAGTCTCGTGGCTGCGCTTGTCGCCGCCGTCATCATGGTGCTCATGCAGCGTGTGCTGACGGGGATGCCCTATACGCCGATCGGTCTGGTGATCGCCCCGCTGGCCACCGTGCTCCGCTGGGCGCTCGAAATGATGTCCTGGGGCGTCTTCATCTGGGTGGTGATGACCTGGCTGAATCCGCAGAGCCCGATGACCTACGCGCTCGGCACGCTTGTGGATCCGTTCGTTCGTCCCGTGCGCAAGATCATTCCGATGTTCGGTCGCTTCGATCTGTCGCCCATTGTCGTGATCATTCTGGCCAATGTCCTGCTGATGCTCGTGACGCCGATTTCCCATGGCTTCATTCCGCTTTGACGCCCGACGGGCTTCAGACAGTGAAAAGGCGCTCCGCTGTTCGGCTTGGAGCGCCTTTTTCTTTATGACCAGCAGTCGAAGGGAGTGCCCTCCCTGACTGCCTTTTCAACCAGCTCGGCGTTGATGCGGTAGCTCGGTCCCGTGGCCGTTGCCTTTGCGGCTCCCATGACGGTGCCCGCAATGGCGCAGCTGACGGCGTCAAGCCCCCTTTCCATGCCCCACAGAAGGCCGCCGCGGTAGGCGTCGCCAGCGCCGACTGGGTCGACTGCCTCGACCTTCGGCGCAGGGATGACGGTTTCCTCGCCCTTCTGCCAGACGGAGCTCCCTTGGCTGCCATGGGTGCAGAAGACCGCGCCCGTGAGGCGGGAGAGTTCTGCGGGAGAGAGACTCGTGTGCTCCTCGATCATGAGGGCCTCGTAGTCGGAGAATGCAACGCAGGCCGCCGCTCTTGTCAGGGCGAGAAGCTCGTCGCCAGAAAAGAGGGGCGTCGTCTGGCCCGGATCGAAGATGAAGGGGATGCCGTGCGAGACAAAGGCCTTGGCGTGCGCCAGCAGCGTGCTTCGCACGCTGGGGGCGAGGATTCCGCAGACTATGCCCGTGTCGTCAGGCCAGGGAAGGCGAACTGCGTGCGCCATGGCGCCGGGACTGAAGGTGGCCAGCTGATTGCCGTCCCTGTCGGTGGTGATCATGCACTGCGCCGTCCATTCGTTCGGCATGACGGTCACGCCGTCCGTGCGAATGCCCTGACGTTCAAGATGCCGGAGATAGTCGTCCGCATCCCTGCCGACGGCGGTCCAGACAAGGGGATCTCCGCCAAGCTGCTTCAGACTGTAGGCGATGTTTGCGGCGCAGCCGCCGTAGGTGCGCCTCATGGAGTCCGCCTGAAGCGTGACGTTGAGTCGGTCGAGCGCCTCTGCCCTGAGCGTGTCGGCAAAGCGTCCCTCGTGCGTGAAGACCGTGTCGTAGGCGATGGAGCCGGAAATGATGACGGACATGGGTTTGCAAAAAGGCAAAAGGCGCTCCGCCGTACGGCGGAGCGCCTTGGTCTGAAGGTTATTGAAGGGCGGAGACGGCCTTCACGACGGCGCTTGACGCATCGTAGGGAAGCGGCGTCGTGACCGTCAGGCGGACGGCAACGTCGGCACCCGGCGCAACGGCGTCGCGGCCGCCGAAGCCGTAGTCGGCAGGCTCGAGCACCCGTTGAGCGAGTGTTTCGCCTGCGGCGTCAAGCAGCTTCATCTCCAGAATCGGCAGTGCCTGAGGCAGTTCCGAGGTGTTGGAGAGGCGGGCCGTCACGACGGGCAGGCGGCGGGCGACTTCAGGGTCGGCGTCGTCGGCCGTCTCGAGCGGACGCTCGATCTCTGCGGTCACCTTGAAGGCGGCCGCGTTCTGCCAGACGAAGCCGGGGCACGGTGCCTTCATGCAGACCTCTTCATAGACGGGGCGCAGCTGCGGCATCGTGCCGAGTACGGTCTTGTGGCCGAGAAGAAGGCCGGCGGCGGACAGAACGACGAGGGCAAGAAGCGTGACGAGCGTCCAGAGCACGCCATGGGACCGTTCGGCGGACTCGGGCGCACGGGGTGCGGGCTCGGCGGCCGGAGGGGCCTCGGGAGCTTCGGTCCTTGCGTCGAAGTCCGTGAGCGAATCGGCGATGCGGCTCATGACGGCCTCGCCCTCGCGAGCCTCCTCCTGCATGACGGCCTGACGGCGGGCGGCCTGCTGAAGACGGGCGTCGATCTTTTCGTCTGGCACGCTGAGGCTTTCCGTCTTGTCGGCGGAAAAGCATGCCTGACATTCCGTGCAGTGGAGCATGTCGGCGGCGAAGTCGTCCTTGACTCGCCACAGGGCCCCGCAGGCGGGACAGCGAAGAACTTTGGCCATGGAGAAGTCTCCCAGATGCAGTCTTGACGTTTACGCGCAGCGTCCGGCGATGCAGACCCAGTCCTCTTCCTGACGCCAGACGGAGAGCTTGACGGCAGGGTCGATGGCCTGATAGGCGGCGATCACTTCTTCGGCCTGCTTGGCAAGCACGCCGGAGAGCACGAGCGCGCCGCCCTGCTTCACGCGGCCGAGCAGAGCGGGGGCGAGAAGCTTGAGCGGATTGGCGAGGATGTTGGCGACGACGATGTCGTAGGTGCCTTCGGGCATGTCGTCGGGAAGGTAGAACTTGGCTTCCACGTGGTTCATGAGCGCGTTGTCGCCTGCGGCCTCGACGGCCTGCGGGTCGATGTCCGTGCCGGCGACCTCGGCCGCGCCGACGAGTTTGGCGGCAATGGCGAGGATGCCCGTGCCGCAGCCGTAGTCGAGGACACGGTCCGTCGCTTTAACGTTGGCGTCAAGCCACTGCAGGCAGAGGTGGGTGGTCGGATGGGAGCCGGTGCCGAAGGCGACGCCCGGATCGAGGCGCACGTTGATGGCGTCCTCGTTGGGAAGGTCGTGCCAGGTCGGCACGATCCAGAGACGGTCGGAGACCTGAGTCGGCTGGAACTGCGCCTGCGTGATGCGGACCCAGTCGGCGTCCTCGATCTCCTCGGTGCCGAGAAGCTCGGGCTTCTCGCACTTGAGGGCCTTGACGGCGATGGCAAGCGACGTCTCGAGGTCGAAGTCGTCGTCGGCAAGAATGGAGACGATGGAGCGCGGCCAGGCGCAGTTGTCGGGCTCGAGTCCCGGTTCGCCGTAGAGCGGCTTTTCGTCGGTCGATTCGGCGTCGGCGTCCTCGATGGTGGCGGAGAGCGCGCCCGCGTCCATCAGCATGTCGGAAAGCGCTTCGGCGCTGCGTTCGTCGGCAAGAATCTTAATCTGGCGCATAAATCCTCAACGGAGAAAAAGAATGCGGGAGTCAGGTCAACTCCCGCAGCTGAAAAAACTAGGTTACTTGTGGGCTTCCGCGCGGGACCGGAGCTTCTCTTCGAGATAGTGGATGCTCGTGCCGCCCTGAAAGAAGCGTTCGTCGGCGAGGAGTTCGCGATGAAGCTTTGTGTTGGTCTTGATGCCCTCGACGGCAAGTTCGGAGAGCGCGACGCGCATGCGCGCGATCGCCTGCTCGCGGGTATCGCCGTGGGCGATGATCTTGCCGATCATGCTGTCGTAGTAGGGCGGAACCGTGTAGCCGGAGAAGACGTGCGTGTCGATGCGGATGCCGGGGCCGCCGGGCAGGTGCCAGGCGGTGACGCGGCCGGGACTCGGCACGAAGGTGAACGGGTCCTCGGCGTTGATGCGGCACTCGATGGCGTGGCCGCGCATCGTGATGTCGCGCTGGCGGACCGAGAGACGCTCGCCTGCGGCGATGCGGATCTGTTCGCGCACGATGTCGACGCCCGTGATCATTTCGGTGACGGGGTGTTCGACCTGAACGCGCGTGTTCATCTCGATGAAGTAGAACTCGCCGTTTTCATAGAGGAACTCGAACGTGCCGGCACCGCGGTAGCCGATGCGGCGGCAGGCCTCCACGCAACGGTTGCCGAGGCGGTCGATGAGCTTGCGGGGAATGCCGAAGGCGGGAGCCTCTTCAAGCACCTTCTGGTTGCGGCGCTGCATGGAGCAGTCGCGCTCGCCGAGATAGACGGCGTTCTGGAAGTTGTCGGAGAGAACCTGAATTTCGATGTGGCGCGGGTTCTCGAGGAACTTCTCCATGTAGACGGTAGGGTTCCCGAAGGCGACGCGGGCCTCTTCGCGGGTCATGTTGACCGAGGTGATCAGCGCGGCCTCCGTGCGCACGACGCGCATGCCGCGGCCACCGCCGCCGCCCGCCGCCTTGATGATGACCGGATAGCCGATCTGGCGGGCGATGCGGAGGATTTCCTGAGGATCGTCGGGGAGCGCACCGTCGGAGCCGGGAACGCAGGGGACGCCCGCTTCACGCATGGCCTGCTTGGCGCTCACCTTGTCGCCCATGAGGCGGATGCTTTCGGCGCGCGGGCCGATGAAGGTGAAGCCGGAGCGCTCGACTCGTTCTGCGAAGTCGGCGTTTTCGGAAAGGAAGCCGTAGCCTGGATGGATGGCCTCGGCGTCCGTGACCTCTGCGGCGGAAATGATGGCCGGGATGTTCAGGTAGGAGAGGTTCGACTGGGCGGGGCCGATGCAGACGCTTTCGTCGGCAAGGCGGACGTACTTGGCGTCCGCGTCGGCGGTCGAGTGCACGGCGACTGTCTTGATGCCCATCTCGCGGCAGGCGCGCTGGATGCGCAGGGCGATTTCGCCGCGGTTGGCGATCAGAATTTTTCCAAACATAGCGACGCGTGCGGATTATTCGATGATGAAGAGCGACTGGCCGAACTCGACGGGCTGGCCGTTTTCAACGCAGACTTCCTTGACCGTGCCGTCCATGTCGGCCTCGACTTCGTTGAGAAGCTTCATGGCTTCGATGATGCAGACGACCTGGCCCTTCTTGACCGTGTCGCCGACCTTGACGAAGGGATCGGCTCCGGGCGAGGGAGCGCGGTAGAAGGTGCCGACCATCGGGCTGGTGAGCGGCGTGCCGGTCTGCTGCGGCGCGGCGGGAGCGGGCGCGGGGGCGGCTTCCGGGGCGGGAACGGGCACGGGCATCGGCTGGGCGACGGTGACGGGCTGATGGACTTGAACGGGGGCTGCGCCGTTGCGGTTGACGATTCGGACCCGGTCTTCGCCTTCGGTGATTTCGAGTTCGGCAACGCCGCTTTCGCTCACGAGGTCGATCAGTGTCTTGAGTTTGCGCAGATCCATGATGGTTTAGGCCTTGTTATTTGAAGGAGATCCGGGACGGACGCCGAATGGGGACGGGCGTTCTGCCGCAGCCTCCGTTTTGTATGGAGTTGATGGTTGTGGGCTTGTGCTTAAGAGGCGCGCATCGTACTACTTCTCCGAAAAAGCGCCAACTTGTTCGCAATTGTCGCTACTTTAGCTCAAAAAGTAAAGACCGGAACACTGCTGTCCGGAGAGACGGGGGAAATATTGTCTTCAAATGTATGCGTCTTGAGCGGCCGGCAGCGTCAATGATACCGAGCGCACGAGTTCATGCACATGCCGAAAAAAGGCTAATCCACGCCGAGGAGTCTGCGAAGGCCCTTTTCTGAGAGTCCGGAAAGGGCTTCTTCGGGAAGCTGCCATTCGTCAGGCGGGACGGGCTTCGCCGCCCTGTGGGAGTTCGTCACGGTGATGAGGACGTCCTCTCCCCTGCATTCAGTCTGAAGCACGGTTCTGAAGGAGCGTCCCCGTTCGGAGGACTCCACGGGCTCGTATTCAACGTCCATGGCGAGAAGCGCGAGCTCCACGGCCTTTTCGTCGTCGGAGCGGATGAGGATGCGCACAGGATCGTCCTCGACGGCGTCTCCTGCAAGAACGGATCCCGTCAGCAGGGGAGACCAGTCGGAAAGGGACGACAGGACGGAGAGCGCCGCAAGGCGCTTCTTGTCCAGAAGCGCCTTGTGCCCCTCGGGATCGAAGCAGGCGAACCAGCGCCTGAGTTCGGACGCCACGGCGGCATCGGTCGGACGAACTCCCGTCGAGCGAACAACGGTCTCGACGGCCCGATCCCTGCTCATGCGGTGGGATGCGATCAGGACGGCCGCCTGAGCGGCGGCTGAGGATTCTTTGGAGCGCGGGAGGTCGTCGGGTTGCACGGATGTCTCCGGAATGAAGGTGCGTGAGGTGTCATGGACGATGAGCCAATGATAGTGCGGCGGCCTTCAGGGCGGGGATCCTCCGCGCGGTAGAATGAAGCACCTTCCGCCTCCATTCTGGTTTGAGGAACAAGTACATGCACATTCATATTCTCGGCATCTGCGGCACGTTCATGGGCGGCGTCGCCCAGCTTGCGCGCGAGGCCGGACACAAGGTGACCGGGTGCGACGCACACGTCTACCCACCCATGAGCGACGCGCTCCGCAATGCGGGGATCGAGATCATGGAGGGCTATGACGTCTCGCAGCTTGATGCCGTCCGGCCCGACGTCTTCGTGATCGGCAACGCCATCTCCCGCGGCAATCCGCTTCTCGAGGCGATTCTCAACAGGGGGCTTTCCTATACGTCCGGTCCCGCCTGGCTCTGCGAGCATGTGCTTGCGGGCCGCCACGTGCTTGCGGTCGCGGGCACGCACGGCAAGACGACCACCACGTCGATGCTTGCCTGGATCCTTAAGGAGGCGGGACTCGAGCCCGGCTTCCTGATCGGCGGCGTGCCGCAGTGGAGCCCGCGCTCCGCGTCGCTCGGCCGAGTCGCCCCGATGTCGCCCTTCGTCATCGAGGCCGACGAATACGACACGGCCTTCTTCGACAAGCGGAGCAAGTTCGTGCACTATCGTCCCAGAACGGCGATCCTCAACAATCTTGAATACGACCACGCGGACATTTTTGAAAATCTGGCCGCCATCGAGAAGCAGTTCCATCATCTCGTGCGCATCATGCCCTCGGAAGGTCTCGTCGTGGCGAACGGCCGCTGCGAGGCGCTTGACCGCGTGCTTGCGAAGGGCTGCTGGAGCGCTCTAGAGCGCTTTGACTCTCAGGACGGCTGGTCGCTTTCCGATGACGGCGAGGCGGCGTTTGAAGGCAGGAGCTTCGGCCGTCTGCAGCTCGGCATGCCCGGCCGCTACAACGAGCTCAATGCACTGGCCGCCGTTGCTGCGGCGCGCAGCGTCGCCGTCCCTCCCGAAAAGTCGCTCGAGGCGCTCGCGGCCTTTGCGGGTGTCAAGCGCAGGATGGAGGTCAGGGGCGTTGAGGACGGCGTGACCGTGATCGACGACTTTGCGCACCATCCGACCGCCATCGCCGAGACGATTCATGCCGTCAGGAGCCGCATGACATCGGGGAGGCTTCTCGCCGTGCTCGAGCCGCGAAGCAACACCATGAAGCTCGGCACGATGAAGGACAGGCTTGCGGGTTCTCTGCACGAGGCGGACGAGGTGTTCTGCTTCGCAGGAAAGGGCGTGGCGTGGGAGCCCGCGGAAGTGCTCGACGTCATGGGCGAGCGCGCCTTCTGCACGCATGACCTTGACGTGCTCGTCGAGGCCGTTCTCAAGGAGGCCCGTCCGGGAGATACGGTCCTCTGCATGAGCAACGGCGCGTTCGGCGGCATTCACGGCAAGCTCCTTGCGGGACTCGCCTGCAGGCGCGAAGCGCAGTGAAGGGTGCACGGGCGATGACTTCCATTCTCTATCTGCACGGCTTTCTGTCCTCTCCCGAGTCGAACAAAGTGAGGGTGCTCAGGGCGGCGGCCCCCGATGGCGTGCGCGTGTTCGCTCCCGATCTGAACGTCCCGCCTCTTGAGGCCGACAGGATCATCAGCGGACTGGTCGGGCAGGCGGAGGCCGACGGTCTGACGGTCGTGGGTTCGAGCCTCGGCGGATTCTGGGCCGCGCGAGCTGCCGTCAGGCACGGCCTTCGCTGCGTGCTGCTCAATCCCTGCTTCAATCCCTGGGTGTTCGTGGGCAGGCACGTGGGCGTGCAGACGATCTACGGCACGGACAGGAGGATCGAGGTGAAGGCCTCGGCCGCCGACGAACTCATGGCGCTCGCCGAGGAGGTGTCGCCTCTGGCGGTCGATCCCGGACGCACGCTCGTCGTGCTGGGAACGGCGGACGAGACGCTTGACTGGCGGGCGGGGGCGAGGGCCTATGCCGCCTGCAGGCAGGTGATTATTCCAGGCGGGGATCACCGCATCTCGAACATCGGGGCGGTCATGCCCCGTATCATGGACTTCATTCTCAATGAAGGCTGAGGCGGGCGCAGCGCGCCTTGTTTTGGCACAATAGGGGGCGTTTTCCCCTCGACCATCACTCATTCGCCTGGGGCGGATGTAAAGCGACAGATTCATGAATCTCTTTTTTGAAGAAGACGGCTCCTTCAAGGCGGGCACCGTGCTCAGCCAAGCAGGCAACGCCTATCAGGTGCAGCTCCCGACGGGACGCCGCACGAAGATCAAGGCCTCGCACTCGTTCTTCGAGTTCGAGCAGCCTGCTCCCGCAGACCTCGTGACCCGTGCTCAGGCCATGGTGCCCGAGCTCGATCCCGCCTTCCTGTGGGAGGTTGCGCCCGAGGGTGAGTTCACGTACGCGGACCTTGCCGCTGACTACTGGGGCGGCTCGGCCGGCCCTGTTGAAAAGGCTGCCCTTCTCTGGGCGCTTCATGGCAATCCCGTCTACTTCTACCGAAAGGGCCGCGGCGGCTACCGCCGCGCCCCCGAGGACATCCTTCAGAAGGCACTCGAGGCACTTGAGAAGAAGCGCCGTCTGGAGGAGCAACGCAAGGCCTGGACGGCCGAGATGGTGGAGGGAACGCTTCCCGACGTCATCCGCCGCAACGCCATGACGCTTCTCATTCGTCCGGACAAGAACGGCATCGAGTGGAAGGCCCTGAACGACGCCTCCGCCGAAACGCGGCAGACGCCGCTGCGCCTGATGCTCTCGCTCGGCGGAATCGCCTCGCCCTGGCGTTGGCACGTCGACAGCTTCTACGCCATGAACTTCCCGCAGGGCCGCGGCTTCCCTTCCGACCTGCCTCTGCCGCCCGAGGCGGACTGGTCGCAGTATCCGCTTGCGGACGTCAGGGCCTTTTCCATCGACGACTCCGACACGACCGAGGTTGATGACGCGGCGAGCGTCGTGCATCTCGAGGGCGGTCGCACGCGAGTGGGCATTCACATCGCCGCGCCTGCGCTCGGCATTCTGCGCGACGATCCGCTCGACAAGGTGGCCCGTGCCCGCATGAGCACGGTCTATGCGCCGGGGCTCAAGACGACGATGCTTCCCGATCCGTGGATCAAGGCCTTTTCGCTTGACGAGGGCCGTGCGGTGCCCTGCCTCTCGCTCTACGTGACGGTGGACGACGAGACCTTTTCCGTTGAGAAGACCGAGACGAGGCTTGAGCGCGTGAGCGTCACGCGCAATCTGCGCTACGACAAGATCGACTCGCTCGTGACCGAGGAGGCGATTCAGTCGGGCACACTCGACGTTGAGTTCGCGGACGAGATCTGCTGGCTCTGGCGCTTTGCTAAAAAGCTTCAGAAGGACCGCGAGGAGGTCAGGGGCCGTCCCGAACCCGTGGGCCGTGTCGACTGGTTCTTCGCGCTTGAAGGCGAGGGCGAGGATGCGCTCATTCGCGTCAAGGGCCGCCGTCGCGGCGCGCCGCTCGACCTGCTTGTCGCTGAGCTCATGATTTTCGCCAACAGCACCTGGGGCCTCTGGATGGAGGAACACGGGACGCCCGGCATCTATCGTTCGCAGCGCATGGGCCGCGTGCGCATGAGCACGACCCCGGGGCCGCACGACGGTCTGGGCGTGGTGCGCTATGCGTGGAGCACCTCGCCGCTGCGCCGCTACGTCGACCTCATCAACCAGCGCCAGATGATCACGGCCGTGCTTGGCGAGCCGCCCGCCTATCAGGGCAACGACGTCGAGCTCTTCACGATCGTGAGCCAGTTTGAAAACATCTACACGCTCTACGGCGACTTCCAGACCCGCATGGAGCGCTACTGGTCCCTGCGCTGGATCATGCAGGAGAGCGTCGGCCAGATCGAGGCCATCGTCGTCAAGGGCGATCTGGTCCGCATCGACGGGCTTCCCTTCATGCAGCGCGTGCCCGGTCTTCCCGAGGATCTGCCTCGCGGCCGCAAGGTCCTGTTGCAGATCATGGGGTGCGACCTCGTGGACCTCGTCATGGATTCCAGGCTTCTGCGTGTTCTTGACGAAACCGCCGACACCTCGGACGAGGATGAGGACGAGGAGGCGGCTCTTGAAGAGCAGGCCGCAGTCGAAGGGGGAGAGGAAGCTCAGGGCGGGGACACCGTGTCCGAGTCATCCGCTTCCTGAGTCCCGGACGCAGGTGACAGGGCGGTGATTTCCGCTCCGCCTGCGCCAATAAATTTCAGGGAGCCCCTACCCGAAGGCTTCATACTCGTGGTAGGCTCCCACCTGCGAAAAGTCATGACGGGTTCCGAGTCCCTCCCTTCAGGGGCTCTTCAAGTGTTTCGGAGAAGGTGATGCCTCACAGTCTGAAGGATTACGACGAGCTGCATGACGGCCAGGGCCACCTTGTCCGCGACTCGGAGGAGGCCTCCCGCGCCCTCGAGTGGGTGCAGCAGATCCTTGAGAAGGATCAGGACGAGCACCACGGCAGCGTGGAGCGCAAGGGGGACGAGGATGACGAGGCGCTGCCCATCAGCGACGAGGCTGCGGCCGAGCTCAGGCAACTTCTCGAACCCCTCCATCCGGCCGACGTGGCCTGGATTCTTGAGGCCCTGCCTCTCGACGAACGTCTGGCCGTCTGGAACCTCGTCAAGAGCGAGTCCGACGGTGACATTCTCGTCGAGGTCAACGACGGCGTCCGTGAAACCCTGATCGACGCCATGGATCGCGACGAGCTCGTCGATGCCGTCGAGACCCTCGACACTGACGAGATCGCCGACCTTGTGGACGACCTGCCGCCCGACGTGATGGCGCAGGTTCAGGAAGGTCTCTCCCACGAGGAACGCGCCCAGCTTCGCGCGGCCATGTCGTATCCGGAGGAGAGCGTCGGCGCGCGCATGGACTTTGAGATCGTTTCGATCCGGGAGGAGACGACGATCGAGCTCGTACTCCGCTATCTTCGCCGCTTCGAGACGTTGCCCGACCACACCGACCAGGTCTTCGTGGTCGATCGTCTGGGGCATCTCAAGGGCACGCTGTCCCTTTCGCAGATCCTCACGACGGATCCCGCGGTCCCCGTCAAGGACCTGATGCACACCGACATGCTGACGCTCAATCCTCTTGAGGACTCGAGCGACGCCGCGCAGGCCTTCGAGCGCTACGACCTCGTGAGCGCTCCCGTGGTCGACGAGGCGGGACGTCTGGTGGGCCGTCTGACGGTCAACGAGATCGTGGACGTGATCCGAGAGGAAAGCGAGGAGGACGCCTTCGCGGCCGTCGGTCTTGACGATGAGCAGGACATCTTCGCCAGCGTGTGGGAGGCCGCCAGAAGCCGCTGGCTCTGGCTGGGCGTCAACCTGTGCACCGCATTCTTCGCGTCTCGCGTGATTTCGGCCTTCGACGGCACGATCGAGCGCGTGGTCGCGCTCGCCGCCCTGATGCCCATTGTGGCGGGCATGGCGGGAAACTCGGGCAACCAGACGCTCACGCTGCTGGTGCGCTCCCTCGCCATGGGGCAGGTGACCGAGGCAAACAAGGCGGACCTCATCAAGAAGGAGGTCCTGGTTTCCATCATCAACGGCATCCTCTGGGGGGCGATCGCAGGCCTGTGCGCCTGGGGACTCTACTGGGATGCACCCGAGGGCAGGATGTTGGGCCTCGTGATGTTCCTCGCCATGCTGCTCAACATCATTCAGGGTGCCGTGGTCGGTCTGGCCGTGCCGCTCATCCTCCGCTACTTCGGCCGTGATCCGGCCATGGGCGGATCGGTGCTTCTCACCTTCACGACCGACTCGGGCGGCTTCCTCATCTTCCTGGGGCTTGCCACCTTCTTCTTCGCGTCGTAAGAGCGGGGGACGGGCGCGGTCGAGCGCCGTCTCTTCAAAGATCGCCGAAAAGGCGCTTCAGGTCATCCATGCCCTTTTTCCCTGCGGCGGGAGCGTCTCCCTCCGCTTTGGAGATCTCGCGGATGGTGTAGCCCTCCTCGATGACGTCGCGCCAGTAGCTGCCGGGCGAGCCCGAGTTGAGAAAGCGGTCCGCGGCTTCAGGACCGATGTTCTCGACGCGCACGAGCCTGTGCGTGTCGAACTCGACGTCGAGATGACGCGCTCTGGCGTCGTAGCCGGCGGACAGAATGCCGCCGCGGTGAATGGGTCTGCGCTTCATGGTATGTCCGATGAATCCGTGAACGATGGGTCAGATCATTGTATCCCCGCAGGATCGGATGCCCGGAGAGGGTAAATACCTCGTATAAAGTGCCCGAAGCTTGAGGCAGACCATGCTTTCGGGCGTTTCAAAACTTGAAAGGGCGGCAGCTTTTTTGCTAGCATCGCCCCCTGATCGAACACTACAAAGGATTTGAGGCTCCTGCGGGAGCTGGAGAAGCATCCGCTCTCCCCGCCGCCTGCCACCCCTCCGGCATGGCCGCGCGGCTCACAAGACAGACTTCATGACCTTCAGAAAACAACCTCGACAATTCCGGATCTCGCATCTTGTTTCGGTGAGCGTGCTCGCCCTGACGCTCGGCGGAGCCGCGTTCTGGTCGGATTCCGACTATGCAAGCACTGCGCCCGCGCTTTCGTATGCGCAGGAGGACCTGAACGCTCGTGCGGATCTCAGGCAGCGCGAGGGCGTGCTCTCCGGCGTCACACCGTCCCTGTCGCTGCTCGATGCGCCTGCTGCGGCGAGGGAGGAGGCGACGGCCTCCTCGGAGGAGCTGACGGTCGAGGACAACGTCATTCATGAAGGCAGCCCCCGCCATCTAGTGGCGGAATACATCAGCAGAACCTTCCGTGTCTCGATGCGGGATGCCCGCCAGATCACGGACTGGGCCGTGGAGATCGGCGAGGCCAGGGATCTTGATCCCCTGCTCATTCTCGCCGTCATCGGAACGGAGTCGAGCTTCAAGCCGACGGCCAGGTCGAATGCGGGCGCAGAGGGCCTGATGCAGGTCATGACGAGCGTGCATGAGGCGAAATTCGATGCCTTCGGAGGCCCCGAGGCCGCCTTCGATCCCTATGCGAACATGGTGGTCGGCACGGACATTCTTTCCTATCTGATCCGCCGGACGGGCAACGTCAGGCGCGCCCTCAAGTGGTACAGCGGCGCGGCCAATCTCGAGGACGATCGAGGGTACGGAGCTCGCGTGATGCGCGAGCACGGCCTTCTTACCGTTGCGGCCGAAGGCAGGACCGATGCGGCGGTAAAGCTTCACCGCGCTGGCAAGTCGGCGTCGGAAGGCGGGGCTGGCAATGCCGCCAAGCTGGGCTTTGCGCACTGGACCAAACTCTCCGAACGGACCGAGGGCGCTCCCCGCGCCCGCAATGCAGACCTGCGCGGCAAGGCTCAGGCGTCCTGACGCCTACCGCTCTCCGTAGTCGCCCGTCAGGGTGTTGAGCCAGACGGCTGCGGCGATGCCCGCAGTTTCGGTTCTCAGTACGCGCGGGCCGAGCAGGACGGCGAGCCAGCCGGCCTCTTCGGCCAGATCGATCTCCTCAGGCGAGAATCCGCCTTCGGGGCCCACGGCGAATGCCACCGACTTCTCCTCGCCCGTCAGCCTCGTGCCGTGCGCGGCCCCGGGAGCCAGAACGAGCCTGCGGTCCGCCTGCGTGCCGAGCATCGCCTCCTTGAAGGAGGATGCGCCGCGGATTTCGGGCACGACGTTGCGTCCGCACTGTTCGGCGGCCGATACGGCGATGTCGCGAAGCTTCTGAAGGCGCTTTTCGAGACGTTCTCCCGCGAGCTTCGTCACGCTGCGCGCGGCGGGCGTCAGCACGATTTCGGAGACGCCCGTCTCTACGGCCTTTTCCACGATCCAGTCAAGCTTTTCAGGTGATACGAGCGCCTGCACGAGCGTCATGCGCACGGGGGGCTCGACCTCGGGCGTCTCGACCGCGTCGAGCGCAACGTAGGCGCCGTCCTGATCGAATCTGATGCGGCCCCGCCACTGGCGTCCCGTTCCGTTGAAGACGACCGTCTCCTCGCCTGTTCGCAGACGAAGAGCGCGTCCCGCGTGGTGGGCGGCCTTGGGCGGCAGGACGACTTCCGCCTGCTCGGCGAGAGCCTTGTCGAGCGCTTCGGTCTCGACTTCAACGTAAAAGCGTGGTGCGGCCATGAGTTCTCCTTGACGTTCTCTCCGCCGTGAACGACGGAGATTCTCTACTGCGTTAGCAACTTGCGCTGCTGATTACTTCGGTGGATTCCTGCTGCTGATTCGGCGCCGGCTTTTTAGACCGACCCAAATTCACTTGAGCCTGAGCATTCCTCTCAGACTCCCCACAGGCTAACGAGCTTCGTCCGCGCTCTTTGATGTTGATCGCATCCACGCCGTCCGCGTTTCCCTGATGTCCGCAGGAAACGCATTTGAACAACGCCTGCGTCTTGCGATTGTCTTTGGAAACACAGCCGCATATCGGGCAGGTGCGACTTGTATTCTGCGGCGGCACCGTATGTACGTGTCCGCCAAGTCTCAACGCCTTCCAATCAAGCTTGGAGAAAAATATCCTCCAACCCTGATCGAGAATGGAACGGTTGAGACCACTCTTTTGTGCAACGCGAGTGCCGTGCTCCTCAACAGTTCCCTTCGCGGATGCCGTCATGTTCTTGATCTTCAAGTCCTCTCTGAAAATCTCTGCGTGGTTCTTGCAGATATTCAGCGAGACCTTTTCGATGAAATCACGACGGACATTGGCGATATGCTGATGTAGCCTTGCAATCGCTGCCTTCTGTTTGCGCCAATTCTTCTCGAACTTCTGCATTCTTGCGAGCCTGCGCTGCATCCTGGCGAGCTTCTTAAGCGCCTTCTTGAGTGCGCCGCACGGTTCGAAGAACGTGCCGTCGGAAAGCGTGCAGAAACGGACGCATCCCATGTCAATGCCGACACTGTCGCCGGCATGCTTGGGAGGTTCCATTTCGTACTCGGTCTGGATGGAAACATACCATCCGTCGGTTTGTTGGGAAACCGTTACGTTCTTGGCCTTGCCTTGAATGAAGCGGCTTCGCTTGTATTTAACCCAGCCGATGCTCGGCAGATAAATCTGCCGACGTCCTTCATCAATCTTGAAGCCCTGGGGGAAGCGGAAGGAGTCCGTGGTCACGAACTTCTTGTGCTTCTTCGGGAAAGCCGTCAGACCTTTGAAGAACTTCTGGAAGCCGTCCATCAGATCCTTCAGCGACTGTTGGAGAACCTGAGAGTGCGTTTCCCTAAACCAGGGATTCTGCTCCTTCCAAACCAGCAGTTCGGTGCAGAGCTTCGCATAGCTGAGATGAAAGGCAGGATCCGCTGTACGACGCTCTTCATTCCATGCAAGCCCTTGGTTGTACACCCAGCGCGTGCAGCCGGCGAAGCGGGACATCTTTTTGTCCTGAGCTCCGTTGGGTTTCAGTTTGAACGAAAAGCCTTGGCGAATACTCATGCCTATATGATACTAGCGTTCATCAAAAACACGCGGCTTATATCTCCGCCCTGAAGGACGGAGATATAAGCCGCAATTGGGTAAAACAGGATGGGAAGTCTGCGGACATGCGGGTTTCCGCATTCCGAATCCATGTGCGGAGAGGAGCTCCGTGGTTTCACGCTCGGTTGGCCCCCTCCTTTTGTTGCTAAAATAATAGATTAAGTCAGACAGCGGCGTACAAACCTTAGGGAAGGTCGCCGCCTTGCCTTTTCGGGGTTTCTTCCCTCCGGTTTTCTTCAATCCGCTCACAGAAATACTATGACCTCTCAAGCCTCTGCTCAGATGATGGCCAACGCGATCCGTGCCCTCAGCATGGACGCCGTCCAGAAAGCCAAGTCCGGTCACCCGGGCATGCCCATGGGCATGGCCGATATCGCGACGGCCCTCTGGTCGCGTCACCTTCGTTTCAATCCGACGAATCCGAAGTGGACCGGCCGCGACCGCTTCATCCTTTCGAACGGCCATGGCTCGATGCTGCAGTACGCTCTGCTGCACCTCACCGGCTACGACCTTTCGATCGACGATCTGAAGGCTTTCCGTCAGCTGCACAGCAAGACGCCTGGCCATCCCGAAGTGGATGTCACGCCCGGCGTTGAAACGACGACTGGCCCGCTCGGTCAGGGCATCGCCAACGGCGTCGGCATGGCGCTTGCCGAAAAGATGCTTGCGAATGAATTCAACCGCGAGGGTTTCCCTGTCTTTGACAACCGCACCTACGTCTTCCTAGGCGACGGCTGCATGATGGAGGGCATCAGCCACGAAGTCTGCTCGCTCGCCGGCGTCTGGAAGCTCAACAAGCTCATCGCCATCTACGACGACAACGGCATTTCGATCGACGGTGACGTCAAGGGCTGGTTCGGCGACGACACGCGCGGCCGCTTCGAAGCCTACGGCTGGAACGTGATCGGCCCGGTCGACGGCCATGACATCGACGCCATGGACGCCGCCATCGCCGAGGCCAAGCTCTCCGAGGATAAGCCCACCCTCATCATCGCGCGCACCACCATCGGCAAGGGCTCGCCCAACCGTCAGGGTACCGCCAAGGTCCACGGTGAAGCGCTCGGCGATGAGGAAATCGCCGCCACCCGCGCCGCGATCGGTTGGCCCTACGCTCCGTTCGAGGTTCCGCAGGAGGTCTATGACGCCTGGGATCACCGTGCCGAAGGCGCCCGCATCGAAGCCGAATGGCAGACGATGTTCGACGGCTATGCCGCCCAGTATCCCGAGCTCGCCGCAGAACTCAAGCGCCGCCTCGCCGGCGACCTGCCCGAAAACTGGTCCGACACCGTGATGGACGCCCTCTGCGCCGCCGAAGAGGCTGCCGAGACCGTCGCCACCCGTAAGGCCAGCCAGAAGGCCCTCAACGCTCTTGCGCCCGCGCTTCCCGAACTGCTCGGCGGTTCCGCCGACCTGACGGGCTCGAACCTCACGAACTGGACCGGCGTCAAGTCGCTTAACAGCGGCGACTTCCTTGCCCGCCACATCAGCTACGGCGTCCGTGAGTTCGGCATGTCCGCCATCATGAACGGCATTGCGCTCTACGGCGGTTTCATTCCGTACGCCGCCACGTTCCTGACGTTCTCCGACTATTCCCGCAACGCCCTGCGCATGTCCTCCCTCATGAAGCAGCGCGTCATCAACGTCTTCACGCATGACTCGATCGGCCTTGGTGAAGACGGCCCGACGCATCAGTCCGTCGAGCACGTGCCCAGTCTGCGCCTCATCCCCGGCATGCATGTCTGGCGTCCCGCCGACACGGTCGAGACGATCATCGCCTGGGCGAGCGCCATCGAGCGCCGCAACGGCCCGTCCTGCCTCGTGTTCACGCGCCAGAACGTTCCGTTCCTCGATCGTGACGAAGTGGATGCCGACGCGATCGCCCGCGGCGCTTATGTTGCCGCCGAAGCGCCTGCCGGCGCCGGTGAAGCCGAAGTCGTGCTTCTCGCCACGGGTTCCGAAGTTGGTCTCGCCATGAAGGCCCGCGCCGAGCTGACGGCCCGCAACGTTCAGGTCCGCGTCGTTTCCATGCCCTGTGCGAACCTCTTCGACGAACAGGACGAGGAATACCGCCGCGCCGTGCTGCCCGAAGGCGTGCCCGTGCTTGCCATCGAGGCTTCTAAGTCCGACCTCTGGTACAAGTACTTCTCCGGCAAGGGCGCCGTGATCGGCGTCGATACCTTCGGCGAAAGCGCGCCGGCCTGCGTCCTCTGGGAACGTTTCGGCTTTACGGTTGAAAACGTGGTTGCCAAGGTTGAGCAGCTTCTCAAGTAACAACAAAGACAGAAGGATTAGACATGACCATTCGTGTTGCCATCACCGGTTTCGGCCGCATCGGCCGCAACGTTCTCCGCGCTCACTACGAGGGCGGCAAGAAGCATGACGTCGAAATCGTCGCGATCAATGCCCCCGGCGACCTCGCCATCCACGCCCATCTTCTCAAGCACGACTCCTGCCACGGCCGCTTCAACGCTGACGTGCAGGTCGAAGGCACGGACACGCTGATCGTCAACGGCGACCGCATCCGCGTCTTCGCCACGCGCGACCCGAAGGAGATCCCCTGGGGAGAACTCAACGTCGACGTCGTGATGGAGTGCACGGGCGCCTTCAATTCGAAGGAAAAGAGCATGGTGCACATCGAGCAGGGCGCCAAGAAGGTCCTGCTCTCCGCTCCCGGCAAGACGGCTGACGCTACGGTTGTCTACGGCGTCAATCAGGAGGTCCTCAAGGCCTCCGACCTCGTCGTCTCCAACGCCTCCTGCACGACGAACTGCCTCGCTCCGCTCGCCAAGGCCCTGCACCGCACGGTAGGTATCGAACGCGGTCTGATGACCACGGTCCACTCCTACACGAACGACCAGGTCCTCACCGACGTCTATCACAAGGACATGCGCCGCGCTCGCGCTGCCACGCTCTCCATGATCCCGACGAAGACCGGCGCAGCCAAGGCCGTGGGCCTCGTGCTTCCTGAGCTCAACGGCCTGCTCGACGGCTTCGCCGTCCGCGTCCCGACGATCAACGTCAGCTTCGTCGACCTCACCTTCATCGCCAAGCGCGACACGAGCGTCGAGGAAATCAACGCCCTCGTGAAGGCCGCCTCCGAGTCCGAAGACCTCGCCGGCATCCTCGGCTACAACGACGAGCTTCTCGTCTCCACCGACTTCAACGGCGATGACCACAGCTCGATCTTCGACTCCACGCTGACGAAGGTCTCCGGCAACCGTCTTGTGAAGGTCACTGCCTGGTACGACAACGAATGGGGCTTCTCCAACCGCATGCTTGACACGGCCTGCGCGATGATGGCCGCCAAGTAAACGGCAAGTTCCGATGATCATGAAAGCCATGCCCCGGATCCGCATCCTCGGCGTGGCTTTCGCACTTTATGTTTCCTGAGCGGCGCAATGCGCCGCACTCCCTTTCGGAGAACAAGTCATGCACGTTCTGACTCTTGAAAAGCTTGCCAAGGACGGTCTTCTCGCCGGCAAGCGCGTCCTGATCCGCAGCGACCTCAACGCGCCGCACGATGAAAACGGCCGCATTACCAACGAAACCCGTCTTGTGGCCAGCGTTCCCGCCATCCGCACCGCGCTTGACGCCGGTGCCGCCGTGATGGTGATGAGCCACCTCGGCCGTCCGACGGAAGGCACCGTGACGCCGGCCGACAGCCTCGCGGGCGTTGCCCGCCGCATGGGCGAGCTTCTGGGTTGCGACATGCCGCTCGTCGCCGACTGGGTTGATGGCGTCAAGGTCGAGCCCGGCCATGTCGTGATGCTCGAAAACTGCCGCTGCAACGTTGGCGAAAAGAAGTGCAACGACGAACTCTCGAAGAAGTACGCCGCCCTCTGCGACGTCTATGTCAACGACGCCTTCGGCACGGCCCACCGCGCCCAGGCTTCCACGGTCGGCGTCGCCCGCTACGCTGACGTCGCCTGCGCCGGCCCCCTGATGGCTGCTGAAATCGACGCCCTCACGAAGTCCGTCGAGGAGGCCCGTCACCCGCTCGCCGCCATTGTCGGCGGCTCCAAGGTCTCCACGAAGCTCACGATCCTCTCCAACCTCGCCGAAAAGGTCGACCGCCTGATCGTCGGCGGCGGCATTCTCAACACGTTCCTTCTCGCTGCGGGCAAGCCGATCGGCAAGTCCCTCGCCGAGCCCGAGCTCGTCGATGAATGCCGCAAGGTGCTCGCCGTGCTCGCCGCCAAGGGCGCCAGCCTGCCGATGCCCGTCGACGTCGTGGTCGCCAAGGCCTTCTCGGCCGACGCCGAGCATCGCGTTGCCGATGTGGACGACGTTGCCGAGGATGAAATGATCCTTGACGTCGGTCCCAAGACCGCCGCGATCCTTGCCGACATTCTCAAGAGCGCCGGCACGATCGTCTGGAACGGCCCGGTCGGCGTCTTTGAAATGGCTCCCTACGCCGAAGGCACCCGCGTGATGGCCGACGCCATCGCCGAGGCGACCGACAAGGGCGCCTTCTCGATCGCCGGCGGCGGCGACACGGTTTCCGCCGTGCACCAGTTCGGCATTGCCGACCGTGTCTCCTACATCTCCACGGGCGGCGGCGCCTTCCTTGAGTTCCTGGAAGGCAAGAAGCTCCCGGCCGTGGCCGTGCTTGAAGAGCGCGCCGCTTAGTAACAGGATCGCTGATCCGCATCCGGACGGCGGCAGGACCCATGGCCTCCGTCCGGACAACAAGGCGCCCCGCCTGAGGCGGGACGCCAACCGTATGCAGAGAAACCCCTTTGAGGAGAGAAAACATCATGAAGGAAGCCATTCTTGAACGATTCCTGCGCTATGTGGCCGTCACGAGCCAAAGCGACGGGAAGGCAGGCGTCGTCCCGAGCACCGAAGGCCAGCGCAAGCTCGCCGGCATGCTCGCCGAAGAACTTGCCGAACTCGGCTTCGTCAACATTGAGATTTCCGAATACAGCGTGCTGACGGCACTGCTTCCGGGCAATCTTCCCGACAACAAGGCCGTTCCGACGGTCGGCTGGTGCTGCCATCTCGACACTGTGGATGCCGGCCTCAGCCCCGACGTCCATCCTCAGGTGATCCGCGGCTATCAGGGCGGCGACATCTGCCTGAACAAGGAAAAGGACCTGTGGATGCGCACGTCCGAGCATCCTGAAATCGAGAAGTACGTGGGCGACGACATCGTCGTCACCGACGGCACCTCGGTGCTCGGTGCGGACAACAAGTCGGCCATCGCCAACGTCATGACGGCCTTCGACATCGTCGTGAAGGAAAACCGCCCGCACGGCGACATCTACGTCGCCTTCGTCCCCGACGAGGAGATCGGCCTTCTCGGCGCCAAGAAGATCGACTTCTCGAAGTTCCCCGTCGACTTCGCCTACACGGTCGACTGCTGCGAGCTCGGCGAAGTGGTCTACGAAACCTTCAATGCAGGCAGCGCCACGATCCGCATCAAGGGCGTCACGGCCCATCCGATGTCCTCCAAGGGCGTTCTCGTCAACCCGACTCTCATCGCCACGGACTTCGTGCAGATGATGGACCGTGGTTCGACGCCTGAATGCACCGAGGGCACCGAAGGCTTCGTCTGGGTCAACAGCATCGTCTCGAACCCCTCGCAGGCCACGGTTTCGATCAAGATCCGCGACCACAATCGCGAGAAGTACGAGGCCAAGAAGGCGCTCATCGCCTCCGCTGTCGAATACCTGAAGGTCCGCAATCCGCGCGCCAGGATCGAACTTGAAGTGAAGGACATGTACGGCAACATCGCCGACGCGCTCACGGACGACAACCGCTGCGCCGTCGACCATCTCTATCGCGCGCTCGAGATCGCCGGCGTCAAGGCCAACACGATTGCCATGCGCGGCGGCACGGACGGTTCCTTCATCTCGACGCAGGGCGTCATTACGCCCAACTACTTCACGGGCGGCCACAACTTCCACAGCAACTGCGAATTCCTGCCGCTTGGCGCGGCCGTGAAGAGCACGGAAGTGACGCTCACCCTGATCGACCTGATTGCAGGCACGAAGCACTAAGGACAGGCTTGCTCTGAACCTGAACGGGCGTCCTCACGCTGTGAGTGGACGCCCGTTTTCGTGAGGGCGGCAGGACGGAAACGGAAAGGGAAATCATGACGACACAGCTTCATGTGACGGCACTCGGTCTGCCGGGCGTCCTGCTTTTGAAGAGCATCGTTCACGCGGATGCGCGCGGCAGCTTCACGCAGAGCTGGCAGGCGGCTGACTGGCGCGCGGCGGGCGTGGACATTGCCTTCATGCAGGACAATCTCGTCTGCAACGCCCGCAGAGGGACGCTGCGCGGCATGCACTGGCAGCGTGAGCCGCATGCGCAGGCCAAGGCCGTGCAGTGCGTCAGAGGAGCGCTCCTTGACGTTGTGGCAGACGTGAGGCCCGAGAGCTCGCTGTTCGGCAGGTGGATTTCCGTCGAGCTCAAGGCTGGCGAGGGGGAGTCTCTCTATGTGCCAGCCGGCTATGCGCACGGCTACGTGACGACGGAGGACGATACGATCGTGCTCTACAAGGTCGACAAGCCATGGGTGCCGGGGTCGGAGGCCTCGTGTCGATGGAATGATCCGACGCTGAACATCGACTGGCGGTGCGAAAATCCCATCCTCTCCGAGAAGGACGCCGCAGCTCCCTTCCTTTTGCCGTGAGAAAGGTCTGAATGCAGAAAAGCCTGCCGATCCGGCAGGCTTTTCTCACAAGGCGACTTATTTTTGCGGATCTTCCGCGTCAAGTCCCTTTCGCTTCTGGATGAACTTCCAGACCATGCCCACGAGGACGGGGCCTGAGATGGCGGCGACGATGCCGAGGAGAAGGATGAGAGAGAGGTTGTTCTTGATGAACGGGATGTTGCCGAAGAGGTAGCCTGCGCCGACGATCGAGACAGCCCAGAGAATGGCACCTGCGCCGCTGAAGAGCTCGAAGCGGATGCCGTTCATGCGGGCTGCGCCTGCAATGAGCGGCGCGAAGGCGCGGACGATCGGCACGAAGCGGGCGAGCAGGATGGTCTTGCCGCCGTGGCGCATGTAGAAGTCGTGAGCGTGGCGGAGCTTCTTTTCGTTGATCCAGGAGATGTTGCCGCTGTAGATGCGGTTGCCGAGCCAGCGGCCCTGCTCGTAGCCGAGCGTGTTGCCTGCGATGGCGCCGACGATGACGGCGAGCATGATGAGCCAGGGACTGGCCGTACCGGAGGCGGCGACGGTGCCTGCAACGAAGAGAAGAGAGTCTCCCGGCAGGAATGACATGATCACGAAGCCAGTCTCCAGGAAGAAGATGAGGAACATGGCGGCGTAGATGAGGGTGCCGTAGTCCGTGGCGAGGGAAACGAGAAAGGCGTCCGTATTGGTAAAGAGGTTGACTACGAGATCGAGGATGTCCATCTGAGAATCCCAGGTGATTGTTTCCTGCCCCCGAGGGAGGGCCGGCCATGTGCAAGGAGCGGAGATTGCACATATCATACTGAATGCAGTCCCCGGCTGACGGGGCATATCTTAACGAATTGAAATTGCCCGAGGCTTATGCAAAACCTGATGCCGCGCACGCTTGCGCCCAAACGAAGCATTGCTGAACTACCGAGCCAGCTCATCAGCCAGATTGCGGCAGGCGAAGTGATCGAGCGTCCTGCCTCCGTTGTGAAGGAGCTGGTGGAGAATGCAATCGACGCTGGCGCCGGTGAGATCGACGTCAAGCTCGATGGCGGTGGCCTCAAGCGCATCGTCGTAACCGACAACGGCTCAGGCATTCCGAAGGACGAGCTGACGCTAGCCCTCAGACGGCACGCCACCAGCAAGATCCGCGACCTTCTTGAGCTCGAGCGCGTCGGAAGCCTCGGCTTTCGCGGCGAGGCCCTGGCGTCGATCGATGCCGTTGCCGAGATGAGCATCCGCAGCCGCACGCCTGAGGCCGACAGCGCATGGGAGATCTCCGACGGAGAAGTGCATCCCGCCGCAGGCGTCGTCGGCACGCGCGTGGAGGTGCTCGATCTTTTCTACAAGACGCCGGCTCGCCGCAAGTTCATGAAGTCCGACGCGACGGAAACGGCTTATGTGACCGAATATCTCGAGCGCCTGGCGCTCGCCAACCCCGACATCGGCTTCACGCTTTCGGCAAATGGCCGCAATGTTCTGAAGCTCCCTGCCGTCACGAACGTTGTTGACCGCATTGAGGCGCTGATGCCCAGAGCCTTCAAGGGACAGCACCGCGAGGTGGCGGCCGAGGAGGACGGCATGACGATTCGAGGACTCGCCGGCATTCCGGCCATCGCCCGCAGTCGTGCGGACGGGCAGTACTTTTTCGTCAATGGCCGCTATGTGCGCGACAAGACGCTCATGCATGCCGTCAAGGCCGCCTATCAGGACGTGCTGCACGGCCAGAGCCAGCCCGTCTTCTGTCTCTATCTGACGCTGGATCCGACTGCAGTCGACGTAAACGTACATCCCGCCAAGCTTGAGGTCAGGTTCAGGGAGTCGAGCAGGGTACACCAGTTCGTCATGCATGCCGTGAAGGCGGCTCTCGCGCCGCCCACCGCCTCGCTTCTGAATGGTGAGGAGACCGAGGCAGCCCTGCCTGCTCAGAAACGGCAGGAGGCCGCACGTCCCGTGCAGTCGTCTGCACCGTCCGTTTTTTCATCAGGCTCGCTCGGTAGCACTCCCGCATTCACCGCACCTTTGCGTCCCGCGTTCAAGCCCGAATCCTGTCCTGACGTCAGCACGGCCATGCGCCTTTTCGGCGCGGACGTCGATACTGCCAGAGCGGCTGCGCAGGGCAGAGTTCCTGAGGGACGCTTCTCGGGACGGAAAGACGGCAATTGGCTCAAGAGCGAGAAAGTGCCGCCTGCCGAACCCGAATCCGGACGTCTCGACCTTCAGGGAGGATCCTTCCTGAAGGAGACGAATGAGGCAACGTCTCTCGGGCCGATTGACGTGCCCCCGCCCGAAACGGCCGAGGGCATGAGCTTCGAGGAGATTGCCGAGGCGGTTCCGTCCGCTTCCGACAAGACCTCGGCATGCGTTGCGGCCACTCCCGCATCTGAAGCTTGCAAGCCCGCGACGCTTCCTCCGGGGACGCTCGGCCGCGCCATTGCCCAGATCGGCGGCATCTACATTCTGGCGGAGAATGAGCGCGGGCTCGTGGTGGTTGACATGCACGCGGCGGCTGAGCGCATCACCTACGAGCGTCTCAAGCGCGAGATGGACGCCCGCGGCATCGCCGTACAGCAGGTTCTGATCCCGCAGGTCTTCCGCGTGAACCCGCTTCTCTTTTCCGTCTTTGAGGAAAACCGCGAGCTTCTTTCCACGCTCGGCCTTGAACTCACGGGGGCCGGAGACTGCGCCGTCGCCGTGCGTGCGCTCCCGATGCTCTGCAAGGACATGCCGTCCCAGACGGTGGAGACCATGGTGAAGTGTCTTCTCGAGGATCTTCAGAACTTCGGTGAGACGTCTGTCATCGAGGAGCTCAGAAACAGGCTTCTCGCCACGGTCGCCTGTCATGGCTCCGTGCGCGCGCACCGCCGTCTCACCCTGCCCGAAATGGACAGGCTTCTGAGGGACATGGAGGAGACCGAGCGGGCCGACCAGTGCAACCACGGCCGTCCGACATGGCGGCAGATGACGCTTACAGACTTGGACAAGCTCTTCATGAGGGGCAAGTGATGGACGCGATTGAAAAGGTCCTGCATGAATGCGGGCAAAAGCCGCAGGCGCTGATGATTCTTGGGCCTACGGCGGGCGGCAAGTCCGCTCTTTCTCTGGAGATCGCCCGACGTCATGACGTTGAGATCATCTCCATGGATTCTGCGCTTGTCTACAGGGGCATGGACATCGGCACGGCAAAGCCGACGAAGGAGGAAAGGGCGGTATGCCCGCACCATCTGATCGACATCCGTGACATTGGTGAGGCCTACAGCGCCGCCGATTTTCTGGAGGATGCCGTGAGACTCGTGGGTGAGATCCGCTCGAGAGGGCGGCTTCCGCTCATCGTGGGCGGCACGATGCTCTACGCCAAGGCTCTCAGGGACGGCATCAACGACATGCCCTCGAGCACGCATGAGGTTCGCGAGGCGGTGGCGACTGAGGCGGCTGAGCGCGGCTGGCCAGCCATGCATGCAGAACTCGGGAGGATCGATCCCGTGACGGCCGCCAGACTGGCGCCCAACGACAGCCAGCGCATCGGGCGCGCTCTGGAGGTCTGGAAAATGACGGGCAGGCCGATCTCGGCCTTCCATGCAGAGAGCGTTCGCAGACCTGCGGTGGAGACGTTGACGGTGGGGCTGCTGCCCTCGGACAGAAAGTGGCTGCATGCCCGAATCGAGGCAAGGTTTGATCAGATGCTTGCCGATGGCTTTCTGGATGAGGTTAGGTCTCTGATGATGCGTCCAGACTACGATCCTGACAGCCCGGCCATGCGGGCCGTAGGCTATCGACAGGCAATTGATTTCATCGAGGGGCGCACCGACATGGCGGCCTTTTATCTGGCAGGCGTTGCGGCCACCCGACAGTTGGCCAAGAGACAGATGACCTGGATGCGCAGCATGCCCGACGTTGCTCTGTTGGACCCACTTGACGCGGGCGCGCTCGACAGCGTGCTCGGGCTGCTGGAGAAGGTGACTTCTCCTGCGTTTGTTTGAATAAAAAGAAAGCGGCACTGCATCCGTTGCAGTGCCGCAATTCTTGGTCAGTGGCCTAAGGCCGATCAGCGGACGACGCAGGGAGCTTCGCCTTCGGGAAGCTTGGCGACCGTGCCGATCGTGAAGACCTTTTCGCCCTGAGCTTCAAAGGCTGCGCGGGCCTTTTCGGCGTCTTCGGCGGAGACGATCACGACGAGACCGATGCCGTTGTTGAAGACGCGGTGCATTTCATGGCTGTCGATGTTGCCCTTTTCCTGGAGCCAGTCGAAGATGGCCGGGCGCGTCCAGGACTTGCCGTCGATGACGGCCTGAACGCCTTCGGGAAGAACGCGGGGCACGTTCTCGACGAGGCCGCCGCCCGTGATGTGGGCCATGCCCTTGATCTTCACGGACTTCATGACTTCGAGAACCTGCTTGACGTAGATGCGGGTGGGTTCCATGGCGCGGTCGGCGAGCGTGGCACCGTCGAACGGCATGTTCCAATCAGCGCCGGCGACTTCGACCACCTTGCGGATGAGAGAGAAGCCGTTGGAGTGCGGGCCGCTCGAGGCAAGGCCGAGAATCGTGTCGCCCGGCTGGATCGTGCGGCCGTCGATGATCTGGTCCTTTTCGACAACGCCGACGGCGAAGCCTGCGAGGTCGTATTCGCCTTCCGGATACATGCCCGGCATTTCGGCGGTTTCGCCGCCGATCAGAGCGCAGCCTGCGAGTTCGCAGCCCTTGGCGACACCAGCGACAACGCGGCCGGCGACGTCAACGTCGAGCTTGCCGCAGGCATAGTAGTCGAGGAAGAAGAGGCTGCGGGCACCTTGCACGAGGATGTCGTTGACGCTCATGGCAACGAGGTCCTGGCCGACCGTGTCGTGACGGCCGAGCTTGAAGGCGAGCATGAGCTTGGTGCCCACGCCGTCCGTGCCGGTGACGAGAACCGGGTTCTTGTATTCCTTGCTGACTTCGAAGAGCGCGCCGAAGCCGCCGATGGAGCCGAGGACGCCCGGGATCATCGTGCGCTTGGCAAAGGGCTTGATGCGTTCAACGAGTTCGTCGCCGGCATCGATGGAAACGCCGGCAGCCGCGTAGGAAAGTTGGCTCATGGAAAGTATCTCGAGTAAAGAGGGTCCGCGGGCACACGCAGAAGAGGGGGCACGTCGTGCCGAAGGGTGTGACCGGGGACGGGTTGCCTAATAAAAGAGTTTGCGAAAGTATAAGCCAAAGAGCCGTCTCATGAGGCGGATAAGACGATTTTTGAGCAGGGGAGGTCGCAGGCGGAGCAAGGGTTTGAGTGAAGCGGAGGCATGACAAATGGAGCGGACGAAAACAATGTTTTCGAGGTAAACTCTAAGATTCTGGACGTGTGCGCATCATGCGCTCAGATTTCCACCGCCCGAGATTATGTACGAACACGAACCCGATCAGTATCTGCTCGACCTGCAGGAGCGCGACAAGCCGACGCTCGACAACTTCGTTGTCGGTGCCAACGGCGAAGCCGTCAGTGTTCTGCGAGAAGTGGCCGCAGGCTGCGGGCCCACCTTCGTGTATCTTTACGGTCCCAAGGGGGCGGGCCTCACGCATTTGCTGAGGAGTCTGGTGCCTGAAGAGGGCTTCCGCGTGCCGATGTTCGATCCGAAGGTGCCGCTCTACGTCGTTGACGACGTGGACGAACTGGATCCGGGCTGGGCGTTGCAGCTGCTTGCACTGCAGAATGCCGTGCGCGGAACGCCGGGCATGCATCTCGTGTGTGCGGGCAGGGTGCCCGCCGCTCAGCTTCCGCTTCCCGAAGTTGTCAGAAGTCGTCTGGCCTGGGGACTCTGCTATGCAATTCGTCCGCTTGACGATGAGGAGCGTCTTGCCGAGCTTCACCGTCAGGCCGCACGACGCGGCATCGAGCTCACGCCTGACATCCTTCACTGGATGGGGGCCAACCTGCCGCGCGACATGCGCACGCTCACCTGTGTGCTTGATGAGGCGGACCGCCTCGGGTTGCAGAAGCAGCGTCGCGTGACGCTTCCTCTGTTGCGCGAGGCCGTGACCTCTCTTGATGAGAGGCAGCACGCCCGTCAGGCATACTGATCCCGTTTTTTCACGACATGAAGTTTGCAGTCTTCGATCTTGATCACACGCTTCTCCCCGTCGACAGCGGAGAGAACTGGAGCCGCTGGCTCGTGAGAGCCGCAGGCATGGATGTCGCCCTGATGGACGCCCGGATCGAGGCCTATGCCGAAGCCTACCGCAAGGGTGCATTCAGCGCCGACGAGTTCATGGGCTTTCAGGCGGGGCTTCTGGCCGCCTGCAGGCGGCAGGATCTTGAGAAGTGGTGCACAGCCTACATCGATGCCTGCGTCAGGCCGCACCTCCGCCCCGAAGCGCTCGATCTGGTCGAATCCCGCAGGAAGGCGGGGTTTGAGCCCGTGCTTGCTTCAGGCACGCATGCCTTCGTGACGGGTGCGATTGCGCCGCTCTTCGGCATCAGGCATCTTGTGGCGGCTCGACCTGAAGAGGACGCCTTCGGAGAGTTCACGGGCCGAATTGCAGGGTCCCACTCTTACGGCGAGGGCAAGCTGGTGCTCCTCAGGGAGTTTCTGGAGAGTCTGGGCGCTGCTGATGACGGCCTCAGGTTGGAGGCCTACAGCGACTCGATCAACGATCTGCCAATGCTGGCCTTTGCCGCCGAACGCGGCGAGGCGTTCGCCGTCAATCCGGACGGCATGCTTCGGTCGGAAGCCGCCCGAAGAGGTTGGCGAATCATGGATATTTTCAAAAAGGACAGGGCGTAAATGTTTGGCCGTATTGTCAACCGGGTGAGGGACATGTTCGCCCCCCGTTCCGTTGTCGTCAAGAATCCCCGCGTGATTTCCGCAGATGAGCACCGCATCGATCCGGCCCTGGTGTCGGCTGAGGCGCGGGCGACCTGCGAGGCGCTCAAGCGTCGCGGCTTCCAGGCCTACATTGTGGGCGGTGCTGTTCGCGACCTGATGCTCGGCGTCACGCCCAAGGACTTCGACGTGGCGACCGATGCGACGCCCGAACAGGTGAAGCGCTGCCAGCGCCGCGCCGTGATCATCGGCCGTCGCTTCAAGCTCGTACATGTGATTTTCGGGCGCGAGATCATCGAGTGCTCGACCTTCCGTGCGCTCGAGGGCGCGGGCCAGCGCAAGGACGCCACGGGTCGCGTCGTCTCCGACAACGTCTTCGGCGAGATGTGGGAGGACGCGGCCAGGCGCGACTTCACGATCAATGCGCTGTACTACGATCCCCAGACGCAGGAGCTCTTCGACTATCACCGCGGCTTTGAAGATCTCGCCGCAAAGCGCCTTCGCATGATCGGTGATCCAGCCGAGCGCTACAGGGAAGACCCCGTGCGAATGATGCGCGCCGTGCGCATCGCGGCGAAGCTCGGCTTCACGATCGAGCCCGCCACTGAAGCGCCGATTCCCAAAATGGCGAAGCTTCTCGAAAACGTGCCCTCCGCCCGTCTTGTCGACGAGGTACTCAAGCTTCTGACCAGCGGTCATGCCGTGGCCTGCCTCTCGAAGTTGCGTCAGGAGGGACTTCACAAGGCGCTTCTGCCGTTGCTGGACGTGATCGTCTCCGAGCCTGACGGCGAGGAGTTCCTGATGCTCGCCCTGAAGCGCACCGACGAGCGCATCGCCGTCGGCAAGAAGATTTCGCCCTCCTTCCTTTTTGGCACGCTGCTCTGGCCGCAGGTCGTCAAGCGCTGGCGCTACAACGAGGATGAAAAGGGCATGAGCCGCATGGCCGCCCTTCATGCGGCCTGCGTCGACGTGCTTGCCACCCAGTGCCAGCAGCTGAACATCCAGCGACGCTATCAGGCGGACATCCACGATCTGTGGATGCTTCAGGCGAGGTTCGAGCGCCGCACGGGCAAGACTGCCTATGCGCTCGTCTCCCATCCCCGCTATCGTGCTGCCTATGACTTCATGCTGCTTCGTTCGCTGCTCGGTCATGTGCCCGAGTCTCTCGTTCAGTGGTGGGACGCTTTTGCGCTCTCCGACGAGGAAACTCGTGCAGGCATGATCGCAGAGGCTCAGCGCGAGGCCCGCATGACGGGGGACGCCGCCCGCAGCCATCGACGCCGCGCAGCGTCCGCCGACGGCGAGACGCCTGCCGAGGATGGCGAGCGCCGCTCGTCGAGAAGGCGTCGCCGTTCGCCGCGCCGCTCCTCCCGCAGCCGTCAGGAGCGCAGTGATGCCTGAGGCGATCATCGCGCTCGGGGCCAATCTGGGGCAGCCCGTTGAGGCACTCAGGTCTGCTGTGCAGGCGCTCGGACGGACGGACGGCATCCGCGTGCTCGGCACGAGTCGCTTCTATACGACGAGTCCCGTCGAGTCTTCCGGTCCCGACTACGTCAATGCTGCGGTGCTGGTCGAGACGACGCTTGAGCCTATGGCGCTTCTGCGCGCCTGTCAGGCGATTGAGAACGCACACGGTCGCGTTAGGCCGGCGGGTGTTGTCAATGCGCCCAGAACGCTCGATCTGGACGTGATTGCCTATGAGGGGACGGTTTCCGACGATCCCGTGCTGACGCTTCCTCATCCTCGCATGCACGAACGCCTCTTCGTGCTGGTGCCGATTGCGGATCTGCTGCCTGACTGGAGACTGCCTGACGGGCGCACCGTCGGAGAAGCCGTCAGGGACGTGCGGGAGGCTCATCCCGATCAGCTGATCCGCCCACTGGGCCCGGAAAATATGGCATAATTCACTCCTTAATTTGAAAGGGTTCCCCGGATGGCGGAATGGTAGACGCAGCGGATTCAAAATCCGCCGGTGAACAACCATGAGAGTTCGAGTCTCTCTCTGGGGACCATCAAAAGCTAAGGTCGATGCAGTCGTTGCACCGGCCTTTTCTTTTATCCTGCAAGCGGCAAAGCCTGCGCGGAAGTCCGCACAGGCTTTGCGTAATGAGAGTTGGGTCCTGTCTCAGAGATGCTGGCGGAGGAACTGTGCCAGCGCCGCGAGCTCGTCCTGACAGATTTCGTGGTCCATGTCGAACGGAAGCCAGCGGAAGTCGGGGTTGATCTCCTGAATGACCTGAGCGCTGCGCTTGGCGGTCAGTGGCGAAATGACGGAGTCGAAGAGACCGTGCGCCATGAAGACGGGCGTCTTGCGGCCGGCGGGCGTGATTTCTGAGAACAGAGTGCCCGCGAGCGGCAGGTAGCCCGAAAGGGCCACGATGCCCGCGACAGGTTCTTCTTCACGAAGTCCCGCGTAGAGTGCGGCGGCCGCGCCCTGAGAGAAGCCTCCGAGGAAGATGCGGCTGCGGGGGATGCCCGCCTTTTCGACGTCCGTGATGAGAAGACTGATGCGGGCTGCGGTTTCCCTGATGCCTGCACGGTCCTCGTTGTCGTCGATCTTGTCCGAGCGCACGTCGTACCAGGCGCGGAGCGGATAGCCCGGATGCGCGGAGATTTCACGCACGGGGGCGTTGGGCAGAACGAATCGGCAGACGGGACCGCCGAAGTCAAGGATCTCGTCAGGGAAGGGCGCGAAGTCGTTGTTGTCGACGCCCATGCCGTGGAGCCAGATGACGGCGGCTTCAGGCGCATTCTGCGCGCGCCGCGGGGAGACCATCAGGATGTCCTTCGGATCGAAGGGCTTGACGGCGGGTTCCGCAGGCTTGGCGGGTTGGGAGGGTTGGACCGGTTCGGCCTGCTTCTCCTCTGCGGGCTTCGGGCGCTGAGCGCTCTTGGGGCGGAAGGCCCTGACGACTTCCTCGCGGGTCTCGACGTAGGGACCGCCGATGAGGTCGATGCAGTAGGGCACGGCTGCAAAGATGCCGTTGACGACGGACTTGCCGTCCTTGCCCCTGAGGCCCTCAAGCGTTTCAGCAATGGCCTTTGGCTGGCCGGGAAGATTGATGATGAGCGCCGCATGATCGGGCGTTTCGCGAAGCACGGCCGTCTGGCGCGACAGAATGGCGGTCGGGACGAAGTGGCCTGAGATCGCTCGCATCTGTTCGCCGAAGCCCGGCATCTCGCGCGTACCGACGGCAAGCGTCGCTTCGGGCGTGACGTCGCGGCGCGAGGGGCCCGTTCCGCCCGTCGTGAGGACGAGGTCGCAGCCGATGATGTCGACGAGCTCGCGCAACGTTTTCTCGATCTCGAAGCGCTCGTCGGGGATGAGGCGCTTGTGCACGGCCATCGGATTGATGATGGCCTTCCTGCACCAGGCTTCGAGCTCGGGAATGCCGCGGTCGTCATAGACGCCCCTGCTGGCGCGGTCAGACACGGACACGAGGCCCAGAATCAGTTCGTTTTCACTTTTGCGAGGCGGCTTCATCGAAATCGTCCTTTGGCCTGATGGTTATTCTTCGTTCTCGTCGTCTTCGGCGAAGAGGCTGATGGGCTCTTCGAGAAGATCATGAAGGTAGCGGTAGAGCTCGCGGGCGCTCTTGGGCGGCTTTTGTGCCTCGCGCTCCTTGCGAGCTGTACGCACAAGCGTGCGAAGGCGTGGGATGTCAGCTTCGGGATGCTCGCTGATGAATTTGGTGAGCGCTTCGTCGCCTGCAAGCATTTGGTCGCGCAGCGTCTCGCAGCGGTGAAGCAGGGCGACGGCGGCGCGGGATTCGCCTGTGACGCGGTCGATCGCTTCGCGAACGGCGACGGGATCCATGTTGCGCATCTTCTTGCCGATGAGCTGGAGCTGGCGTCGCTGCGCGCCGAAGCTTCTCATGCGGCGGAATTCGACGATTTCCACGAGAACCTCGTCGGGAAGGCCGATGCGCTTGAGCTGCTCGTCGCCGAGCTTCGTCATCTCGCGTCCGAGATCCTGGAGCGCGTTCTGCTCGCGCTTGAGCTGGGATTTGGAGGGGCCGCGGTAGCCGTTTTCGTCAACGTCGTCTTCGTAGATCTGTTCCTGGCGCATGGCAAAGCTCTTGCGTTAAAAAGTCATCAAAACCCTTATGATAGCGGGATCGCGGGCAGGACGTCGGATGTCCGAAGGCCCGTGAAGGCGGAGGAAGGAGAGTGAAAATGCAGGATGAAGTCGAAATGCGCACGGAGGAGCTCGCCCGATGGACGGTGGAGCGTTCGAAGTCGCTGGGGGCGGACTGCGCAAGCGCCGAGGTGAGCCACGACAAGGGGCTGAGCGTGACGGTGCGCATGGGGGAGGTCGACGCCGTAGAGCACACCGAGGAGCGTGTCCTGACGCTCAACGCGTGGATCGGAGGGCGAAAAGGCTGCGCAAGCACGGCGGACTTTTCCGAACGCTCGCTCGAGGCGGCCGTGCAGGCCGCCGTCGACATCGCCCGCGTCTCGGCGGAGGACCCTGCTGCGGGACTTCCCGAGGCGGAGGATCTGCAGGCCGACATGCGTGACCTGTCGCTCTGGCATCCGTTCGAGGGAGGCGTCCAGGAGGCCGTAAGGCTGGCCTCGGCCGTAGAGGAGGCCGTCTTCGAGGCGGACGAGCGGATCGTCAACTCCGATGGCACGAACTTCTCGACCTCGTCGGGGGAGTTCACGCTGGCCAATTCGCTCGGGTTCTGCGCTGGCTACAGGTATTCGCGTCACGACATGGACGCTGCGCCCATTGCCGAGGACGACTCCGGCATGCAGCGCGACGGCTGGTGGACGCAGGGGCGCGCCGTCGAGGATCTTCTGGACCCCGCCGAGCTCGGACGCACGGCTGCCGGGCGCACGGTCGCTCGCCTTGGCGCAAGGCCGCTGTCGAGCCGTCGTGCGCGGGTGCTCTTTGATGCGCCCGTGGCGACGGGACTTCTGGACATTCTTGAAGAACTCCTCAACGGGCGCGCCTGGTACAGGCATGCGAGCTGTCTCGAGGGAAGGCTTGGCGAGCGGATTCTTCCTGCTCATGTCTCCGTGGAGGAGGATCCCTATCTCATGAGGGCGCTCGGTTCCGGAGTCTTCGACGACGAAGGGTGCGCGGGACGAAGACGCATGATCGTGTCGGACGGACGGATTGAGGGGATCTTCCTCTCCAGCTACTCCGCCCGAAGGCTCGGAATGAGGACGACGGGAAATCTCGGCGGAGCCTACAACCTGAGGCTTTCCAGCACCGAGACTCGACCTGAGGACACGAGGCGGGCGATGCTCGAGCGCCTTGGCACGGGATTCCTCGTGACGGAGCTGATCGGGCAGGGGCTCAACGCGGTCTCGGGAGACTATTCGAGGGGAGCCTCGGGCTTCTGGGTCGAGAACGGGCGGATCGTCGCCCCCGTCGAAGGGGTGACCATTGCCTCGAACATTCTCACGATGATGAAGACGATCGAGGCGATCGGAGCCGACGAACACGACATGGGCGTGCGTCGATCGGGAAGCCTGCTGATTCCCGATCTGATGCTCGCGGGCGAATGAGCTCTGACGAATGAGCCTCGAAGGGGCTTCTTCGCAACGAGGTGCAAAGTCAGGCGTCTTTGTCGAGACAGTCGCGGGCAAAGCGGGTAGAATGCCGCTTTTCTCAAATTCCCACTGGCCTGTCAAGCCATGCAAGAACAGCACTTATCCGATTTCGATTTCGAGCTCCCGCCGGAGCTCATCGCCCAGTATCCCCTTGAAAACCGCACTGCATCTCGTCTTCTGCACATCACGAAGGACGTGATCGAGGACTGCACGTTCACGGACATCGAGGGCTTTCTTCACGAAGGCGACCTGCTTGTCGCCAACAACACCAAGGTCATCAAGGCCCGCCTGCTCGGCCGCAAGGCCACGGGCGGCAACGTCGAGGCCCTGATTGAGCGCGTCACGGGCGAGCGCACCGCTATCTCCATGGTTCGCGCCAGCAAGTCCCCGAAGCCGGGCACTGTCCTCTACTTCGAGGCCGACGGCATCGAGGAGCCCGTCATGGTGACGGGCCGTCAGGGCCAGTTCTTCGAACTTGAGTTCGAGCGTCCCGTACTCGACGTTCTCGAGGCGTTCGGTCGCGTTCCGCTTCCTCCCTACATCACGCATGCGGCGCAGAAGTCCGACGAGAGCCGCTATCAGACGGTCTATGCCCGCTATCCCGGCGCCGTGGCCGCTCCAACGGCCGGCCTTCACTTCACCGAGGATCTTCTCGGCAGGCTTGCGGCCAAGGGGGTCGACATCGAGTATGTCACGCTTCACGTCGGCGCGGGGACCTTTCAGCCCGTTCGCGTCGAGAATCTTTCTGAACACCAGATGCATTCGGAATGGTTCAACATGCCCGAGGACGTGGCCGCGCGCATCAATCGTGCGAAGGCCGAGGGCCGCCGCGTGATCGCCGTCGGCACGACGTCGCTGCGCACGATCGAGAGCGCGGCCGACGCCGTCGGGCACGTGGCCGCGGGCGCCCGCGACACCTCGCTCTTCATCATGCCCGGCTATCGCTTCCGCATCATCGACGCGCTCATCACGAACTTCCATCTTCCGAAGTCGACGCTCGTCATGCTGGTCTCCGCCCTTGCGGGCCGCGAGCGCATTCTGGAGGCCTACCGCCATGCCGTTGAGGAGAAGTACCGCTTCTTCAGCTACGGCGACGCATGCTTCATCGAAAACGCCCGTCTTGCAGGCTGATCCGGCCAGCAGGACCTGTACACAAGACAAGGACACAAGAGAAACATGGCTTTTGATTTCAAGGTCAAGGCGACGTGCGGCAGAGCCCGTCGCGGCGAACTGACGCTCAATCACGGCGTCGTTCAGACGCCGATCTTCATGCCGGTCGGCACCTACGGTTCCGTGAAGGCGATGGCGCCCTATGAACTCAAGGAGATCGGCTCCCAGATCATCCTCGGCAACACCTTCCACCTGTGGCTGCGTCCCGGGCTCGAGGTGATTGGGGCCCACAACGGTCTTCACGACTTCATGCAGTGGGACAAGCCCATCCTGACCGACTCGGGCGGCTTTCAGGTCTTCAGCCTTGGCGAACTGAGGAAGATCACCGAGGAAGGCGTGAAGTTCAGCAATCCGATCAACGGCGACAAGCTCTTCCTGTCGCCCGAAGTGTCGATGAAGATCCAGCGCGTGCTCAACTCCGACGTGGTGATGGTGCTCGACGAGTGCACGCCCTACAAGATCGGCGACCGTCCCGCCACCGAGTTCGAGGCCGCCAAGTCGATGCGCATGAGCCTTCGCTGGGCGAAGCGCTCGCGTGACGAGTTCGATCGTCTCGAGAACCCGAACGCACTCTTCGGCATCGTCCAGGGCGGCATGTTCGAGCACCTGCGTGAGGAGTCGCTCGAGGGCCTCAAGGACATCGGCTTCCACGGCTATGCCGTGGGCGGCCTTTCCGTCGGCGAGCCCAAGGAGGACATGCTCCGCATCATGGACCACATCGTGCACAAGCTCCCCGACGACCGTCCGCGCTACCTGATGGGCGTGGGCACGCCCGAGGACCTCGTGGCCGGCGTCTCCCAGGGCATCGACATGTTCGACTGCGTGATGCCCACCCGCAATGCGCGCAACGGCTGGCTCTTCACCCGTTTCGGCGACGTGAAGCTCAAGAACAGCCGTTACCGCAACGATCTGCGTCCGCTTGATCCGAGCTGCAACTGCTACACGTGTCGCAACTTCACGCGCGCCTATCTGCATCATCTCCACAAGGTAGGCGAGATCCTCGGCGCGCGCCTCAACACGATCCACAACCTCTCCTTCTACCTTCAGATCATGCAGGAGATGCGCGACTCGCTTGAGGCAGGGACGTTCGAGGCCTGGAAGAAGCAGTTCGCCGAGGATCGCGCCCGCGGGGTGGAGTAAATCCTCCCGGAGTTTCTCAGTCAGAGATAAGGCAAGATCTTTATAATGTCTCAAATCTCCTTCGGCGGGACTCGCTTCCGCCGAAGGTTCCGATTTCACACATTCCTGAATCACTGGAGTTCAAATGTTTTTTGTTAGCGATGCCATGGCTGCCGGCGAGGCCGCCGCTCAGGTGGGCGGCATGGAAGGCTTCCTCATGCAGGTCGTTCCGCTCGTCGTCATCTTTGCCGTGTTCTGGTTCTTCCTGATCCGTCCTCAGCAGAAGCGCCAGAAGGAACACATGCAGATGTGCGAAGGCCTGACGCGCGGCGATGAAGTCACCACGCTCGGCGGCATTTCCGGCCGCATCGAGTCCGTCGATGAACAGACGATCGGCCTTCAGGTGGCTTCCGTCGACGGCAAGCCCGTTGTGATCCGCATGCAGCGCACCTCGGTCAGCGTTGTCCTCCCGAAGGGCACGCTGAAGATCTGAGCAGCATCAACGTGCACGCACTGAAGTGCACGAAGCGCTGAGAGCAGATGCTCTTGGCGCTTTTTTAAGCCCGGACGAGCGTCCGGGCTTAAACCCATTTTCGAACCCCACTTTCTTCAAGTGGTTTTCACAACGGTTGCGCCTGAGGAAAAAATCCTGCGGCGCAACGGAGTAACATGCGATGAACCGCTATCCTCTCTGGAAATACATCGTCATCGTTGTCGCCCTTGTGATCGGTCTGGTCTACACCCTGCCGAACTTCTACGGCGAGTCTCCTGCAGTGCAGGTCTCGTCCGGCAAGGCGACGGTGAAGGTGACGGAGCAGACCCTGAAGACGGTCGAGGATCTTCTGCGCAATGCAGACCTGCATCCCAACGGCATCTTCTTCGAACAGGGCGCCCAGCAGAACACCGTGCGCGTACGCTTCGAGCCGACTGAGGCCGAAAAGCAGCTTCAGGCCCGCGAGGTCCTTGAAAAGGCGCTCAACCCGAACCGTGAGGACCCCGCCTACGTGGTGGCCCTGAACCTCACCCCGAACACCCCGCAGTGGCTGCTTTCGATCAGGGCGCTGCCGATGTATCTCGGCCTTGACCTTCGCGGCGGCGTGCACTTCCTGCTTCAGGTCGACATGCGCGCGGCCATTACGAAGCGCGCCGAAGCGACGCTCGCCGACCTTCGCACGCAACTTCGCGACAAGCGCATCCGCCACACGGGCATGAACCGCGTGGGCAACGTGGTTGAAGTGAGCTTCGCTTCCGAAGAGGAACGCGCCCGCGCCAATGACCTGCTGCGCAACACGCAGCCTGATCTGGTGCTCTCGCTCCCCGAGGCTTCCGCCGCTCCGTACCTCCTGCGCGCCGAACTCTCCCAGAAGGCCGTCCAGAACGTCCAGTCCTACGCCCTGAAGCAGAACATCTCGACCCTGCACAACCGAATCAACGAACTCGGCGTTGCCGAGCCGGTGATCGCCCAGCAGGGTGCGGACCGCATCGTGGTTCAGCTTCCCGGCGTGCAGGATACGGCCAAGGCCAAGGACATTCTCGGCCGCACCGCCACGCTTGAAGTCCGTCTTGTCGACGACTCTCCTGAGGCGCTCGCCCAGCTTGCACAGGGCAACGTGCCCTTCGGCGATGAGAAGTTCATGGACCGCGAGGGCAACGTGCTTCTCGTCAAGCGCCGCGTGATCCTCACGGGTGAAAACCTCAACGACGCCCAGCCCGGCTTTGACAGCCAGACGCAGGAGCCGACCGTCAACCTCGAGCTTGACAGCCGCGGCGCCCGCATCTTCCAGGACGTGACCCGCGACAACGTCGGCAAGCGAATCGCCATCATCCTCTTTGAAAAGGGCAAGGGCGAAGTCGTGACGGCTCCCGTCGTCCGTCAGGAAATCGGCGGCGGCCGCGTGCAGATCTCCGGTCGCATGTCGACGGTCGAGGCGACCGACACGGCCCTGCTGCTGCGCGCCGGCTCGCTGGCTGCTCCGATGGAAATTGTCGAAGAACGCCTGATCGGTCCGTCGCTCGGCGAAGCCAACATTTCCGCGGGCTTCAAGTCCACGCTCTACGGCTTCATCGTGATCGCGATCTTCATGGCCGTCTACTATCAGGTCTTTGGTCTTGTGAGCGCCGCCTCGCTCGTGTGTAACGTGATGATGCTCATCGCGCTCCTGTCCATGCTTCAGGCTACGCTGACGCTGCCCGGCATCGCCGCCATCGCGCTGACGCTCGGCATGGCCGTTGACTCGAACGTGCTGATCAACGAACGCATCCGCGAGGAACTGCGTCTCGGTCGTCTGCCTCAGACCGCCATCAGCGAAGGCTACGATCGTGCCTTTGCGACGATTCTTGACTCGAACATCACGAGTCTCATCGCCGGTCTGGCGCTTCTGATCTTCGGTTCCGGTCCCGTCCGCGGCTTTGCCGTGGTGCACTGTCTGGGCATCATGACCTCGATCTTCACGTCGGTCGTGGTCTCCCGCTCGATGATCAATCTGATCTACGGCCGCCAGAAGAAGCTGACGAAGGTTCACATCGGTCAGATCTGGCGTCCGGACGCAGAGAAGACTGCTCGCTGATGAGGGGATAACATCATGGAATTTTTCCGCATTCACAAGACGATTCCGTTCATGCACTACAGGCATGTGCTGAATCTGATCTCTCTGGTGAGCTTCATCGTCGCCGTCTTCTGGATCTTTACGCACGGCCTTGCGTTCTCGATCGAGTTCACCGGCGGTACGCAGATGGAGGTCCGCTATCCGTCCGCGGCCAACACCGAACAGGTTCGACAGGACCTCAAGGCCGTCTCCAACGAAGTGCTCGTCCAGACCTTCGGCACGGCCTCCGACATCGTGATCCGCGTGCCGACCAAGCAGGGCTACACCTCGGGCCAGGTGGCCGAGGAGGTCATGAAGGTCATTCACCAGAAGACCCCTGAAGCCCAGCTCACCCGTACCGAATACGTCGGTCCCCAGGTGGGCGAGGAGCTTGCCCGCGACGGCGGCACGGCGCTTGCGCTCGTCGTGGCTGGCATCATGATCTACCTTGCCTTCCGATTCGAATGGAAGTTCTCGGTGGCGGCCATCATCGCCAACCTGCACGACATCTTCATCGTGCTGGGCATCTTCTCGGTGATGCAGTGGGAGTTCTCGCTTCCCGTGCTCGCTGCGGTGCTGGCGGTCCTCGGCTACTCCGTGAACGAGTCGGTGATCATTTTCGACCGCGTCCGCGAGCACTTCCGCACGATGCGTCGCGCCGACACGATGGAGGTCATCAACTCGGCCATTACGGCGACGATTTCGCGTACCGTGATCACGCATACGTCGACGCTCTGCATGACGCTCTCGATGTTCTTCTTCGGCGGTCCGGCGCTGCACTACTTCTCGCTCGCCCTGACGATCGGCATTCTGCTCGGCGTCTACTCCTCCGTCTTCGTCGCGGCGGCCATTGCGCTCTATCTTGGCGTGAAGCGCGAGGACCTCGTGCGTCCGGTCAAGAAGGACGAGGTTGAGGAAATGGTGCCGTAAGGTTGCTGCATCCTGCACCTCAAAATGAACAATGCCGTCCGGGCTTCGTGTTCGGGCGGCATTGTTCGTTATGGCGTTGATGAGATGCCGATCTGAGCCCTTACTTCATGAAGACGAAATAGACGGCCGCCACCAGACAGGCGAAGGCGGCGAAGTGGTTCCAGGCCAGATGCTGCTGAAAGGCGATGACGGAGAAGAGCGTGAAGACTGTCAGGGTGATGACCTCCTGAATGATCTTGAGCTGAATGAGCGAGAAGGGACCGCCGTTGCCCTCGAAGCCGATTCTGTTGGCGGGCACCATGAAGCTGTATTCAAGAAGCGCGATCGCCCAGGAAAAGAGCACGACGGTGTAGAGCGGCCAGTTGCTGATGAGTTTGGCGCTCTGGAGCTTGAGATGGGCGTACCAGGCGAGCGTCATGAAGACGTTCGAGACGAGCAGAAGCCCGACGGTTGCAAAGCCTTTGGAGAGCATGTCGGTCAGATGCTCCGTTCATAGAGTTGCATGAAGACGCCCCTCAGCAGGGAGTCCGTCATGCGGGTGAGCTGTTCGACACCCTCTTCGGGCGTGAGCTTGCGGATGGCCTGAAAGCTCACCTTCTGTTCGGTCATGGCGTCCTGCACGGCCTTCTTCCAGAATTCGGGGCTTTCGCCTTCCTGCCAGTCGCCGCGGCCGCGCCCAAAGTGGGCGACGGCCAGATAAAGGAGCAGGCTTTCCAGCATGAAGTCCTGAGCGGCACGTTCGCTCCAGGAGATGTCGATGCCCTCCTTGCGGTGGCGGGAGTTGTAGATGGTGGCCGCGCCGACGCCGCCGATGGCACCGATGATGCCGCCGAGCAGCGTGCCGAGTCCGAGCGAGAGTCCTGCGCTCGCCATGTCGGCTGCGGCTCCCGCTGCAGCGCCGCCCGCTACGCCCACGCTAGCGCCGACAGCGGCGGCGGGGCCGGGGGAGATGCTGTGCGAGGCCATCTGCCAGTCGGTCTTCATGCGGCGCAGGATTTCGCGAGAAACGCCGCTTCCCGTGAGACCGTTGATTCCGATGAGCTTGTCCGTGAGCGAGCACAGGCTGTCGGCGGCCATGGCCGAGAGTGCGGTCTGGGCGTCCTCAAGCGCCTCGTTGCGCGTCTTGATGAGGCCGATCTGTGAGCCGAAGGAGCGCAGATGGTCCTTGAGCGTGGGAGTCGGGACGAGTTCGTGGGCCTGAAGCAGACGCCACATGTGGCGGGCCATGGCGTCGACGGAGGAGAGGTAGAGGGCGCGGCGGCTGCGTGTCCAGATGTCCCGAAGCGTGTCGAACGTCGAGTGCATCTGAGCGGGCAGCGCCCTGCCGATCGAATCGAACAGCGCCGTTTCCTGCACCCAGCAGCGGGCGAAGGCGTCCATTGGAAGGATGTCTTTCACGAAGGGGTACGGAGCCATGGCCTCTCTCCAAGCGGCGACGTCTGCCTGTTCCTCAGCATGCGTTCTGGGCTTGCCCATTTGGTTGAGCAGCACGATGACGGGTTTGTCTATCCAGGATAGGATCTGCATCTCCGCCGTGATGTATGGGGCTGTCTTGGGCAGGTCCGAGGCGTTGACGAGGTAGAGCACGACGCTGGAGATGTCGCGCACGTGCTTGATGGCCCTCTGGTTGAGCCAGAAGGCCTTGTTTGTCATGCGGTCCCAGATTTCGGAGAGGAACCATCCGATCGGGTTGCTTCGACCTGCAAGGCGCTTGGCGAGCGCGACGGAGTTGCCGAATCCCGGGGTGTCCCAGAGAACAAGCTCGCAGCCTGCCGAATCGCGGGCGAGCACGTAGTCGTCTGTCGTCTCCGTCACGTGGGCGCGGTCGGCGACCTCGCCCACGTCCCGCATCAGCAGGGTGCGGGCAAGCGTGGTCTTGCCGATGTTGGTGTGGCTCACGAGGCTGAGGTGAATGCGGAACTGATCGTGATCGGACATGTTTTCTTCTACGCGTTTTCGGACTGTTCCTGAATTATCGCACCTGACCTGAAAAGAGCGTGCAGATTCGGTCGACGTCTTCAGGAATGCTCATGTCGGTGGCCAGCGTTCTGAGGCCCCGCTCTGCGGCAAAGGTTTGCCAGAGGGCCGTGCGACTGCCTGCGGCGGGGCTTTCCCTGCCGAAGCGCCTGTTGATGCGTGAAAGATCAAGCACGACGACGGGGGCGGGACTCTGCTTCGAGGTGCACCAAGAGGCTGCCGCATCCATCATGGCCCCGTGCACCTCCACTTCTGGAGTGGAGGACGGGTCGAAGGCAAGAAGCAGGCGGTGGATGATCGCGGGTTTGACGGCGGCGAGAACTTCACTCGTTGTGCCGTCCCAGGCACTGTTGGCCAGCAGGTCGACGTCTCCTGAGCCGGGCTCGGCAGTCTTGAGCTTTGCCTTGAAGTCATGCCAGTGTGCGGGAAGGCCGTCGACCGAATCCGTGCTGTCGACGATGACGGTTGTTCTGACAGCGGGAGCGTCGGATACCGAGAGAATGGAACGGTAGTAGGGAGACTCAAGGTCGATGCGGACGCGACGACGGCTTGCTGCGAGCCCGACGGTGCACTTCAGGACGAGCAACAGGCGGGGAAGAATGATTGCGAGTGCAAGCAGGCACATTAGGCGCAGAAGCCATGGTGCGGCGTCGACTGCGGAGGCGGTCTGCGCGTCGAAGGCGAGCGCGGCGACCGCGCTGACGTCGGGCACTGGCGGGCAGAAAGGAAGATGACCGTAAATCGTATTAAGGACGGTGTGGACGGCCTCGGGGTTGTCGGCGAGCCAGGTGCTTTCCCAGCCGACGTGGTAGGCGGTGCCGATGCCGCGTACGGCCATGCCTGCGAGAAGGCCTGCGGCGAACAGGATGGCTGCAATGTGCAGGGCGCGGGCGACAAGCCAGCGGCATTGGGGCAGGAACAGCGCAGTTCCTGCTTCAACGGAGACGGCGGAGGAGCCTGCGGCCTTCAGAAGGCTTCTGGAGAGGAACTCCCTGACGGACAGAGGCCGTCGGGAGGTGCCGCTCGGCATCAGGGGCTTGAGAATGATCAGCAGGTAGACCGCAAGGTTCCAGACGATGAGAAGAAGGAGAGGCGGCGAGAGAAGGTTGATCCTTGCACCCTCGGTGGCGAGGTGGTCGGTGAGCATTCCGCTCATCAGGGCGGCAAGACCGAGAATGACGGTCAGCGCGAGGCTTGCGCGGCGAAACGACGTTGTCCCGAACGCATTGGCGGGATCCTCGTGCAGGCGGGCGGCCACAAGCCTGGCTCTCAGGGGGAGAAAGTCTCTTGCGCCTACCCCCTCGCCCGCGAGCCTTTTGGCGTCGCGCGTGGCCGCATCCCGGTTTCCGGCACTCCAGCGTCCGTCGCCTCCCGCCCTTTTCTCGAGCATTTCGGCAAAAAGGACGTCGCGGGCATCGCTTTCGGAGAGGTGAACGAATTTTGGGGTGGAGACGGACATGGTCGGAACTGCTCAGGCAAGGGACAGTGCGGGCCCCGGAGGAACGCTCCGAAAAAGGGCCCGCTTCTGCAGTCATCATGCCACGTCTCGAGGATCGGCGGACGTGGGGAAAGGTCAGGACGGCATGGCGTCGAGAAGCGCCTTGACGGAGGCGGGGATGTCGGGCGTACCGCAGATGGCGGAGACGACGGCGACGCCGTCGACGCCTGACTGCATGACGCTGCCGACGTCGGCAGCCTTGATGCCGCCGATGGCGACCGAGGGACAGGGCGCACGGCTGACGATGTCCGTCAGGCCCGAAAGACCGATTTCGGCAGCCGCATCCTTCTTGGTGGGCGTAGCCCTGTAGGGACCGATGCCGATGTAGTCGACGAGCGCAGGATCCACGCCGAGGCATTCCGCCACGTTGGAGACCGAAAGCCCGAGCATCATGCCGGGCGTCATCAGGCGATGGCAGTCTTCAGGCGAGAGATCCGACTGGCCGACATGCACGCCGTGAGCGCCGATGGCGACGGCGACGTCCGCGTGGTCGTTGATGAAGAGCGGCACGTCGTACGGGGCGAGCACCTTGAGGAGCTCCCTGCCGCATTCGGCATAAAGGCGCTTCTTCCAGTCGGGAGCCCTGAGCTGCACGGCCGTGACGCCTGCCGCGGCAGCGGCTTGCGCCGTGCGGACCAAGCCCTGGGAGCCGCCGCAGAGACCGGGATCAAGCACCAGATAAAGACGAAGAGCGCGAAGAACCCTGTAGTTGTCGGACATGACGGACCTCATTCGGCGGATGTGAAGTCGGCGGGCTTGATTAGATGGAGCCCGTCGAGGTAGGCGTTGTGGAAGCTGCCGGGGCCTTCGGACCTTCGGCGGGCTGCTTCGGCGGCCTTCTTCGCTAGAGCACAGGCTGTGGCCGAGGCGGTCAGGCGGTCATCGGAGACGGCACAGAAGGCGGCGACAAGCGCTGAGAGCGAGCAGCCCGTGCCGACGACGAGCGTGGCCATGGGGTCGCCCCCCGTCACGCGTAGCGTACGGACGCCGTCAGTGACGTAGTCCGTTTCGCCCGTGACAACGACGATCGAGCCCGAACTGCCGGCGAGTCGCATGGCACCCTCGACGGCTGCGTCGGACGAGTCCGTGCTGTCGACGCCCTTGCCGCCGGACTTTTCGCCCGCAAGAGCGAGGATTTCGCTGGCGTTGCCGCGAATGACCGTCGGCTGCTTCTCGACGAATTCGCGGATGATGCCGTCGCGCCAGGGAATGCCGCCAGCGGCGACGGGATCGAGCACCCAGGGGCGGCCTGCGGCACGTGCGGCATCAGCCGAGGCATGCATGGCGCGCAGACGTGATGGGTAGGGCGTGCCGATGTTGATCAGGACGCCTCCTGCAATGCCCGCGAAGAAGCCTGCCTCCTCCTCGGCGACCACCATGGCCGGCGAGGCGCCTGCGGCGAGCAGGACGTTGGCGGTGATTTCCTGCACGACTTCGTTCGTGAGGCAGTGAACGAGCGGGCGGGCCGTGCGCAGAAGCTCGAGATGGCGGGCGGCGTCGACGCCCGAAAGCAGGGGTGCGGTCATTTTGCTGAAAAGGCCTAAGCCAAAAGGTTCTGAAGGCTTCATAATACCTGCTTATCCCCAAGCGGATGCCCTTCACAACATTTCGCCAAACAAACGCCCATGCTCATTCATCCTCAGTTCGATCCCGTTGCCTTCAGCCTAGGACCGCTTGCCGTACGCTGGTACGGCCTCATGTATCTGGCGGGCTTCTTCTGCTTCTGGCTTCTCGGCAGGCGCAGAAGTTCCGAACCGTGGCGCGGGATTTCGGGCGAGGATCTGGAGAACCTGCTTTTCTACGGCATCTTCGGCGTCATTCTGGGCGGCCGCCTCGGCTACTGCCTTTTCTATCAGCCTGAGTTCTACCTGTCGCATCCCATGCAGATCCTGCATGTCTGGGAGGGAGGCATGAGCGCTCACGGCGGTCTTCTCGGCGTCATTGCCGTCATGATTCTCTACGGCCGTCTGCATGGAATTTCGTTCTGGACGATTTCGGACTTCGTTGCACCGCTCGCGCCGCTCGGCCTCATGCTTGGGCGCATCGGCAACTTCATCAACGGAGAGCTCTGGGGGCGTCCCGCTGATGCATCGCTTCCATGGGCGATGATCTTCCCTCAGGCGGGCGACGGCGTGCCGCGTCACCCCTCGCAGCTCTACGAAGCCCTCGGAGAGGGGCTTCTGCTTTTCATCCTGCTCTGGTGGGCCTCCTCCAGACCGAGGGCTGCAGGCTTTGTGTCGGGGCTTTTCTGTGCAGGCTACGCCGTGGCGCGCTTTGTGGTCGAATGGTTCCGAGAGCCTGATGCTTTCTTGGGACTGCAGGCGCTGGACCTTTCCAGAGGACAGTGGCTCACGCTCCCGCTCATCGTCCTCGGCATTACCGTGATGGTGTGGGCGGGAAGAAGGAACAGGGCCTGAACGGGCACCAGCATCCTCCATGTCTGAAAACGAAGCAGCCGCCCGGATTCCATTGGAATACGGGCGGCTTGCTACAGGATTGCCACAGGAGGGACTGTGAATGTCACGTTCACGATAATTCTGGTGATCGAGCTCCAACGAATGGGACGGGTGCGCCAATCAGCGTGAACAACTTGCGGCGATTCTTCGTGATCTCTCGAGATGCTCAGTTCGAGCAGGATGCCTTCAGGCTAAAGAAGGTTTCTGACGATGAAGGCAAATTCCTCCTTCTCGACGGGCGTGATCGAGAGGCGATTGCCCTTCTGAAGCACTCGCATGCCCGCCAGCTCGGGCTCTTCCCGAAGACGTCCGATTTCGACGACGGGGCACTTGAAGAGGGCTTCGACATCAAGCGTGAGCCAGCGGGGATTCTCCTTCGTGCTCTTGGGGTCGTAGTACTCGCTTTCAGGATCGAACTGCAGCTCGTCAGGGTAGACGTCCGAGGCAATTCTGGCGATGCCCGCAATGCCAGGCTTGGCACAGCTCGAGTGGTAGAAGAGCACAGCGTCGCCGATCGTCATGTCGTCGCGCATGAAGTTCCTGGCCTGATAGTTTCGGATGCCGAACCAGGAGACCCTGCGGCCGGGAGCGGCGAGCGCGTCGTCGATGGAGCACTCGCCGGGTTCGCTTTTCATGAGCCAGAAGCGACTGGCGGTGCGCAGGAGGTCTTCCGTAACGGTCGTGTTGTTCATGGGGGATCTGCCTAGCAAAACGGGCAGTCCCTTCGAGAAGGACTGCCCGTGAAAAAAAAGGGACCTGCAGCGGGGCTGGACTACGTTACCTGAACCGGAAGTTCAGGGCGGTCGGCTCCGGAGCGGAACGGGCAGGACAACGCGTGTTCTGCACACTATCGGCTCTCGAGTCTGCCAACCTAATGGGTTTAGCATTGGTTCTAGGAACATTGGAGCCCGGTGCTCACCGCTACAGGGTTGAATTCATTGTAGCGGATTTGAGCTGCAGCGTGGGAGGTCGTTGCAATTTGATAAGCGGGTGTCAGAGGACGGCGCCGCGGCTCATGTTTGCGTAGATGGCCTGCTCGCACTGGCGGCAGAGGCGCTCGATTGCCTCCGTGGTCTCCGCGTCCGGCCCCGAGGCCTGCAGGGGTGCCGCAACGGGAGCGGGACGGGACTCAAGTTCCGCTATGCGGGCCTTGAGACGGGCAATCTCGGCGTCCTTTTCCGCTGCGGAACGCTGGGCGTCCGTGGAGTTCTTCTGGACGTTCTTGTTGGCCTCGTAAGCGACTTCAAGCGCCGCGAGCACGGCGATCTGATCCTGATTGATCACCTTTCCCCCCTCCCGGATGGCCTTCATCTGCTTGTCGACGATGTCGGCGCAGCGCTGGATGAGGGCCTCCTCGCCCGTGCTGACGGCAAGGCGGTAGGAGCGGCTGTAGATGTTGACGGTTACTTCAGGCATGACGTTCTCCTTCAGAGCCGCGGATCGCCGCTGCGGGAGGCGCTGAAGAGCGCCTCGACCTTGCGCCGCATGTCTTCAAGGCGGTGCTTCGTCTGGGCGAGCTCGGCCTCGCGGGAGGCGAGTTGGGAGGCCAGACGCCTGCTTTCCGATCTTTCGTGCTCGAGGCGCGCAATGAGCTGCGCCACGAGGGCCTGCAGGCGTTCAATCTGAGGATTCATGATGATGCTCCTCGTGAAAACGGATCAGTGCTGGGCGGCGACGCCGGGATCAACCTGAGGGGCGCGGGGCTCGAACGTATCCGTCGTGCCGAGGATCATCTGGTCGGCCTGCTCCTCGTCGGGCATCGGGTCGGATGTCCAGTGGTCCACGCGGCCGTCTTCATTGAACCAGACGGTGAGCTTGCGCAACTGGCGGTCGTCGTTGCCGCGAAGCAGATAGTAGATGTAGTCCCAACGGTAGGGGTGGAACTGGTCGCGCAGAAGCGGAATGCCAAGGAGGAACTGCACCTGCGGCTGGGTCATGCCCTTTTCAAGCTGCAGAACCATTTCACTCGTGATCAGGTTGCCCTGATGAACGTCGGCACGATAGGGCTGCAGGAATTCAGGGACGACGCTGCGGGGGCTGTCCCAAGCTTCGGAAACCGTATTGCAGCCGGTCAGGACCAGCGCTGCAGTCATCCCCAGAGCAGCAAGAGAGAATCTGTTGGCAAGCATAAAAAATCCAGTGAGCGGTGTTGCGGTGTGCAGAAGTTACACCAACCTCGTATGATAACGGGTAAATGAACTTTTGAAGGGACGGACTAACGTGAACGATACGTCTGGAAACCAAACCTCGGAACTGAAGAACGCCGGCCTCAAGGCCACGGCGGCCAGGCTCAGGATTCTTGAGCTCTTTCAAAAGCGTGCCGAGGAAAAGAACAGTGAACGCCGTCACATCTCCGCCGAAGACCTTTACAAGGAGCTGGTGAGCACAGGAGTGGACATCGGTCTTGCGACCGTCTACCGCGTTCTCGCCCAGTTCGAGCAGGCGGGTCTCATCGTCAGACACCATTTTGACACGGATCGGGCCACGTACGAGCTTGAGGACGGCGGGCATCATGACCATCTCGTCTGCCTGCAGTGCGGAAAGGTGGTGGAGTTTGTTGCTCCCTCCATTGAGAAGGAGCAGGCCGCCGTCGCCAAGCGCTATGGGTACGAGCTCAGCGACCATACGATGGTGCTCTACGGACTTTGCGCAGACTGCCGCAAGAAAAGTGCGGGCTGACGCAGCATCCGTTGGTGCGCAGGCCTTGAGCGGACCTTCCTGAGAGGGTCCGCTTTTTGCGCTTGCTGGACCAGAATGCGAAAAAGCCCTTGAAAACGTCGTTTTCAAGGGCTTTGGAATTCTGGTGCGCGATACTGGTTTCGAACCAGTGACCCCTGCCGTGTGAAGGCAGTGCTCTACCGCTGAGCTAACCGCGCGTCGAGAATTTGAATTATACGGATTTTTCCGGGTTTTGCAAGAGTGGCTGGAAAAGAAATACCGCAAATGTGGTATGCGGGTGCTCAATAGCTCGGAGCGGGGCGCGTGTCGGCCGCGACTTCGCAGCCCATGTTCGCAAGCTCGTCCGCCTTTTCGTTGCCCGGGTCGCCCGCGTGTCCCTTCACCCAGCGCCATTCGATGTCGAACTGCGAGGTAAGTTCGTCAAGCTGCTGCCAGAGCTCCGCATTCTTGACGGGCTTCTTGTCGGCGGTTCGCCAGCCGTTGCGCTTCCAGCCGTGGATCCACTTCGTGATGCCGTCCTTCACGTAGGAACTGTCGGTGTGGATGATGATCGGGCACTTGCGGCGCAGAGCCGAGAGCGCCGAGATGACGGCTGTGAGTTCCATCTGGTTGTTGGTCGTGAGCTTGCTGCCGCCGTACATTTCCCGGGTATGCGCGCCCCAGACCATGTAGGCGCCCCAGCCTCCGATGCCGGGGTTGCACTTGCAGGCGCCGTCGGTCCAGATTTCCAGTGTCTTTTCGGTTTGCTGTGCCATGTGAGGATGTTGCGGAACGGTTGAGAAAGCAGACAGTGTACCGTCAGTTGCCGTGTCCCGCCTGCCGTCTGGCCTCCTTGGGAACGGGGAGCGGCGAGCCCGCCGTCAGGATGTCGAGCGGACTCTTCATCGGCAGGCGTCCGACGAGCTTCATGCCTGGCAGGCGCTTGACGGCGCAGAGCACGATCAGGTTGGCGCAGTGCGGCGCCCAGCGGTCACCCGCCTTGTCAAGCCATTTCCAGCGTTCGAAGTTCCTGAGGCTATGGCAGCTCGGTGAATAGACGCCGAAGCGCCCACGGTCGATTTCGAATCCCAGAAGCGTGAGCCAGTCCTTGAGGCGGTAGAGCGGAACGGGTGAGGTGTGTGTCGGCAGGTAGGGCCTCAGGCCTGCGCCGACGGCCTTCTGGCGCATCCACCAGAGGCTCAGGGGATTGAAGACCGTCAGGATAAGCCTGCCTTCGGGCACTAGCACGCGAGCCGCTTCGCGAAGTGTCTGGTGTGCGGAGGGCGCGAAGTCAAGCGCATGAGGAAGCGTCACCAGATCAAGCGATTCGGCGGGAAAGGGCAGCCATCCGCTTTCGGCCTGCACGGTTTGCAGGGTGGGACGAAGAAGCCTGTTGTCGAGTTCGTCGTAGCTTTCACTCGTGAGCCACTGCGAAGTGATGCCGTTCGCTCTCAGCGTGTCGAGCTGAGGTGCGCCGACCTGCAGGGCCTCTCTGCCGAAGGCGTCGGCCGAAAACTCGTCGTACTGGGAGGACTCCCACGCATGCAGGGTCTCGCCCTGCGGCGTCTTCAGAAAGTCGGCAAAGGAAAAGCTGTTCATGGCTGCTGTGCGGATCGGGCGCATCTCTGCGTGAATGTGTATCTCATTGTGCCTGAAGAGGCGCTCCGGCATTGTAAATTCAATACGATTGATAAAATCGACTAATTGTCGATGCAAGACACGCTCCTGCCCATTTTTTTGCGCCATGATCAGACCGCTTCAGATTCGTCCGTTTCTGCTGAAAACGCTGCCCCTTCTTAGTCTCGGATTCACCTTTCTGCTTTTCGAGCCCGCAGCGGGCATTCCGAAGGCGGTTGCGGCTGCAGGCGTGCCTGCGGCCGACGAGGCTGCGACCGTTGCGCAGGCGGCTTCGGACGAGCCTGTCGGCACGGTTGAGGCACTCGGTCCTCCTGTTGACGTCTGGGACCGCATCCGTCGAGGCTATGCCATGCCTGCCCTTGAGAACGACAAGGTCGATCGCTGGCTCGAGTACTACCGCCGCAAGCCTGACTATTTGAACCGCATGTTCGAGCGCTCGGGGCGCTACCTCTATCACATTCTTGAGGAGGTCGAGAATCGTGGCATGCCCACGGAGCTTGCGCTCCTGCCGTTCGTGGAAAGCGCATTCCAGCCCGAGGCGCTTTCGCGCGCCAAGGCTGCAGGCCTCTGGCAGTTCATGCCTGCGACGGGCACGCACTACTCCCTGGAGCAGAATCTCTGGCGTGACGACAGGCGCGACGTGCTTGAGAGCACGCGCGCAGCGCTCGACTACTTCGAATATCTTTACGGTATGTTCAGTGACTGGCATCTGGCGCTCGCCGCCTACAATTGGGGCGAGGGAAGCGTGCAGCGTGCCATTCGCCGCCAGCAGGCGAGGAAGCGCCCTGCCGACTACCAGCATCTCCGCATGCCCAATGAAACGGCCAACTATGTACCCAAGCTCGAGGCCATCAAGCGTATTGTGACCGATCCCTCGAAGTACGGCGTGAAGTTGCCCGACGTGGGCAACGAGCCCTTCTTCGTCACGGTGACGAAGCCGCGCGACATTGACACCGAAACGGCCGCCGAGCTCGCGGGAATGCCGCTCAAGGAGTTCCGCCAGCTCAATCCCAGTTTCAAGCTGCCCGTGATCGTTGCCTCGCACAACAACGTGATGCTGCTTCCTGCCGACAAGGTCGACGAGTTCATCGACAATCTTGCAAGCTGGATGGACGGTGGCCAGCCGCTCTCGCGTTGGACGACCTACAAGTTGCAGGAGGGCGAGACGCTTGCCTCAGTCGCCGAAGCTGCAGGGATGACCGAGGACGAGCTTCGGGATGTGAACGGCATTCCGAAGGGCCGTCGCGTGCTCGCCAACTCCACGCTTCTAGTGAGGGCGAACGCAGATGATCAGACGGACATTGCGGCCGAGACAGCCGATGCAAAGCTCCGCCTGTCGCCTCTCACCACCTGGCGTCGCGTGACCTACCGCGTGCGAAAGGGAGACACGCTCTCGGGCATCGCTCGTCGCTGGCACATCACGAAGAAGTCCATCGTTCAGGCCAACCGCCTGCGTTCGCAGAACCTGCGCGTTGGCCAGCGCCTGATCCTGACGGTGCCCAACGTCGAGCGCGCGCCGATCCGCACCGTGAGCACGGACAGTGGTGCCAAGCATGTCATTCATGCCGTGAAGGCAGGCGAGACGCTCGGATCCATCTCGCGCCGGTACGGGGTGTCGACGGCCATCCTTAGAGCCACAAACCGCATCAGCGGCAACACCATCAGGGCGGGCCAGCGCCTGCGCATCCCGACCGTGGCATCGGTTGAGGAGTCCGATGTCCGCGTGCACACCGTGCGAAAGGGTGACACTCTCTCCGAAATCGCCGATCACTACGACGTGTCCGTGGTTCGCCTCAAGCGTGCCAACCGCCTGACGGGCAATGCACTCCGGGTGGGGCAGAGGCTTGAGATTCCAACGGGTTCCGAGCCCAAGGCGCCTGCAGTGCAGCCGAGCCGCGCCGACGAGTCGCCCGAGGCCGGACTTTATCGGGTGAAGTCCGGCGACACGCTCTATGAAATCGCGGGCCGCTTCGGCGTCTCCGTCAATGCCCTCAAGGCCGTGAACGGGCTTTCGGGCTCCTCGCTTCGCGCGGGGCAGAAGCTCGTCATTCCCGCAACTGCGAAAACCCAGCCCTCCAGAGCTGATTCTCAGCCCGCAGGTTCTGCTCAGGCTCAGGACACGGTCTATCGCGTGAAGTCGGGCGACACGCTTTCGAGCATAGCGAGCCGCTTCGGAACTTCGGTGCGGATCCTGAAGGATCTCAACGGCCTTCGTTCCAACAGGTTGAGCGTCGGACAGCGCATCAGACTGCCGTAGGCGAGGACCGAACGGCCTACCCAACGCAGGGGAGGGCGCGGTTCTTTTCGAGCCGCCCGAAAGTCCCTACAATAACCGCACTCCCGTTCCGGCTAGGCAAACGTGCCGGAAACGATGCTTGAACCCCGTCGTCCGTCCCTCTTGAGGAGCGGACGGCCCTGAAGAAGTGAGACTGATTATGGGATTTCTGAACGGCAAGAAGCTTCTGATCACTGGCGTGATCTCCAACCGCTCGATTGCGTACGGCATTGCCAAGGCCTGCCGCCGCGAGGGCGCCGAGCTCGCCTTCACCTATGCCAACGAACGCTATCGCGAGCGCATCGAGGGGCTGGCCGCTGACTTTGACAGTAAGCTCGTCTATCGCATGGATGTCGGCAGCGACGAGGACATCGCTGCGGTCGTTGAAGAACTCGGCAAGGCCTGGGGCGGCCTTGACGGCTTCGTGCACTCGATCGGCTTTGCGCCGCGCGAGGCCATCGCGGGCGACTTCCTCGAGGGGCTCTCCCGCGAGTCCTTCAAGATCGCCATGGACATCTCGGCCTACTCCTATCCTGCGATGGCCAAGGCCTTCCTGCCGCTCATGAAGGGCCGTCAGGCATCCGTCCTCACGCTGACCTACCTCGGCAGCGAGCGCGTCGTTCCCAACTACAACACGATGGGCCTTGCCAAGGCGGCACTCGAGTCGAGCACCCGCTATCTGGCCGCCAGCCTCGGCAGGGAGGGCATTCGCGCGAACGCCATCTCCGCAGGTCCCATCAAGACGCTTGCCGCTTCCGGCATTCAGGACTTCGGCAAGCTTCTGCACGTGATGGAGCAGGCAGCGCCGCTCGGCCGCACTGTGACGACGGAGGAAGTCGGCAACACGGCCGCCTTCCTGCTATCCGACCTCGCAAGCGGTCTGACGGGCGACGTCGTCTACGTCGATGCGGGCTTCCATGCCATGGGCGCCGCGATGATCGAAGTGGAAAAGTAAGCGCAGTTTATTGACAGTGCACCTGAGCGGGGATCGATCCAGAGTCGGTTCCCGCTTTTTGTGCTTTATTTTTGATCACATGCAGGGTTATAGTGCTTCTGATTGTGGTCCCAATTTACGCATTCCCATGCCCATGACATCTGCATTCAAGAAAGTCGCGGTCTTCGTCAAGCCGACCGAGATCATGGTCGTGCCGCTTCAGGCGCTGATCAAGGTGATCGAGGCCTGCGGCGCGGAGGTCTTCCTCTGCGAGCGCAGCGCCGCATCGCTGAAGGGACGGAGCAACCGTCCCGGTCATCCGAGGGCCGAACTCGGCGCCATGTGCGACCTTGCGATCGTGCTCGGCGGCGACGGTACGATGTTGGGCGTTGCTCGTGATCTGGCGGGCTTCGACATTCCGATCATCGGTGTCAACGCGGGGCGTCTCGGCTTCATCACGGACATCGTGCTTGAGGACATGGAGACGATTCTGCCACAGGTGCTAGCGGGACGCTACACGCGCGACGTGCGCCGCATGCTCGCGTGCGAGGTCGTGCGCAAGGGCAAGTCGATCTTCTCGGGCATTGCCGTCAACGACGTCGGCATCAGCCACGGCCGTGCAGGCGGCATGGTCGAGTTCGTGATCTACGTGAACGGGCAGCAGATGTCGAGCCAGTCGGCCGACGGCATCATCTGCTCGACTTCGACGGGGTCCACGGCCTATTCGCTCGCCGCAGGCGGTCCGATCCTGCATCCGTCTCTTCAGGGGCTGTGCCTCGTGCCCGTCGCGCCGCACACGCTCTCGAACCGCCCCATCGTGCTCCCAGCAAACGTGGCGATCGACATCGAGCTCACGAACGCGCGAGATGCAGTCGCCTACTGCGACATGCAGGAGTTCTTCGACGTGCAGCCCGGCGACGTACTCAAGATCCGTCCGACCGAGATGACCATGACGATGCTTCATCCTGCGGGATACGACTACTTCGATCTGCTGCGCCGCAAGCTCAAGTGGAACTTCATGCCCACGAGCGTGAAGAGGCGCACGAATTCCTCGGGAAGCTGATAGAGTAGCTCCTTCAATACTGCTTCCGGAGATACGCCTTCATGCTGACTGCCTTGAGTCTTAGAGACTTTGTGATCGTCGAGTCCCTGAGTCTGGATGTCCGGCGGGGCTTTACAGTCCTGACGGGTGAAACCGGCGCCGGCAAGTCCATTCTCATCGACGCCCTGCAGCTGATTCTTGGTGGTCGGGCGGATGCCGGCGTCGTCCGTGAGGGTGCTGAGCGCACGAACATCGTGGCGGAGTTTCAGCCGCCTGAGAGCGCCCGAAAATGGCTTGCGGCCAACGAGCTTGAAACGGGCGACGACATGCTGATGATCCGCAGGACGGTCGACGTCAAGGGACGCTCCCGCGCCTGGGTGAACGGCGTCTCGGTGGCGGCTTCCCAGCTGAGGGAACTCGGCGAAACGCTCATTGACGTACATGGGCAGCATGCGCATCAGTCGCTTCTGAAGCCCGCCTATCAGCTCAAGCTTCTGGACGATCATGCAGGTACGTTCATGGAACTCTCTGCCGTCAGAGAGGCCTTCAACGTCTGGCAGAAGGCCCGGCGCGCTCTTGATGACGCGACTGCCAACGCCGATGCGATTGCGGAAAAGGCCGAGCGCCTCGCCTGGATGATCGAGGATCTGGAGGCGCTGTCGCCAAGAGGCGGCGAATGGGAGTCCCTCAATGAGGACCACAGGCGCCTTTCGCACGGCGTTGCGATTGCCGAGGGTTTGAACGAGGTGCTCGGAACCCTGACGGAGGATGGAGAGTCCGCTTCCGCCATGCTTTCCTCGGCACACGCAAAGCTCTCTTCGCTGAGCCGCTACGATGCCAAGCTTGCTTCAGTTGCTGAAACGCTCTCGACGGGCATGGACCTCATTGAGGAGGCGGCACGTGACGCCGCCCGTTATCTCGACCGTGCCGATCTGGACGGCGAACGCTTTGCCGAGGTTGATCGCCGCGTCTCCCACTACTACGAGCTTGCCCGTAAGTTCAGGACGGAGCCAGAAAGCCTGCACGAGCTGCTCGAAAAAAGCCGGTCGGAACTCAAGGTGCTGACGGGCGCCAAGGACGTCGAGGCTCTGCGAAAGGCGGAGGCATCGGCGCGCGGTTCTTATGACGTTGCGGCGGCAAGTCTGTCTGAAGCGCGCAGGCACGGCGCGCTGGCGCTGGGCGAGGCCGTGACGGCTCAGATGCAGCGTCTGGCGATGAAGGGGGCCCGTCTGGAGATCGCGCTTGTGAATCAGCCACCTAGTGCATCGGGGTCGGAGCATTGCGAGTTTCTCATTGCCGGCCACGCAGGCGTTCAGACTCGGCCCCTGATCAAGGTCGCTTCCGGCGGCGAGCTTGCCCGTATCAGCCTTGCCATTGCCGTGATCACGGCGGCCGCCATGCCGGTCCCCACGCTCATTTTCGACGAGGTCGACAGCGGCATTGGCGGCGCAACCGCCGAGGTGGTGGGACAGCTTCTGCACAGACTCGGCGAAAGCCGTCAGGTCCTCTGTGTGACGCATCTGCCTCAGGTGGCTGCGTGCGGTGACAATCACTGGCGCGTGGAGAAACAGTTTACGGGCGAGACCACTCGAAGCAGTCTGCGCGTTCTGACGGCACGGGAGCGCGTGGAGGAGGTGGCCCGCATGCTGGCAGGCATCTCGATTTCCGACAATACGCGTGCCGTGGCACAGGAAATGCTTCTGGCCGGGACGACGCCGAATTCTAAGGAAGTGTGTGATGAACAGTGTTGAACAAAAGACCGTGCCCGTTTCTCTTGTCGTCATTGTCAAGAACTCGGCTTCAAGCCTCAGGCGTTGCCTCGAAAGTGCGCCGTTTGTGGACGAGATTCTGGTCGTCGACTCGGGAAGCACTGATGACACGGTTGAGGTGGCCCGAGAATGCGGCGCTCGCGTTCTTTTTCAAGACTGGCTTGGATTTGGGCCGCAAAAGAAGTTTGCAGTCAATCAGGCTAAAAATGACTGGGTGTTGTGTCTTGATGCGGACGAATACCTGTCCGACGGGCTCCGCGAGTCAATGTTCAGGCTCTTTCAGAGCGAGCCTTCTCACAAAGCATATCGCTTTGCCCGATGCAATCTGTTTTTAGGCCGTTTCCTCAGGCATGGTGAAGGGTATCCAGACTGGTCGTTGCGTCTTTTCAACAAAAGAGCGGCCAACTGGACTGAGGATCTTGTCCATGAAAAGGTCGAGGGGCAGGGCGGAAGGCTGAAAGTCGGCACTTTGTCTGGGGACTTGATGCACGAGTCCTGCGAGAGCGTTGCCCGATATATTGAGAAGCAGAACAGCTATACAACCATTCAGGCTGAGAGGATGATTGCAGCAGGGAAATCTGTATCCAAAGCCAGAATTCTGTTCAGTCCAGCAGTCAGGTTTTTCAAGTACTACTTTCTTAAACTGGGATTCTTGGACGGATTCCCTGGTTTTGTACACATTTCGATAGGATGCTTCACCGTGTTTCTGAAGTATGTGAAGGCTTGCTTTGGTGCGAGGGCCGAAAAGTGATGCACGACAAAATGCTTGTTACTTACGTCATCAATCTCAAGCGCTCTACAGAGCGAATGGAAAACATGGACAGGGCTCTCAAGGCAATGCAAGTCGACTACGAGCGTGTCGAGGGAGTGGATGCGGAGCTGTTGTCCGAGGTTTTGCTGTCCAGAAATGCCACGCCGAGCGTCGAGTATTCGTACGAACTGGCGAAGGGCGAGCTTGCCTGTTTCTACAGTCATCGCAAGTGTTGGGAGATGCTTGTAAATTCTCAGCATGAATGGGCCTTGGTTCTGGAGGATCACTGCGAGTTTTCCGAAGCGGCAGGCCGCTACCTGAGGTCTGCAGACTGGTTGCCGTCTGAGTGCGAGCTTGTTCAGCTGATCTATTCGGACAAGGCGTGCTTCGCAGACGAGAAGAAGCCTCTGGATGACGGGAACAGTCTGGTAAAGCTTGCCTGTTCCTCCGCCATTGGAACGTCTGCATACTTGATCTCTAGAGGTGCGGCCGTGGAAGCCTTGCGGATGTCGGCGAGGATTTCTGAACCTGCAGACAACTTTTTGTTTGGGCCGTGGTCAGAGTTTTCCCGAAAGGTGCCATGTTGGAGACTGCTGGGAGGTGTAGTGCGCAGAAGGCACGGCATCAAGACGACCATTGCAGGCAGAAACGTCAGGCGGAAGTTCTATCTGACAAAGAGACTGAGTTTGAAGCGCTTGGCAAGAAAAATGCAGATGGCATTGCAAAAACGCCATCTGCAGGAAACGGTTCAGTATTGGCTGGAGTGACCAGCCTCGAAGGCGTCACAGGCTGTTGAATCAGCGAAGACTGTCCTTCAGTGCGGCAAGAACCTGTTCCAGAGAGGGCCAGCCGTCCGTGCTGTTGCCGAGACAGACGGCCTTGCTGTTCCAGGGGCGGGTTCTGGCGGGATCGGTGACGCCGAGAAGCGTGATCTGATTGGCGCTGACGGCGGCAGCGACATGGCTGATGCCCGAGTCATTGGCAATGACGATGCGGGCGCGCTTGGCCAGAGCCGCATAATTGCCCAGCGTGGTGGGCGGAAGAATTCTGGCGTTCGGACAGGCCGCATGGTTGGCTTCCTCTTCACGCACGGAAGGGAAGACGATGGGTTCGATCCCCATGTCGCGAAGCGGTCCGCAGAGTTCGTTGAAGTGCTTCCACTGCTTTTCCTTGCCGTGATGAAGGCCGCGGGCAATCGGGGCGAGCAGTGCGAAGTTTTCGGGAATGCCGTGTTCGGCCATCAGGTTGCGTGCGGCGGCTTCGTGGCGGGCAAGCAGTCTCATGCCGAGTTCTTCAGGAACGGAATCCCAGGCAGGGGTGCCGCCCCAGGCCTTGATCGCTCCGTGGGCAAGACGGAAAAAGCGCTCCACTTCATGCATGGTGCCGGGCTCTTCAACGACTTTGTCCAACAGAAAGCGGCGGCCATCCGTAGGAAAGCCCGCGTTGCGCACGCGCCCGATGGAGAAAAGCAGGGCCGAACTGAAGGAATTCGGAAAAAGCAGCCCCAGAGGACGCGGACCAAGATGATTGCTGATGTAGCGGATTCGGTGCAGATCCTCGGTGACGTGCCCCTCAATGGGGTCGAACCTCCAGCCCATGCCGGACATCAGGTCCTCCGCCCAACGCTTGCCCGTCAGCATGGGTGTGAAGCCGCTGGCCTCCAGAAGGCGAAGGGCGGGGAGAGTCATGCAGCAGTCACCGACATGATTGGGCAGACGGCAGAGAACGTTAGGCATTTGCGTAAAACCCGAATTGAGAAAATACAATGAGCGTAGTTATTGTATATGGTCAGCCTGTATGATGAGATCTTTGCGCGGCGTTCTCCCGAAGCAGGAGTGCGGACGGTTGAGGATGCTGCGGGCGTCAGTCCGAAGTCTTTCCTGCGGAGAGGCTTTGTCCCTTTTCGGAATTTGAGTTTCAGTTAAAAATGGCAGTCAGTGTTTTCGACATGTTCAAGGTGGGCATCGGCCCCTCGTCTTCGCATACGGTGGGACCGATGCGTGCGGGGCATGCCTTGGTCAAGGTGCTCAGGGATCGCGGGATGCTTGAGCAGGCAACGTCGCTCAAGATCGAGCTGATGGGAAGTCTCGCCGCGACAGGCAAGGGGCACGGCACGGACACAGCGGCACAGCTGGGACTTCTGGGACGCATTCCCGAAACCATGGATCCGGACGAGGTGCCCGTGCTGATTGGCGACATTCGAGCCTCCCGTCAGCTGAAGCTCGGCGGTGTGCATGCGGTGGCGTTCGATCCTGAGGTCGACATCGCCTTTCATGCGGACAAGGTTCCCGTCTTTCACACCAATGCCATGGAGTTTTCTGTGTTCGCGGGCGACTCTCTCCTCTATCGACGCCGTTACTACTCCGTGGGCGGCGGCTTTATCGTGGCCGCCAGAGAGGATGATCCCGAGCAGCCTGTAACGCCCAAGGCGTTTCAGGGCGTAAAGACGAAGCCCTATCCCTATCGTACGGGCGACGAGCTGATGAAGGTCGCCAGAGACAACAATCTGACCATTGCCGAGTTGGTGTACCAAAACGAGTGCGTTGACCGCACCCCCGAGGAGGTGGACCGCAGGCTCGACGAGGTCTGGCAGGTGATGCACGCCGCCGTCGAGCGCGGCATGCGCCAGACGGAGGTCCTGCCCGGTCCCTTCCGGATTGCTCGTCGAGCGAATGCCCTCATGCAGGACGTGATGCAGCGCACCGATGACCCGCTCGCCGTACTGGACTGGGTGAACGTCTATGCGATGGCCGTGGCCGAGGAGAATGCGGCAGGCGGCCGCGTCGTGACGGCGCCGACCAACGGTGCGGCCGGCGTGATCCCAGCCGTCATCGAGTACTATCTGCGTCACGTTTCGGGCAGTACCATGGAGGGCGTCAGGACCTTCCTGCTGACGGCAGGCGCCGTCGGCATGCTCTACAAGGAAAACGCTTCCATTTCCGGTGCCGAGGTCGGTTGTCAGGGCGAGGTCGGCGTGGCCTGTTCCATGGCGGCTGCGGGTCTGGCGGCCGTCTGCGGCGGCACGGTCGAGCAGATCGAGAATGCGGCTGAAATCGGCATGGAGCACAACCTCGGCCTGACCTGCGACCCCGTGGCCGGTCAGGTGCAGATTCCCTGCATTGAGCGCAACGCCATTGCGGCCGTCAAGGCTATCAACGCGGCGCGCATGGCACTTCGCGGCAACGGTTCCCACTACATCAGCCTCGATCAGGTGATTCGCACCATGATGGCGACCGGACGCGACATGCAGAGCAAGTACAAGGAAACGAGTCTTGGCGGTCTGGCCGTTTCGATTGTCGAGTGCTGATGCATCGAAACTGACTTTCAGGGATCTTGACCGCCATGCTGATCGGCGTTCTCTTCGGCATTGCCGCGTGCATGATCTGGGGTTGCGTTTACGTGGCCCCGCTGATCCTGCCGGACTACAGTCCTGTGCACATCGCGATGATGCGCTATCTGGTCTTCGGCATGCTTGCCGCAGGTCTGGCGGTCCCTGAGTGGCGCGAGCTGAAGTTCTATTCGACGGCGGACTGGCGTAGGGCGCTTGCACTCGGTATTGTCGGAAACATCTTCTACTATTGGTTGCTGGCCGAGGCCTGCCAGCGCGCAGGAGCGCCGATCGCCGGCGCCTTCACGGCGCTGATTCCCATCATGGTGGGCGTCATCGGCAACATGAGGGCGGGTGAGAGCGCCGTGCCCTGGAGGCGCATCGTGCCGCCACTGTGTTTGAGCTTCGCAGGGATGGTCTGTCTCAACTGGACGGAGTTCATCTATCTGGTGGGGGACGGACGCGTGACCTCGGGCAACTTCTGGCTTGGCGTTGGCTTTGCGTTCTTTTCCTCATTGGTCTGGACCTGGTATCCGCTCAGCAACGCTGAATGGCTGCTGTCGCATCCCGGCAAGTCGCCCAAGACGTGGTCGACCGCTCAGGGGCTTGCACTCCTGCCATGCGCCGCCGTCGGGATGGCCCTGCTTGCGGGAGACGGGACGCAGGGGGACATTCTCGGGCCCAGACCGTGGATGTTCATCGCAACGGTGGTGTTTCTGGGCATCTGCGCCTCCTGGATCGGCATCGTGCTCTGGAGTTTGATGAGCCAGAGGCTGCCACCTGCGCTGGGTGGCCAGATGATCATCTTCGAGACGATCTTTGCTGTGACCTACGCCCACTTGTGGCGAAGCGAATGGCCGACGCCGCTCATGCTGGTCGGTCTGGGGCTTCTTCTGATGGGGGTTACAGCTTCCCTCAAGGTTTTCAGAAGGCCGAGACGCACTGCTTCAGGTACCACCTGACCGTAGCGCGCAGCCCTTCGTCAAAGGGGATCATGGGCTTCCATCCCAGCGTTTGACGCAGGCGTCCTGCGTCCAAAGCGTAGCGGCGGTCGTGCCCCGGACGGTCGTGGACATGCACGATCGCATCCGCGTGAGGACGGCCGTCGGTGCGCGGCGAAAGTTCATCGAGCACCGACATCGCGCTCTGCAGAAACTTCAGATTGCTCATTTCGTTTGAGGCGCCGACGTTGTAGATGTCGCCCGGTGCCGCCTTTTCCAAAATCATTCGCAGTGCTCGACAGAAGTCGTGTACATGGATCCAGTCGCGGATCTGCTCGCCGTCGCCGTAAACGGGGAGTGTCTTGCCCGTCAAGGCGCGCGTCAGCATGAAGGGCAGAAGTTTTTCCGGGTACTGTCTGGGACCGTAGTTGTTGGTGCATCTCACCGTGACGACGGGCAGGCCGTAGGTTCTGAAGTAGGCGCGTCCGAACTGATCGGCCGCCGCCTTGCTCGCGGAGTACGGACTGCTTGGATCGAAGGGCGTGGCCTCCGTGTTGGGCGGCGTGTCCGCGGTCATGGAGCCGTAGACCTCGTCGGTGGAGATGTTGATGAAGCGAAAGGCGGCCTTCTCCTCATCGTCGAGCGTCAGCCAGTAGCGGTGTGCAACACCCAGAAGAACCGTCGTTCCCCTGACGTTCGTGTCGACGAACACCTGAGGGCCGGAAATTGAACGGTCGACGTGACTTTCGGCGGCGAAGTGCACGACGGCGCGAGGACGGAAGCGGTCGAAAAGATCGGCCACCAACGCTTCGTCCAGAATGTTTCCTTCGACAAAGCGATGTCTGGGGTCGTGCTCGACGTCTCTGAGGTTGGACTTGTTTCCTGCATAGGTCAGGGCGTCGAGCGTCAGAATGCTTTCGTCGTGTGACCAGAACCATTCCGTGATGAAGTTTGAGCCGATGAAGCCGGCTCCGCCTGTGACCAACAGCATGCGTGAAAATCCGAGAGAAGAGCGCCGGCTTTCAAAGCGGGTGCGGCAAACCCACTACAATGTGAGCAGTCAATTTTGAGCGCAACGTCGCAGGCAGGCAAGGAGCCGCCATCGTGGAACATATTCTCATCAACTGCACGCCCCGTGAAGTGCGTGTCGCCATTGTAGTGGATGGCGTTCTTCAGGATCTCTTCATCGAGCGCGACTGTGCGCGCGGCCTCGTGGGGAATGTTTATCTCGGCAAGGTCGTCCGTGTGCTGCCTGGCATGCAGAGCGCCTTCGTGGACGTGGGGCTCGAACGAACCGCCTTCCTTCACGTGGCCGACATTGCGGAGGCGCATCGCGAGGGCGAGAAGCCCGCGCCCATCGAGACGATCCTTCACGAAGGCCAGTCCCTCATGGTGCAGGTCGCCAAGGATCCCATCGGCACCAAGGGCGCCAGACTGACGACGACCGTTTCGCTCGCGGGCCGCAAGCTCGTCTATCTGCCCAGAGACAACCACATCGGCGTCTCCCAGCGCATTGAGGACGCAGAGCTTCGCGAATCACTTCGCGCCATGATGACGGAGCTTCGTCCAGAAACCGAAAAGGGCGGCTACATCATCCGCACGAGCGCCGAAGAGGGCGCGACCGAGCAGGAGTTCAGGGATGACATGGCCTATCTAGGCCGTCTGTGGACCGACATTCACGAGCTCGCGAGGCGAAGCACCGGACCGAAGCTCCTCTATCAGGATCTGTCGCTTGCCCAGCGCGTGCTCCGCGACATGGTTCATCAGGACACGCAGACCGTCGAGGTCGACAGCCGCGAGAACTACGAGGCCCTGCTGAACTTTGCAAGCCGCTTTGTGCCTGCGGCGAAGGACAGGCTCACCCTCTACAGGGGCGAGAGGCCGCTTTTCGAGCTGCACGGCATCGAGACCGAAATCGAGCATGCGCTTGAGCGCAGGGTTGACCTGAAGAGCGGCGGCTATCTGGTCTTCGACCAGACGGAGGCCATGACGACGATCGACGTCAATACGGGCGGCTACGTCGGCAAGCGAGACTTCAGCGACACGGTCTTCAAGACGAACCTCGAGGCTGCGCAGACCATCGCGCGCCAGCTGCGCCTGAGAAATCTCGGCGGCATCATCATCGTCGACTTCATCGACATGAGCTGCGACGAGCACCGCGAGGCGGTTCTTGCCGAACTTCGCCGTTCGGTCTCAACCGACCGCACCCGCATGACGGTGAGCAACTTCACCGAGCTCGGTCTCGTCGAGATGACGCGAAAGCGCACCCGCGAGTCGCTTGCACACGTCCTCTGCGAACCTTGTCCCATGTGCGGCGGCAGGGGAGAGGTCCGCACGGCGCGCACCGTCTGCTACTCGATCATGCGTGAGATCGTGAGGCTCTGCAAGCAGTATCAGGAGACGAAGGAATTTCACATTCAGGCGAGCCAGACCGTCATCGACATGCTGCTCGAGGAGGAGTCGCAGGCGCTCGAGCTTCTGCAGGCCTTCGTCGAAAAGCCCGTGCATCTTGAGGTGGAGCCGAGCTACACCCAGGAACAGTTTGACGTGATTCTCGCCTGAGGACCTTCGCATGACGGAAAGCGCTACCTTCTACTGGTATGACTTCGAAACCTTCGGCCTCGACTGCCGCAGGGACAGGCCCGCGCAGTTTGCAGGCATTCGGACGGACATGGACCTTAATCCGCAGGGAGATGGGGACGTGTTTTATTCCAGGCCTTCGGGAGACTATCTGCCCAGCCCCGAGAGCTGTCTTCTGACGGGGATGACGCCGCAGATCTGCGAGGAAAGGGGTATTCCCGAGAGCGAGTTTGCGGGCGAAGTCTGGAGTCGGCTCAACAGGCCCGGAACAATCAGCATCGGGTACAACACGTCCGGCTTCGACAACGAGGTCGCGCGCTTCCTTTTCTGGCGCAATTTTCTCGATCCGTATTCCCATCAGCACAGGAACGGATGTTCATGCTGGGACCTGTACCCGCTTGTCTGCGCAGTCTGGGCGCTTCGGGGGGATGGCATCAAGTGGCCGCTCAGAAAGGATGTGGACCCCGAAAGCAATGATGAAAAGAGCGTCAGCTTCAGGCTGGAGTGTCTGAGCAAGGCCAACGGGATCGTGCACGCACATTCGCATGAGGCCTTGAGTGACGCAATGGCCACGCTGGGACTGGCGGCGCTCATCCGCAAAACGGAACCCAGACTTTGGAAGTGGGCGCTGGAAAACCGCAGCAGGGAGGCTGTGAAGGCGGCCGTGACGAAGGGGCCCGTCGTCTGGATCTCTCCGAAGTTCGGGCAGGCAAGAGGCTTTCTGCGCATAGCAGCCCGAATCCCGTTCCTAGGAGAGAGCGGTAATTTCGCGCTGATGTGGGACTTGTCCGTGGATCCGCTGATCGTGACGAAGCTGAGCGACGAAGAGATCAAGTCACGCCTTTTCGCCCGCAGGGAGGACCTTGCGGACGGCGAGGAGCCGTTGCCCGTCTACAGGCTCGCGATGAACACCTCTCCTTTTGTCTGCGCAAGCCTCAAGGTGCTTTCTCCCGAGCGCATGGACAGGTTCGGCGTGAAGCCGCAGGAGATTCTTGCCAACTGGGAGCGCTTCAAGGAGCTTGGCAACGTGATTGCGGGAAGGCTGGCCGGACTGATGGGCAGGCGTGAAAGGCCCGCGCCGAAGGACGTTGACTTCGGACTTTATGACGGCGGCTTTGCCAGCGGACATGATGTGGAGACGATGGCTCGGGTGCGCGGAATGACGCCTGAGAGTCTTGCGAAGGGCGGCATTCATTTTGACGATGAGCGCTTCAACCAGCTGCTCGTGCGTTACCGCGCCCGAAACTGGCAGGAGACGCTCAATGATGAAGAACGCAGCCAGTGGACGGATTTTTGCCGATCCAGATTGATGGACGGAGCCGACGGCGCTCTGACCGTTTCGGCCTATTTTGATGAAATCGACCGCCTGCAGGAGAGCACTTTGGAAGATGAAGAAAAGCAGCTCGTGTTGGAGGCGCTTTACGAATGGGGCGAGCGTGCGGGTGAAGCCTGCGCGTTCTGAGTCTGTTGAAGAAGGAGACGGTTATGAAGATGGACAAGACTTATGCGTGCGTTCCCTCTCTCAAGGTGGCGTTTGTCGGCCTGGGCGTCATGGGATTTCCGATGGCGGGGCATCTGAAGCTAGCCGGACATGACGTCTGTGTCTACAACCGTACGACGACCAAGGCTGAGAAGTGGGTTGAGACGTTCGGAGGCCGCATGGCGGCGACGCCGGCTGAAGCGGCTCGCGGCGCAGGTATCGTCTTCGCCTGCGTGGGCAACGACGACGATCTGAGAAGCGTCGTGCTTGGAGAAACGGGGGCGTTTGCCGGCATGGAGCCAGGGACGGTCTTCGTCGACCATACGACGGCAAGCGCTGCCGTGGCACGCGAGCTTGAGGCCGAAGGAGCGAGGAGGAAAATTGCCTTCATCGACGCACCGGTCTCCGGTGGTCAGACTGGCGCTGAAAACGGGTGCCTGACGGTGCTCTGCGGCGGAGACGAGGCTGTATTCAGGCGCGTTGAGCCTGTGCTTGACGCATATGCGGGCGCGGTGACTTACTTCGGACCGTCTGGTTCAGGTCAGCTCGCCAAGATGGTCAACCAGATCTGCATTGCAGGCTGTGTACAGGGACTCTCCGAAGCTATCGCCTTTGGCATGAATGCCGGGCTTGACATGCCGAAGGTCATCGAGGCCCTGAGCTCAGGCGCCGCATCTTCCTGGCAGATGATGAACCGCGGCAGGACGATGGTGAAGGGTGAGTTCGACTTCGGGTTTGCTGTCGACTGGATGCGCAAGGATCTTGGCATTGTCAAGGATGAGGCGGCCCGCAACGGCTCGGAGATTCCCGTCACGAGGATGGTCGACGGCTTCTACGAAGAGGTTCAGAAGGCGGGCGGCGCCCGCTGGGATACGTCAAGCCTCATTACACGCCTTCCCAGGCCGTAGGCGACGGGGGAGTGACGAATCCGCGTTCGTCAGCCTCCCGGGGTTTGCGGCTACAATACACAGATTACCTTCATTGAATTCGGATTAGATCAATGTCTTCTGAAACCGAAGCACCTGTCGCCGAAGCGCAGGTCACCAACTTTATTCGAAACATCATCGACGACGATCTGGCCCGCGGCGCCAACCTGCCCCGATTCTGGTGCGGGCATCCCGCGCCCTATGCCGAGCAGCTCGAAAAGGGCGAGCCCGACGCGGCCCGCATCCGCACGCGCTTCCCGCCGGAGCCCAACGGCTATCTGCACATCGGCCATGCCAAGAGCATCTGTCTGAACTTCGGCCTTGCTCGTGACTACGGCGGCGCCTGCCATATGCGCTTTGACGACACCAATCCCGTCAAGGAGGATCAGGAATACGTCGACGGCATCATGGACAGCGTCCGCTGGCTCGGCTTCGACTGGAAGTTCGGCAATGAAACGAACCTCTACTTTGCGAGCTCGTACTTCGACGACATGTTCCGCTTTGCCGAGCATCTGATCCGCACGGGCTATGCCTATGTGGATGAACAGACTGCAGACGAAATGCGCGAAAACCGCGGCACGCTCAAGGAACCGGGCAAGAATTCGCCCTACCGCGACCGCTCGGCCGAGGAGAATCTGAAGCTCTTCCATGAAATGCGCGACGGCAAGCATCCCGAAGGCTCCATGGTGGTTCGCGCCAAGATCGACATGGCGAGCCCCAACATCAATCTTCGCGACCCCGCCATCTACCGCATCCGCTTTGCCGATCATCATGCGACGGGCGACAAGTGGTGCGTGTATCCGATGTACACCTTCGCGCACCCGATCGAGGACTCGCTCGAAAACATCACGCACTCCATCTGCACGCTGGAGTTCGAGGATCAGCGCGCGTTCTACAACTGGGCTCTTGAGCGCATCATTCCGCTTCTGCGCACGCCGCAGTACGAGGAGGCCCTCAAGGTGATTCGTGCGATGGCCGATGGTGAGGACGATCGCGCCATGGCCTTTGTCAAGGCCGCTTTCGAAAGCCGCGCCAAGCTGGGCGGCAGCTTGCCCGAAGAGGGCGTGGCCCGTCTGATGCAGGCGTGGGAGAACGGCCTGCCCGAGACGATCAAGGACGAAACGGTCACGCAGTTCTTTGCTACGCTGCTTTGCTTCCCCGAGAACTTCACACCGCTCATGCAGGCGGCACTTGACGTGGTTCGTCCGAACTTCTTCTTGCTCTCGCATCAGTATGAATTCAACCGCCTGAATCTGACGTATGTCGTCGTGAGCAAGCGCAAGCTCATTCAGCTCGTGCAGGAAAAGTATGTCGACGGCTGGGACGACCCCCGCATGCCGACCATCGTCGGTCTGCGTCGCCGCGGCTTTACGCCGAAGAGCCTGCAGAACTTTGCTGAACGCTGTGGCGTCTCCAAGGTCTCCGGCGGCTGGATCGACTATTCCGTGCTGGAACAGTGCCTGCGCGAGGATCTTGAAGAACGCGCCGAGCGCCGCGTTGCCGTGCTTCGCCCGCTCAAGCTCATCATCGACAACTATCCTGAAGGTCAGACCGAGGAGCTTGAGGCCAACAATCATCCGCAGAAGCCCGAAATGGGCACGCGCAGGATCTCGTTCTCGCGCGAACTGTGGATCGAGGAAGGCGACTTCGCCGAAGTCCCGCCCAAGGGTTTCCGCCGTTTGACGGTGCCTGCCGACGGCACGCCCGCCAAGCCCGTTCGCCTGCGCTACGGCTATGTGATCGTGCCGACCTCGTTCGAAAAGGACGAGTCCGGCCGCGTGACCGCGGTTCATGCCGAGTATCTCCCTGAGACGCGCTCCGGTTCGGAGGGCTCCATGTCCGTCAAGACGAAGGCGACGATCCACTGGCTTGATGCAAAGACGGCTGTTCCTGCCGAAATCCGCGTCTATGACCGACTCTTCAACGTGCCACATCCGGACGAAGGCGAGGGCAGCTTCCTTGACCGTCTCACGCCCGATTCGAAGACGGTGCTTTCGTCCTACGTCGAGCCTGCAGCCGCTACGGCCGCCCGTGATGACAAGTTCCAGTTCGAGCGCAACGGCTATTTCGTGGCCGATCGTGAGGATCACACGGCTGAAAAGCCTGTCTTCAATCTGGCCGTCGGCCTGAAGGATTCCTGGGGCAAGTAATGCCCTGAATCGTCGGATTGCCGAAGAGGGGCGGGGCTGATGCTCCGCCCCTTGTTGTCTCGGCACCTCGTGTTTTGTTCTGTTGACATCATGAAAACCAAACGTTTCAAAACATCTCTGACTGCCGTTCTGCTGGCTCTGGGGCTTTCATCCGCTGCGCCGATTCTCTCGGCTGAAGGCGGGGTCGCCGAGGCTCCTCAGACTGCGGAGCCCCGGGAATACGCTCTTGAGCGTCATACGCTTCACATGGGCACTCTCATCAACGCGAAACTCTTCGGTGCTACGCCGGAGGCTGTCAAGCATTACGCGATTGTCTTCGAGGACAAGGTGACGGACTATGACGATCTGATGTCAGTCCACAAGGATACCCCTCTCAATGAGGTCAATCGCCGCGCTGGCGAGCCCGTCGAAGTGCCCTGTGAAATCGCCGACATGACGAAGCAGGCGCTTGCCATTGCCGATGAGACGAACGGCGCCTTCGAGCCGATGATAGGCCCTGTCGTAAATCTCTGGAAGATCGGCTTCGGCGGCGAGCACGTGCCGTCCGATGAGGCTATTGCCGAGGCGGTCTCCAAGGTCGACCGCTCCAAGGTTCGCGTCTGGCGCGAGGGCGGGCGATGCATGATGCAGATCGCCAAGGGACAGAGCATCGACATGGGTGCCATTGCGAAGGGCTTCATCGGCCAGAGACTCTCCGACATTCTCAAGCACGCAGGCATGACGCGTGGGGTTCTCGATCTCGGCGGCAACATCGTTGCCGTGGGCGAGAAGTCGGATGGCCGCCCCTGGCGCATCGGCATCCAGCATCCCGCGGAGTCCCGCGGCGGTTATTTCGCCGTGGCTTCGGTGAAGGATGAAAGCGTGATCACGTCAGGCGCCTACGAACGCTACTTCGAGGAGGACGGCAAGCGCTACTCCCATATTCTGGATCCGAAGACGGGGCGGCCTGCGAAGACCGACATTTCGTCCGTGACGATCATTGATCGCGACGGCGCGCGAGCGGACGCGCTTTGCACGGCCCTTTTTGCAATGGGCTGGGATCGAGCGGAGGCCTTCCTGCGCACCCATTCCGAGCTGAAGGCACTGGTGATGCACGCTGACATGAAGCAGGCGGTGATGACGCCTGCGGCGGCTTCGTCCGTGACGTCCGCCGATCCCTCGGTTAAACTCACCGTTTTGAAGTAACCCTGCAGAGCATTGTTTTAGGTCATGACTGAGCCCCGTTTCGTTCATCTTCGTCTTCACTCCGAGTATTCCGTCACGGACGGGCTCGTGCGCATCGACCCCGCCATTCACAAGACTCTTGAAATGGGCGGGGTGGCGCTCGGCATTACGGACCTGATGAACGTCTTCGGCGGCCTGCGCTTTTACACGCATGCGCTCTCTGCTGGTCTCAAGCCCATCCTTGGCTGCGACGTCAAGATCAAGAACAACAAGTTCCCCGACAATCCCTACAGGATGACGTTCTACTGCATGAACCACACGGGGTACCACTCCCTGTGCGTTCTGCTCACCAAGGCGTTTCTGGAGGGACAGGATCCGTATCGCGGTCAAATCTGTGACGACTGGCTTGATGTGCCCGGTGCCACGGACGGCCTCATCGCGCTGACGGGCGGCCCCAAGGGACGCCTGTCGCAGCTCATTGACACGGGCAGCGAGCGTCAGGCGGGCGGCATTGTCGGACGCTGGAAGAAGCTCTTTCCGAATCGTCTCTACATCGAACTCCAGCGTGCCAACAGACCGAAGGACGAAAATCAGAATGCCTTCCTCGTGACGGTGGCCTCCAGATTTGACGTTCCGGTTGTGGCGACTCATCCCGTTCAGTTCCTCGAGCCGCAGGACTTCGAGGCGCACGAAGTGCGCTGCTGTATTGCGGGCGGCTTCACGATCACCGACCCCCGTCGCGACAAGAGCTATACGCGCGAGCAGTACCTGAAGAGCGAGGAGCAGATGTGCGAGCTCTTCAAGGACGTTCCGAGCGCGCTGGCCAATTCCGTCATCATCGCGAAGCGCTGCAATCTTGACGGGGTGCTTTCGAAACCGCAGCTGCCGCTCTTCCCGACGCCGGACGGCATGAGTCTGGACGACTACATGGACCATCTCTCCCGTGAGGGTCTGGAGAAGCGTCTGGCCTTCCTTTATGACGACGAGAAGGTGAGGGACGCCAAGCGCCCTGAATACGTGGAGCGCCTTGACTATGAGCTCGGCATCATCAAGAAGATGCAGTTTCCGGGCTACTTCCTCATCGTTCAGGACTTCATCAACTGGTCGAAGACCCACGGCGTGCCCGTGGGCCCGGGACGAGGTTCGGGCGCAGGTTCGCTTGTCGCCTATTCGCTCGGCATTACGGACCTTGATCCGCTCAAGTTCGACCTTCTGTTCGAACGCTTCCTGAATCCTGAGCGCGTGTCCATGCCTGACTTTGACGTGGACTTCTGCCAGTACAACCGCGACCGCACGATCGAATACGTGAAGGAGACGTACGGTGCGGACGCCGTGAGTCAGATCGCGACCTTCGGCACGCTGGGTGCCAAGGCCGTCGTGCGTGACGTTGCACGCGTGCTCAACGTCCCCTTCTCGAAGGCGGACCGTCTGGCCAAGCTCATTCCGATGCAGCCCGGCAAAAACGTCACGCTTGATGATGCCATCAAGGAGGTGCCCGAGTTCCGCGAGGCGATTGAGAGCGACGATGAGTACAAGGAACTCATGCGTGTGGCCAAGGGGCTTGAGGGCATCACCCGCAACCTCGGCATGCACGCGGGCGGCGTGCTGATCGCTCCGGGGGCGCTTACGGATTTCTGTCCGCTCTACAACTCCGATGGCGCTCCCGAAAATACGATCAGCCAGTTCGACAAGAAGGACGTGGAGAATGTCGGTCTCGTGAAGTTCGACTTCCTGGGGCTTACGACGCTCTCCATCCTTGCGAAGTGCAAGGAGTACATCGACAAGCTCTATCCCGAAAGGGAATTCGAGTTGGAGCGCATTCCCGTCACAGACGAGGAGACCTACCGCTGCTTCCAGAACGCCAATACGGCCGCCGTCTTCCAGTTTGAATCGGAAGGCATGCGTCAGCTGCTGCGTCAGGCGCGTCCCGACCGTCTCGAGGATCTGGTGGCCTTGAACGCACTTTATCGCCCAGGTCCGATGGACCTGATTCCGTCCTTCATCGCCCGAAAGTTCGGGCGGGAGAAGGTGGAGTACTTGGACGAGCGCATGGCGCCCGTGCTTTCCGAAACCTACGGCATCATGGTGTATCAGGAACAGGTGATGCGTGTGGCCCAGGTGGTGGGCGGTTATTCGCTGGGCGGCGCCGACCTTCTGCGCCGCGCCATGGGCAAGAAGAACGTCGAGGAAATGAAGCGCCAGCGTGCGGTCTTCGTGAAGGGCGCAGGCGAGCGCGGCGTGAAGGCGTCGGTTGCAACCGAAATCTTCAACCTGATGGAAAAGTTCGCAGGTTACGGCTTCAACAAGTCGCATGCTGCGGCCTATTCCTATGTCGCCTATCAGACGGCCTACCTCAAGACGCACTTCACGTCCTGCTTCATGGCGGCCAACCTCTGCATGGTGATGGACCAGGGCGACAAGATGAAGGCGCTTCTGGATGATGCCCGTGCCAACGGCATCGAAATTCTGCCGCCCGACATCAACCTCTCCGACTGGTTCTTCACGGCGCCCGACGAAAAGCACATTCGCTTCGGTCTTGGCGGCGTCAAGGGACTGGGCAGGCAGCAGGTTGAGGACATGATGGCGACCCGCATCAAGGACGGCCCCTTCACCGACCTGTTCGACGTGACGGCGCGTGTTTCGGGCTTGAATTCCCGCAACCTCGAGGGACTCATTCGTGTGGGCGCCTTTGACTCGCTCAATCCTGACCGAGGCTTCCTGTTCGGAAACGTTTCGCAGGCCATGACGGCTGGTCAGGCTGTGGCGGCCAGCGAGGGGCAGGACAGCCTCTTTGCAGACGATGTGCAGGTCAAGCGCATCGTCAACTGGGTGGAGGCGCCGTCCTGGTCCGAACGCCGAAAGCTCAAGGAAGAGAAGGGGGCACTCGGCTTCTGGCTTTCCGGTCATCCGTACGAGCTCTATCAGCACGAGGTGGCGCACTATACGTCGCTGGTCCTCGGACAGATTCAGCCGAGCCGCGACAGCGTGAAGCTGGCGGGCGTGGTCACGAACGTTCGTGTCGTCCAGGGCAAGCGCGGTCGCATGGGGGTCGTTCAGCTCGACGACGGCACGGCAGTGCTGGAGGTGGTCTGCTTCTCCGAAGCTTGGGAGAGGCTCAAGAACAAGTTTGCGTCGGACGATGTCGTCTGCATCGAGGGGCGCGTTCGCTATGACGAGTTCAGCAAGCGCATGTCGGTCAATGTGGAGAACGCCATGTCGCTTGATGAATTCCGCTCCATGGCGGCGTCCTGCCTGCGTGTGGACATTGACGGTCGCGTCAAGCATGACGTCAGGCGCATCGAGAGCATTCTGAGGGGATCGGAACGCGATACGGGCGTGACGGTGGCGCTTGACATTCGTACAAAGAAGGCGAGCGGCCGCTTGTATCTGCCCTTTACGGTCGGCAATGTGGATGAACTGCGAATGGAACTTCGCAACAGCGGCGAAGTTACAGGCACGGAAATCGAATACTGACGGCTGAAATGAAAAAAAAACCGCACGGCGAAACCGTGCGGGATTTGTTCTGGGGTGGGAAATGGGACTCGAACCCACGACAACCGGAATCACAATCCGGGACTCTACCAACTGAGCTATTCCCACCAGAATTCGAATTTTGTGGCCTGCCCGGCAGGGATCGAACCTGCGACCACCTGCTTAGAAGGCAGGTGCTCTATCCAACTGAGCTACGGGCAGATCGATTGGTGTCCATGCATGTCTGGAAACTGGTCGGGGTGAAGAGATTCGAACTCCCGACATCCTGCTCCCAAAGCAGGCGCGCTACCAGACTGCGCTACACCCCGGGTAGAAGTCGAATTCTACACGAAAAAAGAAAAAATGCAACAGGAAAAAAACAGCGGGCCTGTCGGTCCTGTTCAAGGGGCTGGACTTCTCATCGTCAGGGTTCCCGCTCGGTCTGCGGACCCGCTGGGTGCAGTGTGCGGCATCTGCTAAAACGGTACAATGACGCGTAGGAGACTCTCTCCTCTTTTTATAGGAAAAAAGGGACAAACAATGACGCAAGAACACGACAACTCCAACGATCCGCTGCATGCCAAGAAGAAGGCCTGGTCCGGCCGCTTCTCGGAACCCGTGGACGCTTTTGTGCTTCGCTATACGGCCAGCGTCGACTTTGACAAGCGCATGGCCATGGCTGACATCGACGGCTCGCTGGCTCATGCGGCCATGCTCGCCAAGGTTGGCGTGATCACCGAACAGGACCTCGCCGACATCCGTCGCGGCATGGCTCAGATCCGTGAGGAAATCACCTCCGGCGCCTTCGAATGGCAGCTTGAGCTCGAAGACGTGCATCTCAATATTGAGGCTCGTCTGACGGCTCTCATCGGCGACGCCGGCAAGCGTCTGCACACCGGTCGCTCCCGCAACGACCAGGTGGCCACCGACATCCGTCTGTATCTGCGCAGCGAAATCGACGTGATCGTCGCCCGCCTCGAACACCTTCAGGAAGTCATGGTGCATCAGGCCAAGCAGCACGCCGGCCTCATCATGCCGGGCTTCACCCACATGCAGGTCGCCCAGCCCGTGACCTTCGGTCACCACATGCTGGCTTATGTCGAAATGTTTGAGCGTGATCGTGAGCGCATGCTTGACCTTCGTCGTCGCGTCAACCGCAGCCCGCTTGGTGCCGCCGCTCTGGCCGGCACGACCTATCCGATCGACCGCGAGTACTCCGCAAGCCTGCTCGGCTTCGAAGCTGTTGCCCAGAATTCGCTCGACGCCGTTTCTGACCGCGACTTCGCCATCGAATTCTGTTCGGCCGCCGCCGTTCTGATGATGCACATCTCCCGTCTCTCCGAAGAGCTTGTGATCTGGATGAGCCAACGCTTCGCCTTCATCAAGCTTCCCGACCGCTTCACGACGGGCAGCTCGATCATGCCGCAGAAGAAGAATCCTGACGTTCCTGAAACGGCTCGCGGCAAGGCCGGTCGCGTCTACGGCGACCTGATCGCCATGCTGACCCTCATGAAGGGCACGCCGCTTGCCTACAACAAGGACTTTCAGGAAGACAAGGAACCCGTGTTTGATGCGATCGACACGGTCAAGGACACGCTCCGTGCCTTCTGCGACATGATGGCCGGCGTCGAACCGCAGGCCGATGCCATGCATCACGCTGCTCAGGCCGGCTATCCGACGGCCACCGACCTTGCCGACTACCTCGTCCGTCACGGCACGCCGTTCCGTACGGCCCATGACATCGTCGGTCAGACGGTTCGCGCCGCCTCCGAACGCGGCTGTGGTCTTGAAGACCTTCCGCTCGATGTGCTCAAGAGCTTCAGTCCCGCGATTGAAGAGGACGTCTACGAAGTCCTCAAGCTCGAAGGCTCCGTCAACGCCCGCAACCATCTCGGCGGCACCGCTCCCGCTCAGGTTGCGAAGCAGGTCGAACGCTGGGAGGCGATCATCTCCGAGCGCGCCGCCAAGGCTGCCTGAGCCTGAAAGCAAGGATGCCCAAGGGCTGACCGGGTTTTAGTCCGGGGCATCCCCCAAAGAAGAGCCCGAAGTTTCGGGCTCTTCTGTTCTCTCGGCGTCGCAAGACGCAATACCCGGAACGCATGCCCCGACGGTGCCGGTGTTCCTCAACCATTCGCACAGCAAGTAATCAGCATGGAAGACTTCGTCCACACCTTGAACGCCGTCATCTGGTCGCCCGCTCTGGTGGCCTTTTGTCTGGGCGCTGGTCTTTTTTTCTCAATCAAGTCTCGTTTTGTCCAGCTTCGCCTGATCCCAGAAATGTGGCGCCTTCTTTTTCAGAAGAAGGAGGACGAGATCGGCCTCTCCAGCTTTCAGGCGCTATCTCTGACACTCGCAGGTCGTGTCGGTACTGGCAACATCGCAGGCGTGGCGACGGCCATCTGCTTTGGCGGTCCCGGCGCGCTTTTCTGGATGTGGGTGGTGGCCTTTCTGGGGGCGTCTTCCGCCTTTGTGGAGTCGACGCTCGGTCAGATCTACAAGGAGCGCATTGAGGGCCAGTATCGCGGCGGTCCCGCCTTTTACATTGAACGAGGCCTGAAGCTCAAGGCCTATGCCTGGGCGTTCGCGATTGTTACGATTCTTGCTTCGTGCTTCTTCTGCCCCGGCGTGCAGAGCAATTCGATCGCGCTAGCCTGGAACGAGGCCTTCGGTCTTGATGCTGAAGTGACGGCTGCCATCGTTGCCTCCATCACCTGCTTTGTGATTGTCGGTGGCCTGCGCCGCATTGCCACCTTCACGTCCTGGGTCGTGCCCTTCATGGCGCAGGCCTACATCGTCGTTGCACTCATCATCGTCGGCGTCAACTGGGAGCAGATTCCTGCCGTGATGACGCTGATCGTCAACAGTGCCTTCGGTTTTGACTCCCTGACGGGCGGCATGTTGGGTGCTGCGATTGCCTGGGGCGTCAAGCGCGGCATCTATTCCAACGAGGCAGGTCAGGGTACGGGGCCGCATGCTTCGTCGGCGGCCGCTGTTTCTCATCCGGCCAAGCAGGGCCTTGTGCAGGCCTTCTCGGTCTACATCGACACGCTTTTCGTCTGTTCGGCCACAGGCTTCATGATCCTGATGACGGGCTGCTACAACATGCAGGCTCCTGACGGCTCCATGATCTTTGAGGGTCTCAAGGGTGTCGAAGCCGGTCCCGTGTATACGCAGGCGGCCATTGATCAGCTGATGCCCGGCTGGGGTGGCCCCTTCATCGCTATCACGATTTTCTTTTTTGCCTTCACGACGATTCTCGGTTACTACTATATGGCCGAGACGAATATGGCCTATCTTAACCGCTACATCAGGAAGCCCGTGCTCATGTCGGCCTGCAAGGCGATCTTCATCGGCACGGTTGCCTTTGGTGCCATCAATTCCTCCACGCTCATCTGGACCATGGCGGACGTGGGTGTCGGTACGATGGCGTGGCTCAACCTCATTGCCATCATGCTTTTGCAAAAGCCCGCCTTCATTGCGCTCAAAGACTACGAGCGCCAGCTTAAGGACGGGCTCAATCCCGTGTTTCACCCCGAACAGCTCGGCATTGTCAATGCGACCTACTGGGAAGGCAATCGCGCCGAAGACAATCTGGCCGTGGAGGAAGAGTCCGGTGTGGACAACTTGACAGGGCTGGACCCCAAGAACCCAGTTTGAGTTTGAGGCGGATGCTTTTGTACTGATCTTCTCGAGGTGGTTGAGTGATTTCAGCCATGGAAAGGCATCCGTCCTTGTGTTCTAATGAGCAATGACTATTCCCTCATTTGAAAGACGTCAGGAGAGACGACTGATGAAGAAGATACTGGTCATCAATTTCCGTTATTTCGGTGATGCGCTGATTTCGGCCTCACTGTCCGTACGCATCCGTGAGCTTTGGCCGGATGCACACATCACGTATCTTGTGTTTGACAGCGTTGAAGGGGTGCTCGAAGGCATTGAAACAATCGATGAGATTCTGACTGTGCCGGAGCGCCCCGGTAAATGGGAGCAGTTCCGCTGGATGGTTGCCCATTGGAATAATTATGATCTGGCGTTTGTAACGCAAACAGGTACTAGACCGGGGCTTTACGGCTTTTTCATGGCTCAGGAGCGCATCGGTTTTACGCCGGGGTTCAGCAAGCGCAACTGGTGGAAAAAGATGCTTCTTACGAAGCATGTGCAGGAAGTTCCGGGACCGAAGATCATTCAGTTTGATTCGCTTCTTACGGCAACAGGAGCCGAGCCCGCAAAGGCACTTTATGTGCCGCAACCGCATGCGCAGTTGCCCGCTGAGGCTTGTTTTGACGTGCCGTACGTCGTGGTGCACGCCATGCCGCGTTTTGCCTACAAGGCTTGGGCTCCGCACAATTGGAGCGCGCTTATTCGTCGCTTGAACGGTGCTGGTTTGAAGGTTGTTCTGACCGGCAGCGGGAATATTGCTGAAGTGGAGGCGATTAAGGCGATAGTTCCGGATGGTGCGAATGCCGTCATTCTTGCAGGCAAGCTGAGCTTTGGTCAGACGGCAGAATTGATCGCTCATTCCCAAGGGTTTGTTGGCCCGGATACGGGGACGACGCATGTGGCGTCGTCAACGGGAGTTCCCATTGTGACGCTCTTCGGTCCCAGTAATCCAAATGTCTGGGGACCGTGGGTCAAAGGGCAGACGGAGCCTTTTAAAAACACCAATGACGGCATGCCGCAACGCATGGGAAATGTCATCCTTCTCCAGAAGCACTGCAAGTGTCTGGGTGCTATGGGGTGTTTGAATCGCCGTGACAGTCATTCGGATTGTTTGAATGCGCTGACGATGGACGAAGTCTGGAGCGCTTTGAAGGAGTTGAGGATCGTTCCGTAAGATGCTTGCAAAAAGAGAAAACCCGGTATTGATCCCGGGTTTTCTCTTTATTGCTTGGTATGACGGAAGTACTTCTCCAACACCAGAATGGAAATCAGCTCTTCCCGTTCCTTGTCACGGAATTGTTCTACAAACGCATGGGCATTGCGGATGATGGCTTCTGCTTCTTCAACATGTGTACTGTAGTACTGAATCTTGTCTTCCAGATCGGAGTAATCGTCCTTGATTTCAATGTAGTGGACTCCCGGTTGCAGTCGCCCTTCCATGAACCAACTTTCATATTTGGGACGAGGCATCACGGCAACCGAGTTGGAGGACATAACCCACTTTAAATTGCTGGCGACGTCGGTACCTTCGAGTGAAATGACGAACTTGTACTTCAGATGGTCGTAGAGCGTGATGAGAGGGGCGCTCCACTCCTTGGGAAGGTCACTTTTCTCTGCCGTATTCCCGCAGTCGACTAGAGGGTGGCCGAAAAATTTTTCCATGAAGCGTCGGCGATGCGGTTGATAGGCCGCTCCTCGAAAGACAGCCTTGTCCCATTTGGAGGCAAAAGTGCGCTTGTCCTTCAGAAATACAAAGTGACGGACCTTGTCGAGATTGAGGATGACATTGTTGATGTTGTCTCCGGACAGAGGGCGCGTCTTCACGATGCTCGGGGTTTCACAGATCGTGGTCCAGTCGCCAAAGTGCTTGTCCAGAAGAAGATCAGGAGAAAAGTAGCGTGTGAATTCGAAGGCGTCGCAGTTGTAGGTGCCGTTGCTGTTGGTGACGTCGCTGACGTGCGTAAGCCCGGAGAGTTCTCGTATTCCCGTCAGCTTGTTGTAGTAATTGACGCGGTCAAGAATCTGTTCTTTGTCGGTTCGTGCATCCAAAGTTGCAAGCAACTCGGCCTTGTGTCGTCGAAGCCAAAAGGAGGGGACGAAATGCCGTAGTCCGCAGCGGACGTAGTAGACGAACTTCAGATTTTTGCCTCGAGGCTTGAGAATGTAACCAGGACGAATTTTGCGGAGATTGATGCGAAGCGCCATGGTGGAGGAGGACTTCAAATGAAAAAAGGATCTTTCTGTGATGGTGTTGCAGAAAGATCCTTTAATTATCGCAAAATTTTCCAGTTGCTCAGGATTGCGGCAGGCGTTCAAGCTGTTCGCGAACCTTGACAAGCAGAGCGGTGAAGTCGGCAAGACGCTTCTTTTCCGTTTCGACCACCTGAGCTGGGGCGCGGGCAACAAAGCGTTCGTTGCCAAGTTTGGCTTCGCACTTGGCGACTTCGCCTTCGAGGCGGGTGACTTCCTTCGTGAGACGGTCGCGTTCGGCGGCGAGGTCGATTTCAACCTTGAGCATCAGCTTGAAGTCGCCGACGATGGCCACGGGAGCGATCGAGCCTTCGTTCGCACCGTTCATGTCCTCAACGTGCTCGACGGCCTCAAGGCGGGCGAGGGAATGAATGTACGGGGAGGCTTCGAGGCACTGCGTTTCGGGACCTGCGATGACGAGCGGGATGCGCTTGGCGGGCGGAAGCTGCATTTCGCTGCGCAGGTTGCGCACGGCATCGATCATGGCCTTGACCGCGTTCATGCGGGCTTCGGCTTCAGCATCAAGGCGGACTTCGTCAAAGGCGGGGTAGGCCTGCACCATGACGGAGGTTTCCTCATCTTCGGCGCGGGTGCCTGCGATGACGGAGACCTTCTGCCAGAGTTCCTCCGTGATGAACGGAATGATCGGATGAGCGAGGCGCAGAACCGTTTCGAGAACCGTCACGAGCGTGTGACGCGTGGCGCGGCAGGTCGCTTCGTCGCCCTTGAGCTGGACTTTGGTGAGCTCAAGGTACCAGTCGCAGTACTCGTTCCAGACGAAGGAGTAGATGGCGTTGGCGGCAACGTCGAGACGATAGTCGGCATAGGCCTGACGAACGTCACGGACGGTCTTTTCGAGCTCGCTCAGGATCCAGCGGTCGACGAAGGAGAACGTCATCGGTTCATTCGCAGTGGCGCCGATGCCGCAGTCCTGACCTTCGACGTTCATCAGCACGAAGCGGGTGGCGTTCCAGAGCTTCGTGCAGAAGTTGCGGTAGCCTTCGGCGCGCTTGAGGTCGAAGTTGACGTTGCGGCCGAGCGTAGCATAGGCGGCCATCGTGAAGCGGAGGGCGTCCGCGCCGTGGGCGGCGATGCCTTCCGGATAGTTCTTGCGAAGCTTCTTTTCAACCTGCGGGGCCTTTTCGGGCTGGCGCAGGCCCATCGTGTTCTTCTTCACGAGGTCTTCAAGACCGATGCCCTGAATGATGTCGAGCGGGTCGAGCGTGTTGCCTTCGGACTTGGACATCTTCTTGCCTTCGGCATCGCGCACGAGACCGTGGATGTACACGTTGTGGAACGGCACGCGGCCCGTGAAGTGCTTGGTCATCATGACCATGCGAGCGACCCAGAAGAAGATGATGTCGTAGCCGGTGACGAGCACGGTACTCGGCAGGTAGAGGTCGTAGGCCGTGCGGTCGTCGCCCTGCGGCTCGGGCCAGCCGAGCGTGGAGAAGGGGACGAGGGCGGAGGAGAACCAAGTGTCGAGCACGTCGGCGTCGCGCGTGAGCTTCACGCCTTCGCCTGCCTGCTTCTGAGCCTCTTCCTCGCTACGGGCGACATAGACGTTGCCGGCTTCGTCGTACCAGGCGGGAATCTGATGGCCCCAGAGAAGCTGGCGGGAAATGCACCAGTCCTGAATGTTCTCGAGCCACTGGCGGTAGACGCCGCGCCATTCCTTCGGGAAGATGTTGACTTCACCGGATTCGACGGCTTCCAGGCCGACTTCGCCGATGGACTTGCCCGGATAGAGGGTGCCTTCGGGAGCGGGCTTGCTCATGGCCATGTACCACTGATCGGAGAGCATCGGCTCGACGATCTCGCCCGTGCGGGTGACGCGAGGAACCATGTGGCGGTGTTCCTTGATGCCGACGAGAAGGCCTGCGGCCTTGAGGTCCTCGACCACGGCCTTGCGGCACTCGTAGCGGTCCATGCCGCGGTACTTTTCGGGCACGTTGTCGTTCATGCGGGCGGTCTTCGTCAGCACGTTGAGCATCGCGAGGTTGTGACGGCGGCCGACTTCAAAGTCGTTGAAGTCGTGGGCGGGCGTGATCTTCACGCAGCCCGAGCCGAATTCGCGGTCCACGTAGCTGTCGGCGATGACGGGGATCGTGCGGCCGGTGAGCGGCAGGACGAGTTCCTTGCCGACCAGCGCAGTGTAGCGCTCGTCCTCTGGATTGACGGCGACGGCCTGGTCGCCGAAAAGCGTTTCGGGACGGGTCGTGGCAACGACGACGCCTTCCGTGCCGTCGGCGGCAGGATAGCGGATCTCCCACATGTGGCCGTTTTCCTCGGCGCTTTCGACTTCAAGGTCGGAGACGGCGGACTGAAGCTTCGGGTCCCAGTTGACGAGGCGGTTGCCGCGGTAGATGAGGCCTTCCTCATAAAGACGAACGAAGGTTTCAATCACGACCTTGGAGAGCTTTTCGTCCATCGTGAAGTAGGTGCGGTCCCAGTCGACGCTGTCGCCGATGCGGCGCATCTGGTTGAGAATCGTGCCGCCCGAGAACTTCTGCCATTCCCAGACTTTTTCAATGAACTGTTCGCGCGTCAGGGACTTGTAGTCAATGCCCTGCTTTTCAAGCTTGCGCTCGACGACGATCTGCGTGGCGATGCCGGCATGGTCCGTGCCCGGAATCCAGACGGTGTTGTAGCCGGCCATGCGGTGATAGCGCGTAAGCGTATCCATGACCGTCTGATTGAAGGCATGCCCCATGTGCAGAATGCCCGTGATGTTGGGCGGCGGAAGCTGAATGGAAAAGCTCGGCTTCTTCGGGTCGAGACCGGCCTTGAAGTAGCCGCGTTCCTCCCAGATCGGGTACCAACGCGCTTCGATGGCGGCCGGATCAAAGCTCTTGGCGAGCTCCTGAGTGTTCGTATCAGTCATTGTTAGCCAGTAAAAGGACGATGAGGAGTCTGCAGGAGGCGAGCTTCGGCCTGAGCCGAGACGCTTGGGCAGACAGTATGAAAATTCTGTTATTGTCGCACGAATTGCGGGGTGAAAAGAAAGCCCGCCGAAGTTTTTCAGGCGGGCCGTGGTGCGCCGGATCAGCGGCGGGCGATCTTGTCGAGGTCAAGTCGCTCGAGTTCTCGGGAAACGGCCTCGGCGACCAGTCCGTTCACGGAGCGCTCGACATCCCCTCTGACGCGTGCGAGTGCGTTCTGAAGCGCCAGATCGAGCGTTTCGCGCAGGGCATGCTTCACGGCGGCTTCAATGGCAGGAGCGAGCTGTGCGGCGAGGGCCGCTCGCTCATCCGGCGTGAGCCGGGCGGAAGATGTGGCGGTCTCGGTGGTGAGCACTTCTGGCGCAGGCGGTTCGTCCGCCCTGATCTGAGGCTGCGTGGCGGCCGCTTCGTCGGCCAGCGTCCTGACGTCGCGCCAGGTGAGCTTCACGCGGTCCGTGAGGTCGACGGCACGGGAGTCGATGACGGGTTCCTTGCGTTCCATGGGCATGGGTCTCCAATGAAAAAGTCGTCTCAGCTTCGGCGGTCGTATGCTGCAAGCTCGACGCCTGCGGCCTTGTACGCGCGGAAGCGGCTGCGGGAGGCCTGAAGTTCCTCGGGCTTCGTGCTCACCACGTCGATGATGCGGCTGAAGCGGTCGAGGCGCTCCTGCCATTCGGGAGGAAGCTGATCGTCCAGAAGCAGAAGCACGTCGCCCTCAAGTTCCTCAAGACGGCTGGAAAGCCTGATGGGCGTCTCGCTTGCGAGAGGACTGCCTGCGCGCACGTGAGGCAGGAAGGCCAGATCGTCGAAGCGCCAGAGGAGCGAGTCAAGCTCGCGGAGCCTGCGCTCGTCCGCCGTCCAGACGGCAAGCGTGAGCCCGCGCCGGTAAACGGTGCGGGCGACGAGACAGGCATAGCGGAGCCGGTCGGGGACGTTGTAGTGAAAGTCGATCTTCTGCATGTCTGTCATTATGGCCGATGAGAAGCTCCCGAGGTGCGGCGATCAGCGCATCTTCTTGAGAAGGAAGCGCATGAGCATCGGCACGGGGCGCCCCGTCGAATGCCTGTCTCTGCCCGACGTGTTGGCCGTCGCCGCAATGTCGAGATGCGCCCAGCGGACGTCCTCCGCAAAGACGGAGAGAAAGGCCGCAGCACTGGAGGCGCCGCCGTCGCGCACCGTCGCCTGATTGGCGATGTCGGCGGCGGGCGTCTTCATCAGCTTGGCATACTCGGCTCCGACGGGCAGGCGCCAGACGTCGTCGAGCGAGTCGCGGCCTGCCTTGATGAGGTCGTACGCGAGCGCATCGTCGGATGTGAAGAGGCCGCTGTAGGGGGCGCCGAGCGCAACGCAGCAGGCTCCCGTCAGGGTGGCCGCGTCGATGATGAGTTCGGGCTTCTGACGGGCGGTCCACGTCAGGGCGTCCGCGAGAATCATGCGGCCCTCGCAGTCGGTGTTGAGGATCTCAATCGTCTTGCCCGAGAGGGAGGTGACGACGTCGCCCGGCTTGGCGGCGCTGCCCGAGGGAAGGTTCTCGCAGGCCGCCACGACGCCGAGAAGGTTGACGGGCAATTTGGCGCGGGCGGCGGCCATCACGGTGCCGATCACGACGGCCGCGCCCGACATGTCATAGGTCATGTCGGCCATGTTGGCGGCAGGCTTGAGCGAAATGCCGCCTGTGTCGAACGTGATGCCCTTGCCGACGAACGCGACGGGCGGAAGGGCGGCATTGGTGCCGCGGTAGCGGATGGCAATGAAGCGGGGCGGAACAGTGCTTCCCTTGGCGACGGAAAGGAAAGCTCCCATGCCGAGCTCCTCGATCTGATGTTCGTCAAGAACCTCGACTTCGACGGTCGTCATGCCCGCAGCAGCGTTTTGAACGGCTTCGGCCAGATATGCGGGCGTGCAGACGTTGCCCGGCAGATCCGCAAGACCTCGGGAGATCGACATGGCCTCTGCCGTCACAACTCCTTCGTCCAGCCCCTGCACAAGCTTGTCGGTGACCAAATCATCGATCCAGAAGATGCGCTTGGTGCGGATGCCGTCATCGTGTTCCGTCTTGAGCGTGAAACGGGGTGTGAGCGCATTGAGGACGGCAGTGGAGAAAAGACGTGCGGAAGATTTGCCGCTCGTCTTCGGGGGGAGCCATTCCTGAACGGCGTAGGCCTGGGATTCCGCCCACGCGAACGCGCGGGCGGCCTTGGCTGCGCATTCGGCAAACACTTTGCGGGAGAAGTCCTTTTCCTCCCCAAGGCCGAGAACTGCAAAGCCGTTGGGGAAGGCCTCCGTTTCGCCGAGGAAGAGCGTGCTGCCAGCCTTGGCGTCGAAGGCGCCGCATTCGATCATGCGTGTGAGAGCGCCACCGCGAGTTTCATCAAATGCGGCGGCGGAAGGCGTCAGACGAGGCTTGCCGCCGTTCAGAAAGACGCCGGCGATGAAGAGGGAGCCCGAGGCTTCATCGGGCGAGGCCGTCGTGATGGCGGCGGAAAGGAATCGAAGAGCGGGAGTCATGCGTGTTTCCTGAAGACTGCGGGATGGCCGTAGGGCCGACAATAATCCATTCTAACTATCCCTAGGGTCAATGGCATTTCACCCCGCCCTGTCCGATAATGAAGAAGTTCAGCTTTTAGGAGTCTTCCCATGGATGCACAGCCGAAACTCAGACTTTCCCGTCCGACCAACCATCTTGAAGCCATTCTGTCGTTCTACGTCAACGGGCTCGGTTTTGAAGTTCTCGACCGCTTTGACAATCAGCAGGGATGGGACGGCGTGATTCTCGGTCACCGCGACTGGCCCTACCAGTTCGAATTCACGGCCCGTCGCGACGAGTCCGTGGTGCCGCCTGCACCGACGCCCGAGCACTTCCTGGTCTTCTGCATTCCCGAGGGCGAATATTGGCAGAAGCGTCTCAAGGCGCTCTTTGAGGCGGGCTTCCAGCAGGTGACGCCTCCCCAGCTCTATGCCGACGAAGGCACAGCCACTTACGAGGACCCTGACGGCTATCGAGTGGTACTCCGTTGCGGCCGATGGAAAAAATAAGGGTACCGTATTCGCGGTATACCAAGCCGGACGGAAACGGTGCATAATGCAATGCCTGTGCATCGCACGTCGAAGCATAGGTATCCAAAAGGTTCCAAGGGGGGGGTAGCTCAGCTGGGAGAGCGCTGCGTTCGCAATGCAGAGGTCGGGAGTTCGATCCTCCTCCTCTCCACCAAAGACCTTTTAAGAAGTCCCGTACGGTTTTGCCGTAGCGGGATTTTTTTTCGCGCATGGATTGCACTCCGCCTTTTCGAGCCTGCGTAGTGACGCTGGGAATTCGGGAGCGGAGCTTTTTCGGAGAGATGACATGGCTGATGAAAACGATGACGACGAGGTCAAGCTTCCCGGACTGCCGCCCAACACGAAGAACTACATGACGCCCGCCTGCTACAGGAGACTTCTCGACGAGCGTGAGCATCTGGTCAATGTCGAGCGTCCCGAGGTCGTCAATGTCGTGTCCTGGGCGGCTAGCAACGGCGACAGAAGTGAAAACGGTGACTATCTGTACGGCAAGCGCCGTTTGCGTGAAATCGACAGGCGCATTCGCTTCCTCAACAAGCGCATCGAGTCGGCCGAGGTCGTGGATCCCGACTCCCGTCCCCCTACGGACCAGATTTTCTTCGGGGCGACAGTGCTCTACTGCGATCAGAAGGGCGAGGAGCACAAAATCCGAATCGTCGGTATCGATGAGGCCGATGCCAATCACGGTGACGTGAGCTGGATCAGTCCGATCGCCCGCGTTTTCCTCAAGGCTCGCGAGGGCGACGAAGTGAAGTTGCCGACGCCGGCAACCGTGACGCACCCTGCAGGCGTGGAGACGCTGGAGATTCTTGAGGTGACGTATACGAGCAGGCAGCCTCGCTGAGGCGTGTTGGTGATGAACCAGAAGGCCGGAGCAGCAATGCTCTGGCCTTCTGGTTCATGGGGAGGCGCGGGAGGTCAGCGTCGTGCCTGACGGCGGCGGTCCGATGGAATGCCCGCCTCGAAGACGCGCTTGACCTGCTCGACGTTGGCGTTCTGGCGGATCGTGCGCATCACGTGCATCAGATGACCGCGGTCGCGGACCTGAATGGTGATGCGGATGAACTTCTGAGCGTCCTCGTCGTCGATCATCATGCCGACGATGCTGGAGTTGGCTTCAGCGACGCTCGTCGCAACCTGAGCGATCGAAGCGTGAGGATCTTCGACGCGGATTTCGAGCGGTACGGCGAAGTTGGCATTGCGCTGATCGGGCGCCCACTGGACGTCTACCCAGCGTGACGGTTCGGCCTTGCGGCCGCGCTCGACGTGCGGGCAGTCCGCGCGGTGGATGACGAGGCCGTGACCGGTGCGGCTGAAGCCCACGATCTTGTCGCCGGGGATCGGGTGACAACACTTCGAGAGCTCGACGGCGACGCCTTCATTGCCACGGATGACGATCTCAGGCAGTGCAGTGGTGGCGAAGGCCTCTTTTTCCGTGTCGTGCATCAGGCGAACGAGGCGGTGAATGACGGTGGCGGGCAGGTCCTTGCCGAGGCCGATGGAGGCATAAAGGGCCTCCCTGCTTTCGACGCTCAGTTCGTTCTGGACCTTCTGCCAGACGGTGTCGGGAATGGCGTCGAGAGACAGGTGGTTGCCCTGAGCCAGACGTTCGAGCACGTCGCGGCCGAGGCTTGCGGCCTCGTCAAAGCGGCAGTTGCGCAAATACTGGCGAATTTCGGCTCGGGCGCGACCGGAGTGGATGAAGTCAAGCCATTCGGGGCTCGGGCTGGCGTCGGGAGACGTGATGATCTCCACCATGTCGCCGTTGTGAAGCTGAGCGGAGAGCGGACGGTCCTCGCCGTTGATGCGACAGCCGTTCGTGTGGTTGCCCACGTCCGTGTGGATCTGGTACGCGAAGTCGACGGGGGTGCTGCCTCTGGGCAGGGAGATGATCTGGCCCTTCGGCGTGAAGGCGTAGAGTCTGTTGGGGAAGAGGTCGACCTTGATGTTCTCGATGAACTCGCTGCTGTCCTGACTCGTGCGCTGAATTTCCATCAGGCTCTGGAGCCAGGCGGCGGTGCGGGACTGGATGTCGCTCGAGTCAAAGTCGTTCTTGAACATCCACTGCGTGAGGATGCCGTTTTCGGCGACCTGATGCATCTGCTCGGTGCGGATCTGGAATTCGACGGGAGTACCGTAGGGGCCGATCACGGTCGTGTGCAGGCTCTGGTAACCGTTGAGCTTCGGAATGGCGATGAAGTCCTTGAAGCGGCGGTGGATGGGCTTGTAGAGTCGGTGCAGGGCGCCGAGCGCAAGGTAGCAGTCGTCGACCGAGCGCACGATGACGCGGAAGCCGTAGATGTCGAGGGCGTCCGAGAACGACTGGTGGTTCTCGCGCATCTTGTTGTAGATGCCGTAGATCGTCTTGTCGCGCCCGATGATGCGTGCGCGGATGCCCTGCTTGGGCAGGAAGGCCTTGGTTTCGTTGAGAATGCGTTCGAGAACGGCGCGGCGGTTGTTGCGCATTAAAAGCACGTTTTCGTAGAGCACCTTGTAGCGAAGCGGATATCGGTTTGCGAAGCTCAGCTCCTGCAGCTCGCGGAAGACGTTGTTCATGCCGAGCTGGTGGGCGATCGGCACGTAGATGTCGAGCGTCTCGTTGGCGATGCGGGCGCACTTTTCGGGGCGCATGACGCCGAGCGTGCGCATGTTGTGCACGCGGTCGGCGAGCTTGACGATGACGACGCGAAGGTCGCGGGACATCGCGAGGAGCATCTTGCGGAAGCTTTCGGCCTGTGCCGCGGCAGCGGAGGAGAAGCGGAGCTTGTCGAGCTTGCTCACGCCGTCGACGAGTTCGGCGACCTCGATGCCGAATTTTTCCGCCATCTCCTGCTTGCTTGTACCCGTGTCCTCAAGGACGTCGTGCATGAGGCCCGCCTGAATGGTCGGGGCGTCCATGCGCCAGGAAGCGAGAATGGAGGCGACGGCGATCGGGTGGGTGATGTAGGGTTCGCCGGACTTTCGGAACTGTCCGAGATGGGCGGCGTCGGCGTAGCGGTAGGCCTCGCGGATCTTTTCGACGTCAGGCGTGGCGAGGTACTGTCGGCAGAGCTCGACGAGCGCAGAGGCGGTGGCGGTGGCCGCAGGCGCCTTGGGCGTGAAGAGCGGCAGGTCGGCCTCAGGCATGGCGGCAGGCGCCATGGCGGTCACGGGAGCCTTGACGGCAGACTTGACGGAGGTTGCCTTGCGCGTTGAAGGAATGGGCTGAGGGGCCTGCGTCTTGCCGTCCTCGCTCGTAGCGTAGAGGTCGTCAGGATATTGAATTTGCTCGGCTGTCATAACGGCAGGGATTCCGTATTGATGAGGAGGGCTTCAGTCGCTGCGGGAGTTTCTTTCGCCTCCCGTCGCTTCGCACTATCGACCGCCCTGAATGCAAAAAGGCCAGGCGTTTCGCCCGCTTTCGCGGCAAAACGTGCCTGACCTGATGAAAGCTTGGTGCGTAACTGACAGTTTACGGCACGCGCTTCAACATTTCGAGTCCGACCTCGCCCTTGGCGATCTCGCGCAGGGCAACGACGGCGGGCTTGTCCTTGGCTTCAACCTTCGGGGCGTAGCCCTGCGTCAGATGACGGGCGCGGTAGGCAGCCACGAGAACCATCTGGAAGCGGTTCGGGATCTTCTTCAGGCAGTCTTCAACAGTAATACGGGCCATTTTGTTTGCTGGATAGATGGGGAAAAACGGAAAATCGGCGGTTTGACGTGAGGGTCAGAGCGGAATGCCGAGCGAGGCGAACTGTTCGCGGTGGCGGACGGCCTGCTGACCGAAGGCGAGGCGGCTTGCAACAACCACGGCCTGCATCTGGGAAAGCGCCGTTTCAAAATCTTCATTGATTATAACGTACTCGAATTCGGGCGCATGCGACATTTCGGCACCAGCGCCGAGCAGACGGCGCGTGATCGTCTGTTCGGAATCCGTGCCGCGGTGGTGAAGGCGCCATTCGAGAGCCTCGATGGAGGGCGGCAGGATGAAGATGCCGACCGTGCCGTCGAAGCGTTCACGGACCTGACGGGCGCCCTGCCAGTCGATCTCGAGAAGAACGTCGTTGCCCTGGGCCATCTGGCCTTCGATCCAGATGCGGCTCGTGCCGTAGTAGTTGCCGTGGACAAGGGCGGACTCGAGGAATTCGCCGCGGTCGCGCATGGCGAGGAACTCGTGTTCGCTCACGAAGTGGTATTCGCGGCCGTTGACTTCGCCCGGACGGGGCTGGCGGGTCGTGTGCGAGATGGAGAGCTTGAGCGTCGGCTCGAGCTTGAGAAGTGCGTTGACGAGCGACGACTTGCCGGCGCCGGAGGGCGCCGTCACGAGAAACAGCCTGCCTGCGTGCAGCGGACGGGCAGCGGATTCACTGGACATTCGTGTTCTCCATCAATGGCTGACGGCGCGTGTGATGCGGCGCGCGCCGTCGGAGACCCGCCCGAAGGCAGGTCGGAAAAATGAAAGGTCAATATTTTAAGGGAGACGGCGCCCTCTGTGGCGCCGTCTCCCCGTGATTTTTTTAAGCTGTCTCGCAACTGAACGGTTATTCGAGGTTCTGGATCTGCTCGCGCATCTGCTCGATGACGACCTTCAGCGCCAAAGAGGCGTTCGTCATTTCAATGGCGGCGGCCTTGGAGCCGAGGGTGTTGGCCTCGCGGTTCATTTCCTGCACGACGAAGTCAAGTCGGCGGCCGACGGCGCCGCCCTTATTCAGAATGCGTCGGACTTCGGTCACGTGCGTGTAGAGTCGGTTGATTTCCTCCTCGACGTCCATGCGCATGGCGTAGAGCGTCACTTCCTGACGGATGCGGTCGCTCACTTCCTCGCGGGTGAGCGTACTCGTTTCGGTAAGTGCTGTGCAGAGGGCGTTTTCAAGGCGTTCCTTGAGCTTGCCCTCGATGTGGGCGAGGATTTCGGGCATGCGGCCCTTGACTTCGGTTACGACTTCTTCAATCTGCTGGCAGTTGTTGAGGAGCACGCTGGCGAGCGCCTCGCCTTCGCGGGCTCGGGAGGCGGTGAAGGCGTCGAGCGCGTTGTTGAGCACGGCAAGCACGGCGCTTGAGACGGCGTCCTGATCGATGCGGTCGTTCACCATGACGCCGGGCATCGCGAGAAGATCCGAAACGGAGAGTTCACGGGCGTTGGGTACGACATCGCGAACAGTTTGCTGCAGTTCGACAATGCGGTTCAGGACGGCAGCGTTGATGCGGGCGGGCACGGCGTTTTCATCCGGGGTGATGTAGCCTCGGATTTCCACCTTGCCGCGAGCAATGCGCTTCTGGATGGTCTCGCGGATCAGAGGATCGGCAAAGCGAAGGTCCTCGTTGAGTCGGAGCGTCAGGTCAAGGAATCGGGAGTTGACGGAACGGCACTCGAGGGTCACGGTTCCGAGCGGCGTAGCGCCCGACGCGACGGCATAGCCGGTCATGCTAGCAACAGTCATGGGAAGAACTCCAGGTGAATGGGCAGTAAATCACAGTGCACCGCAGGCCATGAGTCAGGCTGCGGCAGGCGCCGTCATTGTAACTCCTTTTGCCTGAAGTTCCTTTTGTCGGGAGTTGGTTTGAGAAGCGTTCGTTGAGGTAGCATAAGGGACAGTTGTTTTCGGAATTCGGAGTGCTTTGACATGACTCAAGTTCAAGATTCTGCCCGTTGCGACGGGCGCCGTCCCGACGAGCTTCGCCCGCTTGGTTTCAGCCGTGGGTTTACGAAATATGCGGAAGGCAGCGTGCTTGTTTCGGCAGGTGACACCCGCGTGCTCTGCACGGCGACCGTGACGCCGGGCGTGCCCCGCTTCCTGACGGGCAAGGGTGAGGGCTGGGTGACGGCCGAGTACGGTCTGCTTCCGAGGTCCACGGGCACGCGTTGCGATCGCGAGGCCGTCAAGGGCAAGCAGTCAGGCCGCACCCAGGAAATCCAGCGTCTGATCGGACGAAGCCTTCGCGCTGCGGTCGACCGAAGGAAGCTCGGTGAATTTACGATCCAGATTGATTGCGACGTTCTGCAGGCCGACGGCGGCACGCGTTGCGCCTCGATTTCAGGCGCTTGGGTTGCGTTGAGGGATGCCGTCAACGGCATGCTTGAAAAGGGGCAGATCACGGAGGACCCGATCCTTACTCAGGTGAGCGCCGTGTCGGCGGGCATTGTTGACGGTCGTCCCGTCCTCGATCTCAACTATGTTGAGGACAGCGGCAGCGACACCGACATGAACGTCGTGATGACGGGCGAGGGGCGCTTCGTCGAAATTCAGGGGACGGCGGAAGGCGCGGTCTTCAGTCGTGCAGAGCTTGACGAACTGCTGCGTCTTGCCGAAAAGGGCAATCTGGAAATCATGACGCTGCAGCGTGCTGCGTTTGAGTAAGGTTGAGTAAGGGGAGATGGGGATGGAAAAGTCTCTGGTGCTTGCTTCCAACAACAAGGGAAAACTTCGTGAGTTTCAGGCGATGTTCGCCGAGCTCGGCGTCGATGTGATCAATCAGGGCGCGCTTGGTGTCGAAGCCTGTCCGGAGCCCTTCGGCACCTTCATTGAGAATTGTCTCGCCAAGGCTCGTCATGCGTCGAAGATGACGGGACGCCCCGCCATGGCGGACGATTCGGGCGTCTGCGTCAATGCCTTGAACGGCATGCCCGGCGTTTTGTCGGCCCGCTTTGCGGGAGAGCCGAGCAATGATGAGGCCAACAACCGTCTTCTGGTCGAGAGACTGCAGGGCAAGGACGACAGGAGGGCGCACTACACCTGCGTGCTGACGGCCGTGCGCACGCCCGACGATCCCGAGCCGCTCGTGGCCGTCGGCCGCTGGTACGGCGAAATCTGTGACGAGCCTGCGGGTGAGGGCGGCTTCGGCTACGATCCACACTTTTTCGTTCCAGAGTACGGTCGAACGGCCGCAGAGCTCACGGCTGAGGAAAAGAACCGCGTGAGCCATCGCGGCAAGGCTCTTGTGCAGATGCACAAGCTGCTTCGCGAGGCCTGGGGCTGGTGATGAGCGCTCAATCTTCGTGGACGGCTGAAGCGGTTGCGAATATTCCGCTGTCGCTTTATCTGCACTGGCCCTGGTGTGTGCGCAAGTGTCCCTACTGTGACTTCAACTCCCATGCCGCGCCTGCCGATTTGGCAGAAAGGGAATATGTCGACATCGTATTGAAGGATCTGGAGGGCTGGCTTTCCGTCGCAGGCGGCCGTCGAATCGAAACGGTCTTCATTGGCGGCGGCACGCCGAGCCTGATGAGTGGTGATGCCGTGGCCAGACTCCTTGAAGGGGCCGACAGACTGTTCGGGTTCACATCCGACTGTGAGATTACGCTAGAGGCCAACCCCGGCACTGTGGACGAGGGACGCTTCAGGGCTTTCCGCGATGCAGGCGTCAACCGAGTTTCCGTCGGCGTGCAGAGCTTCATGAACGAAAAGCTTCGGAAGCTCGGAAGGATTCACGTATCGGAAGAGGCCCTGCGCGCGGCCGCGCATGCGGGTGAGGTGTTCGGAAACTTCAACCTTGATCTGATGTTCGCGCTGCCTGGTGAAACACTCGAGGAGGTGGCGAGGGAGGTGGAGACGGCGGTTGCTACCGGTGCCACACACCTTTCGTTCTACCAGCTCACGATTGAACCCGGTACCGCGTTCGCCAAGCGCGTCCCGGAGGACCTTCCTGACGATGACCTCTGTGCGGACATGTCTGATCTGGTGATTCGCTCGCTCGAAGAAGCGGGCTTCGAGCACTACGAGGTGTCGGGCTATGCCGGACCCGGGTGCCGTTGCCGCCACAACCTCAATTACTGGACCTTCGGCGACTATCTCGCTGCGGGAGCGGGCGCGCATGGAAAGGTTACGACACAGGACGGAGTTGTTCGCGAGGTGCGGCACGCATCCCCCCGCAAGTACATGGCTTCGGTTTCTGAAACGGGAAGCGGCATTGCCGAACGCAGGGCCGTCGAGTCTGGGGACCTTCCCTTCGAATTCATGCTCAACGCCCTGAGGCTCACGGAAGGCGTGCCTGCGGAACTTTTTGAGGCTCGCACTGGGCTTTCGCTCAAGGTCGTTGAGCCGATACTTTTCGATTTGCGTGTGCAGGGACTGCTGGCGGCGGATAAGTCGGTGATTCGTCCGACCGCCAGAGGGCGGGCCTTTCTTTCGGATCTGCAGGAAGCCTTTCTCTGACGGATGGCGCAACCCGCACGCACTCGAAGAAGGCGCTCCTGAGGTGTTGAAATGCACTGATTTGGTGCGATAATAAAGCGTTCGCAACCAAGTCGGTGCGTTCAGCGCAGTGCAGGGGTGAAGTCTTCTGGGCGCAGGCATCGGCACAGGCGTCAGAATCGGAAAAACGCGCGTGAGAGTGCAGTCTTCGGGTTTTGGCACGCCTTTTGCTTGCATTGGAGTACGACCGTCGGGGGGCGCCCCCTTCGGCAGACAATTCCTCACAGGTCAGGCGCATGGATCGCCTTACCGGCTAATCTCTAGGAGAAAAATCAAATGACGTCCGCTTCTGATGTTCTGCAGATGATCAAGGACAACGATGTCAAGTTCGTGGACCTTCGCCTCACGGACACGCTCGGCAAGGAAATGCACGTGACGGTTCCCGCCGACTGCATTGACGAGGACGTGTTCGAGCTTGGACAGCCCTTTGACGGCTCGTCCTTTATCGGCTGGCGCGGTATTGAAGCCTCCGACATGCTTCTGATGCCGGATCCCGACAGCGCCCGCATGGACCCGTTCCGCGAGGTCAACACCCTCATTCTCCAGTGCAACGTGCACGAACCCAAGACTGGCAAGGACTATGACCGTGATCCGCGTTCCCTCGGCCTGCGCGCCGAAGCCTATCTGAAGTCGACGGGCATTGGTGACACGGCCTACTTCGGTCCCGAACCCGAGTTCTTCATCTTCGACAGCGTCCGCTGGGAACACCGCATGGGCAAGAGCTTCTTCGAAATCGACAGCGAAGAAGGTCCCTGGGCGACCGGTCTCAAGACGGAAGGCGGCAACCTCGGCTACCATAACCGCGTCAAGGGCGGCTACTTCCCCGTCTCTCCCGTCGATTCCTTTGCCGACATGCGCTCTGAAATGTGCACGCTGCTTGAACAGCAGGGCGTTGACGTTGAAATCCATCACCATGAAGTGGGCGGCGCAGGCCAGTGCGAAATCGGCACCCGCTTCAATACGCTCGTCAAGCGCGCCGACTGGACGCAGATTCTCAAGTACACGGTTCACAACGTCGCCGCCGCCTACGGCAAGACGGCTACGTTCATGCCCAAGCCCATCGAGGGCGACAACGGTTCCGGCATGCACGTCCATCAGTCCATCTGGAAGGACGGCCAGAACCTCTTTGCGGGCAACGGTTACGCCGGTCTCTCCGAGCTTGCGCTCTACTACATCGGCGGCGTCATCAAGCACGCCCGCGCCCTCAATGCCATCACGAATCCGTCGATCAATTCGTATCGTCGTCTCGTGCCCGGCTTTGAAGCACCCGTGAAGCTCGCCTACTCGTCCTGCAACCGTTCGGCTTCCATCCGCATTCCGCACGTCAACAGCCCGAAGGCCCGCCGCGTTGAGGTTCGCTTCCCGGATCCGACGGCCAATCCCTACCTCGCCTTCTCCGCTCTGCTGATGGCCGGTCTCGACGGCATCCAGAACAAGATCCATCCGGGCGAAGCGGCCGACAAGAACCTCTACGATCTGCCGCCTGAGGAAAACGCCAAGATTCCGACCGTCTGTTCTTCGCTTGATCAGGCGCTCGAATATCTTGACCGTGACCGCGAGTTCCTGACCCGCGGCGGCGTCTTCTCCAACGACTTCATCGATGCCTACATCGCCGTGAAGATGGAGGAGGTCAACCGCTGGCGCCTCGCCGTGACGCCGATCGAATTCGACATGTACTACAGCCTCTGACCTCAGCCGTCGGAGTGACGCAGACCTGACAGGCGGGTGGCGGCTCGATTATCAAGCCGTCGCCCGCCTTTTTGTTTGGGAGAACCGTCCATGGTTGACTCGAAAAGCGCAGCAGGGTCGGAGGCCCCGTTTGCCATTCTCGACATGATGTCCGCCACGGTGTTGTTGACCGATACTTCGGGAAGGGTGCTCTGGGGCAACAGTGCGTCCGAAGTGCTGCTGGGATGTTCGAGGCGAACGTTTGTCGGCACGGACTTTCGCGACCGTCTCGCGGAGTGTGACGAGTGGTATGCGCATCTGGCGTCGGGGGCGGCCGTGGAGTCCGCCCGCGTGTTTGGGCGTCTGCTCAGGGCGCATCCCGGCGCTCAGCCTGACGACGTCCGCGTTCAGGCCGTGCTGACGTGCCTGCCCGAAGGCTGGCCCGCCTGCAGGGACGCCGGTGTTCTGATTGAAATCGTTGATGTCGAGGAAACGCTTCATCAGGACAGGGAGCGGATGAACTGCAAGCTGATGGACGCCAACAGGCAGCTTCTTCGAAATCTTGCGCATGAAATCAAGAATCCTCTGGGCGGCATCCGCGGTGCGGCGCAGCTCCTTGAGTCCGACCTCGTTCGTGAGGAGGATCGGGAATGCACGAGCGTCATCATTGGAGAGGCCGATCGTCTGCAGGCTTTGGTAGACCGTTTCCTTGCGCCCTATCGCCAGAAGGCGCAGTGCGAGGAGGTCAACGTTCATGAGGTGCTGGAGCACGTAAGAAGCCTGGTTGCGATGGAGTTCCCCGATGGACTCTCCTTTGTGCGCGACTATGACATTTCGGCGCCGAATGTGAGAGGCGACCGGGCCAGACTCACGCAGGTGTTTCTCAACATCGTCCGCAACGCGGCGGAAGTCATGGACGGGGAGCGTGCGGAGGGGCGGGCGGCCATTGTACTGAGGACCCGCATCGTGCGGGACGTGATGGCGGGAACGGAGCGTGTCCGAATGGCGCTTGCCGTCGACATCATTGATAACGGCCCCGGCGTTCCCGTCGACATGCAGGAGAAGATCTTCTACCCGCTGGTGACGGGGAGGGCCGAGGGATCGGGGCTGGGACTCAGTCTGGCCCAGACCTTCGTGAGGCAGGCGGGTGGTACGATCACGCTCGAGAGCGTTCCCGGGCGGACCGTCTTCCGAGTGCTGCTGCCGTTTTCGCAGTCTTGACGGTTCCTGATCTGAGAAAGAATTCAAGTAGTGAGCGAGAGAAGTCCTATGGGTGACAAGGAACAGAATGTACAGAGCGCCCCTGTCTGGGTTGTTGATGACGATCATGCCATCCGGTGGGTGCTTTCACGGGCGCTTTCCAAGGCGGGCATCGAATGCCGGCTTTTCGAGGAGGCGGAGTCCGTACTGAAGGCGCTTGAAGACTCTGCGCCCATGGTGCTCGTGAGCGACATCCGCATGCCGGGAGTGTCGGGGGTGGATCTGCTGGCTCGTGTCAAGGCCAGAATGCCTAACCTCCCCGTCATCATCATGACGGCCTATTCGGATCTTGAGAGCGCCGTCTCGGCCTTTCAGGGCGGGGCCTTCGAGTATCTGGCAAAGCCCTTCGACATCACGAAGGCGGTCGAGCTCATCGAGCGTGCCATGAAGGAGGCTCAGAACATGACGCCAGCCGTAGAAGCGGAGGCGGAGCAGCCTGCATCGGAAGAGTCTGAGTCGCAGTCCGTTCCCGACCTCATCGGTCAGGCGCCTGCGATGCAGGAGGTCTTTCGCGCGATCGGGCGTCTTTCCCACAGCCTTGTGACGGTGCTGTTGACAGGTGAGTCCGGGGCGGGCAAGGAGGTCGTGGCCCGGGCCATCTGGCGTCACAGCCAGAGGGCGGCGAAGCCCTACATCGCCATCAATATGGCGGCCATTCCGCGTGATCTGTTGGAGAGCGAGCTTTTCGGCCATGAAAAGGGAGCGTTCACGGGGGCTACCGCACAGCGCCTTGGTCGTTTTGAGCAGGCGAGGGGCGGCACGCTCTTTCTCGATGAAATCGGCGACATGCCGATGGAACTGCAGACCAGGCTTCTGCGCGTTCTGAGCAACGGCTTCTTCTATCGCGTGGGTGGTCATCAGCCGATCAAGGCGGATGTCCGCATTATCGCCGCCACCAATCAGAATCTGGAGCAACGTGTAAAGGACGGCCTCTTTCGAGAGGATCTCTATCATCGTCTGAACGTGATTCGGCTGCGTCTGCCGCCGTTGCGCGAACGTCCGGAGGACATTGCGCCCCTGGCCGAACATTTCCTGCGCACCGAGGCACGCGCGCTTGGCGTGGAGGCGAAGCGCCTGACGCCGGAGGCACTTGCGCGGCTGGAGGCATTTCGCTTTCCCGGCAATGTCCGACAGCTTGAGAATCTCTGCCGATGGCTTCTCGTGATGGCGCCCGCCGTCGAGGTCCGTGTCGAGGACCTTCCCGAGGAATTCAGGGAGGCGTCCGAGAATGCACCTGCAAGGACGGCCGGCTCTTCTTCGGAAGGAGCCTCTGGCGACTGGACGGCTCTTCTGGAGGAGCTCGTGTCGGCGAAGCTTGCGGCAGGAGAGAGCGGCATATGGATCGAACTCTTTCCCGACTTCGAGAGAACGGTCATTCGAACGGCGCTCAACGTGCTGAACGGTCGCAGGATCGAAGCTGCACAGCGTCTGGGGCTTGGTCGCAACACCATCACGCGAAAGATTCAGGAACTGGGAATCGAGGAGTGAGGCTGGTTTGCGCGTGTTGCGATGAACGGTCTGCACGCGTGTCGGTATGATGCGCAGGACGGCCGGCATGCACGAAAGCAGGTGAGGGCCGGGTTGGTCAACTGTCGAGGAGGATCATGAACGATTGGAGGAAGGTGCTTCGCTGCCGAATGTCAGGAACAAGGGCAGGGCGCGGCTGGATGGTGTGGGCAATATGGGGCATGCTCGGCACTGCATTCACGATGGAGGGGACGACAGGAACCGAGGGGCTTGGAGGGCTGGGCATGGCTGCTCTGCTGACTGCTCCCTTCTGGCTGGCGTTTGTGCTCTGGCCTCTTTTCTGGATATGGCGACGTGTTCGAGACCGTCAGCTTTGGACGGAGAAGGTGGAGCTGTTGGTGCATGATCCCGAAAGTTCCGAGCCTTTCGGGCTTGAGGTGCTCTTCGGCAGAGACGGCGTGCGCGTGGCGGTGGATGAGGTGAATGGCGTTGAAGGACTTTCGGATGCCCTGACGGGAATTCCGACAAGGAAGCCTGACGAAGCGGCGGGGATTCCCTTTGAAACGTACGATGCCGCGGACCTCGCCGCCTGGGGTGTGGCATGGCTGGAGGTGCATCCTGACGGCGAGGGAGCGCTGGCCGAATTCGCACGCTGGACCGACACTCTGCGGCATGCCGACAATGCGGCACGCCGCTGAGCGGCTGATCAAAGCTCGAGCGTCACAGTTGCGGGAGCATGGTCGGAGGGTTGCAGGTTGCCTCGCGGCCCCGTATCGATGTCTACGGCTTTGACGCGCTCCTTCAGGGCTTCGGAGACCAGAAGATGGTCGATGCGAAGTCCGTGGTTGTTTTCAAAGCCTTTCATGCGGTAATCCCACCATGAATAGCGGGCGGATTCCTGAGAGACGAGCCTGAAGCTGTCGGAAAGCCCCAGCTTCAACAGTTCCCTGAATGCGGCGCGCTCGGGAGCGCTCACGAGAATGTCGTCCTTGCGCTCGGCAGGGTTCCATACGTCGGCGTCTTCAGGGGCGATGTTGAAGTCGCCGCCAAGGACGAGGTCGGGGCATTGCGTCAGCGTGTCCTTGAGATGCCTCGTCAAGGCGGCGATCCAGTCGAGCTTGTAGAGGTACTTCCAGCTTCCGGGCGCCATGCCGTTCGGGAAGTAGCCGCCGATGAACCTGATCGCTTTCCCCTCGCGTCGCGTTACAAGTGTGGCGGCCACGAAGCGCTTGTGGTCATCGGAAAAGTCGGGAAGTCCGAGAAGCACATCCTCGGGAGGCAGGAAAACATCGCGTTTCGAAAGGAGCGCAACTCCGTTGTAGGTTTTCTGGCCTGTGAAGACGACGTCATAGCCCGCCTCTCTGATGGATTCGGCGGGGAATACGTCGTCGGTGAGCTTCGTCTCCTGCAGGACGACCGCGTCGACGCCTGAGGTCTTCAGCCAGTCGAGCAACTGGGGAAGGCGGACCTTCAGGGAGTTGACGTTCCAGCTGGCTAGCGTGATGTTGGACAAGGGGCACCTTTTCTGGATGAAGATGGGAAAAAACGGCGGCCCCTCCGCCGTTTGGAAGAAGGGGCCGTTTCGGCGTCGGTCAGTTGACGGTCATGCCGCTGTGGCGCAGCAGGGCGTCGATTTCCGGACGGCGGCTGCGGAAGGCGATGAAGTTTTCCATCGCATCGCGGCTGGAGCCGCGTCCGAGGATTTCCCTTCGGAAGCGTGCGCCGGTCTCGGGATTGAGCACGCCCGCCTCCTCAAAGGCGGAGAACGCGTCGGCGGAGAGGACTTCGGCCCACTTGTAGCTGTAGTAGCCTGCGGCATAGCCGCCGGCAAAGATGTGGGAGAAGCTCTGCGGGAAGCGGTTGTAGTTGGGCGGGAAGCTCACGGCAACCTTTCGGCGCACGTCCTGCAGAAGGTCCTGAACGTCATCCGTGTCGGGATTGAAGCTCGTGTGCAGGAGCATGTCGAAGAGTGCAAACTCGACCTGTCGCACGCATGTCATGCCGGACTGGAAGTTCTTGGCGGCGAGCATCTTTTCAAAAAGTGACTCGGAAATGGACTCGCCCGTCTCGACATGCTTCGCAAGTCCCTTGACAACGTCCCACTCCCAGGCAAAGTTTTCCATGAACTGGCTCGGAAGTTCGACGGCGTCCCATTCAACGCCGCTGATGCCCGAGACGGCGACCTCTGTCTGATCCGTGAGGAGATGGTGGAGGCAGTGGCCGAATTCGTGGAAGAGCGTCGTCACGTCGTCATGCGTGAGCGTGGCGGGGCGGCCGTTGACGCCCTGGGCAAAGTTGCAGACGAGATAGGCGACCGGCGTCTGCAGGACGCCGTCCATGACGCAGCGCGTGCGGTCGGCGTCCATCCAAGCGCCGGAGCGCTTGCCTTCTCGCGCATAGAGGTCGGCGTAGAAGGATGCGATGACCTCGTCGTCGCGACAGACTTCAAAGTACTTGACGTCGGAGTGCCAGACGCTGGCCGTGGCGGGACGGATGCGGATGCCGTAGAGCGTTTCCGCAAGCTTGAAGAGTCCTGAGAAGACCGTCGGTTCGGTGAAGTACTGCTTTACCTCCTGATCGGAGTAGCTGTAGCGGGCCTGACGCAGCTTTTCGGAAGCATAGGCCTGATCCCACGGCTGCATGTCGGCGATGTCGAGCTCATCAGCAGCAAAGGCACGAAGGGCCGCCATGTCCTTTTCGGCAAAGGGCTTGGCGCGGGAGGCGAGATCACGAAGGAAGGCGATGACTTCGGCAGGGGTATCGGCCATCTTGGTGGCAAGCGACGACTCCGCATAGTCGGCAAAGCCCAGAAGAGCCGCCTCTTCACGGCGAAGCCTGAGGATTTCACTGATGAGCGGGGTGTTGTCGTACTTGCCGCCGTCGAATTCGGAGGCTCGGGTCGAGAAGGCTCGGTAGAGGGTCTCGCGAAGCGAGCGGTCATCCGCGTACTGCATGACGGGCAGGTAGGACGGGAAGTGAAGCGTAATGCGCCAGCCTTCCTTTCCTGCGGACTTCGCGTTGGCGGCGAAGAGCGCCCTGGCATCCTCGGGAATGCCGGCAAGGCGCGTCTCGTCCGTGACGACAAGCTCCCAGGCATTGGTGGCGTCGAGCAGGTTTTCGCTGAACTTCTGGCTCAGCATGGAGAGCCTTTCGCCGACGACCTTGACGCGTGCGCGCTCGACTTCGGGCAGCTCGGCGCCCGAGAGGCGGAAGTCGCGGAGTTCACGCTCGATGATGCGGCGTCGGACGGGCGGGAGAGAGGCGAAGCCGTCGGAGGCCTTCATTGCCTTGTACTTGGCGAAGAGCGCCTCGTTCTGAGACAGATCGATGAAGAGCTGCGTGACGGCGGGAAGCGCGGCATTGTAGGCGTCTCGCAACGCAGGCGTGTCGACGACGCTCTGCAGGTGGCCGACGACGCCCCAGCCGCGCGTGAAGGCGAGTGTCGCCTTTTCGAGCGGTTCGGCGACGGCCTCCCACGTGGCGGGCGTTTCGGGTGCCGTGACGCGTGCGAGCGTCTCCTCAAGATTCTTCGAGAGCGTCTCGACGGCGGGGGCCACGTGCTCGGGACGGACGGAGGCGTAGTCGATCAGGCCCGACGCATTGAGCAGGGGATTGACGGATTCGGTCATGGCGGTGCGTCTCCCTGTCATCAGAGACCGAGGCGGCGTTCGACCGCCTCGACGGTGTTGGTCATCAGCATGGCGATCGTCATGGGGCCCACGCCGCCCGGGACGGGAGTGATGGCGGATGCGACTTCGCGGACGTTTTCGTAGTCGACGTCGCCGCAGAGCTTGCCGTTTTCATCCCTGTTCATGCCGACGTCGATCACGACGGCGCCGGGCTTCACCATGTCGGCCTTGACCATCTTGGCGCGGCCGACGGCGGCGACGAGAATGTCGGCGCGGCGGGTGTGCTCGGCCAGATCTGTCGTGCGGCTGTGCACGATCGTGACGGAGGCGTTCTTTTCGAGAAGCATCAGCGCCTGGGGCTTGCCCACGATGTTGGAGCGGCCGATCACGACGGCATGCTTGCCGGCGGGATCGCACCCCGCTTCCTCAAGAAGCTTCATGACGCCGTAGGGCGTACACGGACGAAAACCAGTGCGACCCGTGAGGAGAGAGCCGGCGGAGACGACATGGAAGCCGTCGACGTCCTTTTCGGGAGAGATGGCGGCGATGACGAGTTCGGAGGAGAGGTGCTTCGGAAGCGGAAGCTGCACGAGGATGCCGTCCACGGCGTCGTCATGGTTCAGTCTGTCGATGACGGCGAGGAGTTCGGCTTCGGTCGTTTCGGCGGGCATGCGGATTTCATCAGAGCGGATGCCCGTGCGCTCGCAGGCGCGGACCTTGTTGCGGACGTAGACCTGGCTGGCGGGATCCTCGCCCACGAGGACGACGGCGAGTCCGGGACGGTGCCCGTGTTCGGTGCATGCCTCGACGCGGGTCTTGAGTTCGTCCTGGATGCGTGCGGCAAGTGCCTTGCCGTCAATGATCTTGGCTGTCATTAAGAAACCTCCGGTCCACAGCTGACAATGTTCTGTCGAATTCAAAAAACAAAAGGGCCTCCCGCGCCGTTGAGGCGGAGAGGCCTTGATGGCGGGAAGGCCGCCCGCGGGAGCCGTTTCCGGCTGATCCTCGGGCGCACATCCCACAGTGTATCGGCAATTGATGCTCAGTGGAGCAGCTTCGTGCCCATGACGACGCGCATGAGGTCGGCGACCGTGCCCGAGTTGGTCTTGTCCATGATGGAGGCTCGGTGGGCTTCGACGGTCTTGATGGAGATGCCGAGGTCGTCGGCGATCTGCTTGTTGAGACGGCCGTGGATGATGCGCTCGAGAACCTGCTGCTCGCGCGGCGTGAGCTTGGCGAGCAGGGCTTCATTGAGACTGCGGCGTTCCTTCTCCATGTGGCGTTCACGGGCTTCGCGGAGCATGCGCTCGACGAGCTGCTTGAGGGCGGCCTGCTCGAAGGGTTTTTCGATGAAGTCGACGGCGCCGCGCTTGAGGGCGTTCACGGCCATGGACACGTCTCCGTGGCCCGTGATGAAGATGATGGGCAGCTCGGCCTTGCGGGCCAGAAGGTGTTCCTGCACTTCAAGACCACTCATGCCCGGCATGCGCACGTCAAGCACGAGAACCGCAATGGCCTTCGGGTCGTACTTGGCGATGAAGCTCTCGCCGCTGTCGTAGAGCTCGACGCGGTAGTCGCTCGCCTCGAGGAGCCACTTCAGGGAGTCGCGGACGGCGTCGTCATCGTCGACGACATAGACCGTGCCCAGTGTTTCAGGGGCTTCGGAACCGTAGTCATAGGGAAACATGAAAGAAATCTCTCCTCAGAAAAAGTACCCTGATTCTACATCAGATCAGGATGTTCACGAGCCACGGGTACGGTGAACGTAAAGGTGGCGCCGCCACCCGGCGTGTCGGAGATGACGATTCGGCCGTGGTGGACTTCGACGATTGAGCGGCAGATGTTGAGGCCCATGCCCATGCCCTCATCCTTCGTCGAGTAGAAGGCGTCGAAGAGCATCGTCTTGGCGTCGTCTGGAATGCCCGTGCCGTGGTCGGCCACCCTGAACTGGATGAAGCTGCCGCTCTCGTGGAGCCTCACGTCCAGATCGATCGTGTGGTTGGGACAGGGCTGCACGGCCTCCATGGCGTTCTTGAGCAGGTTGAGAAGCAATTGCTCAAGCATGACGGAGTCGCCGTTCATGGCGGGAAGGTTCGGCTCGATGGTCGTGTTGATGCGTGCATTGAGCTTCTCCGCCTGAATGAGCGCAAGCTCCATCGTCTCGTTGACGACGCTTTCGGGCGTGAGCGACGTGAACTGAGGCTCGGTCTTCTTGGTGGCGGCGAAGCCGCGGATGCGCTTGATGATGGCCGCTGCGCGCTGGGCCTGACGATTCACCTTGTCGAGCGCTCCGATCGTGTCCTCGCGCGTGAGCTTGCCTGCCTGCAACATCATGCTGGCGCCGGAGGCGTAGTTCGAGATGGCGGCGAGAGGCTGGTTGAGCTCGTGCGCGAGGGAGCTGGCCATCTCGCCCATCGTGACGAGTCGCTGCGTTGTTTCGGCGCGCTTCATCTGGGCCTCGAGCGCAAGCTCGGTCTCTCGCTGGTTGGTGATGTCGGTCGCGATGATCATGCGTGCGGGCGTGTCATCCGTCCAGGTGAGCCACTGCATGCGGGCGTCGAACCAGCGGTTGGTCTCGGCGTCGTAGACGCCTTCGCGGGCGATCAGCGAGTGCTTTTCGGAGATGAGCTTCACGAGGCGGATCGCGCCGTCGGGCGAGCCGCCGAAGAACTTCTCGTAGGGGGTGTTGCGAAAGAGAAGGCGGGGGCGATCGGGATCGCCGCCTAGCACGCAGATCGCCGAATTCATCGACTGCACGACGCGCGTGAAGCGCTCGTGCGCGGCCTTCATTCGCTCGCGGGCGCGCTTTTGTTCGGTGATGTCGTAAAGCTCGCCGATCCAGCCGATCACACGGCGGTTTTCGTTGAGCAGCGGAGAAACGTTGAGCTGTCCGTCAAAGAGCAGGCCGTCCTTGCGGCGGACGCGGAATTCGATCGAGCGCACCTGACGGTCCTCGGGGTGCGCAAGAATGTCCTGAAGCGTTGCGGAGATGTCGTCCTCCCAGTATGGATAGGGAGGCATGACGCCGATGAGCTCCTGCGTGCGGTAGCCGACGAGCTTCTGAAAGGTTTCGTTGACGAAGAGGATTCTGCCCTCGCGGTCCGTAACGCGGATGCCTGCCACGGACGAGTCGCTCATGGCCACGCGAAGCGAGTTCTCGGCAAAGAGCTTCTGGTGGGCCTTGTGCTGCTGGCGCTGGTTGCTCACGAGAAGTCCGAGCGCGACGGCAAGAAGGCCTGCGAGCGCGATGATGGCCCAGAACTTCAGGTTGTCCGTCGTGAAGAGCGAATGCTCGTTGCTGAGGCTCACGAGCCTGAGCGACGGATCGTTGAGGAGCGGAATGTTCGTCGAATATGTGAGCGAGCGGGCGGATGTGCGGAACTGCTTGCGGTCGATGACGGGCTTGCCGTCCGCCTCAAGATAGAAGATGTAGGGCGTCGTGCCGATCACGCTGTTGGCTGCGTCGGCGATGAGGCGCGAGAGGTTGATGCGCGCCATGAGGACCTGGTCGTCAGCAGGAGTCGGCACGAAGAGGTCGAAGAAGACCTGGCGCGTATCCTTGACGGAATAGGGAGAGGTGACGACGGGCGCCTCGCGCGTGAGTACGGAGCGTACGGGTTCGTACATGGCCGAGGCGTCGATGCGGCGCTCGGGCGAGTCGGGCATCAGCGCGCTCTGCGAGGTCGAGGCCCAGTGGCGAAGCACCTTGCGGTCGCGGTCCACGAGCGCCATGTCGACCACCTCTCGGCGGTCCTGCATGAAGGCCATGGCGGCGAGTTCGGCGCCAGCCGTGCGCGAGGGAGTGCCCGGAATGTGGATGAGGCGCATGCTCGACTTCTGCAGAAGCTCGGTCGTGCCCATGAGGCGGGACTCGACGGCCTGCACGATGAGGTCGGTGGACTGCTGGAGGCGGACGCTTTCGGCGCGGCGGTCGGCGTCGATCATGAAGACCGCGACAACAAAGAAGCAGGCGGCGAGGAGCACGAGCGCGGCCCACGAGGCGTAGATGCCGACGCGGGAGTTGGCGCTCGAGTCATGCGAGACGCTCAGCTTGCGGAAGGTCGACGCGACTTGTTCGTCGGTGAAGTCAATGGCCATGTTTTTCGTCTGGGAAGGTGCTGTGGGTGCATTGTAGTGCAGAGAGGGGCGCAAAAGGCGCGGGAACCGGTCAAGGGAGTACGCTGCCGGCGTCGAAAGGCCGGCGAGGACGGTAAAATAGGAGTCGTTCACCACCAACCGGAATTGTCCCCCATGGCTCTTACCCAGCAGGAACTCAAGCGCGAGGTCGCCCGTGCGGCGCTCGCCTATGTCGAAGAAGGCCGAATCCTCGGCGTCGGAACCGGCTCCACCGTCGATCAGTTCATCGATCAGCTGCCCGGCATTCGTGAAAAGATCTCCGCCTGCGTCTCCTCGAGCGAGCGCTCCACGAAGCGTCTTGAAGCGCTCGGCTTCAAGGTGCTCGACATGAACGAGGTTGACGAAATCGGCGTCTACGTCGACGGTGCCGACGAAATAGATCCGGGCTTCTCCATGATCAAGGGAGGCGGGGGCGCGCTTACGCGCGAAAAGATCGTCGCGTCCATTTCCGGCCGCTTCGTCTGCATTGCGGACGCCTCGAAGAAGGTGCTCGTGCTCGGTTCCTTCCCGCTCCCCGTCGAAGTCATTCCGATGGCGGCCCGTGCCGTGAAGGCGAAGCTCGAGGCGCTCGGCGCGACCGTGAAGCTCCGTAACTTCGTCACCGACAACGGCTGCCACATTCTTGATGCCTCGGGCCTTCGCATCGAGGATCCGAAGGCGCTCGAGGCCGAGATCAATGCCTGGCCCGGCGTCGTCACGGTGGGCCTTTTCGCCGCCCGCGGCGCCGACGTGCTGCTTCTGGGCACGCAGGAAGGCGTGCAGACGTTCGAACGAGGCTGACAGACCGTTCGACTGCAAGGAAAAAGCCCGCACTTCCTTGGGAAGTGCGGGCTTTTCGGGCCGTGTTTCGGCGAGGACCTGTCCGCAGTCGCGGATCAGGGCTTCGGCGGCACGAAGTTCTCAGGCACCTGAACGCCTTCGGCATCACCGAAGAAGTAGCGTTCGCACTGCTGCATCAGATGCTGGCGGGCGGACAGGTCGGCGAGGTTGAGGCCGTATTCGTTGACCATCATGGTCTGAAGGCGCGTCCATTCGGCCCATGCCTCCTTGCTCACCTCACGCCAGATGCGGGCGCCGAGAGCGCCGGGAAAAGGCGGGTAGTCGAGCCCTTCGGCTTCCTTCTTGAGTTTTACGCAGTTAACCATGCGGGCCATCTGTTTGCTCCTTGATTGATGTGTGGCGGACGGCATGAAGCCGCCCGAAGCGTTCGTACATTGTAGCGCGAGTCCGTCAAATTCTACGTGGAGCTCTTTCTGAGGCTCCATCCATTTATTCGAAGATTTTCTATGTCCGATCGTGCGCTGTTTGCGGCTTTCCAGAAGGTGAAGGCCCAGGTTGATGATGCCGTGTCCCTCACCCGTGAAAGGGAGGCCAGAGCCAGAGCTGAAGAGGAGAAGGCGCGTGCGGCCAAAAAGACTCGCGTCGTGAAGGCGGCCGAGACAAGGAGGGCCGAGGCGGGCACCGCGAGCATCAGCGCTTCGGCCTTCAGCGCAACGGGGGGCTTCGGCGTGGCGCTCGCAGACGCGGCGAAGTCGTCGGGTGCATCCTTCCGCATGGCGGCCCCCGCAAAGTCGCGGGGCGGACAGCCCGTGACGGCGCCGAAGGCGGAGCCGTCGGCAGTGCGAAAGCATGCGCAGATGTCCCCTTCCACGAAGGCGAAGGAGGCGCAGGGAAAACGACACGATGCCAAAGCGGATCGAGCAGGCCGCAGGCCTTCCGGTGAGCAGGCAGGCATCAGGAACGAGCGTTCCGAAGGCACCGCAAGGCAAAGCGGGCGCACGCATTCGCGCGAGGGAGCTGATCGTCAGAAGACGGTGTCCTCCGAGGCCCCGAAGCGCCGTCTTTCCTATGAAGAGCGCCGCAATCCCGTCCCGCCCTTTACGCTCATGCCGGGGCTTCCCGTTTCCGAGCGTGGCGAGGAGGTTGCGAAGGCCATCCGCGAGAACAGGGTTGTGATCGTCTGCGGCGAAACCGGCTCGGGCAAGACGACGCAGTTGCCGAAAATCGCCATGATGGCGGGGCGCGGCGTTCACGGGATGATCGCGCACACTCAGCCCCGCCGCATCGCGGCGAGCTCGATCGCCAAGCGCATCGCCGAGGAGCTCAAGACCGAGCCCGGCGAAGTCGTGGGCTACAAGGTGCGCTTCACCGACACGATGTCGCCGGGCGCCACCATCAAGCTGATGACGGACGGCATTCTGCTTGCCGAGACTCAGAATGATCCGATGCTTCGCGCCTATGACACGGTGATCATCGACGAAGCGCACGAGAGATCGATCAACATCGACTTCCTGCTCGGCTATCTGAAGCGCCTGCTTTCGAAGCGGCGCGACCTCAAGGTGATCGTCACTTCGGCCACGATCGACGCCGAGCGATTTGCCCGACATTTTGAGATCGACGGGCGTCCCGCTCCGATTCTGACGATCTCGGGCCGCACCTATCCCGTCGAGGTTCGCTATCGTCCGATCGAGGACATGGATGAGGCCGACGACAAGACCCTCGTCGGCGCGATTGACGATGCGGTGGGCGAACTCGAGGCTTCGGGACGCGGGGACATTCTGGTGTTCCTGCCGGGCGAGCGCGAAATCCGCGAGGCCGCGGACGTTCTTCGCAAGTCGCGTCCCTCGACAACGGAGATTCTTCCGCTTTTTGCGCGCCTGACGGCTGCAGAGCAGGAGCGCGTGTTTCGCCCCTCCGGAGCGAGGCGAATCGTGCTCTCCACCAATGTGGCGGAAACCTCCATCACGGTGCCTGGCATCAGGTTCGTCGTGGACACGGGGCTTGCCCGCGTCAAGCGCTACTCCTATCGCAACAAGGTCGAGCAGCTTCAGATCGAACCCGTGAGTCAGGCCTCCGCCAATCAACGCGCCGGCAGATGCGGCCGCGTGGCCGACGGCATCTGCATCCGACTGTACAGCGAGGATGACTTTGCACGCCGCCCCGCCTTTACGGATCCCGAAATTCTGCGCTCGAACCTTGCCGCCGTCATCCTGCGCGCCATTTCGCTCAAGCTGGGCGACGTGCGCGAATTTCCGTTCGTTCAGACGCCGCCGCCCCGCGCGATTGCGGACGGTTTTGCCATTCTGCAGGAGCTCAACGCCGTCACGGAGGAAGGCGAACTCACGCGCGTGGGTAGGGAGCTCGCTAGGCTTCCCGTCGACCCGCGTCTCGGCCGCATGCTGCTTGCAGGCTCCGAACAGGGCAGCCTTGAAGAGCTGCTGACGATCTGCGCAGGGCTCTCCATTCAGGATCCGAGAGAGCGTCCCGCCGATGCACAGCAGGCGGCGGATGAGGCGCACAGGAAGCTTGCGGACGAAAAGTCTGACTTCCTTTCCTACGTCAAGCTCTGGAACTGGTATGAAAAGGCCAATGCCGAGAAGGAAAGCAACCGCAAGCTTGAGGCCGAGCTTCACAGGCGCTACCTTTCGGTGAGGCGCCTGCGCGAATGGCGCGATGTTCGCCGTCAGCTCGTGCAGCTCACCGACGAGCTCGGCTGGCGCAGGAACACGTCGCCCGCCACCTTCGAGCAGGTGCACCGCGCCCTGCTGACGGGTCTTCTGGGCAACATCGGCTCTAAGGCCGTCGAAAGCGACTTTCGTGTGCTTCCCTACCTTGGCGCTCGCGGCATCAAGTTCTGGATCTGGCCTGGATCGGCGCGCGCCAAGAAGGCGGGTCGCTGGATTCTGGCTGCCGAAATCGTCGAAACGTCCCGCATGTTCGCGCGCTGCGTGGCAGACATCGAGCCCGAATGGATCGAGGCGGCTGCAGGCGATCTGCTTCGCAGGAATTGGACCGAGCCCCATTGGGAGAAGAGCCGAGGGGAGGTTGTTGCATTCGAGCGCGGCACGCTCTACGGTCTCACGATCTACCAGCAGCGTAGGGTGAGCTTTGCGCCGCACGATCCGAAGCTCGCACGCGAACTCTTCATCCGTCAAGCGCTCGTTGAGGGCGAGTGGGATGGCCGTGCGGAGTTCTATGCACACAATGCTAGGCTGGTCAGGGAGATTCAGGATCTCGAGCACAAGACTCGCCGCCCCGACGTGCTTGTGGACGACGAGCTGATGTTCGCCTTCTACGATGAGAGGATTCCGGCAGATGTCGTCTCCACGCCGACGCTGTTGAAGTGGCTCAAGGCAACCTCCCGCGACGATCCGAAGGCGCTCTTCATGTCCCGTGACGAGCTGATGCGTCATGACGCATCAGGCGTCACCAACCGCTATTTCCCGAAGACGATGGAGATGGCGGGTATTTCGATGGCACTCAACTACCACTTCGAGCCCGGCAGTCCCTGGGACGGTCTGACGCTTGCGGTGCCGCTCTACGCCCTCAACCAGCTCGACGCCGTACGCGCCGAATGGCTCGTGCCGGGCATGGTGAAGGAGAAGGCTCAGACGCTGCTCAAGTCGCTCCCGCAGAAGATCAGGCGCCACTGCGTGCCGATTGCCGATTTTGCGGGCGGCTTCTTCACGCGAACGAAGGAGGGAGAGCCGCAGGCGAAGGGCTTCCTTGAAGCGCTTGCCGACGACGTGCGGTCCCAGACTGGCGTTCCCTGCACTGTCGGAGACTTCAAGCTCGAGCAGCTGCCGCCGCATCTCATCATGAACTTCAAGGTGCTGGACGAGCATGGTCGCCAGATCGGCATGGGGCGCAATCTTGCACAGCTGCGCGCCGAGTTCGGCGAGGCGGCACAGGAGACTTTCCGCCACGTCGCTCAGGAGGATGCGGCTGTAGCAAAGGATCTTGAGGACGGCATCACCGACTGGACCTTCGGCGAGCTTCCTGAGCTCATGGAGATTTCCCGCAGGGGTCAGACCCTGATCGGTCATCCTGCGCTTACGGATCGCGGAACCGACTGTGCAATCGAGGTCTACGATGATCCGCTGGAGGCCCGTCGAGAGCACAGAAAGGGGCTTCTGCGTCTCTTCAGGCTCGCTCTTCGCGAGCAGGTGAAGTTCGTTGAAAGAACGCTTCGAGATCTTGGCCGCGTGCAGATGCAGGCTCAGACGGTGCCAGGACTGTCCAGACTCTTCGAGAGCGCGGACACGCTGTCGACTTCCGTCGTCGACTGCGCGCTCGAGGCAACGGCGCTTGCCGAACCCTGGCCTCACGATGAGGCAAGCTTCAGGGAGCGACGCGAGGACGTGAAGGGGCGCCTCACGCTGGTGGCCGGTGAAATCTCGCGTCTTCTCACCGAGATTGTGACGGAGGCCGCAGGCATTCCCCTGAAGCTTCGCCGTCTGAGCGGCGAGAAGGCTCTGACGGATGACATTGAGGCTCAGCTCAACGATCTGTTCAGAAAGGATTTTCTGACGACGGTGCCGCTTTCTCAGCTCGCGCACTATCCCCGCTATCTGAGGGCGGTGCACTACAGGCTTGACCGCTATCGTGACGATCCCGTACGCGACGAATCCCGCCGTGCGGACATCGAGAGGCTTTCCGTACCGCTCATGAGGGCTCGTGCGGCGCGTCGCGGACAGCCCGACTCTCGTCTTGATGAATTCGGATGGATGTTGCAGGAGCTCCGCGTCTCGCTTTTCGCCCAGCAGCTGCGAACGCCGATGCCAGTGAGTGTCAAGCGTCTCGAGCGCGTGTGGATGTCGATCACGAGACTATGACACTTGACGACGTCTTGCAGAAACAAGTGCTAACGATTTTCTCTCGCGTACGGTGTCGGGTTTCTTGATGCCGTCGGTTCCGCAATCCGACAGCAACTTTTAAAATTAACAAAATGTACTGCGCCGGCGCATCCGGCGCAGCGGCTTGTTTGGGATTTGACGGACCTTCTGTAGGTCGTGGGCGGTGGTTGTGAAATTCAGCTTGAAGAAAATCGTGTTGGCACTTGGGCTAGGCGCATTCGTGGCGGCAGGCCCGTCGGTTGTTGTGACGCCCGTGCTGGCGGCGACGACTCAGAAGGCAGTGAAGGCGGGTGTAAAGAAGACGTCGGTCAGAAAGACCGTCAAGAAGACCACCTCCGTCAAGCGTACGAACAGCCGCAAGACGCTGGGCAGGGCCAAACATGCGGTCAAGAAGTCGAGCAAGAAGCCGCGCAGACAGGCGCGCAGGCGCGTGACGGCGCCCTCTCAGGCGACGCTCGCCGGTCTCAGGCAGACGCCCGACCTGCTGAGTCTTGGCAGCAGCGTGGCGCTTGCCGTCGATCAGGATACAGGCGAGGAGCTCTTCAGCAAGAATGCTGGCGTTGAGCTGCCGATCGCATCGGTCACGAAGCTCATGACGGCGCTCGTCATTGCGGAGAGCGGCCTGCAGATGAATGAAAGGCTCCGCATCTCCCGAGAGGACTATGTGCGAAGCCGCGCCCGCTCAAAGCTGAGGAGCGGCATGCGCATGACGCGCGGAGCCGTTCTCAAGGCCGCCCTGATGTCGAGCGACAACAGGGCCGCGACTGCGCTTGCGCGCACCTATCCGGGCGGGCGCAAGGCCTTTGTCATGAAGATGAATGAAACGGCGGAACGTCTCGGCATGACGGATTCCGTTTTTGCGGATCCGTCGGGGTTGGACAATCGAAATCACTCCACGGCGCGTGATCTTGCGAAGCTTGTCGCAGAGGCGCACAAGCATGAGGTGATTCGCGAGTCGTCTACGTTGCAGTTCGCGAGCGTTCCTGCGGGGCGCCGGCAACTGAAGCTTGTGACGACCAATCGCCTGATCGGCAATCCCGACTGGAACATCGGCGTGCAGAAGACGGGCTTTACGACGGCGGCCGGCCGCTGCATGGTCGTGCAGAGTGAGTTTGCCGATCGACGCGTCGTCATGGTGCTCCTTGACAGTCCGAACAGCGCGCAGCGTGCGGCCGACATGCAGACCATGCGAACCTTTGTGGAAAATGAGGATCACATCAACGAGCAGTTCGATTCGATGCATCCCTACGAGGTGTTCTGACAGCCTTCATCTTGGCTGAAACGAATTTGCCCGCCGTCAGGCTTCCCCTGACAGGCGGGCTTTTCATTGCATTGGGGTTAGCCGTCACCGTACCCCTTTCCCTTGATGCGCTCTCCGATCCCTGCGCCCATGGCGGAGGATATCGACTGGGCGATGCCGCAGAGCTTGGCGATCCGCTCGGGGGTGAACTCGTTGGAACGATGGGCGGCGAGCGAGATCGTGGCGATCAGCCTGCCGCCGGCACCGAAGATCGGTGCGGCAACGCAGTGCACGTTTGACTCGTACTCCTCGCGGTCATAAGCCCAGCCGGTTTCACGGGCGTGCGCAAGGGTCACGAGCAGGTGGTCGAGGGACTGAATGGAGTTCTGCGTCCCTGCCTTCAGGCCTGTTCTTTCCGTGTAGCCGCGAATTTCGTCAGGTGACATGCGTGCCAGAAAGAGCTTGCCGCCTGACGTGATGTGCAGAGGTGCCCAAGACCCGATGCGGCGAAGTTGGTTGGCCTTGTATTCAGGCGCAAGCACATGTTCGATGTAGAGCAGCCTGTCGTTGTCGCGAATGGCCAGATTCACCGTCATGCCTGTTGCGGCGTGAAGCTGCTGCATGAACGGAAGAGCGCGCTGGCGCACCGTGAAGCGCTCGTAGACGAGGTTGCCGAGTTCCAACAGCCTGAGTCCAAGACTCCACTGTCCGGCGGGATTCTGCTTGACGAATCCCATGGCCGAGAGAGACCCCAGAATTCGGTGGACCGTCGAGGCTGAAAGTCCCGTTTCTCGGGCGAGCGTTGTCAGGGCGAGCGGTTCGGACGAGGCCTCCAGTCTGGCAAGCAGACGGTTCGCTCGGTCAAGCACCTGAATGCCGTGTCTGGATTCGGAGCTCTCCGTCATTTGGAGGCGCCCTCTTCAGGAAGCGCGGCGGCGACGAGTTCGGCGATGTCGGAGATGCTGACCGACTCAGCATCCCGGGTAACGGCTCGGGCGCTCTCGAGCATCGTGAGACAGTGCGGGCAGGATACGGCGATGGTGTCTGCTCCCGAGGCGCGGAGGTCCTTCAGGCGGATGACGTTGACGGAGTTGGAGCCGTGCCTGTCGATCCACATCTGCCCACCGCCCGCACCGCAGCAGAGCGTGCGCTCGCCGGATTCGGCGGGGGACTTGAGGACGGTACAGACGGAGTTGAGCACGCTGCGGGGCTCTGCGACGATGCCGTTGATGCGCGCGAGGTAGCAGGGATCGTGGTAGACCGCACTGAGTCCTTCGGACTTGACGTACGGAAGACTGCCTGCCTTCATGAGTTCGTCAATGAAAACAGCGTGACTGACCACGGGCCAGCGGAAGTCCTCGAAGGACGGATATTCATTCTTGAGCGTATTGAAGCAGTGGGGGCAGGCCGTCAGGATGCGGTCGAAGTCATATTGGGCGAAGTTTCCGATGTTTTCCTGAGCAGCGGTCTGGTAGAGGTATTCCTCGCCGAGTCTGCGGGCGAACTCGCCGTGGCAGCGCTCTTCGGCCATGACGGCGAAGTTGACCCCTGTGGCCTTGAGAATCCTCACCATGCTGCGTGCGATCTTGCGCGCGCGGCGGTCGTAGCTGGCGGCGCAGCCAACCCAGTAGAGGACGTCGTAGTGAACACCGCTTTCTGCGACCGGAACATCAAGATCCTTGGCCCAATCGAGGCGTTCGTAGGGATCAAGTCCCCAGGGATTGCCGACGGAGGCGGTGTTTTCGAGCGCATTGGCGACGCCTTCAGGGAAGTCGCCTGCTTCGAGCGCCAGATGGCGGCGCATGTTGACGATGATTTCGGGGAGACTGATGCCGGCTGGGCAGGCGCGTGAGCAGGCGCCGCAGGTTGTGCAGGACCAGAGGGCGTCGCGGGAGACGGTTTCCTCGAGAGACGGAAGCGCGGCTGCTTCTTCGGTCTTCTCCTCCATGTGCATGCGGTCACGCAGTGAAACGATCAGGGCTCGAGGATCAAGCGGCGTTCCTGCGCGGACCGCAGGACAGGCGGCCGTGCAACGGCCGCATTCCGTGCAGGCGTCGAAGGCCGTTCGCTCGCGGGTCGTGAACTGACTGAAGCTGGAGACGCCGAACGTTTCCTGCTCCTCAATGTCGTCGATCTTGCGAAGGAGGCCTGCGGGCTTTTCCTCACGGGTGAAGAGCCCTGCAGGTGTGCGGTAGACGTGCGCGTAATAAGTAAGCGGAACGGCTGCAATGAAGGCAAGGGATGAGATGCCGTGAATCGTCCAGATCCAGGTGTGAAGCAGACGTAGTTCCGCCTCCGACAGACCGCAGGCGAGGAGCATCTTGGCAACGAGATGCCCGATGGGCGAATACACGGACCAGGCGGGCAGGGTGGCCGCCAGACGGATGCCTTCAACAAGGAAGCCTGTGAGCACGATGAATGCGAGCGAGAGATAGGCGCAGACAAATCGTGCGTCACCGGGCAGGCCCGACTCCTTGGACCAGCGGCGGGCGGCTCCGAGCGCGAGTGCGATCAGAACGGCGATGCCTGCGCAGTCGAGCACGAACTTGTAGGCGAGGTAGAAGCCTCCCTGAAGGAACTGAGCATCAAAGACGTAGTGGCCTACGTCCCAGTCGAGCGTGGCGAGCGCCGTGCCGCAAAAGAGCAGGAAGAAGCCCCAGGCAAGCACTGCGTGTAGGCGCCCTGCGCTCGTCTCGCGGATCTTCTTCTGAGTGAAGACGTCGGCGATGACGGAGAAAAGACGGGCTCTTCTATCCTTGACGGGGTGTGGATCCTCTGCGCCTCGAAGCCACAGGCGGCGATTGCGTAGGATGCCTGCGATGAGGAGCGCGACGGCGGTGAAGCCGAGCACATAGACGCCGATTTCGCCCCAAAGGGGCACGTTCCAGAAGGCGGGGCGAATGGGATGGTCTGTCATGGGAGACTGTGGTACGGGGTTGATGAATGAGGGCGTCATTGTACTAAAAAAGAAGGGAGACTTTCCGCAATGCGGAAAGTCTCCCTTCGATGGCTGTTTCTCAGAGGACCTGACGGTAGCGGATCATGCTCGTGCGTGGATCCTTGACGGTTTCCATCAGAACGGGGCCTGAGAGCGGGACTGTGCGGGCGGGAAGCGTCATGGGCGGATGGCCGCGGCGCCAGTCGCGGGCAAGCGTGATGTGGGCTCTGAAGGGCTTGTCGTCGAGCGGAAGGCCGAGTCGGGTGATGGTACTCCTGACTTCGTTGACGACGGGATCGAGGCTCTCGGCGGGGGAGAGACCCGCGTAGAGAATGCGCTGTCGATCGAACGTACCGATGCGTCCGATCGTGATGTCGCGCGGCGTAAGCGCACAGAGCGGACGGAGGGCGGCGGAGAGTCTGCGGGCGTCGATCGTCGAAATCTCGCCCACAAAGGCAAGCGTCAGGTGAAGGTTGGTGCTTCGGGTGAAGCGGGCCAGAGGATCGATTCTGGCGAAAGCCTTGGCGTCGCGGGCAAGAGCGTCGCACACGTCGTGAGGCAGCAGAAGCGCGGCAAAAACGCGGGGCATGGCAAATCCTGTCATTGAAGGGAAAAAGAAAAGGGCGCTGCGGTCCGAGGCCGCAGCGCCCATTTGTTCTCAAGGAAGACCTTGTTGATTAGGCCTTCTGAGCGGCTCGCCAACGGGCGACCGCTTCGGAACATTCGGCGATGAGGGCCGGACCGGAATAGATGAAGCCGGTGTAAAGCTGGAGGAGCTTGGCGCCCGCTTCCATCTTTTCAACGGCATCCTGAGGCGTCATGACGCCGCCGGAGGCGATGATCGGAAGAGCACCCTGAACGTGATCGGCGATGAGGCGGACGACTTCAGTGGAGCGTTCGCGGAGCGGAGCGCCGGAAAGGCCGCCCGTTTCCGTGCAGTTGGGCATGCCCTGAATGCGGTCGCGCGTGATGGTCGTGTTGGTGGCGATCACGGCGTCGATGCCGCGCTCGATGAGCGTGTCGACGCAACGCAGGATCTCTTCGTTTTCAAGATCGGGGGCAAGCTTGACAGCGATGGGCACGTGCTTGCCGTTGCGGGCGTCCTTGAGCTGCTGGCGGCGGGTTACGATGCCGGAAACAAGATGGTCGAACTTGTCGGCGCCCTGAAGCTGGCGAAGATTCTTCGTGTTGGGCGAGGAGATGTTGACGGCGATGTAGTCGGCGTGGTCGTAGACCTTGTCGAGGCACTTTTCATAGTCGGAAAGCGCATTTTCGATCGGCGTGACGGCGTTCTTGCCGATGTTGATGCCGAGAATGCCGCCGCGCAGACGGAAGGCGTCGGCGCTGCGGAGGTTTTCGATCACCTTGTCGCAGCCTTCGTTGTTGAAGCCCATGCGGTTGATGATGCCCTTGGCCGGGATGACGCGGAAGCAGCGGGGCTTCGGATTGCCGGGCTGGGCGAGCGGCGTGATCGTGCCGATTTCGACGTGGCCGAAGCCGAGGGCGCCGAAGGCGTTCACGCGGATGCCGTCCTTGTCCATGCCGGCGGCAAGACCGATCGTGTTGGGGAAGCGCAGGCCCATCACTTCAACCGGATCCTCGTCAGGCATGTGCGTCAGGAGCTTGTGAAGTCCGAGATGCGTGGCCCAGTCGAGGTTGGCCATGGTGACGTTGTGAGCGGTTTCCGGCTGCATCGAAAACAGCACGCGGCGGCAAAGCGAGTAAAGCATGATGATCTAAAGGGACGTTGGGTCGAGAAGCTTGGGGTCGGCTGTAAATTTTCGTTCCGGCATCCAGCCGTTCTCCCAGAATATGTCCATTGGCTGGAAGCGCGTCTTGTAGTCCATGCCTGGATAGCCGGGAAGCCAGTACCCCAGATACACGTAACTGAGGCCGTTTCGACGGGCATATTCGATTTCGGAGAGGATGCCGAAAGTCCCGAGACTCAGCTTGGGAACATCGGGGTCGAAGAACGTATAGACGGCACTGAGTGCGTTGTCTAAACAATCTATTATACAAACCATCTTAAGCTCGTTGGGGCGAGGGGCATCAGGGGAAGTCCGAAACTCAAGGAGGCGGGTGTCCGAGCACGTGGAGAAGAGCACCGTGCTTACCGTGCTGCGGTCCATGTCCGCCATGACGCTGCGGCGATGGCGCGAGTCCTGATAGCGCTTGTAGAGTTCGTACTGTTCCTCCGTCATGGGGGCCAGCTTGAGCTCGCGCATGACGAGTGATGCATTGCGCTTCATCGTGCGGCGCATTGTGTCGTCAGGCCTGAAGGCGTGAACGTCGATGCGAGTCGGGATGCACCGACGGCATTCGTTGCAGGCAAGTCTGTACAGGTAAGTGCTGTCGCGTCGAAAGCCGGCCTCGATCAGACGGTTGTACATGGGCGTGACGCGGGGATCGGTGGAAGCAAGTGGAATGACTTCCATCGTGGATCTGCGACCGTCCTCATAGTAGTTGCACGTGCCGTCGATGGCGAGAGTATGGAAAAGCATTCCACCCGCGTGTGCGAAGCGCTGTTCATGGACGATGGTCAGATCGTTCGGCGTGCGTTCGGCGTATTCGGAATAGACGGACTCAAGAAAAGGAAGCAGGCTGAGGCTTTCCGAGCGACTCCAGGGGAAATGGGATTGCCTCGCAAGAAACTCGTTGAGTTTGAGAAAGGCCCTGCCTTCAACGACGGCGGCTCCCATGCGGATGACGTGTTCGGTGGGCATCTGGCAGTCGATGACGGGCAGGTGCGCCATGCCTGCAAAGGCTGCCAGTGCGGCGAGAGCAAGCTTGGATGCGTCTGGACGAAGGGAGAACATGCTTTCGCCGTAGAGCATCCGTCCGACGGATGTGAAGTAGAGGCCGCCTGCGAGCTCTCCGTCGATGTGGACGGATACGCAGTGGGCGATCCTTTGTCTGTGGAGGGCCTTCCACATGTCAATCATGTCCCGAGTCATCCAGGTGCCGTTCGAGCGCTTCCTGTGATATTCGGCAATGGCCTCAATCACCTCGTCAAAGTCGTAGTCGAGGAGAATTTCAAGCTCAAGTCCCGAATAGTGTCGATGGACGGCGTCACGGACGCGCCTTCTCATGGAATGAGTGAGGTTGACGCGTCCTGTCTTAAGAATGGTGCACGGAAAGAGTCGCCCCCAGGGATAGAGTCCCGCGTCCGCATCCTTTGCGTCAGGCCAGGGGAAGGAACCCTGCGTGTAACCTGATATGATGAGACGGGAAGAAAGGCCGTTGCTGCGGCATACGGTGGAGAATGTGAAGCGCTCCTCGTCTTCGGGAATGCGGGGCCTCATGTCGAAGCCGACGGCGTCGCCGCTGATGATGGGGATGTCGTCCTGGGCGGAATCTGTTGTCATGGACTTGCGTTCGTGATGAAGGTCAGGCTGTCATCATAGCCCAGTCAAAAAATATTTTTGCCGAACTCTTGACAAACGAAAAAATAGTCTGTAATATTCAAATCCTCAACGGAACAGTCCGTTTCGACAGAATTACCGCGGGGTGGAGCAGCCCGGTAGCTCGTCGGGCTCATAACCCGAAGGTCGGAGGTTCAAATCCTCCCCCCGCAACCAATATGAAGGCCTCGGTTCGAAGGAACCGAGGCCTTTTTGTTGCCCTAAATTCATGGGGCGAGATTTTCATCCCTGTCATTTCACGGCGACAATGCAGCCTGCGCGGGCTCGGGCCGCATGCAGTCTGAATACGCAGTGTCGTCGGCCTGAGTCAGCTAGGACCGCCATGCCGAGCAGCTGCCCGGTGGCGGAAAGCACCCGGTAGGCAGTGCCTCGAACGGGTGCATCTCTTACAGGCTGAACGCAGTAGAGGAGTGTGTCGGGCCCTGACGTGCGGGCGTGAAAGACGCGAAGACAGCCGCTCCGGGCGAGTGTTCTCCTGTCGATGAAGTAGAGTGCGGGGTAGAGCAATGCCAGCAGGAGCGCAGAGATCAGGCAGGCGAAGGCCGCAGGCAGGGGATCAATACCTAGTTTGGAGACGAGCAGAGAGGGACTGGCCTCCTGCATCGATGTGCGATCTGGCCAGGCTTCAATCTGCCAGGATTGGGAGGCCTCATGATGGAGGTCAGGAAAACTGATGTCTGCCTTGAAGGCAAGGTGTGCAGGTACCTCGCCAAGAGTCAGTTTGGCACGCCAGACGGTGTCGTCTGAGAGCGTTCTTTGACTGGTCGTGACGCCGGAGAGTGTGACGGGCACGGAGTCGGGGCTGATAGTCAGGCGCCGGGCGGGAGGTGCGGACGGGAGTGGCGCGCGAATGACGCCTGTCAGTTCAACGGTGTCTCCCGTACTCATGAAGAGGGCGTGCTCGGGAAGGCGCATCTGCGTCTGAAGCGCATCAATGCTGGCGAACGTGCCCAGTGCGAGGATTGGAAGAAGCACGGGCGGAAGGGCGCGGCGAAGCCTAGTGAGGGGCGTCGCACAGCCTGTGGCGGAGCGAATGGCGGATGCGGTCATGGGGTCTACAAATGCTGGAGCTTGGGACGTAGGTGTGATGCGTGAGTCTTTTGCAAAAGCCTGAGGCGCAAGTCTGATGCGAATGTCTACGCTTGATTGTAGGGTAGGGCAGACATGTCAGCCGAGCCAGACATGAGCACTCCACCTCATTTCGTCTGAGCTTTCTCAAGAAGGCGTTGGATGCGTCTGCGTTTTTTTTTGAAGGATGGTCTTGACAACGGCCGAAGACTTCTGCATAATTCAAATCCTTCGCTTTTCGCGAAGGCAGTTCTTTAAAAATCTGAATTCAACGAACCGATAAGTGTGAACATCGGCAGTTTCAAGAGTGACTTTCAGAGGCACTCGAAAAACTTACGAAGTTCGCGCTTTGAAGGAAAAGTCGAAAGACGAAGGTTAATTCCTTCTCTTTCAATTCCGGCGAAGAGCGACAAACAG